>ENA-OQIK01000008-OQIK01000008.1-human-gut-metagenome-genome-assembly--contig:-NODE-8-length-235697-cov-7.004367_pt1 | contig 235697 bp, 240 predicted proteins | sample MGYA00242578_ERZ504743 | MGnify/ENA primary metagenome ERZ504743 (study PRJEB26092, sample SAMD00036441) | human gut metagenome | host: Homo sapiens | study: EMG produced TPA metagenomics assembly of...
TGTGAATCATCTCCTTTTTTGATACAATTTTAAAGTCTAGTCCTGCTTAATTTTATATGATGAACAATGAATTACTAAAACTATTTGATATTAAGGATGATGTTGTTGATACTTTTACTGTTGATAATAACGATTCTAATTATGAGATTAATATTAGATTTAAACCTTCCAGGTTATATTGCCCCAATTGTGGCAGCACTCATTTTATCAATAAAGGTAATAGAAAAAGATCCCTTGTATCCGTACCTGTCAATGATAAACCTGTAAAAATGAGTACCTATGTCAAAAGATATAGATGTTTTGATTGTGATACTTCATTTTCAGATGTTAATCCTATTTCCTATGAGGATTGGTCCTTTACTAGAACAGCTATCATATCTATTCTAAACAGGTTGAAACCTTACAATGCTACTTATGCTTCTATTGCCAGATCATTCGGTGTTTCTTCTACTAGAATCATGGAAATTTTTGATACTTTTGTTAGAGTTAAAAGACATGCTCTTCCTAAAGTCCTATTGATTGATGAATTTCATTTTTCCAATAATACAAAATACAAATATCCTACGATTCTTATGAATTTCGAAAACAATTTAATCATTGATATCGTTGAATCTAGAACACATGATATCTTGTCCGATTATTTCTTTAAAATCAATTTAGAAGAAAGAAAAAAGGTCGAATACATATGTACTGATATGAGCTTTATATTCAAACCTTTACTAAAGACATATTTTCCAAATTCGACCTTGCTTGTTGATCATTTTCACGTTACCAAATTAATAAATGATCATCTCAATCATACTCGAAAAAGAATTATGCGTAAATATGCTAAAAATAAAAAGTCTCTAGAGTACAGACTCTTGAAACACAGATATAAGATACTGTTGAAATCCAAAAATAAAGTCGATCATGAAACATTCAAATATGATAAGATTCTTGGTTATCATTCAACTGAAAGTAAATTACTAGAAACATTATTAAGCTTTGACAATGAACTTAGACAAGCATACAACGCTAAAGAAGAATATTTGATTTTTGATCAGGTTTCAAAAAAAGAAGTCAACAAATCAGATAAAAGAAAAGAACTTGACGATGTAATCAAAAGATTCAGACATACACAAGTTGAAGAAAGTATCAGTGTTGCTGAAACACTTGATAACTGGAAAGAAGAAATACTCAATTCATTTACATGGATAAATGACAGACGAGTATCCAATGGACCATGTGAAGGTAAAAACAACTATGTAAAGAAAATTTTATCCAATGCAAATGGCATGTCCAATTTTCAACGTGCAAGAAATAGAATTTTGTATTCTCAAAACAAATATGAAACTTATACCATGAATGAGCATACAGATAGAATCAAACGTATAGGTAACCCTAGAGGATCCTATAAGAAAAATACAAAATAAATAAAAGGAGGAAAATCAGGACTAGACATCATCCTAATTTTCCTCTTGAAAAGCACCAAATATTTTAGAGGATATAGTGATTTCACACCAATATACCCCTCGATAATTTAGAGCGATTTTTGTTAAAGCACCCTATTATTTAGAGCGCCATTAATGCTTTTGATTTTTTATAACTTTTTGTCTTGAAAATTCTTCACGTTCTTTTTCTTCAAGAGATTCACTAATAAATTTAATTGTTTCTTCAAAACGTGGAATTGAAATATTTTTTAAGGCATTCGCACGTTTTTGTGTTTTTCTAATGGTATTTGCTAGACGATAGACTGAGTTTTCAACTTCTGCTAAAACAACAGTCAATTCTTTAACACGATAGAAACATTCATAAGCATAGTCTACTTTTGAATTAGATCGATCCATGTTATAACTACATACCATTGGTTGTTTATGATAAGTAATTTTAGGAATTTCTACACCCATAACACTTCGATAAGCAATACTGATTCCATAATCAATAGGTGTTGCTGTAACTAAGTCACTAATCAACCCTAAAGAAATATTTGCTTCTTGTAAAGCATCGTAAGCATTTTGATAAGCTTCCGTAATTTCATCTCTGACCATTTTAACATCATCTAATAATGACATCATTTCTTTAATAAGAACGTTTCTTTTCTTATCTAATAGATCATATCCAAGAACAGCTAATTGTAATTGTTTCTTTGTAGAAATTAAATTTCCTTTTGTTGGAACAACTTTTAAAGCCATAATTAATCACCTGCTTCTTGTAATTCTTTGATGATTGATTTTTCTTTAATATGGAAACGTTTTACAGCACGATCATGATCATAATGTTCATCTAATAATTTGTTATCTAGACGATCAAGTGCTTCTCTAGGTAAAACAGAAACTAAATCCCATCCTAAATCTAATGTTTCTTCAATTGATCTATTGGCATCGAAACCTTGATTTAAGAAATGTTGTTCAAATAGTTTACCAAATGATAAATATTGTTTATCTAATGGAGATAATTCATCTTCGCCGATAACTGATGTTAATGATTTAACATCTTGTACGTGAGCGTAACATGCAAATAATTGGTTGGCAATGTCTTGGTGATCGCCACGTGTATATCCTTCACCGATACCATCTTTCATTAAACGTGAAAGTGATGGTAAAACATCAACTGGTGGATAAATACCGGCTGAATTTAATTCAGGTGATAGAGTAATTTGTCCTTCTGTGATATATCCAGTTAAGTCAGGAACTGGATGAGTAATATCATTGTTAGGCATTGTTAAAATAGGGATTTGTGTTACAGAACCTTCTGCCCCTTTAATAATACCAGCTCTTTCATATAAAGAAGCTAAGTCAGAATATAAGTAACCTGGATAACCTTTACGTCCAGGAATTTCTCCTTTACTTGAAGAGAATTCACGTAACGCTTCACAATAGGAAGTAATATCTGTATAGATAACTAATACGTGCATATTTTGTTTATAAGCTAAATATTCAGCAGCAGTTAAAGCACAACGTGGAGTTAATGTACGTTCAATGATTGGATCATTTGATAAGTTTAAGAACATAACAACTCTTTCCATAACTCCTGCTTCTTTAAAGCTACGTTTAAAGTAGTTTGCAACATCATTTGTAACACCCATTGCCGCAAAGACAATGGCAAAACCTTTTCCTGATTCATCAGCAACTTTTGCTTGTTTAACGATTTGTACAGCTAAACGGTCATGTGGTAAACCTGAACCAGAGAAGATTGGTAATTTTTGTCCACGAATTAATGTAGCAAGACAGTCAATTGATGAAATACCTGTATTGATGTAGTTACGTGGATAAACACGGCTTACTGGATTTAATGGTAAACCATTGATATCCATCATTTCTTCTGCATAAATTTCACCTAAACCATCAATTGGTCTACCAGCACCATTGAAGACACGTCCTAAAATTTCTTTAGAAACAGGTAATTCCATTGGTCTACCTAATAATTTAGTCTTTGTATTTTCTAGTGATAAATCATTTGTTCCTTCAAATACTTGGACAACGATTTTTTCACCTTCAATTTGTACAACACGTCCAGAACGTGTTGTACCATTTTTTAATTGAATTTCAACCATTTCGTCGTAAGAGGCACCTTTTACGTGATCTAAAACGACTAATGATCCATTGATTTCATTTAATCCTACATATTGTAGTGCCATTTTTATTTCCCCCTACGCTACAGATTTTAATGCATTATCAATATCTTGATAATAAGTATCTAATTTTTCAATATGATCATTTGGAATATCATATTTCATTTTAATTAATTGTTCAAAAATACCAGTTTCACTAATTGCACGAACAACTTTACCTTGAGCAACAGCTTCTTGACATTTTTTATTTAAATATAAGATAACATCCATCATCTTTAATTGTTTAGCAAGTGGTACGTATGTATCATCCTTATGGAAGGCATTTTGTTGTAAATAACCAACACGAACCACTTTTGCGATTTCCATCACTAATTTTTGATCTTCTGGTAAAACATCAGGTCCCATTAAGTTAACAATTTCATTTAATCTTGATTCTTCAGCAAGAATGAATGAAAGTTGTTGACGATCACTGACGAAATCAGAACCAACATTTCGGTCATACCATTTTTCAAGATCATAAACATAATCACTATAAGATTGTGTCCAGTTAATTGCGAAATAATGACGAGCATAAGCCAAGGCTTTATCTAAAGCCCAGAAACATCTTACGAAACGTTTTGTATTTTGTGTAACTGGTTCTGAGAAGTCTGCTCCTTGTGGTGATACGGCACCAATGATTGAAACAGAACCTTCTTGTCCATTTAAAGTTTTCATGTATCCAGCACGTTCATAGAATTGAGATAAACGTGATGGTAAATAAGCTGGGAATCCTTCTTCAGCTGGCATTTCTTCTAGACGACCAGAGATTTCACGTAACGCTTCTGCCCAACGTGAAGTTGAATCGGCCATGATTGCACAGTGATATCCCATATCACGATAATATTCAGCTAAAGTAATTCCTGTATAAATACTTGCTTCACGTGCGGCAACTGGCATGTTTGAAGTATTCGCAATTAAGACAGTTCTATCAGTTAATGGTTTACCACTCTTAGGGTCAATCAACTCACTAAATTCTTCAAGAACTTGAGTCATTTCGTTTCCACGTTCTCCACAACCAACATAAATGATAATATCGGCATCACACCATTTAGCAATTTGGTGTTGTGTCATTGTTTTACCAGTACCGAATCCACCTGGAATAGCAGCAGTTCCACCTTTAGCGATTGGGAATAATGTATCGATAACACGTTGTCCAGTTACTAAAGGAATAGAAATTGGTAAACGTTCTAGAGTTGGACGTGCTTGTTTAATTGGCCATTTTTGACATAATGTACATTCATGAATTTGACCATGTTCATCTTCAATTTTCATTACGACATCATTGATTTTATATTGACCATTTTCTTTTACTTCAACAACTTTACCACTTAAAAGTGGTGAAAGCATACATCTGTGTTCAATTAAATCTGTTTCAGGACATGTTGCATAGATGTCTCCACCTTTTAAAACATCTCCTACTTTTACTTTCATTGTAACGTCCCATAATTTTTCAACATCAAGTGAATCAACATCGCTTCCGGCTTCAATAAAAGCACCTGATTGTTCAGCGATAGCTTTTAATGGACGTTCAATCCCATCAAAGATATTTCTTAAAATACCAGGACCTAATGTAACACAAATTGGTGATCCTGTAGAAATAACAGGTTCTCCTGGTTTTAAACCAGTTGTTGTTTCATATACTTGGATAGTTGTTAAATCTTTAGAAATTGAGATAACTTCACCCATTAATTTAGCATGACCAACATAAACCATTTCTAACATTGAAAAGTCTTTGGCATTTTTTACTTTAACAACGGGACCATTAATAGAATAAATTACATTTTCACTCATCTTTAATCCCCCTATTTAATCATCAATCCAGAAGTCTTATAGAACCAATCTTTTTGAGCTTCTAAATTTGAGTCTAATGATTCATCTACGACAACATTTGTTGTTTTATTTTCAATAATGAATCCACCTAATTGAATTTGTTGACCTTCTTCAACTTCAATTGGTAAAGCATATGCTTTCTTTAAATCATCAGCATATTTTAAATCTTCTTTTCTTACACATAAAACACAATCAGTCATTTGATATTCGTCACTTACTGCTTTTACATGACTTGTAAGATATTCAAGATAATTAGAACTATTTACAAATTCAACAAGTTTATTTTTTACTTCTGTAAAAATTGTATTAACATATTCTTCTCTTTTTTCAACTAATTTTTTTAGTCTTTCTTCTAATTGAGCTGAAGCTTCAATACTTGCTTTAGAAGAAATTTCTGCTAATTCTTTATCTAATTGATGCTTAGCATCAATTTCAGCTTCACCTCTTAATTGGTTATAAGCTTCTTGTTCAATTGCTTTTGCTTCATCTAAAATTTCTTTTTCTTCAGCTGATGAAATTTTTTCAATTTCATCTTTGATATAAAGAAAGACTTGATCTTTTTTTTGCATAGCACTTTCTCCTATAACTTAACTCCAATTGCCTCTGAAACATATCTATCAATTGTTTCACCAATTTTAGAATTTCCATGTCTATCAGGAATTTCTACAAGCAATGGTTTTTGTTGTTTTAATTTTATTTCAGAAATAACATCAGGAGCTAATTCAATTAATTTCGTTGTAATTAAAATCACACCTATTGATCTATCTTTCATTTTTGTTTCCAAAACTTCAAGAAAATCTCTTCTTTTATGAACAACTTCTCCTTCAATACCAACAAGTCTTAAACCCATTTCAGTATCGACATTGTCACTTATTAAATAAAATTTCATAAAAAATCACTCTCTAAATTAGATTTTGTTGATAATTAAGATAGAGATTAATAAACCATAGATTGCAACCCCTTCACCTAAGGCAACGAAGATTAATGATTTACCAAAGTTCTTTTCATTTTCAGAGAAAGCTCCGATAGCTGCTGGAGCTGCTGCTGCAACGGCAATACCTGCACCTAAAGCAGAGAATCCAGTTGATAAAGATGCTGCTAAGAATCCTAAACCTTGAGCAATTGTTCCAGTGATTGTAGCAACTTCACCTGCTGCAAATACACTTGAATTTGACATAGCAACTAATAAACATAAAACGACTGCACCAGCGAAACCACTGATATGAACACCTAATCTTCTTTTAGCGCTTTGAGCTGATACTTTTCCTGTAAATACTTTAATTAATGGTAATGTTAATAAAACTACTGCAACTAATGGTAATAAAATTTCTAATACTGTCATAATAAATTTCCTCCTTGAATTTAATCTTCCTTAATAGTTTTAAATGGAATTCCATTTCCTTCATAATAACGTGAAAACATTTCATAGAATTCAAGACGTAATACTTGAATACCAACGATCAATCCTTCAAGACACATTACGAAAACGTTTCCTAAAATCAAGACGATGATTTCACCAAATCCTCCTACCATTTCAGCAAGAGTATAAACAACAAGCATCATACCAGCATGTGATAAAACGAATCCCCCGACACGCAAGAATGACATTGTGTTTGTAATAAATGATAAGACTACTTCAAATAATTCGAAGAATCCTTCAACAAAGAATGCTCCAAAACCATTTGGGAACATTTCACCATGTTCTTCTAATTTTCTAATTAATGGTTCTTTTAAGAACATTAAGATAAGTGGTAATACAATTAAAATTAAAATATAGAAAATATTTACAAAATGTTGTCCTGTAAGCATTCCAAGTGCTGCACTAATAACAGCTACATAGAATGTAACACCACATAAACCATTTTGACTTAAAATCGCTTCACCCATATTTTTCTTTTTAAAGTTCAAAATAATATTGAATGTCATTGAAACAAGAATTAAGACAATACCAAGCCCAATGGCAGCCATTAGTAATGTCATTGTATTTTCTGGTGACATTGCATTAAAGAATGAGAAACCTTTGAAATATTCAGATAAGATTTCTTCATTTCCAAAGAATGAACCAAAGAATACACCGAAGATTGCACTGGAAATACCTAAACGAACTCCCACGCCACCTAATTTTAAATTAAATTTCTTTTCAGCAACAAGGCCTACTAAAGAAAGAATAATACCTTGTCCTAAGTCACCAAACATAATACCAAATAATAAAGTATATGAAATAGCAACTAATAATGTTGGATCTACATCATTGTAACGAGGTACACCATACATTTCGACGAACATTCTAAATGGTCTTGCAAACCATGAATTTTTAAGTCTTGTTGGTGGGTCTAAACGTACATCTGATGTAGCAGGTAAAACTTCAAGTTTAACACCATCGATACTTTCAAAAGTGTTTTTGAAATTATCTAAATCACTTTTAGGGACAAATCCATGAACATTTAATTTATCACCTAATTTAACAATATATTTTTGCATTGCATAAACTGAATTTAATTTTTTAGCAACACTATAAATACGTGTTAATTCTTCCATATTTTCTGAAATTGTTTTATCAATTCTATTTTGTAAATCTTGGCTATATTGTTTAGCTGAATCAGATTCATTTTGAATTTCTTTTTCAGCTAATTCACACGAACCATGAACGAATTCAGGAATATGGATTTTTTCAAAATAAAGTGATGTAAAAACATTATCCACTTCAGGAGCATCTGTAGGTGTCGTCATATACATACACCATACATATTTATCATCTCTTTGAAATGCTTTATAAACAAATGGTAATGTTTCATAATACTCTAACTTTCCTTCATTATTGAGAGGAAGTTTACCGAATCTTATTTTTAAATATTGTGTTCCAAATAATTGATCAAAGTCAATATTAGAACCTTCAACATGATTCAAAGTAATGATGGCTTCATCATTTTCTTCAATCATCTTTGTCAATTCTTTTTTAACAGCATCAATACGGTCAATATCTAAAAATAGATCATCTAAAAATTCTTTAGCTCTAAATACATTAAGTTGCGAATCTGTTTCAACTTCAGGAACTTCAAAATGATATTTTGTTTTCATTTCTTCAATTCTTGATAACAATTCTTCATAAAGATTGTCATTGTTGTAAGCTGAAAGACCAGCAACACTATCCGTAAACTTGCTTGCTAGCTCGGGATGAAAATCATCTCTTTGATAAAGCTCAAGTAACACATCATTACAATTGTCTTTATCAAAATCAAGGCTAACCAAGTTTAATTTCGCTATTGCCATGACAGTCCCCCTTTACTCTTTATTGATCTTTTTGTCACTTTTTTTACTAAACTACAAACAAGTAATACTACAATATTTATAGCAAAGAATAATCCAATTTGCATTGCATAATTAGTACTTACAACAAAGATTGAATCATAAAGTGACATACTATAGAAGACTGTTCCACTTAATAGTCCTCCTATTGTAACAGCAGCTCCTACACGTTGTAGTAACTTACTGATGTTACCTTTAATAATAAATGATAATAGAATAGCTAAAACACCTACTCCTAAATCGCCAAGTAAAACAAGTGCTGAAAGCATCATAACCACACCAGCAATCACTGTTGGATCAAATTTTTCACCAGGTTTAAATGTAAATAAACATTCAAATGGTTGGAAAAATGCGTTGTTTTCAACATAAACAGGACCTTCAATTCCTTGATCTTGATACGTATCAATAGGAAGTTCATGAATAGTAATTCCAGGAACATTTACAATAGCTTCTAATTCATTTTTATTAAATGAACTAAATGCATAAACTGCAGCTTTAGTTTTTAAATCAACTACATATTTACCTTTCTTGTATAACTCTTTCAAACGATATGTTTTCCAAAAGTCACCAAGTAATTGTTCTTCATTTTCTTCTTTCACTTTTTCAATACGTTGATCAAGTTCTTGAAGATACGCTTCCATTGTTTTATTTTCTGCTTTTAATTCAGCAACTGCTTCTTCCATTTTACCATGGGCAAATTTGGGAAGTTTTACTTCTTCAAAGTTCATTGAAGAGAAAATGTTATCAATTTCACCAATACTATGTTCAACACCACCATAAACAATCCAAGCAAATTGATCTGTATGTGATAATTCTTGATAAACAAATGGATAACTATCAAAATATTTAATTTTTTCAATTTGTGATAATGGTAATTTACCAAATCTTAAAGCAACATATTTTAATTCATGAATATCATCAATAGAAATACGATCTCTATGCAAACATGAAATTAATTCAATCGCTTCTTGATTTTCATAATAATCTTTTTTAATTCCTCTTTTAATTTCATTAATATCATCTAATTTTTGATGAATTTCAGAAATATAATCTAAGATTTCTCGAACATTTAAAAATGCACTTTGAACAGGTCGATCTACCCTTTCAATATGTAGAACATCCATGACATTATAAAGTTCATCCAATACTTCATTATATGGGTTTCTATCTTCCATGGAAGTCGCATGATCTAAATTAGAAATCACTTTCTTCGCTTTAACTGGATAAATAGAATCTTGATGATTTTCAAGTTTCATCAAAACTTCCATATAATCATCTCTAGAGAAAACAATGTTATATAAATGTGTATTCTTAATCATTTTTTCCCCTCCTATGCATAGATCAATGTATTTTCAATTTTTGAAACAGGTTGATTATAACGAATACCTTCAACAATATGCTTCAAGTTATCTATTTCAATTCTTTGTAAAATACTATAAGTCATATAAACAAGTGGTGCACTGTTTGAAAAACGCATGTATCTTTTTGCGATATTATATTGAATACTATCTGCATAATATTCGATATAGGCAAATTCTTTATCATCCATATAGAAGTTATATTTAGAAGTTGATAATAAAGATAATACTTCTTTAGGACCGCTTGCACTAATTAAACGATTCATCATATCTTTTGGCAATCTTGAATATTGTAAAAAGAGTGAACTTCTGATTGAATCTTCTGATTCATGGAAATATTGTTTATAACGATAGATTTTTGAAATATTCTTTAATTCAATAGAAGTATAGAGAATATTTAATAAATCTTTTTGAACACTTCCTTTGAAGTGTTTTTTAATTGTTTCAACAATGTTTTCATAATAAAGTGATTGTAAGCACATATGAACTTCTTTAACATCAAATGGGACAGAGAAATCAATTTCTTTAAGAACTTTATAATATCTTGTTTTTGAAAGATATTGTAAAAGATCTTTGAATGATTCAATGTTTACTAATCCATCAATATTAAAACTTGTCTTTTTCGCTAAATAAGTAGGAATTGATAAATTAAAGCTATATTGTTCCTTTGCTTGTAAAGAAACAAGTTTATCCATAATTAAATTAATTTCTACTCCAATAATTTCAAATAGATAAAAATCTTCATCAGATTTAGGTGAATATTTCATCAACTTCGCACAACGATGATAATATTCTTGATTTAAACAATCTTCTATTTGACCACGATGAACATGTCTAATATTAATATCTTTTAAAGCATCTGCATAACTTGTTTGAGATTTTAAATAAGAAACAACTTCTCCAATTGTTTGTTTTCTTGTTAAATCAAGATAAACATTCTTATTTAAACGCCCACCATACATTGCTTTAGCTTTTGCACATAAGGCATTTGAAGATAAAGACATCTTTACACCTTCTATTTAGTACATCTTGTAAAGATTTCATCTACCCATTTATCTTTATTTTGAGTAAATAAATCTTCCATATTTTTCATTGATTTATGAAATTCATTTTCTTGTAATTGTGCTTCTTCTTTATTCTTATTCAATAGATCTTGTTTATGCTTTTCAACTTGATCTTGTTGACTATCAATATACTCACTATAAATTGTAGACTTTTGCGACATCATACTTGATTGAGCTTCCGCTTTTTTCTTTTTCGCAAGTTCTACTTTTTCTACGCATTGGCGATCGAATTCTATTAACTTTTGAATAATATCATCCATCTTATTTTCCCCCTTCTTCTTGTCGAGGATAATTGTACTCTCATTCTTTTAAAATTCAACAGATATAGCTCTCAAAAGCACTCTTTATGATAAATTTATGACGAATTTATAAGAATTTATCAAAAATCCTCTTTAAAGAATGTATGTAAAAATAAAAGCACCTCCCCTATTTTTGTGTTGTTCATGTCACTTCCTAGAGATGTGGCGCTTGCAATACATACCTTATTCTTTATTTCGCACGTTATTCTACTCCCACTTTTCAATATTTGTCAATAGACAAATTTTCACATTTGCATAAATCCGCCAAAACCTTAGCGTCATGCCACTTTTAGCAAGATTCATTCCTAATTTTTTATTCATCACTAAGCCTTTTCATTCTTGAATGTAAATGTTAAAATGAAAGAACTTAGGAGGTCATTATGATAAATCAAAGAATTACAAAATTAAGACAACTTATGAAAGAAAGAGGAATCGATCTTTATATCATTCCAACCAGTGATTTTCATCAAAGTGAATATGTAGGAAGTTACTTTGAAGCTCGTCATTATATGTCTGGATTTAGCGGTTCTGCTGGAACTCTTATCGTAAGACAAGAGGAAGCTTATTTATGGACAGACGGTCGTTATTTTATTCAAGCAGAAAAAGAACTTGCCGGTAGTTGTATTCAATTAATGAAAATGCGTACACCGGGTGTTCCTACTATTAAAGAATATATTGAAAAATATCCAGAAGCAACCATTGGTTTTGATGGGCGCGTAATGCCCTATAATCAATGTCTTTTCACAAATACCATTCAAGCCAATGAAGATCTTGTAGATCTTATTTGGCAAGAGCGTCCTGAACTTTCCCATGAAGAAGTTTATTTATATGATACAAAATATTGTGGTGCTTCTAGAAAAGAAAAATTAGAAATCATTAGAGAAGAAATGAAAGATGCGAAATATCATTTAGTGACAACTTTAGATGATATTGCTTGGATCTTTAATATTCGCGGTAATGATGTTTTATGCAACCCTGTTGCTTTAGCGTATGCTTTAATTGAAAAAGAAAAAGCATACCTTTATTTAAGAAAAGAAGCTGTAAGTCAAGAAGTCATTGATGAATTATTAAAAGATCAAATTAAAGTTAAAGATTATTTTGATATTTATGAAGATGTTAAAAATATCAATGGTAAAGTTCTTTTAGATACAAAATCAGTAAACTATACATTAGTTAATTCTATTAATATAGATAATGTCATCGATCAAACAAATCCAAGTCAATTACTTAAATCAATTAAAAACGATACAGAAATCAAAGCGACAAAAGATGCTCATTTACATGATGGTATTGCTGTTACTAAATTTATGTATTGGTTAAAAACAAATATTGGAAAAATAGAAATGGATGAACTTTCTATCTCTAATAAACTTTTAGAATTTAGAAAACAACAACCAAATTTCAAAGATATTTCCTTTACAACCATTTGTGCATATCGTGAAAATGCAGCTTTAATGCATTATCATCCAACAGAAAAACAATACTCTAAAGTAGAAGCTTCACATCTATTATTAATTGATAGTGGCGGACAATACTTAACAGGAACAACAGATATCACTAGAACATTCGTTTTAGGTGAAATGACTCTAGAAGAAAGAAAAGATTTCACAATTGCTTTAAAAGCCATGTTTAGATTACAAAATGCGCATTTTATTGAAGGTGTAACAACTGGCGCCAACTTAGATATTTTAGCTCGTGGTGTTATCTATGATTATGATTTAGATTATCGTTGTGGAACAGGGCATGGTGTTGGTCATTTCTTAAATGTTCATGAAGGACCTAATGGACTGCGTCCAAAAAGCTTATATGGTCATGAAGCATGTATCGTTCCAGGCATGATTACAACAGATGAACCAGGTGTTTATGTAGAAGGTAGTCATGGTATTAGACATGAAAATGAACTTTTATGTGTAAAACATATTGAAAATGAATATGGTACTTTCTTAAAATTTGAACCGATCACTTATGTTCCATTTGATATTGCTGGTCTAGATTTAGATTATTTATCAAATCATGAAATTGCTTCTATTAATGAATATCAACAATATGCCTTCGATCATATTAAAGATGCCTTAACTCAAGAAGAAAAAGATTGGTACTTAAATAACTTATTTATTAAATAACAAGAAAAATCTTGTTATTTTTTAAAGTCGATATAGTTTTAAACTATATCAAACAATGAAAAATATGTATTTTACAATACCACTTATGTTTTTTATACTTTTAGTAACAACAAGGAGGAAGTAAAAATGAACGCACCTTATAAATATGATATTGTTGGAAGTTTTTTAAGAGATAAAGAAATTAAACAAGCAAGAGAAGAATTTGCTTTAGGTAAAATAACACTTCAACAATTAGAAGAAGTTGAAAATAAATCTATCGAAAATCTTGTAAACGAAGAAAAAACAGCCGGTTTAAAAGCTGTCACTGATGGTGAATTTAGAAGAGCCTTTTGGCATTTAGATTTTCTATGGGATTTAAAAGGCGTAGAAAAAGTAGCCGTCGAACATTTTTCAATTGCCTTTAAAGGACATCAACCAAAAAGTCAAACTTTAGAAATTGTGGATAAAATCGATTTTCCCGAAGATCATCCATTTTTAAAACATTTTAAATTCATGCAAAGAGCATCTGGAGAAACAGAAGTTAAACAATGTATCCCTTCTCCTTCAATGCTTCATTTAATTTGTTGTATTAGAGAAGAAAACTATCAACCTATTGAAAGATATCAAGATGATGATGTTTTATTAAAAGATATCGCCTATGCTTATCAAAAAGCTATTAAAGCTTTTTATCAAGCTGGTTGTCGTTATCTTCAATTAGATGATACTTCATGGGGAGAATTTTGTTCAAAAGAAAAAAGAGAAGCTTACAAAGCAAGAGGAATTGATGTAGATGAACTTGCTAAAAAATATGTTGATATGATCAATCTCGCATTAGAAGCTAAACCTGATGATATGGTTATTACAATGCATATTTGTAGAGGTAACTTTAGATCAACATGGTTTACTTCAGGCGGATATGAACCAGTTGCTAAAACATTATTTGGGAATTGTCATGTTGATGGTTTCTTCTTAGAATATGATAGTGAACGTGCTGGTGGATTTGAACCTCTTCGCTATATTAAAAATCAAAAAGTTGTCTTAGGTCTTGTGACTTCTAAAGATGCTAAACTTGAAAACAAAGATGAAATTATTAAACGTATTCATGAAGCAGAAAAATATGTTCCATTAAATCAATTAGCACTGTCTCCACAATGTGGTTTTGCTTCAACAGAAGAAGGAAACTTACTTACTAAAGAAGAACAATGGAATAAAGTCAAACTTGTTAAAGAAATCGCTGAAGAAGTTTGGCAATAATAAAAGGAACTTTTCGTTCCTTTTATTATTTTATAACTGATTTTAATGTTTCATCTGTCATTGCAAAAGTTTCTGATACTTTTTGATAGATGATTTCTTCATCAATATTCAATTCTTTTAAAAGTTTAAAAAACTTTTTTAAATCCTCTTTTCTTGTTTTATCCATTGCATCATTCATTAAGTTTTCAAAAACATCAAACAAATTAATATCATCACTGGATTCATTTTCAATACTTTCTAACAAAATCGATTTCATATCACGAGAACGACTTCTTTTATCACGATATAAAATATAAGCCTTTGCTACTCTTACATAGCCTTCTTCAATTAAAATTTCTTCAACTGTATCTTGAACAAGTTCTACTGTTGGTAAAGTACTTTCTTTTTCTTCTAATCTTTTTTCTACATCATGAGCAATAGCATATACTTTCTTTAATTCTACTTTATCAAAACATGCACTAAAGGCTTTATAAAGCGCTCCAGCAATCTTGTCTACTTCAAAGTCAACTAAACGCCCATCTCTTTTTCTAATACTTTTAATCATACAAAGTCTCCTATCTATCTATAGTATAATGAAATTTTTATTTAATTTCATTAGATATGATATTTTTCTACATGGACTTGATAATTTTTATAAATTACTAAAATATAATCTTCTTTTAATTTTTCAACAATCCCATATCTAAAGACATCTTCTTGATTTAATTGATGCTTTTCTATTAATCGATGTTTGATTTCTTTTTCGTTATCAATTCTTGTCTTCCACCATTTTTTAGGTTTGACTTTAGATAATCTTAAATAGTCTTCTATTAATTCATCTTCATATTGTTCTTTTAAATAAAGATTGATATATTGGAATAATTCATCTAATTGAAAACCAAAGAATTTAAACTGTTGAGCTTGGTAAAATTCACCCAAATCTAAAAAGAAATAAAATGGTGACTTACATTGCCTTAAGACTTTATTCATTGTTATTGGCATTCTTCCTGAATTCCAATATTTTTGTAACATATCTTCAGCTAAATGTATTTTTTCAATATCTTCTTTAGATAAATCATGACTCTCTATTAATTCATAAGGCGCATGTTTTTCATAAATATAACCATATTTATTAGCTTCTTTTCTTAAACTTGTTCCTCTTAAAAGTTTTAAGAACCCTAATTGTAATTCCTTAGGATATAATCTAAAAACATCATCAAATGATTTTGAGAATCTTTGTAAGTTCTCTAGTGGCAATCCTGCAATTAAATCTAAATGAAAATCTATTTTATGATTTTGTTGGAGTTGTCGAATAACATCACATAGACGTTCAAAGTTTTGATATCTTTGAACAACTTTATTTGTTGGTTCATAAGTTGATTGAATACCGATTTCAAATCTAAGTAAACCATCAGGTGCTTCTTCATTAATAAAATCAATAATTCTTTGATCTAAAACATCCCCATTGATTTCAAATTGTAATTGTACTCCTGGATGACAGTTTTTAAAAACAAAGTCTAATATTTCTAAAGCATGTTCTGTTTTAGCGTTAAACGAGCGATCTAAAAGCTTAATTACTTTGACATCTGTATTTAAGATTGCTTTTAATTGTTGTTTTAAATAATCCATTGAAAAGAATCTTAATCCTTTTTCTAATGAAGATAAACAATATTGACATTGATAAGGACATCCTCTACTTGTTTCAAAATATAAGATCCTATTTTTCATATCTTTCATGTCTCTTTCTAATAAATAAGGAGACTCTAACATTTCTAAATAACTTAAATCAACTGGTGGAATCAAGCGTGGATCTCGATGTTCTTTCGTACTAATACCTTGAAGCTTGACTTCTTCATTATTTTCCAAAGCTGTCAATAATTGATTTAAAGCAACTTCACCTTCACCAGCCATAATATAATCAATTTCAAACTCATCTAAAAAATAATCTATTTCATAAGTAACCTCTGGTCCACCAACAATAATCTTTAATTCTGGTTTTCTTTCCTTTAATAAATGACATAATTTTTGAATATGATCCACATTCCAAATATAGACACTTAAACAAAGAATATCTAAATCCATTGATAAAAGATCATCTACGATATGATTTAAATCATCTTTAATGGTATATTCTTTAAAATCAATATCATGATCATTTTTACAAGCTACATAAAGAAGTCTTAACGCTAATGATTTATGGATAAATTTTGAATTTAATGTTGTGATTAATGTTTTCATAATTACTCTATATAAAAATCTAGAGAAAACTCTAGATTTTTAATCTTTCTTAAATTTTGGAATAACGTTTTTATATAAACAATACTCTTCTAACGTCCAGTTTTGATCTTTAATTTCCTTAGCCACTTTTTTACCTACATAACGTAAATGCCATGGTTCATGAGAAATTCCTGTAATACCATCCGTTCCTTCTGTAAAACGAACAATAAATCCATATTTTGCACAGTTTTCAACAACCCATTTATATTCTGTTGTATCCCCAAAGACAAGTCTTTGTTTATCAACGACACTTTGAGAAGTCATATCAATACCAAGTCCTGTTTGATGTTCACTTGCTCCTGGAGTAGCTACATATTCAGCAGCATAAGCACCACCATATTTTTGTTCAGTTTCTTGATAGATTTTTTCTTGTTCTTCATATGAACGATAACCACTATTTAATAATAAATACATACCTTCTTTTTTAGCATCTTTGATCATTTTAACTAAAGCTTCGGCTGCAACTTTTCTAAGTTGTGGATGATCACATGTTGGTGCTACATATTCACTATCTAATTCTACTAAATCTTTTGGTTCATAATCATTTAAATAGAATCCTTTTTTTACAAGAGTTAAATAATCATCTGGATTGGCAATATTATATTTAGCATTTGTTTGACCATTACTTGAAACAATAAATGGATAATTAACAATATTAACGGCATAATTATAATCTTTAACAGTATTATATTGTGCTATATAATCATTGATTTTCTTTAAATCATATCCTTTTACTTTTCTAAAAGGAGCTGTTTGACTATTTGTAAGTTTATTGTCTATTAAAAATTGAATATCACTTTTACCAGCACCATCTTTTAACATTGACCAAATTGTTTTTTCACTATAACCCATTGATTTTAATGAAGGCGCTTGATTTTCAAAAATATAATTAACAACATCAACGATATCTTCATAATTCATATCTTTATGTAAAGAATAGAATTGTTCATATTCATCATAAAGAGCTACTTTATTTGAATTATCGATCCATTTTAAAATATGTTTCATCTCATCATGTGATAACAATTCTTTTTCTTCATCATTATCAAATGATTTTACTAATTCACTAGTTGTTGACCAAGAGTAACCTTTCATCAAAAATTGAATTCTATTAAAATTAAAATAAATAATAATTCCTAAAATAACAATCACTGCTGCAATTACAGCAATCACAGTACGTCCTACTTTTAAACGTCTTCTTGAACTACTATAAGAACTGTAATAACTATAATCTGTTTTTTTCTTAAATAATCCCATTTCTTTTTTTCACCTCTATTAATGTATCGCTATTATAGAAAATATAGATACTACTTACAATCCTTTTTTAAATAGTTTTTTCTACCAATTTCATATAAATCATTTCCTAAATGATCAATCACTACAACTAATGGCATATTTTTAACTTTTAACTTACGAATTGCTTCCGGTCCTAAATCATCAAAAGCAATCACTTCACATTCTTCTATACATGAAGACATCATCGCTCCAGCACCACCAATAGCACCAAAATAAACGCCATGATGGTCAACAATGGCTTTTTTAACTGCATCACTTCGATACCCTTTACCAATCATCGCATGTAAGCCAAGTTTAATAAGTCTAGGTGAATAAGCATCCATTCTTCCTGAAGTGGTTGGTCCACCACTGCCAAATACTTGACCTGGTTTTGAAGGTGTTGGGCCAACATAAAAAATCGTTTGATCTTGGATATTGAAAGGAAGTTCTTTTCCTTCATCCAATAATTGAATCAATCTTTTATGAGCAGCATCTCTTCCTGTATAAATCGTTCCACTTAAAAAAACTTCATCTCCAGCTTTTAGCTGTTTAATTTTATCAACTGTTAATGGTGTTTCTAAATAAATCATAACGAAACCTCCTTATGACGTGAGACATGACAACAAATACTAACAGCGACTGGCATTCCTGCAATATGTGTAGGGAAAGTTTCAATATTTAAAGAAAGAGCTGTTGTCTTTCCTCCATAACCAGCAGGGCCAATTCCTGTTTCATTGATCATTTGTAATAATTCATCTTCTAAAGAAGCATATCTTTGATCTGAATGATGACTTCCAATTTCACGAATCATGGCCTTTTTAGCAAGCATTGTCACTTTATCAAAAGAACCTCCAATACCTACACCAATAACCATTGGTGGGCAGGCATTTGGTCCTGCATCATTGACCACTTTCATCACAAAATCCTTAATTCCTTGAAGTCCATCACTTGGTTTTAACATCTTAATTTGGCTCATATTTTCTGAACCAAATCCTTTAGGTGCTAAAGTAATATGAAAAGTATCCCCCTCAACAATATCATAATAAATAATTGCTGGAGTATTATCTTTTGTATTAGTACGTTCAAACAAAGGATCTTTAACAACTGATTTTCTTAAATACCCCTCTGTATATCCTTGTCTTACTCCTTCTTGAATTGCTTCATTTAAACTGCCACCTGTAATATGTACTTCTTGTCCCATTGTCACATAAACAAAAGCCATTCCTGTATCTTGACAAATAGGCATTTGTTTTTCTTGTGCCAACTTTGCATTATCCATTAATACTTGTAATGTTTTTTGGGCAAGTGCACTATCTTCTTCATCATGTTTTTGTGATAATGCTTTTTCAACATCTTGAGGTAAAATAGTTGCTGCTTCTATACACATTTTTTTAATTGCATCTGTAATTGTTGAACATGTTATTTCTCTCATATATATCTCCTATTCAATAATATTATCTTTTACATCAGGATAATAAATAGAATAATATCTAAGTGACATTAATTCCATTGTTGTAAGTAAATTATGTTTACCTGTTTTTTTATATTTTGAATCACCTATTTCAATAATATAATTTGGTTCAAAACCAAAATCAAAGCTCTTATCATTGGTAATCACAACAACTTTCGCATTTGATTTTTTAATATATGAAATCATCTTTTGACTCCCATTAAAAATATGACCACTTACTGTTAAGATAATAGCTACACTATTTTCATCTAACTCCTTAGCACATTGAAGCTGACTTGTTTGTTCCATATAAGCCATTGTGAACTTCTCTAACATCAATAAATCAGTTTGAAAATGTAAAGCAACCGAATGTGAAAACTGTGTTCCAAAAAAAGCTACGTTATCACTATCATGAATCAGTTTTAAAACCTCATCGATTACATTCCAATCTAAACAAGAAGAAAGTTGACTTAAAGATGTACAAATTTGTTGGCTATAATAAGCTGTACTTTCTTCTGGATGATCTTTCATCATATCCAAAGGAACATTAATTAAATTATTAAACTTTCTTGATGTTGAACTAAACCACGCACACTCTTGTTTTAAATGTGCATAATTTTCATAACCAAGTGTTCTACAAAAACGAGAAATGGTTGCTGGAGACACAAAACATTCGCTCGCAAGTTTAGAAATTCCCATATGAGCTACTTCTGAAATATGATGTGCCATATACCAGGCAATGTTATAATTTGTATCTGTTTCATTGGCGCTATCTAAATATATTAATAATCTATAAAATAAATTTTTCATGTCATCCTCCCCTATTCTACAATATTATACACTAAATTCATCTTTATGCTTATATAAATTTATGATAACAAATCACATATTTTTTTACATTTGTAACTTTTTTTAACTATTTTTTATTCATATATTAAATCTGTAGAAAGAAAATAGATTTTACTATTCATATTCCCTCTATTATCTTTCTATATTATTCTTATCCTCCCAAATAAGAATAACATAAAAGGCATCTTGATGTCTTTTTTCTTTTTCTTATAATAAAGAAAAAGGAGATCAATATAATGTTAAAAGAATTCAAAGAATTTGCCTTAAAAGGCAACATGATTGATTTAGCTGTTGGGGTTATTATCGGTGGTGCTTTTAATTCATTAGTCACTTCTCTTGTAGAAAACATCATTATGCCTATTTTAAGTTTAGTTACAGGTAAGATCGATTTTTCTAATCTATTTATTGCTTTAGATGGAAATACATACAAAACATTAGCTGCTGCTCAAGCAGCAGGGGCATCTACTGTCAATTATGGTTTATTTATTACTGGTTTACTTAACTTCATTATTATGGCTTTTGTCATCTTTATGATTGTTAAAGCAATGAACAAGTTAAGATCTAAAACTGAAAAACCAGTAGAAGAAAAACCAACAAAGAAGATTTGTCCTTATTGTCAAAGTGAAATTTCTATTAAAGCATCTCGTTGCCCACACTGTACAAGTCAATTAGAAAACTAAAATAGCTTTCTGTAATGTCATTCATTACAAAAAGCTATTTTTTTATTATTATTTAATTTTAGCATTTATCGCAAAATCAAGTTTTGTTTCAATATCATAATTTTCTTCTTTGCCTGCAAATGTCGTGGCTTTTCCATAATAGCGCATGATTGTTTTTCCATTTTTTACAGATAAATCAAGTTGAATATCACTGCTTTGATAAGCTTCTTTTAAAAGTGAACATATTCCTTCATGTTGAAACTGAGTTTCCACAATTTGTAATTCTATTTCAGGATGACGAGCACACCATTTATAATAGCCAAAACCACAAAAAGTAATCACTAAAACAAATAAAAGGATATAAAGGTAAATCTTTTTGATTTTAAATGTTACATATTGTTTCATTGTTTAACATACCTATTTATTTAATATAGCATAAATGTTCTATATAAAACAAAAAAACATCGATTTCTCGATGTCTCTTACATTTGGTGCGGGCGACAGGAATCGAACCTGCACGCCGAAGGCGCTAGATCCTAAGTCTAGTGCGTCTGCCAGTTCCGCCACGCCCGCATTGAAATGGTGACCCGCAGGCGACTCGAACGCCTGACCCTCTGATTAAAAGTCAGATGCTCTACCAACTGAGCTAGCGGGTCATACCTTATGGCTGGGGTAGCTGGATTCGAACCAGCGCAATGACAGAGTCAAAGTCTGTTGCCTTACCGCTTGGCTATACCCCATTCATTAGATAGATGGTGGAGAGGAGTGGATTCGAACCACCGAACCAAAAGGAACTGAGTTACAGTCAGCCGCGTTTAGCCACTTCGCTACCTCTCCATCATGGTGCCGGCTAAAGGACTTGAACCCTCAACCTACTGATTACAAGTCAGTTGCTCTACCAATTGAGCTAAGCCGGCATCTTCTATAATTTATTTCAAACACTATTTTAATGGTGGAGGCTAACGGACTCGAACCGCTGACCCTCTGCTTGTAAGGCAGATGCTCTCCCAACTGAGCTAAGCCTCCTTGACTAGTGCCCATTTATAATAACATCTCTATTCCCTTACGTCAACAGCTTTTTACATTTTTTTCATATTTTTTTATCAGTTATAATATCATCTAATGGAATATCAAAATTTTCAGATTGATAATGCCCAATATATTGAAATGAATAAGCCAGTCCTATTGTTGGTGCATTAAAATCTTTAAGATATCGATCATAATAACCTCCACCATAGCCCAAACGATAACAATTTGCATCATAACCTACAAGTGGAACAATCATTAAATCAAGAAATTCTTTATTAATTTCTTGTTTATCTATCGGTTCATCAATACCATATTTATTTTTTATCATTTTATCTTGATATAAAGTAAAATACATTTCTTTACCGCGAACTATGGGAACATAAAATTCTTTTTGAGTTTTAAATTCTTCAATTAATTTCCAAGTATCTACTTCATGTTTATAAGATAAATAGATTCCTATTTTTTTACTTTTAATGAAACGTGGATCTTTTTTTAACTTTTCTATAATGAAATGAGATTGTTTTTGATAATCATCAAAAGCCAATCTCATTTGTATCAATTGTTTACGTAATTGTTTTTTATCCAATTCCATTTTCACCAAAGTCCATTTTAATCAATTGATTTAACTCAACAGCATATTCCATTGGTAATTCTCTTGAAAATGGTTCAATAAATCCCATAACAATCATTTCTGTCGCATCTTTTTTAGAAAGACCTCTAGACATTAAATAGAAAAGTTGTTCATCTGAAATTTTAGAAACAGTTGCTTCATGTTCAATTAAAGAATCATTATTTCTAGCATAGTTTGTTGGTACTGTATCACTTGTTGAAATTTGATCTAAGATCAATGTATCACATTCAACTTTACTTTTAGCGTTGATTGCCTTTGGATTATGTTGTACTAACCCACGATAATTTGTTTTACCACCGTTTTTAGCAATTGACTTAGAAACAATACTACTTGAAGTATTTGGTGCTAAATGAATCATTTTAGCTCCAGAATCCATAATTTGATTTTCTCCAGCAACAGCAATTGTAATACAAGAACCTTTCGCTCCTTCTTCCATTAAAACACAAGTTGGATATTTCATTGTAACAGCAGAACCAATATTTCCATCGACCCATTCCATTTGTCCATTTTTATAAACCTTCGCTCTTTGTGTCACTAAGTTTAAAATATTATTAGACCAGTTTTGAATTGTTGTATAACGGCATTTAGCCCCTTCTAAAACAACAATTTCAACAACTCCTGTATGTAATGAATCTTTTGAATAATTTGGTGCTGTACATCCTTCTACATAATGAATATCAGAACCTTTATCAACAATAATCAATGTTCTTTCAAATTGTCCCATTTGTTCAGAATTGATTCTAAAATAAGATTGTAAAGGTTTTTCTAGTTTTACTCCTGGTGGTACATAAATAAATGATCCCCCAGACCAAACAGCTCCATTTAAAGCTGAAAACTTATTATCATTATAAGGAATAACTGTATCAAAATACTTTTTAAATAATTCTGGGTATTCTCTTAAACCACTATCAACATCTAAGAAAATAACACCTTTTTCTTGAACTTCTTTCAACATATTATGATAAACCACTTCTGATTCATATTGAGTTGTTACCCCTGATAAATATTTTTGTTCTGCTTCAGGAATTCCTAGCTTATCAAAAGTATCTTTAATCGTTTCAGGGACTTCTTCCCATTTATTTGTTTGTTTATCAGAAGGTCTAATATAATACGTATACTCATCAAAATCTACTCTACTTAAATCGACACCCCATGTAGGCATTGGCTTTTTCAAAAAACAATCGAGTGCTTTTAAACGATATTCCAACATCCATTCAGGTTCACCTTTAATGGCAGAGATTTCTCTAACGATATCTTCATTAATTCCTTTAGGTGTTTTAAAAACAGACACATCTTTATCAGGAATCATAGTTTCATCATTTTCCATGAGTTTCCTCCTTTTCACTTTCATCAATTAATTGTGTAATTCCTTTCCATCCAAGAGTTGCACATTTAATTCTATTAGCCTGTTTATGAGTGTTATAAAAAGCAATCGCTTCTTCTAATATTTCAGGATCATAATCTTTTTCAAAAATCATATTCATATAATTTTCAATAATAACCCTTGCTTCATCAATTGTTTTACCAATTAATAATTCTGTCATAATGGAAGTACTTGATGTACAAATCGCACACGCTTCTCCATCAAAGCGAATATCTTCAATCACTCCATTTTCTATTTTTGCTTGTATATCAATATTATCAATACAAGTTTCACTATCCATATTGACTTTTTTATAGCTATCGTCTTCAACTAATTCACGATTACGTGGATTTTCATAATGATCCATAATAATTTGACGAAGCATCATATTATCCAAAGAAGGCATCTAAAAAGTCATCCCCTTTCTTACATACTTCAATAAACTGATCTATTTCTTCTTTTGTATTGTAGAAATAGAATGAAGCTCTTAACGTTTGTGAAACATGTAAATATTCATCTAATATTTTTGCACAGTGTTGACCAGCACGAATGGCAATTCCATACGTATTAAATAAAGATGCACCATCTTGAGAAAAAACATTTTTAATATTGAAAGCAATTGCTCCAACACCATTTTCATTGTAAATTTCAATGTTATCTAATTCTTTCATCTTTTCAACGGCATATTTTCTAAGCATTGCTTCATGTTCTTCAATATTTTTCATACCAATATTTTGTAAATATTCAATAGCACTACCAAGACCAATGACCCCTTCAATATTAGGTGTTCCCGTTTCAAATTTTGTTGGTGCATTTTTAAGCTTTACTAAACCACAGCTATTGTATCTTGCATTACTTCCTCCACCAAAACGTGTTGGTGTCATTTCTTCCAATAAATGATATTTTCCATATAATACACCTACTCCTGTAGGTCCACACATTTTATGTCCTGAAAAAGCAAAGAAATCAACATCTAAATCTTGAACATCAACAGCATGATGAGGTGCACTTTGAGCCCCATCAACACAAACAATAATATCGTGTTCATGAGCAAAATTACAAATTTCTTTAATTGGTGCTAAATATCCTAAAACATTTGTAATTTGCGCAAGTGAAATAATTTTTGTATGTTCAGTCACTGCTTTTTTGACATTTTCTAAAGTCACTTTTCCTTCTTCGTCTAGATCAATATATTTAATGATAGCTCCTGTATGTTTAGCTACTTCAAACCAAGGAAGCGTATTGCTTGCATGTTCAGCAAGAGTAATCAATACTTCATCTCCTTCTTTTAAATGCGTCACTCCATAACCAAAAGCTACCATATTCAAACTATCTGAAGAACCATAAGTATAAACAACTTCCTCTGGTTTACAATGAATAAAATCAGCAACAATACTTCTTACATATTCAAATTTTGTATCTACTTCATGTGATAAGTCATAATCTCCACGATGTGCATTTCCAGAATAATTTGTTAAATAATCACAAACACTATCAATCACACATTGAGGTTTTAAAGTTGTTGCCCCATTATCTAAATAAATAAGAGGTTTTCCATGCATAGTCTTTTTAAGCATTGGAAAATCTTCTCTAATTTTTAAAACATCTAACATTATAGTCCCACCTTTTCTTTCAAAACATCTGAAAATCTTTCTTTTAAAGATTCTACACTGATAAATTCTAAAACAGGTAAGAAATAACCATAAGTGACTAGATGCATAGCATCTTGTTTAGAAAGACCTCTAGACATTAAATAATAAAGATGATCTTCATCAATCTTTCCAACACTTGCTCCATGACTTGCTTTAACATCATATTCATCAATATATAAATATGGATTAGCTTGTGCTTTGCACCCTTCATCAAAAACAATAATTTTATTTGTTTGATGTGTATCTGATCCAGACATACCTTTATAAATACGTCCCACACCATCAATAATTAAACTTGCTTTTGATTTAACAATACCATAGTTATCCATATCACCATATGTATGTGGTGCTAAATGTTCTAAAGTCATTTCATAATGTTTATTTTCTTTTTCTTTGCTTAAAGAAGCTAAACGAAGTTTAACACTTGCTTCTTCTTCAAGTAAACGATATTTTATTTTTGATAAAGTTGTATAATCTGTTAATTCTACATAAGCGCAAGACACTCTTGCATACTTATAAACATCAACATTTTCATCTAAATCAAGTTGAATATTTTGATGACTATTTTTTTCAACATATCTTAAAACTTCACTTGATCCATTGATTTTTATATTTTTTGTATAAGAACAAGACTTTGATGCTTCATACATTTCTACAAGATCTACATGTAAACGATCTTTAATTTCAATATTAAATTGATAAGTTCCTTCTTCTGTTGTCTTATAAATAATTTGTACTTTTGCATCTTCATTAATCATTAAAGTTTGATTTTGAATTTGAATATCTTGTTTAAAAGATGTTTCTTTGATTGTTCCATTTTCTAAAACAAGATAATTATCAATATCTACTAATCGACTCATTATTTAGCTTTAACCTTATTTCCACAACTACCTAAAACAATAGGTTGTTTATCTTCTTCAGTTTCAAAATCAAAACCTAGTTCTTTAACCCAACGATAACCTTCTTTATCAATACGATCTATTAATTCTTGTCCTCCACTTAATACAATTTTTCCATCTACTAATATATGAACATGACTAGGTGGTACAAGTTCAAATAATCTTTCATAGTGTGAAACCATCACACAACCAAATGAATCTGATTTCATATCATTGATAGCTTCAGAAACAATTTTTAAAGCATCAACATCTAAACCAGAATCAATTTCATCCAATAATGCAAATTTTGGTTTTAATAATTTCATTTGCAAAATTTCATTTCTTTTCTTTTCTCCACCAGAAAAACCTTCATTTAAATAACGATGTGCTAAATTTTCGTCCATTTTTAAATCAGCAATATTTTTATCTAATTCTTTAATAAATTTAAATAAAGATACTGGTTTTTCTTGATGAGCATTGAGTGCAGCTCTTAAAAAATCAGAAGTGACAACTCCTGGAATTTCTTGAGGATATTGCATTCCTAAAAAGATTCCTGCTTTCGATCTTTCATCGACTGACATTTCTAAAACATTTTGTCCATCCAAGTAAATACTTCCCTCTGTTACTTGGTATTTAGGATTACCCATGATAGCTGATAATAATGTAGATTTACCATTACCATTAGGTCCCATTAATGCATGTATTTCTCCTGTATTGATTGTTAAATCAATTCCTTTTAGTATTTCTTTATTATCAATACAAACATGTAAATTTTCTATTTTTAAAGTTGACATAAATCAAGCCCCTTTCTACCCACAACATTTTACTAAAATGTCAAAAAAAAAACAATCAATGTGATAATCTTTTGTATTAACAATTTATATTATATCCAAAATATGGTATATTATTTAAACAAAAGGAGTGATAATGTGAAATTTCTGAAATCTTTATTTCAAGTCATATCATCTAAAAAAATTACACAAACCCTGTTAAACTTACTTATTTTATTTTTGATCGTTCTTTTATTAGATATTACAAAAGAAGTATGGGGTGGCGCTTTTAGTATTTTTTGGAAGATTATAAAACCATTTTTTGTAGCATTTGCAATCGCTTATGTTTTAAATCCGCTTATTGAATGGGTACAAAAATATGTAAAAAATCGTGGATTATCTTTAATTATTGTTTATGTAGGAATCATCGCTTGTTTAATACTTATTTTATCACTAGCAATTCCACTTGTAATTAATAGCGTAACAGACCTCTATCCTGCTTTTGAAGACGGTTTGATTTTTATTTCGCGCTTTGTACAAAGTCATTTAGGCTTCAACATTTCTGAAATAACAACTTATATTCAAACAGAAGCAGCGAAGCTTTTACAAGATATGACAGTTATTAATACAACGTTTGATGTTTTAAATTCTGTTATTGTAAAAATTGGAAACGGCTTGATTTATTCAATCCTTGCAATCTATATGTCTATAAAATTTGATAGTATAAGAATTGCAATTAATCATTTTGCAGGAAAATTTGATGAAAACTTACCTGTTTATTTAAAGGAAATCAATATTTCTTTAATTGAATATATTGAAGCTTTTGCTTTAAGTGCTCTTATTCAAGGTCTTACAACAGCTTTTGTCTATTTGGTTATTGGTCATCCAAACTGGATCTTACTTGGTATTTTCTCAGCTATCAGTTCGGTAATCCCTTATGTAGGTCCAATTGTTGCTAATTTACTTGGAATTGTCACTTCAATTACGATGGGGGCAACAAAACTTATTATTTTATTTGTACTGATTTTTATTCAATCAAATGTTGTTCCTTATGTCATTCAACCAAAAATATATTCATCAAAAATCGATTTATCGATTATGTGGGTATTATTTGGTATTTTAACTGGTTCAACTTTGTTTGGTGCATGGGGAATGATCATCGCAATGCCTATTCTTGTTACTATTAAAATCAGTTATCGTGTTTATCGTCAACATAATCCTCAACCTAAAAATGCTTAGCGATTTGCTAAGCATTTTTTATAACATATTACAAATAATCACTAATAAAATAAAAAGTACTAAAACAAGCGTAAAAGAATTTTCACACTTCATATAAATCCCTCCCCTTTATATCCTTTTAGTATAAATTATGTAATAAATATGTTTGACCGTGTGTTTTTGCCCATAATATTGAAATAAGTGGGAAAAAATAGTATACTTTTTTAGTCTACAAGAAGGAGGAAAATTATGAAATTAAAAAAATGTGCTGCCTTATTACTTGTAAGTAGCTGCCTTTTGACTGGATGTACAACTTCATCAGCAAAAAAAGTTGATTCAAAATACGTTGTTGCATCTTTAGAAAAAGGAAATAAAACAAAAAATATCTTTGCTGATAATTTATATAAAGATATTATTAATAATTCAAGTAATAATTCAACAGTCTTTAATGCTGTATTACAAAACTTAGTTGATCAAAAATTCCCTGTCAACGATGATATGAAAGAAGATGCTGCTACAATTATTAAACAAATTAAATCAGCATATAAATCTAATTATGGTGATAACTATAAAGATTCATTAAATCAAGCTTTAACATCTGCAGGATATAAGAATTTATCTGAATATCGTCAAAAAATGATCAAACAAATTCAATATGCTAATTTCTTATTAGATTATATTGATGATCATTTTGATGATGTCTTTAATGATTACTATCAACAATGTGCTCCAAAATATGTAAGTTTAATTAAAATTTCTGTATCTGATACAAGCTCACCTACAGATGATGAAACTTCTAAATTAAATGAAGTTAAAGAATTAATCAGTAATACGGATAAATCATTTGGAGATATTGCTCAAGATTATTCAAATGATTCTACTTCAAGTAAAAAAGGATCATTAGGTATCGTTGATAGTAAAGATACTTCTGGTATTGCTAATAGTTATGGAAAAGATGTCTTTAATGCTATTGAAGCATTAAGTGAAGGACAAGTTTCTGATGTTATTACTGGTGATGACGGATATTATTTTGTAAAAGTAACAAGTACTGATAAAAAAACTTTAAAGAAAGAACTAAAGAAAACTGATATTGATTCTCCTTTATTAGCTTATGATGATTATTTACAATATGTTGTCTATAATTCTTATAAAATCAATTATAAAGATAAAGACATTAAGAAAATCGTTCAAGAAGTTGTTAATAAAGCCTTAGAAGAAAGAAAAACAGAAAGAGGTGAAGCCTAATGAATTCATTAAAAGATAAGCTTTACCAATATAGATTATTAGTTATTATCGTATGTATTTGTCTTATTGGTGGTTGTGGTTATGGTCTTTATAAAAGCTTTAACAAAAAAGATGATTCCTATGTAACCCATGTAAAAGATGGTGATTCAGCAGTTGTTAAAACAGGTGATGTAACAATTACTAAAGATGATCTTTATGAATATTTCTTAGATAATGATGGGTTAAATATGACTTTAAACAGTGCTATCAATTATGTAGCTGATCAAGAAATCACTGATGAAGATGCTATTAATTCTAAAGTTGAAGAATTAAAACAACAATACCTTCAATATGCTGGTACAAGTGATCTAGAAACTTACGCTAAAGATGCTGGCTATGAAAGTGAAGACGATTTTGTAAAACAAATTTTAGAACCTAATGCAAAAATTAAACTTCTTCAAGAAAAATATGTTGAAGATAATTTCAAAAGTTTAGTTAAAGAATATAAAGTAAAATATCTTAAATATTTTACGGTTGATACTGAATCACAAGCTTTAAAAATTATTAAAGATTGTACAAGCGAAGAATCTTTCACAAATTATTTTAATGAAAATAGTGGAACAGATGCTGGTTTAGTTACAAAAGAATCAAGTAGTGTTGATTCTAAAATCATTAAAAAATTAGATAAATTTACAAAAGATGGTATTTATGCAAAAGCAATTAAAACATCTGAATCTAAATATGCAATTGTTTGGGTTTATAATACAGATAAATCAAATTTAAAAGATGAAATTAAAGAAAGTTTAACTTCTATTTCTAATTTTTCTACAAAATGTGAAACTTCTTATTTAAGAAAGTATAACTTTGATGTTTATGAACCATCAATCAAAAAGAAAATAAAAAAATCTTCTAAAGATTATTTTGAATAAGGTCTCGACCTTATTCTTTTTTTGTTTTAAAATAGAGCTATGGAGGAAAAGAAAATGAGTAACTGTATTTTTTGTAAAATTATTAATAAAGAAATTCCTGGAAAAATCATTTATGATGATGATGTATGTATTGCTTTTTTAGATTTATCACAAGCAACTTATGGACATACCCTTGTTATTCCTAAAAAACATTTTGAAAATATTCTTGAAGTTGACGCACAAACATTGGCTCATGTAATGCAAGTCACTCAAAAATTAGCTAAACAAATCGTTGAAAAACTAAACGCTAAGGGATTGAATATTTTAACAAATACAAATGAAGTTGCAGGTCAAACCGTTCATCATTTCCACGTTCATATTTTACCTCGATATGATGAAAAAGAACTTGTTATTGAATTTAATGATCATAGTCAAGATGTTGATTTAGATGAAGTTTATCAAAAAATCGTAAAATAAAAAGATGGTTTTCCATCTTTTTAGAATAAAGAAAGTTGTTCAAAGTCATGAATATCTTTCTTTTTTATTGGTGTTTTTTCTTCAAATTCTTGTAAATATTCAAATATTTCTAAGTAATTACACATCATTTGATATTCTTGGCATTTTTTAAAGAATAAATTCATTAAATCCCTATTATGTGGGCTATTAAGCGTATATTGATCATTATACGTCATTTGATACTTTTCTTTCATACCAGGGAATAAACGATCTAGTTGCTTATAATAATATTCTCTGCTTCCCTCTCTTAAAGTAACTCCCATACCAAAACAAATAATTCCTTTAACTCCTGCTTCATGACATTCTTCTAAAATCTTTAAAATATTTTCTTGACTATCATTAATAAAAGGCAAGATTGGTGTTAACCAAACAATTGTGGGAATCCCATTTTTATGGAGTTCTTTTAATACTTCTATTCTTCTTTGAGTTGTACAAACACCTGGTTCTAACTTTTGACATAAATTTTCATCAAATGTTGTAAGCGTCATTTGAACAACACATTTTGTTTGTTGGTTAATTTTCTTTAAAAGTTCCAGGTCTCTTAAAATTAAGTCTGACTTCGTAATAAGTGTTACTCCAAAATGATATTGTTCAATAAGTTCTAAAGCTTTTTGTACATGCTTTAATTCTTTTTCTAAAGGCATATATGGATCACACATAGATCCCATTTGAATCATACATTTCTTTCTTTTATGTTTTAAACCATTTTCTAATAAAGAAAGCGCATTTTCTTTAACTTCTATATCTTCAAAGTCATGTTCAAAATGATAACACTTGCTTCTTGAATCACAATAAATACAGCCATGTTGACATCCCCTATATAAATTCATTGTATTATCATTAGATAAAATTCCTTTTACTGCTTTATAATGCATATTATAACCCCCATTGCTTATCATTTTAACATAAATTAAAACAATAAGTTTGTCATATTTCAAAAAATACATCAAAAAATTGGATTTAAAAACGATTTTGTATTTCAAAAATCGTTTATTTCTTCATTATTCTCTTAATTTTATAATAAAGTGTTTTCATATAAGGAATTTCAAACAAATAAGCTGGATGTTCCCAATAAATATACATAATCATTACAAAATAAACAAATACGCCTACAACAACAGATAAAATAAGAGGTAAAAAGACTCTATGAGTAAGTGTAAATAAACCATAATAAACACCTAAAACAATCGCTCCCATAACCAATGAAGCTAATAAAGGAATCACATAAGTTCTTTTTATTTCTTGTTTATAGCCTATTTTTTGACGTAAAGCTTTTTGATTTAAATAACATACTTGAAGCGCATATGTACAGTTACCAAACATTAAAACATAAACCCCTAAAGGTGTAATAAACAATAATAACGCAATAATGATGATGTGACAGACAAGCGAAAATGCTGCATTTCTTAATGGAACATTCACTTCTCCTAAAGCTTGTAAGATCCCATTTGTAAGTGTTGATAAACCATAAAAGATAATCGCTGGAGATCCTAAAGCAAGCAATAATGTAGCTGTCATAATTGTCGCTTTTTGAGGAAATAAAATACCCATGATTGGATAAGATAACACTGCCATTCCTACTGCCGCTGGAATTAAAATCAACATTGTTACTGATAGCCCAGATGTAATATGTGCTTTTGCTTCTTTAACATTTCCAAGTGCCCAAGCAGATGAAATAGAAGGAATAGAAGCTGTAGACATCGCTGAAGCTAGAGCAACTGGCACATTTTGTAAAACAATATATTTTCCTGCATAAACACCATAATTTGAAATATAAGTAATTTTATCAATATGATGAAATGATTGAGCAAAATAGAAAATATACATATCGATCGTAGTGACTAAATTATATACACAAGTTGCTAGAATGATGGGTGCAATAATATGCATGATCATTCTAAAAATTTCTTGATACGAATCTACTCGTTCACTCGCTTCTTCATCTTTTTCTTCTACAAAAGTATTTTTCTTTTTTAAATACATAAAAATCATGTAGATCAAACCAACTAAAACACCAGCTCCTGTTCCAAGTGCAGAACCAGCAGCACCATATGATCCTACTTTTGTTGCATCTACACCAAGATATGGTTGAATAAAAATATATGCAGCTAGCAATGCAACAACTGCATTAAAGATTTGTTCAATGATTTGTGAAACAGATGTATAAACCGTTGTTTTATGTGCTTGAAAATATCCTCTAAATACTCCTAATAAGCCCGATAAAAAAATTGTTGGACATAAGACCCTTAGTGCAGGAACAGCATTAACATCCACAATGAATGGTGCCAAGATAAATAATAAAATTGCTGCACTCCCAGCAATGACACAAACATAGATAAATACACATTTTAATATTCTTTTAACATTTTTATATTCTTTTAAAGCAATCTTCTCTGATATCAATTTAGAAATAGCTGTAGGAATACTATACGATGAAATAAGTAAAACTAACGCATAAATATTATAAGCTGTTGAATAATACCCATTTCCTTCGTCTAAAATCATCGCAGTTAAAGGGCTACGATATAAAAGCCCAATGATTCTAACTAAAATTCCTGCAAGTGCTAAAATTGATGCTTGTTTAACAATTGAATTAGAACGACTCATAACGACCTCACTTTCCAAAATTCATTATAACAAATATTACCATAAAACAAAATAAGCAATCTTATGATTGCTTATCTTTTATTCATCAATACCTGTAATGATCCATTTGTCATTTTTCTTTTCTAAAGTAAATGTTGCTGTTAATTTTTCAGTAGGTGCGCTTTTATATGTTTCTGTCATGCTTTGATAAAGAATAGGAGCAATACCATCATATACTTTAATTTGATATGCTGATAAACCTTCTTCTTTATAGACTTTAGCAAGTTCATCTTGATGTTCTTCTACATATTGTTGTGCAGTTGTGTTTAATTCACTTTGATCAAAAGATACTTGTGAGTAATCTTTTTGTTTTCCTGTCACTTTAACTGTTGTTTTTTCCCCATCTGCTTTGATATCTTTAATTTTGATATCTGTAAATAAATCTTTGAAAATAGCTTTTTTGAATTTATTTGTTTCATCAACAAAAACTTTACCATATTCTTCTTCAGTATATTGGCTTAATTCTTTTTCCATTTTTTCAAGATCCATTCCTGATAAAACATCTTCACTCGCTACCTTTTTAAGTTTTGTAATGTCGCATTCCTTTACATAATCAAAAAAGTTTGTTACAACTTCCTTTTGTTCATCTGTTGATGAAGAAGCACCACATCCAGCAACAAATACAAGTGCAAATACGCACATTAACTTCATTAACTTTTTCATACTATTCTTATCCCTCCATAGGATAATTATATCATAAAAAAAGAATGAGGACATCCCCATTCTTATAATTCTTCTCCGTTTGTTTCAATAACATGTTTATACCAATCAAATGATTTCTTTTTACTTCTAGAAAAATCACCTTCATGATTATTATTATAGTTAACATAGATAAATCCATAACGTTTATCATATTCACCAGTTGAAGCGGAAACAATATCAATTGGAGACCACATTGTATATCCAAGTAAATCAACACCATCATATTCAACAGCATCTTTCATTGCTTGGATATGTTCTTTTAAGTAATCGATACGGTATTGATCATCAACTGTACCATCTGCTTCTTTTTTATCGTAAGCACCAAATCCATTTTCAACAATCATCATTGGAAGTTCAAAACGGTCATTGAACCAGTTTAGACACCAACGTAATCCAAGTGGGTCAATTTGCCATCCCCAATCTGATGCTTTTAAGTATGTATTTCTTACGAAATCTTCAGGTACATAATCAAATGTTTTTTCATTACGTCCTTGATATTTTGTTGCAAATGACATGTAATATGAGAATCCAATATAATCCACTTTACCTTCAGCTAAGATTTTCTTATCTTCTTCAGTAATGAAATCATATCCTTTTCTTTCAAATTTCTTTAAGATATGACGAGGATAATGACCTCTAGCATGTACTTCTACATACCAATATTTTTGATGCATTGCACCTAAAGCATTCATCACATCTTCTGGTTTTGGTGAAGCTGGATAAACACCATTCATACCAATCATACATCCTACTTGTAAATCAGGATTGATTTCATGTGCAGCTTTTACAGCTAACGCTGAAGCTACTAATTCATGATGTGCTGATAAATACATTAAGTATTCTGCATCGTCACCTTCTTGAAGTAAAACAGCACCTTCTTGAATTAAGTTATGTTGTGTCACATCAGCTTGGTTATTGATTTCATTGAAAGTCATCCAATATTTAACTTTATGTTGATATCTTTCAAAACATACTTTTGCAAATTTAACGAACATATCGATGGCTTGACGATTTCTAAATCCACCATATTCTTTAGCTAATGCCCAAGGTAATTCAAAGTGTGATAATGTAATAACTGGTTCAATACCATATTTATGACATTCATCAAATAAATCATCATAGAATTTTAAACCTTCTTCATTTGGTTCTTTTTCATCTCCTCTAGGGAAAATACGAGTCCATGCAATAGAAGTTCTAAATGCTTTAAATCCCATTTCTGCAAACAAAGCAACATCTTCTTTATAATGATGATAAAAATCAACACCTACATGGTTAGGATAATCTTCACCTTCAATAACACCATCTGTTAAACGTCTTGGTGCACCTGTAACGTTATCTCCTGCTGTTTCGACATCACTACAGCTAATTCCTTTTCCGCCTTCTTGCCAGGCACCTTCACATTGATGGGCAGCAACTGCTCCACCCCATAAAAAGTCTTCTCTAAATCCCATTCTATTTCCTCCTTAAAATACACATCTATCATACCATTTTTTAGTACTGTTTTCATTAGTATAATAAAAATTGGTAAAGAAAACTTTGTCAATTATAAACTATCTGCTAAGCGCTCTAAAATATACAAAACAGGGACTTGTGTCACAGAATTAGCATAATATTTATCTTTAACATTAGGCAAATGATAATTGATACATAAATCAGCCATTTGAGCCGCTTTATTATGACTATTTTCAGAAATCAAAATAACTTTCGTCCCATAACTTTTTAAATTTTGTATTCTTCTTAGCACCTCTGTTGTATTTCCTGAAACAGATAAAACAATTGCAATCGCTTTTTCATAAAAATCAAGTCGCATACTAAAATCTTCTATATATAACGATCGTATTCCTTTTCGATTAAACAAACCATGGCCATATTGTGCAAGAATTCCTGATAAACCAATTCCATAAAAAATAACATCTCTTGCTTCTTTAATTAAAGCTACTGCCTCTTGAATTTCTTGATAAAACATCTCATTATCAACACTATAAAAAAAATTAAAAATATGTTCTAATTGAAATGTATTGGTATTTACTTGTTCATGTTCTTCTAATTTTAAATAAGCTTTATATTCTCCAAATCCTTCAAAGCCTAATTTTTGGCAAACTCTTGTAATCATAGCTGTTGATACATGTAATTGATTTGCTAGATCTTTTAATTTCATTGAAATAACCATGTTTTTATTTTGTATTAAATAAAAATAAATATCGTATTCTAAAGGATTTAAGTTTGTTATTACTTCATTTACTTCCATTTACATCACCAAATACATTTTACTAAAAAAAAACTACTAATCAAGTATGATTAGCAGTTATATATCTTTTTATAGTTTGCAAGTGCACCTATTAAATTTGAATCATTATCATATTTACAACGAACAATGTCTACTTGAGGAATTGGAACATCAATTGACTGATAAATCTTATCCAGTGATTTTTGAAGATATTCTAATAAAATTGGTTGTTTACTAATACCTCCACCAATAGCAATTTTATCAGGATCAATAACCGCTTGTAAATTATATAACCCTGTCGCTGTTATATTACAAAATTCTTCTAAAGCTTTTAAAGCATCTTTATCTCCTTGATTACAATATTCAAAAGCTTGTACACCATCAATTTCTTCTACTAATCCTTTAGCTTTAGCTATCATTTCAACCAATGTAAACGCTCCAAAATCAGTTCCCCATTTATTTTCAAAGCCTAAATTCTTTTTCCAATCTATTGATAAATAACTAAATTCTCCAGCAAAGCCATGAACACCGGTAAAGACTTTATCTCCAATAGTTACACCTCCACCGATACCAGTACCAATAATACAAACAGCACCTACTTGGCTGTCTTTTAAACTGCCATAAACAACCTCGCATAAAGCTGCACATTTAGCATCATTTTCAATTGTTAAACGATCTGTTGTAACTGATTTCAACTCTTTTAAAATGTCAACATCTTGATTATAAAGTAATGCTCCTGGTATTTGCATTTTATTCGTTTTTTTATTAATTAAACCAGGAAGTGACATAGCAATTCCATCGACACGTTCTTGATATTTTTGATAAAGATTTTGAACTTCTTTTTTGAAATCTTCTAATGATGTTTTAGGTGTTGGTACTTGCCCTTTTTCAAGAAACTCTAATTCATCATTCATTAAAGCATATTTGATTGCACTTCCACCTACATCTAATACTAAATATTCCATAACTTTCCTCTAAAAGAAAATCAGGCTACTTACCTGATTTTCTTTTTACTTTCTTTCTTTTCTTTTGATAATATGTATAATCATTGCTTTCAAGATATACTTCTCGTGTATCAGCAAATAGATCATGTAACGGTCTTCTTGATTTTAAAACAATCATTAAAATCACTGAAATAAGTGTCATAAATATTCCAAAATAAGCATAATACTTTGGAATATTTAAACCTGTTACAACTTGTAATAATTGATGTAACATATTACTTGACGTAAATACACTTCCTTCAACTAATAAAATCATTATAAATTGTCGAATAAATAATTGTTTATTTGTTACTTCATCATAATTATTTGCAATAATTTTTAAATGAAAGATTTTTTTCCCTAATGTTTGTCCTTTAAAAACAAACATTGGAACTAAAACATAATATCCACTAGCAACAATAAATGATAGACTTCCAGCAATGACATTGTAAGGTGCATGAAAGATGGATAAATTTTGAGGTATATACGTTGCATCTTGATGTAACATCATATAAATAACAATCACTGGTAAAGAGGCAATCATTCCCCCAATATACCAATCAAAAGCATAAGATAAAATTCTTCTAATCCATCCTATATCATTAGGAATATCTTTTTTTAGTTGTAGAAAGTAATTGTTCATATAATTCTCCTTTTATAACACTTCACCGTTGGTTTCAATAACTTTTTTATACCATTCAAAAGAATCTTTTTTACTTCTTTTTAATGATCCTGAACCATCATTATTTTTATCAACATAAATAAATCCGTAACGTTTTTTCATTTCTCCAGTTGAAAAACTTACACAGTCAATACAACCCCAAACAGTATATCCTAATAAATCAACACCGTCTATATCTACAGCTTTTTTCATTTCTTGAATATGTTCTTTTAGATAATCAATACGATATTGATCATGAACTGAACCATCAACTTCTTTTTGATCGATTGCACCAAAACCATTTTCAACAATAAACATTGGAAGTTGATAACGGTCATATAACCAATTTAATGTATATCTAAGACCTTTAGCATCAATTGGCCATCCCCATTGTGTTTTTTGAATATAAGGATTATCGCATAAATCATTTTCTTCATCATAATCAAGATTAATATTACCATCACCTTTTGTTGCAAAAGACATGTAATAACTAAAACCTATATAATCAGCACAACCATGTTTTAAGGCTTCTAAATCTTCTTGAGTTAAATCTAAATCATATCCTTGTCTTTTAAAGAATGATTTCATATAACCAGGAATAATTCCTCTAGCATGAACGTCTAAATACCAGAAACGTTTATGATTCGCTCCTACAGCTTTTAACATATCGTCTGGATTACATGAATAAGGATAGATTGGTGTCATGGCCATCATACATCCAATCATTAAATCAGGATTGATTTCATGTGCTATTTTTACAGCTTTTGCACTAGCAATTAATTCATAAAGTGCTGCTTGATAAACAATTGCTTCACGATCTTCTCCTTCTTCAAATAAAATACCTGAGTTTGTAAAAACTGCCACATCTGCTTTATAGTTTGCTTGATTATTGATTTCATTGAAAGTCATCCAATATTTGACTTGATGTTGATATCTTTCAAAACATACTTTCGCAAATCTTACAAAACAATCGATCAGTTTTCTATTTCTCCAACCACCATATTTTTTTACTAAACCATAAGGCATTTCAAAATGGCTTAAAGTAATAACGGGTTGAATACCATTTTTTAATAATTCATCAAACATTTCATCATAGAATTTTAAACCATCTTCATTAGGTTCTAATTCATCCCCTTGAGGAAAGATTCTTGCCCAAGAAATAGATGTTCTAAAACATTTGAATCCCATTTCTTTAAACAAAGCAATATCTTCTTTATAATGATGATAAAAATCAATAGCTTCATGATTAGGATAAAATTCATTAGGTAAAATCGTATCTGTAATTTGTCTTTTTTTACCAACACCCCCAACTGTCATCATATCTGAAACATTGAGACCTTTTCCTTTTTCATTATAGCCACCTTCTACTTGGTGAGCAGCAACAGCTCCACCCCATAAAAAATCCTTACGCATTTTCTGCTCCTTCTGCTTTTAGGGCTGCTTTTGTACTTGCGATAACAAATGGTAAATAAATTAAAGTACTTACACCAACACAGACAAAACCAATAACTAAAGCCATGATATTATTTGCTCCTGAACCTAAGAAAGGAATCAAGAAACCTGGTGTTGTCCATGCAACACTATAAGCAACTGGTGGAATGATTTTAATGACACATACACAGAACCATCCAATAATGTTACATACGACCGGTGATAAAATAAATGGAACAATATACATTGGATTCATAACTAATGGTAAACCAAAGATAATTGGTTCATTGATATTAAATAAACCTGGTGCAAGTGACATTTTACAAATTTGATATTGTGCCTTATTCTTTTTACCAACAATAAATGTTGCAATAATTAAACCTAAAGTTGCTCCTGAACCTCCTGTATTACCAAAAGCATCATTAATAGATCCCCAGTTAATTGGATAAGGGGCACCCCATGCAGTTCCATGTGCAGCTACATAAGCTAAGTTCATATTTTGTTGTTCTGTAAAGATCACTGAACGTAATGCATTTAAAGTGTTTGGACCATGGATTCCTAAAACCCATAAGAATTGTTGTACAACAACAAAAACAATAATTGTTCCCATTGAGCTTCCTAAGCTTGTTAGTGGTGCTTGAATCATGTTATAAATCAATACTTGAATACCATCACTTGTAATATTATTGAAAATAAAGTTAAGAACACCTGTAACCGCTAGAACAATCATAATTGGTAATAATAAATTAAATGATTGAGATACTGCTGGTGGTACTTGTTCAGGCATTTTAATAACAAGTTTTTTGTTATTCCCTAAACGTGTTAATAATTCAGCGACAAATAAGCCAACAAATAAAGCAACAAATAAACCTTGTGCTCCAAAATATGTAGTCATTAAACCACTTCCAGATTTATCAGCAAAATTTCTTGCTGCTGGATATAAAATGAAATAAGCAGCTAAAGCTGTAATTCCACATAAAACTTGATCTCCTTGCATTTCTTGTGCTAATTGATAAGCTACTAGAAAAGCAATTAAAATTGCTAAAATATTTGTTGTCCCATTAATAACAGAACTCAATACTGCTTGATAATCAGCTAAATTAGGAATTAAATCTCCTAAATGTAATAAACTTGCAACAAATCCTGTTGGATCTAAAAATACATAGTTTATTAATAATACCATCGACCCTGCCATTGTAAGCGGGAATGATAAAGTAAAAGCATCTCTTACTGCAGCAACATGTCTTTGACTATTAATTTTTGCAGCAAAAGGAACAAAGAATCGTTCCATGAACGCTTGCATTTTTTCCATATAATTTCCTCCATTAAATATTTATATTTGGCCAAATGATCAAGATATCTTCTTGATACAAAAAAAAGAATATCACGCTTATATTTTTCATTCAATAAAATTGTAAGCGCTATATTCTATGTTACATTTCTGTTTTTTGTTATTTTAAAAAAACATTTGTTTTTTAATCGTTACGTGCTAATCTTTCAATAATAGCAACTGCAAGAATTTGACTTGTCAGATCTATTTGATCAATATTATCTATTTTTAAAAAGTAAGGAATAGATATATCACTCATTAAAGCAAGCGGTGATTTCATATTGGCTGTAATAGAAATAATACAGGCGCCAAATGTTTTACACGACTCTACAATACGAAGTAATTCAGGTGTTTTCCCGGATATAGACAAAGCGATAATAACCGTATCTTCCATTGAAGCATTAATACGCATAAAAGGATCATTGATAACATTGGCATATTTTCCAGCACTTGAAAAAATACGTGCTCCATATGCTCCTATCAATCCTGAATTTCCAACACCTGTAAAAATCAAATTATTATGATTGCCTATCATCACCTTGGCAAGATGTAATTTTTCTTGATAGTATTCATTGTCTAATTGAATTAAAGCACCTATAACTTGTTTATCATCATATATTCTTTTAGATTCTCTTGATTTTCTTTCTTGCAAGCGATAAGCTAATTTAAATTCTTTAAAACTTTTATATCCCATTTTTTTTACATAATTTAAAATAACAGTTGTAGAAACTTGTACTTTATCTGCTAGTTCTCTAATTGTCATAAAAGGAAATTCTAGTGAATGCGCTAAAATATATTGATATACTTTTATTTCCTTTTCATTTAATTTTTCAATTGCTTTTTCTTTTTCTTTTTCTAACATAACTTTCACCTAAAAACATTATAAACAAAAATAAAAATTGGTAAAGAATTCTTTACCAATTAGACATATCTGCATATTTGCTCAACGCTTTCTCCTTGATTAAATCTTTTACATAATTCATGTGTACATTTATGATATTTATCAAATGTATGCTGACAATTTTTAACATGACTATAAACTTTCCAATAACCAACACTTAAATATTCTTTTCCTTCAATAAAACCTAAAACATCTGTCATAGGATATCCTAAAAACAAACCGATTTCATGAGGAAAATCATAATCATTGAGGCGTTTTTGTAAATCTAGGATAAGAGTATCTAAAGATGTACAATTGTAATCATATTGTTTAAAGATATTTTGGATTTGTTTACATGCGCATAATTTATTCAATTTTTCTTTTTGATAAACATATATCATAGAACGTTCTTTTATTTTAAGTACTTTTAAATAAATATCTTTTTTATTTAAAAGTTCATTATAATATTGGATACATTCTTCTAAATCATCAAGATCATTTAAATTATAAATACATGCAACTTTAAGTTTTGTAAGTGTTGGTGAAGCATAAAAGATTAATCTTCTTTCAAATTCGTGAGCAGACAATGGCATAATTAAGCAATCACTTTTTTGATAGCTTCGATATCTTCGTCACTACCATCATTTTCTACTTTATATAAGCATGGTACATTATATTGTTCAGCAATGACATCTCCTGCTTTACAATAAGCTTCTCCATATCCAGTATCACCACTTACAACAACCCCTTTTAAATGTTCACTTTGACTTTGTAAGAATTCATCTACTTCGTAAGGAACATCTCCGAAACCATCAGTATAAGTAAATAAGATATAGTCTTCTTCTACTGTTTCACTTCCATCTTCAACTTTTAAAGCATCTTCAATTTCTAATTTAGAAATAATACTTTCAACATTTCCTGTTCTTGATGCATATACGACTTTCATTTTTTCCTCCTTTAGTTAGCTATAACTAACTCACGATATTATGTTAGCACAAGCTAACTTAACTGTCAAATATTTTCATTTATAGTTTGTCTTATCTAATAAAATATATACAAAAAGCTATAAAGAATTTCTTGATTGACAAGATTAGATTCTTTATAGCTCATCTTTTAATTCATTAAATTTAAAACATCTTCTTCACTATTGATGTTAAAGATATTTAATGTAAGTTCATTCAATTTTTCTAGCGATGTTTCTGTAAGTTGTTTTTCTAAAGGACTTGATAAAGTTCCTAGTTTCACTTTAAGCAGTTCTTTTAAAGTACTTTGTTTTTCTTCTTGTCTACCTTTTTCAATTCCAATACTTTCTCCCTCGTTTCTCATTCTTTGAAATAATTGATTCATTGCTACACACATATTGATTTCATCTCCTCCTAGTAAGTCTTCTTCTTTAATGTCTGTATGCGTAAAGATGGCTGCCATCTTAAAACTCTCTGAACAGATCATTCGATTTTTTCTTAATCCTTCATAGTCTCCTTTAAGCATACTTTGACTGATCTCTACTATTTCTTTTAATCGCTGACTTTTAAGTATTTTAGTATCTCTTTTTTATATTGATGTAAGGAATTTTCTTGATTTAATTGTATTATATGTTTAATGATAATTTGTCTCATATTTGTTCCATTTCTATTATTATTTTATCTTCTTTTTTCCTTCTTTCAATGGACGGATAGTCTAATAAAAAAGATGCTCTACATTTAATTGTAAGCATCTTGATTTTCATCTTCATCTAAATAATCTTTATAATCTATACTAAAGAAACGATGTTGATTCATTTTCCATAAATTGGGATTAAAATCATCTAATTGATGATTAATAATAATTTCATTAATAAGTACAGACAATCCTAAAACATCTACTAATAAATCTGGTTGGTTTAATATTTGAATCGTATTAGCAACAAATATTTGAATCAAATCTGTTGGTTCATCTTGATCAAAGAATAAATCAACAGCTTCATTTATTGCATCAATATCACATTTTTTTATAGTTCCTACTGTTTCTACAAATATTTTATTTAACTCATAAGCTGCATCTTTATATGTGTCTAATTCCACAGAAACCATTTCTTCATTTAATTGTGGATTAAGCCTTATAAACTCTTGAATATATTCTTCTTTATATTCATTAATTGTATTAAAGATCGTATTCGTACATGCCGCTAAAACGGGTGCATCAAGCCCTATATGATGAACAAGTTGATCAAAAATATAATCAATTCTTTCAACATCATTATTTGAAATACGCTCATGATACATGATTTCTGTAAATTCATCTGTTAAATTTTGGATACGTTCTCTATTATTTGCATACGTACTGATTTCGTTTAATACTTCTTGATTGATATTATTCATTTCATAAATAATTGATGATTTTTCAACATCATCCATCATTGTTTCAATTTCACTTTTTTCAAATAAATCATTAATATTAATTTTAAATTGTTTCATGATTATCCCCTTTCAGTTACTCTTATTTAATCATATATTTAAAATAATGTGAATATTATCCATATACTATTATATAACATTATTTCTCGATAATCATTAGCTAAATAATCCAAAAAAAGAGGATGTTATGAAATAATTTAAAATCATAACATCCTTTTTTGTTATAATTTCTAACTAAAAATAGGATATTGATATCTTACCAATGATATTTATTTCCTACTAATTAATTCCTCAACGATAACATTTGAGGAATTATTGTAATTAGAAACAATTGCTTCTTATAGTAGTATAATTTTATTATATAGATATTTAAAATTCCTATTTTTATTCTACAAAAGAAAAGGCTGTATGAAATTAATTGTTTAATTTCGTAACAGCCCCTTTAATATCTATTATAATTTTAAGCCAACTTCTAAACCTTCTTTAGTTGCTGGAATAGCGCCACCTGCTTGTTTAGCACCACCAATGACATAGACTTCCTTACAATATTTTTTAGCAATTTCTTCTAATGGATTATATGATTTATAACCAAAAGCAGAGATGACTTGTACAGCTGGAATCGAAACTGTATTTCCACTTGCATCTTCTCCAATAACAGCAGTTTCTGTAATTTCTTTAACTTTAAATTGTGTTTTTACTTTAATACCTGCTTTTTGGATCATTTCTAATAGACATACTTTTGTCATGATCATCATATCATTTAAAATATCAGGTTGCATTTCTAACAATGTCACATCATGATTTTTTTCAGCTAGATAGTGAGCTGTTTCACCACCAACTTCTCCTCCACCACAAACAACAATAGGACCGTTAGAAATATCATATTTACCAAGTAGCATATCTTCTGCAGTAAATACATTTTTACCATCAATACCTTTAATTGGTGGAACCATTGGTTTAGCCCCTGTTGCAAGAATAATAGCATCTGGTTTAATTTCTTGAATCATTTCTTCACTTACTTCACTATTTAAATGTACAGGAACATTAAGAGCTTCTAAATTAGCACGATAAGAAGAAGTTGTAGTAGATAATTCACCTTTTCCAATTGGATATGCAGCTGATCTAAATTGACCACCTAAATGACTACTTGCTTCATATAAAGAAACATCATGACCTTTAATGGCTGCTGTTCGAGCAGCTACTAAACCTGCTGGTCCTCCACCAATGACCATTACTTTTTTAGGTTGAGTCGTTTTTGTTAAATCTGTTTCATATTCACGCCCTACTCTTGGATTAACTAAACAAGTGACACATCCTCCTGTTAATAATGGACCTTCACATCCTTGAAGGCATCCAATACAATAATTAATTTGATCAAATTTTCCTTCTTTAGCTTTTACTGGTAAATAAGGATCTGCTAAAGAACCTCTAGCCATTCCTACAAAATCACATTTATCCATTTCTAGTAAAATATCAGCCATTCCCGGTTCATTAATACGATTAGCTAAAATAACAGGAATTTTAACGACCTTTTTAACATTAGCAGCAGCTTCCATATTTAATGCATGTTTAGTAAACATTGGTGCAATAATTTGATCAATTGGTGCTGCAGCATAAACTCCATTTGAAACATGAATTGCATCAAAACCAACTTCTTCTAAATGTCTTGCAAGTTGATATGTTTCAGCTTCTGTACGTCCTCCTTGAACATATTCATTAGCTGAAATACGTACTTGAATTGGAAAATCTCCAACTTCTTTTCTCATAGCAGCAATAATTTCATCAACAATTCTTACTCTATTATCAAAACATCCACCATATTGATCTACTCTTTTATTGACATAAGATGATAAAAATTCAGCTAATAAATAACCATGAGCACAATGTAATTCAATTCCATCAAAACCAGATTCTTTACATCTTCTTGCTGCTTGACCAAAATCTTCAACAAGTGTATGAATTTCTTCAACAGTCATTTCTCTTGCTAAATCCATACAAATAGGATCTTTTGTTCCTGAAGGTGCTAATGGTTGAACATTACCATTAACCGCATGTGAACTTTGTCTTCCTGGATGATACATTTGACAGAAGATCTTAGAACCATGTTCATGTACACGACGTGTTAATTCTTTATTTAAAGCAACATGTTCATCTTTATAAAATCCTGGAATATATTGATATCCCTTTCCATGAGGTGTAACACTATAATCTTCAGTAATAATCATTCCCCATCCACCTTTTGCTTTTTCTTCAATATATGCCATATATCTATCTGTTAAAAAGCCATCTTCATCACAATAATTTGTAACCATTGCTGGTACGACCAATCTATTTGGGATCGTACAATTTCCTACTTTCATAGGTGTAAATAATTTTGTTATCATTCCTTTTTCCTCCTTGTAACCACTTATAGTATACGCCTTGAAAGCATTACAAGGTCAAGTACTTGTGAAATAATACACAAATAAGTAAAATGGCTTAAAAAACACAAAAAAACATTGAAATGATTTCAATGTTTTAAAGCAATTGGTATTTGTATTTCCATAATCCTTTGAAAATTTTCGCCTTCATAACCCCTACCTACAATAATTCCTCTAGGAGTTCCTACTATTTGATATTCATCTTTGATTTCATTTAATATATTTTCTAATTGATTTCTATTAAAACAACCTATTTCACCCATATCAATCATTGTACATAGACATAATTGCTTCTTTAAATACTTTTCATCTTTAAAAGAAAGCTGAAGTGATTCTATGTATCTCTCTTCCATTCCATACCACCAAGTTTCTTTCTCTTTTTCAAATAAGACCATAGATTCCACATAAACCATTCTTTCCTTGGAAAAAAGCAAATTTCTATTTTCAATAGATATTTGTAATTTATCATAGTCATCACCTTTTCCATTAGTTAGAAACACAAGTTGATATGTAGGAACATTTTTGACCCAATACTTTCCTAAATTAAATTTACATGTTTCGATTCTTTCTGCTAATTCTTTAACACGTTCTTTCAATAAAATTTTTTTAATAATATCTTGATCTATTTCTTGATAATATTGATACAAATGTTGTGCATAGTTTTCTAAATAATGTTCATTTAATAATTCAGAGATATCTTTGATTCCAAAATGAATTGATTGATAGCGAATAATTTCCATTAATAAAAAAACATCCATGACTGAATATGTACGATAATTATTATCTTCTTTCCTTGATGGTTTTAAAATACCTTGTTTTTCATAATAACGAATCATTTCTTTTGAAATATTCAATATTTTAGATACTTCACCTATTTTATATTCCATACGCAATTCCTCTTTCCATTTATATTATTGTATCATAAAAAAATATTCAATAAGCAATAATTGCTTATTGAATAATCTATTGTTTTAAAAATGGTGGTACTAATGAGATTCGAACTCATGATCTTACGTTCCGGAGACGTACGCTTTATCCAGCTAAGCTATAGCACCAGCAAATATATTCTATCATATTAGAGATAAATAATGTATCAAATATAGTATTTTAAATCAATATTTGTTAGAATGTCATCCATGGGGTGAGGTTATGAAAAAAGGAATTATTATTACATTATTAGGTGGTACATTTTGGGGTATTTCAGGAACCATGGGACAGTTTCTATTTCAAACTTATCATTTAAATACAATGTGGCTTACAACATTGCGTATGATCTTTGCGGGAATCATTCTATTAAGTGTTTGTTTTATCAAAGATACAAAAAAGACATTAAGTATTTGGAATAATAAAAATGATGTCTTTCAACTTATTTTGTTTGCACTATTAGGATTAATGTTTTGTCAATATTCCTATATGACAGCAATCTATTATTCAAACAGTTCAACCGCAGCTATACTACAATACTTGAATCCAATCTTTATTATGTTCTATACATGTCTTGTTTGTAAAAGACTTCCTTATAAAAAAGAACTTCTTTGTGTTATTTTAGCTTTTGGTGGAACCTTCATCCTAGCAACACATGGAAATATTCATGAAATGATCTTATCTTTTGAAGGATTGTTTTGGGGAGTGATGGCAGGATTGGCTGCTTCGTTTTATTCATTGCTTCCTCGACATATCATGAATAAATACGGCAGTTTGATTCCTACAGGCTATGCCATGATTATAGGTGGCGTCGTATTAGGAATAATTGGACGTGTTTGGAATATCTCTGTTTCTTTAGATATCTATGGCTATTTAGCAATGGCAGGAATTATTGTTATCGGAACTGTTTTAGCTTTTTCAATGTATCTTATAGGAGTCAATCTTATTGGACCTATGAGAGCTTCATTAATTGCTGCAGTTGAACCATTAAGTGCAACGATTTGCATGTGTTTATGGTTACATTCTCCTTTTACATTAATGGATGTATTAGGTTTTATTATGGTTATGTCAACAATCTTCATATTATCTTATAAAAAGAAAGCATCATAAAAAATAGCATAAAGTATTTAACTTTATGCCATTTTTTATGATTTAAAATATTTTTCTATTTCTAAAACTTTATCTTTAGAATCTTTTAACAATTCAACCGCTTTTGAAAATGAAATACTTAAGCTATTCATCAAATTTGTAATCAGTTCAATATTTTTCTTTTTTTGTCCTTGTACTAATCCTTTTTCTATATTTTCTCTGGCTATCATTTCTCCTAAATTACACATCTTTTTTACCTCCTTCTCTATTTCTTCAAATCCATATTCTTTCATGATCTCATTCTTTTTCAAAAGACCATATATATTATTTAAAAAGATGACTAACGGTGTCTAGAGCCAATCACTACCCTCATACTTCTCTTTGATATCATGATCTTTATTTAAGGATACCATAATCTGTTCGCTTTTATCATAACTTTCTAACCTTTCAATAGTACTTCCACTGATATTTTCTAATTTAGAGTTTATTCGATTGACATGTCCATCTCTTTTTTTAGCTACCTGTGGCAGTATCCATATGACATAGGCCTTTTTCATTCCATCATAATTTCGATAATCATATTCTTTACCATTTTGACTGGTAATTATTCTTGAAAGATAATCATTTCCTCTTGTAAGCAAAGCATAGCCAGGATTCTCTACATTTTGTATTTCTACATCTAGTTAGATTCTTTTCATTGTTCCATCAACTTGTGACAGATTGATATAACAGAAATAATCAAATTCTACTTTTCCATGATGAGGTATATCAATAACATTATTGAGTTGTTGAAAATAATAATTTCCTTCCTGATCTTTCTTTCCTTTAAAAATTTCAATGATTTCTTCTAAAGAGACATCCTTATCTTCTTTAACAAAGCCTTTGGTGATTCTTCCTAAGATTTCAGGATATCCTAATATTCTTTTACAGAGTTTATCGAGCATGATAATATGATCATTTGATGTAATTTCTAGTACTTGGTCCATTTAATTTATCCCTCCTATTATTATATAGACAATTTTTTTTCGTTTTTCTTTAAAAAAAGAAAAACTTTCAAAGCTTTTACTTTGAAAGTTAAATCAAATCTAAATCTTTTAAAATATGAAGTCCTTCTTGAATAGCACCATTTCCACCTGTTTTAGTAAGTGTATAGGTTGCTGCTTCTTTAGCCTCCTTACATCCATTAGCTGGTGTAAAACTATAAGGGAATCCTTTTAACATACATACATCATTTAAACCATCTCCAAAAGTTGCTACTTCATCAAGGGTCAATCCTTTTAATTTTAAAACTTCTTTTAACATGATTCCTTTATCATAATCATCACATGTTATTTCAATATTATCTTCATAAGATGAAGAAATGTTTAAATGAGGTATACAATCTAAACGTTCTCTTACGCCCTTTGCTTCTTCAGGATTTAAATGTCTAGCATCTACTTTTAAAGGCAAAGCTCCTTGGTTATAAATATCATCAATTGATTTTACCGAGGTACAATCATTTAAATAACCCCATCTTCTAAAGAATGTCGTATTTGGAAGGTCTTCTAAAGTAACGCCCTCACGACCTTTCATTAATAATTTAACATGTAGATCCCAATAGCTTTCAAAATCCGTTAAAATATATTTTCCTTTTGTTGTATGAATAGAAATATGATAATTATGTTTTTGTAAAATAGGAATCATCTTTCTAAAAGAATCTTCATCCATAGGATGTGCTATATTCTTCGTTCCTTCAATATTACGATATTGTGTTCCATTATTAATAATCAAATCTCCATCAATACGAGACTTTTTAATCATATCAAGCATCATATTCATATCTCTGCCTGAAGCAAACATAAATTCAATACCTTTTTCTTTATAAAAATCAATTTCTTTAATATCATCATCATAAAAATGATTATCTCTATCAATGCTTGTTCCATCCACATCTAAAACAACTAATTTAATCATACTCTACCCTCTATCTTCCAAACTTATCCTTTAATTTATCAAATAAACTTTGTGAAATACCAAATTTTTTACACATATCTTGAACATATTGATCAACTTCTTCATTAGACATATTCTTAAGTCTTTCTTCATCAATACCTAAACTTTCCATCGTTGATTTCATTTGATCATACATTCCTGTATCACCATTTTGATAATTACTCATCATTTCATCGACCCAACGTTTAGCTCCTTCTAATTGTTGGTTTTCTTGACTATCTTGTTGATCAAAGAAACTTTGTGCTTCATTTAAAGCATCAATTTCATCACTATCCAATCCTAAACTTTCAAAGAAATCTAAACAATAACGACACAAAGAACGACATTCATCTTGATAATCTAAATCTTTAAGTTCTTTTGCCATTTCTAATTCATGTTCAATATCTTTAATTTGTTGGAAGTGTTGTTCGTTAAGTTCTAAATCTTCATAAACATCTTCTTTTAAATCATTTAAAACAATTGGTACAAAGTATTCTACTTTTTCATAAGCTGACATTTCATAATGAACAGGCATTTCTAAAATTTCACTTAAACATTCAATAAATCCTTTTAAATTTAAATATTTATTTTTAAAAACAAAAGTATTTGCTTTTGTTTTGATTTTCGCATAAAAATCAAAACCTTCTTCTTTTTTTACTAGTACTAATTCTTCTATATCTTCATATAAAAAGGAATGAGGCTCTTTAAAACAAAAATAAACACCTTGATCTGTAAAAATCATTCCTTGACTTCCATCATCGCTGACATCAACAAATCCGAGTACTTGATAATCTGTGGTACTTCCATATAAATAAAGTGCTTTAGAGATTTGTGACGGTATATTTTGTTGATTGTAAAATGTTGCTTCATTTACAATATTTTCATCTAAGTTTTCTAATATGATTTCTTTTTCCATTTTTATCACCTTCTAATACTTTACTATAAATTTGAATGAATGCAAAGAAAAAATCCTTAATTGCTTAAGGATTTTGAATACATTTTCTTACTTGTAAAAAATGCGACAACTAAAATAACAAAAGTGATATCAAAAGGACTGTTATAAAATAAGATTGAAATCAATAATGATATAACAATACTTACTATTTCAATGATAAAAGGTTGAAATGAAACTTGATATCGTTTAATCAATTGTCTTTGATTTAAAAGCTGCTTAACACTTATAACAAGCATAATGACTGCTACTAATAAATCAATATAATAATTAATTAAATAATGATTTCCTACCAATTCTTTAACAAAAAGAAGCACAATATATATACACATGGTAAGTAATATTCCAGACATTTCATATTTATTAGAATCTCTTTGTTTTAATTGATTGATTTTTTCTTTGTAATTGATTTTTCTATCTATTTGATCAACAAATACTTGACTTCCTTTAGTCATCACTTGTTGAACTGTTTTTCCTTGATCTTGAAAAGATTTCATTTGATCAAGAATTTCAGAAAGTAAAATATTTGTCTTTAAAACATCTTTTCGTTTTTTAAACAAGTATTTTTCAATTTCTTGATAACATTTAAAATAATCATCATTTAAACTTTTTACTTTAACACTATTTTCAAAATAAATATCGTACTTCTTTTCTTTCATTCTAATCTACCTTTAATGAATGACTGTTAACTTCACTAATATGACAATTAAAGAATTCAGTCATTACTTGAATCATATAATAAGTATCTTTAATACCCGCAGTTTCATAAGTTGAATGCATTGCTAGTTGTGGTAAACCAATATCAACACTATTCATAGAAACTTGAGCCATTGCAATATTACCTAAAGTACTTCCTCCAGCTTCATCCGAACGATTAGCAAAGAATTGTACAGGCACATTAGCTTTTTTGCATAAGTCTTTAAATACCGCAACACTTACCGCATCACTTGTATATTTTTGACCAGCATGTGATTTAACAACAATTCCTTCATTCATATAAACACAGTTTGTTGCATCTGTTTTTTGTGGAATATGTGGATGAACAGCATGAGCGTTATCCGCTGAAAGCATAAAGCTTGAAGCAATCGCACAATAGAATTGTTCTTCTGTTTTTCCAAGAGCACTGTTTGCACGTTTTAATACATCATATAAAAGTGTTGAAGCAGCCCCTTGTTTTGTTCCAGAACCAACTTCTTCATTATCAAAGCAAGCTAAAACATTGATTGATTGATCATTTCCACCTGCTAAGAAACCTTTTAATGAAGTAAATGCACATTGTAAATCATCTAAATGTTGACTTGAAATAAATTCATCATTAGCTCCCCAAATAGATGGTGCTGTACGATTGTAAAGATATAAATCACTTCCATAAATATCTTCTTCATTTACACCTGCTTCTTTAGCAACTAATTTCTTAAAGTCACCAGGTTTACAATCAGCTCCACCAAATAATGGTAACATATCAATTTGTTTATTATATGCATAACCATCATTAACAGCTCTATTCATATGGATAGCTACATTAGGAATTAATACTAAATCACGATCAATATTAATTAATTGTGTTTTTAATTCATTTCCATCTTTAATTAATAAACGTCCAGCAATAGATAATGGTTTATCAAACCAAGTTGAACAAATCATTCCTCCATAACCTTCAGTATTTAATTGTGTGTATTTACCCTTAACTTCTAATTCAGCATTTTCTTTTAATTTAAAAGTTGGGCAATCACTATGTGAAGCAGCAACATTAAAACTATAATTTTCTAAATTGCTTCCGACCTTTAAAGCAATAATACTTGAATTATTACGAGTCACATAATATTTACCACCTGGAACCATTTTCCAAGGTTGAACTTCTAATAATTCAACAAAACCTTGTTTATTTAATTCTTCTTTAATATTTTCTACAGCATGAAATGCTGTTGGACTTTTTTGTAAAAAGTCTAATAATTCTTCTGAAATTTCCCTATACATTTTTTAACACCTCTTCTATATTTTATCACAATTATTCTGTAATAGCGTTAGCTTTTTCTCTTTTAGCAATTGCTGGTAAAATTAAACCTAATGCTGTTAATACAATTGGCGTAATAATATTTAAAGCTAAAGTAAATAAATCAGTTGAGTATACACCCATGATACAGCATGCTGCTGTAACAAAGAAACACCAACCACCAAAGAATAAAGCAACTGGTTGACTCTTAACAAAGCGATAATCAGCTGGAATCTTATCATAGGCTTTTCTTAAACCAATATAAGCTAAGAATACCCAAACATAACGCATTGGCATACATACTGAATTTAATTTATTTAATTGGGCTAATACTCCAGCAGCCCCTTGTCCACCAATGATTTGAATTAAAATAATACTTCCTGATAAAGCCACAACCATTTTAATTCCATTAACATAAGCACCATATTTGTTTTGTTTTAATAATTTAGATGGAATAAATTGTCTAGCATCTTCATTATCTAATAACATTCTAAGTGGTGCATCAATACTTAATACTAATGTTGAGAATTGCCCAATCATATTACATAATGCGTAAATAATTAGTAATGCATCTCCCATATGATAGTATTGACCTAATTTTTGGAATGACCAGTAAGCACCATTTGATACATATGAATTGAATGATTCAGGTGATGCATTGATTACAGTTGGATCAAACATCATACCCATTGCAAATGTACCTAAAATAGCACATACCATAACCATGATTGCAAGTGCAATCATCCCTTTTGGGAATCCTTTTGAAGGATTTTCTACTTTATTTACATAAGGTGAAATTTTTTCACATCCACCAACTGCAAATACTAAAATAGAAAGTGACGTAAAATAATTAACATTAAATTGTGGAACAATTTTGTCAAAACTAAAATCTAATGATAAATATCCCCCATTTGGATTAATTGCTGGTGCAGCAAACATCATTAAGATATATAAAATTGACATAACGAACATACTTGTTCCTGCAAGTGTTGCTAATTGTTTAAGTGGATTTAACCCTCTACTAGCAAACCAACAGAAAAATAAAAATACCGCAAGTGTTGCAAGTTGCACATATAATGTTGGAAGTGAGTCATAAAATTCAGCATTTCTAAAAATAGCCCAACTTAATGCTTTTAAACCTCCACTACCTTTACTTGCAATATAAGTAACGTGACATGCCCAATATGTCCATCCAGCATAGTATGCAAGCTTTGGACCAAATGTTTCATGAACCCAAGAACTTACTCCTCCACCAGAATTTTTAAACGCAGACCCTAGTTCTCCTACCATTAAAGCGTAAGGAACAAAATAAAGCGCGAACATTAATACCCAACTAAAAACTACTTGGATACCATTGAAGTAGATAAAGCCATTTAAAACGTTTCCAAATCCCCAAACAGTAGAAAACGCCATGAAAGCTAAACCATACCACTTGATTTTTTTTGAATCTTCCATGATTTTACCTCCGTATTTTTTGAATAACTTAGGTCGTTTATTCTTAAATAAAATACAAATATTGTACTTCACGATACACAATTATATCGTATTATGTCGATAAATGCTATATATTTTATTTCATTGTACTCTTTTTTAGACATTTATCCGTAAATTGTCTAAAAAAGCATACATTTATCCCAAAATATAATATTCTATTTTTATCATCAATAAACTTTTATTATTATTCATTTCTATTTAACACCAAATATTTACCTTTTAAACACCTATTTATTTCATCAAATACATGCCCGCTTTGTTAATATAAATCAAAAGAGGTGACAAATATGGAAAATACATTATATTTTAAAGACATGATTCATTGTGATCAAAATAACTATCCTAAAAAAATCTACAAAGTAGAATATTCTAAAATGTTGATAGAAATTTTAGATAGTGATCACATTCAGGGTAGACCCTTCTATTTTAGCAGTCCTCATTCTAGAGACGATTTCATCAAACAAATTAAAGATCATATTTTAAGAATCAATCATGAAGAATTAGAAGATATCCAACTTTATTGGAAAAAAAGCAGATCTTACTAAAAAGAGCATCCGCTCTTTTTAGTATTTTATAATTCCATTGATATCTTAACAATCTTATTAAAATAAGTATCAAATGAATCATCTTTTTTTAATAAATGATCTTTTATTTTACCATCTTCAATATAATACATTTGAGATGAATAAGCTGCATCTAAAGGGTCATGCGTAACCATAATAACTGTAATATTCTTTTCTCTATTGACCTTTTCCAAATATTGCATCAACTGTTTAGAACGTACACCATCTAAATTACCTGTAGGTTCATCAGCAAAAATAATCTTTGGATGCATCACAAGTGTTCTTGCCACGGCCACTCTTTGACTTTGTCCTCCAGAACATTCAAATGGATATTTATCTAAAAGATCATCGATTTCTAAATCTTTGATTATTTGTTTAAAATCTTCTTCATCTATTATTTTACCTGCAAGTTTTAAAGGTAAAATAATATTTTCTTTAACCGTTAAAGTATCTAATAAATTAAAGTTTTGAAAAATAAAACCAATATTTTCTTTTCGAAAATGAGCTCTTTCAGTTTCAGACATTTCATAAATATTTTTACCATAAATAAAAAGTTTACCTTTTGTTAAATCATCAATTGTTGATAAAATATTTAACAATGTTGTTTTCCCTGAACCGCTTTTCCCCATGATCGCAATAAATTCTCCTTCTTTAACATCTAAAGAAACTTGATCTAATGCTAATTTAGGATTTAAACTTAAAGGATTATAGATTTTTGTAAGTGATTCTGTTTTTATAATTGTTTCCATATGACTACACTTCTCCCTTCTTTATATCGAGCAATTAAATACATCATCAACATTGGGATGATATAAACAAAACAGATAAATAATGCATTTGTTGATAAAACACATTTAATGATCAATGAAATTGTTAATGTTAAAATATACAAACTAACACAAATAAAAAGTGTTATATAAAAGAGTGAAATTTCTTTTTGCGAATACTTTTTAATTGTTTGCATGTCATATCCTAAGGTATATAACTTCTTATAAGTGTGTTTATTTTCTAAACGTTTGATATTCAATCTTTGATAAATAATATAATTTAAAATCATACTTGTAAAAATATACATGAATAGAAATTCTATAAAGAAACCTACTTGATCAAGATAAATATAAATCATTAAAGGCATCATGAGATTGATCAAGATACTTAATAAAATCAACATACCCATTTGATTAATAATAAAGATATAGTTTTTTAACATGACCAATGTTTCTCCTTTAACATCTTTTCTTAAAAGTATGACTTGAATCATTCTAGGTAATGTATATTTAATAATTCCATTGATTCCAAAAGTACAAAGTGAAAGTGGAACGATTAGATTTATCTTTAAAGTAGAGGTTAAGATAATATATAAACCATATAAAAATAAAGCAACATACAAAAATTCTTTAAACAAACTTTTTGTTTTTATTTTATAAGAAATCGTTTCATCCCCCTTTATTAAATGAGTTGTCGGTGTTTGAATAATATATCTAAACTCTACAAAAACAATAACTAAAATCGTTAAAAAGAAAAAAGCAAGTGTATCTAAATAACTTTTTTCAAAGAAAACAAAAACCATTTTTTCTTGTAAATAAAATGAAATAAATTTAAATAAGAGTGGTGTAACAAGCATACTTAATAATGTAAATAGAATAAAAGAAATACTTAAAATTATAGTGATTTGTATCATAAAAAATAAAACAATTTCTTTGGTCGTATATCCAAAAATCTTTAATAGACCTAATATCTTAGAATGGATCTTATTATAATAATTCGTAGAATAAACAACCACATAGATACAAATCAACATAAAAATTAAAATCACTGTCAATCTAAAAAGTTCCATAAAAAAGGCTGCTAAATCATCTGTCTTTAAAGGTGGATTAAGCGTCGTATTATAAAACATACTTAAAATCAAACTCAGTAATAACATTGCTCCTGTTATCACTCCAATCATACTGATATTCTTTTTGATTTCTTTAAAAAAGTATTTAAGTGTAAAATCAAACATATTTTTATCTCCTTTCCTTGATTTTCTTCTCTTTACACCTTCAAGATAAACTATAGAGTCCCTCTATACTCAAGTGTTTATTATAAAAAAAAGCTGAGATTTTTCTCAGCTTAACTGTTTTATTGTTCTTTTCTTTTAATAAACCATAATAATATAATTCCTACGAATAAGCTAATCGCTATACCAATTGCCATCAATTGGTAATTAAAATAAGAATATACTGATTGATCAATAATCTTTGTAACAGGATTCATACTTGCTATTAGCCAACTAAATACACATCCTATTAATACAACAAATACTGGAACCTTTTTCATAATAATCACTCCTCACTTGTTTTTAACATATTTCCTTCATTGTTTATTTTCATTAAAATGATAAATGTAACACATGGTACAAAAAGAATAATTAAATTCACAATCGTCAAAACACTAAACGCTCTTTCTATAATTATACTTGCCAATGTATGGTATTGTAAGTAGAAAATACTAATTACTGAAACTTGCGCTAAAACAATAGATAGTAAACAATAATTAATCCTTTCTTTTAAAATAAGTTTTAAACATTGCTTTTTATTGAAACCATTGACAAGCAACAATGCATATTGATAACGTCTTATGACAACATCAAACATTCCTATAATAAAACATGAAAGTACAAAGAGTATAAATATGATCTTTGAAAAATTGTAAATCATTTCAAATCCAAATGATGTTGTTTGACTTAGAATTGAAGAAGATACTGGATTATAAACTTTAATTTGTTGATCGTGTTTTTTAATAAAATCTGTTACTGCCTGTATGTTCTTATAAGAATTTATTTTTAAGATATAGACATTTGATTGATACGAGTCATCAGGAATACATTGATTGATGATTTTTTGATAGAGATTTTGTGAAATATAAATAATATTTTCAGTTGATTTCGTATAACGATTACCAATATCCTTATCAACAGTATCTGCATTTGAAAGTTCAAAAGGAATTTCAACAAATTCAAATTCATTGTTTTTTAGCACCTGCATTGTTCCAGTCAAATGAATATGTCCTTTTATTTTTTGATAAAGAGAATATGAAATATAAATCTTGTCTGTATTTATTTTTTGTTTATTAATTGAAAATACAGGATTGCTGTTTTTTTTGACTGTTTTCATTTTCTTATAATAGGGTTGTATGACCACTGTTTCTTTAAAAGATGAATCATTAACCGTCATATGAGCCACATTCCATTCAAAAAAGGGAGAAATATTTTGAATCATATGATTTTGTGATAAATCTTGTACAAGTGTTCTAGAAACAGGCATTCCAGCCATATCATAAGCATTTCCACCATCCTTATAAGAAATTCTTAATTCATTATCAATCGCTTTATTAATCATTCTTTCTGTTTCTTTTTGATAATAGGCTTGAAAACACATCATGTAGGTCATAATGATCATCAAAAAGGAAATGATGATATTTCTTTTATAATGTACTTTATTTGATTTTTGTGCATGTAAATAATAATTAAGCGGAAATGTTTGAATTGTTTTTCTTGCAATTAAATTCTTATTTTCTTTAATGATATTTTTCTTTAATAGAATTTGTTGACTTTCAATATGATAGTGTTTATCTGCAATCTCTAACATATCTAAATCATGAGAAGCAATGACAACTGTCTTATGATATTTATAGCATAAATCATAAATGATTTTTCTCATACGTCTTCTGTTTTCATCATCTAAATACGCTGTCGGTTCATCTAAAAAAATGATTTCAGGTTCTTTCATCATACAGCATAAAATCAACAGCCTTTGTTTTTGCCCTCCTGATAACACTTTTACTTCTCCATTTAAATCAATATTTAAATCAAGTTCATCTAACAAATTCATCATTTTATCTTTTTTAAATTCAACCTGACCAAGTTGACTAAAGAATTCAATATTTTGAATGACTGATAGATCGTTAAAAAGTCGACAGTCCTGAAAAACAAAAGCAATTTTTCTTCTAAAAGATTCTTCATCTAAATCAGACATTTTTTCATTTTCATAAATATATTCTTTATTTGCATAATCTGTAAGTCCTGCAAGTTCAAATAATAGAGTTGATTTCCCCGAGCCACTCTCTCCTGTAATCAATGTAATTTTCCCTGAATCAATTTTAATTTCTTGATCAGTAAATAAATCTTTATTCCAAAAAGATAAATTGATATGTTTCATTTCAATCATAGTTTCACCTTCTTAACAAAATACTTACTGTAGAATAAATACAAGATGTAAATAATGATAGAAACAGCTATTTGAATACTAAAGAAAAGTAATAAACTGATGATTAAACTTTGATCATTGACTGCAAAAAACCCCATCTTTCTTGCGATAAAGAAGCCCGGTATACCTAATGCAAGTGACAATAATAATTGAACAAAGCCATTTTCATTAATCAATGAATGAACATTCTTATCATTTAGTCCATAAAGTTTTAATAGTTTTACTTCATTTTTACGATCATCAAGTGCATTGATTTGTACCATTGCATAAAGTACAATGGCGACAAGAACCACCATAACCATGTAGATATATCTTCCTTTTCTTTCTTCTTTATAGATATCTGTCATATCAATAACTGAATTATATTGATCATATGTTACAAAATTTTTAGAAATCTTTGTTATTTCTTTCTCTACTGTTTTCAAATTACTTATACGCTCTACTTCTATAACATAGTTCTTACTACGATAAGGTGTAATTGTTGCGTTATATTCTTTTGCATATAACAGACTATCAGGTGTCTGATTATTGTATTGATTCAATAAACTATAAAATGATTTTTCTGGCATTAAAACAATATAGCCTTCACTTAAAAACTCATTATAGTAATTATCGACAGAAATGATATGTTCTACTTCTAAATCAAGTTTTACTTTTTTAGTAAGGACTTGCGACATCTCTGCCTTTAGCCCTGATTCATTCATTTCTCCTTGATAACTGTATTGTTGGACAGGTATATAGACCTCTACAGAAATCTTAAAGTTCTTTTCATTTTTATCTATACCTAGCTTATTAGCTAATGACTGACTGATGGCATTTCCTTTAAGCTTTTTACCATTTACTTTGATATTTTGAAAAGAATAATAAGGAGCCACAAGTGGACTGCCATCTTGTAAATAATCAAAATTTACCTTGTTTCCTTGAAAGTAAACACTCGTCGTTGATACATTTTGCATCTGATTGATCGTATCAAAAACATCAAAAGGATAAACACCTTTAACATGCTTGATTGCTTTCATTTGTGCGAGTTCATCATCACTAATATCAAGATTATTTATCTGATCCCCTATAAAATAACCATCATTCCCAAAAAAAGCATCATTCATTTTTCCTGTATAGACTTCTGCTTTATTAGCCCTTTCTATACCGTTTGCAAGCTGATTTTCCTGTAAAATACTGTCACTTATATTGATAGAAATAGAGACTGTCATCATAAATCCTAGTAACATCACCAATAGAAATTGAAACCATTGTCTTTGATTTTTATAGAAAAAATATTTTTTGATTCTTTGATGTTTTGTCTTTTCTATTTTTAAAACCTGTTGAACTTCTTTTATTTCCTGATGACAACAAAGCTGCTTATTTTCTATTTCATAAATGATATCCAAATGTTCAATTAAAAAATCATCATGGGTAGTAATAATAATATATTTATTGTCTTTTTTTAGCTTTTGTAGCAGATTTAAAATAATTTCTTTATTTTCTTGATCTAAAGATGCTGTTGGTTCATCAATGATAATGATGGAAGCATCTTTAAACATTGCAAGTGCTATTAAAAATCTTTTTCTTTGCCCTATAGATAAAGACGAAGGATAATTTTTTAAATCAATGGCATCTAATCCTACTAAATACAAGGTTTCTAACATTTTGTTTTGATTAAAATTCTGTTTTTTTAATTGACTTATAAATTCAAAATGTTCAATTATTTTCATATTTTCAAAGAATGTTCCAAATTGATCAATATAACTGACACAATGCAATAAGTAATCTTCCTTATTTTTCTCAGTGATTACTTGCTTATCAATAGAAAGTATTTGATTCTTGTATTGATAAATCAATGCTTTTAAAAACGTCGTCTTTCCACAACCACTTTTTCCTATAATTCCTGTTATTTTCCCTGGACATGTTTTAAAATTAGCATTTTTAAAAATCACTTGTTGCTTAAATTGAATATCTAAATGTTTTATTTCAATCATAAGTCTCACCTCTTTTCTAATTTCATTCTAACAAGCTTTAAAAAAAAGATAAGAGGTTGAGGACGTTTGACTTATTTTAAAGGATAATTAACAAAAAAATACCCATTATTGCATGGGTATAAGAAGTGAAATAATTAAATTTTGATTTTCATGAATGATTTTGATACTGCCTTGATATTTTTTTAGTAGTAATTTGAGAGTATCATATTTTACTGGATCAATATTTTCAATTCCTAAATGCATGGTCATTGTTATTTCAAAAACACATGTATCTTGAATAATTTTAACTTGTAACTCTTGATGATTGACACATAGAGCTGCTAAATCAAAAAGATAATTAATAATGATATTTAAATGATCATCTTGGATAAAGGAAATATCTTGAATAGAAATAATCATCATAGGAATGATTTTTTTTAATTGTAATTGTTCAAGTTTCATATTAATAAATGAATCCAGCAGCTTATTTCCTGATGTAATCAACATATCTTCTTGATCAAGTAAGGCTATTTTTTGATCAACGATTTGATTTATTGTTTCAAACTCTTTTTCTTTGATTGCCTGTTTCATTTGCAGATAATCATATTTTAAATCATGTTTTAATTTATAAAGTTCATTATTCTTTTTTTCAAGATAAGCATAATTTTGTTGATCATTTTTAAAATAAGTAATAGCTTGATTCAATAATTGTTGTTCATGATTTAATTTGGTATATTTAAAAAACATATAATAAGAAATCATCATTGTAATCACTAGTGTTGTAAGAATAATCAAATGTCGATTAACTCCTAAAATCTCAAGAAAATCATAATAAAGAATATGGTAAATACAAAGTGTACTTAAAGAAATCATCATTAATAAACTCCAATAAATATTTTGATTATCTATTGGATAACGTTGTTTTATATAAACAAGTAAAGCCATAACTGTCATATAAATTATGAATGATATAAGTGTATAAAATGGAAAAATAATAATAATATCTTTAACAACCAATAAAAAAGAAAGATAAAATAAAATTTCTGTTATCCTTCTTTTCAATGAATAAAACAAGAAAAAACATAAACTCTCTAGAAACAAAATATCCTGTAATAATAAAGAAGAACTGATCATCATCACTACACCATTAACAAATAATGACATACCAATATATCTTTTAAACAGTTCTTTAGGAATATTTAACAGGTAAATTAAAGCAATTTCTATACAACTTAAATATAAAAAAGTCATTATTGAATATACCTCCTATAGGTATGATATTTTTCGATGAGATCTTTTGCTTTTCTAGAGACATTAAATGTTTGTTGATTTAAAAGAGTTACTGATTGATGATTAATTTTAGTCACATATTTAAAATTAATAATCGTATAGGAATTGATTTTATAGAAAGCAATATTTGAACAAAAATATTCCGTACATTTTTTTAAAGTCGTATATTGTTGAAATTCTTGATCTTTAGTATAAAATGTACAAACATTTCTATGAGATTGAATATAATAAATATCAACGCAGCGAATATATTGATGATTTTTTTCATCAAGCAAATACTGTTTATTACTTTCTGCCTCATCTTTTTCTATCTTCAAAAGCAATCTCTTAAAATCTTCTTCATAAAAAGCTTTTCTAATAAAAAAATAAAGATGAATATCAAAACAATCATAAACTAACGCCTCATTAGCAGATACAAAAATGATCTTTGTCTGTTTATTTTTAACTTTTTTAGCAAGTTCAATCCCACTTGTTTGTAATAACATAATATCCATAAATAAATATTCATAATCCATCAAATCTAATGTTTCAAATTTTTCATTAAAAACAACAATCTCTGCATCTTCAAAATATAAACTTGTTTTTATCTTATTTTTTAATTGTGTGCTAAAACTAACATCATCATCTATAATTCCTATTTTCATATATAACCTCTTTTCATTTATTATATAATAATTAGATTTATTTTTAAAAGAAAAAGATAAGAGAAACCTCTTATCCTAACTTTACTGGATATAATTTAAATAATCCCTCACCAATAAAATCATTGATATCAAAATAGCCACAAAAATAATAGAAAGATTTATTTCACTAAAATGATAGTTAATTTCTATTGATGCAAACAGCCTTTAAACAACATCCCATTAACTTGTACCTTTTAACAATTGTTTAAAAAAGGCACCTTCATCTACTAATTGTTGATAACTTCCTGCTTCTTTTAAAGAACCATCTTTTAAAACGAGAATTTCATCAAATTTACTTAAGAGTTCCTTATCTAATTTATGAGTAATCATAAAGCATGTTTTATCTATATTTAAAAGAATACTTTCAATTTCTTTTGCAGTTGTATGATCTAAATTAGATGTAGGTTCATCATAAATCAACAAATCTGCATCTTTAAGTAAAGCTCTAGCAATACTGATTCTTTGTTTTTCACCACCTGAAATATTATTTCCATTTTCATTAATAACTGTATTTAAATCCTCAGGTAAGGCATTGACAAAATCTTTTAAGCCTGCTTTTTCTATGACTTCTGTGATTTGATTATCTGAATACTCTTTAAAGTATGTGATATTATTTTTTAAAGTATCATTTAATATTGGCGCATTTTGATGAACGATTGATATATGTTGATAAATATTTTCAATATTTATTGTGTTGATATCTATATCATTAATATATAAAGTCCCTTTACTTACTTCATAATTGTTTAAAAGTAACTTGATGATCGTTGATTTACCAGAACCGCTGTTTCCAACAAGAACGTATTTTTTATTTTTATAAAAAACATGATTAAAATCATGAATAATTTCTTTACTTTGATCATAACTAAATGAAACATCTTTAAATGAGATATTTTCTATAGAATCAATTGAATTTATTCGATGTTCGTGGCTATTTTCAAAATATGTTTCTATTTTATTTTCAATTGGTTTTATACTTTTTAATAAAGGAATTTCATTTGATAATCTTCCTAAAGGATTAGCAATATTATTGACTAATTGTGTAATTGCCAGCATTTCACCTATAGTAATCCTATTTATAATTACAAAATAGAGAGAAATAAGTGTTGTCATTACACTTACTCCTAAAGAAGATAATGTTGAAAAACCTGAAATAATTCCTTCATCGTAGCGATAATTTTGCATACTTGTTTCATATTCATTTTCTACATAATCAAATTGATGAATGACATGATGTGTAATTTGAAAACATTTGATAAGTTCAAAAGAATTGAAGAAATCTTTGATTTTGATATTTAATTGACTATATTTTTGCGTTGAAATCATTTGTTTTTTAGATAAAACTTTTCCAAATAAAATAGGAGCAAATATGGCAATAACATTGATCACAATAACAATAATAGCTAAAGAAAATTGAAATGAAAAAACAGCTACTAAACAAATAATAAATTGTGAGAGATCTGCACTAATCGTTAATAAATTATCAAAATAGTTTCTTTCAATAATTTTTAAATCATTATTAAAAATACTTAAATAGGCTGATGAGTTTTCTTGATTGAACTCTTTGACTGTTTTAAAAAAGATTCCTTTAAATAAATCATGATTCAATGAAAACATCACATTTTTTAAATATTTAGCTCTAAAAAAACCTCTTAAAACATAGATTAAAAAATTAATGATAATAAACAAAACTGCTAAGATCATAACATGATAAAATTGGATGATATTTTTATCAACAGATGTATCTACCATTTTTTGAACAATGCTTGCTAAAAAAACAGACATGATTCCTGCTGTTGAAAATAAAAGAACACATATCATAAAATAAAATTTATTTCTTTTTAAATATTTTTTCATATTCATCTCACCCTTTTATCTATTGTAACATTTTTCATAAATAAAAAGCTATTGGTTGTCCAATAACTTAAAGTATCTTTTTAAAATACAAAACATCATCCATCGGATTATGATAATACGCCTCACGTTCAACAAATCCTACCTTTTTATAAAGATGAATTGCTGATTGTAAAGGAATAATCGTGTCCAACACCATTTCCTTATATCCTGCTTTTTTAGCATACTCTAAAATTTCTAAAACAAGCTTTTTACCTAATTTATTTTCTCTATATTTTGGTTTTACATACAAGCGTTTCATTTCACAGCGACTCTTTGAATGGCGATGATAGGCAACCATTCCTATCACCTTTTTCTTTTCTACAGCCACTAAAAGTTCTCCTTCAGGAGCTGTATATTTTTTTGCTGGATTTTATAATTCCTCATCAATATTTTGAAAAGATAAATCACGTCCCAAACGCTTTGTATATTCTATAATTAATTCTTTTACTTGATCTAAATAATCAACACCATTACATATTTCCATAAAATCCTCTATGTACAAACTTATTTTTTTACATATATATTTTCTATAACCTTTGTATCATCCCATCCATTTGAACTTTCAAAAGCGATTACTTTTTCTTTTCCTTTTAAAATAAAATCATGTTTTTGGATATCTACAAGGTCTTTATTTTGATAAAAGAAAACAATAACTTCCCCATAACATTTCTTTTTATCATTTTTTGTTTTCTTAATGCATTCATTTAATTGTTGTAAAGAAATATCAGTTATTCGATCAACATCAAAATTATTATACTCTTGATATTGGGTACTTTCTTTTGCTTCTATTTCATCATAATAAGTATCTTTAAATTCATTTTTCTTAAAAACGAAAACACTTTGTTTACTTGCAGGTAAACATTTTATTTTTTGATCTTTTAATGATAGATCAATTGGCTTATTTGAAGTATTTTTCAAAATCAAAATAACTTGATCATCTATTTTCTTTGTTTCAAATGAATATAATTTATTTTGTTGATGACATCCTGTAAAAAGTGTTATCAAAATAATGAATGCACATATTTTTATAACCAAATTTTTCATAGCTTTTCTTCCTTTTTATATAATCTACGTCGAAGTAAAACTTCTAAAATAAGATCAATAAATACTGTTACAAAATATATTGGATAATAATTCCAATATTTATCTTTTACTCTATTCATTTCATGAATTGGATTTTGTATAAAAGCTAATGCAATCAACAGTATTCCTAAAACATTAGAAATTCTAATAATGATCAATCCATAGTTATTTTCCTTATTTAGCAATTGTATAATTTGTCCTACAATACGTATAAGAAAAATAATTTCTATCGCTATCCAATAAAACATAAAATTTCATTCTTTCCTTTACATGCAGGCAAGAGAAAGCCAAATCAATGAAAGACAAAATACAACTACTGCTATTAAAAATAAAGTAACCCATAAAGCATATTTTCCAACATTTCTTTTCATATTTTTCTCCTTATTATAATTTTTAAATGATTTTATTATATATTTACTTACTTTTCAACAATACAATGGTTATTAAAATATTATTTTTCTATCAAAAAGTTTATTGCTTCTTTGGCGTTTGAAATAGGATAATAGGGCGTGCTTTTCTTTGTATTATCTTTATATTCTATTTCTAAACCTTTTTTATTTCCTTTTTTTGGTAAACTTCGATAATAATATCCTGAATAATCTTTTGCATTTTGATCATTAAACTCTAAAAACACTCCTTTTGCATAATAAAATACATAGCCTTCAAATTCTGGAGATACATATCGAAACCCCTCTAATTGTCCATCTTTTAAAAAACGTACTGCTACAAATTCTTGACAAGCTTTTTTATTGTCATCTTTTGATAAAAATATGTGATATTCAAAATAATCACCTAAACTACTTCTGCCTCCTATCAATCGATGATCTCCCATATATTTTTTAACATCTTCTTCTGTAAAATTGCTATTCAAATCCATAAACATTTTTTGATAAGGGCTATATTTTATGATTGTTTTAGTATCATCTAATAAAATATCCTTATTAGATTTTACACTACATCCACCTAATATTACTCCCATAACAAACAGTAATAAAATCATTTTTGCTTTCATTTTATTTCACCCTTCCTTGTTAAAACCACTCAAACATTTAATTATTAATTAAATACGTACGATATTTTAAATATAAAACCATATTAATGATCAAACCAACGCACATAAAAGTTATGGCACTTGAATAATGAAACATTGTCATAATTGAAAAATGATACATAACCAAATCAATTACAAGTAATCCAAATAAAAGAAAAGTATTTCTTTTAAGATCAATACATTCTTTAGAAACAACCTTTTTAATCATCATAAAAAAATAAACAAATATTATAAAATAAAACAAATAATGTATGACAACTGATAAATTATAAAGCAAGCCTACTTCCCCATAAATGGGATTTCCATCCGTTCCTATTGTAATCCAATGGGTAGAAATGTAATTATCAAAGTATTTAAACGCTAATAAACCTATTATTTCAAAAACATAGCTTAAATAAATAAGACAAACATCATATTGTTTCTTCATTTTCTTTTCCTCCATCCATAATATTATGAATTAAGGAAGCGCTTTCCTTACTTTCATTATACGTCTTTCTACCATTAAGTCAATTATACTTTTATTATAATAGTATCTTGTTTATAATAATTCATATGTTATAATCAATTTGGGTGATAAAAGATGGCAAAATCTAACAGTTTCTTTAATATTGATATGCTTGTTTTAAGTTTGTTGAAAGTAAAGGATTGTTACGGATATGAATTAGTAAAATTAATTAAAGAAATTTCCAATAGCTCATTAGATATTAAAGAAGGTACTCTTTATCCTGTTGTACATAATTTATTAAAAAAAGAATATATTTCAAGTCGAGATGAAATCGTTAATAAAAAAATCAGAGTTTATTATCATATTGAGCCAATTGGAAAAGAATATTTAGAACAAACAATTATTGAATTTAGAAAGAATATGCAAGGTGTATTTGAAATCATTGCATATGGTGAAGGCAAAAAAGATGAATAACGATATTAAAAAATATATAAAATACGTTAAAAAAATTATTTCAATCCATTCAAAAGATAAAAAAGAATTTATACAGTTATTAACACAAAAAATCATTGAATTTTCTAATGAACATGACTCCTGTAGTTATCAAGATATCGTAGATGAATTTGGGAGTCCTAATGAAGTTGCTGGTTCTTATATTGAAACTTTAGATAGTGACGAAATTATAAAGAAACTTAATAAAAAGAAAATTATAAATATTTTTATTTCTGTCATAATTATTTTATGCATAAGTGTTTGGGGATTTGAAAGATATCGAATCAATCAATTGATTGATGAAGCAAAACATACAAAGATGAAAACATATACAGCTGAAGAATATAAAGAAAAAATAGCAAAAGAAAAACAAGAAAAATAAGTATTTAAATTAGGAGTAAAAAATGAATAAAGAAATCAAAAAATATATAAAATATGTTAAAAAAATTATTCCTTTTTATTCTAAAGATAAAAAAGAATTTCTAAAGTTACTAACACAAAAAATCATTGAATTTTCAAATACTCATCCTAATTGTACTTATCAAAATATCATAGATGAATTTGGGAGTCCTAATGAAGTTGCTGGATCATATATTGAAAGTTTAGAAAACGATGACATAATAAAGCAACTTAATAAAAAATATATTTTTAAAACATTAGTAACCATTATTATATTTATATCTATTGGTATTTGGTGTTTAGAAATTTATCATTTCAACAAACTCTACCAAGATGCAAGAGATAGTATTCATGGATATTGGGTAGAAGAAATCACTGAAGATAGTCGCATAGAAAATGAATAAGGCTCCTTTTAGAGCCTTATTTTTTTATTCAACATTCTTCAACGCTTCATCCATTGGGATTTTCTTGATTTTTCTCATTTGAATCATCATGACAAACAAATAAGAAATAACTGTCATAATAAACATCTTGATATAAACACTACCTTCTACATAGAAAGGAAGCCATCCTGCATATTCTTCAAAAACAATTTTGAAAGCATAAGATAAGATCCATGTTGTTATTCCAAAAGAAAGTAACGTTGAAATCATAATAACAATTGTTGTGGCATGAACATACATCTTTTGTATTTCTTTTGATGTATAACCAAGAATTTTAACCATGGAGATCGATACTTTATTATTTTCAATAATCATCTTTGTAAGAAGATAAATAAGCATAATAAACATCACAATTGCAAATCCTTCAACTAAATAGAACATTTCTCCCATTGAAACATTTAATTGTCTTGATACTTTTGTTAAATCATCTTGAGTAATGGTTGAGGCGATATAGTCATCTTTTAAATCTGTTATTTTTTTATTAGAGAAATAACCATTGAAGTATCCTTCTTGACAGTTGAAAACTTCATTAAAATAAGATTTAGACATATAAAGTGCCATACTACCAGGTGCATCATAAATGCCTTTAATTTCAAAAGTATAACGTAAATCTTTATAGCTTTCTTTTAAAGAAATACGATCGCCTTTTTTTAAATTATATTTATCAGCAACATCTTTTGAAATATAAACACCTTTTTTGGGTAATGATTTTATATGAATATATTGACTATTATTTTGTAAACCATAGAGGCTAATATCTTCTTCTATTGTACTTTCTGGAAGTGTTTTTAATGAGTAAAGAGAAAAAGCTTCTGCCCCTGTGGTTTTAGTTTTATAGTTATCATACATTTCATCATATTGATCATCAATCAAACTTAAGAAACTATCCCTAAATTCTTGAGGAATCGTTTGGAAAGCTTGTTCAATGGCTGTGGTATCAACTGATTCTGGTGTATTTAAAATATATTGATATTTAGCAGTCATATTATTAACAACAATATCTTGATAATGATCGAGAACAGGATGCATATCCATTCCAAACATTAATAAGATAATTGCAAATAAAACACCGACAAATAATGTAACATACCCTGATAAGTTATTTAAAATAACACTTAATCTAAATTGAGAAAAGAAACCTAAACGATGCAAAACCAATGTTTTTTTATTCTTTTTAACTTTTTTAATATCTCTTTTCATAAATTTAAGAGGTGATAATTTTAATGATTTCATTAAAATACCATAATTAATTAAAACCATCATAATAAATGGAATGATCGTCGTTTTAATGAAAGCATCCCCAGACCAAATCGTTACATAAGTTGGTAAGCTATAACTTCCATAATACATACCTGCCATGACATCTTTAAAATATGTATATCCTAAAATATTTCCTACAATACAAGCAACTAAGGAAACAAGAATAGGTAATGTCATATATTGAATCAACATTTCTTTTTTTGTATATCCCATAGCGCGAAGTGTTCCAATCATTGGCGCTTCACTTTCAATAGTATTTTTAGTAGTGATTGCAAAGACAAAAGCAAGGATTCCAATAATGATATAAAGTAAAACTGTCATCATTGCTTCATCTCCACCCATATCATCACCTGTAAAATGGATGGCTTGGTTGGCGTATTGAGGAATATAATCATCAATTCCTGAAACGTTTTTAACAAGTACGTTTAAAAAATCATTGCTGGCATTAACTTCATTATCAACCTTCTCATTATATGTCCACGCATAGTTATAGTAGATTTTAGCATCTTTAAAGCTTTCAAACCCTTCATCAGAAACAATACCTACACCAAATTTAATAGCATCAAACATTAAATCACTGTTTTTTGAAAAGAGAGCACTATAATCTGATAAAGCCACAAATCCAGTAATTTTTAATTTCTTTTTACCAACTTTGATCGTTTGACCTACTTGATAATTGTTATTATCGGCATACATACGGTCAATTGCTATTTCATTTTTATTTTTTGGAAGTTTTCCATCCATAATACATACTTGATTGACTTTGTTTCTTGGTTTAAAGAGACGAATTGCACTTGATGATCCTACTTCTTCTTCAATGTAATTAAGATTATAGATTGTAACATTTTCTTTTTCTAAAGTCTTTTTATTTTCTTTTGAAAGAGAATCATTTAAACGAAAATGTCCATCTTCAATATTGTATTTATCAAAACTGTCATTATAAGCTTTGATCATTGAGCCATCAGCTACTAAAAATCCTGAAATAAGACCAATAGATCCTGCCATAAACAAAAATATAATTAAATATTTCGCAATTTCATCTTTTAAAATATATGGTAATCTTTTAAATAATGGATTCTTCATTTTACCAATTCAAATCCTTTGCTGGAATTTTATGCGTATTTTTAATATTTTCACGAATACGTCCATCATGCAAATAAATCACACGATCAGCCATGTCTTTAATCGCATCATTATGCGTTACAATAATAATTGTATTACCATATTTTTTATTAACATCTTCAATCAATTGTAAAATATCTTTTGATGTATGATAATCTAAAGCTCCTGTTGGTTCATCACAAAGTAATAAATCTGGATTTTTGATGATCGCACGTCCTATTGATGTTCTTTGTTGTTGACCACCTGATAATTGATTTGGTTGTTTATAACGATGTTCTTTTAACCCTAGTGTTTGTAAGAGTTCTTCTTTATTTAATGGATTTTTACTTAAATATTTTCCTACATCAATATTTTGTTCAACATTTAAATGTGAAATCAAATTATACATTTGAAAAACATATCCCAAATGATTACGACGATAATTAGTTAAATCTTTTTCTTTTAAAGTTGAAATTGTTTTACCTTGAATCGTAATTGTTCCACTATCTGGTTGATCAATTCCTCCAATAATATTTAAAAGTGTTGATTTTCCAGAACCTGAAGGCCCAAGTAAAACACAAATCTCACCTTTTTCAATTTCAAAATCAATACCTTTTAAAACTTCTGTCTTATATTCATCTTCACCAAAGCTTTTTTTAAGATCCTTGATTGATAAAAACATAATATTCCCTCCCACAGTTAGCCTTACCTAACCATATATAGAATACTATCACTTTCCTCTTTTTTCAAGTATCTCAAAGAAAAAAAACGGATTCCTCCGTTTTTATAACTCAATATGTTTCATAATAGCTTTAGCAATACCATCATTATTATTTGTATCTGTAATTTCATTAGCTACTGCTTTTAATTCATCTGAAGCATTTCCCATAGCCACACCTAAGCCAACATATTCCACCATTGATTTATCATTTTGAGCATCCCCAAAAGCCATCATTTCTTCTTTTTTATAACCCATAGGAATTAAAACACTATCTAAAGCTTTGGCTTTATCAACACCTTTTGCAGTATATTCAAAATAGAAATCAGATGTAAACATACAATTTAGACGATCTTTGAAGGGTTCCATCATTTCCTTATAATGTGCTTGTAAATAGTCTGGATCACCAAATGTAAGAATTTTATTGATTTCAAAATCAACAAAGGCTGCTAAATCTCTTTTTTCACATAAGATGTAGTTATTTCCTCTTGATTCATATTGCATCACATTAAATGATTTTCCTTTATATGTAATTGTATTATCAAAAACATCATTAACATACATATATTCATCTTTATCAAACATTGGTCTTGCTTTAAAATTCTTTAAATGTTCTAAGACAGCTTTACTATCTTCTACTGAAATTGCATGATTATAAAGTGTTTCATGACTTTGACAATCAACTACTTTTGAACCATTGAAACATACAAATAAACCATGATGATTTTCCATATCTAATTCTTCAGCAAGTTTTAATAATCCACTTGTTGGTCTTCCTGAAGCTAAAACCAAACGTACCCCTTTATCTTGTGCTTTTAAAAGGGTTTCTTTAGTAAGTGGTGTAATGACTTTTTCATCATTGACTAAAGTCCCATCAATATCCATAATTATTACTTTAATTGCCATAATCTATCTCCTTTTTTATTAGTATAATAAAGCATTTTTACAACTTCAACATACTTTCATAAAAAGAAAAAGAAACAGAAAATATCTGTTTCTAATGTAATAATGAACGTGTTGAACCTGAAGCAATTAAGAATGTACTTCCATTATGAAGCATGGCGAGCATTTGTGGTGTAAGTAAACCTAATGCTCCTAAAACAATAAAGGATGTATTTAAACCAACAATCAAACGATATTGACTATGAATACGTTTAAATAAGCCTTCTGAAATCATTCTTAAAGCGACGATATCATTTAATGAATTTGATACAAGTGTAATATCTGCAAGTTCACGCGCAATATCTGAGCTATCTTGAAGTGAAATCGAAACATCTGCCATGGATAAGGCTGGTGTATCATTAATACCATCTCCTACCATCACAACGGTATTTCCTTCTTTCTTTAAACTTTCAATATAACTTGCTTTATCTTCTGGTAAAACTCCTGCTCTAAAATCATCTAAATTTAATTGTTTCGCAATTGCTTTTGCACAGTTAGGACTATCCCCTGTAAGCATAATGACTTTATCAAAACCAATATCACGAAGTTCTTGAACAACTTCTTTAGCTTCTGGTTTTAAAGGATCATAAATACTAATAATACCTGCAAGCTTTTTAGCAATGGCTAGATAAATAAGTGAACTTGAACCTTTACTTTCAAGTGAAGAAATCAAATCTTTAATTTCTTGTGTCATTTCTACACCTTCATCTTCAAAGACAAAATGACTGCTTCCAATAATAACATCTTCACCATTTAAGCTTGTCGAAATACCATGAGCAATCACATATTTTACTTCCGCATGTTCTTCACGATGTTTTAAGTTTTCAACTTCTGCTTGATGAACGATGGCATTAGCCACACTATGTGGGAAATGTTCTTCTAAACAAGCCGCAATTTTTAAAACTTCTTCTCTTGTATAATCTTGTAAAGGAACCACATCTAAGACAACTGGTTTTGCATGTGTCAATGTTCCAGTTTTATCAAAAACAATGACATTAGCATCTTTCATGCTTTCTAGATGTTTTCCACCTTTAACTAAAACATTATGCATTGAAGCTTCTTGCATTGCTGAAATCACTGAAATTGATGTTGATAGACGAATCGCACAAGAATAATCCACTAATAAAAGAGAAGTGGCTCTTGTAAGATTTCTTGTCAATGCCCAAACCCCAAAGAATCCTAAAAAACTATAAGGTACAATGGCATCCGCCATATGTTCTGCTTTTGATTGAATAGATGCTTTTAATGATTCATTCGTATCAATCATATCAATGATTTTAGCAATACGGCTATCATCTTGTAAGTTTCTGACCTTAACAAAAATCTTTCCTTCTTCAATCAATGTTCCTGCATAAACCGTATCATTTAATGTCACACGTTTGCTTAACGGTTCACCTGTAAAGCTTGATTCATTGACCATCGCTTCACCATCAACGATTTCTCCATCAATAGGAACCATACTTCCTGTTTGAACAATAACAACTTGCCCTTGTTTTAAATCAGACATCGCAATTTCTTGTTCTTGCCCATCTTCATAAATCCAAACTTTATCAAACTTACTCATCAAACTATCACCTAATTGTAAAGTAACTTTTTGACGTGTATAGTCTTCTAATAATTCAGATATTTTAAGCATCAACATAATATTGCTTGCTGTATTGAACTCTTTACGCAATAAAGAAACACCAATACTTGTTGCATCTAAAACTGGAACATCAATACGTTTATTTCCAAGTGAAGCAATCCCCGCTTTAAAATAAGCAAGTGCTTTATAGATGGCAATTCCTTTACCAACAACATTTGGTAAAAAGAGCTTAACAGCATATCTCTTAGCAAAAATTTTAATTAATTCATGCTTAAAACTTTGATCAAGTACTTGTAAATTTTGAGAACAATTCTCGGGGATTTCTCTATTTTGTAAATCACTTAAATCATAATTATTTAAATAATCAAATACTTCATTTTTATAATTTTCATCAAAAACCAATAAAAGACTTCCATTTTTATAATGAGCTTCTACATATCTTACATACTCAAGATTTAAAAAATCGCTTTTTAAAATAGTTGCTTGTCCACTTGTAAAAGCATATTGTCCAAAACGAACACGTAATCTTCCATCAATTTCATGAACTATTTTAAAATTACTCATCATTATTGTGCCTTACTTTTTTCTACAGCTTCAGCATAGACGTCTTGAGCATCTTCTTTAATAGAAGTAACAGTTGCTTCTACGTTATCTTTTACTTGCATTCCACTAGCTAATCCTTTAACAGCTAATTCTCTTGCTTTATTACTTTTAGCGAATTTTGAAGTTACAACAGCAGTTACTGCTCCTCCTACAAATGTCCATAATTCTTTACTTTTAAAAAATTCTTTCATCTTAAAATCCTCCATTCTTTTTTACATTATACGATATTTTCTAAAAAAATAAATAATTTTTTATTTCGTTTCTATTTTTTTATCATTCCTTGCTCTATTTCAATAATTTCATCACATAAAGCAAGAGATGACTTTCGATGACTAACAATAATAATCAATTTTTCACCTTTAATTCGTTTTAAACTTTCTAATAATGCGGCTTCATTTAAACTATCAATACGACTTGTTGGTTCATCTAATAAAAGAATCGGTGTTTTTCTTAAGAAAGCACGTGCAAGACCAATTCTTTGTTTTTGACCACCCGAAATATTTTCATCATAAATCGTTTGATATCCTTGTGGTAAAGACATAATAAAATCATGAATTTGTGCTTGTTTACAAGCTTCTATTACATCTTCTTGAATATAAACAGGATTTAATAAAGTAATATTATGATATAACGTATCTTTAAATAAAAATGTTTCTTGATCAACATAGCTGATATTTTCTTTTAAAGTGTGGCTATTGATATTTTCAATGGATTCATGATCAAATAAAATCTCACCTTCACCTTGATAAATACGCATCAATAATTTCAATAAAGTTGATTTACCACAGCCACTTTTACCAAGAAGACCATAGGTTTTACCAAATTCAAATGTATAATTGATTTGATGTAAAATTTCAGTAGACGTATTTGGATAATGAAATGAAAGATTTTTTACTTCGATTGGTAAATTTAAAGCAGTATTTTTATTTGTAATTTCTTCAAGTGATGGCTTTTCAGCTAATAAATCTAGAATACGTTTAGCACAAGGAAATACTTGATTGAGATTGTTGGCTAGATTTGCTAGGGCAATCGTTGGTCCAAAAGAAGATGATAGAGCCATCATTGGAATCAACAATTCTTTAGAAACATGATTCTTGATCAATAAAATAGAAATAACAATCGATAAAATAATCAGCCCATCAGAAAGTATTTGTTGAAAACTTTGATGTTTGATTAATTTTTGATGTGTTTGGGTTAAATTATTTTGATGCTCCATCATCTGTTCAAAGCGTGTTTCTTGTTGACTAAATTGTAAAATTTCTCTTTTACCTAAAACTGTCTCTAAAACAAAAGTATTAAAATTTGCAAGTAAAAAACGATAATTACTTCCCTCTTTTTGACTCACTTTATAAGTAATATATGGAATCAATATACCCATGATACCATAACAAACAAAAGCAAGTATCCCAAGAACAAAATGATAAGAACCTATAAAACAAATCATAATTATACTATAAATAAAGGCAATCATCACCGGCGAAATAGTATGAGCAAAGAAAACTTCTAAGAGTTCAACATCACTTGTCAACATTGCAATAATATTTCCTTTATCTTCATTTTCTAATTTAGCTGGTGCCAATTCTCTTAATTTTTCAAAGACTAAATGACGAATATGAGCCAATACTTTAAAGGCAATATAATGATTACATGCTTGTTCTATGTATCGTAAGATTCCTCTTGAAAATGCACAAAGAATAATTAATTTAACAGCAAGTGAAAAGGAAATTACTTTACAAAAAGCAAGAATGATAAAAACGGTAATAAAGGTTGCTGTTAAATGCCCTAACACACCTAAAATAATTGCCAATAACATAATCATTAAAAAAGGACGTACTAATTTTAATAAAGAAATAATTAATTTTATCTTATCTTTCATTTTCAATAATCCTTTCTAAATTCTTTTGATTTTCCACAAGCTCTCTAAATAAATTAGCTTGATTGAATAATTCATCATAACTTCCTTGTTGAATCAATCTCCCCTCTTTCATCACAAAAGTAAGTTGACTTTCTTTACAATGAGCCATGCGATGTGTAATAAAAATAACAATTTTATCTTTAGCTAAACGTTTCATAATTTTTAAAATAATCTCTTCACTTTCACGATCAACATTATTCGTTGCTTCATCAAAAATATAAACATCACTTTCACGCAATAACGCTCTTGCAAGAGCTAATCTTTGTCTTTGTCCACCTGATAGATTTTTAGCTCCTTCATTGAGTTGAAACCTTAATCCTCCTTGATTTTCAAAGATCTCAAATAGTTTTACTTCTTTTAAAACAGCCATCATTTTTTCTTCATCAATACTTCCTGACATTGCAAGATGATCAAAGACTGTCCCTTTTAAAATATAAGTTTCATCTTTGATCAACGTTATTTTTTGATAAAGTGTCATCGTTTCTGATATTGTTTCTTGATTATAAAGAATTTTACCTTTTTGAAGTGGATATAAATTCATTAGAAGTGAAGCAATCGTACTTTTCCCTGAACCCGATTCTCCTACAATCGTTAAAAATGTTCCTTTGGATAAAGAAAATGAAACATCTTTTAAAATAATTTTTTCATCATAGCCAAAAGTTACATGTTCAAAAGATAAAGTTGAAATCGATTCTTGATAACTTTCTTGAATATCATCCAAGCTATCCAATAGTTTAAAAATTTTATCTGCTGCCGCGTTTCCATTTTGTCCGATATGAAAATAACTTCCTAACATTCTTAAAGGTAAAAAGAATTCAATAGAAATCATTACAATAAAAACAAACATCATAAAAGTAATATGTTGATTTAAATATTCTTGTAAACTTAAAACAACTCCTAAACCAAAACCACCATAAGCCACTAGATCCATCACACTAATCGAATTCAGTTGCATAATTAAAACACGCATGGTTTTCTTTCTAAAGTCTTCTGCTTCCCTATCCATTTTATCTTGATAATATAAATCAGTTTGATAATATTTTAAAGTTGTAAGTCCTTGTAAATTTTCTAAAAAAGAATCCGCTAATCCTGTATAACTATTCCAATACTTCGCTAACAATTTTTTAGCTATTTTTTGTACAACAACAATAGAAACAGGAATAAGTGGTACACATAAAAGTAAGATAAGCGCTACTTTTAAAGACATAAAACCAACAACGATAAATAAAGTAAGTGGGGCCAACATGGCATAAAAGAATTGTGGTATATATTTAGAAAAATAAATTTCTAATTGATCAATACCTTCACTTGTAAGTTGAGTAAGCGTCGATTCTTTAAAAACTGTTGTTTGTTTTTGATGATATATCTTATCAAAAACACTTTTTCTTAACTTTGTTTTAATCGTTTCAGTTAAAGATAATGCTTGTTTATTTTGTGTTGTTTGTAAAAAACATTTTAAAGCAAATAAACAAATCACACTTAATAAATAAAAAACAAGTGAAAAAGATTGTTTTAAATAAAGACAAGATAAAACATAACTATGTAAAAATGTCAGTAGAATATGGCAAACTAAAACCAACCATTGAATCAAAACTAACCCATAAACATTTTTCATTTCCGCTTTAAAAGTTTTTAATAATCTTTTATTAAACATTTTTTCTTCTCCTTTCTTTAAGTGAAAGCCATCCATGTTTGATTGTTAGAAGTGGATGGTAAAAAAGCATATACTTTCCAGAAAAGCGCATCACTTTTTTAACTTGGCTTCGATATTCTTTTTGATAGCAATGAACTTTACATCCACTACAAAAAGTTTTAGTTTCCATAAAAGGACATTTATCAATACGCAAACAAGCGTACTTATAAAGATCTTCACACATCTTACTTTCTTGAGGATGTTTTCTTTGATAAATATCAATCATTACCTTTAATATTCTTTTTTCATTTTCTCTTTTTTGATTTATTTTATTCATTAATAATCTCTACTTTCTTTAACATAATAAAATGATGAATACTCATTACCATCAGTAAACATATCTTTCCAATCCATACAGGTGTAATCATTACAGCAATCAAAAAAATAAGTGTTACTGTAAATAATGACTGATTCCTTTTCTTTTTGGTTGTCTTTCTTTCAATGACCATTTCATTGATATATTTTTGATAAAGTTTTGTTTGAATTAAATATTCATGAAATCTATCTGAACTTTTTGAAAATAAAAAAGCACTTAAAAGTAAAAATGGGGTCGTTGGCAATATTGGTAAAACCACACCAATCGCTCCTAAAATAAATGATATAATCCCAAATATAATAAATAATATTTTCATGTTTCCTCCTGTAGTTAGCTATACCTAACTACCATCATCATATCTGTTTAAAATAAAAAAACAAGCATTTGATTTGTTTCACCCATGAAACAAAATGCTGTTTTTTTCATGTTTTATAATACTTTTTCGTGTTTCATCAATGAAACAGTATTTTTAAAAGGGCAAGATTTTCTGGCATATGTCCTTTTAATAAATTAACCTTTAATTTAACCGTAAGAGATGTTTGCATCAATCTTTCTTCTTTTGTATAAAAGAAATTTAAATCTGTAATAGGTATATAGAAACAATCATTTTTTTCAAAACAATCATATTCCTTATCCTGAATAAAATATTTCATCGATTTTAATTTAGAAGAAATCGTAATTCTTTCTTTTAATAATTCTTTTTTCATTTCAATTGGTTGAAACACAAGAAACCCTTGATGTTGTTCTATTAAAAGATAGGCTGGATGTTCAAAGCCTCGATTAGCCATTGAATGAACATTTGCATCTTTATAATGAAATAATGTAAAAGAAAAATTATATTTACCTGGTTCTAAATGATGTTCTAAATAATGTCCTGAAAATTCTACAAGGTCTCCTAGTTGATCAAAAACTTTATTAAAATGAATACGACTACAAATGCGTTCAATGGTTTCATCATTAAGTGTCGTATAGAGTTTGATAGCTTCTTGACGAGCCTCTTCTTCATTTAGGTGACTTGTTTCTTGTAGCCAATAGGTTAGATTCTTTATTTTTTCTTGAATTTTTTCAATATATTCTTGTCCTTTTTTTGAAAGCTGACATTTACCTTTATCTAAAGTTAATCCTTGTTCATAAAAAGTATTGATCATTCTTGACATTGTTGCTTTTGAAACATTCATTTTTTTAGCTAGTAATGTGACTGTTATTTTTTTATTTTCATTCATTAATAATAAGCTTTTTATTTTTTCTGTTGTCATTTTAATCCCTCATATTGTAAATTAGCATAAGCTAACTAATATGTCAATGTTAATGATATTAACATTTAAAGCTCTTACATTTTTGGGAATTTGTTAATGGGATTTAAAGTGATATCTAAATGCTTTATCTTTTTTATCATTCATTCTATAATATACTTGTATTAAGAAAGAGGGAATAAAATATGAGTATCAATGAAATTAATGAACAAGCAAAAGAATCTTTAAGAAAATATTTTAAGGACAGTCAAGACATCCAACATGATGATGACACTAAAAAACAATTAACAATTGAAGAAATGTATCAATCAGTTGATGGTGAAATCAAAGAACAAGAAAAGAAATTAGAAGAATTACATCAAATGCGTCATGCATTACAACATAACGCTAAAGAAGCTTATGAAGCGGTTTATGGGAAAACTGATGAAGCAGCAGAAGTAAAACATACGACTGTTGAAGAAATGGAAAAAGAACTTCATGAAAATGCTGAACATCAAATGGAATATGTCAATGAATTAAAAAATAAATCTTTAAAAAAATAGGTCAACTCGACCTATTTTTCATTTATATATTCATCTTCACTTTGACGATCATCAACATATGAAGCAACTACAATTTTCGTTTCTAGATTCTTTTTATAATCATACGAAAAGACACCTGCATATAAAATATCAAATAAATATTTTAAAGAGGTTGTTGAAGCAAAATCACCTATTTTAATATGTAACATTTCTCTTGAAGAAAGATACAAATGAACATCCGCCAATCTTGAAATAGAATTTTCTGCCATACAAGTAATTGAAATAAATGGAATATTTCTTTTATGATAAATTTCTGCAACTTCCACCATTTCTCTTGTTTGTCCTGAATAAGAAATAATGATTGCACAATGACTCTCATCGGCAAGACAGGCACTTCTTTTTTGACCCGTTACTTGATCAATGACTTGAACATCTTTACCAATATACATCATTAATGTTTTAAAATGTTTCGCTAGTAAAACATGATTGAGAACGCCATAAACATCAATAACTTGTGCTTTTTGTAATAAGCGAACCGCTTCTTGTAGATCATCATGATGATTAAGTTGCTGTGTATCTTGAATGGTTTCTTTTTCTAATAAAGCAAGATTTTTTGTAATTGTCATCAAATCATCACTTAATAAAAAAGGAATAGAAGCATCTACATCTGTTTCTTCTAACATATAAGAAAGTTCTTTTAAATAAGCACTTTTAAATTCATTAAAACCACTATATCCTAACTTCTTAGCAATTCTTACAAGCAAAGGTGCACTTGTAAAAGTATTTCTAGCGATTTCATTAGCCGACATTTTTTCAATATTCATCCCTTGATCAATAATATAATCAACAATTTCTCTTTCTGTTTTTGAAAAATGCGTATTTTCTATTTGATTGACAATGAGCATAAAAATCTCCTTCCTATAATTCTATTGTTTCTAAATCATTAGGAACATAAATCTTCCCACTAAAATAAGCTTTTCCTTCTTTTGTATAAAGTTCTTTACGATTTTCAATATTTTGATCTTCGCTGTGATATAAAACCACATTTTTTACTTTTAATTTTTCAGCAAGCTGACACGCATCTTTAACTGTTGAATGATGTTTTTCATAAGGATGAAAAATATCTGCTTGATTATATAAACAAAAAGCTTCATGTAATAAATAATCACTCTTTAAAGCATATTTTTCATTTGCTTCGTTATAAGGTTCATCCCCACAACAAGTAAGTTTTCTATTTTCATCTAATTCCATCATATAACCAAATTGTTTAGCTTTGGTTGAATGAATATCAAAGAAAGTGACTTTTTTACCAATGATTTCTTTTGTTTCTCCATCATTTACAACAACTAAATGTAAACGATCATTGATATACTTTATTTGTTTACTTTGTAAAAGCATCTTACAAATTGTCTCTAACATCTCAATGACTTCCTCATGACCATAAATATAAGCTTCTCCCTCATATTTTCCAGCTGCCATATTTTGACAAATCAGTCTTATCATCCAAATCATTCCAAGTAAATGATCAATATGTTTATGTGTTACAAAAATATGTTTTACATCTTTCCAATTGATTCCTACTTTTTCAAGTTGATTTAAAACTGTATTACCCCCACCAGCATCAACCATAAAATAATCATTTTCATTTTCAAAAATATAACAAGTATTATAGCACTTTGTTACTAGGGCATTCCCTGTTCCAAGCATTGTTAGTTTCAAATTTAATCCCCCTCATCCTCTTTTATTTTAGCGAAAGTCTTTTCCTTTGTAAAATAAAAAAATAGAGACTAAGCTCTATTTTCATTAAAGATTTTACCAAATACAAAACGTACGATTGGTCCTGCAAAACATAATTGTAAGAAAAATGCCATAGGGAAATTCATAACTGTTGTTTGTAACCAAACTGCAATCATTTGACTTCCAGCATTTTTAAATAAAAGTGTTGCTGCAAATGACATACATGGACACATTAAAATAATAGATACCACTGAAATCGCAATTACTAAATGAAATGGATGATCATTTTCTAAATCAACAATTTGAAATGCTTTCTTTTTAGCAAGATGTCCTACAATAAAGAAATCTAAAATGAAAGCAACAGGTGCCATAATAACTAATTCTTGAAAAGCCATTAAGAACACTTGATTTGTCATTCCTCCAATATTTAATGAAATATTATAACAAATCATAAAATAAACCATCATGAATACCATCATAATTGTAAAAATAATTTCTTGAAATTTTGTTTTTGGCATAAAAAAACCTCCTTGAATAATAATGAATCTGTGTTGTTCGTTATCACTCAAAGAGTGTGCGTTTCCAATATAAACCAAATATTTAAGCCGAGTGTTATTTTATTAAATAATGTTAACTAAGTCAACTATTATTTAATAAAAGATTGACTAGGGCAACGAGTATGTCTATTATCAATTCATAGTCGTTTAGTATGATTAAGGAGGTTTTTATGTTAAATCAATTTTCAAGAACTCAATTATTATATGGAAAAGAAGCCATGGATAAATTAAAAAACAGTCGAGTTGCTATCTTGGGTTTAGGTGGTGCTTGTAAGAAGTGGAATTGGCTCTTTTGATTTAATTGATGATGATAAAATTTGTCTAACAAATCTCAATCGTCAAATCATCGCTACATTTGATACAGTTGGTCAATATAAAACAGATGTCATGAAAGAAAGAATGTTAAAAATCAACCCAAAAGTCAACATTCAAACACATCAATGTTTCTTTTTACCAGAAAATGCATCTGATTTTTCATTTGAAGATTATGATTATATTATAGATGCAGTTGATACAGTTTCTGCAAAAATCGAACTTGTTTTAAAAGCACAAGAATATAATATTCCTATTATTTCAAGTATGGAAGCTGGAAATAAAGTTGATCCTACCCAATTTAAAATCACAGATATTTATAAAACAAAAGTATGTCCTCTAGCAAAAGTCATGCTTAGAGAGCTCAAAAAAAGACATGTTAAAAAATTAAAAGTTGTTTATTCTGAAGAAAAACCAATTCGCCCAATTGATGATTTATCCATCAGTTGCCGAACACATTGTATATGCCCTCCTGGTACAAAACGTAAATGTACAATTAAAAGAGATATTCCTGGAAGTAATGCCTTTGTTCCTTCCACTGTAGGATTAATTATTGCAAGTGAAGTTGTTAAAGATTTAACAACTATTTAAAATGGAAGATAATTAATCTATCTTCCTTTTCTTTTACGTTTATTTTCATACATCTTATAATCTGCAATCTCGATCATTCTTTGTAAATCAGTACTTTCTGTTCCATAACAAACACCATATGAAAACGCTAAATTTACACTATGATCATCTGCTAATAAAACGATTTGATCTCTTATTTCATTTAATTGATTAATATCATTATTTAATTTTTCCATTGAATCATAATGATGAAAAAAAGCAATAAATTCATCTCCACCCAAGCGTCCTACCAAACATTTTTCTCCCGAAATAGTTTTTAAAACATTTGTCATTTGTTTTAAATAAAGATCTCCACAATAATGTCCATAGACATCATTTACTTGTTTTAAGCCATCTAAATCTATAAATATCAAAGCATATTGAGCTATATTTTTATCTTCTAATAACTTATTGATTTTTATTTTTAAACCATTTCGATTATATATTTGTGTTAATTCATCGACATCTCTTTCTATTTCTATTTTCTTTCTTTTTATATAAGAGGTTGTGATATCTATCATAACGCCTAATGTAGTATCTTGATCTTTTCGATCATTTATTTGTATATAACGTTTCATTTGAGGAAGATAATAAATATCTTTTTCAACTTGATGTGTATTTATTTTATTTAAAAAATCAATAAAATTATTAATATCTTCTTTAAATTGTGTGCATTGTTGTGAATTTAAAGAAAATATTTCTTTAAACCCATCTGATAAATACAATGTATTTAATTTTTGATTATATTCATAGAACCCGATAAGTTGATTTGTTTGGGTTAAAATATAATCCATTTTTTTATTATTAACTAATAAGCTTTGTTTCATTTCATTAATATAATGACTTAATTTTTGAAATTCTAAACTATTATTAATCGATACTTCATCATCTAATTGACCTTTAGAAATCTTAGATAATTGATGATTAATTTGATTTATACTATCAATCACATAAACACGAATATATTTAATAATAAGTAATCTAAATAAAATAGATATAATAATTAAACAAACGATCATTTCTAAACAATTTTTAGGTACTTCCTTAAAAAGAACTCTTACAGGAATAATACAATAAATATAATTATTTTTTATTTTCTTTGAAACACAATAGGATAATTGTCCATCAATTTCAGTAAAAAAACCATTTTTTGCTTCTTTAATTTGTGTATCTTTCAATCCAATACTAGAAGCTACATCTCCTATATGATGATGTGTTGTACCAACAATCTTATGATTTTTAGAATTGATTGCATAATATTGTGCTTCATTATTTACTCTAAATAATTTAAATAAATAAGATAATTGATTCTTTTTAGTTGCTTTAGAGGCATTTTCATGATTCATACCTACTTGTACAATAAATTCTTTATTCTCACTCCATAAAGCAGAATATTGCATTTTTATATGAGAAGCAGCATTTTCCATAATTTTTTGAGTCAGTTGTAAATTTTGATTAGAAAGTAATGGTTTAAAAAAGCTTAGTTGTTTACCTGAATCAAATGAATAACCATAATATTCAGGATGTGTCCCAGAAATAATAACACCTTGCTTATTAAAAATATGAATTTCATCAACTTCAACATACTGTGCTATTTTCTTTAATTCATCAATATTATATAAAGTATCTGGATTTTCTTGAAGACTATATGCAACTGCTTGAGCATTATCAATACAGGTTTGTCGATATTCTTTCTTTTGTTTATTTAAATCTTTTTGATTTTCATTTAAAATTTGTTCAATATGATAAAAAGTCGTTTGTGCTGTATAATTTGCTTCTTTTTTAGCTGTTATACAGTTAAAAAAAGTAACAATAATCATTAAAAAAAAGATAATAAGTAATGTGATTTTTTTACTTTCCTTTTGAATCAATTCCTTTAAACTTTGCATATTCATGACTTCCTTTAACTATTAAAAAGTATAGCACAACTCATTCTTTTTTACAAAATCAACTCTATAAACAAAAAAGAGATTTGCTTTTGCAACTCTCTTTATAATTCTTTTCCATTAGACTTACATACTTTTTGATCCCCATAGAATGAATCTTACGGAGGAAGTATGTTAAATCAATTTTCAAGAACACAATTATTATATGGAAAAGAAGCCATGGATAAATTAAAAAATAGTCGAGTTGCTATCTTTGGTTTAGGTGGTGTTGGCGGATATGTTGGCGAAGCCTTAGTAAGAAGCAGAATTGGCTCATTTGATCTAATTGACGATAATAAAATCTGTTTAACTAATCTCAATCGTCAAATTATTGCTACTTATGATACTGTTGGAAAATATAAAACTGATGTAATGAAAGATGGAGTATTGTTAAATTAATACTCTATTTTGATTATTATTCATGAATCATCATCTTTATAATTTCTTTATTCGTTTCCCTCATTCCTTCTCTACCTAATCGCCCGACACTTTGAATCGTTGCTTCAACATTTTCCATCACAAGTCCATCTCCAGATTTAAATTCCTGTCCATTTTTGTACATATGATAACCTAAAATAGCCGCATCAACACTAGAAGCAATTTTTGCTGCACAAGAAGCTTTTGCTCCATCACAAACAATACCTGAAACATTGGCAAGTGTATTAACAATTGTATGAATGACAGCTTGATAATCTTCATCGTATAAATAAGCAATTCCTGCACCAGCTCCAGTAGCGGCACTTACTGCCCCACAGTAAGCTGATAAAGTTCCAATACCACTTTTTTCATGAATCGCCACCAGGTTAGATAGAGCTAACGCTCTAAACATTTTTTCTTTTGAAACCTTTAATTCTTGAGCATAGATAATAACAGGTAAAGAACATGTCATCCCTTGATTACCACTACCCGAATTAATAACAACGGGCAATTCACATCCATTCATTCTTGCATCGCTACCGGCTGCAGCATAAGCCTTTGCTTTGTTTTTGACATCATTACCGAAAGATTTTAAAAGAACTTTTCCAATATTAGCTCCATAATTATCTTTTAAACCAGCACAAGCAATTGCGTAATTATAATCTATTTGTCTTTCTAAAATATCTTGAATATCTGTCAGTTCAACAGTCTTTATAAAATCATAAATATCTTTTATATCTAATAATGAACGATCTGCTTTTTCTTTTTTTATAACACTTTTTTCTTCTTGAAGAATTTGTCCATTTTTTTCTATACAAACAACATGCATATGAGAATCACTTATTCTTACTTTTACATAGTCCTTTTTATTCCAAACCGTTATTATGTAATCAAATACTTTTGAACTATCCAAAAAATGTTCTTCAAAATCTACTTTTTCTATATATTGATCAATTTCTTTCTTTGTTTTTTCATCAATTTGACTTAATACTTCTAAATATTTATCATCATTGCCTCCTATGATTCCAGCACAAACAGCTGCTTTAATTCCTTTTAAATGATGTGTATGAGGAACAATGACACTCTTTACATTTTTTATAATACTTCCACTTGCTTCTACAACAATTTTTGTAGGTAGATGATTTAACACTTTTCTAGCAATACTTGCTCCATACGCTAATGAAATCGGTTCTGTACATCCCATAGCAGGTATTAATTCTTCTTTTAATATTTGAACAAATGCTTGATATTTTTGCTCTGTCTTTTTCATATGAATACTCCTTGATTAATTGATAACTCTAGTTTAATATGAATATGTTATCAAGTAAATTAAACGTTTTTAATAAAGCTGTTTAATTTTTTTAATAGGAGACTCTTATGGAAATACAAGAACTTATTTCATTTACAACTATTGTTCAACAAGGAAGTTTTTCAAAAGCTTCTAAAAAATTAGATTATTGTCAAGGATCTATCACCATTCATATCAAAAATCTTGAAAGAGAACTTGGTGTACAATTGTTTGATCGCTTAGGTAAAAAAGTAACTCTTACAAATCACGGCAAAACGTTTTATCATCATTGTATAAAAATACTTGATGATATTTCATGTGCAAAAGAAGCCATTAATCCTTCATTAGAACTTAATGGACATCTTACAATTGGAACTATTGATTCATTATGTTCTTCTATAGTTCCTAGACTTATTTGTAAATATCATCAATACCATCCTCATGTATCTGTTTCAATTACAACAGATACAATCGAAGGTCTATTAAAAATGCTTAAAAATAATGATATTGATTTTGCATATTTAGTTGATAAACAACTTTTAGATACAGATTGGTTAAAAATATATCAATCTAAAGAAGATGTTACTTTTGTAGCATCATGTCATCATCCAATTTGCAAAATCAAACATCCAACGATTCAAGATATCTTATCTTACCCCATTATTTTAACAGAAAAAGATGCTAGTTATCGTCGTCTTCTTGAAGAAAAACTTCATGAAAATCATTTAGAAATCAAGCCTTTTATTCAATCTAAAAACACAGATTTACTTTTAGAACTATTAAAACTTGATCAATATATTAGTTTTTTACCAAAATATATTTTAGAAGATGCTTTAAAAAATAAAACAATCATTCAAATCAATATTCCTGATTACAAAATTGATGTCTATCGTCAACTTCTTTGTCATAAAGATAAGTGGCTTTCTCATGAAATGAAAGCATTCTTTCAATTAATAAAAGAAAACTATTAAAAAAGAATTGCAAACGCAATTCTTTTTATAATTCTTCTCCATTAGACTGACATACTTTTTGATACCAATAGAATGAATCTTTACGTGCACGATGTAAATCACCATTTCCATCATCATCCATATCAACATAAATAAATCCATAACGCTTTCTCATTTCACCTGTTCCAGCTGAAACGACATCAATACATCCCCATGGCATATATCCCATTAAATCAACACCATCTTCATCAACTGCTTTTTTCATTTCTACGATATGTTGTTTGATGTAATCAATACGATATGGATCATGAATTGAACCATCTTCTTCAACTATATCAATTGCTCCTAAACCATTTTCAACAATCCATAATGGTTTATGATAACGATCCCATAATTCATTTAAGACAATACGTAAACCAACAGGATCAATTTGCCAACCCCAATCATTTGCTTTTAAATAAGGGTTTTTAACAGCACTTTCTAAGTTAGAAGCTGTTTTTTTAGCATCTGCTTTAACAGTTGCAACACTTGTTGAATAATAAGAGAACCCAATATAATCAACAGTACCTGCTTTTAATGTTTCTAAATCTCCATCTTCCATCTTTAATTCAATACCTGCATTTTTATATTCAATAAGTTTCCATTCTGGATAGAATCCTTTATTTTGAACATCTGTATAGAATGTACGTAATCTTTTTTCTGTAATACGTTTCCACATATTTTCTGGATTACAATCTTCTGGATAAATTTCTGAATAGTTGATCATCATTCCAATCATAAATTCAGGGTTGATTTCATGTCCTAAAATAACTGTTTTAGCAGCAGCAACTAACATATGATGAACAGCTTGTGCAACTTTATCTGGTCTAGATAAAGCTTCTGTAATTCCTAAGTTTGTGTAATCTTTACAGAAATTGATTTCATTAAATGTTAACCAATATTTAACTTTATTTTTATAACGATTGAAAATTGTTTCTACATAATGCATATAGAAATCAATTGTTTTTCTATTATACCAACCATCATATTCTGTTGCTAGATGAAGTGGTAAATCAAAATGGACAATTGTTACTTGTGGTTCAATACCATATTTTAACATTTCATCAAAAACATCATCATAGAATTTTAAACCTTCTTCATTAGGTTCTTTTTCATCCCCATTTGGGAAAATTCTTGTCCAGTTAATAGACATACGGAATGATTTAAATCCCATTTCTGCAAATAATGCAATATCTTCTTTATAATGATGATAGAAATCAGTTGCCACATGGCTTGGATAATATGTATCTTCATCCACATATGGTACAGCACCATCAGGTACTTCAGTTCCACGACGATCAATAAATTTTGTTGATCCATCAGCAAGTTTTAATGCCATACGTCTAGGAATATTATTTCTTCCATCTCCACCAGTGATTACATCTTGAATAGCAAGCCCTTTACCACCACTTAAATATCCACCTTCATATTGGTTTGCAGCTGTTGCTCCTCCCCAAAAAAATCCTTCTTTAAATCCCATTGATACTTCCTCCTTGTTTTCTTATAATATTATATTCATTTTTATGTATTCGGTTTCATTTTTTCACTTTATGAAAATCTCATTTTCATAATAATACAGAATTCGTTATAATAAATATATATTCGGAGGGATAATATGAAATTACATCAATTACGTTATTTTCAATGTCTAGCTCATTATTTACATTATCGTAAAGCAAGTGAAGCCCTTTATATTTCTCAACCTACACTTTCATTTGCAATCAAGGAATTAGAAAAAAAACTAGGTGTTGCTTTATTTAAAAAAGAAGGAAGAACTATTCAACTTTCTCAAGAAGGAAAAATATTCTTAGATTATGTATCAAAAAGTTTACAAATTTTAGATGAAGGAATTCATGCTATTCAACCAAAAAAAGAAATTAAAATTTCATCTATTCCTACTGTCATTAATAGTTTTCTTGTACCTTTTATCATTCATTTACAAAAAGAACAACCTCATATCAACATACAATTTCGTAGTGAAAAAACAGAAACAATTACTCAAAAAATATTAGAAAATCAAAGACAATCATTTACAATATATTCCTCTTATTAAAAGAAAACTTGTCATTGTACTTTCAAAAGAAAATCCTTTATCAAAAAAAGAAAAAGTAGAATTAAAAGATCTATTAGATTATCCTTTCTATACTTATCAAAAAAATATGACACTTTATAGTACAATTAAAGATTTATTTATAAGTTAACATTTACCCTTTAAACCTACTAACTATTTTGATGATGAAAATTCGATGATTGGTTTAGTAAATGCTAATTTAGCTGTTTCTATTATGGAAGATAATGATACACTTCTTTCTTGTCAAAATATTATAAAAAAAGAAATTTCTCTTCCTTATAAAGAAAGAGAAATCTATATTGTATATGATCCTTTAAATATTTCTAAATTATCTTTAGATATTATTCAAGAAATGATAAATTTTAAAAATGTTTGATAGATTTTATCTATCAAGCCATAGAAATTATGATATTGTTTATAATTATCTTTTTATTTTAAAATTCTTATATAAAAGTGAGGATTTTTTATGGAAAGAAGTCAAATAATTGATATAAAACAATTTAATACATTTTATGATATTAACTATCATTCAATTTGGTCAAATTAAACATATCAAGAAAAATACACTCATTATTGAAGAAAAACAAAAAAATGAAAATATATTTTTCTTACTTCAAGGTATTGCTTATAATTATTGCCCTTTTGAAATGATAGTAAAAGAATACTCAATATTGAAAATCAAGAACATTTTTTAAACGAAGACGCTATCTATCAAGAAGACGCTATCTATCAAGAATACGCTTCTTCAAATATTAAAGTCTTAAAAAATTCTACTATTTTAGTAATTCCTATTTCTATCATTAAAGAGTTAATCCATGATAATTTTCTATTTTCACAAAAAATACAATCATCGTTAGCTTTTAAATATACAGAAAATCAAAATCTTTTAAAATTTAATTCTTATCAAAATAGTCAAGCGCGTTTAACTATATATCTTTGTTATTTAGCTCATAAACTTGGTATTCCTTATCAAGATGACATTGAAATTCCTTTTGATTTTTCAGTTGTTTTTCTTTCTCAATTAATTGGTGCAAAAAGAGAAACAACTTCTAGAATTTTAAATCAACTTATTGATCAAGATTTTATTTACTATCATCAAAAACACTTAGTCATTAAAAATTTAAATTTATTTAACCGTTTAAAAAGTATCGCTTTTTCGTGCTACTTTTTTAAAACTCTAAATTTAAAATATCTTTGATATGTTCAACCGGCATTTCTTTTCCAGTCCATAATTTAAAAGATTCTGCTCCTTGATAAAGCATCATACCTTCGCCATTAATAGCTTTTTTAACCCCAAATTTTCTAGCAACTCTTAATAATTCAGTTTCTTTAGGAGCATAAACAGTATCTGCTACATAAAAATCTTTTCTTAAATAAGTTTCATTCCTACTCCTGTTGCATTAACAAATAAGTAAGATTCATTCATTTCTTTTCTTAATGCTTCATGATCTGCTCAATCAAAAACTTTAGCTTTTGATTGAGTATTTTCATTAATATTTTTACAATTAATTAAAGCTTGATTATAAAATTCATCTTTTCTATTAAAAATAGAAATCTCTGCGACACCATCTAAAGCTGCTTGTATTTCAATAGCTGTAACTGCTCCACCAGCTCCAACAATCGTTATTTTTTTACCAATAGGATCAAGATTGCTTTCTTTTAACACTTTTATAAAACCAACGCCATCAGTTGTAATACCAGTTAAAACACCATCATCATTAATAACAGTATTAACTGCTTGGCCCATCTTAGCAACAGGTGTTAAGTGATCTAACTACTTTACAATTGTTGTTTTATTAGGCATAGAGACATTCCATCCTCTTACTTTCATTGCCTTTAAACCTTCTACAGTTTTCTCTAAATTTTCATGATCAACTTCATAACACATATAACAATAATCTAATCCTAACTTAGCAAATGCTTCATTATGCATTGTTGGACTTTTAGAATGTCTAATAGGATTAGCAATAAGTTCTATTAATTCTGTATTCCAGTCACTCTTTCAGTAATTTCTGCCATTTTTATTTTCCCCTCTACAATAATTCTTTTTGTTTTAATAAATGAATACTATTTCTTCCCTCTTGTGTTCCTTCAATAATACGTCTAGCTCTTTTACAGTCTCCAATTCCTAAAACATCACCATTTTTATCTTGATAATAATCTTTAAGTTGTAAATAAAGTGGATTATAAGCTTTCATTCCTAAACATACAAAGCCATAATCAAATGGAACTTTTATTTCTTGATTTTCTTTTTCTACAATAAAATAGTTTTCATGTACTTCTTTTAATTTTGTTTGTGTCATTTGTTTTACATGATGTTTTTCCATCATTTCTTTTGTTTATGATTTTGTAACAGGATCAAGATCTCTTCCAATTTGATTCATCATTTCAATAATAGTAGGTGATGCCCCTCTATTAGCAAAATATTCAGCAATATCTAATCCTACTGCTCCTCCACCAACAATAACAATCTCTTTATTGGTTGTATCATCTAGATAAAGATCTAGATGATTCATAAATTTATCAATACTACTTACCTTATGATTATCTAAATCAATATTTTCCTTTAATCCACTAATTGGTGGAACGATTGATTTTGAACCAGTTGCAACAACAATATCAGGTTTAAAATTATCAACAAAATCAACGTTTGCTTCTACTCCTTTTAAAATAAATCGTGTAACTTTTCTGCTCTTTTTTCTAAATACTTAGGAAAATGAGCTATTCTTGTTTTTTCAGATATTTGACTAATTTGTCTAGCTAAGCCACCTAAAGTTTTTTCTTTTTCTATTAAAAATGTTGTACATCCTACTTCACTTGCTGTACAAGCTGCTTCAAGTCCTGCTGTTCCCCCACCAATAACTACTACATTCGTTTTCTTATTTACTTTTTGTTTTTTATAAAAATCATCATAGAAAACATCTGGATTAACTGTACAACGGATTGTTCTATTTAATCCAATACGATGTCCTGCACATCCAATATTACAAGAAATACATTGACGAATTTCATCTATTTTTCCTGTTTTGACTTTATGAGACCAACTTGGATTTGCAATTGTTTGACGACCCATTCCAATTAAATCAGTATCTTGGTTTTCAAGAATTTCACAAGCACTTTGAGGATTGCGAATATCTCCTGATGTCATGACTATTTTATCAGGAAAAACTTCTTTAATAGCACGTGCCATATAACGACGCCATCCATCAGGATAATATGAAGCATCTATTTGTTTATGAATTGAATCACTTAATCCTGCAGAAACATCAATCATATCAACTTCTTTTACAAAGTATTTAAGTCATTCAATGCTATCTTCTAATATATTACCACCATCTAAAAATTCATCTGCAGAAATTCTTATAATAACAGGAAAACGTGGACCGACTACTTTTCTTACTTTTTCTACAATGATTTTAGCAAAACGTGCACGATTTTCTATATTTCCACCAAATTCATCCGTTCTATCATTCGTAAGTGGTGATAAAAATTGTGAAATTAGATATGAATGTCCTGCATGTATTTCAATGGCATCAAAACCTATTGTTTGAGCTCTTTTAGCTAAGGTTGCATAATCATCAGCGATACTATAAATTTCCTCAACTGATAATTTTCTTGGAATAGCACCGCATTCTTTATTTGGTAAATTACTTGCAGAAACAGGTTGCATACCAATACGACTTTCCACGGCACTTGCTCCTGCATGATTTAATTGGATAGCAATTTTAGTTCCATATTGATGAATTGTCTCACATAATTTATAAAATCTTGGTATATAATTATCAGCATCTATTCTAAGTTGTGTAGTTCCATTACTTCCCTCTGGATATTTCACACAAGCATTTTCAACAATCAGAAGCCCATAACCTCCTTGAGCTCTTCTTTCATAATAGTCCATATGTAGAAAACTCATTTCTTCATTTTGTTCACCAAAATTAGTTCCCATAGGTGTCATGACTAATCTATTTTCTAATGTTAATCCATTAATTTCTATTGGTTCAAATAAGTTTTTATATTGGTTCATCGATATCCCTCTACATATTATTCAAACAAATGGAAAAATAATAAAAAATAACAAAACCGTGATATATATCACAAAAAAAGAATATGTCCTTAAAACATATTCTTAATACTTAATATCTAACAATTCTTTAAAACAATTTAAATGATAATCTGCAAAAGTGCAATGATAAGCACTTGATAAAGCTGCTACATTCATAGAAGCGCTTTTAGCAGCAAAACATCCTGAAATTGCATCTTCTACAACTAAACATTCTTTATAAGGAATATTAAGCAAGTCTGCAGCTTTCATGAAAACCTCTGGATGTGGTTTTGAATACTGAATAGAATTTCCATCGCTAATTGCATCAAAGAAAGTATCTAAACCTAGTTGTTTTAAAATAAGCATTGTATTTTTACTTGAAGATCCAATAGCAAGTTTTAATCCTTTTTTTCTTAATTGTTCTAGTGTTTCTTTGACTTCTTTAGATAAATCTTTTGTAGACATTTTTAATAAATATTGTTGATAAAGCTTATTTTTTCTATCAGCAAATTGTTCTTTTTCTTTTAATGAATAGTTTTCTTTTGATTTTTCTAAAATAATATCTAAACTTTCCATTCTAGAAACACCTCTTAAACGTTCATTATCTTTTTCATCAAAAGGAATATTTAAATCATCTGCTAAAGATTTCCAAGCTAAATAATGATAATGATCTGTTGAACAAATAACACCATCTAAATCAAAAATAATGGCTTTCATCTTTTTGTATCCCACCTTCCACAATAGACATCAACTGGACTTTTTCCAACAAATTTTTCTTTTCCAAGAAGCTTATCCACTAAAACTTGTAATGTTTGATCATTGTTTGTATAACAATTAATATAGGTTTTTATCATTGGTACATCAAAAAGATGATATGGATTAGCAAGAGAGACAAAAATAGTTGGCACATCTTGCATAAACCATGGCGCATTTGCTGCCATTAATTTTATCCATTCTACTCTTCTTGTCGTTTGATTACTCGCTGTATCATAATTAGCTACATAAATGACTAGATCACATTTTTCTTTGATATCTTTTATACCACCTTCAAATACCTCTTGAAAATCTAAACGTTTTGTATCAAATTCATAAACATTGAATCCCTCTTTTTGTAATAAATTGGTTAGTGATAGTTGTGTTCCTTCTTCTTTAAAACCACCATTATCTTGATCAGTTAGATTATATATTCTAATTTTTTTGTATTTATCACTTGTTAATGGTAAAACACCTTTTTGTTCTTTAACTAAAGTAATAGCTTGTTTAGCACATTCTTTTGCTAAGCTTTGATGTTCGATACAACCTACAATCTTTTCAGATTCTTCTACCTCACTATGATCAAACAAGCCATTTGCCATCTTTGTACCAATAATTCTTAAAACAGCTTCATCTAATCTTTTTTGAGATAAAAGCCCTTCTTTTAAACCATTTTTTATAAACATGTAGTCTTCATCGATATTTTTATTAAATAAAATCATATCACAACCTCTTTCAATACATAGAGGTAATGCTTTTGATCTTGACATAGCTACATTAAACCCTATCATTGCTGTAGCATCTGTTACAACTAATCCATTAAATCCTAATTTGTTTCTTAATAACACTGTTAAAATCTCTTTTGATAAACTTGCTGGCATATAGTCTTCTTCATTGCATTCAGGATTTATTTCTTTAATATAATGAGGTAATAAGATATGCCCAACCATGATTGAACCTATTCCATTATTAATAAAATGTTGATATATTTTTCCATAACTATTATTCCACTTATTAACGGTTAAATCATTTACACTACTTAATAGATGCTGATCTCTCATATCCACGCCATCTCCTGGAAAGTGTTTAATACAAGGTAAAATATGGTTTTCTTTAAGTGCTTCAATTTGACAATCAGCAAATTTAATAATCGTTTCTTGATTTGAACCATAAGTTCTAATATTTGTAATAGGATTCAAAAAATTATAATCAATATCAACAATAGGAGCAAATGACCAGTTACATCCTACTGCGTGTGCCTCTTTACCTGCAATCATTCCTAAATCATAAGCAAATTTTTCTTGATTAGTAGCAGCAACAGACATTTGTCTAGCAAAATATGTACCATCAAGGCAAATGCCATTTCCCCCACTTTCTAAATTAGCAGCCAATAATAATGGTATTTTACTTTGGCTTTGAAGTCTATGATGAATTCTTTTTATCTCTTTTGAAGGAAGTGGGCGATACATCATTGCTCCTGGTTTATATTTTTGAATGAATTCGTCTATTTCTTTTTCATCTTGAACATTACCTATAGGACAAAAGATTTGTCCTATTTTTTCATCTAATGTCATATCACTACATATCTTAGTAACTTTTTGAATTTGTTCATCATTTAAATTAAATGGATTTGTTGATAAATCTATCATATATTTTCTCCATTTCTTTCAATAATTTCTTTATACCAATAAAAAGAATCTTTCTTATAACGTTTACAATCCATAATATCTTGATCTGTGCGATTGACATAAACTAGACCATATCTTTTTGAAAAACCTTGGTGTGAACTAACAACATCAATAAACGACCATGGACAATATCCAAAAACAGGATATCCTTCTTCTTTTGCACGTAATACTTCTTTAATATGGGCTGAAAGATATTCAATACGATAAGTATCATGAACTCTATTATTTTCTAATACATCACTATAAGCCATACCATTTTCAGTAATAATAATAGGTAAAGCATAACGATTATAAATTTTATAGATAATACTTCTAATTCCTAATGGATCTATTCCATTAGACATCCATTTTGTTTTCTTTAAATGTTCATTAGGACAAACTTCAAACATAGAACTTCTAAAAAATGGCGGTAATTGATAATTAATACGATGTTCTTTGTTTTCTTTTACACAAATAGATGAATAATAGTTTATTCCTATAAAATCTGGTTTAGAAGATTTGAGAATTTCATCATCCCCTTTTTCTTGAACTGGATAACAATCCATATTCTTTAAAATACTTTTTACTCTAAATGAATAACTTCCTTTAACAGACATATCTAAAAGCATATACATCATTAATTCCTCAGCATCCATTGCTGCTAAAACATCTTCAGGAGATGAACTATATGGATAAACATTTTGAACAGCATTTACGACACCAATTTTTGCATTTACATCAATTTCTTTAAGTAATTTCATTACTTTCTTTTCTGCTAATGAAGCATGATATGACATTTGATACATATTTTTTGTTTGTAATACTTTATCATTTTCATGATTTCCATTTAGATCACTTGCTGCCATAGCAATCAATTGTTCATTGATTGTCACCCAATGCTTGATCGTACCTTGCCATTTTTGAAAGCAGATTTTAGCATATTCAACAAAAGCATCGATACATTTTCTACTTTTCCAACCACCAAATTCGTCAACTAATGCTTGAGGCATTTCAAAATGATAAAGTGTTGGAATCGGTTCAATATCATTTTCTAAACATAATTGAATAATTTGATCATAAAATTCAAGACCCTCTTGATTGACATGATGTCCATCTGGCATAATTCTTGCCCAACAAAAAGAGAAACGATATGCTTTTAATCCCAATTCTTTCATCAAAAGAATATCTTCTTTAAAATGATGATAATGATCACTTGCTACTTTTGTATCAGCAATACCTTCTTTAACATGACGTACATCTGTTGTTGAAAGTCCCTTACCACCTAAATTGTAGCCTCCTTCTACTTGAAAGCCACTGGTTGAAGCACCCCATAAAAATTTATTCATGTTGATCCCCTTTTTCATTCATTAATGCTTGATTATCAAGTGTTTTAAAGAATGGATAATAAATAATAATCGAAATAACAACAGCAACTAATTGGAAAATACCCCAAGATAAACTACCTTGCATAATACCTGAAATAAGTGGTGGCATTGAACCTAATCCTAAAATTCCAATTGGAGCGGCCACAATTCCAAATTGAATTAATGCATATCCTAAACAAACCAAAACAATTGGACAAAGAATAAAAGGAATAAGCATAATTGGATTTAAAATAACTGGTAATCCAAAAATAACAGGTTCATTAACACTAAAGATTCCACATGGTAATGTTAGTTTTCCAAATGATTTATATTGTTCACTTTTAGCTTTAAAGAACATTAAAATAACAAGACCAATTGTAGCACCTGAACCACCTAAATTAGCTAAATCCCATAATCCAATATTTAATACATGAGGAATTGCTTTCCCTGCAGCCATGGCTGCTGTGTTATCTCCAATATAACTAAGCCAAATTGGAAATAAAATAGGTAATACTGTCATTGATCCATGAATTCCAAAGAACCATAATAATTGTGCAATTAAAATAATAATGATAAATGCAGGTAAATTCCCTGTTAATGATTGAAGCGGTGTTTGAATAATTGTATAAATGCAATCAGTTGCATTTCCATAAGCTGTCATTGCAAATAACGCTCTTAATACTAAAAATACAATGGTAATGATAACTCCTGCTAATAAAGATGATAAAGATTCACTGACCATTTCTGGTACAGAATCAGGTAATTTAATAACAATATTTTTTTCAGTAATTAAAGCTAATAATCTAGAAACCACTAGTCCTGCAAGCAATGCTACGAAAACTCCTTTTGTTCCTAAATAAGCTGTATTAAAGAAACTAATTCCACCATCTGCTAAAGTTGTACTATCTAATGGAATAAGTAACATATAAGCAAATAAAGATAAAAAACCTGATGTTAAAGTATATTTTTTATTTCCAAATACAGTTGCTCCACGATATCCTACTGCAAAAGCCATATAAACAGCTAATAAATTTGTAGTAACATTTTGAACTCCTGTAAATAACTGATCTAACCCTGTTTTAGCAAGTAAATCTGTATAAGGTTGCCATGAAATATTCGTTAAAATTGTAAAAACTGCACCTAACATGATTATTCCAAGAGTAGACATACATCCACCACTAATTGCATTTAAATATTTGTTTTGTGATAATTTATTAGCAACTGGAACAAGTGTTTTTTCTATAATAGATATTAATTTTTCCATTTCCTATTCTCCTTTATGTATCTGACATTGGCCTTTGTCTACATTGAGTATAACAAGAAAAAGAAAAAAATAAGTCATCAAAAAACCAGTGCTATTTTCAAAAATAAACACTGGTTTTCATAATCTGAAAATTTTATTAATAAGTAAAATAAATACAATAATACATGATGATTATTTCTAGTGTATAAAGTAATGATATGCGAGATTCAGTATTTGTATTATCTTGACTGCATAAAATAACTTCTCGATCAATAAATTCATTTATCATTTTTTGATGTTCATTCATTGTTAAAACAACAAGTTTAACTTTCTTTTCAAGAAGAATTTGTATAACTTCATTATGACGATAAAAATAGCCACCTTCAACACTTAAAATAATAACAGTACTACCTTCTTTTAAAGCATGTGCACTTTCTAACTGTTCTTCATTAGAAATAGCTACAGAAATATACTTATTCATTAAAGCAAAACGATTTTGTACATGTTGAGCTAGTAAAGTTGAAAACTCTAATCCAAGAATTAAAACATCATTACTATCGTGTATATAAGAACAAATACGATCTAATTGTTCAAAATCAAGATGATCATAAGAAAATTGAATATTACTTATTACACGATTTGTATAATGCTGAAGAATTTCCTTAACATCATTTTTATTTGCTTTTATCACTTTAGGAGAATAATCAGTTTTTGAAATATCCAATGTATTCAAACAGGCGTTTTTAAATTCTTGAAAAGAATGAAATCCAATAAGTTTAACAAAACGTGAAATTGATGCTGGTGAAACATAGCATAAATCTGATATTTCATTAATTGTTTTTTTAGGAATCTCACTATAATGTGTTAAAAGAGCTAGTGCTATATCATAATTTGTATCTTTTTTATATTGACCATTAACATATCTTAATAATATTGATAATACTGAATTTGTATCCATAAATACTCCTCTATATCATATGATGATATTATTTTAACATATTTTTTTATTTTTATAAATTTTCTGCTAATAATTCTACTAAATGAATCGTTCTATACCACCTATTTTAAGTCCTTTTTCACAGCCATTACAATAAACTAATATATTATTTTTATAATGTTTGACCCATTCTTTCATTTTCTTTTCTTGAATATTTTGTGGTAAAAGTTCAATATAGTGTTCTTTTAATCTTTGTATTGTTTGAGGTGCAATTTTGAACAAGTATATCTCCTTCCTTTAAAAAATCATCTTTACTTCGACAACACTTATCAATAATAGCGCCTTGTTCTTGCATATATTTTGTAATTTTATGAATAGCTTGTTCATGATTTTTTCTTACATCATAACCTCCTTCATATTGATTAGCAGCACTTGCTCCACCCTATAAAAAATCTTTATTCATCTTTTAACCTCCTCGTTTTTTTATTTTATATATTATTTTAATATATTAAAAAAGCGGTTATAAACTATGGTATAAGATTTCGGTTTTTATTTAAAATAACAAAAAAAAGCGAAATTTAAGTTCGCTTTTAATCCAATTCATTAATAATGAAAGAGTTTCTTCCTGCATCCTTTGCTTCATACATAGACTTATCTCCTAAACGAATTAATTCTGTATAATCTGCATCCTTACCTTTCATAATAGCAATACATATACTGCAAGATACTGAGATAGTTTGTTGACTATTATTATCATAAAAACCACTTTTTAATAATTGAAGAAGTCTATTCATCTCTTTTTACCAACAAAACAAAAAATAAATTCATCTCCACCAACACGCCCTATTTTACCTTTAAGTTGTTCTTTTAAAACAGCCGATACAAATTGAAGTACCTTATCTCCAACTTGATGTCCAAAATAAGTATTAAAATCTTTAAAATGATCAATATCTAAAAACCCTAAAGTAATTTGTCCATCTTTTTCTGCTTGAGCTTGCAATATTTTTTGTTTTTCTTGATCTCGATTTTTTTCTTTTTCTATGTAATCTAATAATTCATTAATACTTATAGCAAGTTTACTAAATTCATCTTTTTGATTGGTTTCTAATCTAATTGAATAATCTTGTGTACGTTTGATTTGTTCAAAAGCTTGTATTTCTTTTTGAATAGGAAAAGTTATCTGTTGAGCAAAGAAACTTTGAATCAATATTGCTCCTATAACTAATAAAATAAAGACCAATAAATAATATATTCTAAAAGATTGAATACTTTCTTTTTGTCTTGTATCACCTTCTTATCAAGTATAAAGTTTGCTACTTTCTTTTGGGAAGTTAATAAATGTATTGTTTCTAATTTTTGAATAATTGACATGATTTTCACCCCATTTTGGTAATTCTTTGACCTATTTTTAAGTAGATTAGTTCACCTATCATTCCTATACCTATCCCTGATAAAATACCAAATAACATTAAATAGGGTAAATAATAAATAAATACAGAAGAATTAAAGAAACACATAGCAACGAGTAGTTGTCCAATATTATGAAATACACCACCCATAATTGAAATAATAAGATGTGAAAATAGTTTTGTTTTATTAAATATAAACATTATGAATAATGATAAAATACCACCTGCTAAACTATAAAGAAACATATAAAGATTTGTAAAAGCCATAGCTACAATCATAATTCTAAGTAATAAAACAATTAAAGCTTCTTTAAAACCAAAACATAAAAGCAACGTAAGGGTAACAACATTAGCAAGACCTATCTTAGCTCCTGGAATTCCTAGATAAAAAGGAAATAGTGTTTCAATATAACTTAAAACAATTGCAACTGCACAAAACAAAGAAAGATAGCATAATTTTCTAATAGACTTTTCCATCTTGTACTTCCTCTTTTCCTTCTTTTATTTCTATTATTAAATGATGTGGTAAACAAACAATTGTTGATCCTTTTTTATCAATTGTTCCTTGTTTAATACATAAATGATCTGGACAAGTAGCTTGTATCATTTTTACTTTTTGATTTTTTATTTGAATTGTATTTTCTTGATCTATTTTTATGATTTGATCTTCATTTAAAGAATAATAACCATATATTTGATTATCTTTTGTTATTTCTATTAATTGACCTTGTTTTCTTGATTTAAAGAAAAACAATCCTTCAATGATTAAAAATAAAATAACAATAACAATCAAATCATTTCTTAATGTTTTATTTTTCATTTTTTCACTCCATGATATAATAAGATAAAGGTGGTCTATATGAAAAAAATACTTATTTCTATCATTATTTTTTCATTTTTATTATGTGGTTGTCAAAAAACAACACCGCTATCTCATAAAGAATTTTGTTTAGATACAATTGTACAAATTACTTTGTATGATTCATCCTCTAAAAATATTTTAAATAACTGTTTCAATTTATGCAAGAAGTATGAACTTGTCTTTTCAGCGAATAATAAAGAAAGTGAACTCTATAAAATCAATCATGCTCATCACAAATTAGATGCACAACCTCTTTCTAAAGAACTTTTTAAAGTCATTAAAGAAGGTCTTTATTATAGTCAACTTTCTCAAGGTGCTTTTGATATAACCATTTGTTCTGTTTCTTCATTATGGAACTTTAAAGAAAATAAACTTCCTGATGATCAACAAATTAAAGCTCATTTAAATGATATATCTTATCAAAATATTATATTAGATAATCAAAAAATACGCTTTTTAAATGAACAAACAATGATAGATTTAGGTGCAATAGCTAAAGGATATATTGCTGATCAAATTAAAAGTTATCTATTAAAAAATAAGGTTAACAGTGCTTTAATTAATTTAGGTGGTAATATTTTATGTGTTGGTCAAAAAAATAATAATCCATTTTCTATAGGCATTACTGATCCTCAAAATACAAATCATTCAATACTTAGTTTAAATATTAATAATTTATCGATTGTAACAAGTGGTACGTATCAAAGATATATTGAAATTAATTCAAAAAAATATCATCATATTTTAAATCCCTCAACTGGATATTGTTATGATAATGATTTATCTTCTGTTACTATTGTATCTAAAAGTTCTTTACAAGGAGATGCTTTAAGTACGGTTTGTTTTGCTTTAGGTAAAGAAAAAGGATTAGCATTACTCAATTCAATAAAAAACGTTTCAGGATGTTTTATTGATGATTATAATCAAATAAGCTATAGTAAAAATTTTAAAAAATATCTTTCAAATTAAAAACTCCTTTTTGGAGTTTTTATTCAATAATCTTTCTAGGACATTTTTCTTTACATTTTCCACAATGAATACATTTTGTATAATCGATATGTGCTAAAAAATCATCTACTGTAATTGCTTGAGTTGGACATACCTTTGTACATAGCATGCATCCAAGACATCCTGCTTTACAATTTTTATTAACAATAGCTCCTTTATCATGACTATTGCATCTAACATGACTATTTGCTTCATAAGGTACCATTTCAATAAGATGTTGTGGGCAAACATCCATACATTTTTGACATGATTTACATTTATCCTGATCTACTTGAGCAATACCATCAATAATATGAATAGCACCAAAAGCACAAGCTTTAACACAACTTCCATACCCAATACAACCAAAACGACACTTTTTATCACCACTACCAGGAACAATGGCGGCACTTAAACAATCATGAATACCATCATATTGATATTGTGTTTGAATTTGATCACAAGTCCCTTTACATTTTACATAAGCTACTAAATGTACATGGTTTTCTACTTCTAGATGCATGATTTCACCTATTTTTTTAGCAACTTCTTCGCCCCCAACAGGACATTGATTGATGGGTGCTTCTTTTTTAGCAATGGCACAAGCAAGTCCATCACATCCTGGATAGCCACAAGCCCCACAATTATTACCTGGAAGAACTGTCCTTATTTTTTCTTCATTTTCATCTACTTTCACTTCAAATTTTATACTTGCTAGCGAAAGTAAAATTCCAATCAGTAAACCTATTATTCCTACAACAAGAATTGAAATAATCATATGCATTCCTCCTAAATTAATCCTGAAAAGCCAATAAATGCAATTGCCATAAGACCGGCAGTAATTAAAACAATGGGTGAACCTTGAAGTACATGAGGAATATCATTATCAGCAATTCTTTCTCTTATACCAGCTAATATTGTAATAGAAATTGTAAATCCTAAAGCTGTTCCAAATCCAGCAACAACGCTTGTAATAAAATTATAATGATTTTGTACATTTGTTAAAGCAACACCTAAAACTGCACAATTCGTTGTAATCAATGGTAAGTAAACACCTAATGCATTATATAAAGCTGTTGAGTATTTTTTTAAAAACAATTCAACAAGTTGTACTAAAGCAGCAATAATAAGAATAAAAGTTACTGTTTCTAAGTATTCTACATGTAATAAAACAAGTAAACGATATAAAACGTGAGTAACTGCAGAAGCAATCGTAATAACAAAAATAACTGCACCACCCATCGAAAGAGCTGTTTTTGTTTGTTTAGAAACGCCTAAAAATGGACATAATCCTAAAAATTGTGATAAGACAACATTATTAACTAAAGATACACTAATGAGTGTTAGTATAAGTGTTTTCATTTTTCAGGATCCTCCTTTAACAAGGATTTATTAATTTGGAATTGACTACCATGACAATGTAAACAATCCCCTCCACATTTTAAAGATGAATTTTGTACATTTGTTGCACTAGGTAGCTTTAATTTATTTTGAATAGCTGTTAATAAAGCTAAGATAAAGAATGCTCCTGGTGCCATTACAAAAATAGTAATTGGTTCAAAGGAAATAGGTAAAGTCATTGAAAATGCTGTTCCAGAACCTAAAATTTCTCTTACTAAACCTATTGAGGTTAATGCGAGAGTAAAACCTAACCCCATTCCTAATCCATCCATTATAGAAAGAAGCGGATTATTTTTAGAAGCAAAAGCTTCTGCTCTTCCTAAAATAATGCAATTAACAACAATTAAAGGAATATAAATACCTAATGTATCATATAATGAAGGAATATATGCTTGAAGTAGTAATTGAACAACTGTTACAAGTGATGCTACAATCACTATATAAGCAGGTATTCTCATACGACTAGGAATTATTTTTCTAAGTGCTGAAATAACAAAATTCGACATAATTAAAACCACCATCGTCGTAAGTCCCATTCCCATACCATTAATAGCTGATGTAGTAACAGCAAGTGTTGGGCACATTCCTAGCATTAAAACAAAAGTAGGATTTTCTTTAATGATTCCATTATATAAAGGTTTTAAATACTTCTTCATATTTTCATCTTCCTTTCAATAAATCATAAAAATCTAAGGCTGCATTCATTCCACTTGTCATTGCTTTTGAAGTAATTGTCGCTCCTGATAAAGAATCTACTTCATCTTCATTTTGTTTACCATTTTTAACGACTTGGAAATGATCTACTTTTTTCCCTACATATTGATTTCTAAAATCTTCATTTTTAGCATTCATTCCAAGTCCTACTGTTTCATCAATTGATAAAATTTCAACTCCTGTAATTTCTTTTTGAAGATTGATACCAACAATTAACTCAATATCTCCACCAAAACCATCATGATCAACAACTTGAATAATATAGCCTATACTCTCTTTTTGTTTAAAAGATTTTAAAGCTTTTTCAATTGTTATCCCATTTTTACCATAATTATTTTTTAATTGTTTAGCTAATTTATTGATTTCTTTTGAATTAATTTCTTTAAATGATGTTGCTTCTTTCATGACTTCTAAATAAGCATCTTGTTGACTTTGTTGAGCTTGTTTTTCAATAGGGCTTAGAGTAATTTGGTAAACATAACCTAAAACACCACCACATATGACCGTAATAATACATAAAATAAGAATATCTTTTATTATTTTCTTCATTGATAAACACCGCCTTTTAAAGTGAATTTATCAATTAACGGAACAAGTAAATTAGAAATAATAATTGCATAAGAAACACCTTCTGTACTAGTTCCAAAAAAACGAAATAATCCCGTTAAAACACCTAATAAAACTCCATAAATTATTTGTCCTTTTTGATCCATCGGACTTGTTACATAATCAGTAGCCATAAAGAATGCCCCTAAAATAAGTCCTCCTCCACAAAGCTCACAAGCTAAATAGTAAAAATCAAAAGAACAAGGTGAAAATAATAATGTAAAAATAGAAAAAGTTATGATATAAGTCATTGGAATTGTTAATTTAATAACTCCTTTAATAAGTAAATAAACAACTCCTATAAGCAAAGCAACCGTAGAAGTTTCCCCTATTGTTCCAGCAGTATTTCCAATAAACATCCTTATTAAATCAAAGCTTTCTCCATTTTTTAAAATTGCAAGTGGCGTTGATGAAGTCATCCCGTCAAATGCAAAATTTGTCATTCTTCCAGTAAAGGAAATCAATAAAAAACATCTTGCTGCTAAAGCTGGATTCATAAAATTTTGTCCTAAGCCCCCATAAAATTGTTTAACCACAATAATAGCAAAGAGGCCACCAATAACAGGAAGCCATAAAGGAACTGTTGATGGTAAATTTAAAGCAAGAATAAGTCCTGTGACAACTGCTGATAGATCTTTGATGGTAATTGTTTTTTTCATAAAACGTTCATATAAATATTCTGCTAAAACACATGTTGTTATCGTTGTTACAATAATCAATAAAGCATTTATTTTAAATTGAATAATTCCAAATAAAGTAGCTGGTATTAAAGCAATAATGACATCTAGCATAATAGAAGATGTTGTAACACGATCTTTAATATGCGGTGAAGCAGAAACATGTAGTAATTGATTCATGAATAACACCTACTTTCTTTTATTAATAGAGACTAAATATTTCATCTTCTTAAATGCCTGTGTCATATTTCTTTTTGCTGGACATGTATAGCTACAACAACCACATTCTATACATTCCATTCCACCATTTAAAATAAAGGCCTCTGTATCATTTTTTGTTGCTATTTGATAAAGTTTTTGAGGAACTAATAAACTCGGACACACGTCTTTACATCGACCACAACGAATACATGCAGAAGGTTCAAAAAGGGATACTTCATCTTGTACAAGTGCAAGTAAAGAACTTGATGTCTTAGTTACAGGTATATCTAAATGAATAAGGGCACTTCCCATCATTGGACCTCCACAAATAAGTTTTTGAACTTCAGATTTGAAACCTCCTAATTGTTCAACAATCCATTTAAAACTCGTTCCTATAGGAACTTCAATATTGCTAGGTGTTATTCCATCACCCGAAATCGTCATTACTTTAGAAATTAAAGGTTGATTATAACGAACCGCTTGATTAATAGCAATCACTGTTGCTACATTATCAACAATACATCCTACATCTAAAGGAAGCATTTTAGAATTTAATGTCTTTCCTGTTAAAACCTTAACAAGCATTTTTTCTCCACCTTGAGGATATTTTGTTTTTAGTTCTTTCACAGCAATTCTTTTTTCATCTTTACACTTTTCTTTTAATAAATGAATAGCCTCTTTTTTATTATCTTCAATGGCAATATAACAAAGAGCTTTTGGAAACATTTCTAATAGAACATGAATTCCTGCTATTAGTTCATCTGTTTTTTCAAGCATCAAGCGATAATCACTTGTAAGATAGGGTTCACATTCCGCACCATTAACAATATAATATTGAACTTGATTTGAATCTTTAACAGATAATTTTACATGTGTAGGAAACCCTGCTCCTCCTAGACCAACTATACCTGCTGCCTTAATTCTTTCAATTTTTTCTTCATAAGTTAATTCTTGTTTATTATTATTATTTTCAACTTTTTGATATAATCCATCATTAGCAATAACAATTGATTCTTGCATTTTCCCACTGACATCCATTCTTTCTTCTATTTTTTTTACTACACCTGAAACTGAAGAAATAATAGGACTTGAAACAAAAGCATCACTACAAGCAATAACTTGCCCAACTTTTATCTCATCTTTTACTTTAACAATTGGTTGACAAGATGCACCAATATGTTGTTTTAAAGGAAATACAACTTCATCACTTGCTTTTATTTTAATAATAGGTAAATCCTTTGTATATTGTTTTTGATCTTTTGGATGTATACCTCCAATAAATGATTTTAAACTCATAACTTCCATCCCCTTTAACCCTATTTTAGTCCTATTATTTTCAAATTGAAAGCGTTTACAACAAGTTAAAAAATTAACTTGTTTTCTTTGAAATATATGAAAATTATGTGATTTTAATCACATTTAAATATAAAAAAAAGATAGCTTTCGCTATCTTAAAAATACTAATTTTGTTCATAAAATTCTTCATCATCTAACATTGGGTAACTAGTAAGATGTTGACCATCTAAATTTATTTTATGCATATTAACGGCAGTAATTTGTCTTCTATTATATGTTGTATAATAATAGATTCCCTTTTGACTATTCCAACATGAAGTATAAATTGTAATTTCATATTTACCATCTGCTACTTCACAACATCCTCTTTGTTGTTCAACTGAACCTAAAATATGAAAAAATTGATTAACACTTTCTCTTTCATTATCCCTTGATTGTCCGTTCATTTTAGTAAATGCAACACGTACAAAACGTGACATTGAAGATAAATCACCAGGTAAACCAAGTGCTCCCATACCTCTTGAATATGTTTGTAAATCTAATTCTTTAGAAAAAAGATTTTGCGGTTGTTTTGGAGAAAGCGACATGTAATTATTTAAGTTGAATAATTGTTTATCAAATGAAGGATTATTTGCAAGAACTCCTACAGGATTTTCATAGATTTTTAATCCTTCTTCGACTGATTCAACAGTTATACATCCACTTTGATCTGCAATAATCCAATGTAATGAAGCTACAGGTAATTGTTCATTATAAGGAGTATTCACTAAATTCATTGTTTGAATAAGTTGTTTAGCTTCTTTAAGCGTTGCACATTGACTTAAAACCCAAGGAATGAATTCATATTGAGCAACGTTGACTGCTCCTTCTTTAACCTCTTGATAACAAGCATTTCCGACAAAATTTAATCCTGCCATTCCTAAACCTTTTTCATTAACAGCATCATAGTATAATGGATAATCTTCAACTACATGAGCCATACCAATCATGGCATAATGTTCAATATTTTTTAATCCATGTCTATATTGTAAAGGATAGTTTCTCGGCATAATAGCTATTTTTTCACCATAGGAAAATTCATAATCCAAAGTTCTACCCATATAAAAATCTTTTGTTTGATAAGTTGCTGCTGTACACATATAAAATCTCTCCTTCTTTTCATTGTTTTGCTATTATATAGTATAACCCATTTATTTCATCTTTATGAATTAGAAAAGAAAAACACTCCTAAGAGTGTATTTCGAATATTATTTAACTTCAACAAGTTCTAAATAGCTTGTTGCACCTTTAACTCCTGGTGTTCCACCAGTAACTAAGATTTTTTGACCAGGTTTTACACCATTTTCTCTAGCAATAATACTTGCATAATCAATCATTGAAATACGTGAATTTAATGGTTTACAAGGAACAGCTTTAACACCCCAGTTTAAAGCTAATGCTTTTACTGTTTTTATAGATGGAGTTGCTGCTATAATACGAGATTTTGTACGATAACGCGCCATTTTACGAGCAGTAAATCCTGATTCTGTAAAGGCTATAATCGCTGCTACATTAAATTTATAAGCAATTTCAGCAACTGACATACAAATAGCTTCACTTGTATCATCTGGTGCTGTACGAATAGCTTGTCTTTGTAAGCTTTGATAATCCAAAGTTCCTTCTGTTTTTAAAGCAATTTTAGACATCATCATGACTGCTTCTTGAGGATATAATCCACTTGCAGATTCACCAGATAACATAATTGCATCTGTACCATCATAAATTGCATTAGCCACGTCAGATACTTCCGCACGTGTTGGTCTTGGATTTTGTTGCATACTTTCTAACATTTGAGTGGCAGTAATAACGATTTTACCACGTTGTTTACATTTTTTAATAATTGATTTTTGAATAAGTGGGACATCTTCAGCAGGAACTTCTACACCTAAGTCACCACGAGCAACCATGATACCATCAGCAATATCAAGAATTTCATCAACATTTTCAACACCTTCTTGATTTTCAATCTTAGCTAAAATTTGAATATCATTTCTACCATTTTCAATTAATAATTTTTTGATATCAATAATATCTTGTGCTCTTCGACAGAATGAAGCAGCTACATAATCAAAAGGTTGACCTGCTCCAAATGTTAAATCTGAAATATCTTTAGGTGATAAATAATCAAATCCTAATTTAATTCCTGGAACATTGATTCCACGTTTATTTTTTACTTCTCCATCATTTGCTGCAACACAAACAATATCAGTTCCTTCAATATGATCAACTAATAATTCTACTTGACCATCGTTTACTAAGATATAACCACCAGGTTTAACATCTTTATATAAATCTTTATAAGTGATTGTAAATCTTTCACTTGTACCTTCGATATCTTCTACACAAATAATAGAAGTTTGCCCTTTTTTAAAAGTAGTTTTACCACCAACAAAATCACCTGTACGAATTTCAGGTCCTTTTGTATCTAATAAAATAGCAACATTTGTAGATAATTCTTTATTAATTTCTAATAATGTAGTAATTTTTTCTGCATGTTCTTCATGTGTTCCATGTGAGAAATTTAATCTCATGACATTCATTCCAGCTTTTACTAATTTTGTAAGCATTTCTTTGCTTTCAGATGCTGGTCCTACAGTACATACAATTTTTGTTTTTGACATAATCTCGTTTTTCTTCATAACTTTTGCCTTCCTTTACTCTCTACAATTTTAAGTATAAACCTATTTTTTTACTTTAACAATGGTCAAAAGTAATGTAAGCACATCCACTTGAAAATATTTACTTTAATGTAAATTTGTTACATCTATTTATATGATTTATCAAAAACAAGAAAATATTTTTCTATTAAAAAAACCTTTTAAAGTAAGCTCTAAAAGGTTTAAATATTATTGGTATTCAAAATAATCTTTACTATGATGTACTGCAATTTCTAGAGGTAAAGTTTCTAATAATTCTGGTAATTTTTCTTCAATGATCACTTCTAAATGATGCCCTGGATCTATTAATAAACAATCATGATCTATCGCATATTTAGCATGACGATATTTAGTATCACCTGTAATATAACAATCTACTTGATCAGCAAGAATTTCTAAGTCGTCTGCTGCACTTCCCCCGCAAATAGCAATTGTATGTATCATTTTATTTGTATTTTTACTATATTTTAAATGTTCTATATGAAAAATGTCTTTTACTTTTTCAATGAAATCTTTTCCATTTATAGCTTCATTTAAAATAGCTTTCTTTCCAACTTCATAATGATCATAACAAGTAACATCATGAACACCTAACTTTTGAATCAACCAATCATTCATTGAAATACCATTTTGTCCTCGATCTAAACATGTGTGTAAACTATAAACAACAATATCATGTTTCATGGCTGTTGAAATAAATTTTCCTTGATGTAAAGAAGTATCTAAATTTTTAATCTTTTCTAATAAAAAAGGATGATGTGTAATTAACATTTGACAATTATTTTCAATACAGGCTTGTAATGTTTCATTATCAGCGTTTAAAGCAATATAAACTTTTTTAACTTCCTTTTCTCTACTTCCAATTTGTAGACCACAGCAATCAAAATCCATTTGAAGATTTAAAGGAAAATATTTCTCCAAATGATTCATAATTTCATAAGCTTTCATTAAGTTCACCTTCAATTAATTGTTTTTGTTTTTCTAATTCTAAATATCTTGGATGATTTGATGGCAAATCTTTCATAATCTTTAAATATGTTTGATATTGTTTTTGCCAATAACGAATAAATAATTCATCTTTATTTTTTCTTAAAACTGGACCAAACATCATATCTTCTTGATTATATTGAATATCTTGATTTGTATTTTCTACAACCATCATTTCATAAATATGATGACCATCTTTAATCATCTTTTCATCAACAATTTTAAAATGATTTTTAAATAAATATTTTCTTAGATGATCCGTATTAGCGTTAGGTTGTAAATAGAATTGTTTAACTTTGTTTAAATACGCTTTATTTTTTTCTAATATTTCTACAATTAGAAATGATCCCATTCCAGCAATCGTTACCATATCAACTTCTTTATCAAGAATAGGATCTAATCCATCTCCTAATAATGCTTCTACATTTTCTTCAAAATGATATTGCTTAATAGTAGAAAGTGACGCCGCAAAAGGACCTTTTGCGACATCACAGGCATAAGCTTTATCTATAATATTTTTTTCAACTAAATAACATGGCAAATAAGCATGATCTGTTCCAATATCTGCCAAGATATTTCCTTTTTTATGTTTTTCTACCAAATAAGCAAGTAATTCTAATCTTTTTGATAGTTTCATTAACGATCTAAGAAATCCTTTAATCTTTTAGAACGAGATGGATGTTTTAATTTTCTTAATGCTTTCGCTTCAATTTGACGAATACGTTCACGTGTAACGTTAAATTCACGACCTACTTCTTCAAGAGTTCTTGTTCTACCATCATCTAATCCAAAACGAAGTCTTAAAACTTTTTCTTCACGATCAGTAAGTTCTAATAAAACATCATTTAATTCATCTTTTAATAATTCGTTTGCTGCATAATCATTTGGTGACATAGCGCCTTCATCTTCAATAAAATCACCTAAATGAGAATCATCTTCTTCACCAATTGGTGTTTCTAATGAAACAGGTTCTAATGAAATTTTTTGAATTTCACGTACTTTTTCAGGCGTCATACCATCCATTTTTTCAGCAATTTCTTCAGCAGATGGTTCTCTTCCTAATTCTTGAATTAATTGTCTTTGAATACGTGTTAATTTATTGATTGTTTCTACCATGTGTACTGGAATACGAATTGTACGGGCTTGATCGGCAATTGCACGTGTAATTGCTTGTCTAATCCACCAAGTCGCATAAGTAGAAAATTTAAATCCTTTTGTATAATCAAATTTTTCTACTGCCTTAATTAACCCCATGTTTCCTTCTTGGATTAAATCTAAGAATAACATTCCACGCCCAACATATCTTTTAGCGATAGAAACAACTAATCTTAAGTTTGCTGCAGCAAGTTCTTTTTTAGCTTGTTCATCTCCTTCAAGAATTCTTTTAGCTAATTCGATTTCTTGATCATGATTTAATAATTCAACTCGCCCAATTTCTTTAAGATACATTTTTACAGGATCATTAATTTTAACATTACTTCCAAGTTGAGTGCTTTCGCTTTCTTTATCATCATCATGTTCTTGATACATATGTAATGTATCCCCTGTCATCATATCGAAATCACCATCAAAATCTAAATCAGGAGTATCGTCTGCATCATCTATATCAAGGTCTAAATCATCATCCATTGTAGGAACGTCTGCAAGTAACATATCATCATCTACATCTAATGAATCTAAATCATCATCAGAAATGGTAATTTGATTTTGTTGAATATATTCAAGTAATTCTTCTGCGAGTTCATCACTTAAATCATAATTCATTAAATATTCATCAATTTGTTCTTGGGTTAATACATTGTTATTGTTTTTTGCTTCATTTACAACTAATTTTTTTAAATCATCAAATGAAACTGCTTGTACTTTTTTCTTTGCCATAGTTTACTCCTTATCTTTTGATTCTATAATTTCTTGAAGAATTTTTGCTTGTTGACGAGGATCATATGTTTGTGATAGCTCCTGTTCAAGTTGTTTAATTCGTTCAATTTTAAGTTTTTCTTGTATTATTTTGATATAATCATCAATTGCTTGATTTGATTCTAATTGAGGTAAATGTAAAGATGATATTTCTAAAATTCTTTTAACAATATCTTGATCATCAATCATATTAATCAAATCAGCAACTTCTAAAATGACGTACTGACGATAATAATCAATAATATAGGAAGCAATTAAGCGATTAACTTTATCATACATATAGCCTGCTTTTGCTTCATATTCCATCGCATACTTTTTATCCTGCATCATATAATATAACAAATCTCTTTCAGCCTTTTGATACTTATCAATCAATCTTGAAACATGATCATAAGTCACTGGTCTAAAAGGTATTGGTTTTTTTACAAGAGTTTGTTGACTCATTAAATGATGAATTGTTTCTTTAGAAAATCCTGATTTTTTTTCAAGTTGACCAATATAATAATCTTGATCAACAATATCATCCAATTGCATGATGACTTTAACCATGGATTCTAAATAATTTTTTCGATCTTCATAATTATCAACATTGATACGTTCATAATAATAATTTAATTTAAACTCAACAGCACTTATTGGATTTTTAAAGAGTGCTATTAATTCATCTTTTCCTTTAGCTTCTAGAAATTCATCTGGATCCATTGCATCAGGAATAACCACGATTGATGTATGAAATCCTTCATTATTTAAAGCATCCACACATTTTATCATCGCATTTTTTCCAGCTTGATCACCATCAAGACATAAAACAATATCATTTGATAATCGTTTTAACATTTTTAAATGTTGTGAAGTTAAAGCTGTCCCCATAATTGCGACAGTATTTTTAATACCCGCTTTATATAATGCTATTACATCCATAAAACCTTCTAGAATAATAACTTTACCTTCATTTCTAACATCATTTTTTATACGATGGTAATTGTATAAGGTCTCTCCTTTAATAAAAATTTTAGATTCAGGAGAGTTCATATACTTGGATTCTTTTTGATTTTTTTGATAGATACGACCACTAAAGCCAACAACACGTCCTTCACTATTATGTAAAGGAAACATAATACGATTGGAATAGCGATCATATCCCACTTCAGATTCTATAACAAGTCCTGATTCATAAGCTTGCATTCTTGAAAAACCAGATTTTTCAAAAGCTTTTAATAAAATATTTTGTTCCGGTGCATAACCAATTTCAAAATAGTCAATAATATCTTTAGATAAATGTCTTTGACTTAAATAACTATTTGCTTCTAAAGCAAGCTTCGTCGTTAAATAATGTTTATAAATACGATTAGCTTCTTCATGCATTAAATAGTATGGTTCTAATTCTTGATTTACATGTGGTTTTTCTTCATAAAATGTAAAATCACCTAAATCAACATTTCCCATTTGAGCCACCATTTTGACAGCTTCCATAAAAGAAATTTTTAAGTAATCTTGTAAGAAAGTAAATACATTTCCCCCATGAGAACAAACAAAACATCTATAAATTTGCTTTTCAGGTGAAACAGACATTGATGGATGATCATCATTGTGAAATGGGCACCTTGCTAAATAATTACGTCCTCTTCTTTCTAAAGGAAGATAATTGCCAATAACATCAACGATATCAACGCTTTGTCTTATTTCATTGATTTTTTCATTTGAAAGTCTTGGCATAATAATCTCCTTTATTAGAATGTAATTTTATCTTGAATATAACCTACTAATTGATCAATTGGTAAACGTACTTGTTCCATGGTATCTCTATCACGAACAGTAACAGCATTGTCTTCCATTGTATCAAAATCAACAGTCACACAATATGGTGTTCCAATAGCATCTTGACGACGATATCTTTTACCAATTTGACCTGCAACATCAAATTCAACAGAGAAATGTTTAGCAAGTGTTGCATAAACTTCTTCAGCTTTTTCACTTTGTTTTTTAGTAAGTGGTAAAACTGCTACTTTATATGGAGCAATGGCAGGATGTAATTTCATCACTGTTCTTGTATCTCCATTTTCTAATGTTTCTTCTTGATAACTATCACAGAAAATAGATAAGAATAAACGGTCTGCCCCTACAGATGGTTCAATAACATATGGAATATATTTTTCATTTGTTTGAGGATCTAAATATTCTAAAGATTTTTTAGAATGTTCCATATGACGAGATAAATCATAATCTGTACGGTCTGCAATACCCCATAATTCACCCCATCCAAATGGGAATTTATATTCAACATCACATGTAGCCTTAGAATAGAAAGATAATTCTTCTTTTTCATGATCTCTGAATTTTAAATTTTCTTCTTTTAATCCTAAGTCTAATAAGAATTTTTTACAATAAGCTTTCCAATAATCAAACCATTCTAAATCAGTATCTGGTTTACAAAAGAATTCTAATTCCATTTGTTCAAATTCTCTTGTTCTAAAAATAAAGTTACCTGGTGTAATTTCATTTCTGAATGATTTACCAATTTGACCAATACCAAATGGTACTTTTTTACGAGAAGTTCTTTGAATATTTTTAAAGTTTACAAAGATTCCTTGTGCAGTTTCTGGACGTAAATAAACAACAGATTTATCATCTTCAACAACACCCATATGTGTTTCAAACATTAATTTAAATTGTCTAACATCAGTGAAATTACTTTTTCCACAGTTAGGACAAACAATATTATGTTCTTTAATATAAGACATTGTTTGTTCATTAGACCAACCTTCACTATGTACAGAAGGATCATATGCTTCAATTAATTTATCTGCACGATGTCTTGTTTTACATTCTTTACAGTCAATTAATGGATCAGAGAAACCACCAACATGTCCTGAAGCTTCCCATACCTTTGGATTCATGAAAATAGCTGAATCTAAACCAACGTTATAAGGAGATTCTTGAATGAATCTTTTCCACCATAAACGTTTAATATTGTTTTTCATTTCAACCCCTAATGGTCCATAATCCCAAGTATTTGCTAGTCCATCATAGATTTCTGAACCTTGATATACAAAACCAGTTGATTTTGCATGATTTACTAATTTATCCATATCTTTAGTTGCCATAATTTTCTCCTTTTTTACGATATAAATGAATAAAGACTTGGCTTTCCAAGTCTTCTATCTTCTTTTCGCGTACAAATAAAATACCCTTATAGTGGATATTTGTCAACCAACTATAAGGGTACTAGATGTAGGTTCTTTCGTCTAACCAATGCATGATATCATGATAGACATCTCGATAATTATTATCATGTAAAATATCTTGTCTTTTATTATCATAAATCTTATATTGGAGATCTTTTAGACCATTTCCTTTTAATATTTGATAAAGTTTTATAGTATCTTTTCCATTTTTAGTAAGATTATCAAAACCACCTGATAATAAATAAACAGGTAAATAATCAGGTATATGTTTTAGATGATCTTCATCACTTACATATTTTATGTATTCCAATATATCATGATAGGCTTGATTTGTATAAACAAAATCACTTAAAGGATCTTCTTGATAAAGCTGTACTTCTTTTTGATTACTCATTTTATAACAACCATTTAAATTTTTTTGTAAAAATAAATCAACTGCTTTTTTTATTACTCTTGAACGGTTCATTTGTCCATGTAGTAAAATATTTAAATCAACAATCGTTTTCATACGATAATAAAAATTATTTTTCATACATGTTCCAAGCATAATCATTCCATTAATATAATTTCCATACGTCATGGCATATTTAAGTAATACGAGCGAACCAAAATCAACACCAATCATAAAATAAGGAAGGTCTTCATATCTTTTAGCGATAATATGTCTTAAACGTTGTATATCTTCAATCAAAGTATCAAGCGCATTTCCGCTTCCAAAATAGCCTTGTTCAAAATGATAAAGTGATGTACCATGCCCAGGAAAATCAGGCACGACTACAATAAAACCTTCATGACTTAAATATTCCGCAAATTTTTGATAACGGTCTGAATGTTCACATAATCCATGATGAAGTTGAATGATTCCCTTATATCTTAATATCACATTCGGTTGATAAATATCAAATTTAATATGTGTTTGTGTTAAGGACGTATACGTTTCTGTAAGTTTCATCATTTATGCCCCCTTGTATAAGATTTGTTATAGTTTTGCCTTTTTGTACGTGGTTTAATCAGGCATTTTTTACCAAATCCAATCAAATCTTTTCGATTAGCTTTGATCAAGGCTTCATATACAAGGTCATAGTTTTTCGGATTCTTATATTGAATCAAGGCTCTTTGCATCGCTTTTTCTTTAGGATCTTTTGGCACATAAACAGGTGTCATATCACGAGGATCCAACCCTGTATAATACATCGTTGTTGAAAGTGTTCCTGGTGTTGGATAAAAATCTTGTACTTGTTCTGGTTGATGATGAATATCTCTTAAATATTCCGCCAGTTCGATAGCATCTTCTAAACGGCATCCTGGATGAGAGGACATTAAATAAGGCACTAAGAATTGTTTTTTATTATATTTTTCATTAATACGATAATATTTATCAACAAATTTTTCGTAAAGCCCACGTCTTGGTTTGCCCATCTTATCTAAAGCATGATTACTGATATGTTCAGGAGCAACTTTTAATTGTCCTGAAATATGATGTTGAACAAGCTCTTCAAAGAAATGATCATTTTTATCATACATGAGATAATCATAACGAATTCCTGAACGTACGAAAACTTTTTTAACGTTTGGAAGCTGTCTTAATTTTGTAAGTAATGATAAATAATCTTCATGATCAACTTTTAAATTTTTACAAGGTTCTGGCCATAAACATTGTTTTGTAGGACAAGCCCCTTTGGTTTTTTGTTTATCACAAGCAGTATCTCTAAAGTTAGCTGTTGGTCCACCAACATCATGAATGTATCCTTTAAAATCAGGATCCCAAACCATTTTATTTGCTTCAGCAATAATTGATTCATGACTTCTTGCTTGAATAATTCTTCCTTGATGGAACGCTAGAGCACAGAAATTACATGATCCAAAACACCCTCTATTTGAAATAAGTGAAAATTTTACTTCATCAATAGCTGGAACGTGTTGATAACTTGGATGATAATCACGATTGTAATCATAACCATAAGCTCTATCGAATTCTCTTTGGGTAAGTGGTCTATTCGGTTTATTTTGAACCACATACCATCCTTGATAAGGTTCAACTAAGATTTTAGCATTATAATGATCGGTATTTAAATATTGTTTTTGGAAAGATTCAGCGTATTTTCTTTTAGATGTTGTAATTTCTTCGTAACTAGGAAGCATTATATAATCAGCTTCATTTAAATCATCGATATTTTTTGTTTTATAAACTGTTCCATCTAAATACGTTAAATATTTAATATCTAACCCACTATCTAATGCTTCTGCAACTTCAATAATACTGTTTTCTCCCATTCCAAACATTAATAAATCTGCATTGGCATCAATAATAATCGATTTTCTAACCTTATCACTCCAATAATCATAATGAGCTAAACGTCTAAGAGAAGCTTCAATTCCTCCAATTAAAATATTTGCATCAGGAAATGCTTGTCTTGCCATTTGACTATAAACAATCACTGCTCTATCAGGTCTTTTAAAACCTTCGCCACCTGGTGTATAAGAATCTTTATGTCTTCTTTTTTTAGAAACGGTATAGTGATTGACCATTGAATCAATATTACCTGAAGAAATTAAAAAACCTAAACGAGGTTTCCCAAATTGCCTAAATTCTTCTACCTTATGCCAATCTGGTTGCGATAAAAAAGCAACCTTAAAACCATTTGCTTCTAATGTACGACAAATAATAGCTGCTCCAAATGAAGGGTGATCTACATAAGCATCACCACAAATATAGACAAAATCTACCTCTTGCCATCCTCTTTCTTCCATTTCTTTTCTATTTGTCGGTAAAAATTGTCCCATCTATAAATCCTCCCTTACTTTTTTTCTATTATAGTCAAAATATGTTTATAAAAAAAGACAAAAGTGTCTACTTTTGTCATATTTTTGAAAGACTTTGAATCATTTTCTTTGTTTTAAATAAAATCCCCGTCATCTCATCAACATAATAATCCATAATTTCCATTAATAAATCAATAGATTCAGCCGGTACTTTAAGTTGATCAATAGAATCAATCGATAATTTATTAATATGACGAAAAGCCTTTAATGTCACCTTATCTAATTGTTTATCATGAAGTGATAAACAATCGTGACAGACAAAGCCCCCATCTTCTAAACTGATTCCTGCTATATGATCTTGTCTTAAACATCTTACACAGCCATCAACTTGTAAAGCCATCCCACACCTTTTTAAAATAAAAGCATTATATAATAGATAAACCAATGGATAGGGATAACCATGATTTAAAGCATCCAATGATTTTTTTAAAGTATCAAAGATTTCTAAATCCGGTTGGTTATCTTCTTCATTTTTTAAAATAAATTCCATAAAATAACTTGCATACGCTTCTAATTCAAGATTTTCTTTAATATAACGATAAAAATCAACCGAACTTGCTTTAATCATCGTTGATAAACCATTTCTAGGTATAAAAGTAAACTCTGAAAGTGTAAGACTTTGACAAGCCGAAGCATTTTTACTTTTTAATTTTTTTACACCCCGAGCAATCAAAGTCATTTTTCCATAATCTTTAAAATACACAGTGACTAAAGAATCACTTTCTTTATAAGGATGCGTCTTTAAAACAATACCTAAAGAAACAACTTCTTCTTTTTTAATAGTCATCTTCGTTATAACCAAATTCTTTTAAATATTTTTGTTTATTACGCCAATTATTTTCAACTTTAACAAATAATTCCAAATGCACTGTTGTTTGTAAAAAACGTTTCATTTCTCTTTGTGCATTTTGACGAATTTTTTTGATCATACTTCCTTGTTTACCAATCAAAATACCTTTTTGAGATTTACGATCAACAACAATTGTCGCAATAACTTCTACACTGCCATCCTCTAATTCTGCCATTCTTTCAACAACGATTGCAACACTATGAGGAACTTCTTCTCTTGTAAAATAAAGAATCTTTTCTCTAATAAATTCAGCCATCACAAATCTTTCTGGATGATCTGTCATTTGATCTTTTGGATAATACATCATTCCTTCATTTAAATATGTTTTAATTGTAGAAATCAATGTATCCACATTTTGATCTTCTAAAGCTGAAATAGGAATGATTTCTTTAAAATCAAAAAGTTCTTTCCATTCTGTTAATTTTTTAATAACTTCATCTTTAGAAACAAGATCACATTTATTAAGTAAAAGGAAAACCGGTCCATCCGCTTCTTTTAATCTTTCAATAATAAAACGGTCTCCTCTACCAATCGTTTCATTTGCTGGTGCAATAAATAAAACCATATCCACTCCATAAATACTATTTAAAGCAGTCGTATTCATAAAGTTTCCTAAACCATCTTGAGGTTTATGGATTCCTGGTGTATCCATAAAAATGATTTGTGCTTCATCATCTGTATAAATACCTTGAATTGTATTACGTGTTGTTTGAGCAACATCTGACATGATAGCAAGCTTTGTTTTTAATATTTGATTTAATAAGGTAGACTTTCCAACATTTGGACGTCCTACAATACTGACAAATCCTGATTTAAAACTCATAAACTCTCTCCTATAAATACCATTGGTAATAATTCACCAATTGTATGTTTTTCTACTTTTTCTTTATTTGCTAGAAAGATGGGCATCTCTAAATCAACAAGTTCTGATAATACTTGGCGACATGCCCCACATGGAGAAACAATCGGACTACAATCAGCAACAATTGCTAGTCCAATAATATCTTCTTTGCGATAACCTTTACAATAAGCGCCAAAGACAGCATTTCTTTCTGCACACATTGTTGACCCATAAGCAGCATTTTCAATATTACATCCTTGAACAAATGTTCCATCTTTTAAAGCAATACAAGCTCCTACTTTAAAATGACTATAAGGAACATACGCATTTTCTCTTGCTTTCCAAGCTAAATCGATTAATTTATTTTGGTCCATATTACTTCCTTTCAATATTTAAAGCATTCAATATTTCTTTTTGTCTTGAAAACATCACTTTTTCATCTTCTTCATTCATATGATCAAATCCAAGCAAATGTAATAAACCATGTGTAAATAAAAAACACATTTCTCGATAAAATGAATGACCATATTCTTCTGCTTGCATTTTAGCATGATCAATTGAAATAAAAATATCTCCTATTTCTCTTGGCATACCTTCAATATAATATTGTTCACTATCTTCTAAAGCAAAACTAATAACATCTGTACTACGATCAATTTTACGATATTCCTTATTGATTTCATGAATACGCTGATCATCTACAAAAATAACTGATAATTCTAAATCATCATGAATATCTAATTGTTTACATGCTTCTTGAATAATTTCTAAATAAATACTTTCATAATCTTCTTTAAAATCTTCTACTTCATTATTAAGTGCTAAATCTATTTCCATAATCTTCCTCACCCACTATTTTTCCTGAATCAATTATAACACAGTCAAACTGGCAGTTCATCATATTTATTTGATGAGAAACAATAATCACGATGATCTTTTGAAAACTTAGATAATTGATCAATAATTGTAATCTTTCTTGATCTATATTACTAAATGCTTCATCTAAAATCAAAACATCGGGTTCACTTAATAGTGCACGAATAATCATCACGAGCTGTCCTTGTCCCGATGATAAAAAGCCACCCTGTTCATCAAGCTTTAAATCTAAACCATTTACTAAATCATCCAACATAAAATAATGCAATAATTCTATCATTTTATCCTCTAAAAACAAACGATCAAAAATTATATTCGTTCTTAATGATTCTTTATAAAAAACAGGAGTTTTATTTAAATATTTAATATGACTATAATAACTATTTAAATCAAGTTCTTGTAGATTGATTCCATTAATAACAATTTCTCCTTTTGTTGGTTGTAATTGATTCATGATCAGTTTTAAAAGTGTTGATTTACCACTTCCTGTTTTTCCTTGAATAAACACTGATTTTTCTATTTTCAGTTGAAAATGATCAAAAAGAGGTCGTGTATAACCATAACTAAAACTTACATGTTTTAATTCAATGCTTTTTATCTTTTTGATTTTCTTTTTCCTCTCTCTTTTTTCAGGTAACATTTCTTTATATCTTTCAAAAATAATTTGTAATTCATCATGCATCGCAATAAAGGCTGATATTTTCATTAAAGGATCAATCATATAAGAAAGTAATAAATAAACAAGCATCACTGTTCCAAGAGTCATCTGCTGTTTTTTATAAATGAAAATAGAAAATAATAAAACAACCATGATCATGATTTGAATCAATGCTTCTAATTGAATTTGATGCCTATTTGTTATTTCATCATGATGATAAACATCCATAAAATAGTTATCATAGAGATATCCCAATTTATTTTTCATCATTTTTTTAACTTTAAACTGGATTGTTTGAAAATAGTTTTCTTGAAATTCCAACAAACCATCATTTAAATGTTCTTTTTGTTCTAATATTTTTTTATTTCCAATATGTAGTTTTTTACTATAAAAATAAAATACTAAAAAAATGAGGACCATCATCAATAAAACAATGAAAAACAAAGATAACTGAATCGATAAAATAAAAAACAAAATAAAGAGTATTAAAATACTATCAATAAATATTACATGATAAAATTCTATAAAATATTGACTTAATTCAAATAAGTTTTGTGATCTAGATAATAAAGTTCCTTTTTCTAAACCATCAATATAATCATAATCTTGATAAATCAGATTTTGCATTGTTTTTAAAGCATATTCTTGATTAAGTTCTTTACTTAATTCTAAAATTTGTTGTCTTCTTAAATAATCTAATAAAAGTTTAAAAGCATAGAGTATTGTAAAACCAAGAGAAATGAGAATAATTTGATAAATTTGATATTTTGAAAAAGAATCAATCAATAATTGATAATAATAAGAAAAAAGCATTGTCAATAGAGAAATAATAATGGTTTTGATGACCATTTTAATAATTGTTTGATAATGTTGTTTAAAATGATCTTTTAGAAAATTTTGAAAAGTATAGTTATTTCTTTTAGTAAGCGGCATTCCTACATGATTGACCATTATGATTACCCCTGTAAACTGTTTTGAAAAAATTTCATAAGACATTTTTATGAGTCCTTTGGCTGGATCTCCCACTAAAAAATATTCATCTTTGATTTTATACAAAACAACATAATGATAGAGATCATCTTGTTTTAAATGAATGATTACTGGGCAATTGACCTCTTCAAATAAATGTTTAAACTCACATTGATACGCTTTTGCTTCTAGATGATATTCTTTTAAAACTTGTATCAATCCATAAACCGTAATACCCTCTTTTGTAAGACGACAACGCTTTTTAATATTTTTAATTTCATCATCTCTTTTATAAAAACTTAAGAGCATTTTAATACAGTATGCACCACAACTGTTTTCATTATCTTGTAAAAAAATAGGATATTTCAACATATATTTATCACCTCATCATTATATATGTCAAAAACATCCTATTTTTCTTTTAATTTTTTAAAATATTTAAATATTTTTTTCAATTGCTTGATCTAAAATAGCAATTGCTTGATCCACATCTTTTTCAGTTGTAATAAATGGTGGTAACATTCTTATAACATTCGCTCCTGCCATGACAACAATAAGTCCATTATCTAAACAAGTTTGAACAATATCTTTAACTGGTCGATCAAATTCTAAACCAATCATCAATCCTAAACCACGTCTTTCTTTAATACAAGAATATTTATCTTTTAAATCATCTAATTTTTCAATTAAATATTCACTAATGTCTTGAACATGATCAAGCATTTTTGTTTCTTCTAAGATTTTAAAGACTGTTCGACATGCTTGTCCAGCCATTGGATTTCCACCATAAGTAGAACCATGATCTCCAGGTTCCATCGCTGCAGCAAACTTTTTATTTGCGACAAAGGCTCCCATTGGAAAACCAGCCCCAATTCCTTTAGCTAAACATAAAATATCAGGTAAGATATCGTATTGGAAATAAGTCATAATTGTTCCTGTACGACCCATACCACATTGAACTTCATCTAAAATCAAAGCAATATCTTTTTCATCACAAAGTTTTCTTAAACCTGTTAAGAATTCTTTTGTACAAACGTAAACGCCACCTTCACCTTGAACAGGTTCAACAATGATTGCTGCTGTTTTTTCACTTATTAATGCTTTAACGCTTTCTAAATCATTGATATTGGCATATTTTACACCTTCAATTAAAGGTCCAAACGCTTCTTGATAATGTGCATTCCCTGTAAGTTTAACAGATCCTGTTGTTCTTCCATGGAAAGAATGATTTAAGGAAATGATTTCACTATCTGCTTTTCCATGTTTTTGATAATAATATTTACGTGCAAGTTTTAAAGCTCCTTCTGTTGATTCAGCACCTGAATTTGTAAAGAATACTTTATCTAATTTTGTAGCTTTTTTAACACATTCAGCTGCTTCAATTGTTTCAACCGTATTAAAGTAGTTAGAAATATGCATTAATCTATGTAATTGTTTTTCCATTGCTTCTACATAAGCTGGATAATTATAACCAAAAGAATTAACACCAATTCCTGAAAAGAAATCAATATATTCTTTTTGATTTACATCATATAAATGAATGCCATCTCCATGATCAAATGTGACATTATATCTTCCATAGGCATGCATTAAAGCATCCAATGATCTATCATAATAATTCATTTTTAGTCCCCCAATTGTACATTTCTTGCAAGTTTTTCATAAAGTTCAACAGCTTGTACTAAAACTTCTTCATGAAAATTGAAAGTTGGTGTATGTAGACCTGAAGTATATTCTTTACATCTTGTCCCCACATAAAAGAAAACACCAGGAATCACTTTTTGATAATGAGCAAAGTCTTCTGCTAACATCACAGGCTCTTCAAGTTCTTCGAAGTTTGCGCCAACATTCTTTTTAAGTTCTTCATATAAATGTGCATCATTTAAAACAGGTGGGTTAAAAGGTTGACAGGCAAAATCAATTTGACAATGATATGCTTGTTCCATTCCTTGATTAAACCCTTTCATTGCTTCTACAATACGTGAAAAAACTTCTTCACTATAAGTTCTAAGTGTTCCATGGAAACTTGTTTGACTAGCCACAATATTTCTGACCGTTCCCCCATGTATTTCACCTATATTTAAAACACAAGGTTGCATTGGCGAAATCATTCGTGAAATGATACTTTGATAATTACTAATCAAAAAACTCGCAATCACAATTGAATCAATTCCTTCATGATATTTTCCTGCATGTGCACTTTTACCATGAACCGTTACATCCAATTCACCACTTTCAGCCATTAAAGGACCTTTACGACAAGCAATTTTTCCTTCATCAACATCTGGGAACATATGTAAACCATAAATTCCTTTAACATGATATTTTTCAAAAATACCTGTATTAATAATTGATGGTGCCCCATTGACCACTTCTTCTCCTGGTTGAAAAATAAGCAAAACATTATGTGGTAGATCTTGAACATCTTTTAGCTTATAAGCAAGTCCAAGAAGTGCTGTCATATGTCCATCATGACCACAGGCATGCATTTTTCCTTGATGTGCACTTTTAAATGATACACCTGTTTGTTCTTCAATTTCTAAAGCATCGATATCACTTCTAAAAGCAAGTGTTTTTTCTTTATGAAAATCAAGATAAACAGCAATTCCCGTTTCTGTTATTTTTAAAGGCTGATACCCCATTTTTTCTAATTCTTCATAAAGATACTTTGATGTTTTATATTCTTGAAAACCGATTTCAGGAATGGCGTGTAAATGACGACGCCATGTCCTTATTTGATCTAATAATTGTTCCATAATCGTATCCTAGATTTTACGTAAATCATCCATTAATTGTGTTTTACCTTCAGTTTTTTCATCTTTTTGTTCCTTGATGATTCTTGCTGGATTTCCAACAACAACCGCACCAGCAGGTACATCTTGAGTAACAATACTTCCTGCACCTACAACTGCACCTTTACCAATATGAACACCTTCGATAACAACCGCATTTGCACCAATTAAAACATCATCTTCTAGAATAACAGGTGAAGCACTAGGTGGTTCAATAACACCAGCTAACACTGCTCCAGCTCCAACATGACAATGTTTTCCAACTTCAGCACGTCCTCCTAAAACAGCACCCATATCGATCATTGAGCCTTCACCAATTTTAGCACCGATATTGATAACAGCACCCATCATGATAACGGCATTATCTCCAATAGAAACATTTTCACGAATGAAGCATCCTGGTTCAATACGAGCGTTGATATTTCTCATATCTAACATTGGAATCGCACTATTACGACGATCTTGTTCAATAAATGAATCTTTGATTAAATCTTTATTTTCTTCAACATAAGCATTGATGGCATCTAAATCTCCAATAGCAATTTTAAAATGACTATCTCCAAATAAATGGAATGCATCTGTATCAGGTAAATTTTCACCTTTTAAATACATTTTAATTGGTGTTTGTTTCTTTGCATCACCAATATACTTAATAATTTCTTCTGCTGTTTGTAACATAAATTTCCTCCTTATATTTTTATTTTTCCTTCAAACACAGTTGTTGCTGGACCTGTCATAAAAATATGTCCCTCTTGAAGTTCAATTTCTAACTTTCCTCCAAGAAGCTCAACTGTTGCTTTTTCTTTACAATAACCATTCAAATAACTTGCATACATAACGGCACAAGCACCTGTTCCACAAGCCATTGTCTCACCGCTGCCTCTTTCCCATACACGCATTTTTAAATAATGATCATTGATTACTTCAACAAATTCAGTATTGACTGATTCTGGAAATATTTGATGATGTTCAAATTGTTTTCCTATTGTTTCAATATCAAAATCTAATGAATCAACATACGTAATGACATGGGGATTCCCCATAGAAACAGCTGTTAAAGCATATTCTTGATCTCCAATCATCACTTTTTCATTAATCATTTTTTCTTGATCAAAAATAACAGGAATGTCTTTACAATTTAAAATTGGTTCTTGCATATCTACTTTTGCGCCAACAACTTCATCCCCATCAAAAATAAGTTCTACAATACGTAAACCTGCCTTTGTTTCAATATTTAAAACCTTTTTATCTGTTAAATGATGGTCATAACAAAATTTAGCAAAACAACGAATTCCATTTCCACACATCATTCCTTCACTACCATCTAGATTGAACATACGCATTTTAAAATCATATTGATCAGACTTTAAAATAACGATCATCCCATCTCCACCAATACCAAAATGGCGATTTGAAATACGACTAATAAATTCAGCATCCATCGGTACTTCTTGATGGATTCCATCAACATAAATATAGTCATTTCCAATACCTTCCATTTTTGTAAAATGTAATTTCACTTTATCACCTCACATTGTTTAAAACAATTTTACCAAAATGATAATTTTTTTCAATCTTCTTTATCATTTAATTTTACGACATCACATAAAAACACATGATTGAACCATTGTTCTATTATAGTTTTCATCTATATTATAACCATGAAAGATCAATCATCTTTCGTTAAATAATAAATTCATATTCCCTTCCCAATTATTATTTAAAAAAAGTCTTTAAAAAAGGCTTTTTTGTTTAATAAGAAATATTCAGTTCACAATTGTTTATTATGATAATAGCAAGAAAGATAAATAATATTTAAACATCTTTCTTAGAAAAAATTTTTTTCAAATTTCCTTCCCTTATAAAACATTATATATCGTAAACGAATAAAGGATCCTTCTTGGATCCTTTATTTTGTTTCTAATTCTTCTTTATATTCTAAATATTCATCGTATGTTGATAAACGATCAATCATACCATCTTTATTAAATTCAATAATTCTATTAGCAATTGTTTGTACAAATTGATGATCATGACATGTAAATAAAATATTTTCTTTAAATTGAATAAGGCCTTGGTTTAAAGCTTGAATTGATTCAAGATCCAAATGGTTTGTTGGTTCATCAAAAATAAGAACATTTGCATCTTCCATCATCATTTTAGCCAGCATACATCTTACCTTTTCTCCTCCAGATAAAACATTTGCTTTCTTTAAAGCTTCTTCTCCAGAGAATAATACTCTTCCTAACCATCCTCTTAAATCTTGTTCATAAACCGTTCCATCTGTAAATTGTCTTAACCAATCAACAAGTGATAATTCACAGTCATTAAAATATTTTGAGTTATCTTTAGGAAAATAAGATTGGCTTGTTGTCACACCCCATTTAAATTCTCCTTCATAATCTTCATCTTCACCCATAATAATTTTAAAGAACGCTTCTGTTGCTTTATCATCTCCTACAAAAGCAACTTTTTCATTTGGTTGAATAGAGAATGAAACATTATTAATAAGTTTTTCTCCATCAACTACTTTAGTAAGACCTTCAACATTTAAAACGATATTTCCTACTTCTCTTCCTGGTTTAAAACCAATAAATGGATATCTTCTAAGAGATGGTTTAATATCAACCATTTCTAAGTTATCTAATAATTTCTTTCTAGAAGTTGCTTGTTTGGCTTTTGAAGCATTGGCACTGAATCGTGCAATAAATTCTTCTAATTCTTTTTTCTTTGCTTCAGCTTTTTTATTTTGATCTTTCGCTTGTTGAATTTGCATTTGACTATATTCATACCAGAAATCATAGTTTCCAACGTATAATTGAATACGGCTATAGTCAATATCAGCAATATGTGTACAAACTTTATTTAAAAAATGGCGGTCATGAGAAACAACAATAACAGTATTTTTGAAATTTAACAAGAAGTTTTCTAACCAATTAATACTTTTTAAATCCAAGTGGTTTGTTGGTTCGTCTAATAATAAAATATCTGGATCACCAAATAAGGCTTGCGCTAATAAAACTTTTACTTTTTGATTTCCATCTAAATCTTTCATATACATATCATGAAACTCAGAAGTAATTCCTAAACCATTAAGCATTGTTTCAGCATCAGCTTCAGCATTCCAACCATCCATATCCGCAAATTCACCTTCTAATTCACCAAGTAAAATACCATCTTCATCATTAAAATCTTCTTTTGCGTATAATCTTTCTTTTTCTTGCATGATTTCATAAAGTCTTTTATTACCCATAATAACAGTTTCAACAACTTTATTTTCATCATAAGCAAAGTGATCTTGTTTTAAAACAGATAATCTTTTATGAGGTTCAATAATAACTTCCCCTTTATTAGGTTCAATTTCTCCTGCTAAGATTTTTAAAAATGTAGATTTACCAGCACCATTGGCACCAATAATTCCATAACAGTTACCTTCTGTAAATTTAACAGAAACATTTTCAAATAATGCTCTATCTCCATATCTTAATGAGACATTTTGTGTTGATATCATATCGTCATTCCTTTCTTTTAAGTAGCTTTGGTATTATGACATAAAACACAAAAAATGTCTATTAAAAGTAGATAAAATGGATTTTTAATATATTTATTTAATTTCAAATGACAATCTTGAAATACTTTTTCAATGACTTTCCATATCATCAAAGACGGGTTTTCTTTATAAAATTGATATCCTCTATAATTTAGCGTATCCACTTCTTTCTATTTCATCTCTCATAATATTTTTCCTGCTTGTCTTGCATTAATTACTAAAAGTTTCCTATTTGAACTTTCAAGTCATTTTCTAACAACAATCTAATCCTTTCTATAAATGAAGGAACATTTTCATTTATGCTATATTGCCCCGTTTTTCTAAATTATGACATTAAAATAAAACATCCATTATTTATATATAGAAATTTATTTTTTGAACATAATAAAAGTGAATCCTTCATCGATTCACTTTTATTAGATATCTTATTTATCTTGAGAATGTCTTTCACCAATTTGGAATTCTTCTTGATGATCAAACATATATCTTACTGAAATAGGTGTATCTCCTGTAAGTATTGTAAAGTCTTTTGTATGAATATCCATTTTACCTTCTCTGATTGCTTGAGCAAATGTAACCATTCCATCTGATGAAAATGGTGCTTCTGAATCTTTTTGGAATACACCATCTGTTGTTCTAGGAACACCCATAGCATCCCAAATTTGATAATTTTCTTCATCTGTCACATTCACAAATGGAACATGATTTCCTGTACTGACATCTCCAATAGCACAGAATGTTGAAATTGTCATTAATTCTAGACCATTGATGTTCCATACTTTATGATGGAATTCGTTTGATCGATGTAAAGCATAAGCTAATGCTTTCGCACAGTCTTTACGTGAAATGTAAGCCATTAAACCATCACCTTGTGAATTTGTAAGTGGTGCATTCATATGTGCATAAGTAAAGTAATTTGTGATCATTGCTTCAGCATATTGAGAATTTCTCATAAATTGATAATCCAAACCAACTTCTTGAATATATTTTTCAGTATAAATATGATCTTTCTTTTCTACTGATGGATTTGTTTCATCATCAGCATTGACTAAAGATGTATAAATAATTTGTTTAACACCTGCAGCTTTAGCAGCATCTACTGCATTTTTATGCGCATTTTGTCTTTTAGCACCAACAAATGGCATAGAAATCAATGCTAGAGCATCTGCTCCTTTAAAAGCTTCAGCTAATCCATCAGGATTATTAAAGTTTGTGACATGTGTTTCAATTCCCTTTTCAGCATATTTCTTTAGTGATTCTTCACTATATCCACAAAAAATTAAATTTTCTACTGGTTCTAGTGTTAATAAAACATCAGCCGTTAATTGACCTAAGTTACCATCAACACCAGTTAATAATAATTTACCCATGATTCTTCCTCCTATTTTACAGTAATATGATAACATTTTCACAAGATAATCATAGTCCTTATTTATTAATAAAGACTATAAGTTTTACTTATAGTATTTAACCAATACCTTGACAATTTCTCCATAATATTGACTATGAACCCCTTCTTCTTGGTACCATTCATAAACATGTTCATCAACACTCTTTGAATCAAAATCACTTTTACCCATAACCTTACATAAAATAACGACTGAACTCTCTTTAAAATAAGGAGCAACATCTTCATTATTAACAGTCGTTCCACACTTTTCCATTTTATTTTCATCTCTACCAGAAACACATCCAAACTAACCTAATTGATTTTTATGTTCTTGATCCATAAAACATATAGAATTATATTTAGCTTGATCAAAAATATGTTTAGAGTAACGTGTTTTATGTACATAAACTGTAGCCATTGGTTTTCTCCATAAAACACCAAATCCAGCCCAACCAATTGTAAGCCCATTGGTTTCATTTCCATCACTAGCAATAGCTGGTTTTAAAAGGATTAATATATTTGATTAAATCTTTTACTTCTATTTCTTTCATCCAACTCATCTCCTTAAACACCTTTATTAATACCTATAATAAACAAAAATAGGCAATGGATTTTCCATTGCCTACAGTTTATTTACTTGTCTTTTCTTTTCTTCATTAGAACTTTTATAATTCTCAGGTAAATTAAGTTTAAGTGACTGAACACCTAATAACTCCATCAATATATTCATATCCATACAACTTTTTAAACATCTTTCTTTATACATATTCCTTAAATCCTTAAAAGTTGTTTTAAATTCATATTTACTTCCTATACGATCCAATCCTCTTTGTAGTTTAGTAACTTCACTGACAACATATAAATTTGATGTTAAATAACAATCACTTTCTTTATCTTTTAAATATTCTTGTAAATAAAAAAATAACTCCTTTGGAATTGTTATATCTCTTAACATGGGCCATTCTACATCATAGACTTCATAAATCGTTTTGGATCCTATATCATCATTTTTAGTTCTTTGAGCTCTTTTACTTATATGAATCAATTGATTTTCTAAATCTATATCACTTACTTTTAAAGCAACGATTTCTCCTATCATCATTCCTGTATCCATCGCAAGTAATATACTTAAACAAATATCATTGTTTTTATTTAAACAGTATTGATGTAATTGTTTGAATTGTTTATCTGTTAGATATGCTGTTTCTTTCTTTTCTTCTTCTATTTTGAGTAATGAAAAATCAATATGGTTGAAGCCATATTGATTTTCATAGGTTGTATAGATTGCTTTTAAGACATTTTTGATTGTTTTTACTACACTTGATGATAATCCTTTATTAAGTAATTTCATCAAGTATTCTTTGATAATATTTATATTTAATTGATCCAATGAATTATGACCAAAGAAACTTATTAAATAATTATTAATAATCATCTCATATTTATCATATGTAGATGGTTTTACATCTTCTTTCTTACTTCTTAACCACTCAAAACATAATGTTTGACTATTAAGCAATGTGTTGTCACCTCCTATAACTAGCTATTTTTTACAAAATGTAAAGAAAAATTTATAATTCTTTTATCAGCAATAATTTTTCTTTATTAGATTTAATGATTTCAAACTTATTCTTTTTATAAAATGCAACTGCATTTTTATTATCTGAATAAACTTCTAATTGTAAATATTTCATTCCTTGTGACCTGCAATATCTTTCACATTCACTTAACAAAAGACTTCCATAACCTCTATTTTCTATATCCTTCTTCACAGCAATCATTGATAAAAAAGCCTTTTTTGAATCATAATCGTTACAGTAGAATGTACAAAATGAAATGATTTCCTTATTATGGATCAATATAATAGTATTTCCATACTTATCTAGTTTTGATGCGTATTCTCGTTTATCAATTAATCCTTCATTTAAAGATTTTAAAGTAGGTGTAAACAATTCTAATATTTTAGATAATTGTTCTACCCTCCCCCTCTTCAATAAGGCATAAGTATGCATATCAACAAATTCAACATTTTTATACTTTGCTTGCTTTTTAGTTTCCTCTCTAACAAAAACAACTTCTTCATATAGATGTTGTGCTCTTTTATTAATGTCTAATACTGTTAGTTCAATTCGATGCAAATTCAAGTTATTGAATGCATGATTTACCATTTCTTTTACTGCAAAGGTACTTAATCCTTTATTTTGTTTTTCATTATTTCCTATCATAATATGTAGTTTACCAGACTGATTCATATGATCAATTGAAACCAAACTAATTAATCCTAATATCTCATCATCATTATCATCAACGATTGCACAACATACTTGATTATTTCGATGATTCATATAATTTTCGTACCATTTTTCATCTACTTTTTTATTAATGTAACGATAGGGTAAACGTGAAATTAAATCACTATCGTTACGCCATTTATTTATTGTTGAAATATCTTTTTTTTCAAATTCTCTTAACTTATACATTTCATCACCTCCGAAACAACATATTTCATATCATCTATCATATATCTTTGATCAACAGGTAAAGAAAGAATATCCTTCGCCATTGAATATTCAAGTTCATTTTCTTTACAAATATCAAAAACTGCTGGCCATAATGTAGGAATATATATTTTCTTTTTTTGTAATTCTTTTCTAATCTTACTTCCATTTTCCATATATAAGGGATACATGTATGCGCCTGAAGGAATTAATAAATTACACTTATTGATATTTTTAAAAAAATTGTATAGATATTCAAAATTCTTTGTTCTTCTTTCTTCTATTAGCTTATAATCCAATCCGTATAATATATTTAAAGTCAGTTTAGACATTTTCTTAATGGCTTCATTTAAAAAGAACTTGTTGTTTTTTGAATATTCATCATAAAATTCTGATGCTGTTCTTTCATATCTTCCTAATAAAAAATTCATACGATTGTAAAACTCATCTTGTTCTATTATATTTTGTCTTTTATTACAGTAAAGTATAGCTCCATCGGCTACACCAACGAATTTTCTACATGTATACAGTGTATTAATATTCTTTAAAGGTTGAAAATATGCCTGTGCATTATCAATAATTGTATAGTTGTCATATATATTTGCTAAATAATCATTGCTCAACTGACCATAAAAATTAACGATGTATATCCATTCATCGTCTTCTTTTTTCAAATCAATTGGTTTAAAATCTAAACCAATTGAATAATAACGAACTGATACATTTCTATCTCATAATACTTTATTGCATGAATCACACATAAACTTTGGCGTCACTATTTTTTTGATATTATTAACTTCTATTAGATATGCTAATGCATTTCTTCCACAATTAAGTTTAATACTATCCTCATACAACATTTTTCCTGTAAATGAATCTAGTTCAATATATCCGCCTATTTCTTTCATTTTAATTCTCCAAAAGAACTTTACACCATTCATCAGAATGATCCATCATATGTAACATTTGTTCCATATTATCAAACTTCATAAAAACAATTCCTAGTGCTTTCGATGCATTGTCAAAGTACTCAACTTTATCCCCTGCTTTTTTATATAACGATTTTTTTATAATGTACTGAGAAATATTTTTAGAAAAATCAATTTTTTTGTATAATCCATTATTTATAGAATGTAAATTGTATGTAGAATAAAAATTGTGATTGTTTGATAATTTTATTACTACAGTTTCTCCCATAGAAGCTAATACTGCCTTTTCAACTAAATCAATTTTATAAATTTCACTTAACAAATCAGGTATCATATTTCCACCAGCTCGTGGGCCTATATCAATAAACCAAATATTGTCATTTTTATCAATAACTAATTCTACATTTACAGATCCAAATTTTATATGCAAACCAGTTATAAGTCTTTGTAATTCTTTTTTTATTGCTTCTATATCTTGCTTTTCTAACAATAATGGATAGCTTTTCCCAACAGGAACCAAAGGATTTGCTTTATTATCTCTATGGCAATTTAACAATCCAAATAATTCTATTTTTCCATCCACAACAAATATATCTCCACCTACAAGGTATTTATGTTTTTTTTCAATATACTCTTCAATTATTATTCTATTCGTTTTAGAAAACGAAAATGCAAAGCATAGTGCATTACTAATATCATCTATTGAATTCAATACAGTAGCTCCCTTGCTTCCAGATGAATCTACCGGTTTGATGATGATTGGATATTTAAACATGTTATTTTTCAAATCATTGATTGCATCATCTACATTTGAATATCCTTTTGCCTGTGGTGTACAGAAATCATTTTCTGCCAGGAATTTTCTAAATCTATCTTTATTGCAAAGGATTTCTACTGAATCATAAGGGTTACCTGGAAGTCCTAATTTTTCAGCTACATAGGCTGCTGTTGGTGCAGCAGGATCTGATGCATATGCCAGTATTCCATCGATTTTTTCTTTTTCAGCTATTTCTAGTATTTTTTCCTTATCTGTTGTACTTTCTAAATAGAATTTATCTGCTGCATATTGACCAGGATTGTCATCTAAAAAATCACATAAAATTGTATAATATCCTAGTCTCTTTGCAGTTTCTATTGCAATGACCTGTTGTGCTGATCCACCTAATAACAATATCTTCTTCATTACATTGTTCCTCTACAAGACAAGATGATTTCGCATATCTTGTCTACTGTTTCTAAATCTAAATCTGCATATAATGGTAATGTAAGTACTCTTTTAGAAATATGTAAGGCTACTGGTGTTTGATCCACATCAAATCTTCCATGGAAACAGTCAAATGTGTTTGTTAGTGGATAGAAGTATTTTCTAGAAAAGATTCCATGTTCTCCTAATCTATCCGATACTTCATTTCTAGTGGCACCATAGATATTTTCTTCAATGATGATTGGAAAATAAGCATAGTTTGGTTCTACGTCTTCTTGGATTGGATTTAACTGAATACCTGGTACTCCTTGTAAATGTTGTATGTATCTTTCTACGACATGTTTGCGTTTTTCAATTTCTTCATTGATATGTCTTAAATTGCATAATCCCATTGCAGCCTGAAATTCATTCATCTTAGCATTTGATCCAACACCATCGACTTCTACCTGATTTTTAATACCGAAATTTTTAAGCTTATAAAGTTCTCTTCCTAAAGCTTCATCTTTAAAGCATACTGCTCCGCCCTCAATCGTATTGAATACCTTAGTTGCATGAAAACTGAACATGGAAGCATCACCAAATGATCCAATACCTTTTCCTTTGTATCTCACTCCAAATGTATGAGCTGCATCATAGATGACCTTAAGATCATGCTTCTTAGCAATTCTTTCAATTTCTTCTACATTGCATACATTTCCATAGACATGTACTGGCATAATGGCACATGTTCTATCTGTAATCAATGATTCGATCTTTGTAACATCCATTGTAAAATCTACTGGATTGATGTCACAAAATATCGGTGTCAATCCATTTCTTACAATCGCATGTGTTGTTGAAGCAAAAGTAAAAGGAGTAGTTATCACTTCTCCTTTTAAATTCATTGCCTGTAATCCTAGCTCTAATGACAAATGTCCATTTGTCATTAGAGATATATTTTCTACACCTAAATAATCTTTTAATTGAGCTTCCAATTTTTTATGTTTAGCTCCCATATTCGTTAACCAATGTGTATCCCATATATCTCTTATTTCTTCTACATATTCATCTAGCTCTGGCATAGATGAACGTGTTACTAATATCTTATCCATAATTTACACCTTCCCTTTTTATATAAAATAAAAAAAGTCTAAACCGACTTTTCTTTTTTTCTATTCTTGATCATATTGATGATATACATAAATGATTCCAATCTAAATATTCTTGATAACAATATATAGATCATTCCTCCAATTAAAACCTGTACACTAATGAGTAATAATGAATTATTGATAATAAAACTTAAAGGATAAATAATAACCGACATAAACAATGACAATAATATACTTGGCATCATATCTTTAATCTGATCTATATAACTATATTTTAATATTTTTGAATTAGGATATGCATTTATGAAACTGCTTAGTATTGTTGAAATAATCATACTCAAAGCTATAGCCATTACGCCATAATTCATTGAAACTAACAATAATCCTAATCCCATAATTTTTTTTACTACTTCAAGTTTTAGAAGTATGTCACTTCTACCTATAGCTTTTAAAGATTCCAAGTTAGCAGTATGAATTGGCCAAAAAGCAAAGTTGAAACAAGCTATTTGAAGATAAGGAACACATGGTAACCATTTATCTGTAAGCATCCATACAACAAGCGGTTTTGATATAACTGCTAGTCCAAACATTAATGGCCACATAATGTATGAACTGGTTTTTATAGCTCTTCTTGTCATATTTTTAACAACTTCTAAATTCTCTTGATTCTTAGATATTGCAGGAAATAACACACTGCTTATTGAGGTATTGACATTCGCAACTACTAACTGTGGATATTGTTGTCCTCTATTGTAATAAGCCAAATCAGCTGAGGTATATTTCCCACCAATAACAAGACTTCTAATCTGTTGATATCCTGTATCAATCAAATTCGAAACAAGTATTTTCCATCCAAAAGAAAAAAGAGACTTAACTCTTTTAAATGAAAATACAAAATTTGGTCTCCATCTGACTGTAAACCATAATACAGTTGTATCTACAATAGTATTCGTCAGATACTGCCCTACCAAAGACCAGATTCCAAAACCATTATATGCCATAACACAACCAACAACGCCTGATAACAACGTACCAAACAATGTTGAAAAGAAAAATCTTTTAAATAGCATATTTTTAGAAACATAAGCCTGTTGTACAGAGTTAAAAGCAGCAATTGGTACTCTTAATCCTAGTACTCTAAGTACGCTACACAAGATTTGACTTTCATAAAAATCGGCAATATATGGTGCTGATATAAACAATATTCCATATATAATAAAAGAAATTCCTAAGCTAAAATATAAGACAGATGAGTAATCTATGTTGTCAACATGAAGTTTCTGTATCAATGCATTACCAAAACCCGCATTAGCAAAAACATCAGCAATAGTAATGAATACCATTACCAATGCAATGGTTCCATACTCTGTAGGTGAAAGCAATCTAGCAAGAACAACAGAAACAATGAATGTTACAATTTGTGCAAACATTCTTTCGCTGAACTTCCATATTAAATTTGATATAACTTTATTCATTATTTTTCAGTTTAACCCCTTCTACATAAATTTTCTATTCACTTATTCTTTTGCAATATTTAAATAAGTCTTATAGCAATTAGTTGCGATTACTTGACATGTTTCTTTAAACTTATCAAAACTATCCGTTTCTTTGCTTCCTAAAAACGTCGTTCTGCATTTTGATATTGACTCATAAATAATACTTTTTGATTTTTTAGCTTTGAACCTTATCATTTCTTCTCATCCTTAGTCAAAATAGATGCAATTTTCTCACATGCTGTTCCATCTCCATATGGATTAGAAGCATGTGCCATCTTTTTATATTCTTCTTCATTTTCTAATAACAATTTGAAATTGCTATATATTGTTTCTTCATTAGTTCCTACTAGTTTTAATGTTCCTGCTTTGATTCCTTCTGGTCTTTCTGTTGTATTTCTCATAACAAGAACTGGTTTTCCTAGTGATGGGGCTTCTTCTTGAATTCCTCCACTGTCTGTTAGAATCATATAACTTCTTGCTAAGAAGTTATGAAAATCTAAAACTTCTAATGGTTCAATAATATGTACACGATCACAGTCACCTAATTCTTGTTTAGCTGCTTCTCTTACCACTGGATTCATATGAATTGGATAAATGATTTTGACATCGTCATGTTCATCAATAATTCTTCTGATGGCTCTAAACATATGATGCATTGGTTCTCCTAAATTTTCTCTTCTATGCGCAGTTAACATGATTAATCTTGAATCACTTGACCATTCCAATTCAGGATGATTGTAATCTTCTCTTACTGTTGTCTTTAAAGCATCGATGGCTGTATTTCCTGTAACAAAAATACTTTCTTCCTTTTTTCCTTCATTTAATAAGTTTTGTCTGCTCATTTCTGTAGGTGCAAAATTATATTTGGCTATAATTCCTACAGCTTGTCTATTAAATTCCTCTGGATATGGAGAATAGATATCATAAGTTCTTAATCCTGCTTCTACATGTCCTACTGGAATTTGTAAATAAAAACAAGCCAATGCAGTAACAAAGGTTGTGGAAGTGTCTCCATGAACCAATACTACATCTGGCTTGACTTCTTCAAGTACATCTTTAATTTTATTTAATATGTTTGTTGTAACATCGAACAATGTTTGTTTATCTTTCATAATAGAAAGATCATAATCAGGCTTTACATCAAAAGCTTGTAAAACTTGATCCAACATTTGTCTATGTTGTCCCGTAACGCAAACAAATGTTTCTAATTCTTCATGTTTTTTTAGTTCATTTACTAATGGACACATCTTTATTGCTTCTGGTCGTGTTCCAAATACTAACATTATTTTTTTCAATATTCATCCCTTCTTTCTAAAAAATAAAATCTATATGTTTCCTAATTAAAACAACATTATTTTATTAAATTCTACACAAAATCATGATTATTTAAAACTCTATTTATAAACGTTGGAAAAACAATACCCAATATAACTAATATTTTTCTTTTTTTTGTTAGACTATTAAAATTTTTAGAAACTACTATCTTTCTGTAATTACCTTTTACCATTAAAACATCAAATTTATATTCTTCTATTTTTTCGCATATATATTTGTGATAAACTCTATCGTAATATCTATCAAAATCTAATAAAAATGCTATCATATTCTCATCATGCTTAACTCTTAACTTTTTGTTTCTATATACTCTATTTGTCCATGAACCATCAGCAGCAACTCTATGTTTTGCCATTATCTTATCAATATAATGTATTTCACCTAATGTAGCTGCATGTAATAGTAATGTATAATCACCAATTCCACGATTATAATATATATTCGGCTGATTTAGCACACATTCCTTTCGAAACATTTGTGAAGCAAGTTGTGTAGGATTATCATATTTTATTACTTTTTGAATATCAATTATTCCATCTTTTGTTAATGTGTGCACCTCACTTAATTTCTTTTCAGTATTTGCTTCAATATTTTCATAAGCATGGCAACACATCGAGCATTTGTCATGAGCATTCATATAATCGTATAATATTTGAAGTTTATTTGGATCATCCCAATAATCATCCCCCTCACAATAAGCAATATATTTTCCTTTCATTAACGGATAAATAAACTCTTTTATAAACATTTTGTTCCTACTATATTGATTTTCTATTTGGAAAATCGGTTTTATAAAATCATACTTTTTTGCATACTCTCTTATAATATCAGCTGTACGATCTGTAGATGCATCGTCATGAACAATAACTTCAAATTTAAAATTAGTTTTTTGCATAACAAATCCATCCAAAGCCTTTCGTATATATTTTTCATGATTATATGCAAGACATTGTATAGAAACCATAATCTCTGTATTCATTTATTATGCCTCCCAATTAATATTTTCTTTTATTATCTTTCCAGGATAGCCACCAATAACGGTGTTTGTTTGACTAAATTTTTTTGTAATACAACTATTCATTGCTATTATACTATTTGTTGGGATTATTGTTCCCTTCAGTATCTTAACATCTTGTCCTATCCACACATGATTTCCAATGGATACATCTCTACTTCTATTAATATGTTTCCCATTTTGAAAAATTGGATGCCCATCGCAATCTCTAATATGTACATTCCATCCCAAAATACAATTATCACCAAAAGAAATATTCTTATTACAAATCAAAGATAGATTACAATTACTATAGAAATCATTTCCAAAGGTTATATTCCCAAAAGATCTAATCAGTACTCCTCTTGAAATAGATGCTCTACCATTAAAATACATTTTAGATTTTTTTCCCAAAACCATACATCCTTTTTGTTCATGGGCTACTCCATAAGCACCATCAATCCCAATTTTTATAGAGAAAGTTCTAGCACTATCTGGAACAATCATTGCTCCCCTATGTATTTCTACAACTTTAACTTTTCTACTAATTAAAATTGGCAAATGTATTGCTTGTTTAAAATCGAATATTCTAAAATTAATTAAAACAGTTTTTGGTAAATCTAATAAATGTTTTAATAAAAATTTAATATAGTTCATTTTAGCTCCTTCTAATTTAAAAATAAATAAAATCACTTTAATAAAAAAACACCTGTCAAATAAAGATTTTTTATAAATCATAGATTTTGTTATTTGTTTAAAAGTAAATTATACTCACATAGATTTTTCTTTTTACTTTATTCATATTTCTTTTATATGAATATCATCGAATTATTCTTCGTTCTGGTCAATAAGATTAGTACCACATCACGTTTGTTTACTAAATTATCAATATAATGATTGAATATCTTCTACAAGAGAATTTAATTTATGATTTTTTGTATTATCTATAACATTTTTCAAATTGTACTAATTTTTTTAACCAAAAACCTCACCAAAGTTAAATATTGGTGACTAAAGTTGGAAAATTATTTGTTGATAGTGAATTTTATATAAATGCGTAAAGTTATTTAGCTTTAATGATATTTATTAATCAATTATCAACATTTATCTTTATTACAGTGAATTACTAAAATTGAGTCAAACAGACAATCTTCTTTATGATAATCATCAATAGATACACATTTATAATCCAATGAAGTAGAAAGTTTAACATATTGAAGTAAGTAATTATCTTCTAAAGTTAACAATAATAAAGATTTAATCAGATATTTTTTGAACATTTCTATCATTTTCTTATGAAGTCCAGCAATTCTTAAAATATTGATTTCACAAGAAGAAATCAATAAAAATTATAATTATTACTTTCACAATTTAAATTTTTTTCTTAATTAACCATATGACGCAGCTTTCTAAATAAGGTTTAAATTTATAAAATTAAAACTTTGATTTTATACATAAAATATGGCTTTTATATTCATAAAACTCAACGGTTAATAATTACCTTTTTGAGATGATCAATTAAGAATTTTTTTAAAGGTGTTTCCATTCGTAAATTTTTGATTATATATTAATCTTATCAAACACATTATCATAAAATTGGCGAAGCATCTTAAATTTATAAATCAAATTACCTAATTCGTTTCAATATGTTCATCTAGCAATAACACATTTACTTTTTATCCATCAAATAAACCATCTATTTCAATATTCTTGTTCGTGTTCTAAAAATATTTTCATATATTAATACCATTAATCTCTTCTAAATAAATCTCTCGTATATACTTTTTCTTCTACATCATCTAGACAACTATCATAGCGGTTCGCTATGATTGCTTGACTTAGTTCTTTAAATTTATTTAAGTCATTGACTACTTCACTTCCAAAGAATGTTGTTCCATCTTCTAATGTTGGTTCATAAACAATGACTTTAGCTCCTTTGGCTTTGATTCTTTTCATAACTCCTTGGATTGATGATTGTCTGAAGTTATCACTGTTTGATTTCATTGTTAATCTAAAAATACCTATGACAGTTTCTTTTTCTTGTTCCTTGTCATAAGTATTTTTGTCTTGGTAGCTATAGTAGTTTGCTTTTTCTAATACTTGATCTGCTATGAAATCTTTTCTTGTTCTGTTACTTTCTACGATGGCTTCTATTAAGTTTTGTGGGACATCTGCATAATTAGCTAATAACTGTTTTGTATCTTTTGGTAAGCAGTATCCTCCATATCCAAAGGATGGATTATTGTAATGTGATCCTATTCTTGGATCTAGACATACTCCATTGATGATCTGTTGTGTATCTAATCCTTTTAATTCTGCATATGTATCTAATTCATTAAAATATGATACTCTAAGTGCTAAATAAGTATTCGCAAATAGTTTTACTGCTTCTGCTTCAGTAAATCCCATAAATAAAGTATCTATATCTTCTTTAATAGCTCCTTCTTGTAATAATGATGCAAAGGTATGTGCCGCTTCTACAAGTCTTTCATCTTCCATGTCTGTTCCTACAATGATTCTTGAAGGATATAGATTATCATACAATGCCTTTGATTCTCTTAAGAATTCAGGAGAAAAGATGATATTCTTACTTCCAGTCTTTTCTCTGATACTTTGTGTATATCCTACTGGTATTGTACTTTTGATGACCATGATAGCATCTGGATTGATTTCCATTACCTGTTGAATTACACTTTCTACTGCACTTGTATCAAAGAAATTCTTCTTTGAATCATAGTTAGTTGGTGCAGCAATGATAACAAAAACAGCATCCTTATATGCATCTTCTGCATTCAAGGTTGCTGTTAGATTTAATTCTTTTTCTTTTAGATATTTTTCTATATATTCATCTTGAATAGGACTGATTCGATTATTGATCTTATTGACCTTATCTTCTATGATATCCACAGCCATCACTTCGTGATGCTGTGCTAACAATGTAGCGATACTCAATCCTACATATCCTGTTCCTGCGACTGCAAGTTTCATTTTCTATTCATCTCCCTTAAAATTATAGATTGTTTTTTATTTATTCCTACTAACTTTATACTTATTGCTTTAATTTCCTCTAAAGTTTTTGTTATAGCTTTTATATTTAATTTGATTAGATTTTTATAAATAACTATTAATTAACAGCATCAATCAACAACTTCCATCCTTCAAATACATCATTCATTTTTATTTATTGTTACATCATACAACTGCTAGTAATTCTTTAATTTATTCTCTGCTATTCACATCATAATTACTTCTAAATAATATTATTTTTTTATTTAACTTTTTTGAAACTTAGTATAATATATTGTTTTCTATTATTCGTATATATTGCTATCCAAGTTAAAATATAGAAAAAATATTCATTAAACCATATATGATCAACAGCTAATACAATTATAAAAAATACAATTTGTATTAAACCTTGTTTTTTTATATTTTTTAATATATTTAAGATTATAAAAATTAAAAAAACTATTCCAAAAATACCATAATTCAATAATATACAAACTAAATCATTTGAATAATCACTAGATAATCCAAAATAATTTGCATACTGATTAATTCCTACCCCAAAAAATTTATTAAATATATTATACTTTGAAAATAAAATAATATTTCCTAATAATCGCTGACTTACTGAAGAAGTATCTCTATTTAAATCTTTTCCTATGTGATTATATCTTCCAATATAATAATTAAATATATTTTGTATAGCATCATTTGAAAAATATAAAATTATAAATCCAATTAATACAATAATAATAATTCCTATTAATTGAAATTTTCTATTAATTGAAATATCTCCTATAATAATTATCAATATGGAAACAGTAATAACACCTATTATACCTAGTACCGTACCAGAAAGAATACATGCTATAGACAAAATTGCAGCTGTTTTATATTTTTTATTTTGTAGACAATAAGCAAAAATTGGTATTTCATATAAAGCAAGATACGAAGGCTCCTCAAAAAAGGAATGCACTCGTATACTTCCTGTTATATCAATTAATGATCCAAATTCACTATATTGACTTAAGGGAAGCGGTAATTTACCCGTATAAAAATTTGAAATTCCCGCTGAAACAAAAACAAACTGTATTATTGCTAATATTGCGCAAAATATACCGATTTTAATAATAATATAAATAAAAAAATCTTTATTAATATGTTCCCAAATATATCCATAAGCAAAAAGATATATGAAAAACATTATAGATACACGTATTGCCAAACTGAATTTAATATTATTTCCTGAAAAAGTCATAGCTACAAATGATTCAATCACTAATACAAATAGTAAAGTTAACCACAATCTGCTTGCTCTTAAATTTCTTTCTTTTACAATACTAACAAAACATACAAAAATAATTATTACATTTGAAATTGACATTCCTTCAGATTTTATAGCATATGGACTTAAAATTGGCAATAGAGCCATAATAATCATTAATAATTTATCATTTTTAGAAATATCTTTAAAATTAATCATATGCAAGAAGATAGCCTCTCTGTTAATAATTTTACATGTCTAGATTTATTATAGTATGTTTCAAAAATTGATGTTATTCCACTCTGAACAGTTTCAGAATCTATTTCTAATATTACTTTATTAATGATTTTATCAATTTCATTTTTATCATCTAAACAAATCATAAAATCATACATCTTTGAAATTTTATAAAAATCTATAAGACATTGACTAAAAATAGGAATTACTCCTGCTGATAAATATGATGATATTTTGGTTGGTGTTGCAACCCTATTTACCATATTATCTTCCCTAATAATAAAACCATATGTACAATCTAATAACTCCTCTTTAACTTGTTCTTTAGGTACTCTTTTTACCAAAAATTTTTTTGCACCTTTTTCTTCTAATATTTTTTTAGCTTCACTCTCTTGAAACGTTAAAACCTTAAAAAAACAATTTGGAACTTTTTTTTCAATTTCTACATAAATATCAACAATTTTGTCAAAACATTGCCAAAGATCTAAAGATCCAACATAAGTAAATGTTTTTTTTGTATAATCCTTTCTATCAAATATTTTAGTATCTAACTCTTCATTAAAACATGGCATTATATATGATTTTTTATCAAAATTAGTTTTTGCAATTTTAGAATAATGAGCCTCCATATATTTAGATACATATAAAATAAATTTTGCTTTTTTCATTGAAAAAACATCTATAAAATTTAATATTTTTTTCCTCAAAAGGCTATGATTTCTCATAAATGATTCATCTGCTGTAGCTCCTTGTTGCCAAATTATAAAATTTTTATAGCCTTTCATATAATATTTAAAAGCATCTATTCCCATAGGAAAGACTATTAAATCGTTCTTTTTTACATTTTGTAAAGTTTTTATATATTTACATGTATATCCTAAATTATCTAATGATAACTTTACAACATCTAAATATTCTTTCAAAACAACAATATTGTTATAATTTATATATATATATGCGTTCATTTCTCTCATTCCTTAAATATTTTTTGCATAGCTTTTCTTACAAAAGCTATATTTTTATAAATTTTATTACTTTGATATTTTTCAAACTTATCTGCATATGTCTTATACACATCTTTTCCTGTTAATTCATACATAATATTAAGTTGTGCAATATGCAATTTGTGATAGAACGGACTACTTATTCTCATCCCGTCTTCGTACATGCTCCAATATCCAATATCATAATCTGATAATTTTTGCTCTAAAGTTTTCAAAGTTCTCTCTAAAATATTTTTCACTTCAGAGTCATTAAAATATTTACAATAATCAACAACTCCCCATAATGAAAATATCCAACCATTTAAAATTAATGGATCATCTGTACATTCATAAAAATACACATCTTCTCCCTCATACTTTGTTGTTCCACCCTTATCAATTGGCAACAGCATAAATTTAATTGCTTTTTTTACTGTATCCAAATATTTTCTTTCTTCTAATTCTAAATAAGCTCTAAGTAAAAGTGAAATTCCTTCTCCTTGAGCCATAGAAGAATATGGATGTGACGGATTTTCATAAGCAAATGTTCTCCAACTTCCATCTTCCTGCTGATTATTAACTGCCCAATCAGCTGCTGCCTTTACCTTAGTTAACATCTTTTTATCGTTATTTAATAAAAATAAATCATATGCTCCTAATCCATATTGAAAAATTTCAATAGAAAAATAAATCTTTTCACCTGTATCAACATTAGACATAGGAACTTTATTTCCTAAATCTTCTCTTTTAGTAACTTTCTCTATAAGATTATTGTAATAGCCTTTTATTTCATTTATAGAATAGACTTTACCAACACCTTGATCAACATGAGAAATACTATTTCCTGTCATCATTTTTGTCCATTTCTTTATTTTATATAAACTTATACCCATTTTTTCTCTCCATTATTAAATCAATTCCTTTAATAGTATTTTCATAACATTTTTTGGCTCATATATATGCGCATCAATAATACATTGTTTTCTCATCGCTAATAATAATGATGGATTTTTAGCGAAATCAATTAGATAATTTGACAATTCTTCTACATTTCGTGGTTTAAATAATTTTCCATTAATGCCATCTTTAATTACTTCATTATTATATTTCCAATTACTTGCCAAAACTGGAATACCTGCCGAAAAAGCATCAATTGCTGTACCAGCAAATCCCTCACCTTCATAATATGTTGGAAATAATAAAGCATAATAATGTTTTAATACTTGTACACTTTCATCATATTTAACCAAACCACAATAATTTACATAATTTGGAAATTTTCTTTTTAGTCTTTCAAACCACTCTTCCTGCTTTGAATCAATTTGTCCATATATGTCTAAATAATAAAAATCCTCTCCAAGATAATTATTTGATGCAATAACAGCATTTATTGCATCTTCTATTCCTTTTTCCTTCATAACTCTGGAAAAAGTACATAATCTATATGGCTTTTCGCATTTTTCCGGTTTAGAAACGATATTTAATTTCTTACAATTTGGCATAACTACAATATTATTAAAACCTCTTTTTTCTAAAATCATTTGCATATTGTTTGTCTCAACATAAATTTTATAAAATGATTTTAATTCATTTGTTAAGAGTGCTTGGTTTTTTAAAAAATTGGGCAACCACCCTCCAATAACAACATAATGAATTCTTTTATGAAAAAATTTATTAAAAAAATAAAGAACTGGGACACTAACTTTTAAACCATTTTCTGTAAGCATTAAGATTATGTTATCACATTTTTTTATTGCTTTTATACAACCAATTATCGTAGGAAAAATTGCTTTTATACCACCATGAGTATCAACAATCATCGCTTTTTGATTACAATATTTTTCTAATTCTTCTGTTATTATTTTTGTTTTTATCGTTTGTCCATTTGCAAGATTCAATCCAATGCCAAAATGTCCAATTACTGCTACTCTACTCATTTATTAACCTCACAAAAAATATTTTTTTACTGCATTAAATGCAAAACATCCTACATGATATGCTGCAAGAATTTTATTAATATTCTCATCTTGCGTTTGAATTTCCCACACTTGCTTAATACTTTTAAATTTATTTGATGATAACGAATTACTACTTATACGATATTTAACAAGTGTTTCATTAATGCCTCTAGCAAGGCATCCTTCTCTTAGCAACATTAGCCAAGTTGCATAATCCTGACCACCTCGTCTTAATGGCATTCTAAAATCACCTAAAATAGTTCTATCGATAATAACTGATGACGTAGCTATTATTGTATTATGTAACAAATATTTGTAATCACACGTTTCTTTAATATTTCTTTTATTCTTTAAAAGATTGTCATTTTCGTCAATCATTTCAATGGCCGTATATGTAAATGGACAATTTCTTTTCTTCATTAACTCAATTTGTTTAGCAACCTTATTTGGATACCAAATATCATCACTATCTAAAAAAGCAACATATTGACCAGTTGCTAATTCTAATGCTTTATTTCTTGCTGCGCCTGCACCTTGATTTGTTTCTTGTAAAAAGTAAACAATTTCTGGATATTTTTGTATATACTCTTTAATAATATTAGCTGAGTCATCATTTGAACAATCATCAACTAAAACAATCTCTATGTCTTTGTATGTTTGAACAAGAATAGAATCTAATGTTTTTCTTAAATACTTTTCTGCATTATAAATTGGTATAATTACAGATACTTTTCCTTCTATAAATTTTCTATCCATAACTAACCTCTATTCATAAATTGGAGTTACCCATTGCTTAAATTCTTTATCTTTTCCTTGAACAGCATCTAAATATTTTAAATGTATATTTTTTGTAATATTTCCAGTATCACCATTTCCAATTGTATATCGATCAATACTTAAAACAGGGGTAATCTCCATCGCTGACCCACATAAAAAGGCTTCATCACATGTGTAAAGTTCTGTTCTATCTATTGATCTTTCAATAACTTTATATCCCATATGCTTTGCTAATTGAATCACAGTATCTCTTGTAATACTTTCTAGAACACTATCTGTAAGTTGTGGAGTAATAACTGTATTATCCTTAATCATAAAAAAGCATGATCCAGGTCCTTCTGCAACCTTTCCAACTTCATTTAAGAAAAGACAAGTATCATATCCATTTCTTAAAGCTTCTCTTTGTCCTACTCTACTATTAATATAATTAGCGCCACATTTAATTCTTGGTGAAAGAGTTTCATCACTAATTCTTCTCCAAGAAGTAATACAACAGTTTAACCCTTTTTTATTATATTCAGCACTTGTTCTTCCTCTAGGAATTGGTGCAACAAACATTTCTACTGGTCCCTCTGATCCCCATGATCCAAAGCCATCAACAAATAAAGTTTGTCTTACAGATAAATTTTCATCATATTCGTTTGCTTTAATGACATCTTTTAAGGCTTTTGTAAAATCTTCCTTTGTATATTTACAATCTAATTGTAACAATTTTGCTGATCTTAATAATCGATTATAATGATCATCTAAACGAAATGCATATAATTGATTTTCATCTTCATTCCAATAACATGGAATTCCTTCAAATACATTTAAACCAAATTGTGATGTTGGTGATAATACATTGATTTTTGCATCATTGACATTTAATATTTCACCTTTTAACCATATTCTTCTATTTTCTACATCATATTTCATTGCTTATCCTCCTCTAATCTGGTAAGTGTGCAATTCTAATAATTTCTTCTTCTGCTAATTTCGCAGCTTCGATATCATCTAAAGATTCATCTGCTTTATTTTCATAAATATTTTCTTTTTTAAACACTTTTATTACTGAGTCAAATAGAATCTTTATATCTAATAAAATTCCATACTTTTTAAATCCATCCACATATTGATTATCATAGGTTACTTTTTCATCCCAAGAAATATCATTGCGACCCTTTACTTGAGCCAAACCAGTTAAGCCTGCTTTGACTTGAAACCTTTTTTTATACTTTTTATTTAATGTTTCAAAATCGCCCAATTCATAAGTAACGCATGGTCTGGGTCCTACGACAGACATATCTCCAAAAAATATATTAAACAATTGAGGTAATTCATCTAAACTACTCTTTCTTAAAAATTTTCCTACTTTTGTTACTCTTGGATCATCTTTATAATTAAATAATCCTGCACCCATTTTTTCAGCATCAACTATCATTGAGCGAAATTTATACATATGAAATACTTTTCCATTTGTTGTTCTTCTACCTTGTTTGAAGAAAATAGGTCCTTTAGAATCTTTTTTTATAGCAATAGCAATTATTATCCATAAAGGAATCAAAATAATAATTGCTATGCCTGATGATACAATATCAAACAGTCTCTTTAAAAATTTATTAATAGCTACCAAATCTATTTCCTCCTATAATTCAAACGTATGAAAAACATCTTCGAAATTTTCAGCACGTTTAATAACTTCTGTTTTACCTTCTGAAATATCTAATACAGCGAAATTAGGTAAAATAAACGGAGGTTTCATAACTAAGGAATACGATCCGCAATTACTAATAACAATCGCATCATTTATAGCTAATTTTCCATTAAAATTTCTATAAATAACATCAGACTCAATACATGTAAATCCGACAAAATCTAAATCTTTATATTCATCTTGCTCATTTGACATATTGATTATTTCTATAGGAGGATTAACACCAGTCATACTAATATTTTTTTGACTTCCTAATACTGTTGCAAATGATTTTCCTCTTATATTTTTTATTGTTTTAACTGTCCCAACGAATTTCATACAATCACCAACTAAAGCTGAACCTGGTTCTATAATTAATTCTGGTTGATTATCTTTATCAGAAAATCTTTCAGCAAATAATGTTGCTACTGCATTTGCATAATCTTGATAATTAGGAATATTAGATGTAAATTGTTCTTTCAAAGAATTTTCCATTTTCCCAAACAATCCACCACCAAGATCAATTCTTTGTGGGACAATGTTTAACCTGTCAATCAAATCTAACATTCCTTTTGCTTTTTCAGGCCAATATTCTAATTGTCTTTTAGCAAAATGGCATTGTAAATTGATTAGATATAAATTATCTCTTTCCTTAATTGAATCTAATACATCTTGAAATTCTTTACTCTCTACATCAAAACCAAATCGAGAAATAACACCATCTTGAACATCATAATTGCAACGAACACCAACATTAAATGTTACATCTTCATGCTTTTTTGATAATTCATAGATATATTTTCCTTCATCAATAGAATCAATATTAACTGTGCCACCAGCTAATAAAAAAGATTCTAGTTTTTCTTTATTTTTAATTGGACCATTCCAAATAATTCTATTTTCCTTAACCCCAATTCTCATAGCTAATGCAGCTTCCATTTCAGAAACAACTTCAGCATATCCACCTAATTCATTAACAATTTTACATAATCTAGGTGTATAATTTGTTTTATAAGAATATGCAATATTAAAATTAGAATAAATACTTGAAAAAGCATTTTTTAATTCAGTATAGTTACTTCTAAATTGTTTAGAATCTAACAAATAAAAAGCATCTCCGTATTCTTTTCTTAAATCACTTATAATTTGTTTGTTTAATTTCATTTTTATGCCTCCATTTGTTTAACGATTTTTTCTACACAATTGCTTAATTCATCTTTATTATTCTCAAAATCTTTTTTAGACATTTTCATTACTTTCTCTTCAAATAATCTTTGAGTTTTCATATTTTCTTTAAATATTTCTTTTACTTCATCAAGTGATGCTGTCTTATCTACATTACAGAAACTTCTTGAAAGAATTGCTCTAGATGAACCTAATCGATAATGTTCAATAATAATTTTTTCTGCTGGTAATGTTCCTTCTCCAAGTCTAGCAATACCACCAAAACCATACGGAATATTATAGTTTTTGATTTTATTACAAATCTTTTCTACCGTTCCATTAGCAAGTAATTCAAACATAAATTTTAAATGATAACTTAAATGCAAATCATTCAATCCTATATGTATTTCATCAAATCCACCATTTTTCAATACTTCGTCTAAACATTCCACAGCCTCTTTAGTTTCAAGAAGTAATGTTGTTTTAACACGTTTATCCACAATTTTTAAAAAAATTTTGATATCATCTAATGACTTCCACATCGGTAGCATAATAATGTCTGCTCCAGCTTCAATCACTTTATCTATTTCTTCTTTGCTGCATGGATTTATTGGATTGACCCTTACTAGCATTTCAGATTTTGTTAATTTTGGAGATATTTTCCTTATATCATTAATAGAATGTTTTGATTTTACAGAATCAATATGTCCTTGTCTTTCTTGTTTTCCTAAAGTCTCTAAATCAACCCAAATTCTATCAACTCCATATTTTTCAGCAATCAATGCAACATCAACGTTATTTGTAATATACATTAATTTTAAAAACGACATTCCTATATTCTCCTCCCCCTCTTTTAAATAAAAAAAAGAATATAGTTTACCTATCCAATAAGTATTTATATTAGACTAGGTAAACTATATTCAAATAAGATGTACAGGCGGCTCCCCCTACGCTATACTTCTTTATTTTGCATTTCTATCCCTGCTTTTAATTTCTTATTTAAGAATTCAATATTAAGTACTGCTTCATGACTTTTCTTATCTACTGCGACTATATGTTCTTCTAATTCTTTCAATGGTCCTTCAATAATCTTTGTTCTTCCATTGACCTTATATCCTTTTGACATCACCAGGATGTATTGTTTATTCAAAAGAATATCTAGAAGCTTTATTTCTTCTTTAGTTAGTGCTGATACTTCTTCCTTTTTTAGTTCCCTGATAACTCCATCTCTTTCTTCTTTCATTAATAGAAGCAATGTATCAAACTCTGTCTGATTCATTCTTGTTTTAATAAAGAGATAACCTGGAAACATATTCTGGATAACGATCTTATCTTTAGAACGTATATATCTTTCCATTCTTGGTATGAAGGCTTCCGTATCTTTTTTGAGATTGAATGTATGATAGAGCTTTTCTATCTTTAAGCTTTGACAGAACAGGACATAATAGTTCATTCGCTTTTTCCCTGTCTTTTCAAAGCTCTCTGTTTAAGACATTCAAAGATGCTTTGATAGTCATCACATACTTTCATTTGATTAATGAGTTCTATTTCATTGTCTTCTAGTTCCTTAATAGCAAAGTCCAGCATGTCTTTTAACAGTTCTTCATTTTCATTCATCAGTTTTTCTTTATCTTTATCCATAGGATCATACATACTTGTAAATACAGCCATTTGTTTTCTCCTTTTTTGACATTAAAACAAAAGCAGAAGTTTCAATGTTTGTAGGCATAATAAAAACCATAGATTATTAAATTCTACGAATGAACTATAGCACAAATAAACCCTAAAAGAAACATAATTCTACTTTTTTCTTTTTATTTTAAAAAAGCAATGTCGTTGAGTAAAATATAAGGTCGTTCAGTAATAAAAATAAAGAAAAAGAGGAGAAATATATGGAAGAAAAAAAACTAACAATTCAAGAAGAATGGCTACTAACTAAGAAGATCTCTGTTAAATATTCTGCATATTGTAAGTATGAAAGTATTGTCACAAAACACATAAATCCTTATTTAAAAGAAAATAAAATAGAAGAATTAACAGAGCTTCATATTATTCATTACATTGATCATTTAATCAATGTAATGAATTTATCTACAAGTATTGTTAATTCTATTCAGTGTACATTAAAAGCTATTTATAGATATGGTGAACGTACACATGGATTAAAGAAATTAGATTTTAATGTTATTAAGTTTAGTCAAAAATCTAAAACTAAAGAACCACTTACATTAGAAAAAGAAATGATTATCTGGCAGTATTGTTTAAATAATAAAGAAAGAATATCACTAGCAATGTCTTTAGGATTATATGCAGGACTTAGAATAGGCGAAATATGTGCCTTAAAATGGGAAGATATTGATTTAGATAATAGTATGATTTCTATAACTAAAACAGTACAAAGATTAAAAAGTGAAAATCATGAACATAAAACACAGCTCTATATTTTAGAACCAAAATCAACAAGTTCTATTCGAAGTGTGATACTTCCTGATTTTTTAACAGAATATTTAAAAAAATATAATGATTTTATAACAAAGATTTCTTTATTTTATCAAATAAAGAAATCCCTATGGATCCTAGAGTTATTCAAAAAAATTTTAGGAAAATATGCAAAGCTAATGATATCGATGCTACATTTCATACATTAAGACATACCTATGCTACAAACTGTATTAAAACAAATATTGATGTAAAAACATTAGGACATGCTAATGTTAATATTACACTTAATCGTTATGTACACACATCATTAGATTTCAAAAAACAACAAATTAATAAAATAGAGCCTCCAATAAAGCCGTAGAATTTAATATTCTGCGTATTTTTATTAATACAAAAAGAGATGTCTAGAAATCAATTTCTAAACATCCCTTTGTTTATAATAATATGTTTTCTTTCTAATATTTTACACCCTCACGAAATAGAACAACATCATATACAAATAATCAGTAAAATATTATTTGTAAGAAAAGACTTTGCTTAAATAATATTCTTACATAAAAGTGGTATCCATTTTCGTGATATCACTTTTTTTACTTTGAATTATTATCCATTTTAACTACATAGCATTGTTTTTTATAAAAAGAGATTCCATATCCTACAACATTTTCATATTTCTTAAATCTTCTTTCCTCTAAATACTTTTAATCTATGATTTGTTGTCCCCCTTCTCTAGCGTCATCTATTAAATCATCTTCACTTATAGAATGTTTACATTCTATAAGTACTACTGTTCCTAATATACTATCAGGCAAAACACATACATCAAATCTTCCATGCTCTGCCTCTTTATTAGACATCACTTCATAACCATTCAATAATCCTACTAAAAATCCATGATAAAAAGATTCTTGATTATCAAAGTAACTAATGCTTCTTAATAATATGTCATTAAGCAATAGATTTACTTTCTTTGTATCACCTTGAATAAGTTCTTGATAAAGTTCATTCTTTCTACTTGTTGTATAATCTTCAAAGTAAGCCATGAATGTTTGTTTATAGATTTCATACACTTCTTTATTTGGAATAACAAGTCTATATTTGTTTTCTCCTAAATCTTCAATGACTCTTAAATAACCTGTAAGAAGTAAAAAACTATAGATATTATTGATATTATCCATTTCTCGATAAGTAAGTTCTGGTCTGATATACTTAGTTAAAGCATGTCCATTCATTAATGATTCAAATTCTTGTCGTAATTTTCTATCACCATTTTGGATATAATTCACGACAAGATCATTTCCACTAGTATTTGCCCAAAAGGAAACAGGTTTAAAAGATTGATCCTGTATTTTATTTTTGACATACATCAATATACTCCAAGGATTATAGATTTCTGTATTTCCAAATAGATAGCCATCATACCATTCTTTGACTTCATCCATATAAGATGATAATTGATAATCTTCTAATAACTGTTTGACTTCTTTTTCATTAAAGCCAAAATACTCACTACCTCCATTATTTAAAAGAGAATAAGAAGTAAAATTATTTAAACCCGTAAAGATACTTTCTTTAGATATTCTAAGACATCCTGTCATGATTCCTTTTTCTAAAGCATCGTTTGTTTTAAGCGCTGAAGAAAAGACACTTCTTAGAAAATCTACCATTTCATCGTAATAATTATTTTGATACGCTGATTGTAATGGAACATCGTATTCATCAATAAGAACAATCACTTTTTGATGATAATGAGTATATAAGGCATTAGATATAACCCTTAGTGAAAATTTTAAATCTTCAATTGATGTTGTTTCATCATGCAAACTATTTAGTTTTTTCTTTGTTGTATCAGTTAATTGAGCTGAAGATAATATTTCCAAATTTTTTTCTAATAATTCATAGATGATATTAGAAAAAGAAATTATTTGAGCTTTAAAAGAAGAACTTTTCATTTCTTTTAAAGAAATAAGTATTGTTGGATATTTATTTTGATGTTTTAAAGCTTCTTTATTTTTTGAAATATTTAAATGATCAAATAAATAAGCATTTTCTTTTTCTTTGATAGAAAAGAAATAATAAAGCATGGACATATTAAGTGTTTTTCCAAATCTTCGCGGTCTTGTACAAAAGATAACTTGTTCATTTAAAAAATCTATAATTAAATTTGTTTTATCTATATAATAGTAATTTTTATCAATCATTTCTTTAAAGTTTTCTATTCCTATAGGTATTAGCTTCATATAACCATTCCCTTCAATTATGATTATACTGATATAAGCCATTATTTCTATTGGATTATTTAGTCAAAATAATTATTATTAAAATCTATTTTGGACTTGTAGTATTAATTCTAACCAAGAAAATCATTTTCAAATAAAAAAGATACGATTTCTCGTACCTTAATTTATTATTTTAACTAAAAGGCTATTTGACACCAATAATACTTTTCTATCAGATATTCATTCTTTAATTGATCAAATACCGTTTTTTTATCCTCTAACTCATATAAATAATCTTGTTTTAATTCTATAGTTTCCTTATTTATATATACAATGGTAAACATATTATTATCCTTTATGTAGTTCATGTTAATTATTTAAAAAATTTCAACATTAACAACTACATTGCCAATGCAGTTCACTTGTTGAATAACAACCAGGTTTCTTTGTGTTTTATCCTATACGATTTCTTAACCTGCGACGCTTCTAACGCTCGGATCAAGGCTAATCATGAGTATCATTATTTCAGATTGTATATTAATCTTGGACATGTATTAATATTGTCTTTATTAACTTGTCAATGTTCTCTTCAAGGAAAAAATCCCCTTATATATAAGGAGATTCAAAGAAGATTTTTTAAGCTATTTCTAAATATTATAAAGACAATTATATCACATATGTAATTCTACATTTATACTTAATGAGTCATCAAAGCATCCTGAACTTACGCTCAAAGCCCCTTCAACTTCCTCCATCTCATACTCGTCTAACCGACCTAAACATCTAATTAATCTTGATTTATCAATCGTTCTTATTTGCTTGCATATTATTATAGAATCATATTCAAGATCTTCTCGGCTGTTAATAAAGACATGTGTTGGTAAATTTTCTTTTTTTGCTACGTGAGATGTCAGTGATGCAACTATAGTAGTGCTACTAAAATAATTTCCTGCATCATTTTGTAAAATAACTACAGGTCTTATCCCACCTTGTTCAGAACCTTGATACGGATTTAAGTCGGCTACATATATTTCACCTATACTGATTTTTTTTCACTGCATACTCCTTTCATATAATTACAATACTATTTAATGTTCAACTCGCATAAATATGTTAAAAAAATCTCCTTAAATATAAGGAGATTCAATAAAGCATTTTTAAGTTATGATCTTTGAATTAATCATTAATGTTATAACTATTTTTAATAACAATTATAAACAAATAAAAAAGATCATTTAAGGGGAATGATCTTCTTTATTTTTATAGGGAATTCGTGTAATAAAAAAATTAATATCTTGGGAAACTATTACTTAAAATGTAAATATATGAGATATAAATATATATGGGTTATCTCATTCTTTTACATGTTAATTTTTATTACAATTTTATTATAATGAAATATAACGAATTGAGTAGAGACAAGCATCCTAAATAAATCATTAGTATTTGTGCAATGTGCACAAATGGTGTGAAGCGTTAAGAGCTTGTTTTTATTAATAAAATAATTTAAAAAAGACTGTCAACTTCATATTTGTCAACAGTCTTAAATCTCCTTAAAATAATGAGATTTATAAAACATTTTTAAGTTACGATATTTAAATTAATCATTAATGTCATAACCGTTTTTAATTAGAACTTCTTTAATTTTTTCCAGTACTATTTTAATAGAATAGTAAACCGCAGATATACTACAGTTTTCTTCAATAGCAATTGATTCTAGAGTCTTACATTGAACATATTTTTTTAAAATACGTTCTTTTTCTTTGACTGGTAAATCTTTAATTGTTAACTCAATAAAACTTATTAATTCTTGATGTATCAATTCTTTCAACAATAAGTTTTCGTTAACATCAAAGCCTTCTTTTTCTAATTCTAAAAATGGACTTCGATCTAACGAAAAATATCCCTTATGATAATCTACTTTTCTTTTATATACTGCATCAATATGATCATATTTATTCATTGTCTCATAAACATCCTGATCAACTTCAACAAAGCAATCTTGATTATATTATTTAGGATACATTTCTCTCAGGTTTACCCTAACTTTAGTTGACATATTATCCCTCCCTTCTTCATAAACCGAGAGAAACAACTGTCGAACTTTAAATTTTATAAAAAAAAAGCTCTAATGATTTTGGGGTCTCATTAGAGCATACTTAAGTTATTCAATTTTTAAAAGATTTATGTGTGAGTTTATCTTCTTTTTTTAATTTGTTTGTACTGAATTTTCTTCTTCTAATTTTTGTTTTTCTAATAATTTAAAGAATGGATAATATAAAACCGTGTCTAAAATAATTAAACCAATAACCATAATAGCAGCTTTAAAATCCATACATCCAAGTGCGGCTCCAAGTGGCGCTGGTGTTGTCCATGGTGTTTCAATAATTCCTTTTCCTACAATATGGAAGGCCATTAAGCCATAAGCAATAATTGAATTGATTACTGGTACAAAGATAAATGGAATCATCATTAATGGATTTAAAACCATTGGTAAACCAAAGATAATCGGTTCATTGATATTAAAGATTGCAGGTCCAATTGATAATTTTCCTAATGTCTTTAATTCTGCTGATTTAGATCTCAACAACAAGATACAAAGTCCCATTGTAGCTCCACCACCACCAAGTGTAATAACATATGACCAGAATGATTGAGTAAAGTAATGTACGATTGGTTGTCCAGCAGAGAATGCTGAAATATTAGCAATCAAATACATTTGCATAAATGGTAAACGGATTGGTTGAGTAATACTTGCTCCATGTAATCCAAAGAACCAGAATACTTGAGCAATCATGGTAATTAAACAAATACCAACTAATGAATCAAGTCCTGAAATTGCAGGTGCTAAAACTGTCATGATCATACTTGGTAAAAGTTGTCCGCTAAAGTTTTGTACAACTAAAGAAAGACCATAAAAAATGATTACACAAATAAATAATGGTAAAATTGCATCAAAAGATGAACTGATTGCTGGTGGAACACCTTCAGGCATTTTAATACGAATGTCTTTTTTAAACATAAAATGCATAATTTCCACACAACCTATAGCAACCAAGATTGCTGTAAAGATACCCTTGGCATCCAAATAGGTCGTTGGTATGTAATTACCAGCTAAAGATAATAAGTCTGTGGCACTTTTTCCATCAACAATAAGATTTGATGCTACTGCTGAAGTTGTTGGTGCAGATACAATTAAAAATACGGCAGTTGATACGATTGCTGAATTTAATTTTGGCATTTCGTATTCATCTGCTAAATGATAAGCAATTGCAAATGCAATAAATAACCCCATTAATGCCATTGTCATATTATAAGGTAATTGCAACATTGCTTTGTTAGCTTGTGCCCAATTATACCAACCATTTAACATATCAGAGACAAATCCCCAATTTGGAAGTGTTTCTGGTTTAAAAGGTGGTGTTGAGATAATTAAACATACCCCTCCTAAAATAGATAGTGGAATTGCTACTACCATTCCATCACGAATAGCAGCCAAATGTCTTTGATTCCCTAATTTGTTAGCAATTGGTACAAGTGTACGATTTGCAAGTTCATTAAATTTTTCCATGAAATTCATGAAAGTTCCCTCCCTTCTCTTGCTACAGTGAAATTATATAACTGTAACCGCTTAAAATTCTTTTGATTTCCACAACAAAAAATATCTTTCCAATTGCTTGAAATCTTTTCCAAATCGTGGAAATAAATTGTTTTATTTTTTTTATTGGCATTTATTTTTTTATGTTGACACTCCCTTTTTATTTTTTATAATGAAATTGTGTGTGAGTTATATCTTCTTATAAAATAGGAGGATATATTTATGAAATTAATCATTGAAGAAAATGAACAAAAAATGAGCGAAAGTGCAATGCACATTTTACTTGGAGCAATGATGCAAGATAAAAGAGTCAACATCTCTTTAACTGCTGGACGCTCTCCTATCAATCTTTATAAGATGATGGTTCCTTATGTTAAAGACCAAGAAAAATTCAAAGACATTCAATACTATCTTTTTGATGAAGCACCTTATCAAGATAAACCATATGGCCCAAACTGGGAAGAAATGCAAGAACTATTCTTTAAAGATGCAAATATCCCTGATGAAAGAATCCATACAACAACTATGGAAAATTGGGAAACTTATGATCAAGAAATCAGAGATGCTGGTGGTATTGATGTTATGTTGATTGGACTAGGTTGGGATGGACATTTCTGCAGCAACTGTCCAAGATGTACACCTATGGATAGTTATACTTATCCAATGGATCGTAAAACAAAAAATGCAGCTAATCCAACATATCCAGCAAGAGATCATCTACCAATCACTTTATCAATGGGACCAAAAAGTCTAATGAGAGTGAAACATCTTGTAATGATTGTTACTGGTAAAGAAAAAGCTCAAATTTTAAAACAAGTGTTAGATTCACCTATTTCAGATGAACTACCAGCAACTGTTTTAAAATTACATCCTAACTTCACTGTTATCTGTGATAAAGATGCTGCATCTTTATTAAATATGGATGATTATAAAAGATTATAAAATCTTTATAGAAAGCTTCGGCTTTCTTTTTTTATTTCCAATATTTGGAAATAATTTCTACCTTTTGGAAAAGCAAAAGTAAATAAAGCATTCATTTGTTATAATTTTTCTATCCTGGAGGACTACTTATGAGAAAAAATAAAACAAAAAATAACAAAAGCAATAAAAACAGAAATAATATGGATATTATCGAAACACGTGTTAGAAGATTTGTAGCTATGATCATCGATTGGTATCTTACTAACATGCTGGCTGTTATCCCTATTACCTTCTATTTAAGAGGAAATGACTACTTAAAACCTTATATGTTTGATTTAACACACTATGATTTTTCTATAGGTCTTGCTTTAGGTCTTTATGGTGTTTTGATTGGTATTATTTACTATGTATTTATTCCAACATATCTTTTTAAAGGACAAACACTTGGTAAAAAAATATGTAAGATCAAAATCATTAAAGAAAATAATGAATCAATCAATTTAAAAGATATGATGTTAAGAGAACTTCTTGGAGCATCCTTACTTGAAGGTGGGATGATTATCATCCCAACCTATATAAGAAAGCTACTTCCATTATTTAAACTTACAATGATTGTTGATCCTTTAAAATATATTGCCTATGCTTTAACTATCGGTTCAATTATCTATGCTTATTTCCAAGCAAATACACAATCTTTTCATGATAAAGTAGCTAAAACTATTGTTGTTAAACAATAATTAACTATGGTATAATTATGCAAAATATACATAAAGGAGATTCTTCATGTTTAACCTAATAATTATACTTTTATCAACACTTAATGATGAACCAAAAGGTTCAAATAACTATAAAATAGCTAAATATATGATAGAAAATATGCGCGATTTAGAAGAATATTCTCTCACAGATCTAGCTCAGGCTTGCTATGTGTCAAATTCTAGTATTTCGCGCTTTTGTCGTGATATTGGACTTAAAGATTTCAATGCATTGAAAAATCAAATCGCAAAGTTTTCTGTTGAGTCTGCTCGCTTAAAAAGAAAGTTTGACTATGAAAAACATGAATCCTCATCAATGTTTCAATCATATGTAAAAAATGTTATTTCCAATTTAAATTACTTCTTAGAAAATGATATTGAAAAACAAATCAATACACTTGTTCAAGAAATCAGTTCTTATCAGAAAATAGCCGCTTTTGGCTATATGCAATCTGAAAGTGTTGCCTGCAATTTACAGTTCGATCTGCAAACAAGTGGTAAACTTATCTTTTCTTGTTTTAATATCAAAGATCAGGCAGACTATATTACTGACGCTGATGAAAATAATCTCATTATTATTTTTTCAGAATCAGGAACCTATTTTGATCGTATTTTTCCAAGAGCCAAGCCATTCAAAAGTAACAAAAAGAAACCAAAGATATGCATGATTACTTCTGACCAGTCAATAGAATATCCATTTATCGATTTCTACATCCGTTATAACAGTAAAGGTGGCTACGCAAGTCATCCCTATCCGTTACAGCTTATTTCTGATCTAATCAGTATCAGATATTCTGAAACTTTATAAATAATAAACAGGTTTACCATCGCAAACCTGTTTATTTTTATATAATAGGGTCTAAAATTTGTTCGAGTTTGAAATTTCCATTTGAATAATCAACAATCATTGCTGAAGCATTATTAGGAAATTTAAAAGATTGTTGAGGTAATAATGATTTGATAAATCCATATAACAAACAGCCGTGCCCTACGATTAAAACGGTATCCTTTTCATTACAATCCTCTATGATTTCTTGAAGTGCATCATGATGTTTTGAAATAACATCATGAATGTCTTCTCCTTCATAAGGTCTGTAATCCATATCCAAATCTTCTAACCAGTTTGGTGATTCAATATTGAGTTTTCTTACAAGTTCTGTGGATATTCCTTCAAGTATTCCAAAATTAACTTCTTTAAAACGTTCTTCATAAATCGGTTCGACTTCTTTTTTACTTAGAATAATATTTGACGTTTGTACTGCCCTACCCAATGGAGATGTGTATGCCTTATCTATTTGGTATTGTTCTAGTTGCTTTGAAATACTTTCAACTTGTCTGATTCCCACTTTTGACAAAGGAGAATCACACCAACCCTGTGTCAGATTGATTTCATTAAAATGTGTCTTTCCGTGTCTTACAAATATAAATCTCATTATAACTTACCTTTAAAACTAAAACGTAAATGATGTTTTTCTTTATCTAATAAGAATTCATCATGTGTCTTAGCACCCCATGTATCATCACCAGCAACACCCATTTGTTTTTCATTGATACATAAAACCGTTTGATAAACATTTGGAAGTTCATCTTTGTGACGCGCATTTTCTAATTCATAAGGTGTATAGTGTAAAGCTGTAAATTCAAAGTCTTCACCTTTGATTGTTAATTTTGTATTTTCACCTGCAACTGATAATTCTCTGACATGCGTTCTGTTACCACATTCTTGTGGATATAAATAAGGTGTTAAATTGTCTGTTACTTGATAAGTATATTTTCCAAGAAGTGCCCCTTTGTTTCGATCAATATAGTTTTCTTCTGGACCAAATCCATAATAATTTACTTCTTCCATATCTTTATATAATTGGAAGATAAGTCCAAATACAGGCATTTCAATTTCAAAAACAACCGGTTGATAAGACATATCTACAATGATTTTACCATCACCATAGACTTCATAAACTAAATGAACCTTTTCATCTTGTAAATTTGGCAAATCATAAGCATATTCAATCTTGCAGGAACAGTCTCCTTTTGAAATACCAACAAACTCACATTTTGCATATAGACTGGCAGTTAACCATTTACCATAGCGATAACCATATTTATTTTCAACATCATTATTTGTAGCGGCTCTAAAGAAATTTGGTCTGACAGGTACTCTAATATATTCTTGTTGATGATATCTATAAGAAACCAAACCTTTTTGTTTTGAGAAAATCGCATTGAAATCTTTTCCTACAACGCCTACATTCAAGTAGTCTTCAACGATATCTACGTGTTTTGTTGTATGAATGTTATGTGTTTTATTTTTTACTTCATAGATATATTGTTGTTGAGCGTATATTTCATGATTCTTTTTCAAATAGACTGTTACAGTATATTCTTGGTCTTGATCATTTATTTTAAATGGATTTTCAACAACAACTGATGATAATGGTTTACAATCTACTGTCATTGTTTTGGTTTGAACAACATTACCATTGCATAACAGATCCATTTGTAATTGATATTCATTTAAATTTGTAAACAGATAATTATTGTTGATATGAATATCATTTTCATCTATTCTAAAATCTACATATTGATAACAGTATTTGACTTCTTGCATCTTTGGTGTATTTGTACGATCTGCAAAAACAATTCCATTTCCACAGAAATCATAGTCACTTGGTCTTTCGCCAAAGTCCCCACCATAACATAATTTTCCATCATGGTATAATGCTTGATCGATGTAATCCCAGATGAATCCACCTTGATACAAGGAATATTTCTTTTCTAAATCAATATATTTGAATAATGCTCCATTACTGTTTCCCATAGAATGGGCGTATTCGCATAAAATAAATGGTTTATCTTGATGTTCCTTTAAGTATTTTTCAACATCAACTGCAAAAGTATACATTTGACTTTCAATGTCACTTGTTTCATTGTAGCGACGATCATGTGAAAGTCCTTCATAATGAATCAAACGAGAAGTATCTTTTTGTTTCATAAACTTAGACATTTCATAAAGATTTTTACCACCATAAGATTCATTTCCTAATGACCAAATAATAATCGAAGGATGGTTTTTATCTCTTTCATACATGGAATTGGCACGATCTAAAATAATATCTAGCCATTCAGATTTATCATCTGGTATGATATGTGTTTTATCAAAAAGTTCACTCCAAGTTCCATGTGTTTCAAGATTGACTTCATCAATGACATAAAGACCATATTCATCGCATAAATCATAAACAAATGTTTGATTTGGATAATGACATGTACGTAAGGCATTGATATTATTAGCTTTCATATTCAAGATATCTTTTTTAGTATCTTCATAAGAAACCGTTCTTCCCGTCTTAGCAGAAAATTCATGTCGGTTGACACCATGAAAAACAATTCTCTTTCCATTGATACACATGATACCATCAATAAGTTTAAATTCTCTGACACCCACATTGTATTGACTACATTCAACTAAACCCTTTTCATCCATGATTTCTACATATAATTGGTAAAGGTTTGGTTTTTCTGCTGACCATAAATGAGGATCATCGAATTCAAAATTGATTGGACTGCAACAATCTTTGCTTTCTTTTTGTCCAATAATTTCATCTTTATACTTTAAAGTATAGACTGCCTTAAATTTAGCCTCTTTTTTTACAATCATTGGCGTTACTTCAACAGTTGCATGATCATAATTTTCATTTAAATGTGTCAAAATCTTGATATCTTTTAAATGAACGTGTGGTACCATTTGAAGTTCAACATCTCTGAAAATACCTGAAAAACGCCAGAAATCTTGATCTTCTAACCAGCTTCCACTGCTGAAACGATAAACGTTAACAGCAATTTTGTTTTCTCCATTAACAATCAAATCTGTAATATTAAAACTTGAAGGTGTAAATGTGTCTTCACTGTAACCAACAAATGTTCCATTGACCCATAGAGCCATGGCTGATTCAACACCATGGAAAGTAATATAAGTATCGACATTATCTTTGATTACTGAACTGTCAAAATAAGTGACATAACTTCCAATTGGATTTTTATCAGGGAGTTCTCCAGGAATGATTTGTTGTGTTCCTGACCAAGGATAGATTTGATTGACATACATTGGTTTTCCATATCCTTGTAATTGAATATGACCAGGTACTTTGATTTCATCCCAGTGATCTACAGAATAATCTTTATTAGAAAACTCCGGTATTAATTGATTAAATCCTGTTGCATAATGAAACTTCCAGCTCCCATTTAATGAATAATTGAAACTGCTTTGTTTTTCTTTTAATTCTTTAATACTTGCATATCTATGAATCGATGCTGTTGCTCTTAAACGATTGACATTAAAAATCTTTGGATCTTTGACCCATTCATTTTTCATTTCCATTTTTCTTTCCTCCTGACTATATTATAAATTAACCCTTAAAAATAGAAATGGAACAAAGTATAATATAGAGTAAAAAAGTATAAATATGTTTTTTATTCATTATATTTCTACCTATTTATGATATAAAAAGAAAGAAGTATAATAATTATAAGCTTATATTATATAAAGTATGGAGAATATTATGAATGAATTAGAAAACTTATTAAAAGATTTATATAAAATATCAGGTTTGAATATGTCTATATTTGATTTGAACCAAAATTTATTAGCTTCTTATCCTCATAAGAAATCAAAATTTTGTAATGAATTAGAAAAAAACAACAATGCTTTTCAACATTGTATTGATTGTGATTATAAAGCTATGGAACATGTCAAAAAAACGGATGAACTTTATATTTATAAATGTCACTTTGGTTTAAATGAAGCAATTATGCCTCTTTATTCTTATGGAAGTTTAACTGGTTATTTAATGATGGGACAGGCCGTTATAGGAACATATAGAAATTATTCTGAAATCATTGAAAAATCTAAAGAATATTTTCAAGATAAAGAAATATTAAAAAAATATATCACAGAAATTACAATTTTAAACGAGGAACAAGTTTATGCTTTTGCGAATATTTGTGATGTATGTGCAAAATACATTTCACTTACAAACCGTATCCAAGCAAAACATGATCATCTTGCCCAAGAAGTTAAACACTATATCATTGCAAACTACAATAAACAAATTACAATTGAAGAATTATGTTCTTATTTTTTCTGTAGTCGTGGAACTCTACTTAATCATTTTAAATCAAAATACAATACAACAATCCATCAATATCTTTTGGATTATCGTTTAAAAAAAGCCACAGAACTTCTTATAAATGATGAGTTAAATGTTAAAGAAATTGCCTATTTTTGTGGTTTTGAAGATCCTAATTATTTTTCTAAAGTATTTAAAAAAAGATATGGTCGATCCCCTCTAGAATTTAAAAACAATATAAATCAGTAAAAAAGCCCTTAGATTTCTCTAAGGACCTTTTTAACTTTATAATAATTTTATTCGACACCAATAATAAATGAATAAACAGGTTGTTTTCCTTCGATAATATCTACTTCTGCATCAAAGTTATCTTCAATGTAGCTTTCGATTTCTTCTACTTCTTCATCAACAACATCTTCGCCAACAAGTAAAGTAATTAATTCAGAATCTTCATCTACTAGCTTTTCTAAACATACTTTTAAAGCATCTAATTTATTTGGTTTACATGCAACGATATCTTTTTCGACTAAAGCCATGTAGTCATTTGCTTTAATTTCAACACCATCGATGTTTGTATCTTTAATCGCAAATGTTACTTGTCCAGTTTTAACATTAGCAACAGCATCTTCCATTTCAGCAATATTATCTTCCAATGAAACTTCTGGATTATACATAACACATGCTGATAATCCTTGAGGAATTGTTTTTGTTGGAATAACAATAACATTGACTTCTCCTTCTAAGATTGTAGCTGTTTGTTGAGCAGTCATTACAATATTAGAGTTATTTGGTAAGATAATAACATTTTTAGCATTTACTTCTTTAACAGCTGCAACCATATCTTCAGTAGATGGATTCATTGTTTGTCCACCACTTACAACATAATCACAATGTAATTCTAAGAATGCATCTTCTACACCTTGTCCAGCACAAACAGAAATAATAGCTGTTTCTTTAGCTTCACGTTTTTGAGGTTTGCTATCATCAACACCTACAATACTTCCTTGATTTGCTGCAGCATTTTGTAAGTTATTTGCTTGTTCTTGCATATTTTCAATTTTTAACTTCACAAATTCACCAAATCTTTGTGCTAAGTTTAAAGCTTCACCTGGTTTTAATGTATGTACGTGTACTTTAACGATATCTTCATCTTGTACAACGACGATACTGTTTCCTGGAATTCTTTCTAATTCTTTCTTTAATTGGTTTTCTGAGAATTTATCAATTAATGAAGGTTCAAGACGAACAATAAATTCTGTACAGTATCCATATCCTTCTTCACCAGATTCTAATTCAGTTCCAGCATTGACTTGACCTTCTGATTTAATATCAACAAAATCAACACGATCACCTGATAAAGCAGCCATAAATCCAGTTAAAACCAACAATAAACCTGCTCCACCACTATCAACAACACCAACTTCTTTTAATACTGGAAGTAATTCAGGTGTTCTTTCTAATGAATTTTCTGCTTCTTTAACAAAATAAGAGAAAACATCTTCAATTTCCATACCTGGTTGAGTATATTCAACGATCTTTTCACTTGATTCTCTAATAACAGTTAAAATTGTTCCTTCAACAGGTCTCATAACAGCTTTATAAGCAACTTCTGCCCCACTTTTCCAAGCATTGGCAAAAGCAACAGCATCAACACTTTCATGACCTTCTAAGCCCATTGCAAATCCTCTAAAGATTTGTGATAAGATAACACCTGAGTTACCACGTGCTCCCATTAATAAACCTTTAGATAATTTTTTAGCAATATCATAAATATTGTCACTATCCATATCTTTGATTTCTGCTGCTCCAGCATTAAAAGTCATAGACATGTTTGTTCCAGTATCCCCATCAGGTACAGGGAATACATTTAAAGCATCTATTTCAGGATGATTATTATGAAGAGTATTCGCACCACATAAAACCATCTCTTTAAATAGCTTTCCTGTAAGTATTTGCATATTTTTCCTCCACTAATCGATATTACGAAGTCCTTGAACATAAACATTAACTGCCTCAACTTTGACATCTAATGTTGATTCAACAACGTATTTCACTTTCTTTTGAACTTCAACTAAAATTTCATTAATTTTAATTCCATACCCTAAAATGATATATAAATCTAAAATTAAACCAGTTTCTCCATCACTCGCAATAATTCCTTTAGAATAATTTTCTTTCTTTAATAATTCATAAAATCCATCTTTTAATTTCTTTTGGCTAGCCATACCTACTACACCATAACATTCAGTAGCAGCTCCACCAGCTACAGTAGAAACTACATCTAAAGAAATATTTACTGATCCTAAATTTGTATTTTTTTCAATCATCAAGTTATCCTCCTTAAAATGATTTCATGTTCAAACATAATTATACCTTAAAAATATAATATTTACAAATTATAATCACTCTTTTAGTATCTTTCCAACCGCAAGCCATCATATCACATATTATTAAAAAAAAATACAAATTAACTCATTTTTATCATTATATAAAGTATTTATAATCACAAATATTGATAAAAACAGCTTTTTTGTAAAAAAATGTTTGCATTATACTATAAATAATGTTAATATAACACAGTACGTAGAACAACTACTAAAGGAGGGAAAGAACATGTCAAGAAAATGCCAAATCAGTGGTAGAGGTCCATTATCAGGAAACACTCGTTCTCATGCGTTAAACTCAAGTAGAAGAAAATGGAATGTTAACTTACAAAAAGCTACTATTTTAGTAGATGGTAAACCTACAAAAGTTAGAATTTCTGCTAAAGAGTTAAGAACATTAAGAAAAGCTGGATAATAGATGAAGACAGTACATAGTACTGTTTTTTTGTTTATAAACAACTTATTAAAAAACAAAACACCTGTAGAAAGTATAAACAATACAACAAAAGCAAAATCTTATTTTCAAAAAAAAGACATCGATCATTACCTTAAAAGCAATAAATCCGATGTCTTTTATCTTTAACTCCAAATTGACTATAAAAGTCTATAACACATTTTATTAAATCATAAATCACTATATAGCCATACATTTATATGTGTTATATAGCTTTTATTATTTAATCTTCTTTATTTCTTCTTTGAAGTGCAATATAACCCCCAGCTGTTGCCATAAGTAAAATATATGGTACAACTGACATATCATCACCAGTTTTTATATGAGAGTTATTTTTTGTTGATGATGTTTTATTGTCATCTTCTTTTTTAATACTTGTTTGTATTTGATCATTTGGTTTTAGATTTGGTTGATCATTATTTCCAGTTTGAGAAACTGTTTTTAAATTCTTAATGGCATCTTGTAGAGATGCTAAAGCTTGATCAACTTCATCTTGAGTTGTATTTTCATTTTGTAAAACATCTTTTGCATGATCTAATGCTTCTTTAAATGCTTTCCATGAATCTACCGTATAATCTTTTTCAACAAAATCATTAGTTGTTTCAATAACATTTGATAATTCTTTTTTATCTACTATTACAGGAGCATCAATTAATCCTTTAATAGCCTTATCTAAATCATCATAAGCCTTATTAACTTGTTCTTGAGTAACTTTATCATCAGCCACTACCTTATTAGCTTCATCTAGTGCATCTTTTAATACTTTCCATGATTCAGGAGTATAATCTTTTTCAACTAATTCTTTAGTTGTTTCCATAATTTTTAATAACTCTGTTTTATCCGCTGCTATAGGAGCATCAATTAATCCTTTAATAGCCTTATCTAAATCATCATAAGCCTTATCAACTTGTTCTTGTGTGGCAGTTTTATTTTCTAAAACTTTTAATGCCTTATTATAAGAAGTTTTTAAATCATTCCATGAATCTACTGTATAATCAGCTTCGTTTAATTTTTGTACTTCTTCTATTAATCTTGATAAATCAGTAGTATCAGCTGCATTTTTTAATGCATCGATAGCATTTCTTAAATTTGTTTCTACAGTTGTAGTATCAGTAGTACCTTTAACATATTCCTTTTGACCAGCGATTAAAGCATCAACCATATTAGACACTAAAACGGAAGACTTACCGCTTATATCTAATTCTTCAGCTTCATTAATCATATCTCTTAAAGTGTTATCTTCTTGTGGTTGTTCATAAGCAAATTTTACTTCAGAAACTTGATACCAATAACCTGGTTTAGCTACAGTTAAACGGACTCTGACATATTTTACTGCTGTTTTTTCAAATGTTGCTGTGTAATCTAAATCATTTTCCGTAATTGATCCAACTTTAGTCCATGTTTCACCATCTAATGAAACTTCAATATCTGCACCTTTTAAAGCATCAGCACCTACATTAGAAGGTTGAATAACTTGAACACTTGTCATGTTGACAGCTGTAGGAAAAGTAAATTTAAATTCTTTATCCGCTGCTTGTTCTTGTCCAAACCAGCACTTAGTATTCAAATCGTTATCTAACATTTTTTCATAACTATATTCTTTAGTTGGATACCATTGATTCTTTTCGTAATAGTTATCTGTAGCGGTAATTGTTGGAATGTTTCCATCAGGTTTTACTAAGTTTGATTTAGCAGTTTTAATTGCTTCATAAGCTCCTTTAGCAGTCTCAGCATTTAAAGTATCGCTAGATAATAATGCTTTACCAGCATCTACAGCTTGTTTATATGCTTCATATCCACCAACATAATCATCTTGTTTTAGTGGATATGTACTTTGTACATATAACGAATAATATTCTATTTTAACTGCTTTTGCTTTAGCTTCGATAAGTTCATCATATACTTCATCTACTTCTGCCTGTGTTGCATCAGTTTTATCATTAATAGCTTTAGCAGCTATTAATGCTGTTTTATATTCACTAAATGTTTCATTGATATAATCTTTTTCTTTTAATGCATTTGTTACTTCATTATTTAAAGCTGCTTTATCTGTATATAATTCATAAGTAAATACATAAACAGCACCTTCTTTAGTATAAGTACCAGTAATTGGTTTATTATCAATTACACGATATCCATAAATAGGATCTGCACTAAATTCAAATTCTTCACCAACTGTTCCATATTTAGTTACTTCATGTTTTAATTCTTGATTGTTTTCATCTACGAAACGAATAGTAATTTTACCTAAATCACCCGCTGTTAAGAATTCCCCAACATCTGGTAATGTAGATCCTTTTTCAAATCCAGCAACATTACCTAATTTAGTATAATTTTCTTGGAAACTATCAAAATCAGTAATTGAATTACTACTTGTATTCCATGATTTAGAAGCTAATGCACGTAACTCATCAGCAATATCTTCAGTAATTACATCTTCACTACATAAATTTGGATTATCACACCAAATTGCCAATGAAGCACCCTTGATAAAATCAGAACCATCATTTACAGCTGGATTTCCTTGGAACTTTCCAGGTGACCATTCATTATAGATTTTACGATCTGCATTTAAGTTATCAAATGAATGTTGTTCTCTGCCATCTGTAGGTTTACTATTACGTAATACATAATAGAAAAAGCTTGCATTGATATTGTAAATTGTATCATGGCCTTTATTAATGAATGTTTGTAAATTTGCAATACTTGAATTCCATGACATTTGTGACCAGAAATCAATTCCAATATAGTCATGCATTTTTATTTTTTGTGCACCTTCATAAGAATTTTCACCATAATAAACACCATCATTCCAAATTCTTGGTGTAAATCCACGATTATGTACATATTCTGCTAAATCATTGATATATCCAGCAATTACATCTTTCCAAATATATCCTTGACCATATTTTTTAACTGCATATGAATTTAATACACTCTTATATTCTGTAGTAAATGGTGCACGGTCAAACTCCATATACTCATCGCCACCAATATGGAAATCAGTACATCCTTCAAATAGATCCATATATTCATCATATAAACTACGAATATATGCAATAGCTTCAGGATTAGTAACATCTAAACCAGATTTATAATGATTTCCACTAGTATTAACTTGCCCATATTCTGGATGAGCTTTTAAAATTTGATCAACATGACCTGGACTATCAAATGATGGAATAACATTAATACCATATTTTTTAGCTTCTGCTAATATTTCTCTCACTTCTGTCTTTGTTAAATATTGATCAGAAACGATAGATGGATCTGTTTCACATTCAATTCTAAATCCCATATTTTCAGAAAAATGAATTTGAAGAGCATTCATTTTCATATATGACATTTCTCTAATTTGACGAATAAACCAATCTTTAGAAATATATTTTCTAGCACAATCGACATGTACTCTGCGTTCTGCAACATTTGGATAATCTACGATTTCACCGTAAACTAATCCATCGTTAGTAATAATCAAATTTTGGATTGTTCTTAATCCGTGCATAATAGCATTTTCACTAGCACCAGTTAAACGAACTCCATTTTCTCCAATAGTGATTTTATATGCTTCTTTACTATTAGAGCTACTAGTAATTGAACTTGTTTGATCAATATCAATCAAAATATCTCCATAACTCACATCTTTTTCTTGAGCATAAACCATTGCTAACGGAGATGAAATAATTTCTTTTTCAACAAATTCTGAATTTACTAATTTTACCACTTCTTGTAATCTTGCATTTTCGATATTAGTTTGATTTGCTAAAACAGCTAATCGACTATCGTCAGTCATTTTCCAAACTTTATGGCTACTATCTGCTTTGTAAGATTGAAGAATAGGATTTGTTAATGCTTGTAATTGTTGATCTGTAAGGTTTGAAATACTGTCGCTAGATGTTGTTGCAACATTGCCTTTAGCTAAAACTGCCTGAAAACCGACTGCTTGACAAATAATAGCAACTACCAAAAGTGCCGGTAAAACTACTTTAAGAAACTTATTCTTCGATACTTTTCCTTTCATTTTCTACTCACTTTAAATTAATAAATTAATACATATACTAGTTTTTATTAATGATGTCAATTAGGTATATAAAACCAAAAACCTTATCTAAAACTTTAATTTATGCTAATTATTATCAATTGTTTTATCAATAATAGAATATTAGTAAATTATTATAATAGAATAGTAATTCTGCTATATTTGTGAATGCCTATTTAAGCGAGTCATAAAACTATAAATAATACCCCTTAACATCAACATTAATCATTCACCAGTATTTTACGTATTATTTAAGTACTAATTTAACCCCTTTCCTAATTTTCTTTTTAAACTGCGAACATCCGTTTAAGCGCTTACATTTCTCGCTAAAAAAAGTGGTTAGGTTTAAATAAAATGACCGTATTTTTTTATAAAAACCTAACATCACATTCACTTCTATAAGAATCATATCATGATATAAATATATATTCAATAATATTTAACATATTATCCCGCTTTTTGTGATTTTTTTAACAATTAATAAAAAACATAACAAACTACTACAATTACAAAAAATTTTTTATCCATTAATAAACGCTTAAAAACTGTATTCATCCCAAAAATCCAGTTATCAATACAACTATAAAAGCCAAAAAAGTGAGATGAAACTGAACTCACCCCACTATATTTACTCGCTATTCTATCTTTTAAATCCTTTCTTAAATGATTCAAAGATAGATTCTTTTTTACTTAATTTTTGTAATTGTTCATACAATGATTTTTCTTTACTAGAAAGTTTTGTAGGAATTTTAACTTCAACCTTAACCATTTGATCTCCGTATCCGTTTCCTCTTAAATCTTTGACCCCTTTACCTTTTAATCTTAAAGTTGTTCCAGATTGTGTTCCTGCAGGAATTTTAACTTTCACGTCACCTTGTACTGTTGGTACATCTACCTCACATCCTAAAGTTGCATCAACTGAACTAATAGGAATTGTAACATAAATATTACGTCCTTCACGAATAAAGTGTGTATTGTTTCTTACACGGATTTCTACAAATAAGTCACCATTAGATCCACCATTAGATCCTCTTCCACCTTTACCAGCAACACGTAATTGTTGGCCATCATTAATACCAGCTGGAATATCTAATTGAACAGTAACTGTTTTAGTAATATATCCTTTACCATGACAGTCAGGACATTTAACTTTAATTTCTTTACCAGTACCATTACAATGTGGACATGTTGTTTGTGTTACAAATGTACCAAATGGAGATTGTTGTTGTTTAGAAACAGTTCCTGTACCATTACAATGCGAACATGTTTGTACATCGTTTGGTGTTTTTGCACCACTACCATGACAATGTGGACATTCTGCATCATAAGTTACTTTAATATCTTTTTTAACACCATTGATTGCATCCATGAAATCAATTTCTAGACGCATTAAATGATCATCACCACGACGTGGTCCATTTTGTCTTTGACGACGACTTCCCCCGCCACCAAAGAATGATCCAAAAATATCTCCTAAATCGACATCTTCAAAACCAAATCCACCAAAGCCACCGGCTCCAGCACCACCTGCACCTTGTTCAAAGGCTGCATGTCCATAACGATCATAAGCCGCTCTTTTATTATCATCAGATAAAACTTCGTAAGCTTCTTGAACTTCTTTAAATTTTTCTTCTGCATCAGGTTCTTTACAGATATCGGGATGATATTGTTTTGCTTTTTTACGGTATGCACGTTTTATTTCATCAGCGTTTGCTGTTTTTGAAATCCCTAAGACTTCATAAAAATCTCTTTTACTTGCCATAAAATCATCCTTTCTATAATACTTTTAAAAAACCAAGGAAGAACCTTGGTTTTTTAAGTGATTAGTTCTTTTCTTCGAAATCAGCATCAACAACATTATCATCATTGTTATTTGATGTTGTTTGTCCAGCACCACCATTAGGGTTTGCTTGTTGTTGTTGATAAGCATATGATGCCATTTGTTGAGCCATTTGTTCTAATTCTGACATTTTAGCTTCAAGAGTAGCCATATCATTGTTATCTAAAGCAGTTTTTAATTCAGTTTTTAATTGTTCTGCTTGTTGTTTTTGATTAGCATCAATCTTATCACCTTGTTCAGCTAAAGCTTTATCAATTTCATTGATCATTTGTTCAGCTTTATTTCTTGTTTCGATATCTTTACGTTTCTTTTCATCTTCAGCTTTATTAGCTTCAGCTTCTTTTACCATACGATCGATTTCTTCATCAGATAATCCTGTAGAGTTTTGAATAACGATTGATTGTTCTTTTTGAGTTTTTAAATCTTTAGCTTTAACATTTACGATACCGTTAACGTCAATTGAGAAAGTAACTTCGATTTGAGGTACTCCTCTTGGAGCTGGTTCGATACCATCTAATTTGAATAAACCTAATTGTTTATTATCTCTAGCCATTGATCTTTCACCTTGTAATACGTTGATATCAACAGCTGGTTGATTATCAGCAGCAGTAGAGAATACTTGTGATTTAGTAGTTGGAATTGTAGTATTTCTTTCAATCAATACTGTCATAACTCCACCCATTGTTTCGATACCTAATGAAAGTGGTGTAACATCTAATAATAAGACATCTTTAACGTCACCAGCGATAACTCCACCTTGGATAGCAGCACCCATAGATACAACTTCATCTGGGTTTACTGATTTGTTAGGTTCTTTTCCAAGTAAACGTTTAACAGATTCTTGAACAGCAGGGATACGAGTAGATCCACCAACTAATAATACTTGATCAATTTCACTTGGTTGCATTCCAGCATCACTTAATGCTTGTCTAACTGGTCCTTCAGTAGCTACAACTAAGTCTCTTGTAATTTCATCAAATTTAGCTCTTGTTAATGATAATTCTAAGTGTAATGGTCCAGCAGCACCAGCTGAGATGAATGGTAATGAAATTTGAGTTTGCATTACACCAGATAAGTCTTTTTTAGCTTTTTCTGCAGCTTCTTTAATACGTTGCATTGCCATTTTATCGTTAGATAAATCAATACCATTTTCTTTCTTGAATTCATCTACGATGTAGTCCATGATTTTCTTATCGAAATCATCCCCACCTAATTTATTGTTACCAGCAGTAGCTAATACTTCAAATGTACCATCAGCTAAGTCTAAGATAGATACGTCGAAAGTACCACCACCTAAGTCATAAACTAATACTTTTTGTTCTTGGTCTAATTTATCAAGACCGAATGCTAATGCTGCAGCAGTTGGTTCGTTGATGATACGTTCAACGTCTAAACCAGCGATTTTACCAGCATCTTTTGTTGCTTGTCTTTGAGCATCATTGAAATATGCAGGTACAGTGATAACTGCTTTTGTTACTGTTTCACCTAAATAAGCTTCAGCAGTTGCTTTTAAGTTTTGTAAGATCATTGCTGAAATTTCTTGTGGTGTATAAGATTTACCATTTACGTTTTCTTTATGATCAGTACCCATATAACGTTTAACTGACATTACTGTATCAGGGTTTGTTACTGCTTGTCTTTTTGCAGCTTCCCCAACAATAATTTCACCATTTTTGAAAGATACAACTGAAGGTGTTGTACGATTTCCTTCTGGGTTTGCAATTACTTTTACTTCATTGTTTTCTAACACACTTACACATGAGTTTGTAGTTCCTAAGTCAATACCAATAATTTTTGCCATAATATAAATCCTCCTATTTTATTCACTTACTTTTACTAAAGATGCACGAATAACGCGATCTTTTAACATATAACCTTTTTGTAACTCTTCAACAACCATACCAGGTTTAAAGTTTTCATCACTTACAGTCATTACTGCTTGATGGAAGTTAGGATCAAATTCTTTACCTTCAGCTTCAATCACTTTAACTCCTTGGTTTTCTAATAATGTCATGATTTGTTTATAAATCATTTCATATCCTTTTAAGAAGTTTGCCACTTCTTCACTTGGATTTTCAATTGCTAATGATCTTTCAAAGTTATCAACGATTGGTAACATTTGTTCAATAAAACCTTGCATCATGAACTTTAAGTTATTTGCATGTTCATTTTGCATACGTCTTTTAATGTTTTCCATATCCGCAAACACTTTATAATAATCATTTTTCCATTTATCAACTTCACCTTGAAGAATTTTAATTTGATCTTCTTGATCAACTTTTTCCTCTTCAACAACTTCAGCCTCAGCTTCTTTGTTTTCTTCAACTTCTTCAGTTACTTCTTTTTCAACTTTAGTTTCCTCAGCCAATTTGTTCACCTCTATTTCTCATCTTGTTTATCTTCTAAACAAGCCTTTTCAATATTTTCAGATATATACTCTACTAATGCCACTACTTTTTCATAAGGCATTCTTGTTGGACCAATTACCGAAATAGAACCTTTTGATGTTTCCCCTGTTTTAAATGAAGCAGAAATTACTGAAACATCATTCATTTTTCCTAGAGGTGTTTCATTTCCAATATTGATTTGAATACCATCCTCACTCGATAACGGTAGAGTTTTCCACACTTTTGAATTTTCAAAAGCACTTACAAGTCTTCTTAATTTATCCACATCATTAAATTCTGGTTGATAGAGAATATTTTCTTTTCCAGAAAAATAAACACTATTTGAAGCAAATTTAATGAATGCTTCCAAAAACGCATTAAATAATTCTTCATGTTGCTTCACTTGCGTTGTAAGAATTGGTCGAACATCTCGTTCTAAATGAAATGCGACTTCACTGATAGGTGTTCCTATCAATAATTCATTCATCACATTAACACAACTTAATAAATCTTCCATTTCTACATCACTTGAAAATTGGAAAACTTTATTTTCAACATGACCTTGACTTGTAATGATAATTGCTGTTACACGTCCATCATCCAAAGGAACAACAGAGATGCGTTGCAATGTATCATCTGAAGCATTTCCTAATGCAACACTTGTAAGATGAGTTAATTCACTCAACATGTTACAACTTTCATGCACCATCTCATTTAAATTTCGACGATGCTTATTAATAATTGTAGCAACTTGATTTTTTGTTCCTTCATCCAAATCAACTTTTCCTAAGTTATGAACATAGAAACGATATCCTTCTTTGGAAGGTACTCTTCCTGAAGAAATATGTGTTTTTTCTAGATAACCATAATTTTCTAGAAAGTTCATTTCATTACGAATCGTTGCACTTGAATACGGTAGTTGATATTTTACCATCAATGCCTTGGATCCAACCGGTTCAGCATTTTCGATAAATTCTTCAACTATACATTTGAATATCAGCATTTGTCTTGCTGTTAACATCAAGTTCACCACCTTTAGCACTCTTATTTCTCTTGTGCTAAATACATTATACATTTTATTTTAGCACTGTCAACAACTTGGTGCTAAAAAAATAAAAAAATAGCATTCCTGCTATTTCATAAAATCAATTAATATATCATTTAAAACATATTGCCCTTCTTGCGTTGCTTTTAAATAATCATTTTCAATCATCAATCTACCCTTTTCTATATTTCTAGTAACCGCTTCTTTATATAGAATACAAGCATCTTCTTGATATCTTTCTTTAAATTTCTTTAAATCTAAACCTTCTTTTAAACGAAGTGACATCATTATTTGATTAAACATCGTTTCTTCTTTTGTTTCATCAATTGTTGTTGTTTTAAAATCACCATTTAAATATTTAGTAAGTGATCGACTATGTTCTATAATTTGTCCATCAATTTTACTACATGCACCTAATCCTATTCCATAATAATTATCATAATACCAATAAATTAAATTATGCTTTGATTGATAACCTTGTTTAGCATAATTAGAAATTTCATATTTCTCAAAACCTATTTTTTCTAATTCTTGATCAATGAATAATGTTAATTGATATTCGCTTTCTTCATCTAAAGGTTGATAATTTTTATATTTTAAAATCGTTCCTTCTTCTAAAATCAAAGAATAATAAGAAACATGTTGTAAATTTAAAGTTTGTAAAACTTCTATATCCTTTTTAATATCTTCTTTTGTTTGTTTTGGTAAACCATACATCAAATCAATTGAGATATTATCAAAACCTATTTCTTTAGCGTATTTAATAATATTTTTTACTTGTGTTGTATTATGATGACGATCTATTTCTTTTAATAAATGATCTTGAAATGTTTGTACACCAATACTTAAACGATTAATACCACCTTTTTTTAAAATCTTTAACTTATAATAATCCATTGACTCTGGATTAACCTCCATACAATATTCTTCCACTTCTAAACTATAGGGTTTTAACATTGACATTAATTTTTCTAATTGTTCATCATTTAAAGCACTAGGGGTTCCCCCTCCAATATAAATCGTTTTTAAATGATGTTGCTCTATTTGTGATAATTCTTCATTTAATCTTTGTAAATAGAGATCACTTTGTTTTTGATCATAATAGACCTTGCAAAAATCACAATAACTACAAATAGACTCACAAAAAGGAATGTGTACATATAAACTTCTAGTCTCCATCTTTTAAACCAAATTCCTTTGCTAGTCCACCTAAAGAAGTTTCTTTATAAGCACTATTTAAATCTTTCCCTGTTTCTTTCATAACATTGACAATTGAATCAAAAGAAACTTTATTTTTTCTTAAATATCCTAATTGCTTCGCATAACTTGCTGCATCGATTGCACGTAAAGCTCCAAAACCATTTCTTTCAATACAAGGAATTTGGACATAACCACCCACAGGATCACATGTCAGTCCTAAATTATGTTCAAGTCCCATCTCGGCAGCATATTCGATTAAAGAATTGTTAAGTTCTAAAATCCAACCATACGCTGCCGCTGCCATCGCGCAGGCACTACCTACCTCTGCTTGACATCCGCCATCAGCACCAGAAATTGTTGCATTATGTTTAATAACATTTCCAAATAATCCAGCAACGGCCAAAGCTTTGATCAATTCTTTACGAGGAATCTCTAATTGTTTATAACAATAAAATAACACTGCTGGTAAAATTCCACTTGCTCCACATGTTGGCGCAGTAACAATTTTATTACCACAAGCATTTTCCTCAGAAACAGCATAAGCATAGCTTGAAACAAGTAATCTTTCTCGATCACTTTCTCTTCGTGTATTGATGGCTTGTTGATACATACTTTTAGCAACTCTTTTTAGTTGTAACCTTCCAGGAATCACTCCTTCATGATGTAAGCCATTTTGTACACAGGTAAACATACTGTCTAACACTTCAAATAAGTAGACCTTAAAATGTTCATCTTCATAATTTAAAACATAATCATAGAAGGAAATACCATTGTCTTCAATATATTGAATAATTTCTTTAAGATTTTTATGAGGATAGATTTGTTTTGTTTGTTGCAACTTACTTCCTTCATATTCAACAGTTCCTCCACCTATAGAATAAGCAGTAATTGTATCAAGAATTTCTTCATCTTGGTACACATAAAATTTCATTCCATTTGGATGATAAGGTAAACGATCACTTTTAAAACGAACAATCGTTTGCTTGCCCAATGTTTGTTTAATAATATAATCTGTTAAATGACCTTTTCCAGTTAAGGCAAGCGACCCATATAATTCAACTTCAAAACGTGAAGCATTTGGATATTGTTCTTTTATTTTAGAAGCTGCTCTTTGCGGACCCATTGTATGTGAAGAGGATGGTCCAAATCCTATCTTAAATAATTCTCTTAATGATTCCATAATTTCTCCTATATTCTTAACATAAATAATTCTAAGCCTAATTTTTTATCTATTTGTCCCGTCTTAATTTTAACATCCAATAAAGATAATTCATTTAAACATCTAAGTAGTTCATCTATTTGAAAAAATTGACCTTCTTTTCTTACATATTTTAAACGAAAAGGATTAACTGCCAACATTTTAGCAATTTCTTGATCAGTATACCCTTTTCTATCTAATAATTTTACTTGATAAATCAAACGCATAGAATTAGCTACCAAAACAATCAATTTAACTGGTTCTTCATTAATTGTCATTAAATCTTTATAAATAGACATCATCTTTTGTTTATCTTTACTTAAAATAGCTGTTGTTAAATCAAAAACATTTTCATCTAAGGGACGACTGACAAGTTCTTCAACACAATGAATATCAATATGCTGTGTATATAAACAAAGCTTTTCTACTTCACTAGCAATATCCATTAAATTTGTTCCTTTTCTACTTAAAAGTAACTCTAAAGCATCATCATCAATGGTACAATTTCTTTTTTTAACTGCCTGTCTGGCTGTATCAGAAACTTTATAATAATTTAAAGGATTGATTTCATAAAACTGTGCTTCTTTTCTTAACATTTTGACAACTTTTTTTCTTTCATCAAAATTCTTTTCATCATTAAAAATAACAAGATGCACTGTTTTATCTAAATAAGGTAAACATTGCATAAAATAATCTATATCATGATTATCTTTTTTTATTTTTTTGGTTGTTAGAAAATCCGCTTTTTTAATAACAACCATTTTTTCATCACTTAAAAAAGGAGGTGTCATTACATCTTCTAAAACAACTTTCATTCCCTCTTTAGAAACATCATAAACTGTATAATTCATCTGTTCTTGATTACAATGATGATCTTTTTTTAACTTATCTAAACGTTGATCCATCAGTAATCTTTCTGTTCCATATAATACATATAACATATCATCACCATAGCTATTATAAACTAAAAACCACTTGAAGTCATGATATAATTCTTACCTCCATAATAAACAATCTTAACCATTCCCTGAAGATCACTTCGATAAATTTTCACCCCATATGCTTCCAAACGATTTAATGTTAAATAAGATGGATGTCTATAACGATTATTCTTTCCTACAGAAATAAGCGCTACTTTAGGATCAATCATTTTAAACAAATCATCACTTGAAGAACTGCTACTTCCATGATGTGCCACTTTTAAAACATCGACATCTAAATGATGATATGTCTGATATAAATCACTTTCCACCTCTTTAGAAATATCACCTGTAAATAAATAATTTAAACGGTTGATAGTCACGTAAATAATAGAAGAGCGATCATTTGAATTTGTATAATATTTATCTAAAGCTAAATTTTTAAAAACTAAATCACCTATGGTCTTTTTCTTAAAATCATAGATAACCTTTTTAACTTTAAAATGTTCTTTCAAAGACGTTAACGCTCCACAATGATCATAGTCTTCATGCGAAATAAAAACGGCATCCAAATAAAAAACACCCTGACTTTGTAAATAAGGAATTAACCGAGAAGTCGCAAGATCACTCTTTTGTAATCCCCCAGTATCAATCAATACATTTCCTCTGGCATAAGGCTGTTGAATAAAAAAACAATCCCCTTGGCCCACATCAATCATCACAACTTGTCCTTTCATGTTGTAATAAGGATAAAAATAAAAAGCAAGTAACACACTTAATAATAGACATACTTCTTGGGTTACTTTTCTATTGACATTCAATTTATAAATTCCTTTTAAATAAAGATAATAATAAACACCTATAAAAAATAAAGTCGGTTGACTAAAAGGCAATGTAAAAGAAAAATCATAAATAAAAGCAATCATTTTTAATAACAATTCATATTCTAAAGATAAAAAAGGTAAAACATATTTTCCAAGTAATAAATAATAAAGCATACTTTTATAAATCATTTCTATATAAGGCATTAGAAGAATACCTATTAAAAAAGAAAACACCGGTAAAACATGTTGAATAGAAATAATAATGGGAATTGAACCTAAAAATAAATAATATTTCCCTGCTTTTTGATTTTGTAAAAGTAAAATAAAAAAATAAATCAAATAAGAAAAAATAAAAGATAAATTATAAACCAAATAAGGATTATACATTAACATACCAACTGTTAAAAAAGAAAAAATATCCAACTGATTTAACCATTTACCAAAAATCATTGGTAAAAAAAGCATTAGATACGCTCTTAAATAAGAAATATTATAAGGAATACTAAACATGTAAACCCCAATCAATATAAGAGATATACATTTTTGTCCCTTTTTTGAAAAAAAGAATTTTAAAAAATTCATCAGCCATTTCTGTAAAATTGTAAGATGCATACCCGAAAGAGCAAATAAATGAACAATCGAGAGTTGCGTTAACTTTTGATAATATTCTTTCATTTGTTCATCTTTCGTTCCTAAAATAAATAAAGATAACAGACTTTTTACTTTGGAAGATGTCTTGATTCTTTTTTCTAAATAATGATATAGATAATCTTGATGTTGATTACTTTTTATTTTTTCAAGTTGTAAAGTATCAAAAATATTTAAACTATATAAATAATATTGATAATTAAACGCATAATCATTTTGTATTTGATGGAAGTTATAAGGTTTTCCTATCAAAGAAATGTCATCAAACAACGAGATATTTTTAAATTCTCCATAAACCTTTACTTTATGATACCCCCTCTTGACAACAATACTTTGATCATCCTTACTTACGACCTTTCCTGAAATTTCATTTTGATTTAAAGGTTGTGGTAAATAAAAAAAGAGAAATAAGAGAAATGATAATAGTAAACTTACACTCAATAGTATTTTAAAATGTTTTAAATACAGAAAAATAAAATAAAAAATAAGAAATACATATAAAATAGGATGTAACATTTTAGCTAAAACAACCGCCAATAAAGGAAGTGCTAGATAAAAACCTTTCCCTTTTATAAACATAAATACTCTCTTAATCGAAGATATGTCTTTTCACCAATTCCTTGAATATTCATTAAATCTTCAATTGTTTGAAATGGTGTTTTTTGTCGATACTCATCAATCTTTATGGCTGTTTTTTCTCCTATTCCTTTTAATTTCATTAAATCATCAAGTGAAGCATGATTTAATGAAATCAGATTTTGACCATGAGGTAAATAAAGTTTACTTTCATTTGTAAGTTGATAATTTTCATTAAATTGATAATGGTTATCTGTTTGCAGTTTTGTTAAAACATCATTAATTGTTGGTTTTGTTTTAAAGGAGAGTTTTTTTTCAAACTCTCCTTCTACATAAATAATAATATTTTGTTTGGTTTGAATATTTTCAACAATAGCTGTTGGCTTTACATAACTATAAATGAGAGAAATAAAAAATAGGACAATAAGTCCTATCTTTTCAAAACTATTCATAATCTTGTTCAATATTTAAATGACGATAAGCCTCAGCTGTTGCTATACGTCCTCTTGGCGTTCTTTTAATCAAACCAATTTGTAATAAATAAGGTTCATTGACATCTTCTAAAGTTTGTGGTTCTTCCCCAATAGATGCAGCAATTGCTTCAAGTCCTACAGGTCCTCCTTTAAAACGATGAATGATTCCTAATAAATACTTATGATCAACATCATCTAATCCTAAATTGTCTACTTTTAATCTTTCTAATGCTTCAATTGTTCTATCTCTTGTAATTGTTGCATCGCCGTAAAACTGCGAAAAGTCTCTGACTCTTCTAAATAATCTATTTGCAATACGTGGTGTCCCACGACTTCTTCTTGCAAGTTCCCTTTTAGCATCATCATCCATAACAATATTATACACACGACTTGTACGATCAATAATTTGAGTCAGTTCTTCTTCACTATAATATTCTAATTTTGAAACAATACCAAAACGGTCTCTTAATGGTGCTGATAAATCACCTGCTCTCGTTGTTGCCCCAACAAGGGTAAAAGGTGGTAAATCAATTCTTACCGATCTTGTAGATGCTTCTTTTCCGATAACAACATCAACACAAAAATCTTCCATTGCTGGATATAAAATTTCTTCTACCACTTTATTTAAACGATGAATTTCATCAATAAATAAAACATCACCTGGTTCAAGAGCTGTTAAAATAGCTACTAGATCCCCTGTTTTTTCAATACTTGGACCTGTTGTAATTTTAATATGCGTCCCCATTTCATGAGCAATGATCATTGACATAGTTGTTTTTCCTAAACCTGGTGGTCCATAAAGTAAAACGTGATCTAACGACTCATCACGAAGCTTTGCAGCCCCTACAAACACTTTTAAATTTTCTTTAAGATTTGTTTGTCCAATATATTCATCAAAATCACTTGGACGAAGCGAACTTTCATCATCTTCTACAATTTCAGGATCTAAAACCTCGTTCATGTTTTCCCTCCTATTTAACAATTAAACTTAATGCTTTTTTGACATAACCATTTGTATCTAAATTTTCATCTGTCAATTTCTTAACAACTTTATCTACTTCACTTTGTTTATAACCTAATGCAATTAATACTTCCATGGCTTCTTCCAATTCTTGATTAACGACAGTTTGTTTTGTAGCAGTTACTTTTCCTTGTAAATCAAGAATAATTTGTCCTGCTGCTTTAGGTCCAATACCGGGTATTTTCTTTAAATAAGTCATATTGCCACTTTCAATAGCTTCACAAATTCCTTCAACATCTCCACTTGCTAGCATTGTACAAGCACTTTTACAACCAATTCCTTTAACTGAAATCAATTTTAAAAATAAATCTTTTTCTTCTTTTAAATTAAATCCATACAATAAAATACCATCTTCTTTTACTTGTTGATAAAGATAAACAACCACTTCTTTTCCTTTAGAAAAAGCATAAGGATTGCTCACATAAATTAAATAACCAATCCCATTATTTTCTAAAACAATATGATCACTTTGAATATCAACAATCAAACCTTTAATATAACTATACATACATTTCTCCTATTACTATTATATTATAAAAAACGAATCATTTCGTCTCAAATTTGTGTCAAATTTGTCTCAATTATATCATAGTATCTATTAACTGAAAATAAAAAATCAGGCATAAAGCCTGATTCATTAATCATAGAATTCGAATTCAAAATCAAGAATAGAAACAACATCTCCATCTTGACATCCTGCGTTTCTAAGAGCTTCATCAATTCCCATATTACGCATTTTAATAGATAAACGTTTAATTGCATCATCACTTACTAGAGAAGTCATGGATACAAGACGTTCAATCTTCTTACCAGTAATTGTCCACTGACCATTACCTAAATTGTGAACAACAAATGGTGCCTCTTCTTCTTCATAATTATAAACAACTGTATTTTCTTCTACTTCTTCCATATCAAACTTAGGTGCAGTTTCTAAAGCATCTGCAACAGCATATAATACTTGATCAACACCTTCATGAATAATTGCTGAAATAGGGAATACTTTAACATCTTCTCCTACTTTTTCTTTGAAAGCTTTTAAATTTTCTTCAGCATTTTCTTCATCCATTTTATTAGCTACGACAATTTGTGGTCTTTCTAATAAACGATATTGATATTGTCCAAGTTCTTCATTAATTGTACAATAATCTTCATAAGGATCACGTCCTTCAATACCACCCATATCAATAATATGAACAATAACACGACATCTTTCAATATGTCTTAAAAATTGATGACCAAGTCCTTTACCTTGACTTGCCCCTTCAATTAATCCTGGAAGGTCAGCCATAACAAAGTTACGACCATCTTTTGCTTGAACGACTCCTAAATTAGGAACAATAGTCGTAAAATGGTAATCAGCAATTTCTGGTCTTGCACGTGAAACAACAGATAAGAATGTTGATTTACCTACTGAAGGGAACCCTACAAGTCCAACATCTGCTAATAATTTAAGCTCACAGCAAACATCAAATTTTTCTCCCGGTTCTCCTCTTTCGCAAATTTGTGGTGCAGGATTTCGAGAAGTTGCAAAACGCGCATTTCCTCTTCCACCACGACCACCTTTAGCAAGAACGACACGTTGTCTGTCTTCTGTTAAATCAGCCATAATTTTTCCAGTTTCTTCATTCGTAATAACTGTCCCCACTGGTACCTTGATTACTAAATCACTTGCATCTGCACCATGCATTTTTTTAGCCATCCCATTACCACCAGGACGTGCCTTATAAACACGTTTATATTTTAAATCTAATAACGTTGATAAAGATGTTGTTGCTTCAAAAATAATGCTTCCACCTTTTCCACCATCTCCACCGGCAGGTCCACCTTTTGGAACATGTGCTTCACGTCTAAAAGCCACCGTTCCATCTCCACCTTTACCAGCTTCAATATATATTTTAGCTTTATCGATAAATTGCATACTTCCACCTCTCTTTCAAAAAAAAATCCCTTTTCAGGGATTTCATTATGCAGCTGGGTAAACTGATACTTTTTTTCTATCTTTTCCCATTCTTTCGAATTTAACAATTCCATCACACATAGCGAATAAAGTGTCATCTCCACCTTTTCCTACGTTAGTACCTGGATGAATTTTAGTACCTCTTTGTCTATAAATAATAGAACCAGCAGTAGCGAATTGTCCGTCTGATAATTTAGCTCCTAATCTTTTTGATTTTGAGTCACGACCGTTTTTAGTTGATCCAACCCCTTTTTTAGAAGCGAATAATTGTAAATCTAATTTAAACATCATGATGTTATTCCTCCTCATAGGTTATCTTGATATATTGATGATAGTCTTCTGTAAATGATTCCAAACTAATCACAAGAGTCTCTAGTATCACTTGCATTATTTCATCATTTTCATACACATCTATCATTATATTACCATTTTTTAAAATAATTGCACACTTTTTTTCTTCTAGAAATCCCTTTTTAGCAAGAGTATTGCAAATACCTGTAGCCACAGCACTTACGCCAGCACACACAAGATCTTTGCCATATTCACCAAACTGGGCATGTCCTTTTATTTTAATTTGCGTAATATATTTATTATTTCTTTTTATTTGAACTTTAATCATTATTTAACGTTGATTGCATCAACAATTAATTTTGTATAAGGTTGTCTATGACCTTGTTTTTTGTGGTAATGTTTTTTAGCGTTATATTTATAAATAGTTACTTTTCTTTCTTTACCTTGTTTTTCTACAGTAGCTTCTACAGTAGCACCTTCAACATAAGGAGCACCAATAGTTACAGTTTCATCTCCAACTAATAATACTTTATCAAAAGTAACTTTTTCTCCTGCTTCAACTTCTAATTTTTCTACGAAAATTGCATCACCAGCTTCAACTTTTAATTGTTTTCCACCTGTTTCGATAATTGCGTACATACCGCACCTCCTATAAATTTTTTCTAAGACTCGCCAACCAAGGCAGCAAACGCATTTAATACCTCTTATGTGCGGTTGTAGTCTAGAGGTCTACAACAAGTGCATTATACTGAATATTCCAATTAAAGTCAATGCGATTTCTTAGATTTTATCAAATAAATTTTTATTGTGTCAAAATCATAAAATCGTTGATGAAAATGATAGATATTTTGATAAGGTCGAAAATATTCAAGATGTTTATTTATTTTCACTCTTTTTTTACTAAGATGATCACTCATTAATGTTTCCATATAAATCAAACGATAATTTTTAAGATATAAAATAACTTGATAAAATAAATACCCTAAAATAATTTTTCTCCCTATTTGTTTCGTAATAATCCATAAAATACAAATAAATAATAGTGAAACTTTTATTTGTATTTGCATAGCTTTTTGATAATCTATGAAATAAGATAAAAATAATAATAAAAGTTTTGAACCATCCAAAGGATAAACTGGAAGTAAGTTAAATATTAAAATATAAATATTGATTTTAGCTAACAATGGTTCCTTTATAAAAAGAAAAAAAATAAAACAAATAAGATTAATAAATGGACCACAAAGAAGCATCCCTATTTCTTCATAAACATAATGCTTTCCTAAATCTTTTAACAATAAAAAAGCCCCAAAAGGAAGTATCATGATCTTTTCAATTTCAAAAGAGAAATAAAGAGCAACGAGATAATGTCCTATTTCATGTAAAATAGAAAAAAGTAAAAAAGCTACATAATAAGAAGATCTTGATATAAAAGCTAAAAACAAATAAAGATAAGTAAGGGGATGTATTTTCATTTTACATCCCCAAATATTCTTGATAAGTGATTTGTTTTCCTAAATATTCAAATATCATTTTAAACTTTTGTTGATACAAAGCAATTGTATCCCCTTGTTTTATTTTTTGAAATTTTTTTACTTGAATATCTTTTAACTTAGAAAAAGTAATTTCCGTACCATTTTCATCTAAAATAGTCACTTGTTGTTTTTTTACATCAATCACTTTACCGTTATTCATTGCAAGAACCTGATTTCCTGTTCCTTTATAATAATCATCCTTGATCAAGGTATATTGTAATTCTTGACTTACTTTAACATCTTCTGGTAAAAAATCTAAAACACTTTGTGAAACAAAGGTAATCAATTGTTGTAAATATTTTTGATTAAATATTTTTTGTTCAAGTTCTGGATTTTTCAAAACAATCAACGAACCTAAAACAACAATCATCATGACCATCAAACGTACCATACCATTATAAAGCTTTTTGAAATTATGATCATTAAGTGGTCTTTTCCTTTTTTCAATACGTTTTCTTACATCATCCAAATCTGACATATAATCACCTATTACATCATATGAAATCATCCCAAAAAGATACGACTTAATAAACCTCTCCTTTTACATTTAGCAAAAGCTCTTTTATGTCCTAACAAACGATGTGCGATATTATCAAAACAATCATGTAAAAGATGACCCTTCAACAAATAAACAGGGCGTCCTTTATTATTAGCTTCAATCATTTCATGATCTTCATAAACAATTCCTAAAAGTGGTAAGGACAAAATATCTAAAGCATCATCGATCGTTAATGATTTGCCATCTTCAATATCATCTAAATTCACTTTATTAATAATCAACTTTAAATCCTGTATTCCCTTTTTAAGCAATAGGCCAATCACTCGGTCATTATCTCTTAATGTTGCAAGATCAAGATTAACAACAATAATTGCTTCATCAGCAATTGATGAGGCATAAGTAAACCCTTGTTCAATTCCTGCTGGTGAATCTACAATAATAAAATCAAAATCATTTTTTAAATAATCAATCAGTGCCGCCATGATCGATGCATCTAAATTTTGAAAAGACAACGTTTTACACGCTGGTAATAAATAAAGCGTTTGTTCTCTTTTATCTTTGACCAAAACCTGATGAATTTCACATTTACCAGAAATCACATCATTTAAATCATAAACAACTCTATTTTCCAATCCCATCATAACATCTAAATTCTTTAAACCAAAATCTCCATCAATCAAACATACTTTTAAGTTTTGATGTGCCAAAGCAATTGCTAAATTAACACTGATACTACTTTTACCCACACCACCTTTTCCAGATGTCACAGTAATGATTCTAGACATGTATGTAATCCCCCTTTTCTACAACGATATCATTATCTTTATAATAAACAAGTGACATTTCGAAAGTTGTAAAATGGTGTATAGATTTTCCAAAAAAGCGAATTGTTGCATTCTTAAATCTTTGACTAGAAATACAAGCTTCTTCACTTTGGCCTTCTATAATCCCAAAAACACCTTGCATGACATATAATTTAGCATACACTTGAACAATGGCCCCTGGATTGATTTTACCTGTAATTAAAGTATCTTCATAAATTTCTATTTTTTCTCCTGCATGTATAGAAGCACCGATCATTCTTAATTCTTTTTTCTCCTCCGTTTTTTCTTCTATAAAACCACCAAACAAGAGGCTTTTACATTCTACAAGAACGCCAAAAAATTGTAATATCTCATCATTTTCCAAAATTCGACCCTTCAAATCAAAAAAGGCCTTTGGGTAATAATCCTTCTTTTTAAAGAAAGATTGCACCAAAAGACCTTTTAATTCATTTAATAAAACTTCAAAATCGACTTCATTATCCATTATAAAAATCAAACGTCCATTAAGATTCTTAACTAAAATATACATCAATATCACCTTCAAATTTTAATTTATCGTGGATAAAATACACCCCATTAAAAATAACAATATTGAATAGTAATGTTGGTAGTAGTCTCTTAATTAGAAATGTTGTTATCACTAATTGAGTTGTATTTGTTATCCACATTAAAGAATATAACACACTTTCCTGTACAAAAATTGTCAAAACAACGATGACAATTGCCTCAAAATAAGTCATAACAGCTTTTTTCATATAACGCTTTTCAAAAAAAGAATACATAAAGAACAATAAGACATATACAAAAATAGAATTTCCATAAATTACACTAAAATAAATTCCACAAATTCCTGCAAAAATATAACGATGATCTTCATCAATTGTATTCGTCAATAAATCAAACATCATCACACCAACATAAGGAACAATTGTCAAATTTAATTTCAAAATTGAAGATGGTAAATAAAAACGTAAAATACTGTCGATAACAAAGGAAATAAACATGATAATTAAATATCTAACAAGCTTATTCTTCATTACCATTGACCTTCTTTACTACACTTACATAAGATAAATCTTTAAACTGCGCAGCCATTTTAACAGTTAAAGTCATTGTTGTTCCATCACTTTGAGTTACCAGTTTTTTTGCTTTACCAATATAAATTCCTTTAGGACATTTTCCATCTCCACCTAAACCAGAAGTATAAACTTTCGCATTTTTTTCTAATTTATCAATTCCTGAAAGTAAAGTAATATTTAAAACTTTCTTATTAACATCATAATTTTTTAATAATCCATAAATCGTTTGATCACCATTAATAATCATTACTGGAATTTGATTTGATGGATTTTCACTTGTAAGTAACGAAACAGTAGAACTAATTTCCGTTACATGACTAACAACACCGATCATTCCTTTAGAATCACAAACTGCCATTCCTTCTTGCACATTATTTAAACTTCCAGCATCAATTGTAATTTCATCATTCCAATTTGTTTGATCACGTATTTGTACACTAGCTGCCTTCGTTTTATAATCATTTGGAAGATAATCCATTTCTGTTAATTTCTTTAATTTTTTTATTTCTGATTGTAAAACTTCATTTTCAGATTCAACATTGACATAAGAATCTAACTTTTCTTTTAAAATTCTATTTTCATCATAAACATCCTTTAAATCATTATATTCATTAAAGATATCATTTACAAAAGAAATAGGTTTTTTAATAATATAGTATTCAATCATAGAAATAGAATTACTTAATGTCTTTTCTAAACGGGATTGTTTTCTCCCTACAAAAAAACCAATAACTGATACTAAAATAACAACGACAAAAACACCAATAATAATTCTTTTATTTCTTTTTTTTCTACGATTGTTCATATAATCACCTCTAGTATCATTCATTATATAGAGTTCCCTAAAAAAAATCAATCTTCTTTATTTTGATAGATTTTTTTTGAAGCAAAACTATAAAAACAATGCTTACCAACAATTAGATGATCTATGAACTCTATTTCTAAACAATCTGCCATTTCTTTAATCTTTTGCGTTATTAGTTCATCTTCTACAGATGGTGCAGGATTTCCACTTGGATGATTATGTATCAAAATAATTCGATTAGCACCACATCTAAGTGTATGTTGAAATACCTCTTTTGTTTCTAACATAGAAGCGTCTCCACTTCCTATAAATAATAATTTCTCTTGAATGATTTCTAAACGGCTATTTAAACAAAGTAAAATGACTTTTTCCTGTTTTTCAAACATCAATTTATGTTTAATATATTCATAACCATCTTGAGGTTCTTTAATAACAAATCTTTTTGTATTTTCTTTTTGCATTCTTTTCGCAAGTTCTATACTTGCCATTAATTCAATTGCTTTTGCTTGTTTAATACCTTTGATCTTCGTTAATTGATAATAATCTACATCTTTTAAAGCTTGGAACCCTCCTATTTCTTCTAATAATAAAGAAGCCAAATTTAAAACAGACATTTCTTTATTTCCTGTTCTTAAAATTACCGCAATTAATTCTTGATTCGATAAAGTTTCAATTCCATTACAAATTGCTTTTTCTCTTGGTCTTTCAAAGCGAGGACAATTCAACATCATTTAAAGCTTTACTTTTATTTTTTTACTTAAACAATAGGCTAATACTATTTTTATAAGATCTCCAGGTATAAAAGGAACAACACACATCATTAAAGAAGCACTTAAATTCATCTTCGTCACAAACATAAACCACAGTGTTCCAATAAAATAGCAGATCACACTTCCAATAATACATGCTAAACCAATAGGAACTCTTGTTTTTAATTTTGAAATAACATAGACCATTATTGGAAACGAAAAGATATATCCCCCACTATAACCTAAAAGTGATCCCATACCGCCTTGAAATCCAGCAAAAACAGGTAAACCAACCGCACCCATCAACAAATAAACAACACATGCACTAACTGCTACTTTACAAGGAGCAATCAATGCAATTAAACAAACCATAAATGTTTGTAATGTAATTGGTACATATCCCGGTAAATCAATTTTAATTTGCGAAAATATAGCCATCATACATGCCATAAGTGCGCAATAACACATTTCTTTTACTTTGAAGTTCAAAGCTTCCACCCCCTGAAAGCATATTATCAAAGAGTGACTTCCTTGTCAATTTGTTTTTAAAAATTGATAAATTGCATTATATTCTTTTTTTTCAATCTTCTTTTGATAACGATCATCTATAAAATATTCTTTAACCACACATGTATTTCCTTTTTCAGCAATCTCTTTTGCTTGTTGATGTGCCTCTTTTTGTTTTATAAAAATATCAGTAATAACAACATACTCTTGATCTTGATACATAAAACCCTTATACCCTAATTCTTCTATTTGTTTCATTGTATTTTCAGCATTTGCTTTTTCTTTATAGCGTCCTACTTGTACAACATAGATATTGATTTCTTGCTTAAGCGCTTGACTTACATAATACATAGTTAGTGTATTACATAAAAGCATCAAAAAAGTAAAAATAAGCATTCCTTTCTTTTTCATAGACTCACCTCTTTCTAGTCTATGAAAATTAATAAAGAATATGAAGGTACCAAAGTACCTTCATCTATTATCTCCATTCAATAGAAACAAGTCTTGGAATTGAAATACGACCACTAGAAGAATATAACATTTTATAAACGGCTGCTCCCACAACAACACAGACGATCCATGTTCCTACTCCTCCACCAATAATTTCCATTTGATTTGTTAATTGTAATTCTTGCATTTTCATTTCCTCCTTTTTTTATTTAAGGAACAGACACCCACTAACTTCCTCACTATTTATATAGACATTTTTTGAGTATTTTTCTTTTAAAAATTAAAAAAAATCAAGTTTTTTCAAACTTGATTTTACATAGCTGCTAATTTTTCTTTAACAGCATTATATTTAGATGTATAATCTTCTAATTTTTGACGCTCACTATCAACTTTTGCTTGAGGTGCTTTTGATACAAATTTTTCATTACTTAACATATTTGTACAACGTTTAATTTCCCCTTCAAGTTTTTGAAGTTCAGCTTGTAATTTTTGTTTTTCCGCTTCTTTATCAACATACGCACCAAGTTCAACGATCAATGTATTACCACCTTGAATCATAGCTGTCGCAATATCTTTAGAAGCTTTTTGATTATAGCCAACACAAGTTGCATTACATAATTTCTTTAAGTAAGGAACACATTGGTCTAATAAAGCTTGTAAGTTTTCATCTTTTGTTTCAATTGAGTATTCCACTTCGATTGCATTTTTAATTGTATAGTTTGCACGAATTTCACGAACACCTTTAACAATATCCATTAAATAAGTAAATTGTTTGTTGATGTTTTCATCATTGAAATCAGGATTTACTGTTGGATATTTAGAAATACAAATTGATTCTTCTAAATGTGGAATTGCTTGATAAATTTCTTCAGTTACAAATGGCATGAATGGATGTAACATTCTAACGATTGCATTTAATACATAAACAAGAGTATGGGCACTTGCTTGTTTTTCAACTTCATTATCACTATTTAAATGAACTTTTGTAAGTTCGATATACCATGAACAGAAATCATCCCAAATGAATTTATATAATTCGCTACCAACATTAACAAATTCAAATTTATCCATGTTCGCATCTACTTCTTCAATTACGTTATTTAAACGATTTAAGATCCATTTATCACATAAATTTAAATGATTAAATTTTAAATCTTTATATTCTAAATCTTCATCAATATTCATTAAAACAAATCTAGCTGAGTTCCAAATTTTATTAATAAAATTCCATGATGCTTCTAGTTTTTCAGGAATATATCTTAAATCCATACCTGGTGCTGAATTTGTAGTTAAGAAGAATCTTAATGTATCGGCACCATATTGATCGATAACATCCATTGGGTCAACCCCATTACCTAATGATTTAGACATTTTTCTTCCTTGTTCATCACGAATTAAACCATGAATCAAAACATGTTCAAATGGTCTTTGACCTGTAAATTCTAATGATTGGAAAATCATACGACTTACCCAGAAGAAAATAATATCATATCCTGTAACTAAAGTATTTGTTGGGAAGTATCTTTTAAATAAAGGATCTTCTGTATTAGGCCAACCTAATGTTGAAAATGGCCATAATGCACTAGAGAACCAAGTATCTAAGACATCTTCATCTTGTGTCCAGTTTTCGATATCTTCTGGTGCAGTTTTCCCAACATAAACTTCACCTGTTTCTTTATGATACCATGCTGGTACTTGATGTCCCCACCATAATTGACGTGAAATACACCAATCTTCGATATTTTCCATCCATTGTGTAAATGTTTTTTCAAATCTTTCTGGTACAAAGTTTACTTTAGAATCTTTCTTTTGATTAGCTAAAGCAGCTTCAGCCAATGGTTTCATCTTAACGAACCATTGTTTTGATAAATAAGGTTCAACAATAGCTCCTGATCTTTCTGAGTGACCTACTTGATGTAAATGTTTTTCAATATGATCAACAATACCCGCTGCTTCAAAATCAGCAACTAATTGTTTACGACATTCAAAACGATCCATACCTTGATATTTATGACAAAGTTCATTCATTGTTCCATCATCATTCATACAAATAGGCATGTCTAAGTTGTATTTTTTAGCTAAGGCAAAGTCATTTGGATCATGCGCAGGTGTACATTTCATAACAGCTGTCCCAAAATCCATATCGATATAACTATCAGCCATAATTGGTAATTTTTCACCATTAGCTGGGTTGATTGCATATTTACCAACTAAATCTTTATATCTTTCATCATCAGGGTGAACAAAGATAGCTTGATCGGCAAACATTGTTTCAGGACGTGTTGTCGCAATGACTAATTCTTGATCACTATCTACAATTTTATATTTGAAATAATACATTGCCCCTTCAATTTCTTTATGAATAACTTCGATATTACTTAAAGCTGTTCTTTGTACAGGATCCCAGTTAATAATTCTTTTACCTTGATAAATATATCCTTTTTCATATAAACGAACGAAAACTTCTTTAACCGCTTGAGATAATCCTTCATCTAAAGTAAATCTTTCTTTCGAATAATCTAAAGATAAACCTAATTTTTCCCATTGAGCACGAATAATAGAAGCATATTCTTCTTTCCAAGACCAAGCTTTTTCTAAGAAACCTTCTCTTCCTAAATCATAGCGAGAAATTCCTTCTTCTCTCATTCTTGCTTCTACTTTAGCTTGTGTAGCAATTCCGGCATGGTCCATACCAGGAAGCCATAAAGCATCATAACCTTGCATTCTTTTATAACGAATAATCATATCTTGTAAAGTTGTATCCCAAGCATGTCCTAAATGAAGTTTACCTGTAACGTTTGGTGGTGGAATAACGATGGCATAAGGCTTTTTAGAAACATCTCCTGCTTTAAAATATTCTTTTTCTAACCAATGTTGATATTTACCTTTTTCAACACTTTTATGATCATATTTACTCGCTAATTCTTTTTTCATTTTCATCATCCTTTTCAATAAAGCTTTCTTTATGTTCTTTAATATATTCTCCTAATTTATCACCAATTCCTGAAGAACGTAATAAAGAAACAAATTCATTTGTAAAATCAGAGAAATTGTATGTAGCGTATTCACTTGTTTCATCAATTTCATCTTCTTGATCATTTTCAATTAAAATAGCTAATTTTTCAGCTTCTTCTAATAAATGAGCAATATCATAACATTTCATTGTTTCAAATGCTTCTTTATAATAAGGTCGATAATTACAATAAGGTTCTGTTATAAAAAACGAATGGATTGAACCTCTTCCCCCTTCTAAAGAACATTCTAATTGGTACATTGTATAAATCAATAATTCCTCATGTGTTAAATAAGGAATAATATTTCCATCATAGTTATCATCTTCATATAGACGATCTTCTTTCGCATTAATATGAAAAATAACAGCTCTTGTTAGATCAATTGGTTCAATCTTATCAAAAACATCACTTGTAAGATGAGAAAACATATCTTTTTCTTGAGCTAATTTTTCTTCATATTGCTTTCTTTTTTCTTTTACTTGTTTAAATTTTTTACCATAAAAACTAAACAAGAACACACACATGATAGCAAAAATAATCCATACATACCAATACTCTGTAAAATAATTCATCTTTTTCCTCCTTAAAATAAAAAAGCCATCCCTCTAAGGACGACTTATATCGCGATACCACCTTAGTTCTAAGTATAAAACTTAGCACCTTAAAACTTTAACGCAGTTCTACGTGTTAAACTACTTTATTTCATCTAACATGCTCCTTGGCTACCTTCACTCTTTTCATTTATCCCTTTCCAGCAAACGGGACTCTCTATCAAACAAAGAAGAACTACTCCTCCAAATCATTGCAGTTCTATTCTATCAAATAGACTATTTCTCGTCAATCATTAACTTTTTGAATATTTCTTGTAAGCCATCTAAATAACAAATTAATTTTGACATTTGATAAATATTGGCTTCTTCTTGTAAATTTAATTGAACTTGCGGAACAATTGATAAAATACATTGCATTAAGATTTTTTCTTCTTTTAAAAGCTTTACTTCTTTTAAATAATATTCTAATAACGGTAAACTCTCATAGAGTTCATCATGATTTTGAAAAATATCTATCAAATCATAAATACAATAATTAATTTTCATTCGATCAATTGAAATAAGTGTTTCATCACTAACAAAAATATGTTCCTTATTAAAATGATTATACGTTAAAGAAAGTCTAATTTCATTTTTACCTTTCATTATTTCTTGATATTGACTTAAATAATAATGTGCTTGATTTAAATAATGAACGATACGATAATAATTTAAAACAAGCATCCAACCTGCTGGAGATTTAAATTTTCTAAATTCAAATTCTCTCATTAATTCTTCATAATCATTTTTTCTTTGTTGAATCAAAGAAAAAAGATCATCATACTGCTTTTTAAAAAAAGCATCTTCTTCATGTTGCATAAAAAAAGAATGATTGTGTAAATACGCTAGGATTTGATAATATGTTTTTATTTTCATTTCTTTTTTTATATGATTATCTTCTTGTAAATAAGGCATAAGATAGATATATTGATCTTGAAAAGGTGTAAAATAGTGTTGTTCATTATTTAATATCAAATGAATAAAATGATGGAGATGTAAGGTATTAAGATGTTGATAAGCAACTTCTAGTTTCTTTTCATCAACAATCTTAACACAATAAAAATGATTAGCTGTTTTCACTTTATAGACACGCGGACTGATTTGAATCAGTCCAATTACGTCTAAATCATACTTTGTTTGAATGATCTTTTGGAGCATAAGGAATAATAAGGATTTGTCCTGCATCTAAATTTAGATCTTGATTATAGTCTCTAATCATTTTTTCATCTACCTGATATTGTCTAGCTATTGAAGCATACGTATCATTTGGTAAAACGACATATAAATAATAAACACCTAGATCCTCGTCATCATCAACCTTTTCTTCTTTTTCTTTCGTTTCATAAATTTTTTCTTGTAACTTTTCAACATCATGAATTTCTTCGGGTGCCTCAGCAACGACTTGTTCATTTATCGTTTGAGTCTCAACATCCCTTGATAATTTTTCAATTTCATCAATAGGATCTTCATCAAGTTGAATATAACGATTTTCACCTTCTTCAACCCCATACACTCCAACTTCAATTTTAATTTTCAAATTACCATCAATAATATCATAATGAAAATCTTCAACCTTTAAATGAAAATCTTGACGATCTATAATCTTTTGATCATCCGCATAAACATCTAATTCCACATTTTCTAAAAAATGTCTTTTTTCTTGACTAATATATTCTCCTTTAATAGCAAGACTCCCCACCGCTCTAACACCATGATCTTCAATCTTATAGTCGATAGATTCATCAACCGTTAAAGAAACTAATTCCTTTAATTGATGTAGTAAATCAATTTCCTTTTCGTAAAATATTTTTTGCATAGTCATCCTCCTAACAAAGTCTATGCAACAAATCATCAAATATGAAAAAAAGTAGGTTTCCCTACTCAAAATCTAAATCACACAATTCATAAATTGCATTCCAAGCTTCTTGAATTCCTTTTTTCTTTAAACTTGAAAAACGAATAAATGTATCACTTGGATCAAAATGTAATGTATCTTTAATTAATTTTTCATTTTTCTTTAAATCATTACGTTTAAGTTTATCTTCTTTAGTCGCAACGACAATGACAGGTACACCATGATGTTTAACAAACTCATACATCATCACATCATCTTTTGTTGGTTTATGACGATAATCTACAAGTAAAATAAAACCTCTTAAAGTTTGTCTTTCACTAATATATTCATCCATCGTTTTACCAAATTGTTTTGTGACATTATTAGCAACTTTAGCATATCCATATCCAGGAACATCTACAAAATAAAGTGCATCATTGACATTAAAGAAATTCAAAGTTCTTGTTTTACCTGGCGTACTTGATACTTTTGCAAGACCATTTCTAGATAACATTGTATTAATAAAACTACTTTTTCCAACATTTGATCGTCCAGCTAAACACATTTCTGGAAAGCTTTCTTCAGGCCATTGGCTTTTCCATGCAGCCGATAAAATATATTCTGCTTTTTTAATTTTTACCATTTTTCTCACCTTTTTTATTGTACAAAAAAAATAACGGAAATTCAAGTTTCCGTTATTTAACAATTGCATGTTCTAAAACTGTATCGATATGATCAGCTAAAACAATTTCTAAATCATTTCTTACTGATTCTGGGATATCTTCGATATCCTTTTCATTTTCTTTAGGAATGATGATTTTTCTAATTCCAGAACGATGTGCTGAAATAGATTTTTCTTTTAATCCACCAATTGGTAAGACATTACCACGTAAAGTGATTTCTCCTGTCATGGCAACATCATCTCTTACAGGTTTATTTGTAAAAGCTGAATAGATTGCAGTTGTAAGAGTGACACCTGCTGATGGACCATCTTTTTTGATAGCTCCTTCAGGAACGTGAATATGAATATCTTGTTTATCAAAGGCTTTATCATCTAAACCATATTTTTCTTTATTAGCTTTTAGGTAATCTAAAGCAATTGATGCTGATTCTTTCATAACATCACCTAATTGACCAGTAATAATAAATTTACCAGTACCATCAAAATGATTAACTTCGATTGGTAAAATATCTCCACCAAATTGAGTATAAGCCATACCAGTAACAACACCTACTTGAGGACGAGGAAGTTTCTTAGTATGATCAAATGGTGCTTTTCCTAAGAATTCAACAAGTTTATCTTGATCAATTGTAACTGATTTAACTTTTTCTTTTAGGATAGCTAAAACAGTTTTACGACATAATTTAGCAATATATCTTTCAAGTTCACGAACACCAGCTTCACGTGTATAGTGTTGAATGATTTCCATGATGATATCATCAGAAATAATCATTTGTTCAGGTTTTAATGAATGCGCATCTAATTGTTTTTTAATTAAATGTTCTTTAACAATCATTAATTTTTCTTGTTCTGTATAACTTGAAACTTCAATAATTTCAAGACGATCTCTAAGTGGTCCAGGAATTCCTCCTAAATCATTAGCAGTCGCAATGAATAAAACTTTAGATAAATCATATGGTTCTTCGATATAGTTATCAGAGAATTGAGAATTTTGTTCAGGGTCTAAAACTTCAAGCATTGCACTTGTAGGATCTCCTTTATAATCACTTGCCATCTTATCAATTTCATCTAATAAGAAGACAGGATTTACAACACCAGCTTTTTTCATTCCTTGAATGATACGTCCAGGCATTGATCCTAAATAAGTACGACGATGTCCACGAACTTCTGCTTCGTCTCTTACCCCACCTAAAGAAGCTTTAACAAATTTACGATCTAAAGCACGGGCAATACTTTTAGCAATACTTGTTTTCCCAACACCTGGTGGACCTGCTAAACAGATAATTGGTGCTTTTAAAGATTGTGTCATTTGTTTAACTGCTAAGTGTTCAACAATTCTTTCTTTTACTTTTTCTAATCCAAAATGATCTTCTTCTAAAATTGCTTCAATTTTAGAAATATCTTCTTCATCTTTAGTTTCTTGATACCAAGGTGTTTTCATCACCCAATCAATATAAGTTCTAACAACGTTCGCTTCTGAAGATGCTGGTGGCATAGCTTCAAAACGACGTAATTCTTCTTCAATTTTATCCTTAATATATTGAGGATATGGATTTTCAGCTAATTCTTTACGAATTTGATCAGCATCGTCTCCTTTATCAACAGTATCACCAAGTTCATCTTTAATAGCTCTTAATTTTTCTCTTAGATAGTATTCTTTTTGATTTTCATCAATACTTTCTTTGACTTTTCTATTGATTGTATCTTCTAATTGACTAATCATTTTTTCAGACTCAATAGAACTTGCTACTAAGAATAATCTTTCATTAATTCTTTGTTCTTCAAGAATTTTTTGTTTTCTATCTAAATCAATTGGTAAATATTGACCAATTGTATCAGCAAGTAAACTAGCTGATGTCCCATTTGAAAGTAAAGTTAAGCTTTCAGCTGGAATATGAGGCATATGACGTCTTGCTTGTTCAAAATAAGCTGTTGTTTTTCTTACTAAAGCAACTTCTTCATTTGTGTCTCCATAAATATCTTCTAAAACTTCAGCTGTTGAAAAAATTGAACCATCTTCAATTTTAAAATCTCGAAGAGCAACTCTTTTTTCTCCAGTAACAGTTAATTTGATTGTCCCTGCACTATCGCGACGGATTTTCTTTTCAATTTTACATAAAGTTCCAACATGATAAACATCATCATATTTTGGATCATCAACAATAGGATTGATTTGTGATACAAATAGGATATTGTTATCAAAGTCACGACTTGAAAGTTCAAGTGCTTTTAAACTAAGGGGGCGACCAACATCTAATGATAAACGGTTACCCGGAAAGACAATCATTCCTCTTGTGCACACAACAGGAAGGGTTAATAATGTACTTTCACTCATAATAATCCTCCTTTTTTAAAAAGACGCTTACGCGTCTTTTAAACTATTTCTTTAAGTTTTCTTTAACAACGTCTAACGCTTTTCTATTTAAAATATCAGCATCGATTTGGTACATATTTTGAGCGAAGATTTGTTTGATTTCTTCTAAGTCTCTATTATATGTATTTGCGATTGTTTCTAATTCGCTATTACGTTCTTCATCAGTTACTTCAATATTTTCAGCTTCAACGATAGCAGCTAAGATTAAGTTTAATTTAACTCTGTCTTTTGCTTGATCAGTTAAATCAGCTTTGATAGCATCTTTGTTTTTACCAGTGAATTGTTCATATAATTCAAATGATAAACCTTGTTGTTGTAAGTTCATTTCAACTTCTCTTAACATTGTATCTAATTCAGAATTTAATAAAGCTTCACTATCTTCTACTTTACAACATTCAATTAAAGCTTGAGTTAAATCAGAGAAGAATTTGTTTTCTACTTCATTTTCTTTTTGTGATTTTAATTGAGCTTTAATATGATCTTTTAATTGATCTAAAGTTTCAACACCTTCGATGTTAACATCTTTAGCTAATTCATCATCAGCTTCAGGTAAAACTTTTTCTTTAATTTCATGAACAGTTACTTTGAATGTAGCTTCTTTACCAGCTAATTCAGTAGCTTGATAATCTTCTGGGAATGTTACAACAACATCTTTTTCATTTCCACAAGTCATACCGATCATTTGATCTTCAAAACCTGGAATGAATTGTCCAGAACCGATTTCTAATGAATGATTTTCAGCTTTTCCACCTTCGAATGCTTCACCATCGATGAATCCTTCAAAGTCCATAACTACTGTATCACCTTTAGCAACTTCACCGTTTTCTTTAGTAGTTAATTCAGCGAATTGATGACGATAGTTTTCAACTTGTGCTTCGATATCTTTTTTAGCAACAGTTACTCTACCTTTTTTAACTTCTAATCCTTTGTATTCACCTAATTCAACTTCAGGTTTAACAGGACATAAGATTGTAATTTTTAAGTTATCATTATCAACACTATCAATATTTAATGTTGGTTGAGCAATTGGAGCAACTTCAGCTTTTTTCATGATATCAGCATATCTTTTTTGTAAGATTTGATCAGTAGCTTCATCATAGATAGCTTGTTTTCCAAGTCTAGCTTTAATCATAGCAACTGGAGCTTTACCAGGTCTGAAACCATCTAATTTAACTCTTGTAGCTAATCTTTTTAAAGCAGCGTCTTGAGCTTCTGCCCATTCTTTTTTATCAAATGTTACTTTAATTTGAGTAACAGCATTTTCTAATTTTTTTGTAGTTGTTCTCATTATATATTTCTCCTTATTCCGTATCAAAAGACATTATATACTAACCTTTTTTTAAATTCAACTATATTAATAAATTTTAATATTCGATTGATTGTATTGTTTCCAATACATCTTTTACATCCTCTTGATTGCAATTATATAAATACTCAATATCTTCTAATTCAATATCTATATATTGTAAAGATGCTAAATGATAATGAATAGCTCCTGCAATACTACGATAATCTTGTTCATCAATATATTTTGGATAGATTGAATAAAGATAAAAATTTAAAAATTGTTCACACATTGCAAGTAAAGATGGATTATCATCTTCTAAAGCATCCATCAACAATTTATAAATTTCAACACCAGATTCTTGATTCAAGACCATTGGGGCATAACTTGGGTTAATGTCGTAGTGCACACCTTTTTTGACAACTTCCAAATCTTCATCAATTTCTTGATCAATCATTAATTCTATTAATAAACTTTTGGCAAAATCAGGTTGATCATTATCTCTAATAAATTGACGAATAGGAACAATCATGCGACGAATATTCATACCTTCCATTTGTTCAATAGCCATATAAAGTAAATCTTCATTTGTATCTTTTTTAGTTAAAATATTTTCGATATCTTCTTCATTAAAGACTTTTTGAGTCACCCCATCAAAAGATGCTTCTTGTTTCGCTAATAACAATTCATCATAAGCTGCATTAAAAACTGTTTCATATTGATAAGGAATATAAGGCATTGATAATTCCTCTACAATAATATTAATAGCTTCTTCAAATTCTTCTAAATCTTTTAAAATCGATACATAAATAGCAACAACATCATAATAAGTTTCTCCAGCAAGAACTTTTGCTTTCATACCTTCTCTTTTAGCTTGTTGTAACTCTTTCAATCCATATAAACAAACAAGTCTTTGATAACGTACTTGTTCATTATCTATATCATTTAAATATTGCAACGCTTCTTTATATTGACCTGTTTCAATTAAATCTTCTATCATTTTTCTTCTTCATCCTCATCATCATCTAATTGTAAATCATAAGTGATTTCGGGTTGTGTTTGTTCTTCTTCATGTAATTTTTGAATCATTTCACTATAACCCTCTAGTTTCCCAGTCTTCACAAAATCATCATCAGTAAGTGGCACAACTATCCCTCCTTCATTTTCGCTATTATAATATAAAATAAATCTTTAAAAAAGGCAAATTTTAAGACTATTTTATCACTCTTTTCATATTTTAAATAGTGAGGTGATTTCATGTATAAAAAATATTTAAGAAATATTTCAATGATTTTTTTATGTGCTTTTGCAACCTTTGTTTATTTTAAAAATGATGATGTTAAAACAGTGAAAAAGAAAGCCAATATGCAAACAGTTATTTTTAAAGATCAAGATGAAACGCTTATTCCTGTTTCTGTAGATATTGGTGTTAAGGATAATAAGGAAAATAATATTCGAGGGATTATTGAAACAATGAAATCAAAAGATTTTACTCAATTAGGACTTTATCCTATTTTTAATAAGAAATTAGAACTTAATGCTTTAATTATGGAAAGTAATCAACTTACATTTGATTTTACAAACAACTTTAAAATCTCTAACAATCAACAAGCTTTAGATATTTGTGAAGCTCTTAGCTATTTATTTTGTAAAGATGGTATTTCTAAAATCAATATGAAAATAGATGGTAAAGCTGTTTCTTCATTTGAAAATACAACAATACCATTAAGTTGTATCACTCCTAATTTAGGTATTAATAACTTTGAAACATCCACTTTTGATCTTTATCAAACCTCTTCCGTCCTTGTTTATAACGAAAAAGAAATTGCTGGAAAAACATATTATATTCCTACAACAACACGTATTCAAAACACAAATCAAACAATTGATCAAAAAGTATCTTTATTATTAGATCATTTTGAAAATAATACTAAAGTAGAAACAACTAAAAAATCACAATTAAACGATGGCTTACTTTCTATCTATTTATCATCACGTATTCTAGATAATAGCGAAAATATTTCCCCTACTCTTTATAGTCGTCTTGAAAAATCATTTTTATCACTTCCTGATGTTAGTTCAGTCCATATCTATATTAATAATGAACTTATTCAAGAAGATCAAAATGTAAGTACATCAATCGATAATATTGTACAAATCTAGTAAAGTTTTGTTATAATATTTTTGGTGATGAAAATGAAAAAAATAGTAGTAATGTCAGATAGTCATGGTTATCATCAAATGATTAATCGTGTAAAAGAACTAGAACCCGATGGAGATTATTATGTTCACTGTGGTGATAGTGAAGCTGAAACATATATGATGCAAGATTGGTTATGTGTTAAAGGAAATAATGATTGGTATAGTGATTTTCCAAATCAAATTAAATTTAAAGTAGATGACTTAGATTTTTTAGTCACTCATGGACATCGATTTGGTTATATGGATCGTGAAACAAGTATGATCTATACTTTGCAAGAAGCAAACTGTGATGTACTACTTTCAGGACATACGCATGTTCCTATGTATAAAGAAGTTGATGATTGTACACTTATTAATCCTGGATCTACAACTTTACCTCGTGGAGGAAGTAATCGAAGTTATTGTGTTATTTATGTAGAAGGTAAAGATTTGAAGGTTGAATTCAAAAATTTAGATAATTTTTAAAAAAGTATTGCTTTTTAAAAAAATATATGCTATTCTAGTTGAGCAGTTGAAAGCAAGCAATGTCTACGTAGCTCAGCTGGATAGAGCACACGCCTTCTAAGCGTGCGGTCAGGGGTTCGAATCCCTTCGTGGACGCCATTTGATAATTAACAATCTTCGGGTTGTTTTTTATTTTATATTAACATTTAATCCAGAGATAAATATCTCTGGATTCTATTTTATTATTCAATATATACACAACTATAAAACTATGGATTTTTGCTAGAATTTCATTAAAAAATAACACTACTCTAAAACTATCTAATTATTTAATCGAACATCCTGATAGTTTTGTACCCATTCAAAACAACACTACTCTAAAACCAACTTGACAATGATATAAAAGCTTTTTCGGTTTTGTACCCATTCAAAATAACACTACTCTAAAACCCACCTTCACCAGAACCAGGATTAGATGGTGTTTTGTACCCATTCAAAATAACACTACTCTAAAACCTGCTACTTTTGGTTCTTCTTCGATAAATAGTTTTGTACCCATTCAAAATAACACTACTCTAAAACTGCACTTCTCTATTTCGGTTGACGGTTTCTGTTTTGTACCCATTCAAAATAACACTACTCTAAAACTTAGTGTATGAAAATAAAAAACTCAAAAATGTTTTGTACCCATTCAAAATAACACTACTCTAAAACCTCAAATTAGGTTTTAATAGTATAAAAGCCAACGTTAACTTCCGTTATTATGAACAGTGTAATCATAGAAATCATTATCTATGATATATTCATTTTCAAAATACACACTTCTATTATAACTATTTTCTAAAAATAAAACACTTATTTTTTTATAAGTTATATATTTTAATATTTCATTAATTTCTTCATTTGTGAAATATGATAAAGCATTAATAAATATCAGTGTTTGATCATACAATTCTGAATAAACTTCTAATATATCAATAAATTTATCAAAAAGACTCCTATACTCATTTTCAAATTCTATTCTTACTAATTTAAAATATTTTATTAAATCAATATCTTCTTTTAAATTAATATCAATATTATAATTTTCTATCTCATCATATAAAATTTTTGAAATATTCATAAAATTATCTTTTAATTCATTATCAATTTCACTATTTGAAATAATATCTTTAAACAATTTATTATATAATTTTGTAATAATACTTTTATCATTAAAATTGAAACTCAATATATCACTAAAAATAATAATATCTTTTATATTTATAATCTTATCATTATTTATAAAAACAATATTATCTTGATTTATTTGATTAAGATCATAACAAACCTTCCCAAACAACTTATAATCATTAACCACTAACAAATTAGTACCATCCTGATTGATATCAATTTCTAAATCAAATCCTATTATTTTCATTATCATAATATGATCAACCTACTTTCAGTATCTTCTATATCCGTTTTCTTATCGCCTACAAGATATTCAATACGTGAAAACTGTTTTTCAGTAATAACTAAAAGTTGAACCAAACCTTTTGGTGGTTTATTCTTTTTTAATTTATCCTTTTCACTTAATACTATAGAATTATTTAAAGCAAGTTTTGTATATACACTTTCTTGCATCATTATGTAACCATTTTTTATTAAAAATTTATGAAATTTATTATATTCTTTTTGATCAGCATATGTAACTGATGGTAAATCAAAAAATATTATCATTCTCATATATCTATAACTCATATTCAAAAAAACTTATTAAATCAACATCTTTCTTATCTATTGCATTAAAAACACTTTTAACATAAATACCAATAGCATTAGAAACATATTGATCTTTTCCTTTTATTCTAACTTTATGATTTAACACATCAATTAATTTTACTTTCATACCACCATCAAATTTTTCATTATAATTTTCTTTAACAATTTTATCTATTAGAGGTCTAAATGGTTCCATTAAATCAGAAGATAAATTAAAACTATTATATACATTATGATGTTTAATACCTATTTGAGTTAAATAACCCTGAGAAATAATTTCTTTATTAAATTGAGATAATAATATTGCATATCCATAATTTAATGAATAATTAATATCATTTTGATCCTCTCTAGTAAAAGATTTACCGAATAAACTATTAAAATAAACCTTCGCTGCATGACCTTCTCTATTACTTTCATCAAATAAAATTAAATCTCCCGCATAATCATATAGCGTCTTATAATTTTCTATATTTAATTCTTTCAAATAATTAGCTTGATTAACAATCTTCTCTTGAATAATCCTTGTCCAAATAACTTTACAATAATCATCCCATTTTATTTGTTTAAAAATTTGTTCACTTGTATTATGACTTCCATAATAAGGTATTATCTCTCCTTGTGGATTTCTTTTTTTATCACATATAATTATCTTAATTTTCCTACTTAATATTTCTGATATTAAGTAGGAAGTTAATGTTGCTGCAGTTGTATCAATGATAATAGTATTAATTTCTGATAAATGAATTAACTTTACTTCATCATTTCTTACAATTAAGTAATCATTTTTATAAGATAATTTTGCTTTATTTGTTATAACTACTGTTCTCCATGTAATAACTTATATTTCTTAGAATATATACCTGTTATAGAAACGTCATAAAAATAAGTTGTCTCTAAAGAAATAGATTGTCCATTTAATCTTCCTATTCTTTCACGTTTTAAATTATATGGTTCAAATGGAAGATCAATATATTGGTTTCCTCTTTTCATAATTTGAACAATTTCAAAAATAACTTTACACTTTAAAAAATTATCTAATCCAAAAAACTCATTTTCTCTTTCTTTCATAAACTTGTATATCTTTTTTCTATATTTAGGATAATTCTCATTTAACTTTTTTAGAACAAATTGATACAGACAATCAAGAATTTCTTTTTTATCATCAAAATAAGTAAAATCATTATTCTTAATAGATTCATTAATATGATATAATGTTTCAGTGTCTTTTTTTGATAAAATTAATTGATAAGCTGTGTCAAGTTCGGTTGCTGAACCTAAGTAATAAAAAGTTTTATCTATTTCGATTAATTGATTGTTTTTTAGATACTTAATTATTTTTACACTGTCATACTTCCCGTTTTCTAATAAAAACTTACATTTTTCTTCATTTGAAGAGTTTCGCAACATTATCGGTAAATTAACAAGTTTTCTTTCAATCTTATTATTTTTTCTTCTCTCAACAGCAACAATATCATTTTTCAATGTATTAAACCCACCATATTTATTTATATTGCTTCTATTTTTATTTACAGCTACCTTTGCTTTCGTTTTATGATTCTTACTATTCTTGTCATTAGGTAATATTTTTACATCGAATAATTTATTGTTATTTGTATCTAACTTTTTAGTAGCATAAACATCTCTATAATTAAAACATTTAAGATACTTAGATAAATTATCATTATTCCAAATAACTTCTCCTGTATCTTCATCAACATAAGAATATTTCATACTATTTATGATAAATCCATATTTTTCATTATCAATGTTAGCTTTTGATTTTTTAAACTCTCTTATGTAGTCTCCATATACAAATTTTGCTTCTAATCCAGGAAATCTTTTTTGAATATATCGTCCTATTATACATGCAATGTAAGCATCATGAGCATGATGAAAATCATTTAGATTTCTATTTTTATAAATACCATATTTTTCTCTAAACTCATGCGTTAAATTTGCTTGTATTGTAAATACTCTAGTATGCAGATAACACCCTTCGATAATATTTGCTACATGTTTAGTAATTTGCCTTGTTTCTACTAATTGCCTATTAATAAACCTATCAATTTGGTCTTGAGTAAATTCATTTCTAATTAATCTGAAGTATTTTGTTTGTGTTATTAAACCATTATCTAATAATTTTTTCCAAAAATCCTCCATTTTATTACGTACATCAAACGGCAAAACCAAATCATCTAGTTTTCTTTGATTTTCTTTTTTCTTAACTAATACAACATTATCTAGACTATCATCAGATGTAAGTGTTCTTGGAAAAATATGATCTATTTCATAATTTGATAATTGATCAATTTCCAATGGTTCTCCACTATACATGCATTTTCCTAATTGGGTGTAATATAAATATAATCTTTTATCAATTGTACTATTAGAATCTTTGCTCTTTAAATTTTTATATACTTCTTTTCCATGATCATCTAACTGATGATTTATATCAGCATATATTGATTGTAATTTCTTTACCCTTGATGTTGTTCTAACCTTTGTATCTTCATTTCTTGCAAATTCTATATAGATATTCTCTGGTTCATGACCCATGTAATGTTTAATTTCATCGATAATTTGTAATGTTTGCCATATTCCTCTTTTAAGTGCAGGTGACCCCGCCAATTTTTCGATGTCTTCATAAGTTAAAGAACCTGATACATTTTTAAAATTTTCTTTTTCAATAATTTGTTTGAATCCCAATTCTTTATCATTGATAATTTCCATTAGTATCATATGACTTTCTTTCATAACATCAAGTATAGAAGTACTTGACCCAAATCGATTATCTGCCCTAATACCATCGATTAATTTTCTTGATAATCTTGACCAACCAGAATATTTCAATTTCATAATTTTTTTGATTACATTTTGATCTAATTTATAAATATTTTTTAATCTTTCTTTTAAGATGCTACCTTCATTAAAAACTGTCATATCTTCAATAATATTTTCAATTAATTCATAATTAGCATCATCAATTTCTCCAAAAATATTTTTAAAATCAATCCATGGTGCCAATGAAGATGAAAATGCTTTTTCTTTTTGATATCCAGTTATTTCTCCAACTTTCAATTGATTTTTCTTTAACCAATTAATTACATCTTTATCTTTAACTATTTTTTTATTTAAAAATAAATCAGCAATCAATTTATTTTTAGTAACAACATCTAATAGTTTTCCATCAACTCTGATTTTATTTACTTCTGATAATACTTCATACATTGAACAAGTTAATGATTTTTTTGGCATAACTTTCTCTTGTGGTAAATATGTACAATAATTTGTTAGTTTACGAATAAATTGTGCTGCAGTTGCTTGAACATCTACCACTTCTTCATGATTCCAAGGTAGAATTCTTTCATTTTCTTTTCCTTTTTTCTTAATTAACCAACCAAATTTTTCATTTCCATCTAAAGGACCATAATAGTATGGAATTCTAAACTCTAAAATAGAAATAATTTTATCTCTATTTTCTTTTAAAATTGGATAATATTTTTCTTGATGATTTAGTATTTTTATAAGTTCATCTTTTTGCATTTGATAAGGAATATATGCATTATTTTTACTTGTTTGCTTCATCATGAAAGTTTCATTTTCTATTTTATTAATAATATCTTCTTTCCTTGAATCTTCAGATTTAGCAATTGCTTTTCTTACGTACTTATGAAAATTATCAACTCTATCCCCATCTACTTCCATAGAATTTATATAACTGTAGTAGTTTGCAATTTTCTTTTTAGATTGCCTAAACATTTCATTATATTCTTTTCTACCAATTCCTAACATGATTTCTTTTAAGACTTTTAAATCTTCTTTATGATTATCATATATATTAACCATTGCATCAGAAATAGATGTAATTTTACTATTAGAACCAACAATCTTACTTAACTCAATCCAACTATAAAATTGTTGCATCAAATTAACAAATTCAATTTTTTCCTCTAATATATTTTCATATTCACCAATTTTTTCCTCATATGATTTATCAGAAAATTGTAACTTAATGTCTTCGTCACCGTTTTTCATTTCTTCATTTTGATACATTGTATTTAAATTAAATTTATTTCCAACTAAGCCTGCTAGAAATTCTTTAACAATCTTTTTATCATTAGATTTTAATTCTAATTTTGACATACAATTATTAACTTTTGCTGTTCTAGAAATATTTTCTACAACAGTTTGTAATATAAACTTAATTTGTTCATCGTCAATGCTAAAAGTAGTATCATTTTCTTTTCCAAGTTTTTCAAAAAGATCTTTTAAATCTTCTTCTTTGTTTGAAGGTTCTAGATGTAACTCTTGTCCTTCATATAAGAAGTTTCCTCGATATTTAACAATATGATGTAATGCTAAATAAATTAATCTTGGATCTGCTTTTTCATCACTTTCACATAGTTTTTTTCTTAAATGATAAATAGTTGGATACTCTTCAAAGTAATCTTTATCTGTATAATTTTCATCACAAAATAAATTGTAATTCATTTTATAATCATCTTTTAATAATTCTTTTTTATCTTCTTTATCTAAAACTGTCGTTTTCCCTAAACGAATAAAAAATGATGGATCCACTTCTAAGACCATATCATTCAAAATTAATTGCAATAAAAAGATTCTTTCTCTTCTTTTATTATAACGTCTACGTGTTGAACGAAATCCTCTACGTGCTTGTGCTGTTTGAGCTTGATCAAACAATCGTGATCCCCATAAATGATGTTTTCCCTTATTTAATAGGCAACCATTTTCATCGATCACAGCCCATCCTACTGAGTTGGTCCCAATATCTACACCTATATAATATTTTAAACTGTCTTTATTTTTCACTATTGACATCTCCTTTCTTTAGCGTTATTCTATTTATATCAAAACAAAGTGGTTTTGATCATTCAAAATAACACAACGAGTTAAAATAAAGCTTATGCTAAAGCGTCAAATATTTTATTTGACATCACTTAGGTGATTAAAAAAAGTTCTTAGGAACTTTTTTTATTTTATATAAATATATTATATCATTCTTTCCTATATAAAAAATATCTATATCTTATTTATTATTATATACTTTTTAAATAAACAATACCGTCTTATATAAGACGGTATTGTACTTTTTTGTATAAAAAACCTATAAATTGGTTTTGTCCAACTATAGGTTATTTAAATATTAATCATTAGTAGAAGTACGAGACCCAATTAAATGATTTTCCATATCTTCAAACATTTCTTTAACTGTCATAGGTTTTTGACCAGTTAATTCTTCAAAATCATTTGTAAAAGTTGACATTTGTCCTAAACGAATAGCTCTACCAAAAGTAACCATTCCATCTGAACAAAATGGGAAGTTTGTTGCAGTTTGTGCCCACATATCTTCTGTTGTTCTTGGTACACCAATTGAATCAAAGAATTCATATTGTTGTTCATCATTGATTTCTACATATTTAACATCATGTCCTGTTACTTCATTAGCAATTTGAATATATTGTCCAATTGTTAATTGCTCTGGTCCATTAACATCTACTACACGATCTTGCCAATCACTCATTGCTGCACAAGCACATGCAAGAGCACAATCATCTCTTGAAATATAAGCCATTAATCCTTCACCCATGTTATTAGCAAGTACATTGTTTGTATTTTCATAAGCATTGACATAGTTTGATACCATTGCTTCAGCATATTGTGAATCTCTTAAGAATAAATAATGAATTGGTTGTTCTTTTACATAAGCTTCAAACCAAACGTGATCATTGACTTCATATGTATCAATATCTTTTTCTCCAGCACCAACGATCGATGTGTAAACTAAACGATTTACTTTCGCTTTAACAGCTGCATCTAAAGCTGTTTTTTGGGCTGCTCTTCTTTTTGGTCCAACAAAAGGCATGGAAATCAAAATCATTGTATCTACCCCTTCAAAAGCTTTAACTAATCCTTCACTATCATTAAAGTCAGCAACTCTTTTTTCAACATCTACATCTTTATACATTTCTAACCCTTTTTCAGTAGGTGCTGTAAAAATTAAATCTTCATGAGGCCATTTTTCTAATAAAACTTTGGCTGCCTTTTGTCCAAAGTTTCCATCTACACCATTTAATAAAATTTTCTTCATAACATTCTTCTTCCTTTCGATACTTCTATTTTATCAATATTTATTAATAAATATACTAGTCAAAAGATAAGAAAACTCTATAAGTTGAACTTATAGAGTTTCAAAGTAACGTATTGCTTCTTTAATAAATCGTTGTTCTATTTCTGAATAATCTTTATGATAAGCAATTACATAATCATTATGATGATGAGTATTTATAATAGGTATAGCCTTTGCTATGTTTTCATTAATAACTTCTTTTGAAACAAGAGCAACTCCTTTATCTAAAGAGACATCAATTGTAAGTTGTTCAAAAGTATCTACTTCTTTGATGATTTTAGGTTTGATACCATCTAACTTAAAAGCTTGTATAAAATCTTTATAAAAGTTTCTTCCCATTTTTTTAGATAAACAAATATAATTTTGATTTTTTAAATCTTCAACACAGATTTCATTTTTTGAAGCTAAAGGATTATTTAGTGAACACATTAAACACATTGTATAATGAAATAAAGGCTTATATTCTATTCTTTCATCTGATTTAAAATCACTTTCTAAACCAAAAGCTAAATCCGTTTTACCTTGTAATAGATTTGTTTTTGTTTCTTCAAAAGTACCTTCTATTAAATCAAATTCAACATTTTTATAATGATTCTTAAATTGATTAATGATTTTTATTAAATGTTTATTTTGTTCGAGTTGTGTTAAACCAATTCTTATTTTTATATGCTCTTGTTGGATTGTTTCTAATAATTCATTTGTTTCTCTTTGTAATTTTAAACATCCTTCATAAAAGACTTTTCCTTGATTCGTAAGTTTAGGTTTATAACCTGAACGATCAAATAAAATAACACCAATTTCATTTTCTAATTGGGTTATTTGTTGAGAAATAGCTGATTGTGATAATAAATACTTTTTAGCTGCCGAAGAAAAGGATCCTTCTTGAACAACATCTATAAAATACTGAATTTTTCTTTCTAACATATCAATCACCTATCTATATACTATCATAATCAAATAAGAAAAAAGAAACCTTTTTAAAAGATTTCTTATTTCAATAAATTATCTAAGACTTTAATCATTTCTTCTATTTTTTGATCACAATCTTCACTATTTACCGCATCATGAACACAATGGGTCATGTGGGCTTTTAAGACTTCTTTATTAGCTCTTTTTAAAATAGCTTCACTTGCCATGATTTGATGTGAAATATCAATACAATAGCGATCTTCTTCTACCATTTTTAAAATACCATCTATTTGTCCTCTTGCTGTTTTTAAAAGTCTTGTGATCTGTTTTTTATCAGCCATCATACTTATTCAATTCCTTTATAAGTATATCCAGCTTCTTCAATTGCTTGTTTTAATGATGCTTCATCCACTTCACCTTCTACAAAAGCACAATTGTTTTCTAAATCAACTGTTGCATGAACACCATCAATTTCATTTAACGCTTTTTCTACGTGTGCCTTACAATGTTGACACATCATTCCTTCTACTAATACCTTTTTCATTTTCTTTTCTTCCTTTTTCCTATTTTCCTTTATTTGAATTATTTGATGTTGTGGTTTAAAGAATCTAAGTCTTAAAGCATTTGAAACTACAAAGACAGAACTTAACGACATCGCTGCTGCCCCAAACATTGGATCTAATAATAAACCAAAGAATGGATAGAAAACACCGGCAGCGATAGGAATTCCTATCACATTATAGAAAAATGCCCAGAATAAGTTTTCTTTAATATTTTTAATCGTTGCTTTTGAAAGTTCATAAGCAACAACAACATCTTGTAAATCATTTTTCATTAATACAATATCTGCTGATTCAATCGCAATATCAATACCAGAAGTCATTGCAATACCAACATCACTTCTAACAAGAGCAGGTGCATCATTGATTCCATCACCCACCATGATGACACGATGTCCTTTTTCTTGTAATTCTCTGACATGTTTTTCTTTATCTTGTGGTAAGACTTCACCAATCGCTTCAATTCCTAATTTGCTTGCTATTGCATTGGCAGTTAATTGATTATCCCCAGTTAACATATAGATATTCATATGCATATCTTTTAAACAATCAATTGCATGTTTACTTGTTTGTTTTAAGACATCACTTACAACAATTAAACCGATCAGTTTACCAGCATAACTATAAAATAATGGTGTCTTTCCTTTCGACGATAATTCTTTATATAAATCATCAATCGAAGATAAATCAACATCATATTCTTCCATCAATCTTTTATTTCCCGATAAAAGAACTTCTCCACTGAAAGAACCTACAAGACCTAATCCTTGTTTCATTTCAAAATGATCTAAAGTATTAATTGATAAACCTTGATCACTTACATAAGTATAAATTGCTTTAGCTAAAGGATGCTTAGAATATTGTTCAATTGAACCTGCATATTTCAATAAATCATTTTCACCTATATTTATTGGATAAACTTCAGTCACTTGAGGTTTACCTTCTGTAAGTGTCCCTGTTTTATCTAAAACAATTGTATCACATTTAGAAAGCTGTTCTAAATGTTGAGCTGATTTTACTAAAATACCTAAATTAGCCCCTTTTCCTGTTCCAACCATAATCGCTGTTGGTGTTGCAAGTCCTAAAGCACATGGACAAGAAATAACAAGAACAGAAATTGCACAGTTTAAGGCAAAGTGGAAATCTTTATTTCCAAGGGTCAACCATAAAATGAAAGTAATGATTGCAATTGTAATAACGGTTGGCACAAAGACACCACTGATCTTATCGGCAAGTTTCGCAATCGGTGCTTTTGAAGCCCCTGCTTCTTCTACTAAACGAATGATTTTAGAAAGAGTTGTATCATTTGAAGTATGACTGACTTCTACTTGCATATAACCATCTAAGTTATTGGTTGAACCAATAACTTGATCTCCAACTGTTTTATCAACTGGTAAGCTTTCTCCAGTAATCATCGCTTCATTGATTGAACCATGTCCTTGAATGATTTTTCCATCCAAAGGAATATTGTTACCTGGTTTAACAATCACAACATCACCAATTTGAACATCTTCAATGGCCACTTCAACTTCTTTTCCTTCTTTTAAAACAAGAGCTGTTGAAGGCATTAACTTCATGAGTTTTCCTATTGCTTCTGACGTTTTTTGTTTAGAACGTGATTCTAAATATTTACCTAAAGAAATCAACGTTAAAATCATACCTGCAGATTCAAAGTAAAGTTGCATCATATAATGATGGGTCATATCCATGTCCATTCTACCTAAATAATAAGCCATCATAAAAGTAGCATATAAACTATAAATAAAAGCAGCTGAAGAACCTAAGGCAATCAAAGAATCCATATTTGGACTTCTATTCCATAAAGTCTTAAATCCTCTAATATAATAACCTCTATTAATAAACATAATAGGAACAACTAAACATAATTGAACTAAAACAAAGATCATCATATTTTCATGACCTAAGAGAATACTTGGTAAAGGCCAATTCATCATATGTCCCATACTGATATAAAATAAAGGAATCAAGAAAATAAATGATAAAATCAAATTCTTCTTTTTATGTTCATTTTCATCTTCTTGAACATTTGAAACCTGTTTTTCACCAATATTTTGAGCTTTATAACCCGCTTTATCAACCGCTTCAAAAATCTGATTTTCATTTATTTTATTTTCATTAAATTCAACAGTCATTGAGTTCTGTAATAAATTGACATTAACATCATCAACACCATCCAACCCTCTTACTGCTTTATCTACATGGGCTGAACATGCACTACATGTCATCCCAATGACATCATATTTCTTTTTCATTACTACACCTCCCACCCCTATAGGGTATCTATATCGTACTTGAATATTAGAAAATAAGCAAGAAATATGCTTACAAAATTTCTTGCTTTTCTAAGATTAGTTTTCCCTCTTTTATTTGATAAATACGATTTCCCCATTCTTTTCTTTCATCACTTTCTTCAATCAATTCATTCATACTTACCCCAAACAAACAACTTAATGCATATAAATGATGAATTGAAGGATATGTACTTCCTTTAAACCAACGATAAATTGGTTGAGGACATTCTAAACATAAATAATTTTGGATATCTTTGACTTTATATCCTATTGTCTTAATATATTTTTTTAAATTCATTCCTAGTTTTAAAGGGTCTATTAATTTTTTATCCATTTTTATCACCAACATTATTGTAAAACAAAAAAAGAAAGCTGTCATTGAACTTATAGTTCACTAGTCTTCCCTTTTTTCAGACATTCTAAACTTAAATCACCTTTTCTTTGTAACCTTAAAAAATGATTGATTTAATCTCAAAGATAACATTTTATCATTCATTTCTTTTGCCAACTTGTAGATAAAACTTATCATAAAAGCAAAGAATAAAACTATTATTGAAAAAATACTGGTAAAAAAAAGATACCAAAAATCGGTATCTTAATCATATTCTGGCATAAGGCTTTCATCAACAACATAGGCTATTCTATTGTATAGAATTTTTAATAGATCTTCTTTAGCAACATTTTCTAAAAGCCCTTTCCCAAGTTCAGATTTAACTAAATGAGTGAGACAGTCATATTGGAAAGCATATTTAAATGGAGCATAGTCATTTCTAAACATATAAATTGAATACTTATCACTGGCAAAAGGAATACCACTATCAACATGTACACCATATGTACCATATTTTTCTAATGGAAAATCATTTTTTCTATATCTATAATGTATTGTATCTTCTGTACCATAGATTTTAGAAAAAGCATAGAACTCCCTAAATTTATATATCTTATAGATATCCCCCTCTTTTTCAAAATAAGAGTCTGAATCTAAACCAATGGTCATTGTAAATGGAAAATCAAAGACTTTTCCACTTTTATGTGAGTTAAATGAAGCACTTCCTATAATATCTAAAGAACCTTGGTTAAAAGTTTCTTCATCATATATTTCATTAAATCTTAATTCTATTCCAAGATCAGAATCAACATCCCCACAATTATCATATTTATTGATATCCTCTAATAATTTGTTATGAAAAACATTATTAAAAAGTTCATTGTAAGAATAAGCGCTTTTTAAATCAATATTAGCTATTTCATTGGTACTGTTTTTAAGCATGCTTATTTCTTTTTCATCTTTCATTTTTCTATAACAGATAAACTTATCAAAAACAGCTTCCTTTAAATTATTTTCAAATTTATTAAATTGATAAACAAGCTTTCCCAAAAAATTGTCTTGTATATAGATTTCATCTTGATTCAAACCTTCAAAATATTCTTTTAGGCCAGGAATATACCAATTGGCATCTTCATTCTTTACAAAATCAAAAAATTCATCAAATGTAACATGTTCCATATAAGAGTCCCCCTTAAAAATATATACTCAAATTTTAGCACAGAAATAAGAAAAGGGTAAAGAAAAAGACGATTTTAAATTTCCATCATCTCTTTGTAAAATTCTATAAATTCATTTTCAACTATTTCAAAATCTACAAAACTTAAATCAACTTTTCTTTGCAACTTTAAATAATCTTGATTGATTTCATCATTTAATAATTCTTTTAGTTCCAAAGATAACATTTCATCATCAATTTCAAAAACTAATTTAGTTTCTTCTTTTGTTAAATCTCTTTGAATAAAATGTTTCCAAATAACATTTTGTAAAACATCTTCCACTTCTAAATAATAAGTAAGTTCTTTTTTTATCGGTCTTGTAACATCACTTAAATAAACTTCACTTCCATCATGCAACAAACATCCTAAAATAACTTCTTTACTATACCCTCTTGTCTTTGCTTCCTTAGCACAAGCAAGACTATGTTGAGCTACGGAATAAAAATATTGAACATGTCCATTTCCTCGACATATTAAAGAAAGTGCATGTGCAATATCTTTAATATCTAATAAACTTTCATCAACATTTAATGGATCAAAATATTTTTTTGTATACGTTGTAATAAAACTCATAAAATACTCCTATAACTTAATTGACACCGTACTTAATGCGCAAACTGTCATTAAAAGACAACAAATAATGATACTCATGCCAAATGAAAATGATAAAAAATAGGCAATAATCGAATAAACAAAATAACCTAAACAAACCATTAAAAATCTTATAAAATGTTTATACGCATACTCTTTTCTTTGTTTGCTTGTAACCGCACATGCTTCTTGATAAGAAATCCCTGTATACCAATAGATTGCCTCATTTTTATAAATCATGCCCGTAAGAATGGCAAGAGTTATAAACATATAATTACCTAAAACCAAACCTACTAAATCTATATTCTTGATATCCATAAAAATAATCGCCAACACACCTACGCAAAATAAAACCAGCCATGCCATAAATCCTTTATAACTTTTTTTCATTTTTATAAACCTATTTCCTTATAAATTTTTTCAATAATTTGTGATTTATACATACAATATTTTTCAATATCATTTGGATACAACTTTGCTGCTTCTTTTTTAATTTTACCGTATTCTTTTACAGTATTTGGATGTTTTCTTAAATAATTTCTAAAAGCAAGATGTCGTTTCAATTCTTTAGAATCTTGTGGACATACATAAAGATGATGTGTTCTTAAATGCTCTTTTCCTTCATATCTAAAAGCTTCGCGATCTTTAAGACCTAAATCGCCTTCATAAATATAACCATGATTTTCTAAAAGATAAATAACTTCTTTTAAATCATTTTGATCAATAACAACATCTAAATCAATGATTGGTTTAGCTGCTAGTAAAGGAACAGAAGTGCTTCCTACATGTTCAACAGCAAGCACTAAATCTTTTAAAGCTTCTTCTATTTCCCCTTTAATTTGATTGAAATCATTTACCCACTTCGAATCATAATCTACAACTTCAATATGTTCTGTTTTCATCTTTCAACATCTCCACATAAACGCTCACAAACAAGATTCCTACAACGCTTTTTATGTGCTTCATGTAATGAATGATTTTGAAAATTCTTTAATGCCTCTAAATTTTCAAACTCACTATAAAAAACAAGATCATAACCTGAAGTCAAGTTTTCTTCCATTTCCACACATAATAAGCCTTCAATTCCTTCTAAAGTTTGAACCGATTCTTTTAATTTTTGAAGTGCTTCTTTTTCTAAATGGTTTTCTTTAACTTCTTTTGTATAATTCCAAAATAAAATATGTCTAATCATTTTCATCACCTACTTTTATTATTTCTTTAACAATTTCTTCAATTGTTTTATTAGAAACATCAATTTTATATGTATTTAATTTTTGATACATTTCTAATCTTTCTACACTACGAGCAAGGACATCTGGTTTTCTAGTTCCTTGATCGATATCTTTTTGAATACGTTTTTCTAAAGCTTCTTTTTGACAAACTAAAGAAATCGCTATTACTTTTACGTCATTTAAATCCAGGCGTGAAAGTATATCATCAATTATACTTTGTTCATGCATCACCCAACAAAAAATAATATTTTCAAAAGTATTACATTTTATATCATTGTTCAATAAAGTACAGATATTGTTTAAAACAAGCTTCTTTGTTTCTTTATTTACAACAAAAGGATGCATATCCCAACACCAATCACCATCTAAAAATACACTTTTATCTAATTTTGTTTTTAAAACTTGGCATGTGGTAGTTTTGCCAACACCCATTGTTCCACCTATTAAATATAATTTTTTCATACAAATACCTCAAATTTAATTCTACATTAAATATTTTAACATATATTAAAATAGAATTGATTTATTTATGATTATCAATTATTATTTTTATATAAAAGGGAGTAGTTAGCATCTTCGATGTTCTAATAATCGTCATCACGCTTATAGCCGGTTATTATGAGTAAATAACGAGACTTTTATCAATCAATTTTTTTGATGCGATAAAAGTCTTTTTTGTTGACTTTTTTCGCAAGAAAGAGGAAAACATGGAATATATTTTATTAATGATTGGTTTTATTTTTCTAATTAAAGGTGCTGATTTATTTGTTGAGGGAAGCTGTAATCTGGCAAGATTTCTAAAAGTACCCAGTGTAATCATTGGTTTAACGATTGTAGCAATGGGAACGAGCGCACCAGAAGCATCGGTAAGTATACGTGCTGCATTTACAGGAAATAACGAAATAGCTTTAAGCAATATTATTGGTTCTAATATTTTTAATGGTTTAATTGTTGTTGGAATCTGTGCTTTTTTAGCTTCATTTAAAACAGATAAAGCGATTTTAAAAAAGGATCTTCCTTTTAATATCATCGTTACTTTCATTTTACTTATCATGTTATTTGATGGAAAACTTTCAAGATTAGAAGGAATATTTCTTATTTTATTAATGATTATCTATCTTGGAAGAATGATTTATGAAGCGATTTGTCACCAACAAAATGAAGACAACACAAAAACACATTCTCTATTAACGAGTATTCTATTTATTGTTTTAGGATTAGCTTTCGTTATTTTGGGTGGACAACAAATCGTTGATCAAGCTTGTATTATTGCTAGAAATTTAGGTGTTAGCGAAAATTTCATTGGACTTACGATTGTTGCTATTGGTACTTCTCTTCCTGAACTTGTAACTTCTATTGTTGCTATAAAAAAGGGAGAAAGTGGTTTAGCTTTAGGTAACGCTATTGGCTCTAATATCTTTAATATCTTATTTATTTTAGGATGTTCTGCTACACTTTCACCACTTACTGTTATAAATGAATCTATTATTGATTGTATTATCTTACTAGTAAGTAGCATTCTACTTTATCTATTTGCAAAAACAAATAAATCAATGAACAAAAAAGAAGGTCTTCTTTGTATTTTACTCTATATCATTTATACAGCTTATTTATTCATTAGATAAATCAAAGAGAGCATTCCAAATAGGAATACTCTCTCCTTTTTAACTCGCTCTTTTCCAAATTATATAACTTGATTTGGTGGCATACACCGCTTTTTTAACTCCCTCTTAATGGTTGGGAACACCGCTTTTTTTGGTGGATTACCACACAACTTATAAGATTCAATACAATACTTTTTAAAAATTTGAACTATTTTATAGGTATTATTACTTTTTGTTGTTTCATTTTTAATTTTGTGTTGTCTTTTTTCTGTATTTGCATATAATAATAATGTAAATGGCACTTGGTGCGGAAGAAAACTCATGAATAATCATGAGTTTTTTCTTTGCATAATTCTTTAATCATATTTAAATATTTTTTCCTATCAGATACTTTTCGTAGTTCATGGGTCTTAGGATTATAAAATCTAATTAATATTTCTAAACTATTACTATGCATTACACAATTACGAATAGAAACCAAACAAAAAATTTTATTAATAAAATCTGGTATCTTTTGTACATTGAAATTCATATTAAATCGCTTTAAATCTTCAAAAATTACATCTTGTTGTTTTTTATCAAGACACGTGAAAACAGTTAACATATTTCCTAAACTCATTCTATCAAAGAAACAATAAATATCTGCATAATTAAAAATTTGTTCTTTTAGTTTTTCTAAATGTGCATTCATATGTTTTATTCTTTGTTCATTATATCTATTTTCTAAAATTGCAGCTCTTATTTTTAAGCCATCAAAAAACATCCTCAATTGATTAGAATCTGTTAATTGATTCAAAGCTAAAATATGATAAGCTGTTATTGACTTGAAATGAATTTCAAAATCTAGTATGTTTTCAATAATCATCGGATATAATTTTCTTTCATTCATAAACAAATCATAATATTCACTAAATTCAACATTTCTTTCGTAAATATGTTCTCCATTTACTTTAATCACTTCTTTTTTTTCATTTGTTTTTGCAAAGTTATGTTTATACGGAGTTATTAAATTTATATAGTTATATTCTAATAATTTCTCACCCGCTATTTTTTTAGACATTATATTAAATTGAACATGCTTTTTATTTTCTAAATACTCAATTTGATTTGAAATTTTTTTCGCTAATTTATATTTTTGAACACGATTTTCATTCATATTATTTCCCCTTTTATTAAAATATATTATATCGAATCATATACTTTCTTCCAAGTAAACCTGCAATATTCAATAAAAATAATACTCTATAAATTTATTGTCTTTTTAACTCTCATCAATTAAGATTAAATTATACGAGGAGGTCATTCTATGATTTATTTAAGTAGCTTTAAATTAAGTAACAAAAAACTTAAAAACCCTAATATTTATCCTTATAGTGTCTTTAAAGATAAATACATTGAACCCTTTTCTTTTGCACCTATTACCATTTTTTATGGAAATAACGGGTGTGGAAAATCTACTCTTTTAAATATTATTGCTGGAAAACTAAAGATAAAAGGAAAAGAAAGCCCTGCAAGCAATAATTATGGTTCAGAAAATTATTGTCAAAGATTTGAAAATGAATGTGCCTATAGTTTGGGAAGTAATGAATACGGTGTTCCTTTTTATCATCTTCCTGAAAATAGTCGTTATATCAAAAGTGAAGATATTCTCTATGAAATTAAAAAAATACAACAAAAAGCAATTTTAGAACATGGATTAACTTATGATTATATGCAAGATGGTTTATCTTTAGAAAAAGCTCAAAGTATTTTGGATCATAAAAAAGAACAAAGAATAGAAAATATTATTTTTTCTCAAGAAAAGTATTCCAATGGAGAAACCTCTTTACAGTTTTTTCAAGAATACCTTATACCTGAAGCGCTTTATTTATTAGATGAACCTGAAGTTTCTTTATCCCCTGCCAACCAGGTTGCATTAGCCCATGAAATTAATAAACTCGCACATTATTTAGGATGTCAATTTGTTATTGCTACTCATTCTCCTTTTATGTTAGGAACTTTAGATGCTAAAATATATAATCTTGATGCTAAAGAATGCCAAGTCACGCCTTGGTATCAATTAGAAAACGTACGTTATTTTTATGACTTTTTCAAAAAACATGAAAAAGAGTTCACTCAATGAGCTCTTTTTTTCTTTACCTTATTGACAAATCATTAAATGTATTATACTGTATTAGTGTACTAGTGACACTAATACAGTTAGGAGGACTCTATGTTTATAATAGATATTCAAAATAAAGTTCCTATTTTTGAACAACTCAAAAAACAAATTTTAGAATTTATCTCTATCGGCATTTTACTTCCTAATGATAAATTACCTTCGGTAAGATCTCTTGCAACAGATATTGGCGTTAATCCTAATACTGTTTCTAAGGCTTATCAAGAATTAGAGAACCAAGGTTATATTTATTCCATTAAAGGAAAAGGATGTTTTATTGCGGATAATCAAACTGATCAATTGATTAAAGACGATAAATTAGATGATTTTAAAGGATGTGTCAATGAAATGAAAAAGCATCAAATTACCAAAGACAAATTATTAGAAATTATTGAAAAAGTATATAAGGAGGAAACTGTATGATTGAAATTAAAGATGTGATGAAATCTTTTGAAAATAAAAATGTTTTAAATCATTTAAATGTCACAATTTCCTCAGGAAGTATTTTTGGTTTGATTGGTCCTAATGGAGCTGGTAAATCAACCTTACTTTATTTATTAAATGGGATTTCTAAATGTGATGAAGGAAGTATTTTATTTGATGGAAAAGAAGTGTATGAAAATCCTGATGTAAAAAAAGATATTTTATTCATTAGTGATGATCCCTACTATTTTCACTTTGCTACTATTGATGAAATGAAAGATTTCTATCTTACTTTTTATCCACAATTCAATTTAGAAACCTATCAACATTATGTCGATTTATTCCGTTTACCACAAAATAAACCTTTAAAAGATTATTCAAAAGGAATGAAAAGACAAGCAATGTTTGCTTTAGCACTTGCAATTGCACCAAAATATTTACTATTAGATGAAGCTTTTGATGGATTAGACCCTGTTATGCGTTTAGCCTTTAAAAAAGCTATAAATCAAATGATTGATGAAAATATGACAGTCATTATTTCATCTCATAATTTAAGAGAGCTTGAAGATATTTGTGATAGTTTTGGTATTTTAGAAAATGGATGTATGACAACATCTGGTGATCTCTATGATATTAAAGATCATATTCATAAAATACAAATTGCTTTTAAAGAAGAATTAAACAAAGAAGAATTTAGTCATTTAGATGTTCTATCTTTCCATAAACAATCTCGTGTGATTAATATGGTTGTTAAAGGAGACATCAATGAAATTAAAGATTATTTAAGAATGTTCAATCCAATTATGTTAGAAGTTTTACCTGTAAATTTAGAAGAAATATTTATATATGAAATGGAAAGAAAGGGGTATGGTGTCTATGATTAATAAAGATTATTTTAAATATTTAATAAAACAAAATAAGAAATATCTTATTCTTATTTATGTAATTGGAATCATTATTCCTTTTCTACTAATCAATAAATTTGATTATGCACCTTTAAACGATGAAAATATAACGCGTTTTGCACAAATAATTCCTTTAGCTTATGGATTTATGTTATCTTTTATTGTCCCTATTTATCTGTTTTCTTTTTTACAAAAAAAGAAAAGTAATATACTTTACTTTTCCTTACCAATAAAAAAAGAATCACTTTATTTAACAACAAGTTTATTTTCTTACTTTGCAACTATTCCACCTGTTGTTATTTACCAAATTATAAGCCAATTTATTGGTAACTATATGATTTCTTTTCCATTGGACAAATTTATTCTAGCAATAATTATCACCATCGTCCATATGTTTGCGATGAATACAATCATTACATTTGTAACACTTTCATCTCAAAATATGACTGATAGTTTAATTTGTTCGATTGCTTATATGATCATACCCTTTGTTGTTTTTCTTGCTCTTAATATTTGTGCAACCAAGGTAGCCCAAACATTTATGATGGGATATGGAAACTATTCACAATCATTAAAATTATTACTTAATTATATAAGTATTGTTTATAGTGGGTTTTTCCAAGGAAACTATTTATTATCGCCATTTGTTTCTAATACACCTATTATCTATTGGTTTATTTTAAGTATTATCTTTTCATTGATTAATTATCATTTATTTTTAAAACGTACACTCGAAAAAAGTGAAACATACACAAAATCTATCTTTATGTATCCATTGATTATTATTTTAAGTACATTATCAATGATGTTATTTGTGTATGATCTAGGGGATTTAAAAATGACAACACTCATGTTTTCTGTTATTTTCATCATTTATTTAATTATGTATTATTTTTCAAAAAGAAAAGTTTATTTCAGTTGGAAAATTCCATCTCTCTTTATTCTATTGATTATTGGTTGCATTGGTTTTTCTAATATTTATTCTAATACCAAAGGTCTTAATACAATTTATGAATTACCAAAAAACAAGGATATCCAAGAAATCTATTTTTCTACTGATCGTTATATTTTCGACGAAGATAAGCCATCAACTGTCGATAATCAAGAAATAGAGAATTTAACAACGAAAAATATTACAATTCAAAATAAAAAAAATTTCATGAAAAGTATGTACGAAATTATGAACAAAAATTTAATTACTAAATCCGCTGATTATCATGGTTATGAAAACTATTATGAATTAACGATTAGTTTTACAACTAAAAACACCATCAATCCAAACAGAAATTATATTATTAAGGATGAAAATATGGCAGCTGTACTGGATATTTTTTCTAAATATGACATCATTAAAAACAAATAGGTTGGGTATTACCTCAACCTATTTCTATAGAAGGAGTCTTTATGAAAAAAACTACACATATATTATTTACTATTTACATATTTTTAGTCATTTGGATCATACTTTTTAAATTATCTGTTTCTATTGATCAATTACCACATTTTAGAAGCATTAATTTAATTCCCTTCTATTATCCAAATAAGACAACTTATCAAATAAGAGAAGTTCTTGATAATCTGATTATTTTTATTCCTTTTGGGCTCTATTTAAAAACATTAAATATTAATAGTGATCGAACAATATTTCTTGGTTTTCTATTAAGCATTTCATTAGAATTATCTCAATATATCTTTTGTCTTGGAGCAAGTGATATTACAGATTTAATTACGAATACAACAGGAGTACTTGTCGGTGTTGGTCTTTATTATCTTTTAAAAAAGATTTTTAAAGAGAAGACCAATAAAATTATTTTAGCATTAGCAGCTATTGTAACGATTTTATTTGTTTCTTTGATCATTATTATTCTTATAAACAATTAATGCACATAAATCACAAGTTATTCACAATTGTGCATAATAAAAATGAGGTCTCCCTCATTTTTTTATTCTGTTGGATGACGATCACCTAATAAATAATCATCTACATGTTCAAAGATATATTGAATAGATAATGGTTTTCTTCCTGTAAGTGAACTAAAATCACTAACAGGAACATCTAAATAGCCTTGTGTGACAGTTGTTCCAAAAGTAACCATTCCTTCTGATGTTGCTTTAATTGGACTTTTTGAAAAATCTCCATCCGTATTTCTAGGAACACCAATTGAATCAAAATAAGCATAAAGTTCATCATCTGTAAGTCTTGTATAAGTGATATGATTTCCTGTTGCTTTGTTTCCAATAGCTAAGAAATCTTCATAAGATAGTGGTTCTAAACCATTAATATTTAAAACAGCTCGATGTAATAAATGATTATTTAAAGCACAAGCTGCTGCATAAGCGCAATCCTTACGTGAAATAAACCACACACGTCCATCTCCCATGTTTTTAGAAATTGTTGTTTCTTTTGCTTCAACCGCTCTTAAGTAGTCACTTGTAAAAGCTTCTACAAAGAGTGAATTTCTTAAGAAAATATAATCAAGTGATGTATTTTGAATAATTGCTTCTGTATAAGAATGATCTACATTTTCAATGCTTGGGTTAAATGGATGTGCTGCTGATAAAACAGATGTATAAATAATTTGTTTAACATTTGCTTTCACACATGCATCTACTGCATTTTTATGAGCTTGTCTTCTTTTTTCACCTACAAAAGGCATTGAAATCAATAAAACCTTATCCGCATTTTCAAAAACTTTTACAAGTCCTTCAGGATCATTAAAATTAGCTATAGCTGTTTGAATCCCTTGTTCCTTATATTCTTTTAAACTTTCTTCTTTAGGTGCTGTAAATACTAAATCTTCTTTGTTCATCAATTCTAAAGCGTATTTAGCCACTAATGAACCAAAATTTCCATCAACACCATTAATAACAATTTTACTCATCGTTCATACCTCCACATGTGAAAATTATATCATGAATATTTTTATAAAATAGACCTTAAAAATTAATAAAGACTATAAGTTTTTCTTATAGTCTAAAATAATCTTCTACATATTTCATAAATTGTTGTATCGCCTTTTTTTCATTATCTCGATGATAGCCTACTGCATAATCTGCATGGTGATGACTTTCTTTTAAAGGAATAGCCACAACTTGATCATTTTCATTAATTACTTCCGTTGCTGTAAGACCAATACCTTCCCCTAAAGAAATAGCCATCATATATTCATTTAAATCATCTACTTCTTTTTTTATGTAAGGAATCATCCCATCTAAACGAAAAGATTCCATATAATCATGATAATATTCTTCTCCTTGTTTTTTAGATAAAATAATGAGTGGTTCATTTTTAATATCTTCTATCGTTAAATATTCTTTATGACTTAAAGGATGTTCTAATGAAGTGACAACACAAATATGGCTATGATGTATTGTTTGATAAATTAAATCAGGATATTTTTTAAAGTTATTGGTTAATCCAAAGCCTAAGTCTATTTCCCTTTCATTTAATTTTTCCATACATGTTAATAAATTAAACGCTTTAATATCAATAGAAACATCATGATTTTCTTTAAAACTTCTTACAATAAAAGGAATATGTTGTTTTTCAAAAGGTCCTGTTATCCCTATCGTTAATACATCCTTTTGTAAGTTTTCCTTAATATCTTCATATTCATTATTATAATCATCTATTAATCTTTTAGCCAAATCATAATAACGCTTTCCTTCTTTTGTAAGAGTTGGACAATAAGTTTTTCGATTAAACAAAGAAAATCCTAAATCTTTTTCTAATTTTGTAATTTGTTGAGAAATTGCTGATTGTGAAAGATAGTATTTCTTAGCAGCTTTAGAAAAGCTCCCTTCTTCTACTACAGCCATAAAATAATAAATCACTTGTTTAAACATCTACATCACCCTATTTATCATATCATCTTATGCACATTTTTTCATAAATTGTGCGTAAAAAAGTGAATAACTTGAGTTATTCACCTTATTCACATATTTATTCACTTTTGTACAAATAAAAAACACATCTAAGATGTGAATCAAATAACCTGGCAGGGGTAGTAGGAGTCGAACCCACATCAACGGTTTTGGAGACCGGTATTCTACCATTGAACTATACCCCTATTGGGTTTGCCTAATTAATATACCATAATAAAAATAAATATGCAATAGGTATTTTCACTATAATTGTAAAAAAAATAAACATATGATAATTTTGAGGAGGTTAAATATGAAAAATGACTTAGAATTAACTATTTCTTCTATCAAAATACAATCATTTAAAGATATTTATAAAATGAACATTGCTTTTGATAAAGGAACTATTTTTAAACAACTTGATAAACCTTGGGTGATGTGTCGTGGATGATACATTATTACAAATAAGTAAATTGGATTTTTGTATCCAAGATGTTACTTTGTTTTTAGATACCCACCCTGATGATCAAGAAGCTAAAAAATATTATAAGGAAGGGATGAAGCATCTTTTAAAGATGAAAGAAACTTATTTAAAAAATGGCGGTGCTCTTACAAATAGAGACGGAAAGAATATTGAAAACTATATTAATGAACCATTTCCTTGGATGAAAGGAGGATCAACATGTGGTTGTATGAAAAACGCTTGCAATATCCCGTTAATGTAAGAAAACCTGATGCTAAAACTGCTAAAATCGTTATTTCTCAACTAGGAGGACCTAATGGGGAACTAGGTGCTGCCCTTCGTTATTTAAGTCAGCGTTATACAATGCCTTATCCTCGTATACAAGCTTTACTAACAGACATTGGCACAGAGGAACTTGCACACGTTGAAATTATCAGTACTCTATTCTATCAACTTACCAATGGTCTAACACCTCAAGAAATTAAAGATGGTGGATTAGATGCTTACTTTACAGATCATACTCTAGGAGTTTATCCAACAAATAGTGCTGGTATACCATTTAGTGCAGATACTTTCCAATCTGTTGGTGATCCTATTACTGATTTAACAGAAGATATGGCTGCTGAACAAAAAGCTAGAACCACTTATGATAACATTCTTGCTTTAAGTAAAAATGAAGACGTCAATAAAGTCATTCGTTTTTTAAGAGAAAGAGAAATCGTGCATTATCAACGTTTTGCTGAAGGACTTGAATATGTCAAGAGTCAATTAAATAAGAAGAACTACTACGCTTATAATCCCTCATTTACTTCATCAAAACGTGAACAAACATGTGAATAAGGTGAATAACTCAAGTTATTCACCTTTTATGCACTTATTCACACTTTCCCCACAAATATTCACTTAAATCTGTTACTAAAAACATTTGTATTTCTTGAACCATTTCCTTATTTATCTTAGAAATTCTCCCTTTATTTTCTACATAAACATCGATATATCTTTTTTTAGCCGGAATTTGTTTACAAAAAAATTCTTTATTTTTTCCTTTATAAACACAATTTAATTGTCGAAAATCATCCCATAACTGTTTAATTTCTTTATCTTTTATTAATAAATCAATAAAACTCTTTTCTTGAAGATAAAAATCATCTTCTTTAACTACACCTCTATCAACTGCTTTTTTAATAACATAAGATAAATATTACATCGCATAACGATCTTCATCACAAATATAAACATGCGAACACGTGAACTACTCCGACTTACACTTCGTTTAGAAGTCGGAGCTTCTTGCTTCAACCACGACAGCCTCTAATGACAATACATTATAGGTCTTACACAGTGTCCACAAGCGTATAAGTTTGGCTCATCCCAAGCCTACTTTTATAATTTATCTATAAGGACTGAAGAATTCTCAATCCTTCTGTAAGTATATTGATTGCTGCATTATGGTCTCTGTCTCCAATATAACCACAATCACATGTATAAACTCGGTCTTTTAGGTCGAATTTTTTTACACTTCCACAACAATGACAGATTTGACTAGAAGGGTACCACTTGCCAACTTTTACGAAATATTTACCTCTTTCTTTAAGCTTGTACTCAAGCATATTAAGAAACATTCCATAGCCATTATCGAATGTCGCTTTCCCATTGCCAAAACCTTTATTTCCAATAGCTTTCATATCTAAGTCTTCGACACATACGACATCATACTGATTGGCTATCTCAGTAGATTTCTTATGAAGACTGTCGAGACGTTGATTCGCTATTTTTCTATAGATTC
>ENA-OQIK01000011-OQIK01000011.1-human-gut-metagenome-genome-assembly--contig:-NODE-11-length-216374-cov-6.202143_pt1 | contig 216374 bp, 202 predicted proteins | sample MGYA00242578_ERZ504743 | MGnify/ENA primary metagenome ERZ504743 (study PRJEB26092, sample SAMD00036441) | human gut metagenome | host: Homo sapiens | study: EMG produced TPA metagenomics assembly of...
GGATTTTTTCAGTGAGAATGTAATTCCACGATTTAAATTTTCATCATCTTCAACCACGAGTATACCTGGCATAGCACCTGCACCTCCCTTTATTAACTATTCATCTTAAAATGCTTCAATGCCTCCACAATTGCACTCTTCTTTCTCTTGCCATTTTGGTTACCTCATTTCATTTTTATTTATTATAAACAGTTCTCTTTAGAATTGTCCAATAAAGTGTAACCTATCCATCCATTACAACTGAATTATTGAGAATACTTAAACTTGTCGCTATCATTAATGCGCTCCGCCTTGCTGTATCTAATAAGAGTTCTACTTCCTCTAGGGAGAGCGCATATTTCTTCTCTTCCTGATTTTCAACCTTGTTAACAACTTCAATCTCACTTGCCTTAAAGGTGTTTTTCTGTTCAGTGACGATTTGAGTGGCTTTTATGGGTTTATCAAAATCCTTTATTGCAGATATGAACAATTTGAGATTTTCCCACCCAGCCTTCACTTTTGATTTTGCCACTGGAACTACTTTCTCTTCTATCCATATCTCCGCTTTTTCAGTTCCATACTCAAGTAGCTGAGTGGTTGCATCTCTAATCACGGGAACAACAACTTCATCAATAAGTCGTTCTCCAAGAGAACGCTCCGCTTGTGGGACAGAAATGTATTCGGTTCTTATTAATTCTTCTTCATCCACTTCCAGCAAATCAACAGGACCATTTAAATCATTATTATCATCGGTGAATTGCAATGCAGATTTCGTACCATCCGGATTCACCTTTGTATTTAAGTGACTGCCATCTTTACGAACTACTCTATAAAGTTTCTCGTCTGTATGTTTTTCTGCCATATCAAACCCCTCCTGTCATCTATTCCACTGCCAAGTATGCCACTTAGTATCGAGTGGCTTGAACTGCGGTCGACTCTGGCAACAATCCTAGTGCCACAACCTCTGATATCTAATCCACAGCCTAAACCCTACCGCTATTCTCCAACTACTCAATTTTTCTCCAGCCAGGCAGAAAAGTAGATATGTTTCCATATAAGAAAACCGAGCTTTCCGCAAGGCTTCTTACGATGATACCAACCTTACAAAAAGCCCGGAAATGTGCTACTTTTCAGCACTTAATTTTATTTTCTTGACAGCAAACATACAGTCTCCACATGGAAAGTATGCGGGAACATATCTACTGGTTGACAATGTGTGATTGTATACCCGTGTTCATTTAAATACTTAGCATCTCTTGCTTGAGTGGCTACATCACATGAAATATAAATAATTTCTTTTGGACTTGCCTGTAATAAATGTTCTAAGAATTCTTCTGAACATCCTTTTCGTGGTGGATCAACAAAAACAACATCTAAATGGGTATTCTTTTTAACAAGCTCGACCATATATTTTCCAGCATCATCACAGACAAATTCTGCATTATCTATTTTATTAAGTAAAGCATTATTTTTAGCATCCTCTATAGCTTGAGGAACAACTTCGACTCCATAGACTTTCTTTACATGTTTTGCAAGTGAAAGGGTAATGGTTCCAATTCCACAATAGGCATCTAAAACAACAGAATCTTGATTTATATGAGCTAAATCAATCGCTGTTTGATAAAGTTTTTCTACTTGAATAGGATTGATTTGATAGAATGATTTTAAGGAAATTTTATATTGATTGTCTAATAATGTATCATAAATATAACCTTTTCCATACAGTATCTTTTCTTCATCACCTAAAATGACATTATCATGTCTTTCATTAATATTTTGAATAATGGTTTTAATATGTGGAAATTCTTGAATAAGTATTTCTACAATTTGATCAATATGCTTGATTGTTTTTTGATAGGTAATAAAACAAAGCATGAATTCTTCACTATGATAGCCTTTTTTTGTAAGAATATGTTTAATATTTCCTCGATGTGTTACTTTATCATAAGGTTTAATATTGTACTCTACAAAGAGTTCTTTAACTCTTTGAATCACTGCATTAGATTCTTCATTTTGAATCAAACATTCATTACAAGCAATAATATCATTGGTTTTTTGTTTATAAAAACCTGTAACAAGTTGTCCATTTTTATCATAGCCTAAAGGCATTTGTACTTTATTACGATAATACCATGGATTTTCTTGCATTAAACAAGGTTGAACATCAACTTCTAAATGTCCAATTCTTTCCATACAATCCTTTACTCTTTTTGTTTTAAATTCTTGTTGTCCTTTACTTGATAAATGCATTAAATGACAACCACCACAGCCTTGATAAATATGACATTTAGGATTCACTCTTTCAGGTGAAGGCTTTTGTAATTCAATTAATCTTCCTACTCCATAATTTTTTAACATTTTAATACATTTAATTTGTCCAACTTCCCCTGTAATCATGCCATTTACAAAATAAGTAAATCCTTCATATTTAACGATTCCTTTTCCATCATGAGATTGATCAACACATTCTCCTATAAAATAATCATTTTTCTTCATTTTTTCCTCCAAAAAAACGAGCTGAGCTCGTTTATTGATTATTATTTGCGGCAGCTTTATTTGCTGCATCGACTTCTGCTTGTCTTTGAATTGCTTTATCTGCTGATGCTTGATCTTTAACATTTTGACCTGTATAGGTAATTGCATCAACACCTGCATGTTTTGTTCCAAATAATGGGAAATCACTTTCACCATTAGATTTTACAATAATTTCTAAATCATATTGTAAACGTCCATTTGCTTTATTTAAAAGTTGTGACCATGCAGCACCATCTTCTTTACTTTGTTCCATTGCATCATCAAAAGTATGTAAAGAATTTTCAACTAAAGATTTAGCAGTATCAACTTGAATATTATCTGATAATTGATAAGTAAGCTTAATTGTACGACAACTAACTTTAATTGCAACATCTTGAATATTTTCATCTTGTTCTATTTGTGATTCAACTTGAGTAATTGCATTTTTATCAACAGATAATAATTTCACACATCTTTCTCCATAAACAGGTCCATTATTATTTCCTGAAAAAACAAAAATATAAAGGAAAAAAGCAACTACTGCAACAACAAATAAAGTTAAAACAACATGCCATATTTTAAGCTTTCTCTTTTTCTTTTTTGGGTTAGCCACCTTTTTCTCCTTTACTTCATCATCAAATGTAAATTTCCCTGTATGATTTGCATGAATATCATTATTTGGTTTTAATTCGTCTTTATCAAATTCGATTGTATCATCAAAAGAAAATCTTTCTCTTGCCATTCTTTCACCTTCTCTTCTATCATTGTATCAAATGTCTATCATTAATACAACAATGTACTTTGTGCATCCTTTCCAGCATTTTTAATCACAACAGCTTTCAATCCATCTTGATCATTAATCACTGCATAACTATCAAATCCAGAAAAATGATTATCCATTTGGTCTGCAACTGTTTCTACTACATAAATAAGTTCTGTATAACTTTTTACACTCGCAGTAATTTGAATTTTTAAACTTTGAATTGAACCATCTTTATATTTCCCATAACCTACAACACCAACAGCTTCAGTTGAAGCATTTTTTACATTGTTTTTAAAAACCGAAAATTGTGAATATAGAGCTTCATCTGCTTTATTTGCTTCGTCACTTGTAAAAATATAAGTAGCATAATCTAAAGCTTTAATATTTCCAACTTTTCCATTTTGACAATAACTACTATAAATAAAGCGTCCATTATAACTATTTTCTTCACTGTCATTTTGACGATAAACAGCAATAAAAGTAGGAATATCTTTCACAGATTTTTTTGTTTGTAAGTACTTATACAATCTAGAAATCGTTTCTTTTGCGTAACTGTCTATACTTCCTTCAGATAAAGTTGCATTCGTTCCACCTTTTGGATCTAGAATAATCGCTATAGACATTCCTTTTAAAGTATACTTATCTCCACTTTTTTCATAATAATCTTGTTCACTAATATTTTCTACCATCTTATTAATTTCTTGACCATCAACTAATTCTCCATTTAATGGTTGTAAAGAATATTTTTCTTTCTTTAAAAGTTGATTTTTATCATTTTGAACAAGTTGTAGACCCTCAGACATATAATAATCTGAAGTAGAGAAATAATCTGTCGATAAAGCTTGTAATTCTCTTCCTATTGTTTGAAAATCTTCAGAGGAAGAAAAATCTTGATAAAAAGTTTCTCTTACAAGATTCGTTCCTAAATTAACAATAGGATAAAATGAATCATCTAAAGAATCAGTAGATGATGTATCTTGGCTACTTTTTGTTTCTTTTTTACTTGTTTTTGACGTACATCCTGTACAAAGAAGTAAACATAATATAACTGTAAATAGTTTTTTCATGAGCACCCTCCTTTTTTGGCACATTATAGCATAAAATTATGATTTTATCATTTCCATAAACATTTCTTCCGTTAAAACTGGAATATTTAAAGATTGTGCTTTTGTAAGCTTACTACCTGCATTTTCCCCTGCTAATAAATAGGTTGTCTTTTTAGAAACGGATCCAGAAACTTTACCACCATTATTTTCTATTAAAGTAGCTGCTTCTTTTCTAGATAATGTAGGAAGTGTTCCTGTAACAACAAAAGTCATATTTTCTAATATAGATGAACTTTGAGTATCTTCAATTTCCATCTTTAATCCATAGTGCTCTAATTTATGAATGATTTCTTTATTCTTTTCATCTTTAAAATAATCAATTAAAATTTGTGCACTGGTATCACCAATATCATTGACTTCAACAAGTTGTTCATAAGAAGCATTCATCAATTGATCCATCGTTTTAAATTTCTTCATTAAAGATTTTGCAGCCGATTTACCAATATTTGAAATACCTAAAGCAGTTAAAACCTTCGTTGCATCATTTTCTTTACTTTTTTCAATGGCATTTAATAAATTATCTGTACTTTTAACAAGACCAATTACCTTTTTATCTAAAAGTTCTTGTCTTTTATCTTTTAAAATATAAATATCACTGACATCATGAATATACCCTTGATCTATTAAAGTTTCAACATATGATAAACCAAAACCTTTAATATCCATGGCATCTCTTCCTACAAAATTAACAACATTTCTAACTAGTTTACTTGGACATGTAGGGTTAGAACATTTAATATCAACTGTCCCCTCTTCTTGATACGTTGGTGCCCCACATACAGGACACGTATTTCCTATTTGATAAGGAACACTTCCTGCAGGTCTTTTATCTTTATTGACACCTTTTACTTTAGGAATGATTTCTCCTGATTTATAAACAATGATTGTATCGCCAAGACGTACATCTAAACTATCAATAAAATCTTGATTATGAAGCGTTGCTCTTGAAACCGTTGTTCCACATAAACGGACTGGTTCAAAGATAGCTGTTGGTGTAATTCTACCTGTTCTTCCAACTGAAAGTTCTATATCTAAAAGCTTTGTTTCTTTTTCTTCTGGCGGATATTTATAAGCCACGGCCCAACGAGGCACTTTGGCTGTTTGCCCTAATTGTTGTCTTTGTGCATAGCTATCAATTTTAACAACTGCTCCATCAATATCATAGCCTAATTGATCTCTGCTTTCACCAATCATTTCAATTGCTTTCCATACTTCTTCAAAATTGTGACATACTTGATAATTATCAATGACTTTCATTCCTTGTTTTTTCAAATATTCATAACCTTGACTATGACTCGTAATTTCTTTTCCTCGAATATCTTGAATATTAAAAATAAACATAGAAAGATTTCTTTGTTTTGTAATACGACTATCTAATTGACGTAATGTTCCTGCCGCACAGTTTCTAGGATTTGCGAAAGTTTTTTTATTATTAAGCTCTTGAATTTCATTTACTTTATCAAAGGCCTCATTTGTCATATAAACTTCACCACGTACTTCAAGATATTCAATAGGTTCCTTTAATTTATTTTTAACATCTTTGATTACTTTAGCATTAACGGTTACATCTTCTCCTTGAATGATTCCATCTCCACGAGTAATAGCCGTTGTTAAAAGACCATTTTCATATCTTAAAGCCATTGAAAGACCATCTATTTTATATTCAACAACAAAGACTGGATCAACTAACGTCTCTTGCATTGATTTCACAAATTCTTGGACTTCTTCTTTAGAAAAAACATCTTGTAAAGAAAGCATTGGAACACGGTGTCTTACTAAAACTCCTGCTTCTCTTTTAGCACTTCCTCCAACATGTTGTGTTGGTGAATTTGGTGTGACAAATTCAGGATGATCCTTTTCTATTTTTTTAAGTTCTTTCATCATCATATCATATTCATAATCACTTATTTTTGGATCGTCTTGGTTGTAATAACAATCATTATGATATTCAATTGTTTTTACTAATTCTTCATATCTTTTTAAATCATCCATATTCTTACTCCTTTTTAAAATCTTTTTTATTATAACAAAATAATACTAAAAAGAGAATTCTAAGAATTCTCTAATTTGTAAGTTTTTTTAATGCTTTATGATTGGCCATTAAAGACTTCAGTCCTGCTGGAAGCTCAAAAGCAATATCTAAAATATTCTTATTGACCTTAACAACAACACCCTTACCAAAAATATCATGATTTACAAGGTCTCCTACTTTCCAATCATCAACTTTATTATCTCCAATTAATTCTGCTTTAGACACTGTTTGTTTAGGTATATAATCTGTTGTTTTAAAACGAGGCTTACTTCCGCTATGAACAATTCCTTCATTTCCTACTTCATCAATGAAACGACTAGAAATTTTAGGTGAATCTGTTACAAAACTAAATCCTTCACTATCTGTTAAGAAAAGCTGTTTTCTCGCTCTTGTAAAGGCTACATATGCGAGTCTTCTTTCTTCTTCAAGACCATCATCTCCATCTTCAGCTAAACTTCTAAAGCTTGGGAAAATTCCTTCAGATAAGCCTAAAACAAAGACATAATCAAATTCTAGACCTTTAGCCATATGAATAGACATTAAAGAAACATATTGCCCTTGATCAATAGAATCATTATCTGTATATAAAGAAATATCTTGTAGATAATTTTCTAAAGTTGGTGCATCTTCATGGGAAGCTTGGAAATCATAAATAGAACGTTGTAATTCATGAATATTATCAATTCGATTATCTTCTAAATCATTTTTTAACATATCAATGTAGCCTACATCAATCATTAATTGTTCAAACATTTCATGTAATGGTAAAGTTGAACGTTTTGCTTTTTCAATTGCTTCAACTAAAATTCGCACTTCTTTTTTAGATTTATTAGATAGTCTAATTTCATCACTATGAAGCGTTAAAGCATCATAAAGTGAAATTTGATGATTAAGTGCTACTAATTGAATATTTTCTAATGTTTTTTTACCAATACCTCTAGCTGGTGTATTAATAATTCTTTCAAACGCTAAATCTTCTTGATTACAAACAAGTCTTAAATAGCTTAAAGCATCTTTAACTTCTTTACGATTAAAGAATTTTAACCCCCCAAAAATACGATAATCAATTCCTTTACGAATCAATACTTGTTCAATCGTACGTGATAAATAGTTTGCACGATATAAAATTGCAATATCACGATAATTAACCCCATCTTGATTATTTACAATATCTTCGATTTTATTAGCAATCCAATTAGCTTCCTCTTCTTCACTTTTAGCAACATGGTGAATTACATCTTCCCCACCTGTTTGTTTAGTAAAAAGATTCTTTTCTAAACGTTGACTATTTTTACGAATTAAATTATTTGATACTTTTAATATATTTCCAGTTGAACGATAGTTTTGATCAAGAATAATTGTTTTATTAGGTTTGAAATCTTTATCAAAATCTAAAATAAAGTGAACATCAGCCCCTCTAAAGCTATAAATTGTTTGATCAGGATCTCCAACGACACAAACAATGGCATATTTTGATAATAATTGAACTAAATGATATTCAATTTCACCTACATCTTGGAATTCATCTACATGAATATATTGGAATTTTCTTTGCCATTTTTCTAATATATCTGGATAATTATCCAAAATATAAACTGCTTTTAATAATAAATCATCAAAATCTAATAAGAAATGATCTTCTTTATAGTTTTCATAGGCTTCATAGACTTTTGCTTTTTTGAGTTCTCCTGAAAATTGTCCAGCTAATTCAATAGCTCTTTGTGGAGAAACTCTCGCTGTTTTATATGAAGAAATTGTATTGATCATGCTTTTAATAGAAATAACTTTTGCATCTATTTCTAATTGTGTATAAAGCTTTTTAATAAGTGCTTTTTGATCTTCTTCATCCATAATTGTAAAATTACTTGGATAATTCAAAACATTAATATGTTGTCTTAAAAATCTCACACATAAAGAATGAATCGTACAAATAAGTGTTCCACTTCCATGAATACCTACAACTTCATTCACTCTTTCTTTCATCTCGTTAGCAGCTTTATTGGTAAAAGTAATTGCCAAAATAGAACGAGGATCAATTCCTACATCCTGTATTAAATGTGCAATACGATAAGTCACGACTCTTGTTTTTCCAGAACCTGCCCCCGCAATAATTCTTAAGTGACTATCTAAATACGTTGCTGCTTCTTTTTGATTTTTATTTAACAATGTATCTAAATCCATTTATTTCACCCCTATTTATCTTATTATATTACATGGATAATGATAGAAAAAGAGAAATCTTTCATTTCTCTTTTTAATATTGATGTGATAAGCCAACGATATCATTAATATCTTCAACACCAAGTTTTTCAAGTTCTTTTGGTAAATCTTGAATAATTTTATAACAAGCATATGGATCAACAAGGTTTTGACAACCAATCGCCACAGCGCTTGCGCCTGCAACCATCATTTCAATAACATCATGGGCACTTGAAATACCACCCATACCAATTACTGGAATCTTAACAGCTTTACTTACTTGATGAACCATACGTAAAGCTACTGGGAAAATAGCTGGTCCTGAATAACCACCTGTTCCATTAGCGATAATCGGTTTTCCAGTTTTGATATTAAAACGCATACCTACTAAAGTATTGATCATTGTAATTCCATCAGCTCCAGCTTCTTCTACAGCCTTTGCCATTTCAACGATATCTGTTACATTAGGAGAAAGTTTAACATAAACCGGTTTTTGAGAAACTGCTTTTACTTTACGTGTAACATCCGCAGCCATTTGTGGATTTGTCCCAAATTGAATACCTCCACTATGAACATTTGGACAAGAAATATTAAGTTCTAACGCTCCTACCATATCATGTGTTGAAATACGTTTTGCAGTTTCAACATAATCATCAACACAGCTTCCTCCGATATTCGCGATGACTTTATCATTATAACATTTACGAAGTTCTTCTAGCTCATGAGACATGACCGCATCAACACCGGGATTTTGGAGTCCAATTGCATTAAGCATTCCACTTGGCCCTTCCGCAATACGTGGTAAAGGATTTCCATAACGTGGTTCAAGTGTTGTTCCTTTAATCATGATACTTCCTAAAACATTAATATCATAAAATCTTGTAAATTCATATCCAAATCCAAAAGTTCCTGATGCTGGAATCACTGGATTTTTCATTTCTAAACCTGGAAGTTTAACTTTTAAATTAACCATTTACAATAACCTCCTCACTTAATAAAATTGGTCCTTCTACACAAATACGTTTATAAGGTTTTGTTTTCACTTTACATGAACATCCCATACAAGCTCCAAAACCACATCCCATTCTTGCTTCAAAAGAAAGTTGTCCGTTTTCTGGATAATTTAAAGCAAGCGCATCTAACATTGGTTCAGGTCCACATGTATAATAATGATCAAATGTTAAATTAGCTTTTTTAATAACATCAATAACTGTTCCTTTAACACCTAAAGAACCATCCATTGTTGCTACTAAAACATCTCCGAATTCTTGGAATTTATCTAAATAAAAGACATCTTTTTTAGAAGAAAAACCTAAAACAGTTGTCACTTCAATTCCTTTTTCTTTTAATTTTTTACCTAAGTTATAAAGAGGTGGTGTTCCAAGTCCTCCACCAATAAGTAAAGCTTTTCCTTCTTGAACAGTAAAACCATTCCCTAAACCAATTAAACAATCCAATTGATCTCCAATTTGTTTATTCTTTAAAATTTCTGTTCCTTGACCAACAACTTTAAAAACAATCACAATTGTATTTTCATCATAATCAGAAATAGACATTGGTCTTCTAAGATAAGGTTGTAAACTTTCATTGATCTTAATGTTTATAAATTGACCAGGTTGACTAATATATTTAGCCCCTTCTCCCTTTAAAGTCATTTCATAAACATCATCTGCAATGTTTTCAATTTTTGTAATTTCCATTAACCCTTGATAGTTCATAAATTCCTCCTATAATTTTTCTATTTTTCCATCTAAAATATGATACTTCACTAAACCAAAACATTTTGTATCTAAAAATGGTGTGTTTTTTGCTTTTGAATAAATATTATCTCTCGTAATCGTATATTCTTCATTTAAATCAATGATAGCAACATTAGCCTTTTTACCAACAGCCATATCATGATCCAATCCAATTACTTGACTTGGATTGACTGTCATACATTTTAAAACAGTTTCTAAATCTAACAAATTCTTCTTAACTAAATATGTATAAACTAAACTAAAAGCATGTTGATTACCTATAATACCAAATGGTGCTTGATCAATTGGTTTTAATTTTTCTTCATCACTATGAGGTGCATGATCTGTTGAGATACATGTCACTGTTCCATCTTTAAGCCCTTCAATTAAAGCATCTAAATCTTCTTTACTTCGAAGTGGTGGATTCATTTTATAATTTGGATTTAAGTTTTTAATATTTTCATCTGTTAAAATCAAATGATGTGGACAAGCTTCTCCTGAAACAGGAAGTCCTTGTTTTCGATATTCTCTTAATCCTGCCACAGTTTCTTTAGTAGAAATATGACAAATATGATAACGATTACCAATTTCTTTAGATAATTGTAAATCACGTAAAGCATGATTATATTCTGAAGCATTATTGATTCCTACAAGACCATTTTCTTTAGAAACACGTCCTAAGTTAATACATGCTCCTTTTTCAAGTTCTCCTTCATCTTCACAATGAGCAACAATAATACTATTGATTGCTTTTGCTTCTTTCATGGCTTTTGCCATCATTTCTTTACTTTGAACACCTTTTCCATCATCAGAAAATCCCTGTACAATATCAAAAGCATTATTTTCTTTAAAATCAACAAGCTCTTGTCCTTTTAAATCTTTCGTAATAGCACTATAAGTATATGTATGAATAGAGCTATCTTTTTGAACTCTTTGAATAAAATCTTCAATAGTTTCTTTATCATCCATACATGGATTTGTATTAGCCATCGCTACAATATGCGTATATCCTCCATATTTAGCAGATAAAGTTTCTGTTTTAATAGTTCCTTTATGTTCAAATCCTGGTTCACGTAAATGAACATGAAGATCAACAAAACCTGGTGTTACTAAAAGATCTGTACAATCAATTATATTTTCACCATCTAAATCATGACCTATTTGACTAATTGTTTCACCATCAATTTCTACATCTAATTTTTGAATTTTATTTTGGTAAAAAACATTTCCATTTTTTAATACAGTTTTCATAGTTTCTCCCTTTTTCGATTAAAAACATCTTTATTTTTATCATATAAAGTATACTAAATGATACTTATTTTTTCAATGAAAAAACGGCATAAAAAAACAGCCAAGAAGGCTGTATTTTTATTATCTTTTTTTATTATTTTTTCTTGCTGCTTCAGATTTTAATTTTCTTTTTAATCCTGGTTTAACATAGAATTCTCTTTTACGAGCTTCAGCAAGGGTACCTGTTCTAGATACTTGTCTTTTAAAACGACGTAAAGCGTCATCTAAAGATTCGTTTTCTCTTACTACAGTTTTTGCCATGATGATTCCCCCCTTTGACTCTTAATTTACAAAAGTATTATATAGATAATCTTTCCTAATTGCAAGAAAATATTGTTATTTTTAAGTATAAATATTAATTTTTTGCGTATAATATCCTTTTTTGCCCTATTTATGCAAAAAATCACTAGAATTTGGTAATTTTATCAACTTCTTTTCAATATAACTACAAGATGGAATTATTTTCAAAGAATTGTCTTTTACATAGCCCATCAAAGCAGCAAAAAGCTTTCCTGCCATTCCTTGACCTTGATATTTTTCATGAACAACTGTTGAAATAACATCAATCACATTTTCTTCTTTTCTAACATATTTAATATAACCGACTTCTTCATCCTGATCTTTTAAAACAATAAGACCTTCTTTATATTCTATTTTCATATATGTTCTCCTTTTTATTTCTTTAATAATTTATACACTTTACATGTATTATCCTTCTTATTTTTTAAAACAAATCTAACATATTATCTAAATAAATAGCTTCTCTTACATGTATTTGATATTCAGGTTTTACCATATAATAAAGTAAAAATTCTAACACTAAAGCACTCCCTAAACTTCTACCTTCTATTTTAAATTGAGAAAAGCCTTTTGGTAGATAATTATTTTGAATATCTTCAACACTGATAAAACTCGAATTTTGCATAGCTTTAGAAAAACGATACCCTTCATGAGAATTCATAGCTTTGCATACATGATCTAAACAATCTTCTCCTAGATTTTGACGGCTAACCGTTTCATAACATTTCTTTCGTTCAAGGCAACCTATAAAACAACACTCATTACATAAAAATTCAACTTTATCCTTATCTTTTTGTAAAAGACTTTCTAATTGTTGAGCTTTATTTAAACGAAAATCAGGAACAACATATAAAAAGTCATCTCTCTTTAATTCATCTACTAATTGTTCAAATTTTGTAAGAACTTTCGTTGTTGAAGAAACAAAATAAAAACGTGGAAATTGTTTTTTTAAATATTCTAGTAACAAATCAGAATGAATGATAATCCCACTTTGAACCTCACTTTTTTCAAATAAAGCACAAAGATCATTACATCTTTTATCTTGAAGATGTTTTTCTTGAAGTAATGAATTACTGAAAGTAAGTCGCGAAGAAATATAATATTGATTCATAAGTGAAAGAACTTCATAAGAATTTTGATTTCCTTCACCAAGACGTCCTCCACCCCATAAACAATCTTCAGGACTTCCATAAATAGAACCTATTTCACACCAATCATAAAAATATTCACGATGATGATAAAATAAAGGTAGAAAGACTTTATACAATTCATAAAACTCAAATAATCCCGGTAAATGAAAATAAGCTTTTTCCTTTTTTGACAATTCTATCACCTCTTCTTTAAATGTTATCTAAAAATTTATGAGCCCCTTGTAAAAATAATTCATATCTTTTTTGTGTTACCTCATTATCTTCTTCATCCCAGACTTCAAAGATATATTCTTTATTATTTTGAATTATAGAGCATAATTGTTTTGCCGTATAATATTCATCATTTAAGTTATATAATTTTATAATTCTTTTATCTAAGGTTTTATTATAAACATCTTTACTCGTATATCCTTGTATATGAGTTAATTGATCTATACATTGTTCATGATATTTTTTACAAGGTTTACAAATGTCATCTCCATCAATTGTTAACTTTAAATCAATAGATGGGTTATCGATTATTTCATTAGCAACCTTATAAAAATCATGTCCCATTTTTTCATCAGGAACAAATCTATCTATCCCCGATCCATATAATTTAATAATATCAATAAAATGATGTGGTTTAATTAAAATTGAGTTCATTCATTAATCTTCCTTTCATTAATTCTTCTAATATTTTTTATAGCAATTAATTCACTTATTTTTGGAAACAACATTACTCAAAATAGTTCCTACAATTAGTGTGATAACACCTAAAATTATTGTATCATTCATACTAATAATAGAATAAGCTCCTAATATTAAAATGATAGCAGTTATATCAAGTGTCATTGCTAACATCCTGCATAATCTCAACCTATTTATTTTTTCTTTATCAACTTGGCTCAAATCATTATATCCAGCAATCATATTTGAACCTTTTCCAAAATATAAAGGAATAGAAATAACTATTAATAAAATCGCACATAATAATACCGGCATTTGCATATCAATAATTTCCTCCATTCCTTTTATTCTACATTAAAAGTTAATTATTATTTAATAATTCTTCTAATACTTTTCTTACATTATGAGCAGCATCTTCTTGTATTTCGATAATTCTTGCTCCTCTAGCTTTCGCAACTTCTCTTAAATCAACAGATATTCCTGTATGAAATGAACATCCTACTACCAAAAAGATATCTCCTGGTTGTAATGTATAAACCATTTCATAAGCTTTTTGATAATTTGGAGCTGGATCACCATAAAGTACCGGTTTATTATATAAAGAATACGCAATATCCATTTCATCATCTTCTGGTAAACCACCATGTAATTCTAATGCATCACTTCCTGCAAGTTTATGCAAACCATCAATATTCATGGTAATAATTGGTATATGATACTCAGCTAATGCATAGTGACCATCATTTGGTTTTGCTCCATTCATATTGGCTTTAAGTTGTTTGATTACTTCATTATATTCTTCATGATGAGTATTTGCATAACTTCTAAACAGTTTTTCTCTTACATCTGGTCTTTCCATAAATGTTGGTATATTACTTTGTTTTGATATTCCTGCTCCTGTAAATGCAATTATTTTCATTTAAATCATCTCCCTAACTTAGTAAAATTATATCACATATTTATAGTTGTAATGTTTGAAAATATTTAAAGTTATATTTTTCTACATCTATCTATTCATTTTTTTATTTGTTAGAATAATTAAAAGGAGGTTTTCTTTATGAATATTCTTATTTTTGAAAATAATGATGATGATTTCAATCATCTAACTTCTTGTATAAAAAACTATTTTACAAAAGAGAATATTGATTATCATATTCATAGATGTAAAAACAAAGAAGAGTTGTTAAAAACAATTCAACAATATAATCTACTCTTTTTAGATATAGAATTAGATGAAGATAATGGTATTGACTTAGGAATGGAATTAAAAAAAAGTAATCATGATTGTCACATCATGATTACAACAAACTACGCTAAATACGCTATTGATGGTTATAAAATTAATGCTGATCGATATTTTATCAAACCTATCAATCAACAAGAATTTAATATTGAAATAGATTTTGTCATAAACAAATACAATAAAGATAATATTTACTTTTTTGATAAAAATATATGTAATTACAAAATCTATGTTAAAGATATTATTTATATTGAATTCATTAATAGAAAATCAGTAATTCATCAAATAAATGGTAAAAAAATAGATACTAATTGTACATTAAAATATTGGTATGAAAAACTTAATTCTCTTGCTTTTGCTTATTCCTATAAGGCATTTTTAGTTAATTTAGAATATGTTGTAGCGTTATACAAAAATGATATTAAAATGATCAATGATGATATAGTTCCACTATCGAGACATTATAGAAAAGAATTTGAAACAAAATATCTGGACTTTTTACAAGATACATTATGATAATTTTTAACGTTCTTTCTTTTTTAATATTAATAACTTTAATAAATTCTTTTTTTAATGCGAGGTATAGCAAAAATAAAACTTTAACATTTTCAATCTTAGTAGTCATTTTACTAATTTTTATTACTTATAATCTTAACTATTTTTTTATTTTGATACTGTATATCCTCTCTACTTTTATTTTATATAAAGGCCAATGTATTCAAAAATTGATTATGATTATTCCCTATTATATCATTCAAATACTATTAGAAATTCTTATAACCTATTGTTTTACTTTGTATCATTCAACAGTTACAACACTTGTTATTATTGAAATTATCTTATTTGTTTTATTTATTGCTTTGTTCATTCATTCTTATATTTTTATTATAAAACGCATAAAACAAATCTATTTGTCAAAATATACCTATTTCATTTTTATTTTTCCTTTAATTACGATTTATTTATCTGCTGATATTAATTATAAATTTATAGGCTCTATAACATTTGATGAAATCATTTATTTTATTTCCTTAACATTATTAAACTTACTATTTTTTGTGATGTCTTTACTTCTTATCAACTATCTCTATGCATTACAAAAAGAAAAAATAATGAATTCAAATTACCAATTACTAGAACAACATTATAAATATAATTTTAATTTTTTACATGACTTGCTTCATACATGTAATGTACTTAATACTCAACTTAACAATGATAACTATTTAGAAGCAAAAGAAACTTTAGAGCATCTGACTCATAAAACTTTCAAAGAATTCAATGCTATTTATAGTAATTCCATCATTTTAAATTATGTCATCAACAATCATCTTCATACGCTCATTGAAAATAACATTGATATTAAAACAACCGTTGAAACAAATTTTGATATATTAGACTTACAAGTACAATTTGAACTCTTTGAATACTTATTAGATTTATCAATTAAAAATTGTATAAACAACCAAACACAAAATAAATACATTCTTGTTAACGCTAAACAAAATCAAGAATATTCTTTATTGAAGGTTGTATTTCCTTGTTCAAAACTTGATGAAGAAAGCATTCAAAATGTTTTAAATCATATTTTAAAAAGGACTTCCTTTTCATTAAAAATAAAAAGTATAAATTCAAAATATACTAGTATCTTTCTTGCATTGAAAAAGTAGTCAATCAAATTTGACTACTTTTTACTTACATACTTTTTCTGATTATATTTTATCATTACTAATGATAAAATATGTGTCAGCATTAAAACAATACTTATATTTAGTATTGGAAATTGGTTAACTCCCTTAAAAATCAATGAAACAATAAAAATAATCATAGGATGAAACAAATAATAATATTTAGAATACTGATTCCATTTTATTTTTAAATTTATATGATTTGTTATATAAATTGTAGAAATAAACAAATAATAAGTAACTGGTATACACGAAAGCAATATATTACTATCTAATCTATGAAAATCATGTAAGATAATAGCTTCAAAGGCCAAGAAAAAACAAGATATAATTAATTTAACAAAACAATTCTTTGTATACGTTTTCTCTTTTGAACCCATTTTGTATCCTAGTACAACATAAAACAATCCAAAAAATAAAAAGTTACGTGTTGTAAAAAAGATATTATAATAATATGTAACGAGTTCTTTAATCGATAGTGGCAACACACCATAATACGTCTCCGTCGCTCCAAACAACAATAAAAAGAAAGAAATGATGAATAAATAATTTAATTTATATTTTTCTTTCCATTTTTTTAGTACAAATAAAGATAACATCACGGCTGGAAAATACCATAAATGATAATATACACCACTATAACATAACGTAATAATCAATAGAATCGGCAATAACACAATCACTAACAAAATAAATAATAGTATAGGAACATTTATTTTTACTAGATATTCATTAATTGTTGGTAAATATTGAATAGCTGTCATTAAAATAACAGGTAAATAGATCAAGCTCCATGTTAAATAAAGCGGTATTGTACGTTTGATGTAAGTATCAATATAATGACTTTTCTCTTTTTCCTTTTTTGCCACAAAATAACCTGTGATAATAAAAAACATAGGAACACAGATCCTTGATACAATATTATTAAAAGCCAAGTCTAATTCATTGGAATAATGAAGAAATGGTCTTAAATGTAAAATAATGACCAAAATAGATAATATGTATTTTAAAATATTCAAATTTTGATAATAGACTTTTTGTTGTTGATAATTATGATCTATGTTTTCTTGAATGGAAATAGTAATAAAACTAAAAAAAGCAATCATGCTTGCCATTACAAATGGATTGGCTAGTTCATTTTCATACTGTAATACATTAATGATTCTTAAAAAGAAAATCAATAGAGCCATAATGAATATAATAAATAATTTGTTTTTCAATTTCATAATTTATCCTCTTAACCCTTATTATATAAGGGATCTTTTATGTGTACAATACAAAAACATCTAGCGTTGTTTTATAACTCTAGATGTTTGTAGACTATTTTAAATACTCATTGAGTTTTTTTCTATTAATACCATGAATAGAAAAAATAACAGAGATAAAAGTCATTAAAATAACATATAAATAAATATAGAAAATAACATTTCCATTAAACATCAATGATAAAAAATTGAATGTTGAAATATATTTCAAATAAGACATTCTTATCATCCATAAACAAAGATATCCAATAATAAAAGAAATTGTTGAAATCAATAAATGTTCTAATAGAATAATAACTATCACATCTTTTTTGCTTCTACCTAAAGCATATAAAATAGCAAGTTCTTTATTACGCTTTCTAATATATCCCTTATTTAAAAACAAAATAATAATACCTAATATACCTACGACTAGAATCATAATTCCAACATTAATTAAGACAGTTTGGATATATGAATCTCTAAACTCACCGTTTTTGAATTCATATTGTGACATTAAACGAAGATGCGGAAACAATTTGTTTAATTGCTTTGTTACATTCTTTATATTCTTTATTTCTTTACAAACAATCACCATGTCATCAAGTCCTGTTCCTACTGCTTCTAAATAAGAATTATAATCTTTAAAAACTGTTTTATTAATATCATGTGTTCTATTTTCTTGGTTAAAATCATTTACTTGGTTATTGTAACTTTCTTGTGTTTGAAAAAGTTCTAGGAAATCATAATTTTGATAACTTGTATAAATATATTCTGTTAATCCAAGATTATTTTCATAATTCGTTTTATAAATACCTGACACTTTGTATTTTTGATTTTCTTGATTTCTTTTTTCGTTAATAATTGGTAATTCAATTGATTGACCAACAAGTGTATTTATCTTTTCATTTTTCAGATAATTATAAGCAAGAAAATCAGGAACTAGAATTTCATTTTTTATTGGATAATTCCCATAAAGAAGTTCTACACGCTTTGGATTATAATGTTTGATATAAGGATAAGGAACCGTCAATGTTTTAAATTCCATTTGAATTTTATCTGGAAAATGCATATAGCTTTTGGTTTTTTTAATTTTATTTGAAAATGAATTCTTATCTAAAATAAGATTAAGTCCGTTTCCTTTACTATCGTTACTTGTTTCGACATTACCGTTATATAATTTAGCCTCTTTAACTCCTGAAATATTTTTTACATCTTCTAAATCTTTGTTTGAAAAACTAATTCTTTTACCATCATTTGAAATAATAACATAATTATTTTTTGAACATTCATTTAAGTATTTTTTTGTATAATGCGTTGTTGATACATAAATTGTTTTATTATCAATCCCTGAATAAAATTCATAAAGATCATTAATAGAAATACTGTAAAGAAATAAAAAAATGGTAATAAATAACATAAAAATAATAGAAACTGGAATATAATTAACAACTAGATCCTTTATGTTTCTTTGAATAGATTTAAATACATATCGCCAATTGCTTTTCTTTTTAGAATAAATATCCATTTTGTTTTCTAATAAACTATCATTAGATTGAGTTATTTTCTTTTTCAAATGAATATTATGATTTTCTAAAATATAAATATTATCACAATAATCAATAATGCGATGATCATGCGTTACAATAAAAATCATCATAAGTTCATTTTTTAATGACTGTATACACTCCATAATCATATTTGCATGTACATCATCCAAATTTCCAGTTGGTTCATCTAATAATAATACTTTAGGATTTCCTATAATTGCTCTTGCAAGTGCAAGTCGTTGTTTTTCACCACCACTTATATTTTTTACTTTTGTATTTTCTAATTTTAAAATATCTAGTTTTTTTAATGCACTTCTTGCTATATCCTCTTTACAATTAAGAGTAAGTAATAAATTTTCTAATACTGTAAAATTATCAATTAATTTAAAATCTTGAAAAACAATATGAATATCCTCTTTTCTTATTTTATCCCATTGATTATTATTAAAAGATTTAACATCTTTATTTTCAATTTTATATGTCCCTTCATAGTCAGTATCTAAACCAAAAAGAATATTAAACAATGTAGATTTACCACTTCCACTTTTTCCTATAATTCCATTAATTTCATTAGTATTATCAAATTGAATATTCATATTTTTAAAGATAACTTTTTCACCATATCTTTTTGTAATATTATTCAAGTTCAACATAAATAAAACCTCCTTTAATAAGGTAATTTCATTATATAAAAGAGGTTTTATAGAGTAAATTCAACTTGTTCAACAGGTATGATTTAGTGATTAAGAGGTTACTTCATTGAATGACTTCATATAAAAAAGTTTATTTTTTTGATTTTAAATAATCATGAATTCTTATTAGCCCCACAAGGAAAAATATAAATAATACCTATCCTTTTTATTAAACTTGACACTCCCCCTGTCTTTAGACATGGGGAGTGTCAAATGTCTTATACGCATAAATTGGTTAATTATGTTTTTTCTATCTTCAATTGCAATTTTTCTAAGCTTTATTGTATCAAATTTTCTCATTGCATTTTTATTGAAAAAAGATTTATAATAAAACTTACCCATAAGGAGGAAAATCAGATGAAAGAATTTCAAAACAAACTTATTGTACACGGTTTAATGAAAATCAATGATAAATACCTTGTCATTAAAAGAAGTATTATCAAAAGAGGTAAATCAAATGTATATCCTGAATATTGGGATATTCCTGGAGGCTCCGTAGAAGATTTTGAAACTCCTGTAGAAGCTTTAATCAGAGAGGCTAAAGAAGAAGTTAATTTAGATGTTGAAGTAAAACAAATCATTCATGAAGATAGTAATTTTGATAAAGGTAAAAATACGATGTTTACTCGTCTTGTTTATATTTGTACTTTAAAAAATACAAATGATTATGTAATTCAATTAGATCTAGAAGAACACAGTGAATACCGTCTTATTTCTTCTTTAGATGAAATGTCTAATGAAAAAGTTGTTCCATTTTTAGTGGATATCTTATCAAATAAAAATCTCTAATAGAAAATAACTCTATTAGAGATTTCTTTTATCTTTTTTTAATAGGAATCCAAATTTCACAATAATAATTTTCATCCAATGTACCTTTAAGATATTTTGTTGGATCATCATAATATTCTACACAATATCCAGCAGCAAATTCATAATCTTTTAATGCCGGTAACCACTCTGTAAATATTTTAATATTTACATCTTGCAAGGCTTTAGGCATTGCGCCAACACATGGAAAAATTGCCCATTCAAATTCAGGAATAGTTTCTAACACAAAGCTTTCTGGAATAACTTGTTCTTGATAAGGATCTGCAATTAAATAATCAAAGTTTTCTTGCCCCATTTGTTTATCAATGTTAATTCCATAAACTCCTCTAACAACTTTTCCTTTGCCTGTTTGATAATGCTCTTTCCAAAAATCAGGAATGACTTTTTTAGCATTTTCATAAGCAAACGTTTTTTCATTTGCGATAACTTTAAACGCTTTTTTTCTTTCAATCTTGTAATCCATAAGATATCCTCCTTCTAAAGCTATTGTTAGTTTCAGTGGAGCAAAGGATTTCAAAGTTGTATGCTTCTTACGAGCAACTGTTGGTGTTACACCATGAAAACGTGTAAAAGCTTTGGTAAAACTATCTGGCGAATCATATCCATATTTTATGGCAATATCAATAATTTTTATGTCACTTCCTGCAATTTCATTACCCGCAAGCGATAATCTTCTTTTACGAATATATTCACTAATAGTAAATCCACATAACATAGCAAATCCTTTTTGAAAATAAAATTCAGAAACATGAACATATTTTGCAACATCTTTTATTGTTATATCTTCTATTAAGTGATCTTCAATATATTGAATTGCTTTTTCAATTGCATTTACCCAATCCATGTTTTCTCTCCTTTTCTCTACTGTACTTGTATTATAGTTAAGAAAAAAGATTTCTTCCCGATACTATTTGCCTTCATTTGTCTGTTTTAATTTTTCATAAGCTTCTAATAACCAAGTATGAGGCATAAGAAGTTGATGTGTTTCAAATTGATAACTTATAAACCAATAACATCCTTTATCTAAAAAAATATTGATTGCATTTTTTAATTGCTGATAATAAGGAGGTATTCCTCCTTGATCCCATGCAAGCTTATCCGCTAAGAAAATAATTTTATTATAATCATTCATTTCTTTTTTCAAAGTTGTATGACATTCAATTGCTGATAAAATATCTTCATCTTCAATATGAAAATAGTTACGTGCTATTTCTTTAGAAATTCTTTGATGCAATAAGAAATGATATTTTTCTTCACTTGGATCTATTTGGTACCCTAATTCTTTAGCATATTTATAAATATCATCTGGTGAAAGGATTGCACTGATATCATGTAACAAAGCAGCTATCATACATTTTTCAATATCTAGATGATATTGAATTGCAAGCTTTTTTGCTTCTTTGGCTACATCCTCTACATGATTCCATGTTTTTTCTTTATGATATTTTAAATAAAGATTTTTGATTTTATCGCATAATTCAATATTCATTTTATACTCCTATTTTAGATATTTAATAAAGCTATAACCTTTTTTAGAATACCCTTGTTTTTCATAAAAAATATGTGCTGTTTTTCTAGAAATTCCACTATTTAAAGTAATTGCAGCCATGTTATTTGTTTTGGCATATTTTTCAACCTTTTGTATAAGTTGTTTTCCAATTCCTTTGTTTTGATAGTTTTTATCAACAGCAGGAGCATTTACCCTCATTATTTGTTTTGGAAGTTCAAAGACATAACTTACTTCTATTCCAATAAAACCAACAACTTTATTTTCTATACAAGCAACATAAATCAAATAATTATTTTTTATCATTTCTTGTACTCTTAAAACAAACAAACTATAATCAACTTCATACCCTAATTCATTTTTTAATAATTCATAAATAGGTTTTATATCATTTTCTTCAAAGCATCTTATTTTCATATTTGCTTACCCTATTTTCTTTACCACTAATTTATTCATAGCATGAAGATGCTTAATACCATTTTCATGTTCATCATGAAATTTTTTATTTTCAAACATTAGGGTTTTCCAGTTTGTATAATAATCTTTAATTTCTTCGTTTTTAAAGACACCTACCATAACATCTTTTAAATCATCTGGAATAGGTTCTTCATCTGTAAATAAAGCAATAACATGATATCCATTTACATTTGTCCATTTCTTTAACAACTCTATTACTTGTGGTTGTTTTGTTTTATCAATAAATTGTAAAACACCATGAACAATGATTAAATCATAGGAATATCTAAAGGGATAATCTAACACATCACATACCCATGTATGAATATTTAAATTATTCTTTTGTTTTAAATAATCTATTTTTTCAATCGCATTTTTTGATAAATCAAATGCATCTACTTGAAAACCCAAGCTTGCAAGGTATAAAGCATGTCTTCCATCGCCACAACCCACATCAAGTATCTTTGCATCTTTCTTTAAATACGGAACAAATTCTTTAACCTCTTTACTTGGATTTCCAAATGTTGATTTTTCTTTATTTAAATATTCATCTTCCCAAAATGGTTTCATTTTTTATCTCCTTATTTCCACATCACATTCATTTTATATTTATCATCGTAAAACGATTCACTTTCTCAATCTTTTAAAGATTACATGCAGGTTCTAATAGTGTAAATGTCTTTTTATCTAAATCTAAACGGCAACGCACTCCGTAAGGGATGACAGCTATAGGAAGTGCATGCCCTATATTAGCATTATATAAAATTGGTAGCTCTGGATGATGCGCTTCTATCCCAATAACCCTTTGATAAACTTTTTTATAAATTTCATATTTTTTTCTTCGTGATGGTTTACCAACAACAATACCATTTATCACATCAAAAAGACCTTGTGCCATGAAATTTCTTAATATCCAAGCTAATTGATATTCTGACATATCTACTTCACTTGTTTCTAAAAACATAATTTTACCTTTCCATTTTTCTTTATCCGGCCATAACTCTGTTCCTAAAACCTCTATAAAAGTATCCAAACAGCCACCTAACAATTCACCTTCAACAACACTATTTCCTTGAATGACCTCATATCCATTTTCATCTTTATGATATTGTCGTAAAGCATTTATATTGTTTTCATCCCATCGAATCATTTCATCATCGTCATCGTAGTAATAAGGTGCTTTGTATATTTCCAATTGTTGTACTGGTTCGAATAATGTTTTTCTCATCATTTCCAATGAATAATCATCCATTTTGACATATTCAGATAAAGTTGTTAGCACCGCTAATCCATAATAAGAAACCAACCCTGCTTTATACATCATTAAATGATTAATTGTTGTATCAGAATATCCTGTAAATACTTTAGGATGATTTCTTATAACTTCAAAATCAATATATGGAAGTAAACGAATCGTATCATCTCCACCAATCGCATTAAAAACAGCTTTTATAGAATCATCTTTAAAAGCATCCATTAAATCTTTTGCTCTTGCTTCTGGATGTTCATCAAGATATTTAATACCCTTCAACGTATTTTCCATAACAACCACTTTTAAACCAAAATCATTTTCTAATCTTTCTTTCGCGATATAATAACGATGAATAGCCCATTTTTCTCCTAAAGTTCCTGCCGATAAACTTACAATAGCTACTTTATCTCCTTTTTTTAAACGTTGAGGTTTAATCATTTTTTATCTCCTTATTTCCACATCACATTCATATACAACTCATTTTGTTTTTCCCACTCAGTTTCATTATGATGACCTCCAGGAATTATATTGATATAGCTTGTTGCACCTTGAGATACAATATAATCATTAAACTCTTGAATATTTTTAATAAAGCGTTGTGGTCTTTTAAATTCTTCCGTTCCTAAAGACATATAAATACGTGTATCAGGATTTAAATTTTGAGGAAGATCTCTTTCTAAACGTTTTTTACATAAACCAAAAGCTGGTGATAAACAGGCTGCTTTAGAAATATATTGGTTGTATTTGATGACTCCATAAAATGCCATCAAACCACCCATAGAACTTCCTGCAATAGCTGTACATTCTCTAAAAGGATATGTTCTATATTTTTGATCAATCATAGGTTTTAATTCATAAACAAGCCAATCTAATGTTTGAATACCTTTTCCTTGAACACGTCCAAAATAACGACTATTTAAGCTATAAGGACAATACTCACTTAATCTTTCATTTCCTTCATGATTACATTCAATCCCTACAATAATCAATTTCTTATCATAATGATTTAAAAATTCAGCTAAGCCCCATGATTTACCATAAGTAGCATCACTATCTAAAAACAAATTATGTCCATCAAACATATAAACAACCGGATATCTTTCATCACTTTGATAATAATCATTAGGTAAATAAATATGCAATGTTCTTTGACAGTTAAATGGTCTTAAATAAACATCATATTTCTCTAACATTGAAAACACCTCTTTTATAATGAAATAACTTCATCAAGATCACATTGATCTATTTGATTTTTACCACCAATAATACATATTCCACCTTTTTCTAAAGTTTCATCGATTGCCTTCGCAATTTCTAACAATTCATCCTTATCTACATTTAAAATAGCTTCTAATTGTTCTTGTCTTGCTTTTTCATCTTTTTGATTAAAATAATACAAATCACCATATTTACCAATATTATAAGGCATCATAAGTGGCATTAATCCTGAAAGTGTGCCAATGATAAATCCCGTTAAATCATGATTTTCCTTTAAATAGTCTTTTAAAAATGTTCCACATTTTTCATATTTCTTTAAAGATTCTTTTCCATTTGGATCACGATAAGAATAACAACATGTAAATCCTGAAGCACGCGATACTAAACCTGTACCATAAGCACCTCCTTGTACTCTTACTACATTCCATAAATACGCTAAAGAAATAATGTTTGAAGCAAGTGGTGTTATTTTAGAAGTCTCTAATAGATAACCTCCTTTAGAGGCATAAGCAATATCTGAAGGAATAATAATTCCTTCTTTTTTAATAGAAAAAGGTTTGATGATTGCTTTTTCTAAAGCATCAGAAATTTTTAATGTTTCTTTTAAATAAAGAACTTGTTTTTCTAAGTTTGTATCATCATTTCCAGTAAAAGATAAAGTTAAACGATTATAGAAACAAAAATTTTGATAAACACTTTCTAATTTTTGTTTTAAAGCAACAAAATCAAAATGATCATCTAATTCTTTTAACCATTTATAATAAGCAATTCCACTACTATATTCATCAATAACACCCGAAGAACTTACCATCGCTAAAACTCTTTTCATAGATAAACTATGTCCTGACATAGTAATCGCTTGTTTTAATGAAATAATACGTTGTTTTAAAATATCACGAATCATTTTTTCTTGATCAAAAACAGATTCTTGTAAGATTTCAACAAGAAGTTGTAAAGCTTCTTGTTCATTTTCTTCTAAAGTAGAAAATGTTGCTTTGAAGTAAACTTGATTTTCTTTATTAGTTTTTTCATATGTATTAATAGAATAATTCATTGTTCCACAAAGAAGTCGAATCTTTGTAGAAAGATCTTTAGCACTATGTTTTATTGTAGAGATATTTCCTAATAAGGAACAAATAAAAGATAAAGTACTGATTTGATTTAAATCTAAATGATCTATATTAAAATAAAGAGCATAATAATAAATATCATTAGTTTCTGTTGGATGTTTTAAAACTTTGCATCCTTCTAAATCTATCAACTTTGAAGGAATCTTTTGTACTTTTGCTTCAATATCTTCAAGATTTAATTTTGGTAAAGTATTTAAGTTTTCTAAAGTGTCTGGTGCTTGTTGGAAAGCATCTAATTGTTTTTGTTCTATTTGTAATTGTTGTTTTTGAACATCTGTCATAGAATTTAAAACATTTGTTAATGTCTTTTCTTCTTTTTCACGACGAATCTTTCCTAACTCTTTTGAAGGTTTTAAAACAATTTCACAACTATGATTATTTTCTAAAAGAACTTCTTTGATAAGATTTTCAAAATACCCTTCATTTACTTTCTTTTTCAAATCATCAAAGATCTTTCCATATTCTAAATGGGCTTCTGGTTTTCCTCCATAAAGCCAACTTTCTAATACTTGGAAACCAAAAATAATTCCTTGAGGATAACCACCAAAATTTCTTTCTTTTAAATTTAATTCTAAATAAGCAAGCGTGGCTTCAAGTTGTTGACGATCAATACCTTTCTTAATCAATGTTTGAAGCGTATCAAAAACAATTTCTTTAACTTGATTTAAATTTTCTTCTTTTATATGATCAACTTCTAATTGACACCAATTTTGTAATTCACCGTCATTAATTGCTAGATAAACATTTTCAGCAAGTCCTTTTTCTAAAAGCACTTTATTTAAAACTGCCTGGTTATCACCACATAAAACATCACTTAATACTTGCATTGCAATAACTTTTTCATAGTCTTGATAACTTCCAATCACATTTCCCCAGGCCATGCGATATTTATTTTCAGCGTTTTCTTCTTCCCCTATTTCATAATCTACCACTCGTCTAGAAACTTGAACAGGTTGTTGATAAATTGGTCCTTCTATTGGTAAATTAGCTTCCATTGATGAAAGATATTCTTGATTTAAAAGTTCTAAAACATCATCAAGTGGGACATCTCCATCTAAAAAGACAAAGGCATTCGAAGGATGATAATATTTTTGATAAGTTTGGATAAATTGTTCATAGGTTAAATCGGTAATGGATTCCGGATCACCTCCTGAAACATATTGATAACAGTTGTCTTTAAATAAAGCTCGATTCAACGCATTCATCATAATTTCACGAGGACTTGAAAAAGCCCCTTTCATTTCATTTAAAACAACCCCTTTATAAGTTGGGCTTTCTGTAGCTTCAATATGCCAGCCTTCTTGTAAAAAGATTTCTTTTTTATTTAAAATCAAAGGATTGAAAACTGCATCTAAATAAACTTTTGTTAGATTCATAAAATCTTGATTATTTCTAGATGAAATAGGATAAAAGGTTTTATCTTCAAAGGTCAAGGCATTTAAAAAAGTGCTCATTGAACTTTTCATTAATTCTACAAAAGGTTCTTTAACAGGGTATTTTTTAGAACCACATAAGACCGAATGTTCTAAAATATGAAAAACCCCACTATCATCACTTGGTAAGGTTTTAAACGCAATACCAAATGTTTTATTTTCTTCATCACGTTTTAACCAAGCAAGTTTTAAATGGGTTTTTATATGTTCCATTTCATACATTGTTGCATTAAGTTCACTGACTTCTGCCCTTTTTTTAACGACAAAGCCATATTTTGATTCATTTATTTTCATTGTACTACCTCATTTCTTTACACCTTATTTTACCTTTGAATAGACATTTTGTAAACGAAGACAATATTTTAGTAAACATTGATTTCAAATTTACTAAATGATAAAATAACTATAGATTGGAGGTTTTTATGGCAACAATAAAAGATATTGCTGAATTAGCGAAAGTATCAAGCGCCAGTGTTTCACGTATTTTAAATAATGATCCTACTTTGTCTGTTCCTAAAGAAACAAGACAACGTGTTCTTGATGCAGCTAATCAGCTTGGTTATAAAAAGAAAAATAAAAAAATCTATGATACAGTGATGACATTAGGAATCATTCAATGGATATCTCCTATTGAAGAATCCAATGACCCTTATTATTTAAGTATTCGTCAAGGAGTAGAAGAATATTGTTTTAAAAACAAGATTGCTATCAAACGTGTTTTTAAGACAGATATTGATTATTTAAATCAATTAGAAGATATTCAAGGTTTGGTTTGTATTGGAAAATATAGTCAAGAAGATATTGAAACATATAAAAAGATATGTTCAAATGTTATTTTTTTAGATATGAATATTGATCCTATTCATGAATGTTGTATTTTACTTGATTTTAAAAATGCAGTTAAAGATGTGGTTTCTTATTTAAGTCAAAAACATACTTCAATTGCCTATTTAGGTGGTAAAGAAATAATTCATGATAAGCTCTATCATGATCAAAGAAAAGAATATTTTGAACACTATTGTAAAGAATACAACATTGATTATTCTATGAGCGAAGAAACGTTTTCAATTGAATCTGGTTTTAATATGACTTATGAACTTATTAAAAACAAGAAACTTCCTTCCGCTATTTTTGCAGCAAGCGATCCTATCGCTATTGGTGCCATGCGTGCTTTAAAACAATATGACATCAAAATACCTGAAGATATATCAATCATTGGTTTTGATAATATTGAAACAACCAATTATACCGATCCACCGCTTACAACAGTATTTGCGCCAACGTTTGATATGGGCTTTATGGCTGCTAGACAACTTTTTGATGCTTTTAAACATAATGAAAATATTTCACCGATCAAAATTCTTTTACCTTGTTTTTTAATTGAAAGAAATTCATGTATTTAAAAATCTCTAGATTTTTTCTCTAGAGATTTTTTATAACTTCAAATTTATAAGATGTTTTTTCATCATAAGTGTCGCCTGCTTTTAAAATCGTACTTGGGTTTTCTTCTAAATGAATCGCATCCGGCATATTTTGTGTTTCAATACAAATGGCATCGCGGGCATTGTAATGTTGTCCATATTTACCAAGACGACCATCTAAATAATTCGCTGTATAGATTTGTGCTTGTGGTAAAGTCGTTGAAACGGTTAATTTTCTTCCTGTCTTTTCATGAACCAATTCAACTTGGTTTTCTTTTGTATTAAAGATCATTGGATGATCAAATCCTTTACCAAGTTGTAATTGTTCATCATCATTATCGACACGATCTCCAATATAGGCAAATTCATTGAAATCAAAAGATGTTCCTTTGACATCTTTTATTTCACCTGTAGGAAGTCCATCAGGATCAATGCAAGCAAAACAATCAGCATGAACTTTTAATAAATGTTGATATACATTTTCTTTTTTGCCAGATAAGTTAAAATACGAATGATTCGTAATATTAATAAGCGTATCTTTCGAAGTAGTTGCATGATAATGCATGGTAAGTGTATCGCCTTCAAGTGAGTAGATTGCTTTAAAATCTAACTCACCAGGATATCCTTCTTCCCCATCTTTAGAAACATAATGGAATTCAACACTTGTTTCATCAAGCACTTGATAATCAAATACTTGATAAGAAAAGCCTTTGATTCCTCCATGTAAGGAGTTAGGTCCATTATTAATTGGTAAATGATAAGTTTGACTGTTTAATTCAAAAGTTCCTTTTTTAATACGATTAGCAACTCTTCCAACAAGCGCCCCAATATAGGCATCTAATGTTTGATAAGATTTAAAATCATCATATCCTAAAACCACATCATCAACATTTCCTGCTTGATCTTTCATCAACACTTTAACAAGTGTACATCCATAATTAGAAACAACAACTTCTAATTCATCATTTTTAAGTGTAATTAAATCAATATTATTTTCTACTTTCTCTATTTTAATCATCTTAAAGTACCTTCATTCCACCAAATTTTCTTACTTTTAAGACATGACAAGAACCTTCACCAAAATACTTTTCAATTTCTTCTTTATAATGATCAACGTATTCATCTTCCACAAAGGCTTGGATTGTTCCCGCAAATCCACCTCCATGAACACGACATACACCATGATTTTCTAAAATATCTTCTGATAAAGCAAGAGCCAAAGAAACAGCTTGATTATCTGGATATTTATTTGAATAAACATTTTGTAAGTATTTATATGAAGAATCTCCTGAATCTTTAATAACTTGTTTAAACGTATCAAAATCATTATTTTTTAAAGAAGATACTGCTTTTTCCACACGTTTATTTTCATTAAATAAATGAATTGCTCTTAAAATCGCACGATCTCCCACTTCTTTTCTTACTTCTACTAATTGATTATAAAAATCTTTTTCATCTACTTCTCTTAAAACTTCTTTGCCAAAGAATTGAGCTACTTTTTTCATTTCATAAGGAACAGCTGCATAATCATCTGTTAAATCTGCATGAGATGCATGGACATCTACGATACATAAACTATGTTTAAATGAAGAAAATTCAACATCTACTTTTTCGACAACAGGTTTACTATTATCCTTAAAATCAATATGAATCAAACTTCCTACTGAACAAGCACTTTGATCCATTAAACCACATGGTTTTCCAAAATATACATTTTCACTATATTGTCCCACTTGTCCAATCACGACAGGATCGACTTTCATTTCATTATAAAGACCTGAAAGAATAGTTCCAATCATGACTTCAAAGGCTGCTGATGAAGATAACCCTGAGCCTTGTAAAACATCACTTGTCATATAGCCGTTAAATCCACCAATGTCATAACCTAATTCTTTAAAACGAGCAAGAACGCCTCTCATTAGTCCTTCAGATGTTCCTACTTCATTTTCATTTTTCGATAAATCATCTAAAGAAATAGGTTTTAAATCATAATCATCTGATAAAACTTTCACCACATCATTTTTAGAAACAACCGCAATAATGTCTAAATTGATAGCTGCCGCTAAAACTTCACCATTTTGATGATCCGTATGATTTCCGCTCACTTCACTTCTTCCTGGTGTACTATAGATTTCAATTTCTTGATCTCCATAAAGTGAAATAAATTTTTCAATGGCTTCTACATATCTTTGAGGTTGTTTTTCAATACGATTTTCATCAATATAGACTACTTTTAAAATATCATTATAACTTCCTTCTTGAATTTCTTTAATCACTAAACTTGCTTTTTTCATTATTTTTCTCCTACCATTTCTACAAATTTAATAAAAGCTTCTTTCCCTTCTTCATTCATTTTAAAGACACCCGCATCTTCTAATACATTAACGAATTTATGTGTTAATTCTTCTTTTAGTAATTGATCCACTGTATCTTCATTAAAATCATGGCTCTTTAATTCATTATACCATGCCACATGCTTTTGCATATTTGAAATTTCTAAAATATTCTTTTTTCCTAATAAACATTCTTTTAAAACTTCTAATTCATCTTTTAATCTTGCTGGTAAAACCGCAAGTCCCATCACTTCAATTAAACCAATATTTTCTTTTTTAATATGATGTAAGTTTTGATGAGGATGGAAAATACCATCAGGATATTTTTCACTTGTTCGATTGTTTCTTAAAACAAGATCCATTTCATACATGCCGTTTTTCTTTCTTACAATTGGAGTAATCGTATTATGTCTTGTTTTTTCACTATAAGCGATAATATCCAATTTTTTATTAGAATAATTGATCCATTTATTTAAAGTATCTAAGGCAAATCGAATCATTTGTTCATCATTTGTTGAACGTACACGAATGGTTGATAAAGGCCAATTCAAAACACTGATTTGTAAATCAGGATATTTATCTAAAGATATATCTTTAACAACTGTTGCTCCTTCTATTGGAAAGGTATAATGTCCTCCTTGGAAGTGATCGTGTGTTAAAATAGATCCTCCTACAATTGGTAAATCTGCATTTGAACCTAACATATAGTGTGGAAATTGTTTAACAAATGAAAATAATGATCTAAACGTATTTTCATTAATGACCATTGGTTGATGGTTTTCATTAAAAATAATGCAATGTTCATTATAATAAACATAAGGTGAATATTGCATGTAATAGCGATGTCCATTTAACGTTAATGGAATAATACGATGATTTTGTCTTGCGGGATGATTAAAATTTCCTGCAAAGCCCACATTTTCTTTACATAAAAGACATTTTGGATAACCACTAGCTTTGATTGTCTTTGCCTTCATGATTTCTTTTGGATCTTTTTCTGGTTTAGATAAATTAATGGTAATTTCAATATCACCATATTTATAAAATTGTTTGAAACGAATATTTTTATCTGTTCTTGTTTTTCGAATATAATTCGATGCAATAGATAAATCATAGAAATACTTTGTTGCTTTTTTAGAATCTTCTTTATAATACTCTTTAAATGTTTGAATCACTTCACTTGGACGAGGCATTAAACAATTCATAATGCGCGTATCAAAAAGATCTCGTTCTGTAATATTATTTTCAATGAAGCCTTCTTGACAAGCATAATCTAACATTTCTTCTAAAATATCTGTCGCCACTTCTAATTCTTCACTCATTTCTTCTTTAGTAAAATGATCTAAATGAAATAAATCTAATAATAAGTTCACTGCATAAATTTCATCATCTTCGCTAATTAAATGATGTTGTAAACCAAAATAAATAAGTCGATTAATTTGATGATTCATTTTCTATCCCCCATTCTTTCTCAATCTCATTTTATCACTTTAGTAAACTTTATCAATATATTTTACTAAATATTAGTTAATAAAATGTATTTTTAGTAAAAAAAGATAATACTTCCGTATTACCTTTCAATTATTTCTTTATCATTTTTAATCATTTCACTTTGATTTTTATAAGAAGGAAGATACCGAAACACTATAAATTCTACAACCTCATCTGTTTGATTTTCAAAAGTATGAATATCTTTATCAACAGAAAGCAAATCCCCCTGTTTTAATTTTAAAGATTGTTCCTTATTTGTTTCATCTAAATAACGATAAACAAGCTCTCCTTTTAAAATAAAAATATTTTCTGAAATACGATGATGTCTATGCCATTCTTGCAATGTACGAGGATTAATTTTATTATAATGAATTTCAGCATCATTTAATAAATAATAGTCCACCTTTGTGCCGTTTGTTTTATCTACATGAATCGCCTGATCTTTCCTAATTAATTTCATACAATTATTCTCTCGCAAATGAATTTACATATAAAGCCTTTAATTCTTCATCATCCATTTCATCAACTTCTAAATAAAAATGTTTGATCCCTACTGCATCATAATAACCTATCACACGATCTTTCATTTCTTCTTTGCTGACTTCTTTTTTTACACCATTAATTGTTACTTCCATAATTATTCTCTCCTTTTCTCTATTCTATCAAAAAAATGGACTCTTCGTCCATTTTTACGACAATTATTTCTGTTTCATAAATCGTTAAATCATCCATAATTTTCCTCCATAGCTCTACTCTAACAAAAAAAAATATTAAAGATGTTTTTATCTTTAGTTAAACCACAAATAAACGTATTTAAATATGATTTGTATCTTGAATAATTTTTCCATCTTCAATCGTAATAACACGATCAGCAATAGAGGCAATTTCTTGATCATGAGTTACTAAAATAATCGTTTCATGATATTTTCTTTGGGCGATTTTTAATAAATCAACAACTTCTTTAGAACTTTTAGCATCGAGGTTTCCCGTAGGTTCATCCGCGAAAATAATCGCTGGTTTACTTGCAAGGGCTCTTGCAAGGGCAACTCTTTGTTGTTGTCCTCCTGAAAGTTCATAAATAAAAGAATTCTTCTTTTCTTCTAGACCTAATAAATTAATAATTTCATTTAAATAATCATCATCAATCTCGCCATCATCTAAATGAATTGGTAAAACTATATTCTCTAAAACATTTTGTGTGGAAATAAGATTGAAGAATTGAAAGACAAAACCCATTCTTCTTCGTCTAAAACGCGTTAAAGTATGATCATTCATTTCATAAAGAGACTTTCCTTCTAAATAAACTTCTCCTTTTGTTGGTTTTACTAAACCTGCCAAGATATGAAGAAGTGTACTTTTTCCACTTCCACTTCTTCCAACAATGGCTACAAAAGAGCCTTCTTCTATTTGTAAATCAATATGATTAGTTGCATAGATTTTATTATCTTCATAACCATATGTTTTAACAATATCTTTCGCTTCTAAAATAACATTCATATTAGTCATCTTCCTTTCTTATTTCTTCATTTTGATGTGCTTTTAAAACAATTAATAAAGGAATATTATAAACACATAAATAAACTAGAAAAATAATCCCTACTAAAAGTATTAATTGCGCTATTGGGAAATAATGATCGATACTTCCTCTTAATAAAATCAACTCATAAAAACCACAAGGAATAAGTGTATATAAAAACATTTTTATTGATTTCCATACTTGTTTTATTTTAATTTCTCGATAACTTAAACCTATAATATGATACATAAGATAATCTTGATAATTATTTTCAATATGATTGTAATTTAAAAACATCATTAAAATAAAACCTACAGCTAATGCAAGTATTAAAAGATGTTTAGGAATATTTAATGTAGAAAACAAACTTACTGAAAGTTCATCACTTGTTACCATTTCATAAACTCTTGCTTTATAATGTTTTTTCATGAACTTTTCTACTTTTATAACATCTTTTATTGGATACCAATGATATCCTGAATAATATTCATCACTTGTATTGAATCGTTTTAAATCATCTTCAAGCATATAAATCATTGAATCATTATAATATTCATTTTCATTGATTCCAACAATGGTATATTCTTCACCTGCAATTATCACTTTTTCATTGAGTTTTACTTCATCAAGAGCAATCTCATAATTGTCATCTCCTAAATAATTTCCTTGATCACCATGAGAAGGTGTTGAACTTTCTACTTGATATTTTTTCCCTTTAAAAGTTACTTGATTCGCTTCAACTTTAAGATTTGGATACCGTTCTTTTGAAAGAATAACATGATTAAAATGATTGCCCACGACAATTTCATGACTTTTTTGGGGAAATCTTCCTTTTAAATCATCTTTATTACTTTGATAATAATAAAGTTGACAAAGTTTATAAACAGATTGAGGAATTTCTCGATAAGTCATAGTTATTCCTTCATCAATATAATGATGATTAATAATAATGTCATTTTGAGAAAATTCTTTTAAAAATAAATTTGCTTCTTTTTGAGTTGCCATCATAAGTTCTACCTGACTTTGTTCATTTTGATCTTTTGTTTGAATGGGATGTCCTTGATAGAAATAAACAAGCCCATATAAAGAAAGTATTAAAACAAATACATAAAAACAGATATTCATTCTTTTATTTGCCCATAACTCTCTCGTAGCTAAGGAAGCAAGTGTTTGTTTTTTTAATTTTTTATATCTTACTTGAATATAATTAAACTTTTTGCTATCAAAAGTACCTGCCAAAGCATTCTTAGAGCTTGAATAAATGGGAATGAGAACCGTTATAAAAATACAACTCATCAATACCAATACTAAAAATAATATTTCTTTAAATGAAATTTGATAAATAAATGTATGATAGGTTTTACTTTGAAGATAGAGATAACCTAAAGATACACATACACCTATTAACAATCCTATTAAAATAGAAAGAAAAGAAATCAGTATGTTTTCTTGCATGACCATCATCATTAATTGATTCGTTGTCATTCCTATTCCTCGATAAAGAGCCATTTCTTTCATTCTCTTCTTTAGGGAAGTAGAAGTTAAAGCGAATAAAACAAAAAGTGTAATTATAATAAATTCAAACGTTTGTTGGAGCTGATTGGTTGCTTTTTCTACTTGATTATGAATTTCATTATGATCATAACCATAGGGATTATAATCATAATGAATTTCTATTTCTTGATAGTTATTTCCATCATTAAATTGAATATAATGATTATCTGATAAAACAGATATATTCGAATAATAATCTTTTGTTTGATACGTCTCCAAGTTTGTATAAATATCAGGTAAGTTTTTATTGGCGGTTTGTATAATACCAACAATCATATAATTTTTTCCTTCTATTTCTATTTGATCATAAAGTTTATACTTTTTAGAAACTTTTTGATTGATTAAAATTTCTTGATCATTTTGTATTTTTCTTCCTTTAATAATTTTTACTCGACACAATGAATAAATATTCTTTTCAATATGACCTACTTGGTAATTATCATATTCTCCTTGAAAATCTACATAACCGTATTTAATAATATCTTTAAAATAGTCTTTGCTGTAGATTTCAATTCCTTTTTGAGTTTGTTCATCAATATTTTCTATTCGTGTATACCAAGAACCATAGGTTGAAATATGATAGTTCTTTTTCATTTGATACAGATTATCAACAATAAAAAAACTTGAAAAAATAAAAGTAGAAACAATTAAAAGAACGATTAAAACAATAAGATAATGCTTTTTATACTTTTGAATATTTCTTTTTGCGAGCATATTGATCGTATGTGACATATTCTTTCCTCCTCTAACTTTATCTTACGATTCAATCATGAAAACTAAGTGAAATTAGATTTTTTTCTTCATTTTCATTTGAGGAAGTACAATTTCAAAGCAAGCACCTTGTTGATTATAAGCTTTCATAAAACCGTGATGAGCCTCTATTATTTCTTTAGCTATATAAAGCCCTAATCCTGTCCCTTTTGAATTTTCCCCACGATAAAATCTTTGAAATAAAAAAGGAAGATCTTTTTCCTTAAAACCATTTCCTTGATCTTGAATCATCATTTTTAAAGTTGTTTCATTTTTATAAGCAAAAATAGAAAGGGATGTAGAATTTTTTTCTAAACAATTCTTAATAATATTTTCTAATGCTTCTATAAACCATTTTTCATCACATAATACTTTTATATTTTTATTTAAATGAATTTGCGGATTTAGGTAGTCTAGATCTTCTTCTATTTCATCAATAAGCGTTTGTAAATCATATTCTTTAAAACAATATTGGATATTATGAGAATCAATTAAGGCAATTGTTTGCAAATCATTAACTAAATGCTGTATTCTTTGAATTTGATGTTCTATAGAATACAACTTTTTATTTTGGTTTTCTTCAAGTAATAATTCTGTTTGTATGCGAATAGAGGTAATCGGTGTTTTTAGTTGATGAGAGATATCTTCAATATAGTCTTTTAATTTGAGTTGTTCTTTTTTAATAGCTTTTAATGATTGATGATATCTTTTATTAAGCAAATATAATTTATTAGATAATAGACTTTCTTTAGATTCACCATCAATAATCGAAAAATCTTTTTGTTCAATAATAGCATCACAACATTGTATTAAATAATTCATTTGTTTCTTTTTATTTTTTTGTTCCAAAAAATAAAAAAGAATACTTGTAATAATAAATACATTAAAAATATTACTTACCAAAAAAGAATAGATTTCTACAACAATCATTAATACAAATGAAATAATCAAGCAAACATGATTATTCTTTTCTTTTTTTATATTTTCCATCGATACCCTACACCCCTTAATGTTTCAATATATTTTCGATTTTGATATTCTCCTAATGTTTTTCTTAATCTTTTTAAATGAGCTGTTAACGTATTATCTTCCACTACATGCCCGGTTATATCTTCAATCAACATTAATAAATAATCTCTGGTAAGTACCCTTCCATGTCCTTCTACCAGAGCCATTAATAAAGCAAAAGTAATCGTACTCAATTCTAATTCCTTATTATCTTGAAAAACTTTATGTTTTAACGTATCAATAATTAAATCATCTATATAGTAAACCCCTTGTTGCTTCGTTACTTTTCTAAGGTTACATTCAATTCTGGCACAAAGTTCTTTAATACCAAAAGGCTTACATACATAATCATCGCCACCTTCGTTTAATCCCCTTACAATAGTTTCTTCATCACTTAAACAACTTAAAAAAATAATAGGCACCTCATACTTTTCTTTAATTTCTTTACATAAAGAAATTCCATTACCATCAGGTAATTGGATATCTAAAAGAATGAGATCAATATATTCATTTATTTTCTCTAAAGTTTCTTTTTTAGAATAAGAAACTTCCACAATATAATCCTTATGCTCCAACATTTCCTTTAAAGAATCTGCGATACTTTCATCATCTTCTACAATTAATATTTTTTTCATAATTATCACCATCTCTATCATACCATGCTTAAATGAAAAAAAGATGAAAGCAGTCACTTTCATCTTAAAATTATTTTTCTAAAACAAATAATTGTTTCTCTTTAATACAAATAAGTAAATGTATTAAAAAACAAATACAAACCATTTTCATAGCAGGTGAACTTACTAACATAGGAATAATAAAAAAGCCATATAATACAAGATCCATAAAAACGATTCCAAATAATAAACCTGTATTTTTCTTTAAATCAATACTTTCATGATGCCCTACTTTATAAATAAGCAACAAAATATAAAGAATTCCTACAATAAAAATCATACAATAAGCGATTTGATAGATATTTTCAAAGATTTCTATTTTATGTGTTACTATCGAATTATTAAAATACATGGCACTCATTGTATAAATTAATTCAAAAATATAAATAAGATAAATCAAATACATGTCTAACTTCTTTTTCATAAGACTTCACCCTTCCTTTATTTAAGTATATAAAAGAGATGTGTAAATCTTGTGAAAAGAAAAGAACCAAAATGGTTCTAAAGACGTTTTTTCAACATTGTAATATTTTCTCTTGCCCAAACTTCTTTAAAGCCTAAATCAAGAAAAAGATTTTTAGCTGGATTATTTGTTTCAATATCATCACATAAAAAGCGAAGACCATTTTCTTTAGCTTGCTTGCATAAAAGTTCTAAAGCCTCTTTTCCTTTACCTAAATGTCGATATTTAGCTTCAACAATAATATTAAGAACATACTCACGGTATTCTTCTTCAAAATAATAAGAAACTTCTCCAATATATTTTTTTAAAGTATCATCATAAATATAGGCATAGTAATATTTAGCATCATTCATCCATAAAGCATACCAAGGTTGCCAGATTTTTTCATTGAAATCAACAGTTCCCCCATTGCTTTTATTAAAAGCCATGGTTTGAGGATCTTTTAAGAGCTTTTTACGGTATTTTAATTCTTTAATTTGAGGTTGTACTAATTTAATCATATTTCTCCCCTATAAACAAAAAAAGCCTTCATCAAGACTTCATAAAAATGGGGCGGACGATGAGAATCGAACTCACGAATGCCGGAGCCACAATCCGGTGCGTTAACCACTTCGCCACGTCCGCCGTATCAACTGCATGTATTAATTTACACTATTTCATGAATTTTGTAAAGTATTTTTTACAAAAATATCTACATTCTTTTTAAGATTTATTATACAATAAAAAAGAATATAATAATGAAAAGGATAAGTGTATGAATGAATTAGAAAATTATTATGGAAAATTTTGCGAAGACAAACGTCTTTTAAGAAAACATGGACAAGTAGAATATCGTACTTCTATGAAATATATTCATGATTATTTAAAAACTGGTGATCGCATTTTAGATATCGGTGCTGGTACAGGAAGATATTCTGTCGCTTTAAGTCAAGAAGGTTATGAAGTAGACGCTATTGAACTTGTGAAATATAATCTTGGAATGTTAAAAGCAAAGAAAAGTAATGTGAAAGCCTATCAAGGGACAGCTTTAGATTTATCACGCTATCAAGATGAAACTTTTGATTTAACACTTTTATTTGGACCAATGTATCACCTTTTTAGTTACGAAGATAAACTTAAAGCATTGTCTGAAGCTAAACGTGTAACTAAAACAGGAGGAGTTATTTTAGTTGCTTATGTCATGAATGATTATAGTGTACTTGTTCATGGCTTTAGAGATGGTCATATCAAGGAAGCTTTAAAAAGTGGGAAAATTGATGAACATTTTCAAACAAAAACCAATATCGATGATCTTTATAGTTATGTCAGAATCGAACTGATCAATCAATTAAATCAAGATTTGAATTTAAAAAGAATTAAGATTATTGCTGCTGATGGACCAGCAGATTATATGCGTCCTATTTTAAATAAAATGGATGACGAAACATTTGAATTTTTTATGCAATACCATTTATCTACTTGTGAAAGATTAGATATGATTGGCGCAAGTTCTCATACTTTAGATATATTAAGGAAGGTGTAGTTATGGCAATTATTAAATTAAATTATTTATCAAAAGCATTACTTAGAACTGTTGATGTTACTGTTGTTTTACCAACAGATACATTAGATATGGATACAATGACATATAATCGAAAGAAGGAATATAAAACACTTTATTTATTACATGGTATCTTTGGTGATCAAAATGATTGGCTTTATGGTACCCGTATTCAAAGATTTGCGAGTGAAAGAGGATTATGTGTCGTGATGCCAAGTGGAGAAAATATGTTCTACGTTGATCAAGAAAATACACATAATTTATATAGTCAATTTATTGGAGAAGAACTTGTAGAAATGACACGTGCAATGTTCCCTCTTTCTCATAGAAAAGAAGATACTTTTATTGCTGGTCTTTCAATGGGAGGCTATGGTGCTATTGTCAATGGTTTAAAGTATTACAATACTTTTGGTTTTATTGCCGGCCTTTCAAGCGCTTTGATGTTAGATGATTGGGTAGATTGTAAACTTCCTATCATTCAAGGGGTTGACGCTAAAAAATATTATGAAAGTTTATTTGGCGATATAACAAAATTAAAAGAGAGTGATAAAGATTACTATGCTTTAGTAAAGAAAATCCCTCATGATCAACTTCCTAAAATGTATATGTGTATTGGAACGGATGATTTTTTACTTGCCACAAATCGTAAATATCGTGACTTTTTACTTGAAGAAAAAGTAGATTTAACTTATGAAGAAGGACCTGGAAATCATGAATGGGATTTTTGGGATCGTTATATTTTAAAAATTTTAGATTGGCTTCCTTTAAATAAAAAAGATGAAGGTTTAAATAGTGGTCACGTAAGCAAATAAGAGCAGGATAACCTGCTCTTATTTTAAATCAATGTTTGATTAAGTCCCCAATGATCAAATTCATGGAAAATAACATAAATATTATCAGCTTCGATTTTCGTTGTTTCATGAATCATTTGAATCATCGCTTCTGTTAATTTTTTCTTATCATCAAATTCTGCACTTTTATAAAGATTAATTTCAATCATCATACAAGGAGTTTCTTCCCCTTTAAAATACATAATTTGATCATCTTCCATATGAATCATCAAAGCTTTTTCTGTTTTACCAGGAATAAGTGAAATAAGTTCCCCCGATTTTGATTTAATTGTATTTTCTTGTCTTAAGGTTAATTTATGATTTGTTTTAAATGATATATATGGCATAATAATTCCTCCTCTTCTTTCTATTTTATCATTAAAAAAATAAATTGAAACTGTTTACAAAACATTTTTTGTAATGATATAATAGATATGCAAAGGTTTTATATGATTTTCCAAAATATCTCAAATATGAGGAAGTTGTATTTCACTTTATGTACACAATCTCATATTTGCGATTTTATACATAGAGTATTTCCATTTGTAATTTTTATAGGAGGTACCAGACATGGCTGTCGGAAAAGTAAAATGGTTTAATGCCGAAAAAGGATTCGGATTCATCACTAGTGAAGAAGGAAAAGATATTTTCGTTCACTTCTCTGCAATTCAAGCTGATGGATACAAAACATTAGAAGAAGGTCAAACTGTTGACTATGATGTAGTAGAAACTGATCGTGGTCCACAAGCACAAAACGTTGTTGTAAAATAATGTACAGAAAAGAGATTGCTGATGCAATCTCTTTTTTTATCTATAAACAACGACTGGTAAATTAACATAAATTTGTGAATATAAGCTTCCAGCAAATCCTGTTGGTAAGTTAATACATCCATGTGAACCGCTATTAATATAAATATCTCTACCAAACGTACTTCTCCATGAAGCATCATGTAGCCCTATACCTTTATTAAATGGCATCCAATAAGAAACAGGTGATTCGTATTCATATTTCCCATTTGGTTGTTTTGTTCCTCTTAAAACTCTATTTCTTTCCTTATTATAAATATAATATGTACCACTTGGTGTAAGTCTTGTAGGATCACTTTCTTTACCACTTACAAAATCACTTTCTAAAACAACACTTCCATCTTTAACAAACCATAAATGTTGTTTTGTAATATTGATTTCTAAATATGTCGTTCCTAGTCCACCATTTTCTCCTGATGGAAGTTGTCCTGTATGTTCAGGTGTTCTATTATTTTCACTTTTATTTTCATTGATCATTTTTAATAATGCACTTACTTCACTATCAGTAGAAACTCTAAATCCATAAGTTCCTCCACTGACTGTGTGACTTTGTCCATCTTTTCCAGTAAACGTTCTTGTTGCGCCAATGGAATTATATTGACTTGCAAGTTCTTTAACAAAGGCAGTTAATTTTTCTTTAAAAACACTTTCATCTTTTGTATAACTTCCATCATCTTGTTTACTTAACCAAGTAATAAGTGTACTTCCATCTAAAGCAATTTCTTTTCCTTTAGGTGTTGTATATGTAATTGCTGATAAACAATATTCATTTGCTGCCTTTAATTGATTATTCAAATCTTGATCATCTTTGTAAACTTGAGGTTTAACATAACCATTTGCTTTTGTAACATCTAATTGTTGTTTTCCTTCACTTAAAGCTACCTTGATATTTTTAACTAATTCTTCAGTATTAAATTTTGATCCTAACGTTTCTTCAATAATTGAAAAACTTCCATCTTTATATTGAATATAGGCATCTGTTGGTGCAATTTGATTTTCTTCTTTAGCATGTTCCATTGATGCTATACCATTTGTTAAGTTTTCATCACTGATTTGTATTAAATCAGTTAAAGTATTTTTTTCATTTTTAAAGAATCCTATAAACCAAGCCCATTTATTTTGATTTTTCATTAATTGATTCAATGAATTATCTTTATTATAAGATACACCTAATTGAGCTGATTGTAATATTTCACTTTGTCCATCATTAAAAATCAATTTTAATGATTGTCCATTTACTTTCTTAGATAATTGATCATTTGCTTTTTGTAATGTCATTCCTCCAACATCACTCCCATTGACCATTGTTCCATTTAAAAACTTATCATTGTAATATAGCATTCCTGCTAAATAAACAACAAGAAGAACCAAAACAACAATCCCGCAAATTAAAACAGGCTTTTTATGATTCGAATACCAATTATTCTTCTTTTTTGTCATAAATACTCTCCCTCTCTTACATTTCCGCACCTATTTTATCACAAAATATTTATAGGTAAAGAAAAAGTATGGTATTTATCATAAAAAATGATAATCCATACTTTTATAAGATATTTTCTATATATTTTTCTAACTCTTGTATATTTTGATGATAAACAAAGCCTTTCATACCAACTTTTATAGCTGCGTCTATATTTTCTTTTAAATCATCAACAAAAAGGCATTCATTAGCTTTTAGATGATAACGACTTAAAAAATCTTGATAGATATCTAAATTTGGTTTTATTTTTTGATATTTTGCAGATGTATAAAGCTCTTTAAAATGTTGAAAAATAGATTTTGATTGATAATATTGATAAAATTGCATTGAACAATTAGACAACAAATAAAATTGATATCCTTTACCCTTATATCTTTTAATAAATTCTTCCATTTCATCAAACTGATCAAAATAATCAAACCAATGTTCAAAAGCATACACAATTAAATCTCTTTTTTTATCAGGAATTTGTTCAATTAATTGTTTTTTGGCATCTTGTAAAGAAAGAACCCCTTGATCAAGTTGTGCCCATTGTTTTGTTTGGAATAAATGTTTAATAATATAATCTTTTTCTTCTAAAGAAGATGCAAGCTGACTTGCAATATAGGAAACATCCCATTTACAACAGACATTTCCCATATCTAAAACAATATTTTTTATCATATGTAAAAAATAGGCAAACTGCCTATTATAATAAAGGATTAAGTTTTTCTAAGATAACATTTTTTCCAACAAAACCACTAATTTGATCAACGGCTTGACCATCTTTAAAAAGAATCAAATGTGGAATAGATTGAATTCCATATCTTCCTGCTAATGAAGGATCTTGATCAACATCTACTTTTGCAAATGTAACTGTTGGTAACTCTTGAGCAACTTCTTCTAAAACAGGAGCTAACATTTTGCATGGTCCACACCAATTAGCAAAGAAATCAATCACAACAACACCTTTAGAAATAACTTCATCAAATTGTACATTTGTAATAACTTCCATAATTTCACCTCCATTATATTATGCCAAAACTCTTTTTTTTTACAAGTGATATGCTTATATTATTTGAATTTTATCGCTATAACTGTTATTATGTGCTTGTGATTATACTAGAAATGGAGTGGTATTATGAAAAAAGTCGCAGTTGTGACTGATAGTAATGCAGGTATTCGTCAAAAAGAAGCAAAAGAACTTGGTATTTTTGTTTTGCCAATGCCTTTTACTATTGATGATCAAACATACTATGAAGATATAAATTTAACTCATGAAGAATTCTTTGAAAAACAATTAAATGGTGCAGAAATCTTTACTTCTCAACCTGTTGTAGGAAACGTTAAAGAATTATGGGATCAAATTTTAAAAGATTATGATGAAATCGTTCATATTCCAATGTCTAGTGGATTAAGTGGTTCGTGCCAAACAGCTATGATGCTAGCACAAGAATACGATAATCGTGTTTTTGTCGTAGACAGTCAACGTATTTCTGTTACTCAAAAATACGATGTCATTGATGCTAAAAGATTAGCTGATCAAGGAAAATCAGGACAAGAAATTAGTGATATTTTAACTGAAAATAAATTAAATGCTTCTATTTATATTACTGTTAATACACTTGATTATTTAAAAAAAGGTGGTCGTATTACCCCTGCCGCTGCTTTATTGGGTGGGATGTTAAAGATTAAACCTATTTTACAAATACAAGGTGAAAAATTAGATTCTTTCGCTAAAACTAGAACAATGGCTAGAGGAACTAAAATCATGAAAGAAGCAATCACTAAAGATATTAAAGAACGCTTTGGCGATGACTATCATAACGTGCATATTTGTGTCGCTTATACTTATGATGAAGCACCCGCTTTAGAATTAAAAAAAGAACTTGAAGAACTTTATCCAGGTGAAAATATTATTTGTGATCCTTTATCATTAAGTGTTTCTTGTCATATTGGACCTCATTCTCTAGCAATTGCTATATGTAAAAAAATTTAAGATTCTCGTTTGAGAATCTTTTTTATTTTTGGGTATAATAATTTGACTTTTTTCATTTTGATAGTCTATAATACATTTTAAGTTTATGCTATAATAAAACAAAAAAATATAAGGAGGTCATTTATGCAAGAAAAGCCAATCCATAATAAATATAATGGCAATAAAAATACAAAAAATAAAAATTTTAATCGTCATAGATCAACACATAAAAACTATAAAAATACAAAACATAATAAAACAATCGATACTAAAGTTTATGCTTTAGGTGGTTTAAATGAAATTGGAAAAAATATGTATTGTGTTGAACACGATAATGAAATTATCATTATTGATGCTGGGGTAAAATTTGCTGAAGAAGGTTTACCTGGTATTGATTATGTCATTCCAGATTATAGTTATTTAAAACGTAATGAAAACAAAATCAGAGGATTATTGATTACTCATGGTCATGAAGATCATATTGGAGGAATTCCTTTTTTACTACAAGTTGTAAAAATACCATTCATTTATGCTTCTCCCCTTGCTTGTGCGATGATTACAAGAAAGTTAGAGGAAAAGCGTTTAACAAATGCAACGCACTTGATTCGTATCGATGATGAATATCAAATAAAAACTAAATATTTTAATATTGGTTTTTTTAAAACCAATCATTCTATTCCTGAAAGTTTAGGAATTATTATTAATTCTCCTAACGGACGAATTGTTTCAACAGGTGACTTTAAGTTTGATTTAACACCTGTAGGAGATCCTGCTGATTTCCAAAAAATGTCGTTTTTAGGTGAAACTGGTGTTACTTTATTATTAAGCGATTCTACCAATGCTGAAGTTCCTACTTTTTCTAAAAGTGAAAAGCAAGTAGCATATGCTGTTCAAGAAGAATTTAGAAAAACTGAAGGACGTTTAATTGTAGCAACTTTTGCTTCCAATGTTCACCGTGTCCAACAAATCGTAGAAGCAGCAGTTAAATTTAATCGTAAAATTCTTGTTTTTGGTCGTTCAATGGAAAATAACATCCAAGTATCAAGACAAATGGGTTATATTAAAGCACCTGATTCTTTCTTTATCAGTAATAATGAAGCAAAAAAATTACCTGATAATGAAATCTTAATTCTATGTACAGGAAGTCAAGGAGAAGCTTTGGCTGCGTTAAGTCGTATTGCTAATGGAACACATAAATTCGTTAAAATCAAACCTGGAGATACTGTTGTCTTTTCATCAAGTCCAATTCCAGGAAATGCATCAAGTATCAATGTTGTTGTTAACCGCTTATTTAGAGCAGGTGCCAAAGTTTTAGTCAATACAGCATTCAATAACTTGCATACTTCGGGACATGCTAGTCAAGAAGAACAAAAGTTGATGTTATTACTTACAAAACCTAAATACTTTTTCCCAGTACATGGTGAATATCGTATGTTGAAAATTCATGCTGAACTTTCTCAAGAAGTAGGTGTTCCTAAAGAAAATACATTTGTTTTAAGTAATGGAGATACAATTTTACTTAATAAAGGAACTGCTCGTTTAGGACCAAGAATTCATGTAGATGATATTTATGTTGATGGTAATGATCTTTCAGGTTTATCAACTGCTGTTTTAAGGGATCGTCAAATCTTATCTGAAGATGGTATGGTTTCTGTTTTAATTGCTATGGATTCACATGAAGGAAAGTTACTTACAAAACCTGTGATTATTTCTCGTGGATTTGTCTATATGAAAGATAGTTTTCCAATGATTCGTGAAGCTGAAAATTTAGTTGGCCAAGCTTTAGGTCAATTACTTGCAGGAAAAACAACTTTTGGTGAAATCAAAAATACAACAAGAGATGTTCTTTCTCAATATTTTTATCGTAAAACAAAAAGAAATCCAATGATTATTCCAGTTATAATGAATAAAAAATAATGAAAAAAATTAAAAAAATCATTTTATGTATCCTATCTCTTTTCTTAGTTCTATGTCTTTATCAATGGTATATTCAAAGTAAAGATACTTATCGTTTTAAAAGTGTTACTTATACTCAAAAGACATTACCTAAGGAATTTAATGGTTTTACGATTGGTTATCTTTCTGATTTAAATCTTTCTACAAAAGAAGATTTAAATCATTTAAAAGAAGTTGTTAAAGATTTAAATAAAAAAGATGTTGATTTAATTTTATTTGGTGGAGATATTTATAGTAATGATTCATTTGAAACTGATCAAGTAAGTCAAATATTAAAAAATATCCACTCTCGTTATGGTAAATTTGCTGTTTTAGGAGAAAAAGATCAAGGTGATTCTACTAATAACACAAATTTATTAACTGAAGCTGGATTTGAAGTTTTGCATAATGAATTACGTTATATTTATTATAAAGGTTCTATTATTGATTTATTAGGATTAGAAAATTCCGGTGATTGTTCAGGTTTAATCAGCGAAGACAATAAGGATCATTATAAAATTGCTTTAGTTCATCAACCTGATTATTTTACACAAATTAAAGAAAGTTCTGTCCAACTTCAATTATCTGGTCATACTTTAGGTGGATACTATAAGATTCCTTTTATTGGCGGATTAGAAACAAAAGAAATGGGTAAAAAATATGTAAGTGGTAAACATACTAATAATGGAACTACCCTTCTCATTTCTAATGGTTTTCATAAAGAATCAAATGATCAACATCGTTTTATGACATATGATGAAATCAATATTATAAAGCTAAAAAAATAGAACTCATATTTGAGTTCTATTTTTTAATCATTGTTCCAACACCTTTTTTAGTAAAGATTTCAATAAGTAAACTATGTTCTAATCTTCCATCTAAAATATGAACACGTTTAACATCATTTTGTACTGCCTCTAAACAATTCTTCAATTTTGGAATCATTCCTCCAGTAATAACACCATTTTCAAATAATTCTTTAGCAGATGCTGTATCAATCTTTGAAATCAATGTATTTGGATTATTTGGATCTTGTAAAACACCTTCAATATCTGTTAAGAAAACAAGTTTACTTGCTTTAACAGCACGAGCAATCGCTGTAGCTACATCATCTGCATTAATATTATAAGCATGATATTTTTCATCTAATCCAATAGTTGAAATAATTGGTGTATATCCTTGTTCTAATAAAGCATTAATAAGTGTTGTATCTACTTTAGTAATTTTACCAACGTAACCAATATCTTCACCTTGAGGCATTACTTTTTCTACCGTAATCATATTTCCATCTTTACCAGATAAACCAACAGCATGTGTCCCAATTTGTTCAAGATGTGTCACTAATCCTTTATTAACCTTTCCAGATAAAACCATCTCAGCTATTTCTAAGGTATCACAATTTGTAACTCTTAAACCATTTTTAAATTCACTTTTAATTTGTACACGATCTAACATTCTATTAATGTCTTTACCACCACCATGTACAATAATTGGTTTTAACCCTACAGATTTCAAAACTGCAATATCTTTTAAAACGCTTTTTTTGATGATTTCATTTGTCATGGCACTTCCACCATATTTGATGACAACAATATCACCTTCATATTTTTGCATATACCCTAAAGCTTCAACTAATATTTCCGCTTTATTAATTTCTTTTGTAAACTCTTGTTGCATTATATTTCCCCCTACGAACGATAATCAGCATTGATTTTGACATAATCATAAGTCAAATCACAACCCCAGGCAGTTGCTTTTTCATTTCCCATTTTCATATCAATATTTGTCTTAACATAATCACTTGATAAAATTTGTGTTGCTTTTTCTTCACTATAATCAGTAGCCATCCCATTTTCTACAAGTTTTAAATTACCAAACTCACTTTCAATATACAAATCAACTTGATAAGGATCAAATTCTTCTCCAGAATATCCCATTGCACATAAAAGTCTTCCCCAGTTTGCATCATTTCCAAAGATTGCTGTTTTAACAAGTGGTGATGTACAAACACTTTTAGCAACTACTTTTGCTTGTTTAACATCTTTTGCACCATTTACATTTATTTCTAATAATTTAGTAGCCCCTTCTCCATCACTTGCAATACATTTAGCTAAGTATTCATTAACATAATATAAAGCTTCTTTAAATGTTTGATAATCTTCATCTTCTTTTACAATTTCATCATTACCAGCTAAACCATTAGCGAGTAATAAAACAGTATCATTTGTTGAAGTATCTCTATCTACAGAAATCATATTAAAAGTATCTGGAATAACTGATTTTAATGCTTTATTTAATAATTCTTTAGAAATATTTAAATCAGTTGTAATAAATCCAAGCATTGTTGCCATATTTGGATGAATCATCCCTGAACCTTTACAACATGCTCCAATAGTTACCGTTTTTCCTTTTACTTCAATTTCAACAGCTAAATGTTTTGGTTTTGTATCTGTTGTCATAATTGAAGTAGCTACATCAATTCCTGCTTGATGATCATCTTTTAATTGTTTTAAAGCTTCATCAATTCCTTTTTCAATTGGATCAGTAGATAATTGTTTACCAATGACTCCTGTTGAACAAATCAAAACTTTTTCTTTTTTTACATTTAAAGCATTTCCGACAATATTTGCGAATTTTTCATTTGCTTCTTCACCAAGTTTTCCAGTACAAGCATTGGCAATCCCACTGTTAATCGCAATAGCCTTTACTGTATCACCCTTTTCTACAACTTGTTTATCCCATAAAACAGGAGCCGCTTTTACCATATTTGTTGTAAAAGTTCCTACTGCTTTTGCTTCAACATCAGAAACAATTAAAGCAAAATCTTTATTTCTCTTTTTAATACCAATATGTAATCCAGCCCCTTGATATCCTTTTGGATTTGTTACTGTACCATTTTCTATTACTTTCATACTCTTTTCCCCTTATAACATAGCAGGTGCTAACATAAGCCCTGTTTTTTCATCTAAACCAAACATAATATTCATATTTTGAATAGCTTGACCAGCAGCTCCTTTAACAAGATTATCCATAGCCCCCATCATAATAACTCTATGTGTACGAGGATCTACTTTATAAGCTACATCAACAAAATTTGAACATTTAACATTTCTGACTTCAGGAACATTTCCTTCTTTTAAAACACGTACAAAATATTCATCCTTATATATATCATAAGCATTTTTAACATCTTCTTCACTTACACCATCTTTTAATGAAGCATAAGCAGTAATTAAAATACCTCTATTCATTGGAATTAAATGTGGTGTAAAGTTAAGTAAAACCTTTGATGAAGAAGCATACCCTAATTGTTCTTCAATTTCAGGAGTATGACGATGACTCGCTACTCCATAAGCTTTAATACTTTCATTCACTTCACAATATAAGTTTTGTACTTTAGCACCTCTACCTGCACCACTTGTTCCACTTTTAGCATCAATAATCAATGTATTCATATCAATAAGCCCTGCTTTAGCAAGTGGATAAATAGATAAAATTGAACATGTTGGATAACATCCTGGATTAGCAATCAGTCTTGCATTTTTAACATCTTCTCTATTGATTTCACATAATCCATAAACAGCTTCTTGAATAAATTCAGGTGAAGCATGCTTAATTCCATACCATGACTCATATGTTTCTACATCTTTAATACGATAATCTGCAGATAGATCAATTACTTTCACTTTCTTTAAAACTTCTTCACTTACCATCTTAGCGCAAACCCCTTGAGGTGTAGCAAAGAAAACCACATCTACATTATCTAAATATTTTTCAAGATTTTCATCTATACATTTTTGATCTAATAAAGTGAAATACCCCTTATAAACATCACTATATTCTTGATCACTATAAGTTCTAGAAGAAACCCATTCAATATGAACATTTGGATGTGTTAATAAAAATCTAACAAGTTCACATCCTCCATAACCAGTTGAACCAACAATACCTACATTAATCATTTCTTACTTTCCCCCTATAAAAAAAATAAAAAGTCGTCTCTATAAATAGAGACGACTAATCGCGTTACCACTCTAATTGTTGTAAGTTGACCTTACAACCTCTTTCATCTTTAAGGCAGATCTACCAAAAGATATACTTAATTTCCATCTTTCCTCTCGTAAATGCGTTTCATCTTTACTTCCATTCCTATCTTCCATCAACATAGGATCGCTTTGATTTCCATAAAGACTACTCTTTTAGTCCTCGAGTTTAAAATCATTATATGACAAATTTCCATTTTGTCAATAATGATTTATTAAGAAAAAAATTTTTTATATATAATAAAGATACGTTTACATTTTTTAACATCCAACATTTCGACAAGAATATTGCATATTTAAAAAAAGTAGTTTATGATAATAATAATTTATAATATAAAAACAAGGGGGAAACTATAAATGAAAGAAAAAGTTGTTTTAGCTTATTCTGGCGGATTAGATACAACTGCAATCATTCCATGGCTAAAAGAAAACTATGATTATGAAGTTATTTGTTGCTGTATTGACGTTGGTCAAAAAGAAGAATTAGATGGCCTAGAAGAACGTGCAAAAGCTTGTGGAGCAAGTAAACTTTATATTGAAAATGTGGTTGATGAATACGTAGAAAATTACATTATGCCTACTGTTCAAGCAGATGCTGTATTTGAATACAAATACTTGTTAGGGACTGCAACTGCTCGTCCATTAATCGCGAAAGTATTAGTTGATGTTGCTCGTAAAGAAGGTGCTGTTGCTATTTGTCATGGTGCTACTGGTAAAGGGAACGACCAAATTCGTTTTGAATTAGGAATTAAAGCTTTAGCTCCAGATTTAAAGATTATCGCTGCTTGGCGTGATCCTAAATGGACAATGGATTCTCGTGAATCTGAAATTGAATACTGTAGAGCTCATGGTATTAATTTACCTTTCTCTGCTGATAATAGCTATTCTCGTGATAGAAATATTTGGCATATTTCTCATGAAGGATTAGAATTAGAAGATCCATCATGTGCTCCAAATTATGATCACTTATTAGTATTATCAAATTCTCCAGAAAAAGCTCCAGAAGAAGATGTTCACTTATCAATTGATTGGGAAAAAGGTGTTCCTGTTGCTTTAAATGGTGAAAAATTATCACAAAGAGAAATCTTAGAAAAATTAAATGAAATCGGTGGTCAACATGGTATTGGTATTATTGACATCGTAGAAAACCGTGTTGTTGGTATGAAATCAAGAGGTGTTTATGAAACACCAGGTGGTACTATCTTAATGGAAGCACATCAACAATTAGAAGAACTTATCTTAGATAGAGAAACACTTAAATATAAACGTCTTGTTTCTGTTGAATTTGCTGAACTTGTTTATGCTGCTAAATGGTTCTCACCACTTAGAGAAGCACTAACTGCTTTTGTTGATAAAACTCAAGAATATGTAACAGGTACAACAAACTTTAGATTATATAAAGGTAATATTATTAAAGAAGGTACAACTTCTCCTTACTCATTATATGATGAAGATATCGCTTCATTTAAAACTGGTGATTTATACGATCATCATGATGCTGAAGGATTCATTACTTTATATGGTCTTTCAACTAAAGTACGTGCAATGAAATTAAATAACAAAAAATAAAAAGAGCCCACTGCTCTTTTTATTTAAAGGAGGAAATTTATGAATTTATGGGGTGGAAGATTCACTAAACCTACAAACCAACTTGTTTATGATTTTAATGCTTCTATTAAATTTGATAAGACTTTTGCTAGTCAAGATATCAAAGGAAGCATTGGTCATGTAAAAATGCTAACAAAACAAGAAATCTTAACTCAAGAAGAAGGACAATTGATTGAAAAGACTCTTAAAGAAATTTTAAATGAAGTTGAAAATGAAACATTAGAAATTGATGAAAGCTATGAAGATATTCATAGCTTTGTAGAATCTACATTAATTGATCGTATTGGTGATACTGGTAAAAAATTACATACTGGTAGAAGTAGAAATGACCAAGTTGCTTTAGACATGAGACTTTATACAAAAGATCAAATAGAAATGTTGAATACTTTACTTGTTGATTTATTAAAAACAATTCATGATATTATGAAAGAACACGTAGATACTATCATGCCAGGTTTTACCCACTTACAAAAAGCTCAACCAATCACTTTAGCTCATCATATGGGAGCTTATTTTGAAATGTTTAAGCGTGATCAATCACGTTTACATGATATCTATGAAAGAATGGATTATTGTCCATTAGGTTCAGGTGCCTTAGCTGGAACAACATATCCTCTAGATAGAGAATACAGTGCTGAAATCTTAGGATTTAAAGGACCTTGTTTAAATAGTATTGATGGTGTTTCAGATCGTGATTATTTAATTGAACTTTTAAGTGCGATGTCTACTATGATGATGCATATGTCTCGTTTATCTGAAGAAATGATTATTTGGAATACCAACGAATATCAATTCATTGATCTAGATGATACTTTCTCTACTGGTTCTTCTATTATGCCACAAAAGAAAAACCCTGATATTTGCGAGTTAATTAGAGGAAAAACAGGACGTGTTTATGGTGCTTTAATGGGATTTTTAACAACAATGAAAGGTTTACCTCTTGCTTATAATAAAGATATGCAAGAAGATAAAGAAATGTATTTTGATGCTTTAAATACTACTAAAGGTTGTCTTCAATTATTAAGTGATATGTTAAAAACAACAACATTTAATAAAGAAAAAATGAAAAAATCAGCAACTGGTGGTTTTACAAACGCTACTGATGCTGCTGATTACCTTGTCAATAAAGGTGTTCCTTTTAGAGATGCACATGGTATTATTGGACAACTTGTTTTATATGCAATTAGTCAAAATAAAGATCTTGATGAATTAACTTTAGAAGAATTTAAAAATATTTCTGATGTTTTTGAAGAAGATGTTTATCAAGCTATTGATGTTAATACGTGCGTTAACAAAAGAAATACTATAGGTGCATGTGGTCAAGAGATGATGAAAAAAGTTATTGCTTTAAATGAAGAATACTTAAAACAATTTTAAAAAGGGCGTTTGCCCTTTTTCTTATGCTCTTCCATATTTAATATGATAAAGCGCTTCTAATAATTCAAAAATGTACGTAATCGAAAACTTACCAATCAAAGATAAATGATCTGTTCCTACTTGAATAATCATATCAAATTGCTCTTGATATGGTATATTTTCTACTTGAGTAATACATATTTTATGTGCTCTACTTTTTGCAATCTCTCTTAACATATCTGGATGATCTTGCCAATAACCTCCTGCAATCGAAGAAACAATAATCAAATCATTTCCTGTTAAATCACGAACCACTTCTTTTTGACTTTGTAAAGGATACATTCCTGTACATTTCTTTCCTAAATAGGATAATTCAATTTGTAGTTGCATGGAAACAGATTGGGTAAAAAAGTTACCCGCAAAACAAATTTCATTACTTTGATAAATAAGATCTACCAGTTTTTCTAATTCTTCAAATTCGATCATTTCATAAGTTGATCTTAAGTTTTGTACAATATTTTCAAAATGATCATTAAATAAATCTTTAGTTGTTTTTCCTGCAACTGGTAAAACAGGAAGTTGATGGTCAAATTGCATACGCATTGAATCATGATTAAAATAACGTAAATTCATGGTCACATCCATTTTAAAATCACTGAAGCTTTCATAATTAAGTTTTCGACATAGTCTTGAAATTGTTGCTGTAGAAACAAAACACATTTCTGCAACATCTGTAATATTTAACTCTGGTATTTTATTAATATTTTCTAATATCTTTTTAGCTGCATTTGCATAAACATCATCTACTTTAGCCGTATTAATAAAATTAATTAAATTATAAAAAGCACTACGCATGATTAACCTCACTCATTTTGATTACAAAAACTTTATCATCATCTAAACATATACAATTCAGTTGTCCTCTTTCTCCTAAAGCAAGACCACCATCTATACCTATCTTATTATGAAATTCATCATCATACCAAACATTAAAACTTTGATCTCTATTAATAAAACAAAGTGGTGTATGTCCAAAAATATATGTCTTTTTTAAGTCACATTCACTTAAAAAGAAATAATCTCGAATCCATAAAAGCGTATCTTCTTCTTGATCTTCTAATGAATTTTCGGGATCTATTCCTGCATGTACTAATACATAATCTTTATGATTAACAGTAAGTTCAATATATAAAGGTAAGTTTTTAAGATAATTATAAAGATTTCTCAAAAAGACATTTCTTACAATTGTATAATCACAATGATACAAATTCTTTTTACATAAATAATTTCGAATATTTTCTATTGTTTTTTCTCCACCATTTTGTGCCCATAATTTAAATTCACAACTAGGAAAATCAAAATCATTATGATCAATTGCTTCTTTTAAAGCTTCTTGCATCATATATTCATGATTGCCTTTAAGTAAAGTAATATTATCAAACTTTTGAATATAAAAATAGATATCTAAACTGCAAGGTCCGCGATCACAAATATCTCCAAGTATATAAAGTTGATCATGACTATTAAATTGTATTTTTTCTAACATTCTTTTAAATATTTCAAAATTACCATGAATATCAGAAAGTACATATGTCTTACCTTTCATATTGATCACCTAAAATTATCATAGCACAAAATTAAATAATTTGCTTAAAAAAGAAACAAATTTAAAAAAGATGCCTAAGCATCTTTTCCAATTGTTGCGACCATGACAGCTTTAATTGTATGCATTCTATTTTCAGCTTCATCAAAAACTACAGAATTTTTTGATCTAAAGACTTCATCTTCAACTTCTCGAATATCAATACCTTCTTCATGTTTTGTTTTTGCTACAGTTGTTTCAAAATCATGGAATGAAGGTAAACAATGCATAAATAAAGTCGAATCCTTACCTGTTTTACTCATCATTTCTTGAGTTACTTTATATGGTGATAACATTTCTACTCTTGGTTTATATAAGCTTTCATCTTCCCCCATACTTACCCAAATATCTGTATAAATAACATCAGCTTCTTTAACTGCTTCATCAACATTATCTGTCACTTCAATTGTTCCACCTGATTTTTTAGCTTCTTCTTTACAATAAGCTAAAACTTCTGGATCGATATGTAATGATTTTGGACCTAGACAAACAAAATGCATTCCCATTTTGACTGCTCCATACATCAAACCATAACAAACATTGTTACGAATATCTCCAGTAAAGACAAATTTAATATCTTCTAATGGTTTATCTAAATGTTCTTCGATTGTTAGAAAATCAGCAAGTGTTTGAGTTGGATGATCGACATCTGTTAAACCATTCCATACAGGTACTCCTGAATATTTTGCTAGTGCTTCTACTGTTTCTTGTTTAAATCCTCTAAATTCAATACCATCATACATTCTTCCTAATACTTTTGCTGTATCTTCAATAGATTCTTTTTTCCCCATTTGTGAGTTACTTAAAAATGTCGCATGTCCACCTTCATCTAAAGCAGCCACTTCAAAAGAACATCGTGTTCTTGTTGATGTTTTTTCAAAAATCAAACATACATTTTTCCCTAATAAATGTTGTCCAATTTTTCCCGCTTTTTTATCTGCTTTTAATTGATGTGCTAAATCTAATAAGTATTTAATTTCTTCTTTAGAATAATCTTTTAATGTTAAAAAATGTCTATTTTTAAGATTCATAGTAATCCCCCTTTTAATAGTATCTATTCTATCAAATTACTGATATTTCTTCAATATTGATAAATAATTATTATTTTGTTTAAAAATCAAACAATTTATATATAATAAGGAGCGGGGAGAAAATAAAAGATGAGAAAAATTGGATTTAGTAACGAAAAATATATTGAATTACAATCAAAACATATTAAAGAACGTATCAAACAATTTGATAACAAACTTTACTTAGAATTTGGTGGTAAATTATTTGATGACCACCATGCATCTCGTGTTTTACCTGGATTTGAACCAGATAGTAAATTAAAAATGTTATTAGAATTGAAACAAGATGCAGAAATTATTATTGTCATTAACGCCAATGACATTGAAAACAATAAAATGCGTGGTGATTTAGGAATCACTTATGATTTAGAAGTTTTAAGATTGATTGATGCTTTCCAAAACATTGGACTTTATGTTGGAAGTGTTACAATTACACGTTTTGAAAATCAAGTACATGCTATTGCTTTTCAAAAGAAACTAGAAAACTTAGGAATTAAAGTCTTTAGGCATTACCCTATTGCAGGTTATCCAAATGATATTGAAAAAATCGTTTCAGAAGAAGGATTTGGAATCAATGATTACATTGAAACAACAAAACCACTTGTTGTCGTAACAGCACCTGGTCCAGGAAGTGGAAAAATGGCGACTTGTTTATCACAACTTTATCATGAATATACTCATGGTATTAAAGCAGGATATGCGAAGTTTGAAACATTCCCTATTTGGAATATTCCTTTAAAACATCCAGTCAATTTAGCTTATGAAGCAGCAACTGCAGATTTAAATGACGTCAATATGATTGACCCATTCCATTTAGAAGCTTATAACGAAACAACTGTCAACTATAATAGAGATGTTGAAATCTTTCCGGTTTTAGAATCAACATTCAAAAAAATCATGTCAACTTGTCCTTATAAATCACCTACTGATATGGGTGTAAATATGGCTGGAAATGCAATTATTGATGATGAAGCATGTAAAGAAGCAAGTAAACAAGAAATTATTCGTCGTTATTATCAAACAAAACTTGATTTTAAACGTGGTCTTGTTGATAAATCAGCTATTTCTAAAATCGAAGCCATCATGCTTTCTTTAGCTTTAAAAGCTACAGATCGTAAATGTGTCAATCCTGCATTAGAAATCGAAGAACAAACCAATGAACCAGGATTTGCGATTGAACTTAATGATGGACATATTATTACTGGAAAAACAACATCTTTACTTGGAAGTGCTTCAGCATGTTTATTAAATGCATTAAAATATCTTGCCAATATTGATGATGATATTTTGCTTATTGAACCTGAAGTTATTGAACCCGTATCTAAACTAAAAAAAGGAATCTTAAAGAATAAGAATCCTCGTTTACATACAGATGAAGTTTTACTTTCATTATCTATTTCTGCAAATAATAATGAAAATGCTAAAAAAGCTTTATCTTGTATTGAACAATTACAATATTGCGAAGCTCATTCATCTGTTATCTTATCTGAAACTGATATTGATACTTTAAAACGTTTAGGTATCCGTTTAACTTCAGAAGATAAATTCCAATTTAATCGTATATATCAAAAATAAGCCAATTTTGGCTTATTTTTTTAATGTTTTAAACAATAATGTAAATAGTTCTTTATTTCTTGTCTTCTTGCTTCTATTTTTAAATAAATACTCTTTTCTAAGTATTCTATTTCTTTTACATAACAATGTTGATGTAAATATTTAAAATCTTCTCCTTGACTATAAGGAATAGAGAGTTCAAATACTTCATAATCTTTAAAGAGCAGATGTGAGATTTCATCTTCTAATAAATCAAAACCTCTTTTATATTTTGCAGAAATAAAAACATACGGTGATTGTGGTTGAATATAAGCATATTTATTTAAATCAATTTTATTATAAACATAAATCATTGGTGTATTTTCTACCCCTAATGATTTTAAAACTTCATTCGTTGTATCTATTTGCATTTGATAGTCTTCAAAACTTGTATCTACAACATGTAAAAATAAATCTGCTTCTTTGACTTCTTCTAAAGTAGAGCGAAAAGCTTGAATTAAATGATGTGGCAATCTTTCAATAAAACCAACCGTATCCGTAAGCAAACAATCATGATTTTTCATTTTAATATGTCTTGTGGATGTTTCTAGAGTCGCAAATAACATATCTTTTTCAAAGACTTTCTTTTGTTTATCCTGGCATAAAGTATTCAATAAGGTCGATTTGCCACTATTTGTATAGCCTACTAAAGCAATAACAGGAATTTGATTATTCTTTCTTCTTTGTCTTTGTACTTGTCTTTGTTTGACGATTTCAGCAAGTTCTTTTCGAGAACGGGCAAGCTTTCTTGCAATGATTCTTCGATCAAGTTCAATTTGTTTTTCACCTGAACCCCTAAAACCTGAACCTCCTTGTTGATGAGACATATGTTCTTGCATTCCCACAAGACGTGGTAATAAATACTGATCACGAGCAATTTCTACCTGTAGTTTAGCCTCTTTTGTTTTGGCTCGTTCATCAAATATACGTAAAATTAAATCTGTACGATCTGTTACTTCTGTTTCTAGAAGATCTGTTAAATTATTTACTTGTAATGGTGTAAGTTCATTATCAAAGATAACCATTTCATCTTGAAGTTTTAATTTAATTTCTTCAATTTTACCTTTACCAATATACGTTGCTGGATTTATTTTTTCTAATTTTTGAATCACCACATCTACCACTTCAATATGACACGCCTCACATAAAGATTTTAATTCTTCTTCATAAAAAGGATTTGTTGATGTTAATACTAAGATTGCTTTCATTCTTTCACCTCTTTAAGTATTCTACCAATTAGGAGACGCTATGAAAAGATATAATGACTATTTTACTTTACTCTTTGTCACATTTTTAACACTTTTTTCTTTTTTTCATATGTCAACAATTGTTGATGTCAGCCATGATGTCATTACCATTGTCTTTAAAAATCTTCTACCCTCTTTGCTTCCGTTTATGATTCTTGTTTCACTTTGTTTAAATCTAGGTATTTTAGATATCCTTGCTTATTTTTTACAAATTCCTTTTTATAATTTATTTTCATTGACACCAATGATGTCCTCTCTTTATTTTGTTTCCTTTTTTTGTGGCTATCCAACCAATGTAAAAATCATTAAAGAAGCTTATGAATTAAATTATATTGACCTTGATGAACTTCAACATCTTCTCTCCATTGCTTCTTTTAGTTCCATCTCTTTTATTTTTGTTTCCTTAAACACACCCTATTCTCTTTTAATTTTTATTTGTCACCTTCTACCAAGTCTCATACTTGCCTTATTTTATCACCATCCACAAAAAAAACTTACCTTTAAACAAGTACGACAAACTCTAAAACAACCACATCTTTCTTTTGTAAAAGCCTTTAAAAAAAGTGTTCTTTCCAGTGTCTATGCTTTCCTCTTTATTTTAGGATATATGTTGATTTTCCAATTTTTTGTTTCTTTTTTACAAGATGTTTTTCCTCAATTTTCTTTTGATTATCTTAAAGGAATTTTAGAATTTAGTAGTGGCTCTTTAAAGATCATTCATCAGTCCAAAAAAATGCTTCCTTTTGTATGTTTCTTTCTCTCTTTTAGTGGTTTTTCCGTTATGATGCAAGCTGATAATCTCTTAGAAGCTATTCCCTATTCTTTTAAAAAATATTTTCTTTCTCGTCTCTATCATGGAATTCTTTCTTTTATTCTTTGTTTACTATTTCTTCAATTTGGATTGATTTGACAGATATATGGTATTTATTTATAATAATAGTAACCATTACTATTAGGAGATACTTATGAAAGAAATTAAGATTAGATACTCTAAACAAAGAGAACTCATTTTCAACAATTTAAAACATAGATATGATCACCCTACTGCAGAAATGATTTATCAGGACTTAAAAGTAGATTATCCCCATTTAAGCTTAGGAACAGTATATCGTAATTTAAATCAACTTGTTGAAACAAAACAAATCAAGAAACTCGATTTAGGAGATACCATGGTTCACTATGATGGCAATATTCAACCACATATGCACTTTATGTGTAACTGTTGCCAAACAATCTATGATCTTGATAATAATGATGAAAAAATTATTAAACAATTTGAAAAAACGTACAAGCATCATATTGATGTTATTGATATCAATATGTCAGGTATCTGTGAAAAATGTTTAGAAAAAAAGGCAGCTTAATTGCTGTCTTTTAATTCACTTTAGATGGATTATAAACACTTGGTCTTTTTAAAGTTTTAACTAGTATATCACTTTGTTGCTTATTTAAATTTATTGCATCAATATGATAATAATATTGACTTGCTGCTTGAATCCCATAATTTCCTTCACCTAAATAAGTAATATTTAAATACATCTCTAATATTTCATCTTTACTATACATTTTTTCTAAATCCCTAGCGATAAAGACCTCCGCAAATTTACGGGAAAGATCTTTTTCAAAGGAAAGACATAGATTTTTTGAGAGCTGTTGAGTAATGGTCGATCCACCCTCTTTAAAAGAAAAGGTTGTAATGTTTGTCAACATCGCACGTGCTAAACCATAATAATCTACAGGACCATGTTGATAAAAACGTCGATCTTCGCTTTCTAATACTGCTTCTTTATATATCGGTGAAATTTGATCAAGCGTGACATAATCTTCTTTACTCTTTAGTTGATTGACTCTTTCAGATAAAGATTGTTCTTGGATTTTATCTTGGTAAATTTGATAGCCTAAATAACCATAGTACCCACAAAAACCAGTAATAATAACTAATAATATTATAATCATTTTAAAAAGTAATTTTTTCATAGAATGCTCCTTATGTTATAATCTCAAAGAGGTGAATTTATGTCTTTTATTTATAATTTTTTTCTTTTATATCCCTATTGGTTTATAAAAACAATCATCCATTGGATTTTACAATTTTATAAAAATATTTTTTGTTTACATATCAATGAAAATAAAATTGATCAACTTTCTGGTTTTGAATTTGAATTACTCGTTCAAAAACTTTTGATTAAAAGCGGTTATCATGATGTAAAAATCACTCAAGCAAGTGGTGATTATGGAATTGATATTCTTGCAAAAAAGAAGCATGTTTTTTATGGATTTCAATGTAAAAGATATCAAAAAAATATTGGTGTCAGCGCTATTCAACAAGCATATGGTGGTATTTCTTACTATCATTTAGATCGAGCAATCGTTATTACCAATTCTTATTTTACAGAAGCCGCTTATCAATTAGCTGCTATCAATGATATTTTATTAATTGATCGTCAAAAGCTTTTAAAAATGCTTAAAAAATCCAAATTTTTTTCAAGTCAGATTCCTTTTTATTGTTATATTGTTGATATCTTCATTATTGGCCTTTTTTACTATATATACTTACAATTGCGTGATCTTATTTATTTGAGTCTCTGTCTTTTTCATCTTCTTTTACTTATTTATATGTTTTTTAAAACATTACGTTATAAAAAATATAATCAAATTAAAGAGTATACGATTCATGATTATCAATAGCTAGAATCGTTTTTTGATAATGTTGATAGATTTTATAACAAATAAATGCACTGAATAAAACAATAAAAACAATCGACATAAAACAATGCATAAAAAAGTTTTCAGGCAAAATATTAATAATTGGATCTAAACGAGGATTAAAAAGCCAATAATCATTACTAAACACCAATTGATGAAACATCACAAATAAACGATCAAAATCAACAAAAGCAAAGAAGCCTAAAATCAAAGGAATGACAATCGTTAAAATGGCTGTCAATTTAAAAAAGCGATATTCTTTTTGTTTAATTTGTCTATAAACCAAATAAGAAGTTGTAAAAAAAGTAAGCAAACATACTATTTGAATCATTTCAAAAATGCGTTTCACTTCTTCAAAATGAATACGTCCACCTTTTGACATGATAAAATCTTTAAAAACAAGTTTTCCTTGATAAAAGATAGATTGATAATGTATTAAGATTTGATAATTTTCTTTAATTTGTTGATATGTATAATGTGTATTTTCAACAAGTTTTAAATGATGAATATCAAAATAATAAAGTGGTTTAAAAAAGACAACAAAAACAACAGAAAAAGAAATGATAAATAGCATGAAAGATATACTTGTCAGTATATCTTTTTTACTATAAGTCATATAAAAATTCTTCACCTTTTTGAACTTCTACTTTAGAAAGATTTGGATAATCTTGTTGTCTTAAAACTTCATAAATCGTAAGCGCTGCACAGTTAGATAAATTTAAGCTTCTTACTTTGTCAGACATTGGAATACGTACACAACGATCTAAATTTTCTTTTAAAATTTCTTTAGGAATTCCATCATGTTCATGTCCAAAGAATAAATAATGTTCCTTAGAACTATCACTATAATCTTGATCCGTATAACAAAGTTTTGAATAACGTGTAAAGAAATGATATTCTCCTGGGTTTTTAGCTTTGAATTCTTCATAAGATTCATAAACATGTAAATCTAGATCTTTAATATAATCAAGTCCTGCTCTTTTCATTTTTTTATCATCTAATTCAAATGACATTGGTTTAATAATATGAAGTGATGTGTTGGTTGCAACACATGTTCTCATGATATTTCCAGTATTTTGAGGAATCGCTGGATGTACTAATACAATATGGTTCATTTTTTTCTCCTTCTATAATTCTTTTAAAATCGTATATAATTTTTTGAGCGCTTTAGCTCGATGTGAGTACTTATTTTTTTCTTCTAAAGTCATCTCTGCACTTGTTTTTTGACAAGGTGGGAAATAGAAAATTGGATCATAGCCAAAACCATTGACCCCGGCAATATGATCATGAATTTCACCTTCAAATGTTTCTTGAATCAAGATAGGTTCTTGATCTGGAATACATAAAGCTAGAGCACACACAAAGCGGCATGTTCTTTCTTTACCTTCAATTGCATCAATGATTGCTTGATTGATAATTGGATAAGGGGTATCTTTTCCTAAAAAGCGAGCAGAATAGATTCCTGGAAGCTTTCCAAAAGCATCGATTTCAATGCCACTATCATCCGCTAAAACAATTTTATGTAAATCATCAGCAACATATTTCGCTTTAATCAAAGCATTTTCTTTAAATGTTTTTCCATCTTCAACAATATCTGGAACATCATCATAAACATCTTTTAAAGATTTGACTTCAATATTTAAATCCTTTAACATTGCTTGAATTTCTTTGACTTTTCCTTGATTGGTTGTCGCCACTATGAGTTCTTTCATATTTTCATCTCTCTTTCTTTGTATGTATTTTAGCATTTTTTGTATCATAGTTCACTTATTTTCTTTATAATATAACTAGGAGGTTTGCTATGATTAAAAGATTAATTGTAAACGCAGATGATTATGGTTTATCTGAAGGTGTTTGTTTAGGTATTTTAAAAGCGCATAGAGATGGTATTTTAACTTCAACTACTTGTATGATGAATATGGAAAACATTGAAAAATATTTAGAAATGACAAAAGACTATCCAAATTTAGGCTTAGGTGTTCATTTGAATATTACAGTAGGAAAACCTTTAACAAATGTAAGTTTTGTTGATGAAAAAGGAAATTTTAAATCAAGAGATACTTATACAAATAGAGAGGCTATCGTATCTCAAGAAGAGCTTTATCAAGAATGGAAAGCTCAAATTGAAAAATTTATTAAAATCATGGGCCATAAACCAACCCATCTAGATTCTCATCATCATGTTCATTTACTTAATAGTAATATTGATGTTGCATTAAAGCTAGCTCATGAATATGATTTACCTATTCGTCAAGAAACATACTTACAAAAAGATTTTGAACCTGTTTATTTTGAAGAACTTTTCTATAACCAAGATGCTACATTTGAAATGATTGATACGATTTTACATAAAGATGTTAAAAATTATGAATTAATGTGTCATCCTGCGATGATTGATTGGAAACTTTATCAAATATCTTCTTATAATTTAAGACGCGCTCATGAATTAGATATTATATGTAGCCAAAAAGCAAAAGAAATGACAAAAAAGATTGAACTCATTAATTATCAAGACATAGAAAAAATCTAGCAATTAGCTAGATTTTTTTAGGTCTAATCATTAAATAAATTGGTAATCCAAGTAAAATACTTCCACCTATAATATTTCCTAAAGTTGAAAGTAACATATGTAACCACACACCACTCCAAGAAATTCCTGTACCAAGAGCTGTAAAAGTCATCGAAAATGTTCCCATATTGGCAATACTATGTTCAAATCCTGGTAAAACAAAAGTCATAACAATAATCATCATAATAAATGTTTTAGCTGTTTCTTCCTTTAGCTTCATTCCTACAAATGCTGCTGCACAAACAATGAAATTACATAAGATTCCTTTAATAAAAAGTTCTAAATAATCAAAATTTAACTTATTAGAAACAACACTTGCAAGATATTGATTCATTGCCTCATGATTAACACCACTTTTAATAAACAAAAAACAAATCAAGACAATACCAACAAAATTACCTACATAACAAATCCCCCACATCGGTAAAATATCAAAAAATCTTAGTTTTTTATGATAAACTGGAAACATTGTGGTAAAACAATTTCCTGTAAATAACTCTGAACCAAGTAATACAATAATAACGAGTCCTATTCCAAATGCTCCTGCAAATGCAATTTTAGATGCAATCACATGATGTCCAATTAATAAAACTGCTAAAGTATAAGATAAAATCGTTGCAAGCCCTAAATAAAGTCCTGCTACAATACTTCTCATAAAAAAACGAAACGGATCTTTTTTAGACATTTCATATTTTGTCATGGCAGCTTTCTCTAATAATTCGTAATCCATAAAATTTCCTCCGTTTCTTACAATAACATAAAAAATATATAAATGTAACCTCTTCCATTGTTTTTATTGCTTTATTTTTATGTTACTTTATAGATGAGGTGATTTTATGTTGAATCATATAATTCAAGAATTAATAACCAAAGCGATTGAAAAGCAAACAGAAAAAATCATTACAAAAAAATCACAAAAAAAGATACAACAAGAAGAAGTGATCTTTAATAAACCTCATCTTTTTGTATCTGGTTATTATCAAGCTTATGCTTTTTTATTCGCATGTCCTATTTTAATAATCGTTTTATTATTATGCATTTTCATTCAATTTCAAGTACATCATTTTGATATGGTTGCTTTATGTTGCATTTTAATCATTTTCTTACTTTATGCTACTTATAAAAGAGTCAACAAAATGTATTTAATAGCTTATTGGAAATCTGGTCTAGTCATCTATGATTGTAAAGGAAACCAACTTGTACAAATTCCTTCATCCTATTTAAAAAATGCTACTTCAAAAACCAACAAACTTATTATTCCCTATCATAATGAAACTTGGATTATAGAAAAAAATAAAAATGATAATTTAAAAGAAGTAGAAAAAATGCTTTTCTATTTTAAAAACGACTTTTGAGTCGCTTAAAAAAACATTTGTTGCGCATTTTTAAATAAAATCATTTCTTTATATTGTTTTATATCTTCTTCATCTAACATCTTTAGTAATACCTCTAAATTCGTTTTAATTTGTTTTGAAGAAGTAAATGGAAAATCACTCCCATAGCTGTTGTAATTGTAAGTAATCATTTTAAAAGATGTGGTGCAGGATTTCCCGCAATATCAAAGTAAAGCTTTTTAAAGCTTGCTTCAACATCTACTTCTTTTATCATTTTTTGTGGTATTAATATTTTTGACATTCCCATAAATTTCTCATAAATATTCGGTAAAAAAGGCCCACAATGAGGAATGATCCACGTAATATTTGGGTAACGCAAAATAACATCATTTCCTATTAAATTTAAAACTGCTCGCGTAGTATTTGCGATAAATTCAAATAAAGGAACAGGTCCAGCGGTAAAAATATTTTCATTGATAGGCTTAGAACGATGCGGATGAATATTACAAATCGCATGTCGTTTATTTAATTCTTCCAACAAAGATTCTAACTTTACATCTCCTAAATAAAGTTCTTGACTGTTGCTTGGAAAGTTGATGCCATCTGCTTTTAACTATCTTTCATAAAATGTTCTTTATTTTCTTTTAAATATTGAAGCAAAAACGTATTGCATTCCCTTTCACTTTCACCATAATAAGTATCATCTTTTTGATTGAGTTTTTCTGTAATTTCATCATTACTATACATCTCTATTTTTTCAGGACAAATCTCTTTTGACTCAGCTAGATAGCGTGTACTGTTTTCCAAATGAACATCTTGTAAAGTTTGTAAAGTAATATCGACTTGATCATGGCAATTGTAAAGGAATTGTTCAACACCACCATTTCCTGTTTCACCATTAAAATTATAAACAAGCCAGAAATTTCTTTGATAATCATTGATTTGATCTAATTCATAACCATATTCACATAAATCACATAAACGAAGATACACTTCATCAATGGTTGTATTGGTTATTTCTTTGTTTAAGAGTTCTTTTAAAGGTGTTTTAGAAATCTTTTCACTTTCATTATAAAGATCCCACATTTGTTTTATAGGACTTTGATTAAAATCATCTACTTTTTCTTTTACACACTCTAAAATAAAAACTCCTAAAACAACATTTACAACTATAACTCCTATTATTTTTGTTTTCTTATTCATCTTTATTTCCTTTAGTTTTCATATTCATCTTGTTGTCTAATTTCATCTAATAAAATACGATTCCCTGATCGTTTAAACTTCCAATATTCCACAAAAACACCATCATAACTTTCAATCACTTGATTTTGCTCATCAATTGTAAGATCTTCCATCATTCCTTCAATATAGACCCAAAAATAATCTTCATCATTATTTTCACTATCATAAACATTAACGACATGTTGTTTTATAAGCTTAATATTTGCAAGTTCATTTCTTTTTCCTTGAAACTCATACCAATTCATTTTTGTTTGCCAAGCATCTAAGAGTTGTGGTGTTAAATAGTCTTTTAAAGTCTCTAAATCTTTTTTCGACCATGCTTCTTGAATAATAAAATAATTCTTACTCACTTCTTTTTTTATTCTCTCTTCATTCCAAAAAGCATCTACATCATCTAAAATATCCAATTGTTTTTTAGTTTTTTGATGAAGTAAGCGTGCTTTACGTCTTCTTTGTGAAGCATTTAATCCATAAATTCCTGAAACAACCACAACGGTCATAACGATACCTTCTATAGGATTGGAACGTCCTCTTCTTCCATAATAATGGTCGTGATAGCTATTTCCTCTAGAACTTGAAGAACCTCCACCACTACTACCAGAGCCACTTCCACCACCGGCTCTAGCGTAACAGCTTCCCGTAAATAATAGAGTGATTATTAAAAATATTGATAGTATTGTGATTATCTTTTTCATACATATTTCTCCTGTTTGATTTATTATAACATAGTCTTGACTTCTAAAAAAAGAAGTATAAAATATAGTTTGAATTCAAACTATATAGGAGGCACTTATGTTAGAAGATCAATTTCATTTTCAATTACTTAAATGTTTTAATCATCAAAAAAGATGGATCAATCAAAGAACAATACAAATCGATGTTTTACCAGGACAAAGTAAAGTCCTTCAATGTTTAGATGAGCATGGTCCCTTGTCTCCTAAAGAAATAGGAAAACTATGTATTGTAGATAAATCTACAACAACCTCTTTACTGAATAAAATGGAAAAGATGAATTATATTGAAAAGAAAAATCAAAATCATGATAAGCGTTCTATTCTAATTCATCTAACAAAACTTGGAAAAGAAAAAGCAAAACTTGTCAAACAAGTTTGTTTAGAAAGCGACCAATTTATTTTACAAGGACTTTCTAAGAAAGAACAACGAGAAATCATTCATTTGCTTAAACAAATGAATAATACCTTAGAAAAGGAGGATACACATGGAAACACAAAATAACTTTGCGATAGGAAGTATTCCTAAACATATTATGTCAATTGCTGGACCAATGATTGTTGCTCAACTCATTAATGTTTTATATAATGTTATTGATCGTATTTATATTGGACGTATTCCTCATGTAGCGACCCTTGCTATGGGTGGTCTAGGAATTTGTTTACCAATTATTTCCATTGTCATGGCTTTTGCAAACCTCTTTGGTATGGGTGGTTCCCCTCTTTGTTCAATTGCTAGAGGTCAAGGTAAAAATGATGACGCTGAAGAAATCATGGGGAATTCTTTTGCGTTGCTTGTCATTTTTGGAATTATTTTGACCATTATTGGTTTTATCTTTAAAGAAGATATTTTATGGGCTTTTGGTGCCAGTAAACATACCATTAGTTATGCTTTAGACTATCTATCAATTTATTTAATTGGAACGATTTTTGTTTTAGTCAGTCTAGGAATGAATAGTTTTATTAATAGTCAAGGATTTGCGAAAGTAGGAATGATGACTGTTCTTATTGGTGCTGTTTTAAATATTGTATTAGACCCTTTGTTTATTTTTGTTTTACATATGAATGTTAAAGGAGCTGCTATAGCAACTGTGATTTCTCAAGGAATTTCTGCTTTATGGACCTTACAGTTTTTAACAGGAAAACAAACTATTTTAAAACTTAGAAAAAAATATTTTAAACTTAATTTCTATTATGTCAAACGTATTTTTTCACTAGGAACTGCTGGTTTTATGATGGGTATTACCAATTCGATTGTAACTATTGTTTGTAATTCTACGCTACAAGCTTATGGTGGAGATCTTTATATCGCCATCATGACTATTATTAACTCCATTCGTGAAATTGCTCAACTTCCTGGACAAGGAATGGCTAATGCTTGTCAACCTGTTTTAGGATACAATTATGGAGCCAAAGAATATAAACGTGTTTTATCAGGAATTAAATTTGTAACTATTGTTTCTTTTATAATGATGTTTGTTATTTGGCTAGCAATTACCCTATTCCCTGAATTTTTCATTCAAATCTTTACGCATAATCAAAAAATAATAACTCATGGTGTTACTTCTTTACATCTTTATTTCTTTGGATTCTTTATGATGACTTTTCAAATGGTCGGACAATCAACTGCCGTTGGTTTAGGAAAATCAAAACAAGCCATCTTCTTTTCTATCTTTAGAAAAGTAATCATTGTTGCACCTTTAACTGTTATCTTACCAAAATTTATTGGCATCAATGGTGTCTTTATCGCTGAAGCAATCAGTAATTTCATTGGTGGTGGCGCTTGTTATATTACAATGTGGTTGACTATTGGTAGAAAACTTCAACAAAAATGTAAGGAGACTGTATGAATACTCCAAAATTAGAAACAAATAGACTTATTTTAAGAAAATTTAATGAAAATGATTTAAAAAGCATTTTATGACATCTTTTCTGACAAGGAAGTTAATCTTTATCTTCCTTGGTTTCCTGTAAAAAATTTAAAAGAAGCAAAAGACTTTTATCAAGAAAGATACGCTTCTATTTATCAAAAAGAACAAAGATATGCTTACGCTATTTGTTTAAAAGAAAATAATCTTCCTATTGATTATGTCAATATTGATTTAGATGATAGTCATGATTTAGGTTATGGTTTAAAAAAGAATATTGGCATCAAGGAATTGTTAGTGAAGCCGTTGAAGCTGTTATTCAACAAGCAAAAAAGGATAATCTTTGTTATTTGACTGCAACCCATGATATTAAAAATATTCATAGTGGAAATGTCATGAAAAAGGTTGATATGCATTATTGTTATTCTTATAAGGAACAATGGATGCCTAAAAACAGACCTGTTATTTTTAGAATGTATCAAATAAATCTTGATGGAAAGAAACGGATTTATCAAAAATATTGGAATCAATATGAACATTTTATTGAAGAAAACATATAAAGGACAAGTTATTTAAAACCTGTCCTTTTTCCTATATAACAATTAACTTGTTGATAATATTGAAGGTATTGTTCTTTGAATTCTTGTTTTAAAAAAGGCTCTTCAACATATTTGATTTGAAGATGAAACATCATCATTGCAAGCAATGAAATAATCAATAAAATTGTATTAAAAAACATTAAACACATTCCTAGATAAATAAGATCAAAACCTAGAAAGGCTGGATTACGACTAATTTGGTAAATACCATTTGTAATCAAATCTGTTTTTTCTTCATAGCTCACTCCTGCACGCCAACTATCTTTCATTGTTAAAACAGAAGCAATAAAAACAATATCTCCTATGATTCCTAAAAATATTCCCATGATGCGAATTATCAATGGAAAAGTCATTGTATTTAAATAAATACTTAGTATTTCTATGATAAAAGTAGCTATCGTTGTTCCTTTCATCATTATTTCTATCTTCTTTTGAATTCCTTGTTTTCCTTTCCCCATATGATCTGTTTGAATTCCTTGTTTTCTTTGTTGAAACATCTTTATAAAATAACAAAGATAAAAGACAAGCAAAATCATATATCCTACTATTTGCATCTTAATTCCTTCTTCTACTTATTAAATCTATAATGATCATCACGACACCATATAAAACACCAGCTATTGCCCAAATAATCCAACTATATTGTATTTGTCCATTACCATTTTCACCAAAAGTATAATAAAGAAAAATAGCAGTAACAACAAGCCAATAGATGGTACTTATTTTTGATTTTAAAGCATTTTTCTTTTTTTGTTCAGGTGTATAATCCCCTGTTTGTAAAATCTTATCTAAAGCATTTTGATAAGTTCCTGCTAAAACAAGAAAAAAACAACCAATACTTACAAACAATAAAAGAAAACAAACAGCAATACTTTCTAAAAATTCATAATTTAAAAAGATAAAAATAGGTAAAACTGATAAAATACATAGAGCAATGCCTAGAATTTGATAACGGTGATAGTGATCTTGATAAGCTTCTTTTTCTTTAACTGCGTATTCTTTTACACTATTTTCAAGAGAAAAATCTTCTTTTTCTAAAAAATCATATTTTTTAACTTTAAAAGCACATAAACAAAATAAGATAACTGCTATCGTAATACAAATAATTAAAAAACTAAGACCTATACTTATTGCTAAATTTTCTGCCATATAAAATCGTTGGTACTGACATAGCGTTGTAAAACCAATTAATGGAATAGGTGAAATCACACATAAAAAGGTTGCAAAGGCAATTTTTAAAGATGATTGTTTTCTAATCTTTAAATATTCTTGTACTTGTGTCAAAGATAAATAAATCCCTGTTTGAATGTTCCCTTCATTTTCCTGATCTAATAATAGATAATCTGTCGTTACATGAAAGAGTTGGCTAAGTTGAATAATTTTATCGGTATCAGGCATCGATTGACCTGACTCCCATTTTGAAACAGCTTGTCTTGAGATTTGAAGATGGTTAGCCAGTTCTTCTTGTGACCACCCTTCTTTTTTTCTTAACATCATTATTTTTTCTGATAAATTCATAACTTCCCTCCTGTTTCTATCTTAGAACAATTATCCAAAAAGTACTACCAACTCTACTTTTCGTTTTGTCAACTATCAGTTGACATTTAGGTATTTGTTTTAAAAAAGCTTATAATTCCTACAACAATTAATAAAACAAAGGCAAAATAAAGCAAACCACATGAGACCATCACCATTAAAGTAATCGGCAATAAAATAATCGTTAAAATAAATTTTGAAAGTCCCCAAGCTGCCTTTAAGCCAAAGAAAAATAATTTTCCAAAAATGTAAAACATCAAAATCATAAATAAAAAATAGAACATTTTAATCTCCTCTTATCCTAAAAAAACATCCATTAACATCATGATCACAAAACCACTCAAAACACCAAAAGTTCCGACATGACTATGTTTACCAAGCTGTGCTTCTGGAATGAGTTCTTCTACTACAACATACATCATCGCTCCTGCAGCAAATGATAAACAAATAGGTAATATCGTTTGCATAATATGAATTGTAAAACCAGCAATAACTCCTGCAATGGGTTCAACAATCCCTGAAAGACTTCCATAAACAAAAGCCTTTGTACGTGACATTCCTTCCTGTTTTAAAGGAAGAGAAATAGCTGCTCCTTCAGGTAAGTTTTGAAGTCCAATTCCAAGAGCTAAAGCAAGTGCAGAAGCAAATGTAATACTTGAATTACTTGCAGCAATCGCAAAAGTCAAACCTACCGCAAATCCTTCAGGAATATTATGTAAAGTGACTGCTAAAACAAGCATCGTATTTTTCCCCAACATACTTTTAGGTCCTTCAGGCTTGTCTTCATTTAAGTGTTGATGAGGAATCACATGATCTAAAAAAAGCAAGAATAAGGCTCCAATGATAAATCCTCCACCTAAAATAAGGGCACTATTTTGACCATTGGCTTCCGCCATTTCCATGGAAGGAATCAATAAAGACCAAACAGAGGCCGCAATCATAATTCCTGCCGCAAATCCTAAAAAAAGTTGTTGATAAAAATCTTTGATTTCATCTTTAAAGAAAAAAACCAACGCACTTCCTAAAGTAGTCATTAAAAATGTAAATAAGGTTCCAAGTAATGGATAAAGTATTGTATTCATAAATCCTCCTTCTTCTTTTATTATAAAGATTTTGAATATTTTGCATAATGATATGCTAAAATAATTATGTTTTTGTTATAATAAGGACAAATGGAGGAATTTTATGAAAGATGGATATATAAGAGTTGCCAGTGCATCAATTGATACACTTATTGGCAATGTTAAACATAATGCTAATGAAATTAAAAAGGTCTTAAAAGAAACAAGAGAAAAGAAAGCACAAGTGGTTGTTTTTCCTGAACTTGTTTTAAGTGGTTATACTTTAGAAGATTTATTTTTACAAAATCGTCTTTTAAATGAATGTCTTGTTCAATTAGAAGAAATTATGCATGATACAAAAGGACACCAACAAATTGTCGTTATTGGTTTACCTTTTCATTATCAAAATAATTTATATAATGTATCTGCTGTTTTATATGATGGAAATATTTTAGGAATTGTTCCTAAATATCATATTCCAAATTATAATGAATATTACGAAGGCAGACGTTTTACACCTTGTTTTGAAGATAATATTGAAATTGAGCTTTTTGGACAAATTGTTTTATTTGGTCGTAAAGTAGTTTTTGCTTGTCAAAATTTACCAAGTTTTACATTAGGTGTAGAAATTTGTGAAGATTTATGGCTTCCAAATGCGCCAAGTAATGAACTTGCTTTAAATGGAGCAACGGTCATTTGCAATACATCTGCCAGCAATGAATTAACTGCTAAAAAAGATTATCGAAGAAACCTTGTTTCAATGCAATCAGCAAAACTTGTTTCTGGTTATATCTATAGTAATGCAGGAAGTGGAGAAAGTACAACCGATGTAGTTTTCTCTGGGCATCATTTAATTTGTGAAAATGGAACGATTATTAATGAAAGTACTGGTTTTGATGCTGAAGTGATTTATGGTGATTTAGATGTTGAAAAACTTATTAGTGAAAGAAGAAAGATGACAACTTATCAATCTCATCATGAATATGACTATGTTTACTTTGATATGGATTTGATTGATATTGAAACAAATCATTATTATGATCCTCATCCTTTTGTTCCAAGTAATCCTGCACTTCGTGAATTACGTTGTAAAGAAGTCTTTGAAATTCAAACAAGAGGTTTAATGCAAAGATTAAAAGCTACTCATATAAATAAAGTCGTAATTGGTATTTCAGGTGGCTTAGATTCAACACTTGCACTCCTTGTTTGTGTCATGGCATTTGAAAAATTAGGTTATGATAAAAAGAATATTTATGCAATTACCATGCCTTGTTTTGGAACAACATCACGTACAAAAAATAACGCTTTAGGTCTCATGGAAGAACTTGGAGTGACAAGTCAAACTGTCAATATTGCTGAAGTTGTAAGAATGCAATTTAAAAATATTGATCAAGATGAAAATGTACATGATGTTACTTATGAAAATGTTCAAGCCCGTGAACGTACTGAAATCTTAATGAATAAAGCAAATCAAATTGGTGGACTTGTCATTGGAACAGGTGATTTAAGCGAAGTTGCTTTAGGTTGGTCAACTTATAATGGTGATCATATGTCCATGTACGCTGTCAATGTTTCAGTTCCTAAAACACTTGTACGCTACCTTGTAGACTATGTTTCTTCTCTTTATAAAGGTCAAGTTCTTGAAACAATTTTACAAGATGTTTTAGATACACCTGTATCTCCTGAACTTCTTCCTCAAGAAGATGACAAAATTGTTCAAAAGACAGAAGATATTGTTGGTCCTTATGAACTTCATGATTTCTTTATTTATCATATGGTACGTTTTGGTGATGAACCTCGTAAACTTTATAAAAAGACAAAACTTGCCTTCAAAGATAAATATGATAAAGATACAATTAAAAAATGGTTACGTTTATTCTACTGGCGTTTCTTTAGTCAACAATTTAAACGTAGTTGTATCCCCGATGGTCCAAAAGTTGGATCTGTCGCTTTATCCCCACGTGGTGATTGGCGTATGCCAAGTGATGCCAATGTTCAAATATGGCTTGATGAAGTAGAAAAAATTTAGAACTGCTTGCAGTTCTTTTTTTATTAACTCCTTATTTTATCCTTTTAATAATAGTTTTCACTAAATATTTAAATCCATCTATGATAAAATAAAGCAAGAGGTGAAATTATGCATATTTATAACTCAAATCACTACAGTTCAACAATAAAACAAATCATAAATGATTGTTTACACTCTGCAAAAGAAAATCCTTTTGCTATTCATTACGTCATTGTTGATGATCCTAAATATTACGAAGAAATTTTCTTAAAACATACAGATACCATTTTTAATATTGAACTCATGACATTATCGTCGTTTTATCAAAAGCTTCTACAAATATATCATCAAGATTTTAGAAAAAAGACAGATATTCAAAATCTTTTAGAAATTATTAAAATGAATAAAGAAGATACCTCTTCTTTATTTCATTTAAGCGCTAATCATGTTTTAACAGCTAAACAAATATTAGATATTTTTAAAAATTTCTATCTTTATAATATTCAAGAAACAACAAAAGAGTTACCAAATTTATCAAAAGAAAAAATTAAAACACTTTTCAATTTATATCATCAATTTGATCAAACTCATTTTTTAGAACATGATCTTATTTATTCACTTATTGATGAAAAGTGCCACAATTATTATTATTTTCTAACAAATCAAATAACAATTCCTAAAAATCAAGCACTTATTCAAAAGCTTGATCAATATGGTCATGTTTTTATTTATCAAGATACAAAAGAAAATGAAATTCTTGATTATACAGGTTACGTCACAAATCATTTATTTGATTCATCACATACAAAAAGTGACTTTGAACATCCTTATCAAATCTTAAAAGCATCAACAATTCAAGAAGAAGTCAAACAAATTATTTTTGATATTAATACATTACTTAAAGAAAATGCTTTACGTGATTTTGTGATTTATTACCCAAATGATGATTATTATCGTCATCTTTGTCGTATTTTAGATCAATTTAACCTTGCATATAATCGAAAAGAAACAATCACTAATCAAGCTTTTCAAGTCGTTAATATGCTTTTACAATATTGCCTAAGTAAAGATGAAACCTATCTTTTAGATGCAATCAGTTCTTTATATTTATTAAATTTTCAAGATCATCAATATGTATCTTATTTAAAAAATTTATATACTTTACAAGGTTTTATTGATGATGAAAATTATCTAGCATTAAAAAAAGCAGTTTTAAAGATTCAAGGTCATGATTTATCATCCTATTCTTTATCTTTGATTGATTTTATTGAACACTCTTTTTGTAAAAATGAACTTGTTTATGCTTTACTTTCAAGTTTAAAACTTGAAGGAACTGAACCTCTTTCTTTAAAAGAATATTTAAGTTTACTTCAAGAAATGTTTTCTAAAAAAACACATTCTCTTAAAGAAAGCTATGACAGTCTTTATTTACTTAATTACAATCAACCTTACAGTGAACTCTTACAAACAAAATATGTTTATTGTTTAGGTTTAAATGAAACAATTATTCCTCAAGAATTTAAAAATACCAATTTACTTTTAAATCAAGAAGCACTTGCATTAAAGTATCCTACAACCTATGATACACTAAATAAACATCAAAATACTTTAAGACATCTTTTTTCTTGTCATCATCAAAAAATCATTTTAAGTTATGCATTAAGAGATTTAAATGGTGGAGATTTGGTTGTTTCATCGATTATTCAAAAATTAACGAAATTATTTACGATACCAACTTTTAAAAAACATATACTTATTCATCCTTCATTAAAAGAAGATTATTATTTAAAAGGACATCAAGATGATTCATTATCTGTTTTAAATCATCATCTATTGGTTTACAAACAATCCCATCATCAAGTATTACCAATGCATATCAATCATCAACATAATCCTCTTTCCGCAAGTAAATTAGAGGTCTATAACCAATGCCCTTATAAATACTATCTACAATATATATTAAAAGTAGATTCTATAAATAATTCTTTAATACAAAGTAATGAAATCGGTACTTTAGTTCATTATGTTTTAGAAAAAAATCATCATTATTTCAATAACTATCAAGCTAAAAACTTTGATTCCTTAAAAGAAGATATTCATTTAAGTATTCAAAACTATTTAAAGACTCATATGTTAAAGAAATATGCTTTGAAAAAAAATCAATTCTTTTTAAGACTGATTGAAGATGATTTATATAATACAATTATTGTTCTAGCAAAACAGATGCAACATGGTTTATTTGAACTCTCTGCTTGTGAAGAAAGAGTTTATGATAAGATCCAAGATATTGAACTTAAAGGTTTTATTGATCGTGTAGATTTATATCAAAATTATTTAAAAGTCATTGATTATAAATCTTCGAATAAAGAATTGAATTTAGAACTAGCACGTTTAGGATTTAATATGCAAATGTTGATTTATTTAGAAATGTTATCAAAGAATAAAAACTATGATAAAGGCGCTGTTTTGTATTTTAATACAAAGAAAAGAATGTTAAAAAGTGAGATTTCTATTTTAGAAAAACAAGATCCTGAAAGTTTTTTTAAACTTTATAAAATGGATGGCTATTGTGTAGATGACACTTATTTAGAAATTGATCATGAAATGGAACAAGAAAGTGATATTATCAAGATCAAACTTAAAAAAGATGGTAGTCCTTATAGTAACGCTAAAATTATTTCTCTTGATGAATTAGATATCCTTTTACAAGAAATCACTTTACACATTCAAAGTCTTTACCAACAAATGATTACTGGAGATATTCGTATTTATCCAACACGTAGTGATAATCCAAACATTGATATGCATATTAATCCTTGTCGTTTTTGTCATTATAAAGCCATTTGTAATTATGATATTTTTTATAATGAAGATCATCAAATTGAATTAGGAGGTCAAAATGAAGAAAGATAAAAGTTTAAATGATGAACAAAATCTCGCTGTTTATAGTCGTGGAAGTTCTATTTTAGTTTCAGCACCTGCTGGTTCTGGAAAAACAAAAATTCTTGTTAATCGTATGATGTCTTTAATTGAAGATGATCATGTAAGTGTAGATTCTTTACTTGTTTTAACTTTTACGAAAGCAGCTGCTTTAGAAATGAAACAAAGACTCGTAGAAAGTTTAAATAAAAGAATTCATGTTGTTGATGATTCTTTAAAAGTACATTTAGAAAAACAAAAGATATTATTAAATGATGCTTATATTACAAATTTCCATTCTTTTTGTAGTGATTTATTAAGTCAATATGGTTATACAATTCATTTGGATTCTAAATTTGAAATTCTTGAAAATCCTACTTTAATTAAAGAAAATATTTTAAACCAATGTCTTGAAAAATGGGTTCAAGAAAAAGAATTTTATGATTTTTATCAAGAAAATTATACTGGTTATCAATTTAATTCTTTTAAAGAAATTCTTTTTCAATTAGATAATTTATCACATACTGTTTATCATTTTGATGATTATTTAGATCAAGTGAAAATAAAACTTTATGATCGTGTCATCAATGATCAAACAATTGAAGATACGCCTTTTGAAAAACCATTAAAAAAATTATTACACGAAGCTTTTCAAGAAGCCTATGATAGTTATTTAAAGCTTGAAGATTATTGTCAAACATATGGTTTAGGTTTTTACTTTGAAGAAACAAAGAAATTACCTGCACCACATACTGTTTTAGAAAATTATTTTCAAAATTTAAAAGAATGTTTTAATCAAGGAAAATATTTTTCAATGGGTATAGAAATTGAAAAACATCGTGCGGCTAGTTATAAAGATGTTGATGATTCAATCAAAGAAACATATAAATCCTTATTAGATCAAACTAAAAACACTTTTAGTAAAGCTTATCAAAAATGTATGCCTTCTTCGATTGAAGAATTAAGTGAGGTTTTAAAAGTTTCTTATCGCCATTTAGAAATCTATTTAAAATATCTTAAAGAATTTCAAAAAAAATACCAAGCTTATAAAAAATCTCTTTCTTATTTAGATTTTAATGACCTTGAACAATATACCCTTCAATTATTAAGTGAAAATCAAGGAGTTGCTCAAACTCTTTATCAACAATTTCATGAAATTATGATTGATGAATACCAAGATACAAATGAAATTCAAGAAAATTTGATTTTATTAATTTCTCGTTTTCAAGAACCTGAAATTAATCGTTTTATGGTTGGGGATATGAAACAATCGATTTATCGTTTTAGAAAAGCAGATTTAGATATTTTTAATGAAAAATATCTCACTTATGGTCTTGAAGATAATAATCAAAGAATCGATTTAAAATTCAATTATCGTTCAAATAAAATTGTTTTAGATAGTATTAACTATATCTTTAATGCGATTATGGATCGTCGTTATGGTGGTTTGGAATACGACAATGATCCTCATGCCCAACTAAATTACGACTTTTTACGAAAAGAAAAATGTGATACTGATGAAAAATTACAAAAAGCCATGTTACGTTACGATCAAGAAAAACGTTTCGATAGTGAAATCATGCTGGTTTTAAAACCCGAAGATGAAACAGTGGATATGATTGAATATGAAGCAAAAATGATTGGTAAAAAAATTCATGAGATGGTTGGTCATCTTGAACTTGATTTTTATACTAGAAATCGTTTGGCAAAGTATCAAGATGTTGTTGTTTTGATGAGAAATGTTGCTAATTTTATAACTTATAAAAAGGTCTTTGATGCTATTTCTATTCCTAATTTAATTGTTCTTACTAAAGGATTTTTTGAAAGTAATGAAATTTTAGATTGTGTTTACTTTTTAAAAGCATTAGATAATTGTTTAGATGATTTGGCACTTATTTCATTACTTAAAGGAAATTATAAAAAAACACGCTTTGATGAAAACTGGCTTTACCTTCATAAAATAGAAAATACATCTATGTATGAATCTTTAAAACAAGCAGCCGATCAAGAAGCGATTGATTTTTTAAACTATTATCATGAAATGCAAGAATTTGCTAGAAATCATCCAGTATATGAAGTTTTAGAAAAATTTATTAAAGAAAACGAATACGATCTATTTATCAGTTCTCTTTATAATGGTAAACAACGCTATGCCAATGTTCAACTTTTAATTGAAATGTTGAAAGCAGATGAAGGTCTTTCTTTATATCAAATCGTTCATAAATTTGAACAAACAATGACTTTAGGAATTGATTATAAACCTGCTACTCTTTCAAGTGATGGTGATGCTGTTACTTTTATGACGATCCATCAATCAAAGGGACTTGAATTTCCTATCGTAATCGTTAATCAAATGAACCATCAATTTAATTTTGCTGATGGAAAAGCACCTTTAATTCAAGATAAAAATTTAGGAATCATTTTAAATCCTCATCAAAAACAAAATTTAGGAGATTTTCAAAATGTCCTTATTGAATATCCACATCCTTTACGTGGTATCTTTTCAACAGTTCTTGATAATGAAACCATTAATGAAGAAATGCGTATTCTTTATGTAGCTCTTACAAGAGCATCTCAAAAGTTGGTTTTAACGGGTGGTTTAAAAGAGATTAATATGATTGAAAAATGGCAAAAGCAAGTCATTGATTACGCGCTGGATGCTTCATGTCATCTTTTACCTGCAATGATTCGTAAATCAAATCAAATGTTGAATTGGATCATGCTTGCTTTAATACGTCATCCTGATTTTATTCAACAATGTATTGATTTATCATTATTTGATGAAAAAATTAAAAATTATTATGATTTGGATCAAGTAAAAAATAACGCTTTACAATTAAAACTTTATCAAGAAAACAAGATGCAACTTAATACATGTCATTCTAAATTTCATACATCAATTATTGATGTTCATACAATTGATGAATATATCTATCCAACAAGTCAAATAGAAAATAATGATCGAGAACTTTATTTAAAAAATAGTCAATTTAATTATCAAAACAAAGCACCTTTTGATAAAACAGTAGCAGTTACTTCTATTATTGATGATGGAAATCGTTTTTTTGAAAGAGATGATGAAGAAAATGAATCATCAATGAAAGCAACTGATCGAGGAACTCTTGTTCATTTATTTTTAGAATTGTATCCTTTAGATAAAGAATTAAATTTTGAAGAATGTTTTCAAAATATTATACAAAGATCTTTATTTAATGAAGAAGCGCGAACTCTTTTAAATCAATATAAGGTTCATTTAGAAAGCTTTATTGAAAGTGATATTTATCAATTGATGTTAAAAAGTTCATATTGTTATAAAGAAAAAGAATTTTCATTTTTAAATGAAAATAAACAAATTATTCATGGTATTTTTGACGTTTTATGTATTAACGAAGATAAAATAACAATCATTGATTATAAGACAGATACATTAGCTAAAAATAGTTCTGATGAACTCTTAAAAGAACTTCATCAAGGTCAAATGTATTATTATAAAAAGATTATGAAGCAAATGTTTCCAAATAAAGAAGTGGAAGCTATTGTTTATTATTTACACATTCATCGTTATGTTACACTTTAGGAGGTTTCTATGAAAATATTAATTGCAAGTGATTCTTATAAAGGAAGTTTATCTTCTTTAGAAATATCTAAAAGTATTCAAAAAGGATTTAAAGAAGTTTTTGAAGATGTTTCTTTTAAAACGCTATCAATGGCTGATGGAGGAGAAGGAACAACACAAGCTATTGTTGAATCCTTAAATGGTCAATATATAACAATTGACTGTCATAATGCCTTACAAGAGCTTATTCAAGCAAGCTATGGTATCACTAGTCAAGGAGCTATTATTGAAATGGCAAGTGCTTCTGGACTGCCTCTTGTTAAAGAAAAGAAAATTAGAGAAGCAAATACAAAAGGAACTGGTGAACTTATTAAAGATGCACTAGATCGTCATTGTCAAAAAATCTATCTTGGAATTGGTGGTTCAGCTACCAATGATGGTGGGATTGGAATGGCTCATCATTTAGGAATTCGTTTTTTAGATAAAAATCACCAAGTTTTAGAACCTATTCCTGAAAACTTACCTTTCATTGAAGATATTGATACTCATCAACTTGATTCTCGAATAAAAGATACACAAATCATCGTCATGTGTGATGTAACAAATCCACTTTGTGGTAAAACAGGTGCCAGTACTATCTATGGCCCTCAAAAAGGAGCTAATGAAAAGGATATTCAATTTTTAGATCAAGGATTAAAACATCTTGTAGAAATATGTATTAAAAAAGGCTATCAAGATTATAGTGAAGAAACTGGTTCTGGAGCTGCTGGTGGTTTGGGATTTGGTTTAATGACGTTTTTAAATGCTAAACTACAAAGTGGAATTGAAACTGTTTTAGATGTTGTTCATTTTGATGAATACGTCAAAGATTGTGATCTTGTTATTAGCGGTGAAGGACGTATTGATCATCAATCAATGTATGGAAAAGTACCTACTGGAGTGAGTCAAAGAGCAAAAAAATATGGTGTTGACACAGTTTGTATTGTTGGCTCTATTGGAGAAAATGTTGGTGATATTTATAATTGTATTACAACGATTGAAAGTTGTATTGATCATTGCTGCTCTTTAGAAAATGCTTTAGAAAACGCCAGTGAAAATGTTTATAAAGCTGCTTTTAGACTTGCAAGAAGTATCCAATTAGGGCAAAAGATGCGTCACTAAACGCATCTTTTTTGTTTCATAAAATTCCAAAAAGCAACTCCAATGATAATTATATAACCGATTACACTATAAACATCAGGTACTTGATTTAATAAGAAAAAGCCAAGTACAGCTGCAAAAATAACTTGCGTGTAATCATATATCGATATTTCTTTAGCAGGTGCATATGTATAAGCATTCGTAATTGAAAATTGTCCTCCTGCTGCCATTAATCCTGCCATGAGTAAACAACCAATTTGTTGAAGTGTCATAGGTTGAAAATGAAAAATTAAATAAGGTACAACAGATAAACATGAAAATAATGAGAAAAAGAAAACAATTTTTGCTCCAGCAACACCTTGTTGTCCTAATTTTCTAACACATGTATAAGCAATCCCTGCTCCCATCGCTCCTAAAACTCCAATAAACGAATTGATATTACTTACAAAATGAATAGAAGGTTTAATTACAAATAAACTTCCTATAAAAGCAATCACAACTGTTACTTTTTGAATCGTATTTGCTTTTTCTTTTAAAAATAATGAAGAAAAGATAATAACGAAAAATGGTGATAACTTATTAAGCATAGATGCATCACTTACTAATAAATGATCTACTGCATAAAAATTACATAAGATACCTAACGTTCCAAAAGTAGAACGTAAAAGCAACATCGGTATATCCTTCTTTTGATAGGTAAAACCTTCTTTACTTTTAATTAGAATAATAAATGCAAAAAGTGCTGCAATTAAATTACGAAAAAAACTTTTTTGAATAGATGATAAATCACCTGATAACTTAACAAAAACATTCATACTTGCAAAAAAGAACGCTGCCATTATAATAAATAACATTCCTTTTTTTGTATCGTTCATAAAATACCCCCTTAAAACAAAAGAATAAGGACACTGTCCTTATTCAGTAATTTTAACAACTTGATGTGCTTGAAGACCACGATCTCCTTCAACTAATTCAAACTCAACCTTTTGTCCAGGATCAATTGTTTTAAATCCTTCTTGAACAAGTTGTGAATAGTGGAAGAAAATATCTCTTTCTTCACCTTCCATGTTGATAAATCCAAAACCTTTATCTTTGTTAAAATTCTTTACAATACCAATAGCCATGAACACTTCTTCTCCTTCTTTTTTATCTACTTAATATTCTACATCATATTGCTTATCTAGACAACTACATTATTCTAAAATTAAAACATTTTTCACCAATTTTTTTTCTACAAGTTCTTCTATTAAATCTGTTGGTGAAATAATACGATATTTAAAAACTTGTGTTTGTTTAGAAAGAGTGATATTCATTTTTTTTAATGAACAAACCACCAGCTCACTACAATATAATTCTTGATCACTTGATAAATCCATTTGATAATCATAAGGATAATTTAAATAATCTAAAGCATTTTTCAAAAAATCTTTAATAAAAGTATTCTCTTTTAAAAAACGAAAACATGTCATGGCTTTTAAATATGACTCATTTTTTAAATTAGCCATTTGATCAAAGGTACGTATCTGTACACCTCCAACATTTGCATCTAAAACAAGTATTTCCTTTTGCGTTTTATACATCTTCACGATTTTTTCATAATATGGAAAAGAAGTATCCAAAAGTTCTTGAACTTGTTTTAAACTTCCTAAATAGATAAGTGTATGTTTCCACCTACCAGGAATCGCAATATTTGAAATATAATGGCTATTTTCAATATTAATAATATCCCCACATTGCAACTTTGAAAAATTTTCTGAAACCTCTTCATAACTAAAATTTTCCTTTTGAGTTGATACCTCGATATCTTTTTTTTGTGTACATCCCACAAGACATAAACATAATATCAAAGCATATATTCTATACACATCATCACCTAGATCATACTTAAACTTACTCTTTTTTTATTTAAATCAACATCTATGACATTGACTTCTACAATATCCCCTATACTTAAAACATCTAATGGATGTTTAATTCTTTGTTTTGACATTTTTGATATATGCACTAAACCATCATTTTTTAAGCCAATATCCACAAAAGCTCCAAAATCAACAACATTTCTAACAGTTCCTTCTAAAACCATTCCTGGTTTTAGGTCTTCTATATGAAGAATATCTTTTTTTAAAAGTGGTGTTTGATATTGATCTCTAATTGAACGATTTGGTTTAATTAAACAATCAATAATATCATCTAATGTATATTGGTCAATTTTTAAAGTTTCTATAACTTCTTTTTTATTAATTTTTAATAATTTATCTTTAAGTTCCACTGTTCCTAAATCAGCTAATGATAATTGACATAAATTTAATAAATCTAAAGCTTGTTGATAATTTTCAGGATGAATAGCAGTAGCATCTAATGGATGATCACCATCTAAGATACGTAAAAAACCTATTGCTTGTGTATATGTTTTGGCTCCTAATTTTTTTACATTTTTTATTTCATTTCGATTATGAAATTTACCATGTTCATTTCGATATAAAACAATTTGTTGTGCTACACCAGCATTTAATCCTGCAACATATTTAAGTAATGACTTAGAAGCTGTATTAATATCAACACCTACATTATTTACTGTTTTTTCAACAACGAAATCCAATTGTTCTTCTAAATCTTTTTCAGGAATATCATGTTGATATTGTCCAACTGAAATTGCTTTGGGTTCAATTTTAACAAGTTCAGCAAGTGGATCTTGTAAACGTCTTGCAATTGATACTGCAGATCTTTCTTCTACATGATAATCTGGAAATTCTTCTTTAGCAATTTGACTCGCTGAATAAACAGAAGCACCTGCTTCAGAAATAATAGCAAATTCTACATTCAAATGATGTTCTTGAATAAGTTTGGCAATAAAGGCTTCTGATTCTCTTGAAGCAGTTCCATTTCCAATAGCAATAATTTCAATTTTATATTTTGAAATAATATCTAATAAAGTTTTAATATCTTTATCATAATTATCTTTAGGTAAAGTAATAAAGACTTTATCAATGTGTAAGACTTTACCTGTTTGATCAACAACTGCTAATTTACATCCTGTTCGATAAGCAGGATCAACACCTAAGACCATTTTATTTTTTAATGGTGCTTGTAATAATAGATTTTCTAAATTGACTGAAAAGACTTTTAATGCTTGTTCATTAGCTTTTTCTGTTAATTCTTTTCTTATTTCTCTTTCAATAGAAGGGAATAATAATCTTTGATAGCTGTCTTCTACTGCTTTTTGAATATATGGTAAAAGATTTGTTTCTCTATTTTTTGTAACACCTCTTGTAATGTATTGTAAATAATAATCTTTATCTCCTTCTATATTTACATTGATTACTTTTTCTTTTTCAGCTCGATTGATTGCTAAAATACGATGTGATACTAAAGTTTTTACTTTTTCTTGATAGTTATAATACATTTCATAAACTTTATTTTCATCATCATGTTTTTTCTTTTCACTTGTTTTTAAAATACCACCTTTATATAGCATATCTTTTAAAAACTTACGATATTTAATATCATCAGCAATATCTTCAGCAATAATATCTAAAGCTCCTTGAATGGCATCTTCTACATTTAAAACATCATCATTTAAATATTTTTTAGCTTCTACTAAAATATCTCCTTTATTTAAAGCTAAGATCCATTTAGCTAAAGGTTCTAATCCTTTTGCTTTAGCGGCTGTTGCTTTTGTTTTTCTTTTTTCTTTATAAGGACGATAAAGATCTTCAACTTCACTTAATTGTGTAGCTTTTAAAATATCTGTTTTTAATTTTTCATTTAACATTCCTTTTTCATCAATTAAACGAATAACATCTTCTTTTCTTTTTAATAAATTCACTTGATATTGATAATATTTATCAATTGTACGTATTTGATCTTCATCTAAAGCACCCGTCTTTTCTTTTCGATAACGTGCTATAAAAGGAACTGTATTACCTTCTTCTAATAAAGATAACACTGCTTCAATTTGATGTACTCTTACATTTAATTCTTCACTAATTGTTTTAATAATTTCTTGATTCATATAAACCTCTTTAAATACTTGTATATTCTTTTAACGTATAGATAATATCTTGGTAAATTTCATCACATAAATAATCTTTTAATTCATCAATTGAACACCATTTATAATCCGTATGTTCAAAAGAAATAGAAACATGATCATCATCTGTAGATGCTAAATAACCAATACCTACTGTTTGATAATCCTTTCTTATTTTGGTGAAAGTATATGCTGGTTTAACAACATCGATCGTTAAACCCGTTTCTTCTTTCAATTCTCTTTTTAAAGCTTCATTCGGTGTTTCCCCATATTCTAAACCGCCCCCAGGAAGCTCCCAATATCCTAGTCCATCACTAGATGGTCTAACTCTTTTCATTAATAATACTTTTTGTTTAAAAACAACAATTCCTTTTACTGTAATATGAAATCTTATATTTTCCATTGATATTTCCCCCTATACTGTCTTTATCATAACATTATTTTATCAAATGTGTTTAAAAATTATTATGAAAAATGTATAATATATGTCGAGGTGATTTTAATATGATTAACTTTAAAGAAGAAGTCGAAAAGAGAAAGGAACAGCTTATTCAAGATATTGAAACATTATGTGCAATTCCTTCCGTTTATAATGAAAAAACAATCGGTGAAAACCAACCTTATGGAAGTGAATGTAGACAAGCTCTTGATGCTATGTTAGCAATTGGAAAAAGAGATGGTTTTGTTGTACATGATGAAAATGGTTATGCTGGACATATAGATATTGGTGATCAAGAAGAAAGTTTTGGTATTTTAGGTCATTTGGATGTTGTTCCTGTTGATGCAAGAGGATGGGACAGCGATCCATTTAAAGTGGTTCAAACTAATGGTAAACTTTATGGTAGAGGTGTTGCTGATGATAAAGGACCTTTACTTGCTGGATATTATGCTGCTAAAATCATTCATGATTTAGATTTACCTGTTAAAAAGAAAATTCGTGTTATTTTTGGTTGTGATGAAGAACGTGGATCTTCTTGCGTTGAACATTACTTTACTAAGAATCCATATCCATCTATGGGATTTACTCCTGATGCTGAATTCCCTGTTGTTTATGGTGAAAAAGGAATTGTTCGTTTCCATATAACAGGAAATGTAAAAAAAGATGGATTGATTGCAATGGTAGCTGGTGATCGTGTAAATATTGTTCCTGGTGAATGTGAAGCAATTATCGAAGGGAATCATAAACAATATGAAGAATCGTTTAAACAGTTTTTAAGTGATCATCATGTAACTGGTATCATTGAAGAAGAAGGAAATTGTACAAAGCTTGTCTTAAAAGGAAAAAGCGCACATGCTTCTTTACCAGAAGAAGGAATTAACGCTGTAAGTTTACTTGCAACTTATTTAGATACTGTTATTAATAATAAACTTGTACATTTTATTGCAACGTATTTAAATGATTATTATGGAAAAGGTTTACAAATTAATCATGAAGGATTAATGGGTAAATTAACAATGAATTTAGGTGTTGTCAAATATGTTAAAGAAGATGCTGATATTGAATTAGACTTACGTTGTCCTCATGAAATTGATTTAAAGAAAATGTGTAATGGTGTAAAAGAATTATGTCAGTCTCTTGGATTAAATTTAGAAAGTGATATTCATGAACCACTTTATATCGATCCAAACAGTGAACTTGTTCAAAAACTTCATAAAGCTTATGTTGAAGTTTCAGGTGATACAGAAAGTCAACCACAAGCAATTGGTGGAGGAACTTATGCTAAATCAATGCCAAATTGTGTAGCTTTTGGATGTGAATTCAAAGATGAAGATAACGCAATTCATGGTAACAATGAAAACATAAAAATTGACTCATTATTAAAATCAACAGAAATCTTTGCTAAAGCAATTTATGATTTAATTAAAGAATAGAAATTTCTATTCTTTTTTTATACAAAAAAACTTATCTTTAAAGATAAGCTTATCAACTCTATGGTGCGGCCGACCGGACTTGAACCGGCACGACATAAGCCATAGGTCCCTCAAACCTACGTGTATACCAATTTCACCACGGCCGCATCTAACATATTTAATTTACCACATTTTGAAGATAAAAACAAGACGACTATTTGTTAGTCGTCTTCATTTTTAATAAATCATCTAAGTTATATGGTGTATTTTGATATACATAATAGTTAAGCCAATTTGAAAATAATAAATAGGCATGACTACGCCACTTAACTAAGATTTCATCATTGACATCATCATTTTTATAATAGTTTTTAGGCATTACACAATCCCCACCTTTAGCTAAATCACGATGATATTCCTTATCTAATGTATCTGGATCATATTCTGGATGTCCTGTAACAAAAAATCTTGACCCGTCCTTTTCTGCTACCAAATAAACACCCGCATCGTTTGAAGAAGCTAAAATATCTAATGAATCAATTTTTTCAATATCTTCTTTTTTAACAGAAGTATATCTTGAATGGGGTGCATAAAATTGATAATCAAAACCTCTTAGAATTCTTCTTCTCATCTTTTCTGGATTTGTATGATGATGATAAACACCTGTTAATTTTTCTTTCAATTGATATTTTTCAACACCATAATAATAATATAAAGATGCTTGAGAAGCCCAACAAATAAAGAATGAAGAAAAGACATTTGTATTGGCCCAATCAAAAATCTTTGTAAGTTCATCCCAATAATCTACATCCTCAAATTTTAATTTTTCAACAGGAGCACCTGTTACAATTAAACCATCATACTTATTATCTTTAATTTCATTAAAAGTTTTATAAAATTCCATTAAATGTTCTTGTGGTGTATTTTTAGAATTATGACTTTCCATACATAACCAATCTACTTCAATTTGTAAAGGTGTATTAGAAAGCAATCTTAATAGCTGTGTTTCTGTCACGATTTTAGTTGGCATAATATTAACAATAATTAATTTTAATGGACGAATTCTTTGTGATAAAGCTCTTGTTTCATCCATAACAAAGATATTTTCTTCTTTTAATATTTTACTTGCTGGTAAATCATTTGGTATTTTTATTGGCATATGTAACTTCCTCTCTATGAAAATGAAATAAATTCATTGAATATTTTTAATATATAAGCATCTGACATTCCTGATAAATAATCTATAATACTTTTAGCCATTGCATTTTTATCGTGTTCAAAATCATAAATAATATGATTTTGATATAATGGATTTCTATTAAAATACTTCATTTGACTATACTTTTCTAACCAATGCATATATCCTTGAATAGTTACAGGATATTTTTTTTGATCTTTCTTTAAAGCTTCTAAAACATTTATTTGTTTATCATTTGCTATCTTATCATATTTATATAAAAATTGAAAAATAGAATTTAAAATAAGTTGTACATAATTTGTGTGGACTTCTATACGATCAATTAGATAAATATTTTGATAATTGAATTTCATAATATACTTCATGACTTCAAAAGCTTCATCTGATAAGCATATTCCTTTCTCTATAGAAGAATTTTGACAAACATCTAATATAAAATAATTAACAATTGTTCCATTATTAATAGCATCAAAATGAGAGTTTGTTAATTGATTTAGATGATTTCTTAAATCTTCTACAAGCTGTTCATCAATAATATTTAATCGTAAAGCATCTTCAATATCCCTAGCAAGATAAGCAATTTTATCTGACATTTTAACAACACAGCCTTCCCAAGTATAAGGATTGTATTGCCCAGGATATAAATAATCTTTTAAATCAATAGATTCATTCCTTTTAATAATTGCTTTTTGATTCATTTCTCCACAATGAGAAATAATTCCATCTCTTACAGCATACGTTAAATTTAAATTTCTACGAACATGATGATCATCTTCCAAAGTTTCAATTTGATCTACAAAATATAAACTATTTTTTTCATGCCAAAAATCTTGTAGACCATGCTCTTTAGAAATCTGATTAATAATCTTTTCTCCACCATGTCCAAAAGGTGCATGTCCTAAATCATGTCCAACAGCAATTGCTCTTGTAAGTTCTGTATTTAATCCTAAATAATGAGCAATGGTATAACTTACTGAATCTACAAGATTTACATGCTCACTTCTTGTACAAACATGATCATCTTCAACTGCAAAAAAAACTTGTGTCTTATGTTTCAATCTACGATAAGCAAGAGAAAAAATAATACGATTATAATCTCTAGAAAAAGGACTTCTTAAATCATTTTTTCTTTGATAAAGTGCTTCATTTCTTGAAATTGCTTGTTGATATTGAGGATGATTTTCATACATTGCTTCTTTTAAAAAACTATTTTTTGACATTTTTATACCTCGCTTTTTTATTATATAAAAATTAAAAAAAAAGATAAAGAAAAAGATTATCTTTCGATAACCTTTTAGAATTTTAAGAATCTTCTCATTGAGACAAAACTTCCAATTAAACCTACTCCAGCACCTAAGCCAGCTAAAATAAATGAGAAATCTCTAATAAATGGCATTGGGGCTTTTAATACAAGCATTGATGACATTAATGAACCACCTGTATAGTTATATAATGCTCCATAACCATAAACAAGAACAAGAATTGGAATAATTGCTCCAAACAATCCAATGAGCATACCTTCTAACATAAATGGAATACGAATGTACCAGTTACTTGCTCCAACCATTCTCATAATTGAAATTTCAGTAGATCTTGCTGTAATTGTAATTTTAATTGTATTAGATATCATGAATAAGGCGACAATAACTAAACCAACAATAAAAACTGATCCAGCTTTTTGTATTGTATTCAATGTTGTGACCATACTTTGTGTAGAATCACCACCATAATTAACAGAATTTACATTAGGAATATCTTGAATTTTTTTAGCTAAACTTGCAAGTTTTGTTGGATCTTTTGCTTCTACTTCATAAGCAGAACCTAAAGGATTATCTTCACGATAAGACTCAAATAACTCCTTACCATCTTTACCTTGTTTATCGATAAGTTTATTCAACTCTTCATCTTTTGATGAATATGTAACAGATCCAACACCTTTAAGTTTTTTGATTTGATTCCCTACTTCTTTTTCAGCATTTTCATCAATCGATCTTTCTAATTTAACATAAATACGCACACCATCTTCAATATTTGCTGAAATATCTTGAACATTAAGTGCTAAAACACTAATAACACCAATAAGTAATAAAGTAATTGTTACAGCAAAAATTGAAGAAAAAGACATTGCACCATTTCTCCATAAATTAACCAATGATTCTTTAAAATGTTTTGGTAAATTTTTTATACAACTTATTAATTCTTTCATTATAAATCATATCCTCCTAAAGATGTATCAGCATTAATGCAACCATCTTCCATTAAAATTGTACGCTTTTTATGTTCTTGTACAATCTTTTGATCGTGAGTTACAACTAACACAGTTGTCCCTTGTTCTTCATTAATACGCATTAATACATTAATAATTTCTTTTGAAGTTTCTGGATCCAAGTTTCCTGTTGGTTCATCAGCAATTAAAACTTTTGGACGATTTACAATTGCTCTAGCAATTGCAACTCTTTGTTGTTGACCACCTGATAATTCATGAGGGAAAGCATTGACCTTATCTTCCAAACCAACAAGCTCTAATGTTGCTCTTACACGTCTTCTAATTTCTACACGTGGTGTATCAATAACTTCTAAGGCATAGGCAACATTTTCAAAAACTGTTTTTTTAGGTAATAATCTAAAATTTTGAAAAACAACACCTATATTTCTTCTAAAATAAGGTACTTTACTATTTTTAATTTTAGAAACATCTTGTCCTACAACTTCAACTTTTCCTGAAGTTGGTTTTTCTTCACGATATAATAACTTAATAAAAGTAGATTTTCCTGCACCAGTTGTACCGATAACATATACAAATTCTCCAGGTTCAATTGTAAGATTTACATCATTAAGTGCCCTTACTCCTGTTTTATAAATTTTTGTAACATTTGTTAGTTTTATCATTTCTATTCAGCTCCCAGGAGTATTATAGCACAATTTGTAAGTTTTGTTTGAATATTGAGTCTATTAATTATGTTTTTTCATGTTATAATATGTTTATTGAAGGAGTGGCTAAATGAAAAGAGTATGCCCTAGATGCAATAATGAACTATCTATAAATTGTTATGTAAAAGATAAAGGAATCAATACTTTAAGCTATCTAGAATTAATTATAAAAAAAGATCAATTCAATAAAGAACATAAAGAAATTAAATCATGTTACTGTCCTAAATGTGGTTATGTAGAACTTTATGTTGATGTCGATCATCAAAATCAACATTTAAAAAAGGATGATGATTTAAATTCTTTAAGACAAACTGTAAGACAATATGCGATTGATTATCATCAACACATAGAATTAGAAAGAAAAAAGACTGAAGAAAAAGAAATTCTAGATAAAAAAAGAAAACTTGAATCTCTTATTTATCAATCACATATACAAAACGATAAAAAAAGAAAACGTAAAAAAACCTTACGTAAAACACATTTACTAAAAAAAGTGCTAAGAAAATAGCACTTTTTTTATAAATCTATATTAGGTAATGTAAATCCTCTTCCTCTTACATTATGTGTCTCATTTGTAATAATAAATGCTGCCTCATCAATTTTTAAAATTTCATTGGTAAGTGTCACTAATTCTCGGCGGCTGACAACAGACATCACTGCATACATATCTTGTTTTTTATAACCTGTGGTAATATTCATAAGCGTGCATCCTCGATCTATTTGATCATAAAGCATACTTTGAATCTCATTCCATTTTGGTGAAATGACCAATACTTGAATTTTAGATTCACCTAATAAAATCATTTTATCCATGACCAAAGCAGTAATCAAAACAACTAAAATACCATAAAGAACTTGTTCAACATTTGAAAAAGGAACTTGTAAAGCTAGGATAATACAATCAAAGCCATTAATAAGTACAGTCGTAGAAATACCTGTTTTTTTATTTAGAACTAATGGTGGTATATCCATTCCTCCGGTACTTGCTCCTATTCTTAAAACAAGTCCTAATCCTCCACCTACAAAAATTCCTGCATAAACAGAGGATAAGAGTAAATCATTTGTAAGATGTGTAACCCCCGGAGTATTTTCAAATATTGTTAAAAATGTTGGGAAAATAATTGTACTTAATAATGTTTTAGCTGCAAAAGATTTTCCTAGAAAAAAATAGCCTGCAATAAACATAATAATATTGATTACATAAACAACAAGCGATAAAGGAATTCCTGTTATTTGTTTGACAATTAATCCTAACCCAGAAGCGCCACCAACAATAATCCCGTGAGGGGTAATGAAAGCACAAATTCCAAATGCTAGAATAGCATTACCAATAACAATCACAGCAATTTCTAAACATTTTTTTAAAAATTTATTCTTCATGACCACCCTCCTGTATACGAGATTTCAAATATGCATAAATAAAATCATCTAAGTTTCCATCTAAAACATCTTTAGGATTATTAGACTCATATAATGAACGATTATCTTTTACTAAAGAATATGGATGTAAAACATAAGAACGAATTTGTGAACCCCAAGCAATTTCCTTCTGCTCACCTTGTATTTCTTTTAATTCTTTTGCTTGTTTTTCTTCCATTAAAGCAAATAACTTACTTTTTAACATCATCATCGCTTGTTCTCTATTTTGAATTTGGCTTCTTTGACTTTGACAAGTAACGACTGTTCCTGTAGGAATATGGGTAATCCTAACTGCTGAATCTGTTTTATTAATATGTTGTCCACCTGCTCCACTTGCACGATAAGTATCAATTCTTAAATCTTCTGGTTTAATGTCAATTTCAATTGTATCATCTAATTCAGGAATAACATCAATGGATGCAAATGAAGTATGACGTCTTTTGGAAGAATCAAATGGAGATATTCTAACAAGTCGATGAACACCTTTTTCAGCCTTTAAATGTCCATAAGCATATTTTCCTTTAACCAAGAAAGTAACTGATTTAATACCTGCAACATCTCCATCTAAATAATCTAAAACTTCTATTTTAAAATCTTTCGATGAACAATATCTTTGGTACATACGATACAACATTTCTGCCCAATCTTGGCTTTCTGTCCCTCCTGCACCTGGATGAATTTCTACGATGGCATTAGCACTATCATACTTTCCAGATAAAAGTAAAATTTTTTCAAATTCACTCATTCTTTGTTCAAAATCTTGATAATCACTTTCTAAAATAGTTTGAAATTCTTGATCATCCGTTTCTTTAACTAATGTATATGTTTCATCTAATGAATTTAATGATTGACAAAGACTTTTATATTCATCAGTAATTTTTTTCATATCATTTAATTCGTCATAGATTTTTTTAGCTTTTGTTGGATCATCCCAAAAGCCATCTTGCATTGTTTGATATGAAAGACCTTCTATTTCTCTTAATTTTTCATCAATTTGTGCAGATTTTCTATATTCGTCTATTAATAAATGGGCTTTATCAAGCCCATTTTTTATTTCATATAATTCCATTATTTAAATTCTACTTCTAATTTTAAATGAGGAATATTTTCTTCTGCTGAACTACCAGGACGAATACCCATATGCACAATATTTTTAGAAATCATATCAACAATAGAAAGTTTCATTTGTTCAAACATATAGAACGCTTCTTCTGTATATTCAGAAAGTGGATTCTTTTGTGCATACGCACGTAAATAAATACCATTTCTAAGTTTAGTCATTGCATCAATATGATTGATCCAAGTATAATCAATAACTCCTAATAAAACACTTCTTTCATAATTAACGATTTTTGCATGATCAATATCTTTATTTAATCTCATTTGATATTGAGAGAAGCAAATTTCTGTTAAAGTTTCTAATAATTTCTTAGAATCATTTTTAACAACATCTTTATTCTTAGCATCAATTTCAGCAAGTAACATATAATTTTTAGCTACAAAATCTAAAACAGCATCCACATCAACTTCATCATGTTTACCATGAGTTGTACATCTATTGATTGTCATTTCAATTGCTTGATTGAACATACCTTTGATAATATCATCTAAATTATCTAATGACATGATTTCATCACGTTCTTTATACATAATTTCACGTTGTTGTCTCATAACATCATCATATTCAAGAATATGTTTACGTGAATCAAAGTTTTGACCTTCAACACGTTTTTGTGCATTTTCGATAGCTTTTGAAACCATTTTATTTTCAATAGCCATATCATCATCTAAATAATTACTAAATGATTGTAATTTTTCACCAGCAAATCTTTGCATTAATTCATCATCAAACGAAACATAGAATACAGAATATCCTGGGTCACCTTGACGTCCAGAACGTCCACGTAACTGATTATCAATACGTCTAGATTCATGTCTTTCAGAACCAATAACTGCTAAACCACCAATTTCAGGTACACCTTTACCAAGTTTAATGTCAGTACCACGACCAGCCATGTTTGTAGCGATTGTCACCGCACCTTTTTGACCTGCTCTTGCAATGATTTCAGCTTCTTTAGCATGGTTTTTCGCATTTAATGTATTATGTTTAATTCCTCTTTTATCTAACATTTTTGATAAAATTTCTGAAGTTTCAACCGATACAGTCCCAATTAGAATTGGTTGACCATAAGCATGTCTTGCAACAACTTCATCACATAATGCTTTAAATTTATTTGTTTTTGTAGAATAGATCTTATCATTACGGTCATCACGAATAACCGGTTTATTTGTTGGAATTTCAATAACACGCATGTTATAGATCATCATAAATTCTTCTTCTTCTGTTTTTGCAGTACCAGTCATCCCTGCTAATTTATTAAATAGTCTGAAGAAATTTTGATATGTGATTGTTGCTCTTGTTTCTGTTTCTTCTTTAATTGGAACACCTTCTTTAGCTTCAATTGCTTGATGTAACCCATCAGAATAAGCACGACCTGGCATAACACGTCCAGTAAATTGATCAATGATCATAATTTTTGCATTACGAATATCTCTTGTACCATCTTCTGTCGCAATCATATATTCAACATCACGAGTCATCGCATAGTTTGCTTTTAATGCTTGATTGATATGATGAACTAATGAAGTATGTTGAATATCATATAAGTTATCAATCTTAAATCCTTTTTCTGCTTTTTCGATTCCTTTTGGAGTTAATGAAACAGTTTTTGTTTCGATATCAACTTCATAATCTTTTTCAGCAATTAATGATTTGACAAAACGATCTGCTTGTAAATATAAAGCAGCTGTATTTTTCTTACCACCTGAAATAATCAATGGTGTTCTTGATTCATCAATTAAAATAGAGTCAACTTCGTCGATCAAAGCATAGTTAAGTCCTTTAACTAATACTTTATCTTCCATTGAAGTAACCATATTATCTCTTAAATAGTCAAAACCTAATTCAGCATTTGTTGTATAAGTAACATCACAACCATGTGCTTCTTGTTTTTGTTGAGGTGTTAATTCTCTTCTATTTAATCCAACTGTTAATCCTAAAAATTCTAATACTTTACCATTATTTCTAGCATCACGTTCAGCCAAATAGTCATTAACAGTAATAACGTGAACTCCTTTTCCAGTTAATGCATTTAAATAAACTGGGAAAATAGAAGTTAATGTTTTACCTTCACCTGTTTTCATTTCAGCAATATCACCATTATGTAATGCAATACCACCCATTAATTGAACTTTAAAAGCTTTTAAATGAATTTGACGCCATGCAGCTTCTCTTGCAACTGCAAAAGCATCAACTAAAATATCATCTAATTCACTACCGCTATTTAATTTTTCTTTTAATACATTTGTTTGATTTGCTAATTCTTCATCAGACAAAGCACTATACTTATCTTCTAAAGAAATAATTTCTTGAGCAATCTTATCTAATTTTTTAAGTTGTTTTCTTTCATCATCGAAAACACCTTTAATTTTTGAAACAAAGCCTTTTTTTGTTTTTTGAGGTGTTGTAGAAAATGGAATAACTTCTCCATTATATTCTTCATTTTTAAAATCTTCTACATGTATATCTTCACCTTGTTGATCTTGTAAATCAACAATATTTTTAGCTGCTTCAACATCGATTCCTAATTTAGCGTTTTTCTTTTTAATTTCTTTTCTTATTTCTTGCTTTCTACTAGCCATACATACACGCTCCTTTTACGCTTGTAATCAAGTTTAATTATATCAAATAATTGTGATTATTAAAAGCAAAATTTAAATATCCCTACTTAAAATAAAAATCTAGAGATTATCTCTAGATTTTTACGACATGTTTTGCCTGCATACCGCGTTCGCTTTGATATAATTCAAACTCAACTAATTCGCCTTCATTAAGTGTTTTATATCCATTTTGAACAATTTGGCTATAATGAACAAAGACATCTTTTCCTTCTCCTCGATCAATAAATCCAAATCCCTTTTCGGCATTAAACCATTTGACTCTTCCTTGCACTTTCATCATCCTTTCCTTGTCTATTTCAGTATATTTAATATTTTATAAAAAAGTTATCATTTTCATTCGACAAATAAATTTCACGTGTCATTTATAACAAAAAAATGTCATCTCTATTGTCAAATAGTTCACACTATTTTACATATTTGTTGAAAAAGTAATAAAAAACATTTCTAGCAAAAGCATAAAGCTTACCCTTACTATTGGTTAGTGGTTTTCTTAGTGTCTACAATAGAATTGATTATTTTTTAAAATAATCAATATGAGGGCAAGCCAATACTAATGCTTTTATTTGTTTAGGGTGATATTTTTCTACTTGCTGAAATGCTGCTTGTAAAGTATTTGATGAAGTCATCACATCATCAAATATTAAAACATTCTTCTTATAAAGAAGATTTCCCTCTTTAATAGATAATATTTTCTTTACTTGGCTTCGATCTTTTTGTTTTGTCTGTTTGTAGTCTTCTTTTTTATACAAACCTGTAAAAATATGTTGAGAAAATGTCTTAACAATTTCAACATTAGGACAAAAGCCACGTCGTTTATTATCTTTTTGACTACTAGGAATAACAACAATGATATAATTTTTGTAGGTCCTTTTTAATTCTTGAAATGATTCTATAAAACAATCTTTTAAAGCATAATCATCTAATGCTTTATATTGAAAAAGGAGTTGTCTAAAAAAATCATTGTATTCATATAAAACCTTGACATGATATCCTTGAATCCTTATATCACTATTTATTATTTTAAATTTTCTTATACAGCTTAAACAAAGAGAAGAATTATTCACCAAGTGAAAAAGATCTTGTTGTTGATTTAACTCTTTATGGCAGATAAGGCATTGCTTTGTTGAAGATCCTTGATACATTCTTTAATAGCCTTCGTTTGTCTATTTGTATAAATGATAATATCTCCATTTGTATAGGGTACTTTTCGCCCTGTTCGCCCTGCTATTTGAATAAGTGTTTCTTTATCAAAAAGGGGATGTTCACCATGTAAAATAATAACTTGTACATTTTCAACAGTCATTCCTCTTTCTAAAACTGTTGTACATACAATAACATCTATTTCATGGGATTTAATCATTTCTAATGATTGATGAATATTTTTTTCTTTTGACGTAGCACAGTGACTTTTAATAGAAAAGAATTTAAGAAATTTTTGTACTTGTCTTGTCATTTCAATACGTGGTACAAAAAGAAATACCGGTTTTTTATCTTTTTGATACTTTTTTAATTGATAAACAAGATGACACAACATCATAAAGTTTCCCATTACCTTACAAGTAGGAATTGGTAATGGTTGATGATGAAACCTTTGTAAGACTTGTACATCTCCACTTTCAATCGTTGCAGACATAAACACATAATTTCCCTTTATACTATTCATTAATATATTTTTCAAAACTTCATTATCACGATATGGAAAAGCATCATACTCATCTAAAATCAATAAATCAAACATTCGTGGATACCGATACAGCTGATGTGTTGTACAAATAATAAATTGTCCTTCTAAACACTCTGTATGTCCTCCATAAACAAGAATGGGATGAATATTAAAAAATTGTTTTTGAATTCTCTTTGCTAATTCTATAACCAATTCTTTTCTTGGCATCGTCAAACAAACATGATGTCCTAAATTCAATGCATATTCAATGACACCATAAATCATTTCCGTCTTACCTGCTCCTGTTACTGCTTTTAATACTGAATTTTGATGATTTTGATATCTTTCTATCAATAATCTTGAAGTTCTTTCTTGTTCTAAGTTTAATGAATAATTTAAATGATAGTATATTTTCTTTTCATTTTTAACAGATTTTAAGTTAACTGTCTTTGTAGAAAAAGCAATACATTTTCTACAATAAATACGCCCATTGTTTTCAAAAAAATATTGAACATCTTCATTTTGACATCTCGAACATTTCATCTTCTTCACCTACATCTATTTTAATACATTTTACAAAATAATTCGTCTCGAATTTGTTTCAAATTTGTCTCATTTTTGTCTCAAATTTGTTTCACATTTGTCTCACGATTTTTTCAATAAAATCATTTTTGTATTTCTTAGAAATAGGAATAACTTGTTTATTTTTAGTGATACAATTCATTCCTTCTATTCTCTCAACATATTTTAAATTAACAATATAGCTTCGATGACAACGACAAAAAGAATCATCTAATTGTAAAGCTATTTCTTTTAAACTGAGATAATTTCTTTTTGTCATATCATTTTGATGAATCATAACATGGTGTTGATAAGCTTCTATATAAATAATGTCTTCATAAGGTATTTTGTGAACTTCTTTTTTAAACTGATAAATAAATGTCTTAGAATGTTGATGTAATAAAATGCAATCAAGTATTTTATATATTTCTTGTTGATCAAGCGGCTTTAATAAGTAGTGCATCGCTTGTACTTGATAACTTGCTATCCCGTAATGTGTATTTTTTGTTTGAAAAACAATCGGTATTGATAAATCCTTTTTTCTTAAGATCTTTGCAAATTCAAAACCATTGATATGTTTCATATCTAATTCTAAAAATACAAGATCACAGTTTTTTAAACATTTTGGTAATTGATAATAAAGCTGTTTATACCAATGAAAATAGATTTCTTGTTGTTTTTCTATACCCCATTTTTCAATAATCGATTTTAAAAAAACATAATCTTTTAAATTATTTTCTCCAATAAAAATATTCATTTAATCACCTCTTTATCAGTGTATATTATTTACAATCTACTCTATGATTTTAGAACAAATTGGACTAAAAAAAATCGCCGAAGCGATTTATTGATCTTGATATACTTTTTTTAATGCATCTTCAACACACTCTGGCACTAAGCCTGTAAGTGGCTTATGATAACTAGCTATTTCTTTAACGACAGATGATGAGATAAAAGAATGTGATGGCTTTGTCATTAAATACATTATTTCTATTTGACTATTTAAATATTGATTAGATTGTGCATATTGTAATTCATAATCGAAATCTGTTGTTGAACGTAAGCCACGGATAAGCACTTGTCCATTGACTTTTTTTACATAATCCATAAAAAGTTCATCTGTTGAATCAACAATTACATTTTTTAAATGAGCTGTTGCTTTTTTTAAAAGTTCTTTTCTTTGTTCAATCGTAAACAAACCTACTTTTGTTGGATGAATAGCTACCGTTACATATAATATGTCAAATATCTTTGCAGCACGTTCAATAATATCTAAATGTCCATTTGTAACTGGATCAAACGATCCATTATATACAGCAATTTTCTTCATGATTTAATCCTCATAATAAAAAATATTAAGAGCTGTAATTCCATACTCTTTTCTTTTATTTAACTCAATTCCTTCTATTTCTTTAAACTCAACTTCTTTTAATTCTTCTACTACAATACACGCTTGTGGATTCAACATTTGGTGATCAACTAAATATTGAAGAATATCATCAACAAGACCTTTTCCATAAGGTGGATCTAAAAAAACATAATCAAACTTTATACCTTTTTCATACAAATATTTTAAAGCTTTTTTATAATCCATTTTCAAGGGAAAACAATGTTCCAATTTTAAAAGAGAAAAATTTTCTTTAATTGTTTTAAAAGCTTCGTATTGATGATCCACACTATAAAGTGTATCACATCCTCTAGAAATAGCTTCTATTCCAAGTCCACCACTACCTCCAAATAAATCTAATACCGTTCCTCCTTGAAAATATGGTCCAATCATATTAAAAAGGTTTTCCTTATTTTTATCTGTTGTCGGTCTTGTTAATTGACTCTTAGGAACTTTTAATTGTCTTTTTTTATACTTTCCTGCAATCACTCTCATAATTTATACCCTGATGTATCTAATGAATCACTAATATCTTTAAAAACAATTTTTGTTACTTCATCGAGTAATTCATTGATTTTATAATAACTTTGATAATATTTTTGAATGTTTTCATTTTGTGACATTCTTTTTCTTACTTCATTTAATTCTTGTCTTTTCTGTGTCAAATCAATATATTTTTCAAACTTTTTCAAATCATCTAATTCTTGTAAAAGATTTTGATAATTATCTAATAATTCTTTTGTTTCTTGATTTAATAATTTTAAAGATTGCTCTTTAAATTGTAGATAGCGCTTATCTTCTTTGATAGCATCTATTAAATCATATATTGTTTCATTCATTGTAACATCTCCAACATACTCATTAGTATTGATATTCTTTCTAGCTTTTCTAAAACTGTACTTTGTTTTTTTTGATGTATTTCATCTAATAAATCATCATATTTTTCTGGATAATGACATAATGTAACATACCAAACAGGATGCTTACGTATATAATCTAAAACATCTTCTTTCATTATTTACCTTCTTTATTTTTATCTAAAAGATTAGAAACAATTCCTAAAACTTTTTCAATTGATTGCAAAGAAGAAGATAATGCTTCCAAATCGACATTTTTGATAATTTCTAAAACATTCATATTTTCTAGCGGATGTTCCTTATACGGTTTGAAAAAATGATCATCTTCTCCATACATTGTGTAGATTTCATATATTTCTTGCCAAGTATAGCGATGATTTAATACATCTTCTTTAATACTTGGTATTGTCTTTAAAAAAGCTTTAAACTCTTTTAAATTATCCATCAAATCACCTAATATATCATATGAAACATTTATAATTGTGTGTCTGTTTTTTCTAGTTGTTCTTTGTTGAACTTGGAAATAATTGCTTGGGCAATACCTATTGCTATTAAAGCAGCAATCGTTGAAGATCCCCCAGATGATACTAATAATAATGGAACACCTGTCATTGGAATCAATCCTGAAACGCCACCTAAATTAACAAATAAATGTAACATAAAATAAGAAGCTATTCCTATCAAAATAACTCTTGATTTATTATTTTGAATTTGATCTGCATATTTTAATAATCTAAAAATAATAATAGCTGTTGGAATAATCATTAAAGCCAACCCAAAAATACCAAGTTCTTCATAAATAATTGCCCCTATAAAATCATTATGTGCCTCTGGAATATAATCATATTTTTGAATAGAATTTCCTAATCCAAGTCCAAAAATACCACCATCTGTAAAAGCAATCAAAGAATTGACAAGTTGCCATGAACTATCATAAATATTTTCTATTTTTAATGGTTTTAACCAAGAATCAATACGTTGTAATTGATATCCCTGTAAAACAGCTGTGATTAAGAATCCTAAAATAATAACCGCTACAGCTAAAGCAATCCAAACGAGTTTTTTATATTTTTTATAATAATCTCTTGGTGTTGACATAAAACAAATAAAACAAATTGCTGCTAGAATAAGAGAACTTCCTAAATCCTTTTGTACAATAACTCCTATTCCAAATGCAAAAACCATAAGAGCTAAAGGGAACAAAACACATTTGTTAAATTTATCTTTATAAAATTTACTTTTTAATTCAGCAGTTCTAAATTTTCCTTTTACTACAAATGCTGAATCAGTTTCTGTAAGCATATAAGATAAAATAAGAACCATACCAATTTTCATAAATTCTGCTGGCTGTACTGTAAAAGGACCTAAATGAATCCAAGCATGTGAGCCTTTGGTCGTCCAAAAAACACAACCACACATTGAGATGATTCCCATAATATATACAGCCATTGAACTTCTATAATTAATCATTTTCAATTTAAAACCCTTTGTAAGAACCATCATAATAAAAACACCTATTGCTACATAAATAGATTGTGTAATCATATTTTTTATTGCAAATGCCGTTCCTTTTGAAGAGACCGCTCCAATTGATGCTGAACCAATCATTACAATTCCTAAACAAATCAATACAAAAACTGCAAAAAAGATAGGCTTATCTGCCCCTTTTTTTCTAAAAAAAGCTTTTATTCTTTTTGTCATTATAATTTGATCCAATCATTTTCTTGACTTGCTTTAAAAACTTTATAAATAGAATATCCAGAAACATCTTGGAATTCTTTATCAATTTGCTTTTCTTCACTCTTTGTCCCAACAACATTTTTAAATTTTCTATAAGCATTTAAAAAATCTGTTTTACTTATTCCTTCTTCATATGCTTTTTCTACTGCATTATATAAAGACATAACATCAATAATATCTTCTGTTGACCATGTATAGTCTAGTGGATAATTATAGTCCATCATTTACACCTCATTTCAGTAAAATATTATAACTTAAAAAAGTATAAAAATAAATGACTTATGATAAATCCCCCATACAATTATTTGGAATCATAATATGGTAATAGTAAAGGAGGGATAAACAATGAACTGTGATTATAACTGCAATGGATATGTCAATAATCCATTTGGCTGTGGTGGATGTAACACATGCGGCTATACACCTATTATGGGTGGCTTTGGTTGCAACAATACAGGATGTAGTTGGTTTGCAATTGTTTTAGTTGTTTTCTTATTATTAATCATTTGTGGTAATTCAAGAATTAGACCTTAGATATTTCAATCACCTCAAAATATGTTATAATAACCACGAATGAGGTGAAAAAAATGTTATTAATGAAAGATATTATAGATGATTCAAACGAATTAATTAGAACAGTGTCAAAAGAGGTTGAACTTCCTCTATCCAAAGAAAATCATGATTTACTCATGAAAATGCATGAATTTTTAGTTGCAAGCCAAGATGAAGAACTTTCTGAAAAATATGATTTAAGACCTGCAGTAGGTATTGCAGCTATTCAACTTGGTATTCCAAAAAGAATGTGTGCCATCCATGTTTTAGATTATGATGAAGAAGGAAATGTAACAAAATCTACTGATTATGCTTTAGCGAATCCTAAGATTGTTTCTTATACACCTAAACAATCTTATTTAAAAACTGGAGAAGCATGTTTATCAGTTCCTGAAGATGTAAAAGGTTATGTTCCACGTCATGCTAAAATCACTGTTGAAGGATTTGACGTACTTACAAACAAAGATGTAAAAATTGTTGCTCGAGGATTTTTAGCTATTTGTTTACAACATGAACTTGATCATTTTGATGGTGTTTTATATTATGATCATATTAATAAAGAATATCCATTAGTACCAATTGAAAATGCTATGGTTATTGAATAAATAAAAGGTTCTTTCGAACCTTTTATTTTACTTTAAAATAATGAATTGTTTTGGGTTTTAATACTATTTGTCCTTGATTTTCAATTTCTTGTTGATCAATTAAAGAAATAAGATTTTCATTTAAAGAAATGGTAAATTCTTGATCATCTAAATTTAATGCTACAATAATTCTTTCTTGTTGATCATTTCTTTCAAAAACAAATTGTTTATTTGTTAAAACCAATTCTTTAAACTCACCTTTTTGTAAAGCAGATGATTGATTTCTAATAGAAATCAATTTTTTTATATATTTTGTTAAATCATTAGGCATTGGTTTGGTAAACTCTGGTCTTAAAGAATCATCACTTCCCTGTTCTTTCTTTCCGGTTTCTCCCCATTCACTTCCATAATAGATACATGGTATTCCTGGTAAAGAAAATAACATACCATAAATAAGTGGTAATTTTTCTAAATCTGTTAATTTAGATGCTATTCTTTCTACATCATGATTATCAACAAAACTAAATAATGTTTGTCCTCTATACATTTCTCCATAATTACGTTTTATTGTATGAGCCATTTCAAACATATTTAATGAATTAAACGAAGACCAAAGTCCTTTAAAACCAGGATAATCAGTAATACTATCTAAATGTGCTTCACTAAACATATATCCTGCATTATCACCTAAAACTTCACCTAACAAGAAAAAATCCGCCTTTTTTTGTCTACAATGATCTTTTAACATTGCCATAAACCATCTTGGTAAACTATAGGCAACATCTAAACGAATACCATCAATATCAAAGGCATCAATCCAATAATCAACAGCACTTAATAAATAATTTTGAACATCTGGATAATCTAAATTTAATTTAACTAATTCATAATGTCCTTCCCATCCCTCATAATAAAAACCATCATCATAAGGTGAATTGCCGTTAAAATCAATTCTAAACCAATCTTTATATTGACTATTTTCTCTATTATTTAAAACATCTTGAAAAGCAAAGAAGCCTCTTCCTACATGATTAAAAACACCATCTAAAACAACACGCATCCCTCTATCATGTAAATTTTTACAAATTTCAATAAAATCTTCATTTGTTCCTAAACGTTCATCAATTTTACAATAATCTCTTGTATCATAACCATGATGATCACTTGAAAATACAGGATTAAAATAAATAGCATTTATCCCTAAATCTTCAAAATAATCCATAAAATCATTCAATCTTAAAATACGGTGTTCCACAATTCCATCATTATCACGAGGAGCCCCACAAAAATTAAGAGTATAAATTTGATAAAATACACTTTCATTAAACCACATTATAAAAAACCTCCTTATACATCTATCTATTATTATACACTATTTAGTTAGAGTTATTTAAAAAATATGATATAATATACTATATATAAGGAGGTTCTTATTATGACTCAAAAAATTATTACTATTACAAGAGAATATGGTTCTGGAGGAAGATTGATTGCTAAAAAAGTAGCTGAAGCCTTAAATATTGCTTTCTATGATAATGAACTTATTGATGAAACAGCGCGCCAATTAGGTATTGATATTGATACAATTCGTAAAGCATCCCAAGAAAAATCATCAAGTTTTGCTTATTCACTTAATAATGGTCCTCTTGTTTTACCAATTAATGACCAAGTTTATGCTACACAAGCCAAAATCATTAAACATCTTGCTGAAAAAGAAGATTGTATTATTGTTAATGGATGTGCAAACTATATTTTAGAAGACTATCCTCATGTTTTAAGAATATTTGTGTACGCTCCTTTAGAATCTAGAATTGAACGTGTTGAAAAAGATTATAAAGAAGAACATGAAAATACTAAAAAATATGTTCAAAAAAGAGATAAACAAAGAAAGAGTTATTATAATTATTACACAACAAATACTTGGGCAAATATGAAAGACTATGATTTATGTATTAATAGTGATATGGGAATTGATGAAATCGCTCAATTAATTGTTAAAGTTTATCAAAACGGAAAATTATGGAAATAATATAAAAAATATTCAGGACACCCTGAATATTTTTTATTCTGGTAAAAATTGAATTGCTACTCCTAAAAGTCCTGAACCAAGATAGCAAGATAAAGCAGCACCAACATGACCATCAATTATATATGTAAATTGAGGAAACCTTTCTTTTAACATTCCTTCCAAAATATTTCTTTCTTCCAAATTATTAGCATCTGCAATAGCCAATGCAAATTTTTGATGTGGATTTTCTTCAAGATGACTTTCTATTAAATCTATCAATTTTGATTTCACTTTCTTTGAACCTCTCACTTTAGCTGGAACATAAATTTCTCCATTTTCTTTTTCAAAAGAAAGAATTGGTTTAATCTTTAGTGTTGTTCCTAAAAATGCCGAAGCCTTGCCAATGCGTCCACCTTTTTGTAAATAATTTAAATCATCTATTGAAAAATAAGCATAATTTTGATAGCACAAAAAATCTGCAATTTCAATTAATTCATCAAAAGACTTTCCTTCTTCTCTATATTTAGCAAGACTAACAGCAATAACTCCTAATCCTACTGATGCACTTTTACTATCAACAATATGACATTTTAATTTCTCATAAGTTTGACAAAATAACCTCATTTGATTACCTGTCCCAGATATACCACTAGATAAAAATAAACCTATAACATGAGTATATCCTTTATCTTTTAGTTGATCTAATAAATTAAACAAATCTTTTCCAACTGGTGAAGAAGTTTTAATTACTTTTTCATCTTGAATCGCATAAATATCATTAGAAGTAATATCTACACCATCTCTATAACTCTTTCCATCATATTGAATTTGTATTGGTAAAATATGTATATCATATAACTCTCTATATTCTTTTTTTATATCACTACATGAGTCTGTTATAATTGCAATTTTTTCCATTTATATCTCCTTAAAGTTACTTTGAACTTCATACTAATGAAACTTATTATAACTATTTGTATATAAAAAGCAAGATTTTTTAAAAAATAAGTATCGCATCAATGACACGCGAAACACATTGAACTACTACCGATCCCATCATTAATGCACCTAAAATGATAGTAACTAATCCCTTATTTGATAATTTTTCCATAATAGTTCCTCCTTTTGTTTCTTTAATTTCAACTTTTAAAATTTATTTTTGTTATTGTATCTTTTTAAGACACTTATAATATAACTCCGTCACTAAGTTTCGTCAATACTTTTGTGTCTTTTTTAGATATTTTGTTTACTACATAGTCTATTATATGGTAATATTAAGACACAAGGAGTGATAAGATGACAGGTGAACGTATTAAAAAATTAAGAAAAGAAATGGGTTTGACTCAACAACAACTAGGAGAAATGCTTGGTGTTCAAAAATCAGCAATTGCAAAATATGAAAACGGACGTGTTCCTAATTTAAAAAAGGAAACACTTTCCCGACTTGCAGAAATATTTAATGTTACTCCTAATTATTTATTAGGTATTGATGAGCCAGCCTATCATGGACATAGTCATAATATAGATATTCCCTTATATAGTGATGTTTGTTGTGGAGATGGTATTTTTGTTGAAGACAATATTGAAGAATATATTTCTTTACCTGAATCTCTATTAAGTTCTCGAAAGGATTACTTTTGTCAATATGCTGATGGAGATAGTATGATTGATGAAAATATTCAATCTGGGGATCTTATTATTTTTGAAAAGACACAGCAACTTAATAATGGTGATGTGGGATGTTTTGGTATTGAAGATAATATTGCAACATGTAAAAAATATTTTAATGATTCTAAACAAAACTGTATAATTTTACAACCTGCAAATGATAAATATTCTCCAATTATTATTAATGAATATAATTATCATGAATTTAAAATCATTGGAAAACTTGCCCTTGTTATTTCTAAAAGAAACTAAAATTAAAACTCCGTTTTAAATGAAACGGAGTTTTTTTTATTAATTTTAATTATTTTACTGTAATTAATTCTAAATAAGAAGTAGTTCCAGCAACACCTGGTGTACCAGCAGTAACAATGATTTGTTCACCTGGTTCAACTAAGTTTTCTTTAGCGATAACTTGAGCATATTCAATCATAGCAGCTCTTGTATCCATTTGTTTACATAATACTGATTTAACACCCCAGTTGATAGCTAATGCTCTTGTAGTTTGTTCATTTGGAGTAGCAGCAATAATCATAGATTTAGTACGATATCTAGACATTTTTCTAGCTGTAAATCCTGAATCAGTGAATGCAACGATTGCAGCAACATTGAATTTAGATGCGATTTCAGCAACTGACATACAGATAGCTTCACTTTGATCTAATGGAGCAGTTCTGATTGCTTTTCTTTGTAATGAAGCATAATCTAAAGTTCCTTCAGTTTTTAAAGCAATTTTAGTCATAGTTTCAACAGCTTCTACTGGATATTTACCTTGAGCAGATTCACCAGATAACATGATTGCATCAGTACCATCATAGATTGCGTTAGCAACGTCAGATACTTCAGCACGTGTTGGTCTTGGGTTTTCTTGCATACTATCTAACATTTGAGTAGCAGTGATAACGATTTTACCTGCAGCACGACATTTATTGATTAATTCTTTTTGAATTAATGGTACATCTTCAGCAGGAATTTCTACACCTAAGTCACCACGAGCAACCATGATACCATCAGCAACTTTTAAGATTTCATCCATGTTTTCAACACCTTCGCTGTTTTCGATTTTAGCGATGATTTGAATTTCAGGACGACCATTTTCAATTAATAATTTTTTAACATCTAAAACATCTTGTGGACGTCTTACGAAAGATGCAGCGATGAAATCAACACCTTGTTGACAACCAAAAGTTAAATCTCCGATATCTTTTTCTGATAAGTAATCGAATCCTAATTTGATTCCTGGAACGTTGATTCCACGTTTGTTTTTAACAACACCATCGTTAGCACAGATACATACGATATCAGTACCTTCAACATGATCAACTAATAATTCTACTTGACCATCGTTTACTAAGATGAAACCACCTGGTTTAACATCTTTATATAAATCTTTATAAGTGATTGTAAATTTTTCACTTGTACCTTCGATATCTTCTACACAGATAGTAGAAACTTGACCTTTTTTGAATTCAGTTTTTCCACCAACGAAATCACCAGTTCTAATTTCAGGTCCTTTAGTATCTAATAAGATAGCTACGTTTTTGTTTAATTCTTTATTGATTTCTCTTAAAGTTTTAATTCTTCCACCATGTTCTTCAAAATCACCATGAGAGAAGTTTAATCTCATTACGTTCATACCAGCTTGAACTAATTTAGTTAAGACTTTTTTATCTTCAGAAGCTGGTCCAATTGTACACACAATACGTGTTTTCTTTTTTCTTTCTTTTTCTAATACCATCCTAATATCCTCACAATCATATTTTCATTTAAGTTTATATTAACGAAGTTTAATAGCATCTTCGTAAATACTAAAATCAGTTTCACGTTTATGTCCTAATACTTCAGTAATTGGTAATCCTTTGATTTGACCATTTACTTCACTTACACATAAACCACCTTTTCCAGCTTCAAGTAATTCAACGGCATAAACACCCATTCTTGAAGCAAGAACTCTATCTCTTGCTGATGGTCTACCACCACGTTGCATATGTCCTAAAACGTTTGCACGAGTTTCAAAACCAGTTGCTGCTTCAACTTTTTTAGCTAATTCATGTACGTCTGTAATATGTTCAGTAATTACAACGATTGCATGTTTTTTATCAGAAGCTTTTGAAGCTTTTAAAGTTTCGATGATTTTATTTTCATCATAACCAATTTCACTAGTAATAACAATTTCAGCTCCATCAGCGATACCGGCATTGATAGCTAAATCTCCACATCTACGTCCCATAACTTCAAGAATTGTACATCTTTGATGAGAACTTGATGTATCTCTTAATTTATCTAAAGCATCTACAATTGTATTTAATGCAGTATCAAATCCAATTGTATGATCAGTATCAGGAATATCATTATCAATTGTTCCTGGAATACCAATACAGTTGATACCCATTTCAGTTAATTTTAAGGCACCATTGTAGCTTCCGTCTCCACCGATAACAACTAAAGCTTCCATTCCTACTTCTTTCATTTTTTCAATTGCTTCTTTTCTAACTTCAGGATCTTTGAATTCAGGGAATCTTGCTGACTTTAACATAGTACCACCAATATTAATGATGTTACGAGTACTATGACGATCAAACTTAATAAATTCTCCATCGTGTAATCCTTTATAACCAAGTTTTACACCATATACTTCAATTCCTTTATTTAAGCATGTACGCGCTACTGCTCTTACAGCAGCGTTCATTCCTGGAGCATCTCCTCCAGAAGTTAAAACTCCTATACATTTAACCATAATGTTCACTCCCTATTTCATAACATTTCATACATAGTGATTTTAGCACAAATCATGACTTTTCTACAAGAATTTTTACACATTTATTATGCTAAATCTTATTGTTTTATCATAATTGGCATACTCATTGTAAATATTGTGTTAAGTAAGCGCTCTACTTTTATTTTTTCACGCGCATCTTTTTTCAAAGTATAGATTTTAATTAAATCATCTTGGGTGTATTGACTGGTAAATAGCGTTATCTTTTTATTTTGATTACGATATGTCAATACAGCTGCTAAAACTTCATCTCTTGACCAGCCTGTTACATTTTCTCCACCTAGATCATCAATCACTAAATAATCTACATTACGAAGTTCCTCTATATTATTATCATTTCCAAATTCATTAAAAGAATTCTTTAAATCGATTAAATATGTAGGAAAATGCACATATCCTAAATGATACCCTTGTTTAGCAAGTGATCTTGTTAAAAAACCAGCTAATGTTGATTTTCCACAACCAGATGGCCCACAAATAAATAAACCTTTTTTTGACGTATTCGATAAAAAATGATCAATTGTACTTGCAAGTTCTTTGTTCATAATATCTTTAATTGATTTTAAATCAGATAATAATAAATCATCACTCACATTTGAAACAGTAATATGACTTAAAATATTTTGCTTTTCTAATATTTCTTTTCCATACTTACAAGGGACAAGTATTGTTTTTAAATGATGATTTTCAACATGAACCGCTTGCTTCATTCCTTTAGAAACTTTATGACATTGATAAAGTCCCATACAATCTTTACATTTTTGCACATCTTCTTGAAAATCTAAAAATTCAACCCAATTTTCTTCTATAAAATCTCGTCCTACTTGTCCATCAGATAAAACTTTCATTATGTACGGATCCTTTATAAGTTCATTGATACTTTCTTCTTTTTGTTTTTGAAAATTTTGATCATCATCAAATAAATGTAAATCTTGTAAACTTTGCATTTTTTCTCCTCCTAGTCATATTTTTCTAACATTGCAAGAGCATCTTCATCAATATTATCTGCTGTTGATTTTTCTTGAGAAACAATTTGAATATCTTTTGTAAAATCATCCCAGTCATGATGTTGTTGATTTTGATATTTCAAATAAGCTTTTCCTTCTTCTATCGCTTCTTGAACCGTTTTTATTTTTTTTCTTTTCCATTGACTTCCTAAAGCTTCTATAAAATTTTTAGGTAATGATTGATTACACTTTTGAAGTGTTGTTTCTATTAAAACATTGACAACTCCTGGCTCTAATTGTAACGTTGTTAAAACAGATTCGACAACTTGAAGATCTCTTTTTAATGGTTCTTTACCACCCGTTTTATCTTTTAATAAATCATAAGGTGAAATATTTTCTAAATAATAAATATGTTTTTGTAAAGAAGATTCTCCCTGTTTTTCACTTTGAAGCAAAGGGGATTGCTTATGAAATACCTCTGTAAATTTTTCCGGCATTTTTAAATCATAATAGTTTCGGCAGTTTTGAGCCAATAACCGACTATTTAAATGATTTTCAATCATTGATTGTTTGACAAGATCTTGCATATCTAAAGCATTGATATGATATAAGATTCCTAATTGTTGAATTATTTTTTCATCTTCTTGATCAAACATTTTCTTAGATAATTGTAAATTTTCAATGCCTTGATAAAACAACGTTAGATCGTAACTATTTTCAATAGAATTTTGTATTTTTTGTTTATATTTTTTTTCTTTTAATATATTTTTTTCATGATGATGAATTTCAAAAACATCTGTAAACGATGCTGTCATTTCTTGATAATCATTTAAATTAACATTATACGTTTGAAAAATCGCTATTGTTTTTTCATATTCATCTTTCAATCTATCTTTCAATAAACGGTCAAGAATTTGATGATTAATAAATTCTTGAGGTGATAACGGCATTTTCAAATCAAAAAGATAACGATTATCATTCGTTTGTTTAACATATGAACATACAAGTCCTACAGCTTCTAACTTATCAAAAGATTCCTGTAAAGAATTTAATGAAAATCCTGATAATTTACATAATCTAGAAATCAAAGAAGGACTTTTTGTAAGTGTCATTTGATCCAATTCACTATTGAGTGTTAGATAAAGAGCAGTAGCTTCCATCCCAATCAATGGTTGATAAAGTTGTAAAACTGTTTTATAACCTGTTAAATCAAGCATATAACTACTTCTTACTTGATAAACATCACTCGTTAATAATTTCTTCATGACTGATCCTTTCTATAAATTCATCAATTTGTTTATATAACTCTTCTATCCCTTGATTGTTATCAAAAACAATATCGGCCATTTCTCTTTTCTTTAAAGAAGAAATTTGGTTATTGATAATTGTATAAGCATAACTTTCATCAATATGATCTCTTGCCATCAATCTTTGAACTTGTTTTTGTTCATCTAAATAAACAACAATAATTTCATCACACAAATATTCTAAATGAGACTCATATAATAAAGGAATATCTAAAAAGATACAATCTCTCTCTTTATTTTTTTCAATTTCTTCCTTCATTTTAAAAATCACATAAGGATGTATAATAGCCTCTAACTGTTTTTTAGCATTTTTATCATGAAAAACAATTCTTCCTAATGCCTTTCGATCAACAATTCCATCTTTAACACATCCAAATAACTCTTGAACCTTCAAAATACATTCTTGATCAATTGTTAGAGCATTTCTTGAAATCAAATCCGCATCAACAACAAGATAACCTCTTTCTATTAAATAATGTGTGACTGTCGATTTCCCACATGCAATACTTCCTGTTATTCCGTATACTTTCATCGTTTTGCCTTTTGACATATTGGACAATAATATGTTCCTCTTTCATTAATCATTACTTTTTTTATCTCATGTCCTAATGGACAATGCTTTTGCATATGCACTTTTAATTGCACTTGAAACAAACCATCAATTCCATTAGCACTAAAAGAATGAATTGTCGTTCCACCTTGTAAAATAGCCTTATTTAAAATCTCACAAGCAACATCCACTAATTCTTTAACTCTCTTTTTACTTAAAACATTGGCTTTAGTATAAGGATTTAAATGCATTTGATAACAAATTTCATTTGCATAAATATTTCCTATCCCTGTCATAATACTTTGATCTAGAAGAACTGTTTTAATCGCTTTATTTTTCTTTTTAAGCTTTTGATAAAGCTCTAAGTAATCTATTTCAAAAGGTTCAGGACCTAATTTACTTAAAGGCAGTTGATTTTTATAATCATCATGATCCACCAACTTCATTCTTCCAAACTTTCTAACATCATTATATCTTAACTCCATATCCTCATCTAATACAAAGATAACATGGTCATGTTTAGAAAGTATATCCCCTTTTTTACATATTTGATACTTTCCTTCCATTCTAAGATGAGAAATAAAGGCAACATCCTCCAATTTAAAAATCAAATATTTCCCTACACGATCAATCTCTGTAAAAGTCTTATTTTTTAAAGTTTGCACAAATTCTTCTTGATCATCATCAATGATTTTAGGATATAAAATTTTTATATCTTCAATTTTTTTATTTAAAATAAAATTTTCTAATGTTCGTCGAACCGTTTCAACTTCTGGTAATTCTGGCATTTTTTCACCTACTTTAACTCATACCAATTTTTAGCGTATGTTCCTTCCGCTTTTAATTCCACTTTCATTTGATAAGCACTTTCCATTCCTTCTTTTACAAGTTTCATCATTTTATCCAATTCATCTTGATAAACATCAAAAATCAACTCATCGTGTACTTGTAAAATCATTTTTGATTTCATATGATTTTCTTTTAATAATTGATCCACTTTGATCATTGCAAGCTTGATAATATCAGCGGCTGATCCTTGAATTGGAGAATTCATCGCTAATCTTTTTCCAAATTCTTGTCTCATATAATTCTTTTCATTGATTTCTGGAATATATCTTTTTCTATTTAAGACAGTTGAAACATAACCCTTTTCTTTTCCAAAAGCAATGCTTTTATTCATATAGTCTTTAATCTCAGCATATTTTTCAAAATATTTTTCAATAAATGATTTAGCTTCTTTAACAGTGACACCTAATTGTTCAGCCAAACCATAATCAGACATTCCATAAATAATTCCAAAGTTAACAGCTTTTGCATTTCGTCTCATTGTTGATGTAACCTCTTCTTCACTTACACCAAAAACAACACTTGCGGTATGACGATGAATATCTTTATCATGATTAAAGGCATCTATTAAACTTGTGACATTGGCTAGATGAGCAAGTACACGTAATTCAATTTGCGAATAATCAAAAGATATTAAATAATCATATTCAGGAACAAACGCTTTTCTAATAAGTTTTCCTTCTTCTGTTTTGACTGGTATATTTTGTAAGTTAGGATCTGTTGATGATAAACGTCCTGTTTGAGTTAAAGCTTGATTATAAATAGTATGTGTCTTTCCATCAATAAAGATTTGTTCTTGTAACCCAATAATATAAGTTGAATAAAGTTTACTTAATGTACGATAATTTAGAACTTTATCAATAATTGGATGAACATTTTTTAATTTATTTAAAACATCTACTGATGTGGAATAACCTGTTTTTGTTTTCTTACCATTAGGTAATCCTAAATCCTCAAAAAGAACTTCTCCTAATTGTTTAGGAGATGAAATATTAAATTCTTTATGTGCCAATAAATAAATTTCTTTTTCTAATTGATCAATTTGTCCTTTAAAAGTATCTCCTAATTGTTTTAAAACATCTTTATCCATTTTAGCTCCTTGAAATTCCATATCCGCTAAAATATACGCTACAGGCATTTCAACATTTTTGTATAAATCAAATTGTTGATCTTTTTTCAATCTTTGTTCTGCCTCATTTTTTAATTCATAAATTGCTTTAGCTTGTAAAACATAATGTTTCGATAAGACATCTTCTTCAGGAACATGTTTTTTAGCACCTTTTCCAAAAACTTCCTCATCAAATTGTAAATCAAAATATTGATAATAATCACAAACGATTTTAATTTCATCTTTTAAAGAAGGATTTAAAATATAAGAAGCAAGCTGTAAATCAAAAGTATACCCTTTAACTTCTAATCCATGCCAACGACAAGCATTGATACATTTTTTTATATCATAACCATATTTTTCAATCTTTTCATCTTTTAAGAAAGACTTAAAGTTTTCATCATGCATAGCATTTTCTAAAGTAATATAATAGGCTTCATCTTTATTATAAAGACCAAATCCCAAAATAGCCGATTTATGATAATTCGTATCATAGACTCCTGCAATTAAAGCTGTATTCTTTTTAATATTTGGTAAAGTTTCAACAATTTTATATTCTAAAGGTTTACTTTGCTTTGTTTCTGTAGAAAGAGACATTCTTTTAAGTAAAGAGTTCATATCATAACGTCTGTAAAACTCTGCAAGATCATCATTATATTCTTGTCCTTCATATTTCCAAGCATCTAAATCTAATTCAACAGGTGCATCTGTTATAATTGTGGCAATCTTTTTAGATAAAAGGCCCAATTCAATATTCGTTCTAACTTTCTCACCCATTTTACCTTTTAATTCATCCATATGTTCCTTTAGATTTTCTATTGTCCCATATTGATTTAATAACTTCAAAGCCGTTTTTTCACCAATTCCTGGAATTCCTGGAATATTATCAGCACTGTCTCCCATAAGACCTAAAAGATCTCTCATTTGATCAGGTTCTAAATTATATTTTTCTTTAAAACTTTCAACTGTAATAACTTCATAATCATTGGTCTTTTGAGGCTTTTTGTATTGTTTAACATTTGAATCGATCAACTGCATCATATCTTTATCATTTGTATAAACAGCTACTTCCATGCCTTGACTTGACGCTTTTTTAGAAATCGTTCCAATAATATCATCACCTTCATATCCTTCTTTTTCAATATAAGGAATATGATGGGCTTCTAAATATTCTCTAACCATTGAAAACTGACAAACAAGTTCATTCGGTGTTGGCTTTCTTGTCCCTTTATATTCTTCCAATAGCTCACTTCTAAAAGTCTTCCCTTTTGCATCAAAAGCAACCACAATATACTCAGGATTTTGTTTCAATAAACTTTCTAACCTATTAGCAAAACCATAAACTGCATTGGTTGGTACACCATCTTTATTGACCATTAAATTTCCCATAGCAGCTGTTGCATAATAACAACTAAATAACCAAAAATTCCCATCTATTACAACTAATTTTTCCATTTTATACCTCATTTACTTCTTTAACATTTTGTACCACTAAAGAAAGCTTATCTCGATAATTCATCTTTCCTTCAATACATACAATCTTATTTTTTTCTAATAATGTCTTATATCTTTGATACGTTGAAGAAAAAACGACTCCCTCAACATTTCCTGTTTCATCAAATCCTTCAATAAAACACATTTCATTTCCTTTTTTATCAACGATCACTTTGACCCTTAATAAAGATAATAATACTCTCACATTTTTTGAGACATACTCATTTAAATTTGCGACTGCAAGAATTGGTTGATTGATTTTTTGTTTCATATAAGCTAAAGGATGTTGTGTTAAATACACACCTAACGCTTTCTTTTCTAATTCTAAACGCACCATTTTATTTTCTTTAATAATTTCTAAAATAGGTGGTTCATCAATACCAATCATATTTTTTAAATGTGCATACTCTGTAATCTTTTCTAAATTAGCTTTTAAAGTCGCACGATTAAGTCCAAATTCATCAAAAGCACCCGCATCAATTAAACTTTCTAACATTAAACTCGTGATTTTCTTTCCTTCCATTCGCGAAACAAAATCAAAAATATCTTTAAACAAGCCATTCTTTTGTCTTTCTTCAACAATTGCTAGATAACCTGCCTGTCCTACATTTTTAATAGCTAATAAAGAAAAACGTAAATCACCTTCTACTTGTTTAAAATAATGTTCAGAATAATTAATGGATGGCGGTAAAATTCTAATTTGATATTTTTTAGCTTCTGCAATATATTCCATTTTATGAACATCACTATTTTGTTCATTAGAAAGAATTGCTCCATAAAAAGATAAGGGATAATTAGCTTTTAAATACGCAAGTTGATAACCAATTAAACCATAGGCAATTGCATGAGCTTTATTAAAGCCATAATCTGCAAACTTTTCAATTAATCCAAAGATATATTCTGCCTGATTTTTTTCATAACCCTTTTTTAAAGCACCACTTATAAATTCCTCTTTCATTGATTCCATTAACCCAAGTGTCTTTTTAGAAGTTGCTTGTCTTAATATATCTGCTTTGGCAAGTGAAAAACCAGCAATTTTTTGTGCTACTTGCATTAATTGTTCTTGATAAATAATAATACCATACGTTGATTTTAAAATATCTTTTAAATCATCATGTGGGTATTCCACTTTTTCTTGATGAAATTTTCGAGCAATATAATGAGGAATTTGTGACATAGGTCCTGGTCTATATAAAGCATTGGCAGCTCCAATATCTTCAATACTGCTTGGCTTTAATTTTCTAAATAAATTCTTCATCCCTGGTGATTCTAATTGAAAAACACCTAACGTATCTCCATTTGATAACATCTTAAATGTTTTTTCATCATTTAAAGGAATCGTATTTAAATTTAAATGAACACCTTCATACTTTTCAATATTTTTTAAAATATCAGAAATTACAGTTAAATTCTTCAATCCTAAAAAATCCATTTTTAATAAACCAACACTTTCAATATAATTTTTAGAATACTGTGTCAATACATTTTGATTAGGACCTTTTGTTAGAGGAACCACTTCATTTAAACAATCTCCTGATAAAACGACCCCTGCAGCATGCATTGAAATATTACGTGGTAAACGTTCTACAAGATAGATTGCCGGTAAAATCTTTCGTAACATTTCTTCTTGATTGACCATACTTGCAAAAGCATAGGAAGATTCATAAACTTCTTTTACTGTTTTTCGATTTTTTCCTTGTGTTGGAATATACTTTGACATCATTTCTAATTTAGGTAAAGAAACTGAAACGACTTTTCCTAAATCTCTTAAAGCAACCTTAGGCCCATAGGTGGCAAAAGTAACAATTTGTCCAACATGTTCTTGTCCATACTTTTCTGTAACATATTTAACAACTTCATCTCTTTTATCATCTTGAAAATCAATATCAATATCAGGCATTGAAACACGCTCTTCATTTAAAAAACGTTCAAATAATAAATCATATTTTAAAGGATCAATATTCGTGATTCCTAAAACATAACTCACTAAACTTCCAGCAGCACTTCCTCTTCCTGGACCGACTTGAATATCATGTGTTTTCGCAAATCTTACATAATCAAAAACAATCAAAAAATAATCATTGAAGCCCATTTTAGCAATGACTTTTAATTCTTTTTTTAAACGTTCTATATAAGTTCTAGGAACTTCTTTTCCTTTAAATCTTTTCTTTAAACCAACAATACAAAGTTGCTGTAAATAATTTTGGCTCGTCACATTTTCAGGTAAAGGATAGTGTGGTAAATGCATTTGATTGGTTTCAATAGTGACATTGCATCTTCTTAACAAATCATTTGTATTTTCTATAATTTCGCGATCAAACAATAAAGACATCTCATAAGCATCTTTTAAATACATCTGATTTGTTTGTACTTTATAATTTCGATCAATTTTTTCGCCATGGATACTTGCTTGCATTAAATCAACCGCTATAGCATCTTGTGGATATAAATAACGTACTTCATTCGAAGCACAAACCTTCACTTCTTGTAAAGTGGCAAGTGCTTTTAAACGTTCATTTAAAAATGATTGCATTTTTAAATGATGATCTTGAATACAAATATAATAATTATCTTTAAACATCTTTTTAAACAATGCAATATATTTTAAAGCCTCAGATTCTAACTCTTTTAAAACAAGCCTTTCAACAATTCCTTCTTTACATCCAGAAAGAATAAAAAGATGTTCACGATATAAAGATAATTTTTCTAATTCAATCGCTTTATGTTCACTTAAATTAATATCACTACATATTTTCATTAAATCATGATAACCAATTTGATCTTTTGCATAGAATAAAAAAGGATAAACTTCTTGATCAATAAGTACATCCCCTTGCATTCCAAAAATAGGTTTGATGTCATAATGATGACAAGCATTAGAAAATTCAATCGCACCATACATATTATTGATATCTGTTAAAGCCAATGCTTCCATATGCAATTCTTTCGCTCTTTTACATAAATCTTGAATCAAAATCGTACTATTTTGAAAACTATAACAACTATAGATATTCAATTCACCAATCATGTTGCCACCACCTTTTTCCATATTATACGCTAAATCATCCTTGATTAAAAGAATTACAAAAATGTTTTCAAAGATAATAAAATTAAAATCAAACCAACATATAAAGTTAAAAATAAATACAGCATTTCAAAAAAAGAATACGTTAAAACAAGCATAACAAACAACCTATAGATATATAAAATAACTGCATAGTAATGATAACGAATCTGTAAAACACAAAATCTTCTTTGCCAAATGATAATGACAATAGATAAAAACATCGCTATAAAATGAAAAGGTAAAAATAACGAAGACAAAATAATTTGCAAAATCAAACAAATCCCTACTAGAAACTGCATTTTTTTTATTCTAATTAACATAACACCACCATTTTATTTTATGAAAGAAACAAAAAAAGAGCACTTATTTAGCATGCTCCTGTAAACTTTTTGCAAGCTGTGCTGGACAACTTGTTGGTTTTGCTCCACATTTGATGTCTTTTAAACGTTCAATAACTTCATCAACTTTCATACCCTTTGCTAGTGCAGCAACTCCTTGAGTATTTCCTGAACATCCACCTGTAAAGATAACATTTTTAACAATCCCATCCTCAACTTCTACATGGATATTTCTTGAACAGACACCTCTTGGTGTATAATCGTATTCCATTTTTATTCCTTCCTCCTATTTTTTTGTAAGTTTAGCAATTGATGTCACATATGATTGATACATATGACTATCTACTGCTTTAATCTCTTCTACTTTATAATATTTTGATAATTCTTGCAAATCTTTTGCAAGCATAGATGTTGAAGAATTCATATAAATGACTGTTTGTACTTTTCCAAGTCTTAAAGTATCCTTTAATTCATTAGAAATCCCATTGACTCCTTGAATAATCACTGTATCATACACTTTCTTTTTTGCAAAAGTAACCATTTTTTTAATTGGTTGACCATAAACAAATTTAATATTTTCTTTTCCTAATAATTTAGCATTATAAGTAGCACTTTCAATATTATCTTTCTTTTCATCAATAGCAACAACTTCTTGATCTAAATTCATTTCTAAAATACCATTTTCACAATTAATAGAAATAATCTTTTTACTTCCTTTGACCATTGTTTTAACAATCTTATTTCTAATTTCAAAAGATTCTAAATGATCTGGTAAAGTTGTTTTAACAGACATAATATATTTTTTACCATCACAAATAAATTCTTCTTTCGTATTTCCAAAAATCTTCTTATAACCTTGACTTTCAAAATCTTGATATTTAGAAGTATTAATTGACATAAATAAACCATTGACTTGTTTTAATTTTTTAATATCACTTACCACTTCATCTTTTAAACCGTCTTTCCCTGTAATAATGATGACTTGTACTTTATCTTGGAAAACACGTAATTTAATAAATCTTAAACCTGTTCTAAATTTATCATTATATGTTTTGCATTGATGATTATTAAAAACTTCTTCTAATTGTAATAATGTTTGATTAATTAATGGATGTTGTTTCATACACCCTGTCATCACTGTTAAATATTTTGTTTCTCTTTGATAAATCCCAAAAGTAACTTTTCCTTTAAAATCTACAATTGGTAAATTAGCTTGTGTAAGGAAACCATTTTTTTGATTCATCCCAATAATTTGATCAATCTTAATTTGTGAACGATCTAATTCTGTATACTTCTTTAAAGATTCTTTAATTAAATCTTTTTTATGTTTTAATTGTGCTGGGTAAGCATAATGTAATAAATTACATCCCATACATTCTTTATTCGCATGACATGGATTTTTAACACGCATTGGTGAAGGTTTAATGACTCTAATTAAATCACCAAAATAATAATTTTTATTATTGTATTGTTTGGCATCAATTTCTACTTCTTCATTTAATAATGCCCCTTTAATAAAGACAATTTTACGATTAATGTAACCAATACCTTCTCCATTGATTCCCATTTTTTTAATTTCAACTGTTGTTTTCATATAGCCTCCTTAAAAAAGGAAAAGCATCTTATTGATGTTTTTCCTCTCCTTCTTCCTCTTCTTTCATTTCATGTATTATTAATCTAAGAAGTTCAATTCGATTCTTATGCATCTTTTCGATAATAATTGTAACTCCTGGAAATTCAATTTTATCTTTTATTTTAGGAACACCACTAAACTCTCCTAAAACAAGACCACCGATTGATTCAAAATCTTCCGATTCAAAATGAGTATCAATTTCATCATTGACCTCATTTAAATTTAAACTACCATCTACTAAATACTCATGATCATTGATTTTAACAATATCATCACTTGTATCATCATATTCATCATCAATTTCACCAACGATTTCTTCAACAATATCCTCAAAAGTAACAATTCCACTCATAACACCATATTCATCTAATACAATAGCAAGTGTTGCATGTTCCTTTCTCATTGAAGCAAAAACATCATTGACTTGATTAAATTCATAGACCACAAAAGTCTCTCTCATATACTTTTTAACATCAAAATGTTCTTTATCAATATCGATAAACAACAAATCTTTCATATTTAAAACACCTATAATTTCATCAAAAGACTCATCATGAATAGGATATCTAGAATACTGTGCATCATGATAAACATTCATTAATTCATCATATGTACAATCTTCCGGTAAACTTTCAACATGAATACGTGGTGTCATAATCTCTTTGATTTCAGTTTCACCAAATTCAAAAACATTATGTATCATTTCTTTTTCTTCTTTTTCTAGAACACCTTCTTCATGTCCAACTGTTACAATTGTTTTCAATTCTTCTTCAGTTAAACTAGGGCCATGTTCTTGATTACCACCTAAAAGTTTAATAATAAATCCTGTAATAATATTCAACACAAAAACAACTGGTTTAGTAATTATACAAACAAAACGAATAAATGGTGCTAAAGCAAAAACTAATTTATCAGCATTTTGAGTAGCAAGAGATTTAGGTGTGATTTCACCAAAAATCAAAATACACAATGTTACAACACCTGTTGCGATTGCAACTGTTTGTGCACCATCTCCAAAAATAGCCATAATCGTTGCTGTTGTAAGTGACGAAGCACCGATATTTACTAGGTTGTTTCCTACTAAAATAGCACTTAATAAACGATCTTGATTATCTAATAAAGACTCTACTAATTTTGCTTTTTTATTTCCTTCTTCAGCAAGTGTACGTATTTTAATTTTACTTACCGATAAAAAAGCTGTTTCACTACAAGAAAACAACGATGATAAAATTAATAAAATGATTAATGATATGATATTCATTATCTGGGCAGAATCCACTTTTACATTTCTCCTTTGATTCTATTATTGAAAATTATAATAGTATAATTACAAAAATTTGTCAATATTCCATTATTTTTGTATATAGTTTATGTAATGATGATAAAAATCATCAATATCCTCATCATATACAACTAACACTTTTTTACCTTTGATCCCTAATTGATAATGGCCAATTTCAACAACTTGATCAAAATACATTGATTTTCTTTTTTTAAATTTCTTTAAAACATTTTGATATGTATTATATCCAATTTCATCACTACGCCATGAACCTTTTTCTTCAACGATTTGGTCAATCTCTTTATCACTTGGCATTCTTGTTTGTCTTTCACGTTCAAGAACCAATTCTTTAAAAATATTTTTTGAAACAAAAGTATTTAAACATTGATAATAACCCTCAAAAGAATAAATTGCTTCTCCATCATCTTTATCTTTACCGATTTTTTGAATAAAAGTTGTCGTATCAACAAGTAGATTTGAATTATTTTCATCTATCCTTTTATTTTTTGGCAAAGTAATCGTCATTTCTTGTTTATCTAATTTTGAAAAATCAATTTCATTATACAAAAAGTAAACACCTACAAAAACAGCAACAGAAACAATCACTGCTATTTTCTTTTTGATTGGATTTTTAATTAAAGGAATTTTTGTATTAATAATTGTCGCAAATAATGTAATTAATATAAAATAACCCAAAAAGCTTAAAAGTGAACTTAAGTTATTCATTTTCAAGACAAATAACATTCCAATCATCAAAATAGCTAAAATATCTATAACAATGCGAACAAAACCATCTAAATATTTAAACTTTTGATAAGAATACGTTCTTTTCTTTAAAGCACGTCTCTTTAAATAAATAAACAATGCTGCAAATAGCCATAAAAAACAGCCTACATAAATAAGAAACAAACTAAAACAAATATTTAAATTTAAAAATATCGAACCCCAAGAAAAACGGTACAACCAAGAAAAGAAACTTGTAAAACCATAAAAGATCATAGTTGCAAGAATGCACATAGCAATTGCCCATGGTTTAAACATTTTCAATTTTGCCTCACATAAAACATCTTCATCACTTGATAAATCTTCCGCATCTAAATTAACATTTCGATAAATATGCATATCTTGCATACAACAAACATGTTCATATCCTAAATGGTCTAAAGTTTCTAAATAGTCATCTGTTAATGGATTATAATCGACTTGATATTTATAAACTTGTGAGGATTTTTCAAACTTAAAAAATGAATTAACTGATACAAGATTCCATCCTTTTTTAGACATTTTATCTAGATAAGGAATTAATATTTCATCATAAAACAATCTATTTTTTAAAAATGTATACTTATATTTCATCTTCATAATCCTTTTTCATAAACAAAATAACTTGTTTTTGCATCTTTTCCTTTTCTAATTCAAGTCTTTCTTTTCCTTTTTGAGTAATTATGTATATTTTTCTTTTATTTTCTTCTTTTAATAATTGAATATATCCTATATTTTCAAAACGTGGCAACAATGCATAAAGTGTTCCAGCACCAACTCTAACATCACCTTCCGTCATTTCATTTACTTTTTCCATAATTTCTAAACCACATATGGGCTCATATAATGAAAGTAAAATATAAAACATTTGTGGAGTTAATGTTTCAAATTCTTTTCTCGCCATTTTCTCACCTCTTTTATCGAATATCGATAAATATTCCAATCCCATTATATCGATATTCGATAATAAAAGCAATATAAAAGCGGACTTTTGCCCGCTTAATTTCTAACATATGCTTTAATAACTTTTATTGTTTCATCATTTAAAGGTCTAATTGTATATTCTTTAACATTTGCAGGAACAATAAATGTTTCTGCATAATGTACTGTATAAGGTTCAAATTCATTTTAGGACTTTCAATAAAGAAACCTCTCTTTATCTTCTTTAAAACATCTTCATCATCATTATCTTGTTTAAAATTAGGCGTACATTTTCGATATCTCAATTGAATTTTCCAACGAGCAAGATCACAATAAATCAAAGTATCACCTTTATGAATGTAACTCGCTCTAACACCATAAATCAAAGCCCTGCCTTTATGACTAGCAAGTAATTAATATTGAGCCAATTTTATATCATCAATAAAATCATCCATCTTTCCATAATACATGACTCCTCTTACACGATTCTCTGTTAAAAAAGGCTTCATCATTTTATTAAGCTCATCTTTTTCATAAAATACATCTTCACTTTTAATCACGAAATCAGGTTTATAAATTTCTTTAATTAAATCAAGGATTTCGTCATCGACACTAGGATAACAATCTACAGTTAAACAATAATTTTCTTCTTGTCCTAGATTTTCTAAATATTTTTTATTTCTGTTTTGTCTGTACAAGCTTCATTTTCATATCCACTTATATTTATTTCTGGAAATTTATCATAATTCATTACTATCACCTAAATTCCTTTACACTTGTTATTTTATATTTAAATTATATCCCATATCATCATATGAATCTACAAATCTCAAAACATATTATTCCCCTAACATAATAACAATCGTATCTCCTTCTTCAACATACTCACCTTTTCTTGGTAATTGATCAATGACCTTATTTCCTTTACCAACAAAAGTAAAACGTAAAGAAATATTTTGAACTTCACTTCTTTTTTTACCGATATAATTTTCTACTTTGATTGTTCTTTTATCCATTATAGAATATGATTTTTGTCTTTGAGATTTTACTTTTTTGACATTTAAAGCAGGTAAAATATCAACAAACATCTTTCTAGCGATAGGAGCAACTGTTGTTCCACCATATTGAATACAGTTTTTAGGATTATCCATTGCCACATACAAAACAATTTGTGGATCATCAATAGGAGCAACGCCAACAAAAGAAAGAATATAGCCACTTCCAACATAGCTTCCATTAACCGCCTTTTGCGCCGTTCCTGTTTTACCACCAATACGATAACCGTTTATATAAGCATTTCTACCTCCACCATCAGTCACGACACTTTCTAGCGCATCTCTTACTTTTTTAGATGTTTCTTCTTTAATAACCTGTCTTTTTATTTTCTTTTTAACTTGTTCAACAATTTCATTATTTGAACTGTTACTGATTTCTTTTAAAATATGTGGTTGTAACAAATAGCCACCATTGACGCAAGCACAAATAGCAGTTACCAATTGTAAGGGCGTTACAGATATGCCTTGTCCAAAAGCAACGGTCGCTTGTTCAAGTTCATGAAAGTTTTTATAATCAAACATAATCCCACATGATTCTCCAGGTAAATCAATTCCCGTTTTTTCAGTTAAGCCAAAATTTTGAACATATTGATACAATCTCTTTTTTCCTAATCTCCTACCAATTTCTACAAATCCTGGATTGGATGAATTTTGTAAAACTTCTCTAAAAGTCTGTAGGCCATGCCCTCCTTTTTTCCATGATTTGATTCTTGCGCCTGAAACATATTCATACCCTTTATCATAATAAGTATCTTTATCCATATCAAATAAATTTTCATTTAAAGCACTTGAAAAAGTTATGATTTTAAAGGTTGATCCTGGTTCATAAGTTTTCCAAATTGGAATATTTTGATTATAAATATCTTTATCCTCATTTTGATAATCATTAGGATTAAAGTTAGGATAACTGGCGATTCCTAAAATCTCTCCATTTTTAGGATTCATCGCTAGTGCCCAAATACCATCTGGATGATACGTATCATAAGCATTTGATAATTCTCTTTCAAGGACATCTTGAACTTTTTTATCTATGGTCAAAGTGATATTCATTCCACTTTGACTATACGTATAATGACTTGGATACATTTTTAAATTATGACTTTTAGCATCCATATAATAATCAATCGAACCGTTTTTTCCTTTTAAAAACGAATCATATTCTAACTCCAATCCTAATAATCCTTGATTATCAATTCCAACAAAGCCTAAACAATGACTTAAATAATTATTTCCCGGATAATATCTTTTTGTATCTTTAATCAAATAAACACCTGATAAATGCAATCTTTGTATTTTACTTGCAACTTGATTATCAAGTTGTCTTCCTTCTGGAGAAATTCTTTGAATCGACACCTTTTTATTTAATTTTTCTTTCAAAACATTGACATCTACATTTAAAATTTTACTTAATTCTAAAGCTGTTGTTGCTTGATCCTTTATTTGACTCGGTACAACAACCAAAGAAGCTGTTGTAAGATCTGTTGCCAGTACATTTCCACTTCGATCATATATTTTTCCTCTATTAGCTTGTACAGGAAAAGACCTTTGCCAAGATTCTAACGCTTTATCATAAATATTTTTACGATCAATGATTTGAATATACCCCACTTTAAAAATAAGCGCTAAAACAATGAGATAAATACATATTTTAATGATTTTGATCTTATTAACAGATTGTTGAAACAACATAAATCTCACCATTATAAACTATGAAAAAAAAAGAGGAATCATTCCTCTTTTAAGATATTGCTACAGTTAAACTATCACCGCTATGAACAACTGTATTCTCGCCAACACTTTGAGCAGTTACATGTCCACTTGTGCCATCAATCGTTAATTGAATACCAGCAAGTGAAGCATAAGTTTGTACTTCTTTTTTAGACCATCCTATTAAATTAGGAAGTGTTATATCTTTTCCTTCTGTTTTGATAAATACTTTATCACCACTTGTCACTTTGCTTTTAGCAAGTGGATATTGTTCAATAACAGAACTTCCATTACCGATAATTTGAACACTTAATGATTTTGATTCTAATTTAGATTTTACATAATTAACAGATTGATTTGTATAGGAATCTAAAGTATAGCTTTGATCAACTGCTGTCGTATTTTTAGCATTATAGCGATTTACTACTTGAAGTGCTTCATTCATTGTTTGTTTAACAATATTTGGCATATATTGAGCATATGAATCTCCTGATTTAAAAGTTAAAAACATCACGACTTGAGGATCATCATAAGGAGCAATTCCTACAAATGAATGCATATATAAAGTTGTACTATAACCACCATTTTCAACAACTTGTCCTGTCCCTGTTTTACCAATCATACGAACATCATTATCTAAACGATAAGTCTTCCCTGTCCCTTGTTCATCTTCAATAACACCTAACATTAAATCTTTTACTTGACTGATTGTATTTGTTGAAAAGATTTGTTTTGAATATTTCGGTGTTGCTTGATAGACAACTTTATTTGTTTCAGGATTGACAACTTTATCTACAATATGTGGTTGAACCGTTTTCCCATCATTTCCAAAAACACTATATGCTTTTAAAAGTTGATAAGGAGTGACCGTAGAACCTTGACCAAATCCTGTCGTTAAATATTCAAGTCTTCCAGCATTTTTTCTTGTATAAGCATTGATTGATGATGAACATGTAAGTCCATCCATTATATCACCTTGGAAAAAGCCTAAATCATTTAATTTCTCTGTTAAAACATCTTTTGTAACATAACCTTGATCCAATAAATTACAAATAGCTACGTTACTTGAATGATACAATCCTTGATCATAAGTAATTGTACCCCAACCTTGACCACCATTATGATCTTTAATTGTGGCAACTAATTTATTTCCATAATAAACATTATAACTTCCTGAATTATAATAAGCACTATGATCATATTTACCTTCTTCAATAGAATCAGCATAAATAAATGGTTTAAAAACAGATCCACATTCAATTGTTCCTTCTAAAAAATAATTGTTGAATGTTGATATATTTCTTTCATTAGGATTAAAAGATGGATAGGTTGACATTGCTAGAATCTTTCCTGTTTTAATTTCCATCACTCCAGCAGTCACAACTTCAGCACCACTTTCACTATAAGCATTAGACATCAAATAATCTAAATTTCTTTGAAGACCACTATCAATCGTTAAATAAAGGTCATTTCCATTGGTTGGATCTTTCTCTCTTAAAGTTCCATCTACTAAAGCATATCCATTAGCATCTGTTTGATAAACCTTATAACCATTTTTACCTTTTAATTGTTTATCATAAGAAAGTTCAAGTCCCATTTCTCCAACCATTTTCTTAACACTTTGATCATTATAACTTTTTGCATACCCTACAACATAGCTACAAAAATCACCCAATGGATAATATCTCGAATTAGACTCTACAAACTCTATTCCCGTAAGATTACAATCTTCTATTTGTTTTTTTACTGACGCTGATAAATTATTTCCTTTTGTCCCAAGTTCAATTTGATAACGTCCTTCATCCTTTGCTGTTTGTAATTTAGATGTTAATTCATTGACATCTATTCCTAAAATAGGACCTAGTTGACTAGCTGTTTTATTAACATCTTTAACATAAGCAAGCTTTTTACCATAGCCTGTTCTTTGAGATGAAAGCACCAAAATAATTTTATACTTTTTAACATTAATAGCTACTTTTTCATGGTCACATGTATAAATTTGCCCTCTTTGAGCATATTCAACAACTTCTTTCTTACTTCTATTTTTCGCAAAAGAGGCAATGTTCTCTCCACTGATCAAGTGTTTCCCCGTTGCCCCTAAGTATAAAATATTAACTACCAATGAAAAAATAAGAACTGCAAAAATAATACCCGTTACCTTTGCACTTTTGTATTTCTTCATTATTGCTGAGCTCCTGTTGTTGATGCTGTTGCATCATTTTGATAAGTATATCCTTTAGAAGTTGCAACTTCAGCAACACGATTGAATGAAACTAATTCTTGTTTTTGCATTTGTAAACTATCTATATCTGATTCAAGTGTGTCTATTTCATTTTGTAATTTTTGAATGGTTCTATTATATGAAGATTCAACTGATTTAACCATAATAATTCCAAAAACAAAAACAACAATTGTTACAATTAAAAACACTTGTGCAAAAGATTCAAATCCTGTCTTTCTCTTTTTCATAAAATAACCCTCTCTATAACTCTCAATTTAGCTGAATGTGCACGATGATTATGAGTCAATTCATCATCCGATGCTATAATCGGTTTTCTATTAACCAATTTAAATTTAGGTTGCATTTCTAAAGGAATAACTGGTAATCCTTTAGGAACATCTTTTAATTTTGAAACTTCATTAAATGTATATTTACATATTTTATCTTCTAAACTATGGAAAGTAATAACCGAGATTCTTCCATTTAAATTTAAAAGATCCAATGCATCTTTTAAAGCAATATCAAAAACATTTAATTCATCATTAACCGCAATTCGAAGTGCTTGAAAAGTACGTTTTGCTGGATGTCCACCTTTTCTTCTAGCATAAGCAGGAATTGCTTCTTTAATAATATCTACAAGTTGAAAAGTTGTATCAATAGGATGTATTTCTCTTTCCTTTTCAATTTTTCGAGCAATCTGTTTTGCAAATTTTTCATCCGCATATTTATATAAAATTTCTACAAGTTGTTCATAACTATAATGATTAACAATATAATGTGCATCCAAAGATGCCTCTTGGTTCATTCTCATATCTAATCGAGCATCATAGTTATAACTAAAACCTCGATCCCCATCATCAAATTGAGGTGATGAAACACCCAAATCAAATAAAATTCCATCTACATGTTCTACACCACGAAGATGGAGTTCACTTTTTAAATTCTTAAAATTGGATTGGATAATTGTAAATTGATTACCAATTTTCTCCAACCTTTCTCTTGCAGCTTCAATCGCATGAATATCTTGATCAAAACAATATAAATGGCCGGTTGTTAACTGTTTTAAAATCAAACTTGAATGACCAGCTCCTCCAAGTGTACAGTCTACATAGATACCATCTGGTTTGACATTCAATCCTTCAACTGCTTCATTTAATAAAACTGTAACATGGTTGAACATTCAAAATCCTCCTATAAACTAAAATCATCTAAAGATTCTAAAATATCATCATAACTATCCTGATTGTCATTATAGTATTGATTCCATTTTTCTTGTGACCATATTTCACCATGGTTTCCTGCCCCAATAATGACACATTCTTTTTCTAAATGTGCTAAAGTGCGTAAATTTGTAGGAATGTTAATTCTTCCTAATTTATCAAATTCGCACTCACATGCACTTGAAATGGTAAAACGAATTGCTTTTCGAACTTCTTTTTTATTAGAAGGTAAAGAAAGGAGTTTCGCACAAAACGGATCCCATTCTTCTTTTGTATAAAAAGCAAGGCATCCATCAAATCCACGGGCAACATAAATAGAACCTTGACATTGATTCCTAATTTTAGATGGAATCGTCAAACGTCCTTTTGCATCAATTGAATGCTTAAATTCACCCATGAACATCACTATCACCCACTTTTTACCACTTTTATATTCACTTTTACCACTTTATACCACCATTATATACTTTTTAAATCACTTGTTCAATAAATAGATGTGAATAAAATATGGAAGTTCACATTTCTTGTGAACTAAAAAAGGTAAAAAAAAATCACCCTTTGGGGTGATCTTCTTATTTTACTTTTACACCTTTGTAAGTTCCACAATGTTTACAAACTCTATGAGACATTTTGTATTCTCCACATTCTGGACATACAACTAAAGTTGGTGCAGATAATTTATCATGTGTTCTTCTTTTATTTCTTCTTGTACTAGAAACTCTTCTAAATGGTACTGCCATCTTTATATCCTCCTATTGTTTAAAATAATCTTTCAATTTTGCTAACCTTGGATCAATGTATTCTTCATCATTATCCTCTTGACCATCGAGTATCTTCCAACCCTTACCTGATTCCTTGATGTTAGCATCATCTTTTACGACCCTCATGGGCACTTCTAACATGATATTTGAAAATACGACAGGCGTAAAATCAACAACATCTTTCTTTGCTTCATGAACGTCTTCAAGCGGATCAGGCTTTTCAAATGAAAATACTTCCGTCGAATCGATATCAAATGGATAATCAACATCTTCCAACGTTAACGCACACGGAAGAATCATTGTTCCCTTAATATTTAAATCAACATATAATCGTTTATCTCTTGTATCAAGATTCCCGGTACCTGAGACGATGACGTCTTTAAGGCCGTTAATATGGGCATACTTTTCAAACATTTCACATGGAAAAGTTATTTCTTCTTCAAAATCAAATGTTCCTTTGTGTTTAATAATCCACTGCAAACTATACTTCATATTAATCACCTTTCCATAACCGCAAAATCTATTATATAGAAACTCACATCATAAGTCAATCTAAAAATGGCCTAAAACAACATTTTTCACTTTTTAATGAAGTTCTTCTCCATTATAACAAAAACTTTAACTAAATCAACACTATTTTAAATCATTTTTTCAACATCATTTAAAACATCTTTATTTTGCATAATTTTAATCAATTTATCAATCTTTCTTTGATCTAAAGATTGATTTGTTACTTTTGCAACCGTTTGAATAAAATCTCTCATATCTTTTTCATTATTTAAATCTTTTCTTTGTAAATCATTTGCTAATTTAAAAATATCTTCTTTTTTCACATTTGTTTTTTTAGATACACGATCTACGAGTAAATCTTTATCTTTCATAATATCACCACTATATACTATGAAAAAAATAAATAAATGTTAAAAAAAGAGACTTAGTCTCTTTTTCTACAAATGATATGAATTGGTGTTCCTTCAAACCCAAATGCTTCTCTTAATCTATTTTCTAAGTAACGTTTATAACTAAAGTGTAAATATTGTGGATCATTTGAAAATAAAACAAATGTCGGTGGGCAAACCGCTACTTGATTAGCATAAAAGATTTTTAATCTTCCACCATTAAATGTCGTTGTTGGATTCATTAATTGTGCATCCACTAAAACATCATTTAAAACGCTCGTTTGCACTCGTTTTCTTGAATTTTCATAAGATTCTTGAATTAATGGGAAAATTTGATCCACTCTTTGACCTGTTTTAGCTGAAGTAAAAACAATACGTGCATAATCTAAATATTTAAATTGTTCATAGATTTCTTTTTGTTTCTTTTGCATTGTTTTTTCATCTTTATCAACTAGGTCCCATTTATTATAAACAATGACAACGCCTTTACCTGCTTCATGGGCATATCCAGCAACATGCTTATCTTGTTCTCTAATTCCTGTTTCACCATCAATGACAACAAGAATAACATCACTTTTTTCAATTGATGTCAAAGCTCTTAAAATTGAATATTTTTCAATATTTTCATAAACTTTACCTTTTTTTCTCATTCCCGCTGTATCTACAACACGATATTTTTGTCCATCTTTCACAAAAGGTGTATCAATGGCATCACGTGTTGTTCCTTCAATATTAGAAACAATAACACGTTCTTCCCCTAAAATAGCATTTGTAAGAGATGATTTGCCAACATTTGGTCTTCCAATAATTGAAAAACTGATTTCATCTTCATTAGTTTCTTCATCTTGTAAATCTAATTGATTAATAATTTGATCTAATAAATCTCCAATTCCAATCCCATGTGAACCAGAAACAGGAATAGGATCGCCAACACCTAATGCATAAAATTCATATATATAATCTCTAAATTGATTATCATCAATTTTATTAACAACTAAAATAATTGGTTTTCTTGATTTTTGTAAAAGACGTGCTACATACTCATCTTCTTTAGTAATACCTTCTCGACCATTAACAACAAATACAATAACATCTGCTTCTTCAATTGCAATTTCTGCTTGCATTTTAATTTGTGTTGTAAAAGAAGCATTTTCTAATTCAATACCTCCTGTATCAATTACACTAAACTCTTTTGTAAGCCATGAAGCTTTAGCATAGATACGGTCTCTTGTTACACCTGCAACATCTTCAACAATTGAAATTCTTTCTCCAACCATACGGTTAAAGATTGTTGATTTTCCAACATTAGCACGACCAACAATTGCAACTACACCTGCCATATTATTCCTCCCTTGTTTTATTAATTAAAGTTAACACTTGATCAACAACTTCTTCTAACGTCATATTCGACGTATCAAGTTCAATTGCATCATCCGCTTTTTTAAGTGGCGAAATAGCACGATGCATATCTTGATAATCTCTTTGTTCAATTTCTTTTTTGATTGTTTCTAAATCAGCCTCTAAGCCTCTTTCTTTATTTTCTAAATAACGTCTCTTCGCACGTGTTTCTACACTTGCTATTTGATAAATTTTTAAATCTGCATGTGGTAAAACAACTGTTCCAATATCTCTTCCATCTAAAATAACATTCCCAGTTTCAGCCACTTTTCTTTGCTCATCAACTAAAAATGTTCTTACCGCTTGATATTTAGAAACACAGCTAGCTCCAAGTGAAACTTCATCTGTTCTAATTTGAAGGCTAACATCTTCATCATTTAAATAAACTTTATTATCAGCTGTAAGACGTATTTGAATATTTGAAATTGCTTGTTCAACAGCTTGTTCATCATTTAAGTCAATGTGATTTTTTATACAATAAAATGCAACAGATCGATACATTGCACCCGTATCAATATAAATGAAATTTTCCTTTTTAGCAACCATTTTTGCAATTGTACTTTTTCCTGCAGCACTAGGCCCATCTATTGCAATTGAAATTTTTTTCTTCATAAAATAAACACCCTCCTAAAAAACTAAGGTCTTCCTTAGTTAAAAAAAACTTTGATATAAGATAACTCCAAGTAAAGCAATGAAAATAATGACTAAAATAACAATAATGACATTCATGACCTTAACAGCTTTACTTTCACCTTTATTTTCAATAATCTCTTCATCTTCAATAAAAGTATCATTTTCTTCAATATCTTCTACTGGATTTTCTTCTATCGTTTCAACGATTTCTTTCGTCTCTGTGATTTCTTCAGCTTGTTTTTCTTCTACTTCTTCAGATTCTTGTTGTAAAAATTCTTCTGCTTTTTTTACATCTTCTTCTGGTGACATCGCAGCTAATTTTTCCATAAAAGTCATTTTTTCTTTTGGCTCTTCTTCAACTTTATTATTTACAAACATTCCTTTAGCAAATTCTTGTGTAGCATAGCTTTCAACTGAATCTATCTTAATTGTATTTTTTTCAGGTTCTCTAATTTTACTTAAAATATCCATTCTTGTATTATATTGATCTTGTTTACCAACACTTTCTTTCGCACTTTTAAGAGCTTTATCAAGTTCAGCTGAGCCTTCTTCTCTCATTTGTTCAAATGTTTTAGTTTCTGTTAAAGTATCTTCTAAATTTACTTCTTTTTCTTCTTTATCCTTTTTCATAAATGACAAAAAATCATCATCGTCATCATCATTTTGAACTGGTTCTACATACTTTTCTTTAGAAATGCCAACTTCTTCCTTAAGTCCATCTCTTAATTCTTGGTATTTTTTTACTCTTGAATACGTCATTTTCCCACCATCCCTCGCCATTATAACATAATAATCACTATAAAAAAATAAAAGAAGCCTAAGCTTCTTTAATATATTTACTTTTAAATCTTTTTTCAACCGGTCTTACAAGATAATAAACAATTCCTGTAATAATTCCTTTAATAAAATTAAAAGGAAAATAAATAATAAAAATAGCTTGTCCATAAGGTGATAAAAAAGATAAAAATTTCGGAATTGAAATATTTGAACCATATTGTTGATTAAATGCTTGAATATCAACTGCAAAAGGTAGATTTGTATACCATGTCGGTTTTTGCATTAAATAAGTAGGTGTCACAAAGAAATAATTGATGACAAACATAATAAAAGCAAAAACAAGCATCGTTAAAACCATATCTAAAAAATAATTCTTTAAATTCTTTTCTGGATCAATTTTTCGAGCAAGCAATGAATATGTTACACAAATTGATAACGATGCAATCAATGCTGCAATTTGTCCAATAGCCATTGGTCCTACAGGTCCTTTAAACAAAATAGAAACAACAAATTTACAAATACAAACAAACAACGCTGGTATAAATCCTAAAGTTGAAATTGCTACAAGAACAACAATTTCTGATAAATCAAGATTTAACCAAGGAGCAAAGGGATAAGGAATCTCAATGAGATTTAAAATCATCCCAAGTGCAGCCAGCATTGCTGCTAAAACCATTTTTTGTGTCTTAGTACTTTCCATAATAATTCTCCTTTAAAATAAAAAATATCATGAAAATACTAATCTCCATGACTAAAAACATTATATTAAAAAAATGTCTTTCTTCCATCTAGACTCTCACTATCGGTAAAGGAATTGCACCTTTTCTGCATCTGCTCGTGGACTATCACCACCGGTCGGGAATTTCACCCTGCCCTGAAGACTTTCTTTTCGTATATATATTAGCACTTCAAAAAAAAGAAATCAAATCATATGATTTCTTTAATCGTAAGGTTTATATTCAACTGTTTTCTTTTTAAAATCAATAAACAATTGAAAAGCCTTTCGATCTTCATCTTCATCCCAAATTTCCACAAACTCAGGAGTCACTTCTATTAAAATTTCACTATCAACGTGAGAATAAGCATTATAACTTTGCCATAAATACTCTTTATATTTCTTTTCAAAAACTCTTCCTGGTTCATCAACGACCAATCCTTTATTAACAGCAATCCCTTCAACTTGTGTTCCATTAAAACACATTGCAACACGATTATTTTTAAACAACTGCTGTGTCTTTCTAAAGTTCTTATCTGTCTTAAAATAGATTTTATCATTATAAAAAAGACAACTGACATTTCTCACCATCGGATAATTATCCTCGCAACTGGCAAGTGCCATAATTTTCCAATCTCCCATTTTTTGTTTCATGATTTCTTTAGCTTCTAAAAATTCCATCTTATTTCCTCCCTATATAATTCCTTGATATCCTAAAACAAACAAAATCATTGTCACTAAAACAACACCTACGACAAAGACATAACCTTTATAAACACTTCCTTGTCGATCAGATTTCTCCACTAAATGACTTCTTCTTAATATTTGAACCACTGGTTTATATAAGAAAAAGACAATGGCAGCATTCATCGTTGCTTTAATTAAATTAAAAGGTAATATTCCTGGAAGCAACATTGGTACAATAGCACTTCTTGGCATTCCATAATAAATAGGTGTAATGATATAATTCCAAATAAGCATAGATATTGTTGTACACATAACACCTAGAACAAGTCCTAAAATAGCTCCTTTTTGATTATGTACTTTTTTATATACAAAAGCAGCCATACAAGCAAAAGAACACGTTGAAACCATGTTCATCAAGACATCTAAAATATTGCCTCCCTTTAACATGATTTCAAAAATCGAACAAATAAAACTCATTAATAATGATGTCATTGGTCCATAAATAAATCCGCCAATAACAATTAAAATATCCTTGGGATCATACCTTAAAAAAGATACCGCTGGAACAATTGGAAATGAAATAAATACATTAACAATCATTGCCATGGCACAAAGCATCCCTACTGTTGTTATTTTCTTTGTACTCATTTTATATACCTCCTTTAACAAAGAAAACGCACCTAAAATAATCTTCTAGGTACGTTTTTGTATATAAAAAGTATTACAAAAAACACTTCTTTCATCCAGACTATAACTGTTGCTACTGGAATTTCACCAGTTCGGCCATCTTTAGCTCGCGGAGTTTACCGCCAGTAGAGAATTTCACTCTGCCCTGAAGTATTATTTTATTGCTTCTTTATTATATAATAATTTTTCTTATTTTTAAAGGTCTATCAAAGCATAATGTTTTAATGCATAGGTGATGCCATCTAGCGAAATATAACAAAACTACTGAAGACTTTAAAAGAAATTATAAAAAATTGAGTCCAATAAAAAAAAACAAACCTATTCTATCTAATTTTAAAATCAAAACTAGTAGTCTTCAAATCAAAAATAAATGAGAACAACCATATCATCATGATTGTTCCCTGAATTATTTAGTTACTCTTTATTATTCTTTTCTTATTTCTTTTTTATAATTGCTATCTGTTTTTCAGATTTGATTGTACATTCTGCCTTAATCGTTTTTGTTCTATACTCTTCATCTTTTTTCTCCCATAAACCAGATATAACAATTATTCCTGTATGTCCCGTATCATAAAACCTACTATACTCTTTTTTAAATAAATCCTCATCTTTAAAACATAAACGCAAATAGTACTTATTATTAGGTAAAAATGGAAAATTCATTATTATTGTCTTTTCTTTTTTATCAAAGCAGTAGAAATTACATTCAACTAGATGATACCCATCAATACCATCTTTATAATCTGAATAACTTCTTACATCTGCCAATATATTTTTTATTTTTACTCCATTATAGCTGTCATTTGGTGGAGTATTTGTAGCCATTTTATATATTTCTTTAATAGTTTTTAATGCTTTTTCTCCACCACTCGTGCTTTTCCCTTTTTTTGGCGAAGATTTTCCAGTTGGCTTTGTACCTGACGGTTTTGATTCTAAATTCATTAACACTTCTGGAAAACTAAATAATTTTTCATCATATTTGCTATTATCAAAATGATTATAAATAGACCCGCAACTTCCATTATGAGATGGTTTCCCCGATGCTTGAAAATACGCAAAATTCGGGTGTTCAGGATTATGTATAAACATTTTTGCATTGCAGCTTGGATTTTTACAATAACAACGTACACCTTTATATTTTATAATATCAGAACTATCAGCATAAATTATTTTTGTTCTTCCTGTATCTTTATATGCATAATTCATTATCCTTTTTCTCCTTTTTTCTTCTAATATATTATTTGAATTTTTAAAATTTTATTTGTTATGTAATGGATCAAAAAATTATTTCCGTATCATAACTGTTTTTGTTAATATTTAAACATATATTTATTATTCTACATTTGTTGAATAAATAGGTTAGGTCTTATTTCTAATTCAACTATTTTCACTTTGTTAACTAATTTTCAGGTTATAACAACACGCATTTCCCAGTCGCAAAATATGTATCTTCTTTTTGCTTTAGCATTTTTGAAATAGAAATAATAGGTAATGTATCAATTCGTTGGATCATAGCATCATATTCTTTAGCCTCGTCTTCATTATCAAGGTCTAAGTGTTCAGATTTTTCAATTGCTTCAGAAAAAGGAATGTTGAAATTCATTTTGTAAGCATCGATACATTTGTATTCTGAATTATAAAATTTATCTAGACCTAACCAGATGAAACCGTTTTTTATATTTTTAGTATTTAAATTTTTATTAGTTTGGGTTAGTGCATACAAACTAAATGATAACTCTAATTGGTAGTCACCGTCTTCTATTTTATAATGAGTTGAATTAGCTTTACTCAACCTTATTCCAAATACTTCCGTTCCATTATCATATTGAGGATGCCAATTTTTTTCGGCTGAATGGTCTATTAAAACATTTCCAAAATATTTTTTTATATTCTTTTTTAAATAATCATATTCATCTTTAGCTTCTTTATAAGATAGGGTTTCTTTAATTTTAATAAACGAAACTTTTGCACAAGCTGGTAAATCATCATACATCCCACCTGTCTGGTCTTTATTTTTATAATAATCATTAATGATTTGGATTCCAGAAGGCGTACTATCTAATGAATGTTCATTAGGAATATTATTCAACCAATTGTATTTATTATAATAGGTTTCTGCAATATCTTGGCAAAATTCTCCTGTTAATTTATCAGCATTAATATTAAAATCGTCATCTTTTGGAATATTTTTAGCTTCTTTGAAATTCTTTTTTTCAATTGATTCTACAGAGTATTTATCTTCTTTTTTTGAAAAGATAGATGAAATTGGATTTTTAGAATTTGAATCTGATTTATCTAAGTTTGATGAGCATCCATTTGCAGTTGCTAATAAAAACATAACGCACATCATAGTTAATAATTTCTTTTCCATAACATTTTAATAAGTGGCTACTCAATGAGCGAAGATTATTTTTTTACACCATCCTTGTTATTTAGCCACACATTTCTGTTCTTCCTATACATTAATATATCAATTTTTTCTAAAAAAGACAAAAGAGGAGCATAAATTTCCTCCTCTACACTATTACTGTATCATAGAGTTTTGAAAAAACAAAAAAATTAATAAAAAGTTATAATTTTATTAAAAATGTTTGTTTTTTATGTTATAAGAGATTTTTATAAAAAAGATTGCAAATGAAAAGACCTCTTTAGAGATCTTTTCTTATTCGTTTGTGTATACCATATAATAATATTCTAACATTTTCTTTAAAGATTTTTCTGTAATTTTATTGTTTTTAGTTTTTACATCTAATGTATCAGCGCAATCCTTAATTGTTTTGTTGGTTGCTTTAAATGAGTCTAAAGAATAATCATAAATGGCAGAATATGCGGTTTCTTCACCGTTTGCAGCCATAGCTTGTTCTTTTGTTAATTCGTCTCCCATTGTTAAAGTAACCGAATATCCTTTTTTAGAAATTTTTTCTTCTTTTTCTCTTTTTGTTTTCCAATTAGGAATTTCAGATTCACTTATGTAGTATACTTTTCCATCATTAGCATCTGCTGTTTTATCTCCATCAATAGGTGTTTCGCCACTCACTTTATGGAAATTAAGTGTATAAACATATCCTTCTTTATCAACAGTATACTCAATTGTTGTACCTTCTAAATTAGAACTTTTGAAATCTTCTGGAACATTCATAATTCCCTTAACAGTAATTAAATCTTTAGTATCTACTGTTTCAGAAGTTGAAGTTGTATTATCATCTACTTTTTTATCATTTTTAGAACTTGTAGAACTACTTGAACATCCACATAGCATTACTAATACAAGACATACTGGAATTATTTTTTTTAATTGCATAATTTTCTCTCCCATTTTTTATTAATATTTAAACGTATAACTATTATAAAACATATTTATTTATAATTCTACATTTATCAAATATTTGCTTTATTCTAATCATTTTTTATACTTACTATGTTCCTATATGAATTTAAAGTTTGTTGTGTAATTTTTCCTTGTAATAATCTTTGATCTATATTATCACAATATTTTACAACTTTGTTATTATCAATAATAAAAACTACAGGTATATACATTACTGTTTTATCTTCTAAAAAATTCCTTAAATAATATTTAAGTTCATCATTTAAATTGTCTTTGCCATTATATTTTGAATCATGTACATTTATGTAATATGCATATAGTTTCTTTTCTTTTAATACATAATTAAGAATTGGAACAACATTTTGACAACTATAGCATGTGGGATTTCCTATATAATACACTCCATTTTTTACTTTGTTATTCTTTGTCATATTGATAAAATCTAATAATTTCATTTTTGAAAAAGCAGGTTTTTTATCATTTAATCTTTTATACTCATTCATATTAGCTCTATTTGGAACTTTCATGTTTATGTTATTTAATATATTTATATTGACATAATCATTCTTTTTTTGAAACATACTAAATATAATAAAACAACATAAGATTACTAATACAAATAATTTAATCTTTTTTATATATCTTTCACTTTTTTTCATTTATTTCTTCAATTGTCCCATATTTTCTTCAAAAATTTTTTGTAAAAAAGAAGCATCAACCGTTCTAAGAGATTTTGATACTAACAAACCATTTGGATTTGCTTGAATATCATTTTCTAACGATTTAACAAGTTTTTCATTGCTATTCCCTTTTTCATATTTTAACAACATTAAATCTGCTTCTGATGAATATTTCGTTAAGTATGTATTTTTAGAAAAATTACTTGAACCAATTAAAATTGCAACAACTTCTTCATCAACTAAAAAATATACCATCTTTCTATGGTCTTTTTTATCCTTTGGATTCAAATTTATAGATGTTTGATATTTTTTTATTGCATCATCAACTGCACTTCTTCCGCCTTTTGTATATTCGCTTATAGTCCCAATATTATATTTTCTTACTGTACCAAAGCATGCGCTTACTATTTTCTCTGCTGTGTCCTTTGATGAACTATAACACGCCCCAGCTATATAGATGTTATTTATTTCTTTATTACATGTTAAATATGCATTAACAAATTCTGCCAAATTTTTAAATGGAATCCCATTCAAGTAACATGGTCCATTAAAAAAATAAACATCTTTATCTAAAAAAATTGAATACACTTGCATATAAATCACCTCTATTTATTTTTTACTATCTATACTATTACTTTATCACTGAATTTTATTTTTTCAAAAAAATAATGAAAAAATATCCATTTATAAAAAAAGACTTGTTAGCCAAGTCTTCCTAGATCAAACCATAATATTTTAATGCATAGGCAATACCTTCATCATCCACATCTTTTGTCACAAAATCAGCAATGCTTTTTAACTCATCTCCCGCATTTCCCATTGCTATAGCAGTATTTACATGCTTTAACATTTGCATGTCATTTCCCCCATCACCAAAAGCCATCGTATCTTTTAAATCAAGACCATAATATTCTAAAAATTTATCAATTCCTAATTGTTTTGTTCCACCTATTGGTGAAATATCACAAAAAGTTGGATGCCATCTTGCTGAAATACAATGAGGCATATGACTTAAGATTTCTTTTTCTTCATTTTCATCTACAAAACACATAATTTGATAAATATGTTTATCAATGACATGACTACAATCTCCTGCAGGATGATCATCATTATGAGTAATAGCGTGAATTGCATCAACACGCTCATCACGATAGTTGAAGTATTTTGTATTTTCTTCTGTAAAGCCACAAGGAACTTGATGATCTTTTAAATAATCTAATAAAGCTTGTAGATCTTCTTTTTTGATTGTATTTGAATAAATAATTTGATTATTTGTATAACAATATTGTCCATTTAACGTAATATAACCATCAAAAGGAAAATCATTTAAAACATCTAATCCATCTTTTCCTCTTCCTGTTGCTATAAAAAGCTTGATTCCCTTTTCTTTTAACTTATATAAAGCATCAAATGTAGATTTAGGAATCTGATGATTTTTAAAACTAACAAGTGTTCCATCGATATCAAAAAAAATTGCTTTTACCATATTATATACCTATATCTTTCATATTTTTTAAACGTTCCAAATAGCGTTCAATACGTTTTAATTCTTCACCGCTTACTCTTTTAGCAGAATAATAATATTCAACAGAACTTTCCAAATTTTCTAATTCAATATTTTTCATTAAATAATTAATTGTTCCTCTATTACCATCTAATAAATGGACATGCGGTAATAATTGATGAAAACTATCTTTAAAATAATTAAAATGTGTACATCCTAAAACAAGAGAACCATACTCTTTAAAATCAAATTTCGAAAGTGCCTCTTTTAAATAAGCAAGTACTTCATCACTATTAAACTCTTGTTTTTCAGCAAAGCGGACAAGTTTTGGTAAAGCAACCAAATCAACTAAATGATCTTTATCAACTCTTTCTACCAAGTCCAACATCTTTTTACCTTTAACTGTAATTGGTGTCGCACACACCAATACCTTTTGATTTCCATATAAATCAACTGCTTTTTTTACTGCAGGTTCCATTCCAATGATAGGAATATCATATTTTTTTCTCATTAAAGCAACTGCTGCACTGGTTGCTGTATTACAAGCAATGACAATGGCCTTACAATCATGATCAATCATAAATTGAATAATTTCATCTACATAGCCAATGATCTCTTCTCTTGTTTTTTCCCCATAAGGAACATGTTTTTCATCAGCATAATATATAAATTGTTCATGAGGTAAAAGTTGCATTGCTTCATATAATACTGATAAGCCACCTATTCCTGAATCAAAAATACCTATTTTCATATAATTCCTCTTTCAATCATTCTACATTAATTATAAAAAAAGATATTGCGTTAAGCAATATCTATTTTTCTTGAAGCGTAACTTCAATTGTTTTTTCTGTGCCACTACGATTAACAACAACTTTTACTTTATCTCCTGCTTTATGCGAGTAAAGTGCTGTTAAGAACGATTTATAAGTAGTAATATCTTTACCATCTAATTTAACAATAACATCACCTTGTTGGATTCCAGCTTTACTTGCAGCACCATCACTTGTTAGTTTAACAACATAGATACCTTCATCAACAGATACTTTAACACCATATCTTTGAAGTTCATATGAAGAATAATCATTTAAAGAAACACCTGAAATACCGATAACTGGATGAGATACTTTACCATTTGTACGAATTTGTTCTGCAACTGTAATAACATCATTAATAGGAATCGCAAATCCCATACCTTCAACGCTTTCATCAGAGAACTTCATGTTCGTAATACCTACAAGTTCACCTTTCATATTAACAAGCGCTCCACCACTATTACCTGGATTGATAGCTGCATCTGTTTGGATAACATTCATATCCCAATCATCAACTTTATCATCATTTAAATCAACAGAAACTGTACGATCTGTTGCTGAAACAATACCTTGAGTAACAGTTCCTGAATATTGAATTCCTAATGGTGAACCAATCGCTAAAACTGTTTCTCCTTTATCTAGTAAATTAGAATCTCCTAAATCAATAACACTTACATCAAAGCTTGGTTGACATCTTAAAATAGCGACATCACTATATTCATCACTACCTACAACTTCTGCATCTACATATTCATTATTTGAAAATACAACTTGTACTTTATTTGCACCATCAATAACATGGTGGTTCGTAATAATATAGGTATATTTACCAGTTTGATCATAAACGACCCCACTACCACTTCCAGATTGTGTTTCACTCGAAGAACTTGAATTATCACCAAATCCAAAAGCATTATTTGTTGTATTTTGATAAACAACAACTCCTACAACACTATCACTCGCTTTTTCTACAACACTTGTTGTATCTGTTTTAACATCATAATTGACTTGTTTTACAGTTCCTTTATTTGTAACGGTCGTTGCACTATCACTCGATGATGACATCATATTATAAAAAACATAGCCATTCATTGCAAAGGAACAGACAATAGCAACTACTAATAAAATTTTTACTATTTTTTTCCATTTCTTTTCTTTAGGTTTATCTTCATCAACTAATATAAAATTATTTTTATTATCTTCGTTCATAATATTTCCTCCTTTTGATGCTATTATCATAAATAATAAATATGTCTAAATTGTATCCTCATTGTGGGAAACTTTGGGATTTATAGGCAACTTGACAGTAAAAGTCGAACCTATCCCTAAAGTACTTTCAACATCGATTGTTCCTTGATTCAATTCGACGATTTTTTTAACAATACTTAAACCAAGTCCCGTTGATATCTTTGAACTTCTTGATTTATCTACTTGATAAAAACGATCATAAATATAATTCAGCTTATTTTTAGGTATACCCATTCCTTCATCTTGTACACTTAAAACAAACATATTATTTTCTTTTTCAGTTTTAATTGTAATAACACCATCATTAGAGTATTTAATTGCATTAGAAATAAAATTACTTAAAATTGTTTTAACCGTTGAATAATCTAAAATAACAGTTTTTTCTATTTTATTATGATAAATAAGAGAAATATGTTTTTCTTTAGCCATTGGCTCAAATAAATCAATACTTTCTTTGACAACAGCTTTGACATCTAATTCTTTAAAATCCAATTTAACTCTTGTTTGATCTAATCGTGATAATTCTAAAATATCATTAATGATATTTTGCATACGATAACTTTCTTTCAACAAAATATCCATAAACTCTTGAAATATTTCTGGTGAATCTAAACCATCCCTCTTTAATATTTCTACACTTCCAATAATAGCTGACATCGGTGTTTTAAGTTCATGAGAAACATCTGATAAAAATTGTTTTTGCATATCTTCAATTTCTTTCATTTTAGAAACGTCTGTAAATAAAACAATCGTTCCATCAAAAATAAGATGTTCTTTATCAGAAAAAACAGGTGAAGATTCTACTTGATAATATCTCGACTGTATTTTTACAACCGACGATAATGGTCTTTCAAAAACATAACATTGATCTACTAAATCAAGCATCTCACCTACAAATATATCTTTATAATATCTTCCTTTTAAATGTGGTATTTCAAAGCCTTTTCTAAAACTTTGATTGGTAAAAGCTATTTTCCCTTCTTTATCAATAAATAACATCGGTAAATTCATTGATCGAATCAATTGACTTAATATCTTTTCATGATATTTATTTTCAATTTCTACTTCCTTTATTTCATTATCCTTTTCTCTTTGAAAAAAACGTCCCATTCGTTGATAATGACTTTCTAATTGATAAGCATTGATTGCACATACAAAGATAAAAAGAAGCATGATATAAAGACTGTAAGCCTTATTAAAATAACAAAGTAATAAAGTAACAACTCCCATCAATACAACTTTCAAATAACTTTTAGTCATCTTTTTTCACCAACTTATATCCAACTCCCCTTACAGATTTAAAAGAAACTCGACTTTCTTTTAACTTTCCTTTTAATTTAAAAACATGAACATCAACAATACGTGTATCTCCATCATATTGAAATCCCCAAATAGATTGTAATAAAGTTTCTCGAGAAACAGCTTCTTTAGGATGTTCCATAAACATTTTTAATAAATCATATTCTACTTTTGTTAGAACAATAACATGATCATCAATTGTCACTTCTCGATTTTTAGTATTCATCATAACATCTTCAAATTTAATTTCATCTAAAAAATGTTTATGATGTCTTCTTAAATGAGCTTCAATTCGCGCTATTAAAACTGCTGATTGAAATGGTTTTGTTAAATAATCATCTGCTCCTGCTTCTAATCCTTTAATAATATCTTCTTGTTCACTGCGTGCCGTTAATAAAATAAGTGGTTTAACATAATCATTTTGTCTTACTTCTTTAATAATAGAGACACCATCTTTATATGGAAGCATCCAATCAATCAAAACAAGATCATAATCATTTTCTAAAATCTTCGAAACAGCCTCTTTTCCATCATATAAACTATCTACTAAATAACCTTTTTTTCTAAGTTCATAGGCAAGTATCTTATTGATGGACATATCATCTTCAATTAATAATATATTATTCATTATTCCCATCGTATCTTTCTATTATTCTTTGAACAACAGGGTGTCTTACGACATCCATCGCTGATAAATGAATAAATGAAATCCCTTTGACCCCTTCTAAAATATCTAATGCACGAATAAGTCCAGAAGTTGTATTTCTTGGTAAATCGATTTGTGAAATATCTCCTGTTACAATCATTTTTGATCTGAATCCTAAACGTGTTAAAAACATTTTCATTTGATTATCTGTTGTATTTTGCGCTTCATCTAAAATAACATAAGCATCTTCTAAAGTACGACCTCTCATATAAGCAAGAGGTGCAATTTCAATAACACCTTTTTCCATAAGCTTTTCAGTTTGTTCAACACCTAACATATCGTATAAAGCATCATATAAAGGGCGTAAATAAGGATCTACTTTTTCTTTTAAATCTCCTGGTAAAAATCCCAAATTTTCTCCTGCCTCAACAGCTGGTCTTGTTAAAATTATTTTTTTTACTTCATTATTTTTTAAAGCTGCTACTGCAAAAACAACAGCTAAATAAGTTTTTCCTGTTCCCGCAGGTCCTATTCCAAAAACCACATCGTTATTTTTTAAAGCATAATAATAACTCTTTTGTCCTAATGTTTTAGGATAAATAAGTTTTCCATTATATGTTCTAGCTATTTTTATATGATAAAGTTCAGATAATTGATCCAACTTATCTTTTTCTACAAGTTTTTGAGCATAGATAACATCTCTTCTTGAAATAGAAACCCCTGAAACAATCAGTTTTAACAAAGAATAAATGACTTTTTTAGTTTTTTCAATTTGTTGTTGACTTCCAACAATTGACATTTCATCTCCTCTTAAAGAAATTTCAACTTGAAAATGATCTTCTAAAACTTCTAAATTTTCATCTTTTACTCCAGATAAATTAACAAGTTGTTCAATGTTATAAGCTTCTAACTTAGCAATTTCTTTCATGAATCCTCCCTAATTGCAATATTCTCTATAAAAACATATTGCATCTTTAATACATATTTCTTCTCTATTATATCATATGATAGTACTTTTTCCCTGTCAATTTTTACATCCTTTGGTAATTGACCTCTTATTTTAAAAAGCAAATATGCAAATATATCTTTATCTTTAACATTTGATGATGAAGCCTCTATATATTGATAAGTATAAGCTTCTACACTTCCTAAAGTGGGAATCATTTTTATCTGTTGCTTCGTATCTTCAATTTGATGTGAAATCAAAACATCTCCTTTTTTTACATACTGATTCACTTTAACTAAAACATTTCCTTGTTTGACATCCAATTGACGAATAATCCCATCTTTTTTAGCGATATAATCTTGATATTTTAAGACCGTCTTTTGATTATGACTAGCGGGTGTATATTCAACATGTAAAACACTTCCCTTTTGATAAACATTTAAATAATCAATTTCGCTTTGATATTTTCTTTTTAAATGATCATAAAGTTTATTGATTTGAGGATAAGTCAATTTAGGATGCATCATTTGTATTTGTTTATTGAGGTCTTTTTGAAGTTGATTGTTCACGATAGAAAGAGAGCCTGTTATTTTATAGTCATAAATATAATGTGGTAAAATAAAAAGTGTGCTTATAAAAGCGAGTGTAAAAATGATTTGTGGAAATTTAAAGATAAGAAATAAATAATGAAGTAGGCCTATACTTTTTTGAATGGGTAAATGCATAGAAGATGTGATATATCTTTGATAAATAGGAACGTAAAATGAATAACGTAATGCATCAAGTTGATGTAAATGGAAAAGTGTGAGCTGATGTTTTTTGGTTTCTTTTAAAAATGAAACAATATCATTTGTTTCAATAACAATATAATCATAGCCTAAATTCATGAAAAGATAATTGATGTAAACTCACCCATTAACATAATTTCATCTTGACTATAGTAACGTATTTCAATATTTTTTCCTTTTATTGAAATAATTTGTTGATTCATTTTACATTCAAAAATCGTTGATTCTAATGTAATAATCAACTGATAATGTTTAATTAAAATTCTATTTTTTTGTATACAAAGCATTCTATCACCTATTATAAGCTATGATATTTCCTTTTCATTATGTATAGAATTTTATGATTCAATCTTTTTATAACATCAAAAAAGTCAACTTGTAATGTTGACTTTACTTATTTTGATCTTTTCTTCTTAATAATTCATTTCGATAAACAACGAGATCTTTATAAATATCACTTAATGTTGAAAAAACCCATTCTACTCTTTCATCAGGAATACGATTTCTATAAATAGAGTCTAATTCATGATGAAATTGTTCATGAACTTTCAAAGCTTCTTTTCCTTGATTTGTTAATCTTAAGTAATAAATACGTTGATCTTGAGTAGATTTTTCTTTAATAAGAAAACCTTTTTCTACAATTTTTTTAACAGCTGTCGTAAGAGTTCCAAGTGTTACATTCAAATGATTTGCAACAGCTGACATTGAGGGACTTGATTCTTTATCAACAGCTTCTAAAACATGCATTTCAGACATCGAAAGTTGTTTAAAAGGTCCTTGTTTTAAATATAATTCCTGTATATCCATCGCAATATTAAAAACATCAACAACTGTTTCTATCGTATCTACTCTTTGTGTCATCTTTTTCTCCTTATTACCCTTCGTATTTTCTAATATATTGATAACCAATACCACCAATACCCATATGAGCTCCAACCACAGCTGGTAATTCTCTTACAAGTATTTCACATTCTCCAATTTGTTCAATCAATTTTTGTTTCATTTCTAATGCTAGATCTTCACTTAAAACATGTTCGATTGCAAAAACATAATTCTTATTGTTAACCTTACATTCATTGACCATGTGATCAATAATTTTTAAATTTGCTTTTTTAGCTGTTCTTACTTTACCAAAACTATCAATTTTACCACCTAAACTATAGTTTAATTTCATAATTGGTACAATTTTTAAAAGTCCAGCTAACGCTGCAACAGCAGGAGTAATACGTCCTCCCTTTTTTAAATGATCTAAATTAGGAACCATAATAATCGTTGCTGAATCTTCTACAAGTTTTTCTAGAATCTCTTTTATTTCTTCTGGTGATTTTCCCTCACGAGCAAGCTTTGCTGCAACTTCTACAAGATATTTTTGATTACTTGCTGTTCCTTTTGTATCCACTAATGTTACTGGCATTTCTAACATATCACACGCAAGCTTCATTCCATTCATGGTTGAAGAAAGTCCTGTAGCGATAGGTAAACCAATAACATGACTATATCCTTGATCTTTGATTTTTTGAACTGCTTCTTGCAGTGAACCTGTTGATGGTTGAGAAGTCATCACCATAATATCGTCTTTTTCCATACGTTCAAAAACATCTATACTATGAATTTCAATATCATCTAAATAACTTTTACCTTCCATAGTGATTGTTAGTGGTGCAATAAATATTCCTTCATTTTCTCTTGAACCTACAGGAATTTGACATCCACTATCCGCTAATATAGCAATTTTTTCCATACTCTCCACCTCTTCCTCATATAATATAACAAATTATGGATTATTTTTAAAGTTTTATGTTATCATAAAAGTCGGAAGGTGAAAAAATGAAATCTATTGAAAAAATAACTGAACACACATTAGTCATTAAAAAATCAGAGTTTATTTGTACGCTCATTCCTTTAAATGATGAAGAAAAAATCAATGAAACTATTGATTATTATAAAGAAAAATATGAAGATGCTACACATAATTGTGTTGCCTATCTTGTAGGTACAAAAGAAAGAGCCAATGATGATGGAGAACCATCAGGTACTGCAGGTCTTCCAATGCTCAATGTTTTAAAAAAACAAGAACTCAGTAATATTATTGCAATTGTTACAAGATATTTTGGAGGCATTAAATTAGGGGCTGGAGGTTTAACACGCGCCTATAGTCAAGCTGTGGCTGATGCTTTAAAAGAAGCTAATATTGTTGAAAAACATTTAATCGATGTCTATGATGTTTCTCTTGATTATAGTTTTACTAAAAAATTTGAGCATCTATTAAAAGTAAATGACATTGATTGTATAAATAAAGAATACGATGAACAAGTCACTTATCGTCTTTATATTGATGATTTATCTTTCTTTGATACAATTCAAGATTTAACAAGTAATCGTTACAGTAAAGAATTTATAAAAAAAGAATATGTTCCTGTAAAATAAATATGTATTTAGCCTGTTGACAAAATAATTTGTTGACAGGCTTTTATTGTATAAGAAACAATTATTCATTGGACTATCCGTCCATTGAAAGAAGGAAAAAGGAAAGATAAAATAATAAAAAAAGAAATATTTGTGAATTAAATTTGAGACAAATACGAAACAAATTCGAGACGAAATAGAGAAGGATATATGAAACAATTTATTTGTAACAAATCTAGATAAGTTACCTCAAATCAATAAGAAAGCAGGTAATAAAATTGATCCTAACAAATAACTTAACATCTGATAGTGCCTGTCGTACCTTCTTCAGTAATGATATCTATTTTGCTTCTTTTTCTAATGCCATCTTATTTGATGGAAAACAAGTCATTCATCCTGAAAGACTTGTACGTTATGAAAATGATATGTCACTTATTATCGATGATACAAAGAGTGCAGAAGATAAAAAAAGAAGAAGGGACATTGTCGTAAAAACAGATGTTGATGGTGTCTGTTGTCTCTTCAGTATTGAACATCAAAGTACGATCGATAAGAATATGGTGATACGATGTGGCAACTATGAAATGTTGGAGTATTTAAAACAGTTAAAAAACAAAAAGCTTAAAAGATTAGTTCCTCAAGTTATAATTGTTTTTTATACAGGAGATAAAAAATGGAATACTCCTTTAGAATTAAATGATTACTTTGATATACCAGAAGAATTAAAAGAATATGTTAATGATTGGAAAATCAAAGTTGTCGATGTCAAAGAAATAGATACCAGTAAGATCAAAGATGAACAAACAAGAAGCCATCCAAGAGATGTATAAAGGAAACTATGAGGGATTACATCGAAGAATAAAGATGAATAGAGATAACTTTATTTATGCAGCCATCATTACAGGAAGTTTAGATTTAATTAGAGACTTACCAGAAGAAGATGAAATCGATATGTGTGAAGGAATGGAAAGAATGGCAGAAGGATTTAGAAGTGAAGGACGTGAACAAGGCATTCTTGTTGGAAAAAGTGAAGGAAAACTCGAAGAAAAGAGAAGTACGCTAAAAGAACAATTAGAAATCAAACTAGGAACTATTTCAAATAATCTAGAATTACAACTAACCAATGCAACATTAGAAAAACTAAATATATTAACACGTAATATATTTAATATTACAAATGAAGAAGATGTTTTAAAAATCATTAATTAATAAGTTAATATATAAGTAAAAAAGCAAATCAAATAAAATGATTTGTTTAGACTGTTGAAAAAAATAAAAAATCAACAGTTTTTTCTTTTGTTAAGTTGAAATATATACTATTATATATATGTCGTGGATGACTTCGTTCCAATTACGTAAAATTTGAAGCTCCACGGCTTTTTATATAGAAATTAAACCAATAAAAAGTAAGAACATGATAAGAGGAGAGTTTGAAAGTAAGAAAAATTTTTAAAGTTATTTAGTAAACTTTTTTCTATAGAGAACATCAAGTATTTGATAATTTTTCTTTACCAAATGTACTCAAATATTTAATATATTTATTAGAAAATAAAAAAGGAGATATATTATGGAATTTAAAGATGTTATTCAAAACAGATATTCATGTAAAGATTTTTCTACACAACAAATAGAAAAAGAAAAATTAATGGAAATATTGGAAGCAGGAAGAGTTGCTCCAACGGCTAAAAACTCGCAAGAACAAAAAATCTATGTTGTTCAATCAAAAGAATATTTAGATAAAATAGATGCATGTACACCTTGTCGTTATCATGCACCTACTGTTTTAGTTGTAGCTTATGATAAAAACAATGTTTTTGATTATCCAGGTAATGAAAGAAATTCAGGAATTGAAGATGCTACCATTGTAGCCACCCATTTAATGTTGGCTGCTTATAATGCAGGAATTGATAGTTGTTGGATCAATTTCTTTGATCCTCAAGAAATGAAAAAAGCTTTGGATTTGCCTGAAAATGAAGAAGTTGTTATGATGTTGGATTTAGGATATGGAAATCAAAAAGAACCACTTCCTAATCATCATTTAAAAAAAGAATTGGCTGAAACAGTTAAATACTTATAATTTTTATAACAAAATAATCTTTGCTTGTTTTGTTATTTTTTTGCTACAATATGGATAAGAGGTAAGTTCTATGAAGTTGTTATTTAGACAACAACCATCTTTTATTTTTCGCTTTATGTAACAAATCAAAATAATGAATGGTTATATATTATAAAAAAATGGCAATTATGTATCAACTTTATATATATGATGCTCATGAAAATATTGTTGCTAAGATTGAAGAAGATCCTAAATCAGCTATTTTTTTATTTATAAAAATGAGGAATATATTGGTGCTGTAGAAAAAGAGTTTTCTTATTTTATTCCTTATTTTTTAGTGGATTATCGAAAATGGAATGTTGGTGGAGAATATGTTGAATATAATTATGAAGTAAAAGATGAAAATGATTATCTTATTGGAAGAATTGAAAAAAGATCATGAAATATTTTAGATACATATGATATTTCAGTTGATTTAAAGGAAGATATTTTAGATTTCGTCATTTTAACAACTGTAATAGATATTGAAAAAGCAAGAAGAAATAGACATTATTAAAATAATTGGAGGGAATCTTATGAAACTATTATTTAAACAGCGTATTTTTTCATGGCTAGACAGTTATGATATATATGATGAAAAGGGGGAAACTGTCTATACAGTGAAAGGACAACTCAGTTTTGGACATAAACTTTTTATTTATAATAAGTATGGTGAACATATTGGTACGATCAAAGAAGAAATATTAACGTTTTTACCACGTTTTGCTTTATATGAAAATGATGAATATATTGGTAAAATTACCAAAGAGTTTACTTTCTTTAAACCTAAATTTATTTTAGATTATAAAGATTGGCAAATAGAAGGAAATTTTTGGGAATGGGATTATCAGATTGTGGATTATTCAGGAAATATTATTGGTTTAATTAATAAAGAAGTCTTTCATATGAGTGATACATATTCTTTAACAATAGAACATGACGAAGATGCTTTTTATGTTTTAATGATTGTTCTTGCGATAGATGCTCAAAAATGTAGTCGAAATAAATGATTGTAAGTCAATCATTTTATTTTCTTAAAAAATTAGCACTCTGTGCTTGACTATGCTAAAACAAAGTAATATACTATTTTTAGCATTTAAACAATAGGAGTGCTAAAGGAGGATATATTATGGCAGAAAAAAAACAATTTAAAGCAGAATCGAAAAGATTATTAGACTTAATGATTAATTCTATATATACACATAAGGAAATCTTTTTAAGAGAATTGATTTCTAATGCAAGTGATGCAACAGATAAACTTTATTATAAAGCGTTAACAGAAAATATTTCTGAAATCAATAAAAGTGATCTTACAATTGATTTAGCTTTTGATAAAGAAAATAGAACATTGACTGTTACTGATCATGGTATTGGAATGAATAAAGAAGAACTAGAAGAACATTTAGGTACCATCGCCAATAGCGGTTCTTTCAAATTCAAAAATGAAACTGAAAGTGATGATATTGATATCATCGGACAATTTGGAGTTGGTTTCTATTCAGCATTTATGGTTGCTAAAAAAGTAGAAGTTTCTTCAAGAGCTTATGGTAGTGATCAAGGATATACATGGGTATCTGAAGCAAGTGATGGTTATGAAATCTTTGAAACAGATAACTTACCAACAGGAACAACAATTAAACTTTATTTAAAAGATAATACAGAAGAAGAAAATTATGATGATTATTTAGATCAATATCATATCGAATCTTTAGTTAAAAAATATTCTGATTATGTACATTATCCAATTAAAATGGATGTGACAACATCTAAGAAAAAAGAAGATAGTGATGAATATGAAGATGTTGTTGAAAATAAAACATTAAATTCAATGGTTCCTTTATGGAAAAGAAATAAAAAAGATATTAAAGATGAAGAATATAATGAATTCTATAAAGATAAATTCAATGATTTCTCTGATCCAATGAAAGTCATTCATACATCTGTAGAAGGAAATGTTTCTTATGATGCATTATTGTTTATTCCAAGTCAACCACCAATGAATTTCTATTCAAATGATTATGAAAAAGGATTACAACTTTATAGTCGAGGTGTCTTTATCATGGATAAAGCAAGTGATTTAATTCCAGAACACTTCAGATTTGTTAAAGGGTTAGTTGATTCACAAGATTTATCATTAAACATTTCAAGAGAAATGTTACAACATGACCGTCAATTAAAAGTTATCGCTGATCGTATTGAAAAGAAAATCCAAAGTGAACTTACAAATATGTTGAAAAAAGATCGTGAAACATATGAAAAATTCTTTAAAAACTTTGGTTTACAATTAAAATTTGGTATTTATCAAAGCTATGGAATGTTAAAAGATAAATTACAAGATTTACTTTTATTCTACTCTGGTAAAGAAGAAAAAATGATTACTTTAAAAGAATATGTTGAAAACATGAAAGAAGGTCAAACAGAAATCTACTTTGCAAGTGGTGAAACAAAAGAAAAGATTTCTCATTTACCACAAGTAGAAGCTGTTAGAGATCGTGACTATGATGTTTTATACATGATGGATAATGTTGATGAATTTATGATTCAAATGATGAGAGATTATGATTCTAAAGCATTTAAGAATGTTGCTCAAGGTGATTTAAACTTAGATAGTGAAGAAGAAAAGAAAGAATTAGAAAAAATCAATGAAGATAATAAATCATTATTAGAATCATTAAAAGAAGCTTTAAAAGATAAAGTAGTGGATGTTAAAGTATCTAATAGATTAAAATCTCATCCAGTATGTTTAGTATCTGATCAAGGTGTATCTTTTGAAATGGAAAAAGTATTAAATGCAATGCCTGATGGTCAAGATGTTAAAGCAGGTAGAATTCTTGAAATCAATCCAAATCATGATATTTTCAAGGCAATTCAAAATGTTTATCAAAATAATGCAGATAAGATCAATGATTATGCTTCATTGTTATTCGATCAAGCATTATTGATTGAAGGATTATCTATTGAAGATCCAGTAGCTTTTTCAAATAAGATTTGTGAGCTTATGATTGAATTAAATAAGTAAGACTATCATTCGATAGTCTTTTCTTTTATAATAAAAGTAGGAGAGTGAAAATTATGGAGTTACAAAATGTTTTACAACAAAGAAGAAGTATTCGTAAATATAAACAACAACCTGTGGAAAAAGAAAAAATTGAAGAAATGATTCAAGCAGCTATCTATTCAGAAAGTTGGAAAAATAGTCAAACCCCACGATATCATGTTATTCAATCAAAAGAAATGTTGGAACAATTTAAGAAAAAATGTTTACCTGAATTTAATCAAAAAAATATAGCTGATGCACCTGTTTTAATTGTGACAACATTTGTTAAAGATCGAGCAGGTTTTCAAAGAAACGGAAGTCCTGATAACGAATTACAAAATGGTTGGGGTGTTTATGATTGTGGACTAGCTAATCAAAACTTAATTCTTAAAGCAACTGAACTTGGTTTAGGAACACTTGTTATGGGAATCAGGAATGAAAGAGCGATTCGTGAACTTTTAGAAATACCTGTACAAGAAACGATTGTTTCTGTCATAGGTGTGGGTTATCCAAATATTGAACCAAGTATGCCAAAAAGAAAAACAATAGAAGAAGTGAGTACGTTTTATTAATGAAGAAATTACTGTATAAAATTTGCAAACCACATCATAAATATAAAATCAATTTGGTTGATGTTTTATTGCTTATTGAACCGGTGGTGATGAATACGTCTTATTTTATGGTTGGAAGAATCTTTTTGCTTATAGCGTTAGTTCTTAACTATTTAGCACACTATCTTTATCATGATGATTATAGCGAATTTGAAAGACGTGTCCTTATTTCAACAATGATTATTATTGCTTTACTTCTTATCTATCTTATTATTACAGGTAAATAAAAAATCCACTTTGGGGTGGATTTTTTGTTTATTTATAAAACTCAATAATATTTTGATAATCATTTTTTAAACTGAAATTTGCAGAAACAAAATAGAAATGATTTTCTTTTTTATACAGTAAAGTATCATACGATGTATCAAGTTTAAAGAGATAAGTGTTTTTATCAATTTTAATAACAGGAACATCATCATACGTTTTTAAATAACGTTTAAAGAAAGTGTTTGTTTTGTCAGTTGATTTAAAACAATAATCTTTACTATACATGAGATCACCTTGGTTGTTTTCTTCAAAATAAGAAGTAGATTCAACAATAAAACTTTTAGTATATTTGTAGTTTGGATATTTTTTTAAATTTGTTTCTTTATCAAATGTTTGCAATGTTAAAATATTTTGATTTAAAGGAATATCTTTTCTATCAGTAATATCTAAAATACATCCAAGTATAGCAACTACACAAGTAACTATAGTCATAGCGTAGAAGATATGTTTAATAATCTTTCCAAAGCTTTTTTGACAGGCTAAAACAATTTTATAAAGGCAACGAATAAGAATTGTCGCAAAGAGAAGAAGAGGTAAGTAATGAATTAAAATACTTCCATTTGTAAGAAATTCTTGAATTTGATTTTTTTGTAAAACAAGCTGTGCGACAAAAAAAGAAAAGAAAATCCATAAAACAAAATAAGTGGTTGCAGAGATTTTACGAGTACTTAAGTATTCATCAATTGCTTTTTGTCTTTCTTTAGGTAAAGCACGTTTATTATCTGTTGTAAAAATAATAAATTTTCCTATTTTACCATAATAATCAAACATTTGTTTTTCATATTCATTAATAAAATCATGTAATGCTTTTCTTTTAGGAGTTGCCGGTTTTTTGATTAGTAAATCTACATGGAAGTAGTAGTGTTTCTCATTTTTTTCAAAACGGCTGATTTTACTTAAAGAAGTAGGATTGTAACCTTGTTTAGATAACTCATTTAAAGTATTTTCTAATTGTTTATATTCAGTTATATCATAATCTAATAATTTATACATATGTGACTCCTTTGACTGTTACATCATAACAAAAATAGTCATGGAAATCCATGACTATTGATTAAATGCAGAATCAACTTCATAATCTGGTTTGAAGTTTTCTTCTTCTAACATATAAGATTCAGCAATGTTTTGGCAATGATCACCAATACGCTCTAAGTTAGATAAGATATCAACGTATGTAGAATTGACAATAACTGATTTTTCAGTTTTATTAGTAACACGTTGAATATGTCTTTGTTTTGCTTTTTTATTATAATAATCTAAATTACTTTCATGATCATCAACATAAATAATATCATCTAAATCATGTTTATCAAAAGCAACCATTGCATGATTCAACATTTCAATATCCATATTGATCATGGCGATAATGTCATCTTTAGCTTCTGATGAAAAATCATCTTTTTCATCATAAACAGCTTCAAAGAATTGAGTTAAGTTAATACATAAATCACCGACACGTTCTAGATCTTTAATTGATTTCATATCAGCAAAATATTCTTTTGAATCATGATCGTTTAATTGTTCATGTGAAATAAGTAATAAATATTCAGCAATCTTTTTATCTAATAAGTTGATTGCATTTTCTAATTCTTCGACTGCTTCTTTAGCAGTAGAACTTTTAGAAATAAAATATTCTCTAACATTTTCACAAGCTTCAACAGTAATAGTTCCCATTTCTAAAATCTTGTTTTTAGCAATAGCTAAAGCATGAGAAGGGAACAATTGAACCACATGAGGATCTAATTCTGATAAATCCATTTGTAATTCTTTTGAATGATTTGGAATGATTTTTTTAATAATAACAACAATCTTATTAATAAATGGAAAGAACAAGATGGTTGTTACTATGTTAAAGATACCATGAGCTACTGCAAGTTGTAATTCAGGAGACATTGTACTTACTGAATTAATATATTGAATCAACATTGTAAATGGTGATAAAACAATCATAAATAAAACAGAACCAATGACGTTAAATAAAACGTGGAAGAACGCTGCTCTTTTAGCGGGAATAGATCCACCAATAGAGGCAAGAACCGCTGTAATCGTTGTTCCAATATTTGATCCAAATAAAAATGGTAAAGCAATATTTAAACCAATAGCGCCGGCACCATACATTTGTTGAACAATGGCAATCGTTGCAGCTGATGATTGAATCGCGCATGTAAGAATTGTTCCACCAAGTAAACCAAGCCAAGGACTTTTCATTAAGAATTCAGTAATTTGTGTAAATTCTGGAACTTCAGAAATCATTGATAAATTGTTTCCCATTAAATCAAGTCCATAGAATAAACAACCAAATCCGAAAATAATTTGTGATAAGTATTTTGACTTTTTATTTTTAGAAAACATAGAAACAAACGCACCAATAATAATGAAATAAACCGCATATTTAGAAATCTTTAAACCAACTAAAACAGAAGTAATAACTGTTCCAATATTGGCACCCATGATAATTCCTACTGCTTGATTTAAATTCATTAAACCAGAACGAATCAATCCAATTGTAAGGGCTGTTGTTCCTGAACTTGATTGAATTAAACACGTAACTAAAGCCCCAATTAAAATTCCTTTTACAGGACTTGAGGTATATTTATCAATAATGTCCTTTAATTTATCTCCGGCATAACTTTTTAAACCATCACCCATATAATCGATACCAAATAAAAATAAACCAAGCCCTGCCAGAATTAAAGGCCAGTTGATATCTGCTAATGTCATAAAATCACACTCCTATACATCTCATTTTAAAGGAATGTTAAATTTGTGTAAAGATTATGTTAAGTTTCTTTACAAAACCTTAACAATTCTTTTTGAAACAACTTTCAATCAATGTAATTATATGCTTATAAAAAGGAAAAATAAGGAGTGTAGTAACAATATTAAAGAAGCCATGAATAAAAGCAAGTTGCAGACGAGGTGAAATAGGAATATAAAAGCGAAATGTTAAAAAAAGATGATAAAAAGGAGTCAGGAAAATCATAAAAAAAGTAGTTCCAATTACATTGAAGAGAAAATGAAAGAGGGCAGCTTTTTTGGCAGATGAATTGGTTTTAAGGGCAGAAAGAAAAGCGGTAATGGTTGTACCGATATTACAACCAAGGATATAAGGAATAGAAACATAAAGGGAAATGGCTTTTAAATGATACATTTGTTGGACAATAGCAATCATGGCACTTGATGATTGAATAAGAGCAGATGTGATGGCTCCACCAAACATGGCTAGAATTGGATGATTTGTAAAAAGTGTTACTAATTTCATAAATTCAGGAAGTTTAGTAATAGCTTCAAGATGCATTGACATAAGTTCTAATCCATAAAATAAACAACCAAGCCCAAAAAGAATTTGTGCAAGGCCTTTTATTTTAGGATGATTAGAAAATAATAAACAAAAAGCACCAATAATCAAAAAGAAAGAGGCATATTGAAAAAGATCAAAACCTACAATAAACGCTGTTATAGTTGTGCCAATATTGGCTCCCATAATAATGCCAATACTTTGCGAAAAGGTCAAGAGGTTTGCATTGATTAAACTCACTGTTAAAGCAGTTGTGGCAGAACTTGATTGAATGATACAAGTTATAAAACAACCAATTAGAATAGCCTTAAAAGTAGAAGAAGTACATTTAGCAAGAAGATTTTTTAAACGGGTTGGTGAAAGTTCTTGTAAAGAAAGAGAAAGATAGTCGATACCAAATAAAAAAAGTGCCAGACCGATTAGAATAGAAGTCCAAGAAACGTGGTTCATGAAAAAGCCTCCTTTTTCATATTTTAAAAATAATCATTTTTAACTAGAAAAAATAATCATTCTTTGTAAAAATATATGAAGGAGGTGTTTTAATATGAAAGGAAGATGGAAGAAATTTTTATCTTATTATACAAACTATAAGGTTTTGTTTTTTAAAGATATGTTTTGTGCGATGGTTTCGGCAGCTATCACACTTGTTTATCCTATGATTACACGCTATATTACAGGAACGATTTTAAATCAACCAAAAATTGATTATTCTAAAATTTATTTATTAGGGATTTTTATGCTTTGTTTGATTGTTGTTGAATATTTTTGTAATTATTTTATAGGTTATCTAGGACATGTCATGGGTGTCTATATGGAAAGAGATTTACGTAATGAGTTATTTAGTCATTATCAAAAATTATCTTTTCGCTTTTATGATGAACAAAACACAGGACAATTGATGTCACGTCTAACGAATGATTTATTTTCTTTAACTGAACTTTATCATCATGGACCAGAAGATATCGTCATTTCAATTATTAAGTTTATAGGGGCCTTTATTTTACTTTCCTATATTAATGTCAAACTGACTTTAATTTTATTTGCAATCTTACCATTTATGTTTTTATTTGCTTGGTATTATAATAAAAAGATGAAAAAGGCTTTTAAAAGAAATAAAGAGAGAATTGGTGATATCAATGAACGCATTGAAGACAATTTATCAGGAATTCGTGTTGTTAAAAGTTTTGCGAATGAAGATCAAGAGTTGGAACGTTTTGATAAACAAAATGGACATTATGTAAGTGCTAAGAAAAATAGTTATTATTATATGGGAAGATACAATGCAGGACTTACTTCTTTTACAAGTTTAATTACAGTATCGGTTATCTTTTTTGGAACCTTATTTATTTCTTATGGAAGTATTAATGTTGCAGATTTAATTGCCTTTTTACTTTATGTCACGAACTTAATAGATCCTGTAAAAAAACTTTTAAACTTTACTGAACAATTTCAAGAAGGTGTTACTGGTTTTGAACGTTTTATGGAAATATTAGAAATTGAACCAGATATTCAAGATACAAAAAATGCAGTTGTATTACAACATGTTGAAGGGAATGTCATGTTTGATCATGTTTCATTTCGCTATAATGAACAAACACCTTATGTGTTAAATAATATTAACTTGGATGTAAAACCAGGAGAGTATATTGCTTTTGTTGGTTCATCAGGAGTTGGTAAAACAACGATTTGTTCTTTGATTCCTCGTTTTTACGAAGCAACGAAAGGAAATGTCTTGATTGATGGAATCAATGTCAAAGAAATCAAACAACAATCTTTAAGAGAAAATATTGGGATTGTTCAACAAGATGTTTACTTATTTACAGGAACCATCATGGATAATATTCGTTATGGAAATTTAGAGGCAAGTGATGAAGAAGTCATTGCAGCCGCTAAAAAAGCCAATGCTCATGATTTTATTATGGAATTAGAAGAAGGTTACGATACGGATTGTGGACAACGTGGGGTCAAACTTTCAGGTGGACAAAAACAACGTATCTCGATTGCACGTGTTTTCTTAAAGAATCCACCAATTCTTATTTTTGATGAAGCAACAAGTGCATTAGATAATGAAAGTGAAAGTATTGTACAAGAATCTTTAGAAAAACTATCTCAAGATCGTACAACTTTTGTTATTGCGCATCGTTTATCAACGATTAAAAATGCCAAACATATTTGTGTTTTAACGGAAAATGGCATCGAAGAACAAGGAAACCATGAAGAGTTGATGAAATTAAATGGCAATTATGCAAGATTATATAATATGCAATTTAAAGGAGAAAAGTAACATGGAAAGAAAATATATTTTTTTTGATATTGATGGAACACTTTTAGATGATAATCCAGGAGGAAAGATTTTAGAAAGCACATATCGTACGTTAGATAAGTTAAAAGAAAATGGGCATTTTGTTGCTATTGCGACAGGAAGAGCACAATATATGGCGATGGATGCTGCTAAAGAAGCCCATATTGATTGTTTAGTAACAGATGGAGGAAATGGTATTACTTTACATAATGAACTTCAATATATTAAACCGATAGATTTTGTTCAAGCCAATCGTGTCATTGATCAATGTATTGAACATCATTTACCATTTGCAGTTGCTTTAGGAAATGAAGCTGTTTTGTATACGAATCAAAGTGATCAAAAAGATCAAAAACTTCCGGTAAAATTAGCTGTTGATGAAAGTATAGACTTTCATCAAGTAAAGGAAATTTATAAAGTATTTATTGAATGTGGTGAACAAGAAGAAAAATTATTGGATTTAGGAACTTTGGAATATATGCGTTATTTTAAAGGACAAATCATCATCGAACCAGCAGATAAATATAAAGGTATTTTAGAAATGGTTCATTTATTAAAGGGAAATGAAAAGGATATTGTGGTCTTTGGGGATGGCTTAAATGATATTTCTATGATTGACCAAGCTCCTTTAGGTATTGCTATGGGTAATGCAATCGATGAAGTCAAAGCAGTCGCAAATTTTATAACCAAAAGAAATGATGATGACGGTATTGAATATGCTTGTCGTCATTTTGGCTGGATTGATTAAACAAAATAGGCTATACTAAAGATGGGTGAGATTATGGAACTAATTAAAGATTTTTTAATCATTATTGGTATTTTTGTATGTATGTCTTTAGGTATTTTCTTTTTACTTCATAGTGGTGATGCCAAAAAGAAAACTAAACAAACAGTTCAAGATACAAGAGACAGTATTCAAGAAGCAAATCAACAACTCGATGATGTTTTAGAACAATTACAAGGAATGAATGCTCCTTTAGAAAAAGCAATGAAGGCAGTACGTTCTTTCAATGATAAAGTTTTATCAAAGAAATAATTGAGGAATTTTATCAAAAAAATAATTGAGGAATGTTGACAAAGCTTAAATATTATCTATAATACAGGTATATAAATAAACTCAATGAAAAAGAGAGTAGTTTTATTGGATATGTTAGAGAGTCTATGTTGGTGGAAATTAGATATTGAAAATAAAATGAAGCGCACTTTGGAGGGGGTTATCTGAATACATAGGATAACAAGCTAACCAGCTTTAACGGTGAGGTGGATATGTTTATCATATCAACAAGAGTGGTACCGCGGAATCTTTCGTCTCTTAGCAATCGCTAGGAGACGTTTTTTATTGGGTAGAAAAGGGGAAAAGAATATGAAAAAAGTATTAAAATTAATGTTAGCACTTGTGATGACTTGTGCTATTGCTGGATGTTCATCAAGCAGTAAAAATGATGCCGATGTGACAATTACAATTGGGACATCACCTGATTATGCACCTTATGAATCATTAAACAAAAAAGGTGAAATCGTTGGTTTTGACGTAGATATGGTCAAATTATTTGAAGGTTATTTATCTGATATGGAAGGTAAAACTTATTCTTTAGAATTCAAACAAATGGATTTTGATAACATTGTTACTCAAATTCAAGGGGATCAAATTGATTTGGGTATTTCTGGTTTTACTTATAGTGAAGATAGAGTTGTTGAATGGTCTGATCCATATTTAGGAACTCAACAAGTTGCTGTTGTACCAAATGGTTCTTCAATTACTTCAAATGATCAATTAGTTGGTAAAAAATTAGCTGCTCAAACTGGAGCTACTGGTGAACAAGCTGCCAAAGAAGTTGAAAATGCTGAAGTTGTTTCAATGAAAAATGTTCAAGATATTTTCAATGGTTTAGCAAGTAATCAATATGATGCAGCAATCGTTGACTTAGGTGTTGCTAAACAATATGTATCTGGTGGAAACTTTACACAATTAGATGGTTCATTAATGGATGAAAAGAACTATGTTATCGCTAAAAAAGGTAATACAAAAATGATCAAATTAATGAATAAATGTATTAAAAAATTCTTAGCTTCAAAAGATTACGATAAATTATGTAAAAAATATGATTTATCACCATTAGAAAAATAAAAAATTATAGAAAAGGGGTATAGAAATGTTTGTAGCTTTCTCAAAAGTGTTTACTCCTGAAAACTTACTTTACTTTGCTAAGGGTGCAGTAGTATCACTTTTACTCGCTGCTGTATCCCTTTTATTTGGTATTGTTTTTGGGATTTTAGGATCTTCAGCAAAAAGATCTAAATATAAAATTTTTAGAATTATTGGAAATGTGTATGTTGAAGTCATTCGTGGGACACCAATGTTACTTCAAATCTTGATTTTATTCTCAGTTATTCCATCTATTTATACAGCGTTTACAGGAAATGTTTTAAGAATTAATGTTTTTTTAATTGGAGCAATCGCTATGTCAATTAATAGTGGGGCTTATTCAACTGAATTAATTCGTAGTGGAATTAATGGAGTTGATAAAGGACAATGGGAAGCTTGTGAAACTTTAGGACTTTCTCATAAACAAACAATGAGACTTGTTATCTTACCACAAGCGTTTAAAAGAATTATTCCACCAATGATCAGTGAATTTATTACATTAATTAAAGATTCTTCTTTAATTAGTTGTATTGGTGCCGTTGAATTATTAAAATCTGCACAAGTTGTAGGAGCACAATATTATGATGTTATGTCTCCTTATTGTATTGTTGCTGTTTATTATTTAATTATAACAATTAGTATTTCTTATTTAGGTAGATATGTAGAAAAGAGGTTGGCTGAAAGTGATTAAAGTTGAACATATATCAAAACAATTTAAAAAAGTAAAAGCGGTTGACGATGTTTCTCTTGAAGTCAAAAAAGGAGAAATTGTGTGTTTAATTGGCCCTTCTGGTTCAGGTAAGAGTACAGTTTTAAGATGTATTCATGGTTTAGAAGTACCAGAAACAGGACATGTATACCTCAACGGAGAAGTATTAGATCCAAAGAAATCTAATTATCAAGAATTAAGAAATAAAATGGGATTTGTTTTCCAACATTTCAATTTATTTCCACATATGACAGTCTTAGAAAACTTAACACTTTCACTTACAAAAGTACGCCACATGGAGGAAGAAAAAGCCAATGAAATAGCTTGTAACTATCTTACAAGAGTTGGCTTATTAGATAAAAAAGACGAATATCCAAATAAACTTTCAGGTGGACAAAAACAAAGGGTAGCGATTGCGAGAAGCTTATGTACAAGCCCTGAAATCATGCTTTTTGATGAACCAACAAGTGCCTTAGATCCAGAAATGGTTATTGAAGTATTAGAAGTTATGCAACAACTTGCTAAAGAAGGAATGACAATGATTGTTGTTACTCATGAAATGGGCTTTGCTAAAACAGTTGCTGATCGTGTTATTTTCTTAGAAAATGGTAAAATTGTTGAAGAAAATGATGCAAAAGCTTTCTATGAAAATCCTAAAACTGAACGTGCTCAAGATTTCTTAAAGAAGGTTATGCACTAGTGAAACTACAACGTTTTGAAGTAGAGTCTTATATGACTTTGCATGAAAATAACTGTCGCTATAACTTAGCAGATACAGTTGCTAAATCTTTAACTTTAAAGGAATTATTAGCGTATGATAAAAAAGATTCATTAGAAGATTTAATGAATCTTTCTTTAGATTATGGTGCTATTGAAGGTTCTCATGAATTAAAAAAAGGTATTTTAAGTTTATATCAAAGTGGTGATGATGAAGAAATTGCTATTTGCCATGGTGGTGTCAATGCCAATGAACTTGTTTTAATGACATTACTTTCAACAAATGATCATATTTTATCATTTTTACCAACGTATCAACAACTTTATAGTTTTCCTGAATCTTTAGGGGTAGAAGTTGATTTTATTCATTTAAAAGAAGAAAATGAATGGAAAATTGATTTTGAAGAATTAGAAAAAAATATTAGAGAAAATACAAAAATGATTTGTTTGAATTTACCAAACAATCCTACAGGAACAACTTTAGATCATGAAGAAATGCATCAACTGATTCAAATATGTAAAAAGCATGATCTCTATGTTCTTGTTGATGAAATCTATCGAGGACTTTATCAAGAAGAATCCATTAGTGATCTTTATGAAAAAGGTATATCAACTTCAGGACTTTCTAAAGTTTTATCAACCCCTGGACTTCGTATTGGTTGGATCAAAACAAAAGATAAAGAACTTATTCGTTTAATCAATGAAAGACGTGATTATTCAATTATTAGTAGTGGACCAATCAATGATTATTTAGGGGCACTTACTTTAAAATATAGTAAAGAGATTTTAAAAAGAAATCGTGAGATTTTAGAAGAAAATAAGTGTTACTTGAAAGAATGGTTAAAAGATCATCCTCATCTTTCTTGTGTTATTCCAAAATATGGAACAGTTTGTTTCCTAAAATATGATTACAAAATAGATTCAAATACTTTCTGTGAAAAGTTACAAGAAGAAACAGGGGTCTTCTTTGTACCGGGATGTTGCTTTGATGTGGAAAATCATCTACGTTTTGGACTTGCAAATGATTCACAAATTGTCAAAGAAGGTTTAGAAGTATTTTCAAATTGGTTAAAAAAATTAGACACTTCAAGATAAAGAAGTGTCTTTTATTATTTTAAAACAATAAATTGCACTTAAAGTTAAGGTTGTAATCAATCCTGTAAATAAACTAATCAAAATAGCGTTAACATAAAGATAATGAGATAAAGTATAAGTTAAGATAATTTCTAAAGTACATTCAATTATAGAAATAATAAACATGATTTTATTTTTATTTTTAGCTTGTAAAATTGTAGAAAGGGGTGTTTGTAAATAAAATAGTAAAAAAGGAAAAGACATGTATTTTAATTGTTGATAGCCACTTGTTGTATTGTAAAGAATCATAAGGGATCGTTTTGGAAAGAAATAGAAAATTAAAGTAAAAGGAAGACCAATAAGAAAACAAATAAGTAAAGCATAAAGAAGATGTAAAAAAGTATTACTTTTATGATAATAAAGATCATCTGTAGCAATAGGCAAATAGAGGCGATAGATGATCGTACAAAAAAAAGTAGGCGTGACAAGCATCGAGACGACATAGCCAGAAAGGATGGCATATTGGTCTTGGATAAAGTTTTGAGTTAAACCAAGTCGAGTTAAAACATGAATTAAAAGAATGGGCTCTAAAAAATTCATAAAACAATGGTAAAGTCGTGAACCTGTTAAAGGCAAAGAAATGTTTAAAAGATCTTTCATAATCAAGTTTTGCTTATTTATGTTTTTTAAAGGAGTAAAAGAATATCTTTTACGACTTAAAAGAAGTAGATAGATAATTGACATCAATTCACCAAAACTCATTGATAAATAAGCGATTGTTACTAAAAAAGGTAAGGATGAACTTAAAGGAGTTTTTAAAAATAAATAGGTAAATAATAAACGTGAAGTTTCTTCGACAATTTGGCTTTTAGCAATGACATAGACATGCCCTTTGGCTAAATAATAGTTTTTAATAATACCACTGATAGCAATCAATGGAATAAAAATTAAAAAGGATAAAATGGGATAAAGAGTATAATCGTTTTTTAATAAAGAATGAGCAATGAAAGGACTTAAAATAAAGAGGGTTCCACAAATAACAATGACAGAAAAAAAGGATAGAATAATTGCGGTAATAATGACTTTGTAGTTTTTATATTTTGGATGTAATATAAGACGAAAAACAGCAGAAGGAATCCCAACCTGTCCAAGTGTTAAACACAAAGAAAGTGTTGGCATAATGACAAGATATAATGACATGGCTTCTAAAGGAAGAAGCCTGGAAAGCAACATTCTATTTAAAATACTAAATATTTTAGAGATAGCTGAACTAGCAGAAAGAATAATGAATGAATTGATAAGTTTTCTTTTCATAAAAGACTTCCTTTATGTCGAATTTTCATCTATAATAGACGAAGTGGGAGTTGGTTTATCATGAATGAAAAACTGGATTATAAATTTGGTAAATATGATTTAGATTTTCTAATCAAATTAAAAGCTCATGAGTTTCGTAAGCAAAAAATAGATAATATATCCGAAAAAGAAATAAGAAATTATTTATTCAATATTAAATGGAAATCTCAAAAGAGTCTACCAATGTGTGATATTATTGATGATGTAATGAATTTACAATTTTCGGAAATTTTTGATTATTTAAGTATACAAGCAGTTAAAGAAGCAAGTACACTCGATTTAGCAGCATTTCAAGAATTCATTTCAAAATAGTTGGTAACAACTATTTTTTATTTAAGGAGATTTTATGAACTGGGATATAAAAGAAATACATAACTATAATGAATATATGCAAAAGTATTCAATACATTCTTTACTTGCAAAGATTTTTGCACAAAGAGAATATAATGAACAAGATGTTCAAGGACATACTTCAAAAAGATTGATTTATCATGATTTTTCATTGTTTTTAGATGCGGATTTAGTTTTAGATCGTATACAAGAAGCTTTGGAAAATGATGAAAAAATATGTATTTATGGAGATTATGATTGTGATGGAATCTTGTCAACAGCCATTCTTGTTCAAGCTTTTTTAGAATTAGGGAAAAAAGTAGGGTATCATATTCCTAATCGTTTTGAAGATGGTTATGGACTAAATAAAGAAAGAGTTCAACAAATGTATGAAAAAGGATATTCTTTGTTAATTACAGTAGATAATGGTATTAAAGCGTATGAAGCTATTGATTTAGCTAATGAACTTGGTATTGATGTTATTGTTATTGATCATCATGATTATGACGAATTGCCGGATGCATGTGCAATCATTCATACAAAAATGTCACCGGATTATCCATTTAAAGAAATATGTGGAGGTTTTTTAGCGTATAAACTTGCCAGTAGTTTGCTTGGAAAACATGATAAATATTTATTTTCTTTAGCAGCTATTACGACGATTTCAGATATGATGCCTTTAGTTGATGAAAATAAATCGCTTGTTTCGCGAGGCCTGCAATTTATGAATGAAGAAAAATATCTTCAATTAGAACTTTTAATTGGTGAAAATCAAAAATATAATACAACAACTTTAGGTTTTAATATTGCACCTAAGATCAATTCCTTTGGAAGACTACCAGAGCTTGTTAATCCAAATCATTTAGTACATTATTTTTTAAAGGATGTCGATCAAAAATTTGCAATCCAAATTTCTCAATACGCTAAAAAAATCAATAGTAAAAGACAATCTCTTACAAATGAACAATATAAAAATATTTTAGAAAATAGTCAAAAAGATGAATTTTTATATAGCTATAATCAAGAAGTTCATGAAGGAATTGTAGGCTTAATTGCTGGTAAGTATACTCATGAATTTCAAAAGCCGAGTTTTGTTATGAAATATGATGAAAAAAATGAAGTGTATCGAGGAAGTGCCAGAAGTATTGAAAGTATTCCTTTAAATCAAATCTTTGATGATTTAAAAAATTATTTTGTACAATATGGTGGACATGCTTTAGCGGGTGGTTTTCAAGTAGCTAAAGATGAAGTGTTAACTTTAAAAGAAGCATTGCATACCTACTTAACAACACATACTTTTTCTAATGAAAAAGTTCTTGAAGGGATTCAAATTGAATTAAATGAGCTTACTTTACCAGCTGTTAAAGAATTAGAATTGTTAGAGCCGTATGGTCAATGTAATGAAGAAATGAAATTTGTTTTAAAAGATATTACGAATTTTACCAGTCGTGTATTATCTGATGGGAAACATTTACGTTTCGATATTCCTTTAAATAAAGGTAATTTACAAGCACTTTATTTTAATTGTTCGAATGAAATTGAGCAATTACAACAAAAAAAGACAATTTCTTTAATAGGAACTTTAAAAATTAATAAATATTTAAATACAGAATCAATAAATATGATTATAGAGGATATGAAATAGTTTCCTTGATAATAAAAGTTTGTTATAATAGAAATAGGAGGAGTACATAAAATGGACTTTAAAAAATATATTGAAGATATTAAAGATTTCCCTGAAGAAGGAATTATTTTTAGAGATGTAACACCTTTATTAAAAGATAAAGAAGCTTATAAAGAATCAATTGACACATTCGCTAAATGGATTGATGGGCTTGGAGTTCAAGTAGATGTTGTTGCTGGTCCTGAAGCAAGAGGTTTTTTATTTGGATGTCCTGTTGCTTACAAAGTAAATGCAGGGTTTGTACCTGTTAGAAAACCAGGAAAATTACCAAGAGAAACAGTTTCTGCAAGTTATGATTTAGAATATGGAAAAAATGAAGTTCATATTCATGCTGATAGTATCAAACCTGGTGAAAATGTTGTTATTATTGATGATTTACTTGCTACAGGTGGAACAGTTGAAGCAACTATTCAACTTGTTGAACAACTTGGTGGTAAAGTTGTAGGAATTGCCTTTTTAATTGAACTTGAAGCTCTAAAAGGTAGAGAAAAATTAAAAGACTATAATGTCTATTCAGTATTAACTTATTAAATAAAAGAGAGGAAACTCTCTTTTATCATATGAGGGGGTTATAATATGAAAGAGTTTAAAAAAGCTGGAGATAAAGTCACTATAGAAGATGTCTATGAATCATGTAGACGCTATATTACCAATGAAGATGATATGAAGCTTATTAAAAAAGCTTATGATTATATCATGGTTAAACACGAAGGACAAAAACGTAAAAGTGGAGAACCTTATACAATTCATTTGATTTGGGTTGCTTATATTTTATCAACATTACAAACAGGACCACTTACCATTACAGCGGGTCTTTTACACGATGTCATGGAAGATTGTGATGTATCACGTGAAGAAATGGTGAAAGAATTTGGAGAAGAAGTAACGACCCTTGTTGAAGGTGTTACGAAGATTTCTAAAATGCCATTTAAAGATGAAGCAGATGTATATGCTGAAAATCATCGTAAAATCTATATTGCGATGGCTAAAGATATACGTGTTATCTTGATCAAATTTGCCGATCGTTTACACAATATGCGTACATTACAATTCATGCCCCCAGAAAAACAAAAACGTATTTCTCGAGAAACTTTAGAAGTCTATACACCGATTGCTCATCGTTTAGGGTTGAGCGATATTAAAACAGAATTGGAAGATCTTTCTTTATCTTATTTAGATCCAATTGCTTATCATGATATTGCGAGACTTCTTCAAACAAAACAAGATGAGCGAAAAGAATCTGTGGCGAAGATGATGGAAGAAGTTGAAAACTTATTAAAGGAAAATCATTATCAATATCGTATTTTGGGTCGTGCGAAATCTATCTATAGTATTTATAAGAAGATGTTTAAAAAACATAAACGTTTTGATGAACTTTATGATCTTTATGCACTCCGTATTATTTTACAAAATAAACTTGATTGTTATAGTGTTTTAGGATTGATTCATGATCATTATCGTCCAATTCCAGGACGTTTTAAAGATTATATTGCTATGCCTAAACCAAATATGTATCAATCACTTCATACTTCTGTTATTGGCGAAGATGGTAATACTTTTGAAATCCAAATTCGTACTGAAGAAATGGATGAGCTTGCTGAACTTGGGGTTGCTGCTCATTGGCGTTATAAAGAAGGCAAAGGTTATTCTGCCAAAGCAGAACAAAAAGAAATTGGAGAAAAACTTCAATGGTTACGAGAATTTATTTCTTTGTCAGATGATATCAAAGATGGCGATGCCAAAGAATATTATGACTCCATTTCTCGTGATATTTTTGAAGCCAATGTTTATGTTTTAACGCCACAAGGAAAAATTGTTGAACTTCCTAACGGTTCAACACCAGTTGATTTTGCTTATCGTATTCATACAGAAGTAGGACATCATACAGTTGGCGCGATTGTCAATAATGTCATGGTGCCTATCGATACAAAATTAAATACAGGGGATGTTTGTGAAATCAAAACCAACAAACAATCCGCTGGACCAAGTGAAGATTGGTTGAAATTTGTAAGAACCGCAGGAGCTCGTAATAAAATTCGTACTTTCCTCGCTAAAAAAGAAGCTGAAACTAAGAAAGATACGATTGAAGATGGTAAGAAAATCTTAAAAGATGAAATCAAAAAACGTGGACTTGATGAAAAGAAATTCTTGGATCCAGAAACTTATAAAACATATTTAGGTGCTTTTGGAGCAAGAAGTTTAGATGATATTTTCTATTTTATTGGAAAGAAAAATCTTTCAGTAGCAACACTTTTAGAAAAAGTAAATCCAAAGAAAACAGGTTTCTTTGATAACTTATCTAAAATCTTACAAAGAAATAATGAACAAAGAGAAAAATTAGAAAAAACGACATCTAATAATGGAGTTGTTGTTAAAGGTGTTTCAGGATTAAAGATTCAACTTTCTAAATGTTGTAATCCAATTCCTGGAGATCAAATTACTGGTTATGTTTCTCAAGGACAAGGAATCAAAGTTCATCGTGTGGATTGTCCAAATATTAAACAAAAAGAAATTCAAAGCCGTTTAATTGATGTTTATTGGGATTTTGCATCACTTTCTAATTTGAAATTTGATGCTGATTTACAAATTGATGGCTTAGATCGTACAAATTTATTAAATGATATTATTACGGTTTTAGGACAAATGAAAATCAATATTTTAAATATTCATGCGGATGCATCAGATGATGGTAGAGCTTTAATTAAATTAAAGATTGGTGTTGATGATGCTGAACATTTAAATCGTGCAATTGCTAATCTTGAACGTATTCAAGGAATTTATGATATAAAAAGAGTGATACATTAGAATTATAGTTTTAAACTATAATTCTTTTTTTGAGAAAAAATATGAAAGAAGAAAAAGTAATTATTCATTTTGAAGATGAAACAACAAAAACAAAACAAACAAGTTGTTGATGATTTTAAACAAGAGATAAAAAAAGAAACAAAGAGTACATTTCCTAAAGGAAATGGTAGGAAATTTAAAAAATATTTCTTTTAGTTTATATTATAATCATATTATTGATGACAGTCTTACTTTGTGGAGTTATAAGTGGGTTATTTGCTTTCTTTATTTTAGAATTCCTTATTTTTGTAGGAATCCTTTATTATTTATTTAGACATAAAAAATCTATCGCATGGATAGATTTTTTTTATAATAAATGAATATTATTTTTTTCACATTCATCGATCATTTCTTGGGGCCAAATACTTGCTTGTACTTCACCAATATGAGCACGATTTAAAAGTAACATACAAAGTCTTGATTGACCAATACCACCACCGATAGTGTAAGGTAATTCTTTATTCACGATGGCTTGATGATATGGAAGATTTAAACGATCTTCACAGTTTTCTTTCTTTAATTGTTCAACTAAAGAATCTTCATCCACACGGATACCCATTGATGAGATTTCTAAGGCACATTGTAATGGTTCGTACCAGAATAACAAGTCACCATTGAGTTTCCAATCATCATAGTCTGGTGCACGTCCATCATGCTTTTGTCCACTTTGTAAAACATTACCGATTTGCATAATAAAGACACACCCGAATTCTTTGCAAATTTTATTTTCTCTTTCTTTAGCTGCTAAATCAGGATATTGATTTTCTAATTCTTGTGCAGTAATGAAATGGACACGATCTGGTAAACGATTAACAACATGAGGGTATTTATACCAAACTTCATGTTCCATATGTTTAATGACTTTAAAAATCTTTTTAACATGATTTTTTAATGTTGTAATATTGCGATCTTCTTTTTCGATGACACGTTCCCAATCCCATTGATCAACATAGTAAGAATGTAGGTTATCAACTTCTTCATCTTTTCTAATAGCGTTCATATTTGTATAAAGTCCTTCACGAACACCAAAACCATATTTTTTAAGTGCCATTCTTTTCCATTTAGCAAGTGAATGCACAACTTCAATATCATCATTTTCAAAACATTTAATTTTAAAAGAAACAGGTTTTTCTACACCATTTAGATTATCATTTAAACCACTACTTTTTTGAACAAAAAGTGGTGCTGAAATTCTTTCTAACATTAAAGCTCTTCCAAATTCTTTTTGAAATGTATCTCTTATGTATTTAATTGCTTCTTGTGTTTGTCTTAAAGACAACACAGGATCATAATTTTCTGGAATTATGAGATTCATTTTAATTTTTCCCCCTTAATAAATATGTTCTATTTTATCATTTATCTAGATATATGAAAGATAATAATAAAAAATTATAATAGCTATAAAAGTGTTTCAAATGTATTCACTTGTTGTCAATTGCCTTTCTTTTCTGTATAATAAGAAAAAATGAAAAGTAGGTGTAAACATGAGAAATTTAGAACATGTTAAACATGTTATTATAAAAATTGGTTCGACTTCTTTGTGTAATGAAGATGGACAACTAGATAAAGAAAGAATTTTAAAACTCATCCAACAAATAGCTATTTTAAAACGTAAAGGGTTAAAAGTAACACTTGTTTCATCAGGAGCGATTTCTTCAGGAATGGGTGTTTTAAATTTAAGTGAAAAACCTAAAGAAATTTCTAAAAAACAAGCACTTGCGGCTATTGGACAAGCACATTTGATGCAAATTTATGAAGATTTATTTTCATTGTTTCATTTAAAATGTGCACAGATTTTATTAAATCATGATGATTTTGATCATCGTAAACGTTTGATGAATTTAAGCTATGCTTTATCTTCTATTTTAGATTATGATGTGATTCCTATTATTAATGAAAATGATACATTAGCGGTAGATGAAATCAAAGTAGGAGATAATGATACATTATCTGCCTTGCTATTACCTATTGTAGATGCACAATTACTTGTTTTAGTTTCAGATATTGATGGACTTTATAATGATAATCCTCATACCAATTCCAATGCAAAATTATTAAGTGATATTGAACTTGTGGATGATAAAATTATGAACTTTGCGAAAGATTCAAGTAGTCAATTTGGTACAGGTGGGATGGTGACAAAATTACGTGCTGCAAAAATCGTTAATGATTATGGAGGAGATATGGCCATCGTTAATGGCAACAATGAAACAGCTCTTATTGATTTATTAGAAGGAAAACAAATTGGAACATATTTTAGTGGAAAAGCGGGGCGCACTTTAAGTGCTAGAGATCATTGGATCATGTATCGTAGTTCTCCTAAGGGAAAAGTCATTGTTGATGATGGTGCATGTGAGGCTTTAAAAACACATACAAGTTTACTACCTAAAGGAATCAAAGAAGTTGAAGGTTCATTTATGCAAGGTAGTGTCATTGATGTTCTTTCTTTTAAAGGACACTTAATAGCAAGAGGTATTACGAATTATTCAAGTGATGAGTTAAAATTGATTAAAGATCATCATAGTAATGAAATAGAAAGTATTTTACATTATAAAGATTATGATGAAGTGATTCATGCGGATAATCTAGTCATTAATAAGGGGTGAAATTATGATTAGGGAACAACTTAAAGAAGCTAAAAAAGCATGTCGTTTTATGCAAAATGTTAAACCAGAAGTAAAAAATAAAGCTTTAAAAAATATTTCTGAGGCATTAATTCAAAAAAGTGAATTGATTATTCAAGAAAATCAAAAAGATATTGCAGAAGCTAAAAATAATGGTATTAAAGAATCAATGGTTGATCGTTTATTATTAAATAAAGAACGTATTGAAGCGATGGCAAAAGATATTTTAAAAGTAATTGATTTACAAGATCCTATTGGAACTCTTGTAAGAGAAATTAAAAGACCCAATGGTTTAGTGATTCAACAAATCAGAATTCCTTTAGGAGTGATTGGGGTAATTTATGAATCAAGACCTAATGTAACAGTAGATATTGCCAGTTTATGTATTAAAACAAACAATGTTTGTGTTTTAAAAGGTGGTAAAGAAGCCATTCATTCAAATCGCATTTTAGTTCAAATTATAAATGAGGCTATTCAAGATGTTTTACCAACACATACGGTTACTCTTATTGAAACAAAAAAGCGTGAAGAAACTTTAGATTTAATTCAAGCCCATGATTATGTAGATGTCATTATTCCTCGTGGAAGTGCAGGGCTTATTCAATATGTTGTTAAAAATGCAACTGTTCCAGTAATTGAAACAGGAGCAGGAATTTGTCATCTTTATGTTGATCAAGATGCTAGTCTTGATATGGCTTTAGAAATTGCAAAAAATGCAAAGATCCAAAGACCATCTGTATGTAATGCAATTGAAACGATTCTTGTTCATCAAAAAGTAGCACCAGAATTCTTACCAAAACTTCAAGAAATATTTAAAAATGTACAAATCTATGGTGATGAAAAAACAAGAAAAATCATAGATTGTCTAGAAGCTACTGAAAAAAATTATGCTACAGAATATGATGATTATATTTGTAATATAAAAGTTGTAGATGATATTGAAGAAGCGATTGAACATATTTATAACTATTCAACAAAACATTCAGAATCGATTATTACCGAAAATAAAGAAACAGCAAAATATTTCATGGAGTCTTTAGATTCGGCTTGTGTTTATCATAATGCTTCTACACGTTTTAGTGATGGGGGACAGTTTGGTTTTGGGGCAGAAGTTGGTATTTCTACACAAAAGCTTCATGCTAGAGGCCCACTTGGTTTACAGGAAATTACTTCTACAAAATATATGATTTATGGAAATGGCCAAGTAAGGAGCTAAGCCTCCTTTTTTTTATAAAAAAATAATTAGCGTACTAAATATATTGACATTGATTAGTGCGCTAACTATAATGTTTAGTATACTAACTAATAGGAGGTGTCTTATGGATCTATTGGAATTTGAGGATATTAAAGAGATCTTTCTACAATTTAAATCTCTCCATAAAAATATTCAAGAACTTACTAGTAAAAAAAGCAATAGGGAAGGATTATCTGCTGATCAGTGTTATTTGTTAGGTCTTATTGATCATTTTGGTCATCCTAATCAAAAAATTCTTGCAGAACGTTTAAAAATTACACCAGCTACTTTATCAGTAAGATTACAACGTTTAGAAAAAGCAGGTTTTATTGAAAAAGTTGTAAGTAGACATGATAAAAGAAATGTCTCATTACATATTACGGAAAAGGGAAAAGAAGAAATTAAAAGTTGTAAAGATGATATGAAAATGTTTACAACACGCTTATTTGGAGGAATAAATAAAGAAGATTTAGATAGAATGAAAACGTATTGTCAAATCTTTGAAAAGAATATTCGTTTAATGAAGGAGGAGTTAGATGTTCAAGATTAAAGGATATTTAAAGAAATTCTGGTATTTAATTCTTGCTTGTATTTGTTTATTGTTTGTACAAGCACAAACTGAATTAACTTTACCAGATTATATGAGTGATATTGTTTCAGTGGGAATTCAAGCAGGGGGATTTGCTTCACCTGTTTCAGATGTTTTAACGGAAGAAACTTATCAACATTTATTATTGTTTATTGATCAAAAGGATCAAAAAACAGTAAAAAAAGATTATAAAAAAGTTAGTAAAGTCAATCAAGATATCATTGATACATTTCCTAAGGCTAAAGGAAAAACAGTTTATCAATTGAAAGATTTATCAAGTGATGAAGAAAGTGAATTAGAAGATATTTTAATGAAACCGATGTTAATTATTACTTCGCTTGATAGTATGGATACTTCTAGTAAAGAGTATCAAGAAAAATTTGGACAATTACCTCCAAATATGAGTGTTTATGATGCGATTTCTTTTATGGATGAAAGTCAAAAATCAAAGATGTTTGAAGACATGGATACAAGAATAGATACAATGGGTGAAAGTACTTTAAAAATTGCAGCCGGTAATGGTGTTAAAGCTGAATATAAAAAATTAGGTGCTGACATTGACAAAGTACAAACCGATTATATTTTTAAAACAGGTTTAAAGATGTTAGGAATTGCTTTACTTGGAACAGTGGCTGCAATTTCAGTTGCTTTCTTTGCGACAAAAGTTGGTGCTGGTGTAGCGCGAGCTTTAAGAAAAGATGTTTTTGAAAAAGTAGAAAGCTTTTCTAATGAAGAATTTAATCATTTTTCAACAGCGTCACTTATTACACGTACAACAAATGATATTACTCAAGTACAAATGGTGACAATGATGCTTTTACGTATTGTATGTTTTGCACCAATTATTGGTATTGGGGCTTTAATTAAAGTTTTAAAAGAATCACCATCAATGACATGGATCATTGCGGTTGTTATTCTTGTTATTTTTGGTGTGATGGCGGTTGCGTTTGCAGTTGTTATGCCAAAATTCAAAATTATTCAAAATTTAATTGACCGTTTAAATCTCACAATGCGTGAAAATTTATCAGGAATGCTTGTTATTCGTGCTTTTGGTAACGAAAAACATAGCGAAGATCGTTTTGATAAAGCCAACAAAGATGTTACAAATTTAAACTTATTTGTTAATAGATCAATGGCTTCTATTATGCCGATTATGATGTTTATCTTTAATGTCGTTACTTTAGTCATTGTCTATTATGGTTCTAAACAAATCGATTTAGGTAATTTAGCAATTGGACAAATGATGGCCTTTATGCAATATGCAATGCAAATTATTATGGCCTTTTTAATGATTGCAATGATTGCTATTATGTTACCTCGTGCTAGTGTTGCTGCTAATCGTGTTTATGAAATCATTGAAACTAAGCCAACGATTCAAGATCCAACAAATCCAGTTGCTTTAGATGAAAGTAAAAAAGGACTTGTTGAATTTAATCATGTTTCATTTGCTTATCCAGGGGCGAGTGAACCGGTTTTAAAAGATATTGATTTTGTTGCTAAACCTGGACAAACAACAGCCTTTATTGGCTCTACTGGTTCAGGAAAATCAACACTTATTAATTTAGTACCTCGTTTTTATGAAGTCAGTGAAGGAAGTATTAAGGTTGCAGGGGTTGATGTTCGTGAGATGACACAACATGAATTACGTGATCGTATTGGACTTGTTCCTCAAAAAGGAAACTTATTTTCTGGAACAATTCGTTCTAATTTAAAATATGGTGCACCAGAGGCAACAGATGAAGAATTAGAAGAAGTGATTCGAGTTGCTCAAGCAAAAGAATTTATTGATCAAAAAGAAGAACGTTTTGATATGGAAATTTCACAAGGTGGAACAAACGTTTCTGGTGGTCAAAAACAAAGACTTGCGATTGCTCGAGCTATTGCAAAAAATCCAGATATTTATATTTTTGATGATAGTTTTTCAGCACTTGATTTCAAAACAGATGCTAAACTTCGTCAAGAATTAAATCAACTTGTTAAAAAGACAAAAAGTACAGTTTTATTAGTAGGACAACGTATTGCTTCTATTATGGATGCAGACCAAATCATTGTCCTTGATGAAGGAAGAATTGTTGGTAAAGGAACACATGAGGAATTAATGAAATCATGTCAGGTTTATCAAGAAATTGCCTATTCTCAATTATCTAAGGAGGAACTAAGTCATGAGTAATGAAAGAAGAAGACAAGGGCCTCGTGGACCAATGGGTCGTGGAATGAGAGGTAATGGTGAAAAAGCCAAGAATTTTAAAGGAACATTAAAGAAATTATTTGTTTATTTAAAACCTTATTATTTTAAATTAGCGGTTGTTATTATTTTTGCGGTAGGATCAACGATTTTTACAATTGTAGGACCAAAGATTCTTGCTAAAGCAACAGATAAATTATCTGAAGGAATTATGGCCAAGGTAAGTAATACAGGAGAAATTGATTTTGATTATATTGGTATGATCTGTTTGATTCTTGTTGGTTTCTATCTTGTCAGTGCACTCTTTAGTTTTATTCAAGGATTTATTACATCTTCGATTTCACAAAAAGTTGCTTATGATTTAAGAAGCTCTTTATCTAAGAAGATGTCAAGAATGCCTTTAAGTTATTTTGATAGACATTCTAGTGGAGACACTTTAAGTAGAGTAACCAATGATATTGATACAATTGCACAATCACTCAATCAAAGTTTATCGCAAGTGATTACATCTTCTGTTACAGTTGTTGGAATCTTTATTATGATGCTTACGATTTCAGTAAAGATGACTTTGATTGCGGTACTTGTTTTACCACTTTCGATGTTACTTATTATGTTTGTTATGAAACATTCACAAAAGTATTTTAGTAGACAACAAAAAAGTTTAGGGGATGTCAATGGTCATATTGAAGAAATGTATGGTGCTCATGATGTTGTCAAAGCATTTAATGGGGAAGAAGATTCTGTTAAAACTTTTAATGAATATAATGATGCGCTTTATGATTCAGCATGGAAATCTCAATTTTTATCAGGTTTAATGCAACCTTTAAGTAACTTTGTAGGAAACTTAGGATATGTAAGTGTTTGTTTATTAGGTGGTTTTTTAGCAGGGGGTAATACGATTACGATTGGTGATATTCAAGCCTTTATCCAATATGTACGCCAATTCAATCAACCAATTGCCCAACTTGCTCAAACAATGAATATGTTACAAAGTACAGCAGCCGCTGCGGAACGTGTTTTTGAATTCTTAGAGGAAGAAGAATTAGAACCTGAAACAGTTAAAATTGAAACAGATGAAGTTGAAAAATTACATGGTTCAGTTACTTTCAATCAAGTTAATTTTGGTTATCTTCCAGAAAAAACAATTATTCATGATTTCAATATGCATGTTCATGCTGGACAAACAGTCGCTATTGTTGGTCCAACAGGAGCAGGAAAAACAACGATTGTTAAATTGTTGATGCGCTTTTATGAATTAAATAAAGGTTCAATTATGATTGATGGTCATGATATTAAAGATTTTTCAAGACATGATTTAAGAAGTTTGTTTGGAATGGTTTTACAAGATACATGGCTTTTTAATGGAACAATTAAGGAAAACTTGATGTATGGTAAATTAGATGCCAGTGATGAAGAAGTAAAAAATGCCTGCGAAATGGCGTATGTAGATCATTTTGTCAATACTTTAGAAGATGGTTATGATACGGTTCTTGATGAAGAAACATCAAATATTTCACAAGGACAAAAACAATTATTGACAATTGCGAGAGCGTTTCTAAAAGATCCTAAAATTCTTATTTTAGATGAAGCAACTTCTTCAGTTGATACACGTACAGAAGTGCTTATTCAAAAAGGTATGGAAAAATTAATGGAAGGACGTACAAGCTTTGTTATTGCACACCGTCTATCAACGATTCGTGATGCTAATACAATCATTGTCATGAAAGATGGCGATATTGTAGAAATTGGTAATCATGATGAATTGTTAGAAAAAGGTGGATTCTACGCCTCACTTTATCAATCACAATTTGAAGGTAGCGAAATTTAGAAGCAAAGAAATTTGCTTCTTTTTCTTTTCAAAACATGTTTATATATGGTATAGTACAAGCCGAGGGGATGATGTTATGGTGAAAAGAAAACCACAATATGTCAAAATTAAAGAATATATTATTCAAAATATTGAAGATGAAAAATATAATGAAAATGAACAAATTGAAAGTGAACATGCTTTATGTGAACTTTTTGGTGTTACCCGAATGACAGTGCGCCAAGCTTTAACAGATTTAATCAATGAAAACATAATCTATTCTGTTCCTAAAGTTGGCTCATTTGTTTGTAAGAAATCGAGATTTAAAAGTTTTGATGGACTAAACAGTGTTACAGAAGACTGTGCTAAGAAAAAAGAAGATTGTACAAGTCATGTCGTTTTAAATGAACTTGAAGAAGCTACAGATTTAATGAAAAAAGAAATGGCTTTAGAAGATAATAAAGTATGGCACGTTAAACGTGTAAGACTTGTAAACGGAGAGCCTTTATGTTTTGAAGATGATTACTGTAATTATGATTTAACAGGAGATATTCCTTTAGAAGTATCCAGTACATCTTTATTTAATCATTTTGAAAATGATCTCAATTTACATATTGCTTTTTCCGATCAACAAATTGATGCGGTTTTAGCGGGTGAAGAACTAGGAAAATATTTACAAGTCGATCCAGTGACACCTTTGCTTAGAGTTTTATCGATTACATGCTTACATAATGGTAAATGTATTGAATATGGGTATACTTATTATCGTGTAGACAAGTATACTTTTAACCAAGTTGCATATCGTAGAAAATAAAAGGATGTTGTCAAATCCGTTTGGTTTGTTATAATGAGAATGTTAAAAAGGAGATTTTAGATGAATTATTTATATATTGCATTAATATCAATGGTACCTTTAATTGAACTTAGAGGAGCAATTCCTGTTTCCCAAGGATTAGGATTACCAATTATTCCATCTTATATTGTTTGTATTTTAGCAAATATGGTACCTGTACCTTTTATTTACTTATTTGCTAGAAAGGTTTTAGTATGGGGTTGTGATAAACCAGTTATTGGTAAATTTTTCACTTGGTGTTTAGACAAAGGTGAAAGAGGTGGAAAGAAGCTTCAAGAAAAAGTAGGAAGAAGTACTTTTGTTGCTTTATTATTATTTGTAGGAATTCCACTTCCAGGGACAGGTGCATGGACAGGAACACTTGCAGCTAGTATTTTAGATATGGATTTTAAATCAACAACGATTGCCGTTATGCTAGGAGTTTTACTTGCTGGTGTAATTATGATGGTGGTTAGCTTTTTAGGATTTTCATTAATTTAGAAGTATCTATATACTTCTTTTTTTGTAAGGAGGACGGTTATGAATGTAGAAATTATTAATGTAGGAACTGAACTATTACTTGGTGAAATTATCAATACCAATGCAACTTATTTACAAAAAATGTGTAAGGAATTAGGTTTTAATGTTTTCTTTCAAACGGTAGTAGGAGATAATTCACAAAGATTTTTAGATTGCTTAGAAATTGCTTTTAATAGAGGATGTGATTGTGTTATTACTACAGGCGGGCTAGGACCAACTGAAGATGATCTCACAAAAGAATTATCTGCAAAGTATTTAGGCTTAGAAATGATTTATAATGAAGCAGAAGCCAAAAAAGTGAATGATAAATGCTGCTTTGTATCACAACTAGATCAAGTGACGGATAATAACTTTAAACAAGCTTATTTTCCTAAAGATTGTTATGTTTTAGATAATCCAATAGGAACTGCTAATGGGTGTGTGATGTCTAAAGATAAAAAAATGATTGTTAATCTTCCTGGGCCACCAAAAGAAATGACATATGTTGTTGATCATCAGCTTCAACCATATTTAGAAAAATATCGTCAAGCTAAAATCTATACGTATGATATTGTAACTCAAGGTGTCGGAGAATCGGCAGCAGCTACCATGATTGATGATATTGTTCAAAGTCAAAAAGAGGTTTCTATTGCTTTATACGCTTCAGAGGAATATGTAAGAATTCGTTTAGGTGTTAAAGCAAAACATCAAGATGAAGCAGATATTTTAGTGAAAAAAACAAAAGAATTGATTGAAGAAAGATTAAAGGATTATATTGTTGAAAATCCTAATTTATTTGAAGAAGTGATGAAAAAGATTAATGGATTTACTATTTTAAATGAATGTGATTTTTTATTAAGTGATTATTTTGTTAATAATGGAGGGCCAGTCTTTATTCATTTAACTTTGAAGGAACATCCATTAGGTGAAATTGTTCATGTGTTATTAAAATATAAAGAAAAAGAAATATCTTTCGATATTCCTTTACTTGTTAAAGCAAGTCTTTCTTTATCTAAACTTGAATCTAAATTGATTTATCAAATTGATCAATTAATTCGATAAACTTTAAAGTTGCTTGTGATAAGCTTCTTCTTTTAAGATAAGCATAGCCAATGCTTCTTGAAGGAAGGGGCTTTTTTAATTGTATTTCATAAACTTTATTTTTGTCTAAAAAATCATGAGAGAATTCTTTAACAACACACGCATTTCCTAAATTGGCATGAGTAAATTCTAAGAGTAAGTGATGTGCTCCTAATTCCATTTCAGGTTTTAATAAAATACCATGTTTCGCAAAATATTTATCAATATAATTTCTTGAATTACTTGATTTTTCTAAAAGAATAAGATTCTTTTTCGCAATTTCTTGATAGCTGTAAAGATGATCATCTTTTTCTTTAGAGATAAAGATATCATGAATTGTTAAACATTCTTTCATCGCTAGACTTTCATCATCAAAAGGAAGATTGATAAAGGCAAGATCAATCGTTCCATTTTTTAAATGTTCAACTGTTTCAATAGAAGTTCCATTGACAACATTGATTTTGATTGTTGGATAAAGATGATGAAATTGTTTTAATAAATCAATTAAGTAATTTTCACAAATTGAATCACCAGCACCAATATTTAACTGTCCTGAAAGTAATTCGTTATAATGAGAAAGTTCATTTTCAACGCTGGTAATTAAAGCAAGGGCTTCAGTAATGTTTTTATGAAGGAGCATACCTTCTTTAGTAAGAGTAACGCCTTTGTTTAAACGAATGAAGAGTTGGGTATTGAGTTCTTTTTCTAAAGCATGGATTGTTTGAGAAACAGCAGATTGTGAAATGAATAAATTCTTTGCTGCTTTTGAAAAAGAAAGGGTAGATGCTGCTTCATTAAATATCTTATATTGTTCTAGTTTTATCATATTAGTACTCCTTATATCAAATATATTATATATTAATTTTACTTATATTAAAATATAGCATATAATAAAAATGTATGAAAAAGCCAATGATAGAAAGGTGGAAATGAATTATGGCTGGTGTAGTTGTTGTAGGAAGTATGTGGGGAGATGAAGGTAAAGGAAAAATTACCGATTATCTTGCACAAAAAGCAGATGTTGTATGTCGTTATGCTGGAGGGAACAATGCAGGTCATACCATTGTTTATGGTGGTAAGAAATTTGCTTTAAAATTAATACCATCAGGTATTTTCTCTGGGCATGAAGTAATCATGGGAAATGGGATGGTTGTTAATCCTAAAGCATTTTTAGAAGAAGTGAAATATTTAAATGATGGTGGTATTGATACAAGCAAAATTAGAATTTCAGATCGTTGTCATGTGATTTTACCTTATCATCTTGAAATTGATGAATTACAAGAAAAGAGAAAAGGTGATAAAAGTATTGGAACTACAAAAAGAGGTATTGGACCTGCTTATGTAGACAAATATAGTCGTATTGGTATTCGAATGGGAGAATTCATTGATGAAGAATTATTCTTAGAAAGATTAAAAGAAACTTTCCCAATGAAAGTTGCAGAATATCCTGAATTAAAAGACATGTTTACTGTAGAAGAAATTTTTGAAGAATACAAAGAATACGCTAAAATTATTAAGCCTTTAGTTTGTGATACAGGTATGTTATTAGATCAATATTTAAGAGAAGATAAAAAAGTCTTATTTGAAGGAGCTCAAGGAGCTATGTTAGATATTGATTATGGTACTTATCCATTTGTTACATCATCACATCCAGGAGCTAATGGGGTATCTGAAGGGGCTGGTATTGGACCTTTATATATCAAAGAAGCAATTGGAATTATTAAAGCTTATACAACTCGTGTTGGATCAGGACCATTCCCAACTGAATTAAATGATGCAACAGGTGATTTAATTAGAGAAAGAGGACATGAATATGGTACTGTAACTGAACGTCCAAGAAGAACTGGTTGGTTTGATGCAGTAGTTGTTAATCAATCAAGAAGAATGTCTTCTTTAACAGGTATTTCATTAATGTTATTAGATGTTATGAGTGGATTTGATACAATCAAAATCTGTAAAGCTTATAAATTAGATGGTAAAGAAATTTATGGTTTACCTGCAACTGTTAAAGATATTGAAAGATGTGAACCTGTTTATGAAGAATTACCAGGATGGAAAGAAGATATTACACATGTAAAATCTTTTGAAGAATTACCAGTAAATTGTCAAAATTATATTCGTAAAATCGAAGAACTTGTTCATTGTCCAGTAAGAATGTTCAGTGTTGGACCAGATAGAGAACAAACAGTTGTTTTAAAAGATATTAAATTTTAATAAAGGAGGTCTTTCATGAAAAGAGAATTAGTCATTGTCATGGATTTCGGTGGGCAATATAATCAATTAGTTGCTCGTCGTGTTCGTGAATGCAATGTTTATTGTGAAATCTATTCTTATAAAACACCTTTAGAAAAAATTAAAGAAATGAATCCTAAAGGAATCATTTTAACAGGTGGACCAAATAGTTGTTATTTAGAAGATTCACCAACTTATTCTAAAGAATTATTTGAATTAGGTATTCCTGTATTAGGTTTATGTTATGGTGCTCAATTAATGCAACATGTTTTAGGTGGAAAAGTTGAAAGAGCAGATGTAAGAGAATATGGTAAATCAATTTTATTAGTTGATCAACCACAATCTAAAATTTTAAAAGGTGTTCCTGAAACATCTACAGTTTGGATGTCACATTTTGATTATATTTCAAAAATTGCACCTGGATTTACTATTACAACACACACAAAAGATTGCCCAGTAGCATCTTGTGAAGATAAAGAAAAAGATTTATATGCGATTCAGTTCCATCCAGAAGTTTTACATAGTGAATATGGTAAAACAATGCTTTCTAACTTTGTTTTAGATGTATGTAACTGTGCTGGTGATTGGCGCATGGATTCTTTCGTTGAAGAACAAATCAAAGCAATCAAAGAAAAAGTTGGTAATGGTAAAGTCTTATGTGCTTTATCAGGTGGTGTTGACTCATCTGTTGCAGCCGTTTTACTTTCTAAAGCCATTGGTAATCAATTAACTTGTGTCTTTGTAGATCATGGTTTACTTCGTAAAAACGAAGGGGATGAAGTAGAAGCTGTATTTGGTCCAAATGGTAATTATGAATTAAATTTCATTAGAGTAAATGCACAAGAAAGATATTATGAAAAGTTAAAAGGTGTTACTGAACCAGAAGCTAAACGTAAAATCATTGGTGAAGAATTTATTCGTGTTTTTGAAGAAGAGGCAAAGAAAATTGGAGCAGTTGATTTCTTAGTACAAGGAACAATTTATCCAGATGTTGTTGAAAGTGGTCTTGGTGGAGAATCTGCGGTTATCAAATCACATCATAATGTTGGTGGATTGCCAGATCATGTTGATTTTAAAGAAATTATTGAACCATTACGTGATTTATTCAAAGATGAAGTACGTAAAGTTGGTTTAGAATTAGGAATTCCTGAATACTTAGTATTTAGACAACCATTCCCAGGACCAGGTCTTGGTATTCGTATCATTGGTGAAGTCAATGCTGAAAAAGTAAAAATCGTGCAAGATGCAGATGCAATCTATAGAGAAGAAATCGCTAATGCAGGATTAGACCGTTCAATCGGTCAATACTTTGCTGCTCTTACAAACATGCGTTCTGTAGGAGTTATGGGTGATGAAAGAACTTATGATTATGCAATCGCCTTACGTGCGGTTAATACTATCGATTTCATGACAGCAGAAGCTGCAGAAATTCCTTATGAAGTATTAAATAAAGTTATGTCACGTATTATAAACGAAGTTCGTGGGGTAAACAGAGTAATGTATGATATTACAAGTAAGCCACCAGGAACAATTGAGTTTGAATAATTGAAGTGAGATAGTTGGGGTTGTTATTGAAACAATCCCACTATTTTATATTCACTAAAAAGAAAAAATTCTATGAGTATTACAATTACACAAATCGCAAAACTTGCAGGTGTTTCTAGAGGAACCGTTGATCGTGTTATTCATCAACGAGGACGCGTTGCTCCCGAAGTAGAAAAGAGAATACGTGATATTATGGATGAAAATGATTATCATCCATATATGTTAGGAAGAGCTTTAGCTGTTTCTAAAACACCACTTACAATAGGAATGATTATGATTGAAAAAGGAAATCCATTTTTTCAATAGATTCATTCAGGAATGAAAGAAGCAATCTCTCAATTTAGAGATTATCCAATTTCAGTTGATTTTAGACATATTAATGGTGTAGACGAAGAAGAATATTTAAATGTACTTGATGAATTAGAAAGCAAAGTAAATGCTTTAATTATAGCGGGATTACAAACAAAACATATTGTAGAAAAAGTAAATCAAATTGCAAAAAAAATTCCTGTTATGACTTTAAATATTGATTTAGAAGATTCTTATAGAATAGGTTTTATTGGAATTGATGATTATAAAGCAGGAACTTGTCTTGCAGGACTTGCGCATAATCTAACAAGGTCAGGAGAAAATATTTTAATTCTTTCTGGTTCAAAAATAATTCATTCACAATCACAAAGAGTCAATGGATTTCTTGATACAATGAAACAATATCCAGAAATTCTATTAAGTAATGTAATTTATACAGAAGATAAGCTTGAAATATCAAATAAGCTTTTAAAAGAAATTCTTTCAAAGAAATACTATAAGACAATTGTCATGGTAGATTCATGGCTTGCAAATGCGGGAGAAGTTGTAGCACAAACAGGTTATAATGATATCAATATTTTAGGATTTGACTTAATGCCACAAAATAAGGAAGCATTAAAACAGGGGAAAGTTACTTATATCATTGATCAAAGTGCTTATATGCAAAGCTATGAATGTGTACATAAAGTATGCGAACATTTGATTTATGGAACAGAACTTCCAAAAGGAAAAAACTATCTTCCTATTCATATTTATAATAAATATAATCTAGACTGATTCTTTAGGTTTTACAAAAGATGAAATTGGATTTTTATTCTTAAGAATTATTTGGATTTTTGACTTTATTAATTAGTAATTTTATTTTAAAAGATTATAATGAGAAACATCATATTAAGTAAGTAATCTGAAAAATATTGCTTATTTTTTTAATATCAACAAAAATCTATTTTTTGAACACATTAGTTGTTTATGAGAAATTTTTTTGCAGTTATTGAAAATAATTATAGTTATTTTTAATAATATGTTATATATATTACTATATTGTGAATTTAATCTGTCTGTTATTCTGTTATAGAGTATCATGTTATTAATGAAAAAATGCATTTTTTATATAAATCATAAAAAATTATTTACATTATGCATGGTCTATAAATACAATTATTAAATAACGCAATATTAATGATGAAAAGAATATCATAAAATTCGTGGGGGGGGGAGAGAATAGATGGTATTATTGGTACAAGAAATGAAAGATTTACAAAGAAAATTCCATTTAAAACTGTTAAGTGAACAAAAAGGATTGGATAATGAAATAAAAGGTATTAAAATCATAGAAGTTGAAAATATGGAAAAGTACATAGAAGGAGGAGAAATACTTCTTACAAGTTTTTTCATATATGAAAGTTGTACAATTTCTCAGTATGAAACACATATACAAAATTTGATAGATAAAGGTGTATCTGGATTTATTATAAAAAATAGTGGAAACATAAAAAATTTTAATATCAAACTAGATATACTTAAAAGATTATGTATTGAAAATGAGGTTGCCCTGTTTGAATTACTTCGACAAAATTATTATTGGGATATTATTAGATATATATTAGATAATGTTTTTGATCAAGAAATGGCATTATTAAAGTATCACAAAGTTACAAATGATAACCTTAAAGAATATATTTTCCACAAGGAGGCAACACCTAAAAATATTATAGAGCTTCTTTATACAATAATTGATAACCCAATTTCAATGTATTATGAAAATTTGAGTTGTCTTGCTACAACATATGAAGAAAAAAGTAGTTTTGATTTATTAGATAACATTAAAGAATATAGTCCAGAGATAAGATTGAGGTATAATTATTTAAAACAAGATGCTGGAAAATATAATCAATATATTATACCTATTACTTTTATAGGAAATATATCTATTAAAATTGTGATTGATGAAAAAAATAGAAAGTTAACAAATTTTGATTTTGTTGCGATTGAAAATGCGATTGATGCATTAAGGTATTCATTCACATTTGACTTTGCAAAAAACGAAATCCATAAAAAGTATCATCGAGATATTTTCTTTAATTTAGTAAATAGTCAATTAAATTATGATGATACTACTGAAGCAGCCAATATGTTAAATCTTAAAGAGGATGCTTATTATCGAATTGTATCATTTCATTCTATTCCAGAAGATCAAAAGGAAAAGTATTCTTTGGAACAATTAGATGAAGTTGACATTATTGCTGATCAAATATCAATGTTTTATCCTAAAGATCACGTCTATAAAAATGTATCTCAAATCGTTATGTTACAAAAAATGGATTCTGATAAAGAAGATGATGATAGTAGGAAACGATTAAATGAGCTGATAGATATTGTAAAGAAAAGTATCAGCAAAAGAGATCAAAACACAAATTTTAATGTTGGTGTAGGAGAAATCGTTAAAGGATATAGAAATTTAAAAAACTCATATAAACAATCAAGAATAGCAATGAGATTTATGAAAATAGCTAGAAGGATTACTGGAGATATAAATAAATCAATTGTTTATTATTCAAAATTAGGAATATTCCAATCCTTTATTGAATTGGATGACATAAATAAATTAAAAAAATATGTACCATGCACAATTACTAAACTCGATAATTATGATAGAAAACATAATACAGAGTTATTACATACTTTAAATTCATACATAAGAAATAATTTAAGTGTTAAAAAGACATCTCTAGATTTAATGATTCAATATCGATCAGCTTCTTATCGCATTAAAAAGATAAAAGAGATTACAAATATTAATTTTGATGACAACATAGAATTACTTTCATTACGGAATGGATTAATCATTTTTGATATAATACATAACATGTAATAAAAAACAATGGACAAAAATATTGTTCGTTGTTTTTTATTACACTAAATTGACAAAATAGCAGTAAAAGGTTTGCCTATTTAGTGCATTACTTTTTTTATTGTATGGACATACAATAATAGCGTCAAAGAAATAAAACCTTATATATCCAAGTTTATTAGAAAGAAAGGTTGCTATGAATGAAACAAAACAAGAAATGAATAAGATTCAAGAAATAAAAAAGGTAAATAAATATTCATTCAAAAAAGATTTAATTTTTTTACTCCTTAAAATTTTATTAATAATTTGTGTAATGTTTTTGATATTTTCATTTGTTTATGGCATTGCTAGAACGAATGATATATCGATGAAACCAGCAATTAAAGATAGTGATTTAGTTTTATACTATCGACTTGATAAAAACTTTGTTTCTGGAGATGTGGTCGTTTTTAAAAAGAATAATCGAATAATGATGTCAAGGGTAGTTGCAGTTGCAGGTGATCAGGTTGATATCACTAAAGATGGTCTGCTGATTAATGGAGCTGTTCAAATATCTCAAGATATTTATTCTGATACTACTCAGTTTAAAGATGGAACTGATTTTCCTCTTACAGTAGGACAAGGACAGGTTTTTGTATTAGGTGACAACAGGACTGTTGCTTCGGACAGTCGAATCTATGGGTGCCTTAACATCAATGATATTAAAGGCAAAGCCATAGCGGTTATTAGAACTAGAGGTATATAAATAAAAGTTCTTTAATCATTAATCGAAAAACAGGGAGGACAAAAAAATGAATATCAAACAATCGATTAAGAAAATACTTGCCTGTGCAACGGCAAGTGCAATGACATTATGCTTAACGATGCCAACTGCTTTTGCAGATGATACTACAAATAATGCTAAAGAAGCGTATATCAGTAAAACTTATAATACTGAAGTAGGAAAAGCTGAAACATTTAGTTTTACAGCAACACAAGTAACTGGGGAAGGACTTGTAAGTGATTCACTAAATCCTACAATGCCAAGTATTTCATTTACTGCTGATGAAACTGGAACAAAAACAAAGAGAGATAAAATTACATTTCCTGCTTTTAGTCAAGAAGGTAAATATGAATATACAGTGACTGAATCACAAACTGCTAATCCAGCTGTAACAAATAATGAACATGAAAAAATGATCATGTCACAAGCTGAGTATAAGATGGACGTTTATGTTTCAAATATTAATAATAAATATGAAATTACAAAAATAATTGTAAACAAAACAAAAGACGATAAGGGTGTTATTGATAATAAAACTGGTAAAGTTGATATAGGTAATAGTGATACAAATGGATTTAGTTTTACTAATACTTATGTTCAAGAAGCAGGTACTGGTACTGATCCTACTAATCCAGGTGAAGACTATGAAAATTATGGTTCTTTAAAAGTAACAAAAACAGTAAATCCTAATGGAGGTACTATTAACACAAGTGCATCATTTAGATTCACCGCAAAATTTGATTTTCCTAAAGGAACTGACGCTAATACTTTAGGTAAAGTCAAAGGTAATGATATTGCAATTGAATTAGAAAATGGAAAATATGGATTTAATTTGAAACATGGTGAAAGCATGACGTTTACTGGATTACCTGTTGGAACTACTATGACAGTATCAGAATCTAATACTCCAAATTACAAAGGAAGTGCCAGCTACGTTATTAATGGTGGTGAGTCCCAAAGTAAAACAGCTTCAAAATATAATGAATCTTTTGAGGTAGAAAATGAAAAATTAGGACAAAAGAAAAATACTGTAGATGTAACAAATACATATAATAATGTACCAACTACAGGTATCATCATGAATACTTTACCATATGTTATGATGATTGCTTTAGGCGGAGTTGCATTATTAGGATATATTTATTTAAAAAATAAAAAATATAGCGATTAAATAAAATGAAGGGATGACAGTTTATTTAACTGCATCCCTCTTTTCAATATTTACAATTAGGAAAGGAAGATAAGCAATGGATAAATTAAAAAAAATGATTAAAAATTTTATCCAAATAACTGATCATCTCGTAGATCTTATCGCTTTGATTCTTATTCTTTCAATGATGTCTTTATCTGGGTACATGTTATGGGACTCAAATCAGGTATATGAAAAAGCTGATGCAAAAGTTTATGAACCTTACATGCCAACAAGAAATCATAGTAAATCTTTTAAAGAACTACAACAAATTAATAATGATGTCATTGGGTGGCTAAAGGTAAATAATACGCATATTAATTATCCGCTCGTTCAATGTGAAAATGACGATAAATATATGAATACGGATGTAGAAGGCAATTATTCATTAAGCGGGTCTATCTTTTTACATGCAGAAAATAATCCGCATTTTACAGATTTCAATAATATTATTTATGGACACCATATGGAAAAACATATGATGTTTGGAGACATTGGAGAATTTACTAATCAAAATTTTTTCAATAAACATCATTACGGAAATCTTTATTATGATGGCATAAATCATGGTATTGAATTTATTGCGATTATGCAATTGGATGCTTATAACGAAAGAGCATTTAATATCTGTATTAGTGAAGAAGCAAAACAGGAATATATTAAATTAATTGATAATAATTCACTTTACAAAAGAAATGTACAAATAAGTCCAAATGATCACCTTGTTATTTTGACAACTTGTACTTCAGATATGACAAATGGACGAAATGTTTTGGTAGGAAAGATAACAAATAAGACATATCCAGAAAAAATAAAAAAGAACAAAGGAATTGGAATTGATATTTTAAATAATAATACTTATTTAGAATTGATATTAATACTAATTGCTTTGATAATTGCTGTTTTTGTTAAGAAAAGAAAAAATAATTGAAAGGAAGGATAGTATGAAAAAAATAATGTGTTCAACTCATTGTAAAAAAGTAATTTTACTATTTTTCGCAATTTTTGGATTTATGATTATGATATTAAATAATCAAAATCCTATATATGCTTTGCAAAATGACCATACTGTTTTAATACCCATAAAACAAGTACTTGATACAAATGACAAAAATAATAGTGTGGAGTTTACATATGTTCTGAAGGCGGAAAAAAGTGGAAGTCCTATGCCAGCAAATAGTGAGGGTAAGGAATATAAATGGATAATGAGAAATGATTCTCATGTTAATTTAACCATAAATGTCAATCAAGAGGGATCATTCAACTATAAAATATATCAAGAAACAAAAGACATAAATAGTTATGTTATCGATCATCATGTTTATTCATTATGTATTAAAGCAAATAATGATAAGAATGATTTGATTACGATTACAACCGTAACAAATGAAAATGGTGAGAAAGTGGAAAATGTTACTTTTAAAAATCAATTTAAATCATTTGATACAGATACACAAAATAAAGAATTATATATGTTAAAAAATAAAATAAAAACAGGAGATTCTTATTTGACAGGAAGTTATATGTGTATGTTTCTTGTTTCAAGTGTTATTTTGATTCTATTTATAATAAAGTTTTCAAATAAGAAGAAAGGAGATGTTAAATAATGTTGAATAAGATACAACAAAAACATTTAAAAGTGATTTGCATCTTCTTTTTGACTTTTACACTCGTTTTTTCTATGTTTAAAACAGTTTATGCAGATAATGTTGATGTTTTGAATGCTCCAGAGACTGTCAGTGTTCAAACTTTAGAAAATGAACTTAAAATAGCAACAAACGAAACAAATACAGATCGAGTAAAATATGTCGATGTAAAAGGAAATCCTATTGAAAATGCACCGACAACAATTCCATTTGGAACGATTTCCGACCATAAAGATTTAAAAATTACAGGAAAGAATTATGAATTCAAAAGTGCAAAAGTAAATGATAAGGATTGCGTTTACATAGGAAAATATGAAAACACAATTTATTACAGTACAGATGGAAATATTGCTATTAAACTCGAAGATGATCAAAAACTTATCATGACCTATCAGGAATACTATAATATTACAGTTAAAGAAGATATCCCAGAAGGTGGAGTTGCTGGAACGATTACTACAAAAGAAGGAACATTGGATACTTCAAAAACCGTACGTGTAAATGCTGGAGATGATTTGAATATTACGGTTACACCGGCAGTAGTAAATAAAATAAGATATAAAATTTCTTCGGTTGAATCCCAAAATAATTCAACAATCAATAGAAGTTCTGGAGATGAATATGGAGCAGCATATACAATTCAATTTCAAAAAGATGATGTAATAACAATTGCTTATAGTAGAGAAGGAGTCTATCGTGTAACGATAAATAAAACAGCAAATGATGGAACAAAATATCTAAATGAAGAACATAGCAAGGATGCACTGAATTTTACTTTTACAGAAAAGGATTTGGATGCTGACGGTGCAATTAGAATACCAGTTATTCATACAAAAAGAGGATATCGTTTAATAAATATGGCGATAAATGGTACAACTTTAGCAGAAACAACAGACAACCATAGAGAAATTCCAACTGAAAAAGGGATTGGTCATGGGATAACAATGGATGCAAATTGTGGTAACACGTCTTATCTTGTAACCGTGGTGATGGAGAATAGTTATACTACGAATTTTGGTGATGAAAAAAATTGTTCTTACGCATACTCTATTAAAGTGAAACCTAGAAGAGGAAGCTGGCAGGATATAAATTTAAATCTGGTTCCGTATGCAATAGGGGAACAAGTATTAACTGCGAAACTATATACAGATGGACATAGAAGTGGTGATGGACTAGATGTGGCAATGTGGAATCCTGACACTAAAAAACTGGATCCGATTCAAGACAGTGACACAGTAAATATGGATTCTGTTGGAAGTGGCGCTGAAACACTTCATAAAAGACAAGTAAGAATTTTTTTCGCGAAAAGTAAAAATGGATATTCATCTCCTATTGGAGCTTATAAGGCATTTGCGAATGAGGGCTCAACAGGTGGAAAAGTAATTGCGGAAACAGGAAAGGTTGCTCAGTTATCAGCTACCACAATGGGGGAAACAGGTACTCTTGAAATTTATGATAAGATATGGCAAGAGGCAAAAAATGCTGCACAGGCTGCAGGATATACGGAATATGTAGCATTTGCAGGAGAAAAGACACTCAATACGGATTGGGAAATGTATGTAGTATCTTTTACTACATATGCAATAAACTATTATGTACATTACAAATCAGGCTTGGAAGATGATTTAGATGTTAGTAATATTCCGGATAATCAGGAATTATACAATAATAGACCAATGCATTCCTATGGTAATAATCCGTCAACAGCCAAAGGAGGAAGAAAAATAGGTGTATCCTTTACAGTAGGAGAAGGCAATGAGGAACCGACTTGTAGTGGATATGAGTTTTTAGGATGGAAATTACAGAAAAAAGATGGAACGCTAAGTAATGAAACTTATCAAAATAAAGATGTATTTACGGTTTCGTTGGATAATATTGAATTTGCTGATAATACGAATCTTCCTTTTTGTTCAAGAAATAATGAGAAAGGTTATCAATTCGTTGCACAATGGAAGAAAATAGGAAGCAGGAATGTTATTGTTAATCATTATTTGAAGACACCTGATGGAAATGAAAAACTCAAAAAGACAACAGAGGGGTCAATTACATTTGCTGAAGATAATGAAACAGTAACGGCAATTTCTATTCCTGAAAATGATGGAACTTTTCCGGGCTATGTCTTTGATAAGGATGATACTCGAAATGAATTAAAAAAAGAAGTTACTAATGATGACTCAACTGAAACGATTGAATTGAATCTTTATTATAAGCCTACTACATTGACGATAAAAAAATCAGTTGAAGGATATATTTTAGATGAAAATAAATCCTACAACTTTATTATAAAAGCTACTCCTCCCTCAAATGATTCAGGAAAAAGCTTAGATTCTGCAGATATTTATATAGGTCAAGATAAAAAAATTACTTTTACAAACAATCAAGCAACATTTGCTTTGAAAAAAGATGAATCAATTAATTTAAACTGTTTACCAATAAAGTGGACTTATACAATTACTGAATCAGATCCTGGCTCTAATTTTAAAGTTTATTATAAGCTTAATGATAGTTCAAAATCCGAAGGAAAAACTGTAGATTGCATTATGGATAATACAGGTAAGATGACGGTTGAGTTTATTAATACTTCAACAATCGCACCACCAGAAACAGGAATTTCATCTAATGAAAAAGAATATTTAGCTATGATGATTGTAGGTTTAGTTTTATGTTTTGTTATGTTGTTCTATTTAAAAAATGTAAAAAGAAAGAAAATGTAATTAAGAAAATAAATTCTTAATTTAAGGTAAATATTATGCAATTAACAAGTACAACAGATTATGCTATTCGAATTATAAGTTATCTTACTGAAAAAAACGGAAGTGCTTCAGCTAATGAATTATCGGATGAACTTAATATACCAAATAGTTATATTCCAAAAATAATAAAAAATTTAAAAAATAATCATTTGATTAATGCAACAGAAGGCATGAAGGGAGGTTATTCATTAGCAAAATCTTCCGATGAAATCAGTTTATATGATGTCATATCTTCGACAGAGGTGACAATGGCAATAAATAAATGTTTAGAAACCAATGGTGTGTGTTCAAGAAATTGTATTGGTACATGTCGAATAAGAAAAATACTATTTAATTTACAAACATCATTTAATTATAAACTTCAAAGTATAACATTTAGAAATATATTAAATGATGAAAGTAAACAAAATCAGTATCTTTTGTTAAAAATTGATTTAAATACAGAAAAAATAGAAATTATTAATAGAAATAACATCGATTATGATTTTCTTGACGATATTAAAATATATACAGAGTTCGTGACTGAATTTCTTAAGCAATGTGTTTGTAGAGAAGATAAATTTTTAGTTAAAGATTTTTTACTAAAATCAATGAACGATAATTTTGATTATCAAGATATTGATATCAGATTTAAAACAAATAATAATTCATGTATGAATATCAATAAACACATCAACCAAAATATTATGTTTCTTACGTTTAAAATAGCAAATATTTTTACAACAATTGATACTAGAATTAATAGGTCTTCTTCAGAACAAAATGATATGATTGAAAATGAATTTTGGAATATGATTTCATTGTTGGAACTAGTGTTGGCTCATAATAAACTGGAAGAACCTCAAAGTATTCATAATATTTCTTATTTCACTGAACAGATTTATAAAGAGGTGCAATTAAATTATCCCAAATTAAATATATCAGATGAAGAAATAGAAAATGTTTCTAAACTAGCAACTATTCATGATATTGGTAAACTTTTCACACCATATGAAATTCTTAATAAAAAAGGTAAACTAACAAAAGATGAAATGGATATTATAAAAAAGCATCCTTTAAACGGTGCAAACATGGCATTAAAACTTCCTAAATGCGGAAAAGCAAGTAAACTTGTCCAATATGCATATAATATTTGTTTGTATCATCATGAAAGATATGACGGCCAAGGATATCCTAAAGGACTTATTGGTGATGAAATTCCTCTTTGTGCACAAGTAGTTGGACTAGCTGATGCCTATGATGCATTAATCAGTGAACGTCCATATAAAAGAAAAATTAATCATGGTGAGGCTGTGAGAATGATTGTTAATGGTGAGTGTGGAAGTTTTTCACCAAAAGTTATTCTTTCGTTTATTATTGCTTCTATGAATAAAACGTGGATTGAAAAAGTAAGTAAATAATTTAAATATTAAAGAGTAATCTAATTTTGTAAATTATGATTGCTTTTTTTATTACATTGCTTTTTACACATAGTTTACAAAAAATGTATGAATTCTTTTCCTATTCTGTGCATTATAGAAAGATTGTGAATATATTAGAATAATATTCAGAAATAATTATTATTTAAGATAAATTTTGCAATTTTATAAAAAGTCGATATAAGAGGTAGCGTATAACTAAATCATCAATCACTTTATTGTAGAAAAACGAAGATATCTAAAATTTTAAAAGTTTCCTAGTTTCATGGAAGTAAGGTGATTTGTTTGTTAAACAAAATTAAAAAAATAATTTGTATAGACATAATGGTTTGGGTATGTGTTATCTCTTTGTTTTTACAAACTGTTGTTGTCTATGCGTTAAATTCATCTGATGATTCAATTTCAAAGGAAACTATTGTTGAAAATAACACAAGCTCACAATCAGATGATTCAATAGATATCAGTGATATTTATGAAAATAATGTAATAAAAATTTATAATACAAAACAGCTTCAAGCAATTGGCTCAAATTCAATTGTTACATCTACAGATAATGATGAAAGTAATTACGGTACTGGTCAACAAATTTCAGTAAATGATGAATATATAACATATTCTCTTTCTTCCAAGTATCAACTTATGAAAGATATTTCATTAAATGGAAATGACATATGGACTTTACCAAGCGACTTTACAGGCACATTTAATCATGGAACTGTAGATGAAAATTCAACATTGTATGATTCATCAACAGATACAATCTATATTTATAATGATTATCAATTAAAAATTATTCAATCGGATAATTCTGAAAATGAACCTGTCATGTCTCAAGATATGTTACCAGAGTGTGTTGGGATGGGACAACCTGTTTATTCAGATAATAGTTCTAATTATCTAACTTATAGCAAATCACATAACTATGTGTTATCGAAAAACTTTACAGGTGAGATGCCAGAAACTAAAGCAAATCAAATATCAAATATAAGTACTGAAAATTGTGAAGGACGAGATTTTAATGGTCAAGTTGTTAAAACAATCGGTGACAAAACTTATATTCTTATAGGCAATGAAGAACAGTTACGAAAAATAGGATCTGATGAAACTGTTTATGGTGCAGTTTATCAAGTTTATTTACATGCTGCCAATTGGTATGTAGATGAAGATGAAAATGGTAATCCGATAATGCTATATGGTGGAGATGCTGATTTAAAAAAATCTCAAAATGGTAATGAAGATTTTGGATTTGGAGAAAAGAATATACATGATAAGGATAAAAAACAAAGTAAATATAGTTTGTATCCATATGTATGGGGAAGATGTGGAGTCAATCAATCTACTGGTGAAATTGATCCAACATTGGATATAGATAAAGCTACCAATCAAAAATATTCAACAAATGCTAATTATATTATTTTTAGGAATATTGATTTATCCAATGAAAATTGGACACCGTTGATGTTCCAAGGAACAATGATTGGTGCAAAAGCCGATGGGCAATCAACACTATGGAATAATGATACTAGCGTTACGGATTATAGCAAAGCAACTGATTTAAATATAGGAGACAAACCAGTTATTTCTAATGTGAATGTTAGTCAAACATCTGAATTGGATGTTGGAGAACAAATGGGAGTTGGTTTCTTTGCCACATTATCAAATGAAGCAAGTGACAGTGATTTAGGATTGAGCAAAGGAACTGTAACAGTAAAAAACCTTAAATTCAATAAAATAAATGTTGATAATGAAACAACAAAAACAAAATTTGATCAAACGTTAATAAGTGGATTAACTTCAACTTTAGGATTAACATTAGGAGCACTATTAGATGGATTAACATGGTTACTTACTTTTGGAACTGTTGATGCTGGATTAAGAGACACACTCAGCAGTATATTAAATGCTCGTAAGGATGACCCAACAGCTTTAGCTACGGGATGTTTTGCAGGTCGTGTAGTGGGGGATGTAGCAATATCTGACTGTGAACTGGATGATGTGAAAGTAACAAATGTCAATAGTAATACAGGTGGATTTATTGGATATATTTCAGGAAAGACGGAGTATGATGGTTTATCAAAAGGATTAGGTGGAACGGCTACTCTATTGGCAAAAATTTTAAATGTGATTCCTGGTCTTGGCTTAGGTGATTTGATTACTATTCTTTTAGGAAACGCTATTCCAGTAGATAAATTGATTCCTACAAAGTATATCAATGCTTATGTTGAAAATTGTTCAATCAATAATTTAACAGGAAATATAGGAACAAATAATGATAAGATTGAAAATTCTGGTGGATTTATCGGTCAACAAAAAGGAACTGTCGTAAAAGGTTGCCAAATTACAAACAGCAACTTCAATGTCAAAGCTAATAATTATAGTGGCGGATTTGTAGGATTAGCTAGAGATGATGTCATAGAAGGTACTTTATCGGGTGCTTTAGATATAGAAACTCAATTGCCTAAAATATTGCCTAAAATGAATCCTGAAAGTTTGTTTTTAAATTGTTCAGTATCTGCGAGTGATTTGACAATTTCGGGCAATGGATATCAAGGTGGTTTTGCTGGAGCAATGGCCAACACGTCGGCTATAAATTGTAATGTTAATGTTAGTGATAAATTAACGGTATCTTCCGGTGGAGATAATTCTGGTGGCTTTGCTGGAATCGCAACAATTGGATGGGCTGCTGATTTAGGAAAAGGTGATACGAAAGATAACTTATTAGGTGGAGTTGTTGACTTAGTTGTGAAACTTTTAAGCAGTAATCAAAATGCAACATCATCATTACTTTCTCTTGCTGGTGTGAGTCCTTCTCATATATTAGGATGTCAAATAAATGCTCCATGCAGTGTTGAAGGAAAAAATTACACAGGTGGATTGATAGGCAGAGGTGATGGTGTTTATCTTACAAAATCTAATACCGATAATTTAAGTAAGGTTTCATATTTTAAAAATAATATCTTTTCAATGGATGGAATCGAAGAAAAAAATATCATTATTAATGGTTTGAAATCCGTGGATGGTGAAAATTGTGTTGGTGGTATTTCTGGCTCAGTGGGAACAGCAAGTGTAGCAGGACTTTTAAATACAACTTTAGGTGTTGCAGAATATTTAGGATTTAATGCTAATTCTATTTCACTTACTGGTTCTACAGAAGGTATAACTATTGGTGGTAAAGGAAAAAGAGTTGGTGGTGCTTTTGGTGAAGCAATCGGTGGTTCTATTAGTTCGGTTACAGTAACAAATTTAAATAATATTTCAGGAGAAAATATTGTAGGTGGATTTATAGGCGTATCTGGTCCAGGTGATCTTGCAGGAACTGATAATGGTTTGACAGTAAATCTTTTAGGATTAAATTATATTTTAAAATTAAGCAATCTTCTTTCTTTAGGACAAGCTGTTGAAGTCAATATAGATTCTTCGTCTGTAAGTGGTATTAATTCTGGATTTACTGTAGAAGCTACGGGATCAAGAGAAGATAATTCAACAACTGATTATGTAGCAGCTGGATTTGTTGCTAAAAGTAATAGTACAAAAATAAATGATGCAAAAGTTAATAATTTGAAAACAGTAACTTCTACAGATGATGGAGGTTACTCTGGCGGATTTATTGGTATTTCAAAAACAGGCGGTTTAGCTGAAGTTGGAGATGAAACAGAAATAAAAAAATTGATTTCGGCTAATGGATTATTAAATGCTGTAGGATATTTAATTCCGTCATATCAACAATGTTATGTAAGTTATATAGATAATGGTGGTGTACGAGGAGATATTGCAGGAGGATTTGTTGGAGATTTCCAAAGTGGTATTGTAGAAAATGATGAAAATAATGCTTATGCAATACAAAATATTTCATATGTTAAAGGAAAAACTTATGCAGGGGGCTTCGGTGGAAAGGTTTATTCTGGAGCTTTAGCAGATTCAACAAAAGGAATAAGTATTTTAGGCGGTTTAGCAGATTTGAATATTCAAATCTCTGATTTATTGAGTTTAATACAGGTTTATATTCCTATTATTAAAAATGCTGGTGTTCAATCTAATGGATTGGTCGTTAGCTGTGATACATATAAGTCAACGGATTTAAATTCAGGTAGTGCTGGCGGATATATAGGTTATGGTAGTGCTGTAAGAGTTTCTAATAGTAGTGTAACTAAGTTAAAACATACAACAGTAAAAACACCTAATGCAAATATTAATGATACAGACAGTTCTTCTTATTTTGGAGAGTCTTCAAGTTATGCCATTTCAGCACCTAAAAATGCTGGAGGCTATGTAGGAAAATTAGATATAGGTTCTACGGCATCTGTTGGTGGTGGATTGAAGGCATTGGGAACAAATATAAATTTGGCAAATATTTTATCTGCGTTAGATGTAACAGCTTCTAAAATTGAAAATTCAGATGTAACTGGTGCGGTTGGTGGTTTTTCTGTTAAAGCAAATGGTTTGGATGAAAATAAAACAATTGGTAATGCAGGTGGCTTTGTTGGAACTGATTATGGTTCACAAATTCAAAATAGTAATGTCAATAATTTCTCTTACATCATAGGTCAAGAAACTGCTGGTGGTTATGCAGGAAATATTCAACCAGGAAGCGTTGCAGATGTATTAGGTAAAACGGAAATCTTAAAAGGATTAATTTCAGTAGATAGTTTAACAAGTGTGTTGCAATCATTTATTCCTATGATTTATAACTCTCAAACTACTTGTATTCCTTGTGGTGGAGCAGTTCGTGCTGATGCCATAAGTAATGAAACATTAAAAGGATGCGCGGGAGGTTATGTGGGTTATAACCTAGGTGGTCGTATTGAAGGAAATTCTACAAGAAAATGGAATGGAAAAATACCTACAGTTCAAAAAGAATGTGCAGTCTATAGGTTAAGAGCTGTTTATGGATATGAATATGCGGGAGGATTTAGTGGCAGAACGGATTGTGCCAATACAGTTGATACAGGAAATATCAGTGTACTTTATGGACTCATTAATTTAGATAATCCATTATCAGCCTTGAGTGCTGTTTATCCAACTGAAACGAATACAGCAACTTATGGACCACTTCGAGGTTTAACAACAGAAGTATGGAATTCTTGGGTAAAAGCAGTAGGAGTCAATGGTGCTTATGGTAAAAAATTCCAAGAACTTGGAGAAGTTGATAATCAAGACGAGTTAGATAAAATTATTGATCAATATGCCTATGGCTATGAAGTAAAAGCTGGAAGAACAAATGCTGGTTCAAACGATTATCAAGGCGGTATTGCTGGTGGTTATGTTGGTCAAATGAATGGAGGAAAAGTAACTTTTGCTAATGCTAGAGATTTAAAAGATGTTACAGCTTTAAAAAGCAGTGGAGGTTTTGCTGGTGAAATGATTTCTGCAGGAGTTGCGAATGTTGGAGATGTAAACTTAGAAAATAAATTAAATGTGGTAGGCTCACTTCCAATATTGCAAAGTTTCATTCCTGTGGTAAAAACTTCATCTGTTACAGGCTATCAGTCTGGAGCAACAATATCTACTACTGGAACTGATTTTGATAATGATGAAGGAAACAGTGGTGGATTTGTTGGAAAAGTTGTTGGTGGAAAAATAGAAGGAACACAAGATCAATATTGTTTGGCTGATCAATTAAAAGTAATCAACGGTAGTCAAAATGTTGGAGGTTTTGCAGGTAATATTCAACCAGGAAGTGCTGTAACTTTAAATACTTCATCCAATACAGGATTATTATCAAATCTACTTAAGAATTTATTAGGAAATGCAGGAGATCTTGCCAAAGTATTGAATGCAACTCTTTCAATAGTTGACTATGCTAAGGTGGATGCATGGAATGATTATGGATTAAGTGTTAACGGTTCATATACATTAGAAAACGATGAAACTACAAAGTATGCAAAACAAGTAGGTGGTTTTGTAGGTAATGCGGGAGGAGCAATTTTTGGTGATAAAGATGCAACTTCAGTGAGAGTTGAGGTAAATAATATTAGAAATGTTGTTGGTGGAAGACATGTTGGTGGGTTCTTTGGATTAGCTGATGTTTCTTCTGTTGCTCAAGTTGGAAATGATGATTCTAATCAAATTCTAAACCTGATTAAATTAGGAAATATTGATGTATTAGATGCCTTTAGAACTTATGTTTATCAAGCAAAAGTAACTGGATCAAATGATAATGGACTTTCAGTATGTGCAAATGATGAAAGTCAGGAAGGAACATTGGACAGTAAAGTACAGACAGGAAATGCAGGTGGATTTGGTGGAAGCTTGCTAGATGGTTCGGTAAAAAATTCGAGTGTTACTAGATTAAATAAAGTCAAAGCTAAAAACTATGCCGGTGGTTTTGTTGGTCACATGGGAAAGAGTGGTGTGGTTGATCTAGATGAAGCTGGTGTTGGTACAGGAAAATTATTAAATGCCACAGCTGGTGTCTTAGATATTTTTGGTTCTCATAGTGACAACTGTTCAGTTATTGGTATTCCAGTTGGATTTACTATTTCAAGTGAAAGTGGTAAGGAACCTATTTCTGGTGGTTTTGTTGGTTATGCTGATTTAGGAAGAATGAGCAATTGCAATGTAGAAAACATAAAGAAAGTGGCTAGTGATCAAATAGCAGGAGGCTTTGTTGGTAAAACAAGTTTTGAATATTTAGCTGATATTGACTTAGGTTCTAGCTATTTATTGGATCCGATACTTTCAATCGTCAATAAACTTCTAGATATTCTATATGTGGGAGATTTAGAAAATGTTGGACTTATAGATATCAATTTAGGTTCACTATTAAAATTACAAGTTTTAGCTAAAGGAAATGCTTTATCAGTTACTTTGTTAGGATTAACTATTTCAGTAGCACTTGATAAAGATAGAGGAGATGGAACAAGTGACCTGGCAAAAATAACAATTGGTGATTCTTATATAGAAATCCCATGTTCAAATATTGATGGAAATCATATTGCTGACAGTGAGAAAGAAAATATTAAAGTAGGACTTATCAAATCAAACAGAACAAAAGTAGATGGATGCTCGATAACAGGTATTCATGATGGATATGATGTTTTTGGTGGAAAAGCAAATGATTCACATGATGGAAGTGAAGAAAATGGTCAAGCAGGTGGATTTATTGGTTATAACAATGAAGGATTGATTGAAAACAATGAAATGTATTTAGCTGATACGATTAGAGGAACAAGCAATCAAATAGGACCTTTTTCTGGAACAACGTCTTTAAATTCTAGTTATGACTTTAATACAAAGAAGAATATTGAAGGTAAAGATAATACGTACAGGATTTATAGAACAAGAAGTGATTCCTTGATTGATATTATAAAAAATTCATCTTTGTATAGTAAAAAGGATTCAGATTTTGATAATTGGAACGTCTTCAAAATAAGCCATTATGATAAGGTACAAAAATATGATGACTTAAAAGATGCCAAATTAGCAAATGAAACAGAAAGTGAAACCGTTGATTTAAATGCCTATGTCTCTCCAGCAAAAGCTGTATTGATGGATGATACAGAAGTATCTGATAACGAAGAAGGTACGACACCTGTCCCTTCAGATACACAAGATCCTTGTAATGAAAAGATAAACATTACTATCAATAAGCTATGGAAAGATTTAAGTGATAAACAAAAAGAACGTCCAGATACGATTACAGTGACGTTAACAAGAACATATATGAAAGGAAGTGATGAAATATTAGAGAAAGTAGGGGATTATACTTTATCAACTAATGATGTAACTGATTCTAAAAATACCTGGCAAACAGTTATTAAAGGATTAGATGCCTATACAACATTAGATGATGGAAGTAAAGCTTATTATACTTATTCAGTTACAGAGTCTGAAGTAGAAAATTATATAACATCTATTGAAGAATCTGATGATGGATATACGTTTACGATAACAAATAAAGATATGCCTCTTTTACCAGATTTAGGTGGAAAAGGAACAATGTTATTTGTTTTAGTAGGTATAGTAGGTGTATTAGCAGTTTTGTTATCGTACAAAAAAAGTAAAAAAGCGAGAAATATTAAAGAATAGAGGAATATGAAAATGAAAAACAAATTAAAAAAAGTAATAGCATATGTACTTTCATTTATGATGCTATTTACAATGTCAGCAATGAATATCAGTTCAGTATCTGCAGCAAGTACAGGCAGTATCACATTAAATGTGGCTCAACACGATATAGGTGCTACAACATTTAGTGTATATAAACTAATGGATGCAACTTCAGCTAATGATAAAATTGCTTATACGGTAAATAGCGATTTCAAAGAATTTTTTAAACAAACTGATGTAGCAAATTCAGAAGATGATGAAGTGGTATACAATTATATAAAGAATCATGTTAAAAACGATGATTTTACAACTAAATTAAAAACATATGTAGCTAGTAAGAATATTTCTAAAGTTACTTTGTCACAAAGTAATTTGAAAGCTAATAATTTAGAATATGGATATTATGCTATTATTCCATCAATTGATACATATAAACCAATGTATACAACTTTATCAAATAGTAACCAAACAGTATATTTAAAAGGTTTAGAACTAGATGTTGATAAAAAAGCAGATGGTGAAAATTGGACTTCAGCACAAATTGGTGAAACTGTTCGCTTTACTGTTGATTCAATGGTTCCAAATATGACAGGTTTTGATCATTATGTATATAAATTTACTGATGAAATGTCATCAGGATTAACTGTATCAGAAGCTGATTTAAATATGAAAATTACCATGGGTGATACAGAATTAACAGCAGGTAATGATTATACTGTAACTGTTAAAAATCAAAAAATTATAGTTGATTTTGGTGATTTTATTAAATATAAAGAACATGCAAATGAAACTTTAAAATTCGAATATCAAGCAACATTAAATTCTAATGCTGTAACAGATGATAAAACTACCAATACGGCTACAATTCAATATGGTCATGATGTTAATTCATTAAGTGATCCAAAAACAGATAAAACTATTATTAAAACACATAATTTAAAAATTACTAAAGTAGAAAAAAATACAGAAACTCCATTGGCTGGTGCAAAATTTAATCTTTATAAAGGAACTAATACATCAGGTGAGCCAATTCATTTTGTTCAAGGTGATAATGGCACTTATACAGTAACAACAGATGAAAATGGAATTACTGAATTAGTTACACCAAGTACTGGTATTATTAATGTTAAAGGGTTAGATGATGGAGATTATAGATTAGTTGAAACTGAAGCACCAGAAGGTTATAACAAATTAAAATCACCAAAAGAAATTAATATTAAAGCAGAATCTTCTGATAATGGTGAAAACGTAACAGTAAGCGGTAATGATATTACTGTAGAAAACAGCACAGAATCATGGTTACCAGAAACTGGTGGTATGGGTACAGTTATCTTTACAGTAGTAGGGGTTGTTGGTGTGTTAGCTATTCTTTCAACTTACTTTAAAAAAGGTAAAAAAAGAGAAGAAGCTTAATTGAAATATTAATTAAGATCTCTCATAGATATTAAATGTATGAAAGATATATTAAGAAAAATCAAATTATTTGATGTTATTAGAGCTATTTTATTAGTGTTTTTCCTAGGTGTATTGCTTTATCCAACAGTAAGTGATTACCTAGGAAGAATACATAGCTCGAAAGCTATAACTTCTTACAATGATGAAGTTAAAGGAATAGATAAAGCTACAAAAAATAAAATGTTAAAAGAAGCACAGGAATATAATCAATCATTAGTAAATACTAAATTATATGATCCATTTTCTACAACAGGTAAACCAAGTGAAGAATACATGAATTTGCTTAATGTTTCTAGTGATGGCATGATGGCTTATCTACAAATACCTAAGATTGATGTGAAGTTACCTATTTATCATTCAACAAATAATGGTGTTTTACAAAAAGGTGTGGGGCATATGGAAGGTTCTTCTTTGCCTATAGGTGGAACAAGTACGCATGCTGTTTTATCTGGGCATAGAGGATTACCAAATTCAAAGCTGTTTACAGATCTTGACAAGATGAAAGTTGGAGATATTTTCTATATTTCTGTTCTAGGTGATACGTTAGCTTATGAAGTAGATCAAATTAAAACAGTATTGCCCTCTCAAACGGATGATATTGAAATTGTAGATGGTGAAGATTATGTTACGCTTGTTACTTGTACACCTTATTCTGTTAATACGCATAGATTGCTTGTAAGAGGAAAAAGAACAGATTATAAAGAAGCGATAAAGAAAACACCGAATGAGATCAATAATGGTATACATATTCCTTATGAGGTAAAATTGGCATTTTTAAGTTTTATTATTATAGGAATTATTATATTTATTTGGAGGAGGCGATAACATGATAAATGCAAAAAGATTATTTATTATTGTATTTACATGCTTATTGTCTCTTTCAATTAATAATGTTTATGCTCAAAATCATGGTTCTTTAACGATTCACTGTCATTATTTAGATGTACACAACCATATTTTTAATATTAGTCAAGATCATATTGCGTTGATAAAAATAGCTGATTATGATGGTAATGACTATCAAGTTTTAGATAAATACTCTAAACTTGTTACAATTAAAAAAGATATGTCAGCTTCTGAACAAAATGGAGTTACTACTAAATTGATGGATTATATTAAAAAAAATAATATTGATTATGATGAAGAATTAATAACCAATCAAAGAGGAGAAGCTACTTTTAGAGATTTAGACTATGGAATATATATAATCTATGAACATAATGAAAGTGAATTTGCATATAAGATGGAACCTTTTATTATTTCAATCCCACTTCTTGAAAAAGAAGATGACGGATCATATGAAAAGGATTATGATGTAGATGTTGAACCGAAGTATTCAAGAATGAGACCTGGAATTGATGAAGAACCAGATGATAAAATTCCTAGTAATGATGAGAATTTTAAGAAAGAAAAAAATTTCAGTCAAACATCTAATTACAAGGATAATCAAAAATTAAAAACAGGAGATTATTATAATCCTGAATATTGGTTATTACTTATGATTATGTCTATTATAATATTTATCATGTTTAATAGGGAAAATATTAGACATTAAAATTTTTAAGATTATGTAGAGGAAAAGTAAGCGCCAAATAAAATAGTGTATTTAAAAAAGTCGATTGAATTGATACAATGATCAATTTAGTCGGCTTTTATTTCAAATTTTTCTTTTATCTCTTCACTCCATGGTAAGAACCAGTCCAGTCTTTCTGGATCTTCAACCAGATCTTGTTGAGGTAAATAATCCAGAATGAATTCAATATAATCATATGGATTAAGTTTATTGGATTTAGCTGTTTCAATCAAGCTGAAGACTGCAGCACTTGCTTCAGCTCCTTTAGTAGAAGTTGAAAACAGCCAGTTCTTTCGATTATGTTCTATAGCACATAATCGAAACTATGTGCTCAATTCATTTATGTGCTTATACAACGAATATAGCTATATGTAATGACTATATTCGCTGCAATTATAAGCACATAAATAATTTTATAATTTAGATAAAAATTCTAATAAATCATTAGACGGTTTGTATTTTGGTACCGAATTATCAATTATTCCAGCTTTTTCCATTGCTTTTCTCTTAATTTCTAAATCAGCTACCATATATTTATGTGTTGTTTCTATACTGTTATGGCCTAACCATATCGCAATTGTTGATATATCAACACCGGCTTGTAATAAATTCATTGCTACAGAATGTCGAAAAGTATGAACAGAAATGTTCTTTTCTAATAATGATGGGCATTCATGGCTTGCCATCAATAAAAGTTTTTCAATTCTAAATCTTACACCTGACCTTGTAAGTGCACTATTATTTTTGTTTATGAAAATCGTTGTTTTATTTTGGAGTTGATATGTATGGACATACTCTTTTACTAGTTCGGTCGTAGATTTCCATAGAGGTAAAGTTCTTTCCTTTCTTCCCTTACCAGTTACAAATAAATATGTACTCTTATTATTTTCAATTTCTTTAAATGATTTCCAATTTAAACTAATTAGTTCAGAAACCCTTATTCCAGTATTATATAAAATCATGAGCATCACCTTATCACGTAGTCCTAAATAAGTGCTATCATCACATTGGTTGATCATTGCTTTAAATTCTTCTTTGGAGATATATTCAATTATTTTAGTTTCTTGTTTTTTAAATGGAATCATAATCATTTTTTTCGCAATATTACTGTATTCAGGTGCTTGTTCTGCAACATATTTCATAAATGTATGAATAACAGATAATCTATTATTTAATGTTATGGATTTATTATTTCTATTTTCTTCAAGATATTTTAAAAATAATAGAACTTTATCTTGACTGAAATCAGAAATATCTATATTCTCAACTGAAATATTAAACATTTCTTGTAAATACTTGATATATATTTTAAATGTGTCCCTATATGATTCAATTGTACGTGAAGTAACACCGCGTTGCTGTATCAACCGTTCTAAAAAGAAATTTTGTATCAGAGTTTGTATAGATGTGACTTTATTTTTACTATAACTCATTTTAAATCACCAACCATTTTTTCATATCTGTTGCTTACAAGATCCATTAGTAATATTGATGATGATAAATACCAATACGTGTCTTCAGGTTTTGAATGACCAAGATAACATGACAATATGTATAATTTCGCATTAACATCTTCTTTGTTATTTAACCATTGATAAATAGTCCTAGATGCAAAACTATGTCTAAAATCATATAACCTCACATTAGTATAATCACTGTCTTCATGAGTAATGCCACATCTAATTAATTTGAAAGTATATTGTATTTTACTTAATGAAAAAGGTTTTTGATTGGTAGTATAAAATAAAGTATCATTTTCGTTTGGATATATTTTATGATCATTTAAAAATAAGATATATTCTTTTATTTTAATTGACACACTTTCATGAATAGGGATAGTTCTATCTTTATGTAATTTTGTATCATGAATCTTAATTAGATTGTTTTCAATATCAAAATCCTTATATTTAAGTGAAGCAACTTCATTTGGTCTCATTCCAGTTGACCATAATAAGCCTAAAACTGTTTGCATCGATTTTATTCTTAATTGATCTGGTGAATATAATTCTTTACATTTTTCTATTAATATAAGAACTTCTTCTTCAGTATAAATATGTGGGTTTGGCCTTTTTCTAACGTTTGGGAAAATTTGATTATATATTATCTCATTATTTTCATTTTTAATATGTGCAAACTGTAAAAAAGGTCGAAGCATTTCCAAACGTCTTCCTTTTGTTTTTGAAGAATCTGTACCCATACAGCACCATTTTAGTGCAATATCTTTTGAAATATATCCAGTATAGTCCAGACTTCTTGTGTATGATGCAAATGAACGTAATCGTCGAGCACAAATTTTTAGTTCAAATCCCAATCCTTTTTTAAATCAATATAATCTTCAACCAAAATAGAGATATAGTTATTATCAATCATGTACTTCACCACCATATCCAGGCCATGGAGAAGTAATTGAACGTAGTAATTCAAAATCTACTCTTACATAACTTGTCGTTGAATCTATAGATTCATGCCCCAATATATCACTGACTATTTTAAAACTATTAGTATTATTAAATAAATTTGATGCCGCAGTACGTCTAAGTGCATGTGTTCCTTTCCAATATCCTTTTATATTTTCTTTTCGAAAAGTTGCGCGGATAATTCTTCTTGCTTCTTCAGTACTCATTTTTAGATCTATCTTTCTAGGATTAATGGTAGTAAAAAGAAAATTTGAATTATTATTTCTGAATTGAAGAATATACCTTTCAAGAATGGTAAGTGTATTTTTACTTAGAGGTATGCAACGATTGTTATTATTTTTTGTATTTCTAATAATAAGATCATTTGTTGACCATTGAATATTATCTATCGTAATAGCTGGTATTTCTGCACATTTTAAGCCATAGTCCATCATTAAACTGATTATCAAATAATTGCGAAGTCCAATTCCATTTTGTTGATCAAAATGATTTCTAAGTTTACTTTGTTCTTCTTTGCTCAATACAATAGGAACCATTCGTCCTTTCCAATTTGGTGTAACTAAAGGTAAATCTAATATTTCTTTAGAAACATTTATATTTTTATAATCAAGAAATCTGAAAAAATTTCTAATAGATGTTATGTATCTACCTTTAGTGGATTCTTTTAATGATGTATAACAAGTATTAATAAAATCTATAATATCTTCAATTTTCATTTGAGAAAAATCGTATGATGCATCAAATCCAATATAATTCAAGAAAGTTCTAATATGACTTTTTTCAGCCATTGCAGTAGAAATTGTTTGTGATTTAAAATTAGTAGAGTAATTAAAAAAATCATCTAGAAGTAACTCAATGAAATCTTTTGAATTATTTTGACTACGATACTCTTTAATTGTTATACCAAAAGACATTAAGAATAGCTGATGAAGTCCTGCACGTAAACTATCAATATGACTCTTTGTAAGTCCTTGATTTTTTGCGTTATTTACAGTTGAGTTAATAAAAACGTCCAAATCTTTTGCTGATTTGAAATCGACTATATCTATCTTTTCAAGTTCATTTAGATATAACCTTATTGTTTGTTCAGAATATTTTTTGTTTCGAAGGAATTCTGTAAACCTATTTGTTTGACATTTCATGGTATGTCACCGCCTATATTTATATAGTAAATGATATACCTAATTGTTTAACAGCACATAAATGAATTGAGCACATAATTTCGGTTATGTGCTATAGAACATAATCGAAAGAACTGGCTGTTCAGTGCCAGTCCAAAGGAGACACTGCTAGTGCTATTGTGTATACAATGGTTGAGATGGCAAAAGCGAATGATCTGAATATCTATAAATATCTGACATATCTCTTATCACAACGGCCAAACGATAAAATGTCAGATGAACAGCTGGAACAACTTGCTCCATGGAGCGAGACTGCAAAAGCGAACTGTCAAAACTAAAATAAAGTAAAACGCTTGCATCTATCATTTTGGTGCAAGCGTAATTCATGAGTAACGTAGCAATATTTTGCACTTACAACATTTGGGTTCCGCTCCGTTGTCACCCCTTATTCGGGGATGTAAATCAGAGAAAAGGCGGGAAAAGAAACAATCTCTCCCAAACCTGCAAACAT